>Ga0209398_1000015_pt1 | contig 237019 bp, 210 predicted proteins | sample AshMeaBigSpring_FD_184125 | JGI IMG/M metagenome (GOLD analysis project Ga0209398, IMG submission 184125) | Groundwater microbial communities from Big Spring, Nevada to study Microbial Dark Matter (Phase II) - Ash Meadows Big Spring (SPAdes)... | ecosystem: Environmental > Aquatic > Deep...
ATAATGATTTGGCCTTTGCCCATCATTATAAACTTGCCGTCCCGGTTTATTTTACACATCCCTATAGCTCGCATGAAAAAGGAAGCGTTGAAAACAGAATTGGTGTATTACGCAGGTTTTTCCCAAAAGGGACAGATTTTGATTCAATTAAAACCCACGAAATAAGAAAAATTGAAAACCATTTAAACCGTAGGCCCATGAAAATATTCAACTATGAAACACCTTCAGAACAATATTATAAATTCGCATTTATTAGTTTAATGCAGCATACCTTTAACAATAAGATAATTGGTTTTTTGCTTAGGACAGCGTCCAACAAAACGGGAAATCTGCCGTTATTATATCAACATGACACAAGTATGAAATTTTAGTATTAAAATTGCATAATCTTGCTTATTATTGAAGACATATTATGGCCAAGAACACAGTTTTAAAAAATCGTAACTCCATCCACGTAAGCGTACAAGTTGTTCTTTTTCAGGAAGATGGCATTTGGGTAGCATACTGCCCTGCTCTTGAATTATCCTCTTATGGTGACGACGAAAACGACGCTAAAGGAGCTTTTGGAGAGGCTATGCAGATTTTCCTTTCTGAAACCAACCGCAAGGGGACACTTGAACGTTGCCTCTTAAAATTGGGCTGGCAACTTCAACAAAAGCCACGACCCATGTACAATCAACCAAATCTGTCATTACAGGAAAACAGGCGACTTCTTCGCAAGAATCCACATATCTATAACGAAAGGGTGGCTATACCCGTAGCTTAATTTTTTTATGGGTTATAAGCCAATACCTACTGCGAAGTGGAAAAAGTGGTTACGCAAACGGGGACTTGAATACAAAAGAACCAAAGGTAGCCATGAAATATGGGATTATCCAGACGATTCATTGCTCCAACCAGTAATATTTAGGGGCGCAAAGAAAGAAATACCGGGTTGCCATATACACACAAATCTCCAGACATTGAATGTTGACTATAAAACATTCCAGAAAGAAATTCAAAGACTATAACAATCCAATTATCTTATTTCAAAGAACTTTTATTACGATATATAAAGCCGAGCCACCAACAAGCGGCTTGCTGTCATGCCGGGGCGACCTGCAAACACTCATCGTCCCGTTCGCTACTCATCCCATATCGGGCTGACCGAATACATATCATCAAAAGAATTTAACTTCATCTTCAACTAAATCCGGGCTGTGGTTCGGTCTGACGTAACACGGAATACCGGCACGATCAGCAAGCCCTACCGTTAGCGGCAAGTGTGAGAAAAACAGTAAAGACCTTAACTTGAACGTAAATCTTAAATAGAATGAATACAAAATCAATTTCAATAATATATGTGGTTGCAACTATATTATCCATTACATTATTAATGAGCTCCTGCAAGGCCCAAAAAAATGCACCTGCACCCTGGTATCCAGCAACCAATACAAATGGTGACTCGGTATTGGCGGTATATGAGAGTAGAATACCTTGCCCTGACTGCGAAAGATTGAAGTTTGCACTTGTTATTTATGGCAATACTCAAACTGGCTCGCCTTCGACCTATACAATGGCAAGAATTTATGTTGGAAAAAACAACGATAGACTAACTAACTCAGGAAAGATAGTAGTCAAACAGGGCACATCACTGGATTCTATGCATATTGTTTACTATCTTTCGACAGGAGCACCAAAGGAATATCAGATATTTTGGAAAGTAACCAAAGACATACTTTTCATACTAGATGACAATCTTACACCAAGGGTCGGAGATGCAGGTCAAGGATATGCCCTAAACAGAATACGATAATCGCTATGAATTACATTAAGGTAAGGTGAACGACAATGATTGAAGACAACCAGCCGCTAACAAGGTATTACCAAAAGCGGGGCGGACGAGCTTCTTTGACACTTTTGTGCTTAACCGAACTTTGGTTTTTCAAATAAACAGTGATGCTGAAATGCCCCGCCTTCGGCAATACCCGAACCGTTCACCAATCCTTTAGTCGAAAAAATTACCCGCTTTCTTCTTTCACATTTTATCATTTCCCAATTCCGCAAAAGCCAGCTCCCTGTTCATTCGTATATTTGCAGCCTTGCCCGCCAAAGTCCTGAGCCTGCCAAAGGAACGAAGGCGGGTTGTAAATTTTTCAGGTAATGAGTAAAAAAGGAAAAGCGCTGGTGGCTATGAGCGGCGGTATCGACAGTACCGTTACTGCACTGATGCTTCATGACGAGGGCTATAAAGTAGTGGGCATTACCATGAAAACATGGGACTATGCCGCCAGCGGAGGCATCAAAAAAGAAACCGGCTGCTGCAATCTGGATTCTTTTAATGATGCAAGACAGGCAGCCGTAGAGCACGGCTTTCCGCATTATGTTATTGATCTCCGCGAAGAATTTGGCGATTTTGTGATTGATAACTTTGTGGAAGAATACATGGCCGGAAGAACACCCAACCCCTGCGTATTATGCAATACCCATATCAAATGGCGGGCATTGTTGAAAAGAGCCGATGCCTTAGGTTGCGATTTTATCGCCACGGGCCATTATGCAAAAATTTATAAGCATGCCAACGGAAGATATGTAGTAAGCAAAGCCGTGGATGATACAAAAGACCAGAGCTATGTGCTGTGGGGGTTGCAGCAGGATTTATTAAGCAGAACAATATTGCCCCTTGGCCCTTACAGAAAAACACAGATCCGGCAGATGGCGCTTGACTACGGCTATCCCGAACTGGCAAAGAAAAATGAGAGCTATGAAATTTGTTTTGTTCCCGATAATGACTACCGCGGTTTCCTGAAAAGAAAAGTGGAAGGACTGCAAGAAAAAGTGGCCGGCGGAAATTTTGTGGACAAGCATGGAAAAATCCTTGGCCAGCATAAAGGTTATCCTTTCTACACCATCGGGCAAAGAAAAGGATTGGACATGGCCTTTGGCAAACCAGTCTTTGTTACAAAAATTGACCCCGGCAGCAATACGGTAATGCTGGGTAATGAAGAAGACCTGGAACAAAATAAAATGATCGTCGGCAAGCTGAACCTGATAAAATATGACAGCATCACACCCGGCATGGAGGCTGTCACAAAAATCAGGTACAAGGATAAAGGAGCATTGTCCAATATTTATCCCGCAGAGACGGGTCATGCCCTTTCTGTACGGTTTTATGAAAACGTGAAAGGGATTGCGCCGGGGCAAAGCGCTGTATTTTATGAAGGGGACGATGTACTGGGAGGCGGCATCATTCAACGGGGCGAACTGGTTTAAAATCAGGCAATAAAGCCATAAAGCGTACGTTATAAAACGGGGAGATTTGATTCCCCGTTTTTTGTTTGTAACTTTATTTAATCGAATACCCTGATAAACAGTATTTAACCAAAAGTATTTTATCCGTGAAAGCAGAAAAACCACTTATGAGATTCCTTTCTCTCTCCCGCCTCTTTTTATTGACAGTCGGCAGTATTGTTATTTTTTCCTGCAACGAAAAAGAGGAGTTCATATCCGAACCTATATCGGCTTATATGCCGCTGGCAGCTGGAAAATATATCACTTACCGGCTCGACTCACTGGTGTTTACCAATTTCGGCCGGAACATTGAAGTGCATAAATACCAGGTAAAGCACCAGGTGGATATGCAGATAACGGATAATCTTGGCCGCCCCGCATACAGGGTGTTCCGTTTCGTCCGGGACTCGGCAGGTACCCAACCGTGGCAGGCAAGCGGCACTTACTTCATCACCCCATTGACTGACCAGGCAGAAGTAATAGACGATAACCTGCGGATCATAAAACTGCACCTGCCTCTGCGATCCGGTTTTAGCTGGAAAGGCAACAGGTATTTGCCTTTTGATACCATACCGGGAAGTCCCGGCGGACCATACGATCCTCTTTACGATTTCGATAATGATGACGAGATGGCTGACTGGGACTTTTTTTATGATGGCAGCCCGGCCAGTTTCGCATACAAAGGCATTAACTACACCAATGTATTATCAGTAGAGCAGGTGGATGAGGCTTTTAATGTACCGGTAATTAACCCTTCGTTTTATGGTTCCAGATCAAGATCAATTGAAAGATATTCGAAAGGCATCGGCCTGGTGTATAAAGAACTGGAGCTTTGGGAGCACCAGCCCAATACCGGCAATCCGGCAGGCCCTTTTAAGACCGGCTTTGGCATCACCATGTGGATGATTGATCACAACTAAATTGGCGCTTTGGCCGTAAATTTGGGGATAACCATTTTCATGAAAAAAAATTTACCCCTCTTTATAGTTCTGATTGTGGCAACCAGTGTGTCGCAGGCTCAGTTTACCCGGTATGTGGTTAAACTGAAAAACAAAGGCGGCACCCCCTTCACTTTATCCAACCCCCTTGCTTATATCAGTCAAAAAGCAATTGACAGAAGGGTCCGCTATGGTATTGCCTTAGACAGTACTGATTTGCCTGTCACCCCTTCGTATGTTACCCAGATAAGGAATGTGCCCAATGTAACATTGCTCAATGTATCCAAATGGCTTAATGCTGTCACCATTCAAACTTCCAGTGCTGCTGCAATAACTACGATTAACGGTTTCTCTTTTGTTCAGTCTGTAACCGGAGTAGCGGCGAGGCCGGGTACTGGTGGCAGGAGCTCCGGTAAGTTTGAGCCGGAAGAATTCACCACCCCTTCTGTGCAAAGCCCGGAAGGTACCACCGCTGACTACTATAATTACGGCACGGCTTCGTATAATGAAATTCATTTGCACAACGGTGAGTTTCTGCACAATATTGGCCTCCGTGGCCAGGCCATGCAAATTGCTATGCTCGACAATGGCTTTAATAACTACACAACCCTGCGGGCATTTGACAGTATGAATGCAAATGGCCAGGTGCTGGGAACATGGGATTTTGTTGCCCGTGAACAAAATGTAGCCAATGATGGAAGCCATGGTATGAATTGCCTTTCCACTATTGTTGCTAATATTCCGGGACAGTTTATTGGCAAAGCGCCAAAAGCGGGTTTTTGGTTATACCAGACTGAAGATAATGCCAGCGAGTATCCCATTGAAGAATTTAACTGGTCTTGTGGCGCTGAAAGGGCCGACAGTTCAGGAACTGATGTAATATCCACTTCATTGGGCTATGGCTATGGTTTCGATGGCGGCCTTCCGGATTATCCTTACAGCTTATTGGATGGCAATACCCTGATGGCTGCGATAGCTGCTGATCTTGCTGCCAAAAAAGGCATTCTCGTTTTTGCGGCGGCTGGTAATGCCGGTACTGCTCCATGGCACTTTATTATATCTCCCTCCGATGCAGACAGCGCCATTGCTGTTGGAGCTGTTAATTCAGCCGGAGTGGTCGGAGGCTTTTCAAGCTACGGCCCTTCGGGAGATGGACAGATAAAACCTGATATGGCTTCTGTGGGTGTATCGGCTTTAATTCAAACAACGGGCAATACTGTTGGAACAAGCAACGGAACTTCTTTTGCCTGCCCCAATATGGCGGGGCTGGGCACCTGCCTGTGGCAGGGATTTTCCGAGTTTAATAATATCAAAATACTGAAAGCCCTGCAACAGGCAGGTCATAAAGCTACTGCTCCTGATGACAGGGTGGGCTACGGCATTCCCAATATGAAACTTGCATTTTCCAACTTACTGACTGAATACGCCACTTCTTCTTCTACTTCCAACGGGTGCCGCATCACTGTCAGCTGGAACAGCAAGGATATGGCTGCCATGAAATATGAAGTAGAACGAAAAGCGCCGGGAGAAACTGTTTATACTAAAATCGCCGATATGAATGCACAGGCAGGCGATATACTGGCCAACAGGAGCTACCAGTTTACTAATGACCTGGCCAGCGGTTCATCCGGCAATTATTCCTACCGCATCAGGCAGATCATTGATACCGCCACGGCCAGTTTCACTGCGGTGTATATTGATACCACTAATATCACCGTTTCATCTCCCTGTATTGTAACCGGGGTGATCGACCCCAACCAGGCAAAGAAAGCAGTAACACTTCAGCCCAACCCTTCATATACAAGCACTGTAACGCTGGTAGTGGAAACTTCCCATGCCATCAGTAATATGCCGGTGGTAATATATGATGCAAAAGGCAGCCAGGTAATGCATCTGAAAGAATCTAAAGGAAGCGGGAAGAAAACAATTGACCTGCCGGTGAATCATATGCCGAAAGGGAAATACTATATCAAAGTAATGGACGGTACCAAGACTGTAGGAACAGCAGAACTGATAAGGCTATAACTGTTTTTGCAGCAACGCCACAAACATCGTATCAGCTTTTTTATCGTAGCCCTTGAGCAATTCCATCTTTATCAACTGAAGCTCGAATTTTGTTTTCAGGAAATCTACCATCTCTTCGTTTTCCTTTTTAAACGCCGAACAGGTTATATACAGCAGGTGGCCGCCGGGCTTCAGTTGCAGCAAGGCGTTTGAAACTATTTTTCGCTGCAGCAGCGCATACTCCTCAATTTTTCCCCTTTTGAAATAACAAAGCTGTTCGGGTGTGCGGCCCCAGGTGCCGCTGCCCGTACAGGGCACATCGGCTATAATTATTGATTGTTGATTATTGAATATTGAGTGTTGACTATTTTCATCAGAAAGATCAAGCATTAAAGATTCATATTTCCTGATGCCAGCCTTTTCAAATCTTTTTTTAAGATTGACAAGAATGCTTTCCCTGACATCTGAAACAGTAAGTTCAATTTTGGGATTAAGGTCAAAGGCCATGATGGATTTGCCACCACTGCCGGCACAGCAATCCCAAACCCGGTCTGACCGTCCCGGTCTGACCAGTCCCAAAAACTCCCCCACTTGCTGAGAGCTGTAGTCCTGCACCACTGCCTCTTTGTTCAATTCAATAACATCTTCAATTTTGGTAGCATTGGGTAATGCAATACATGAATGATGAACCCTCTGGTATGAAACTCCCGCTGTCTTCAGTTTTTGAATAACTATTTTCTCATACCCCGGCCGGATGCGCAGAAACAAATCCGGTTGTATCAAATGCGACAATGAAAATTGGGAAATATTAATGCCTTGACTCAGTTCATCGGCAAAGGGAAATAAATGTTCCATTGTTTTCCCAGTTGACAGCAGTGAAATCTTCTCTTCCGGCAGTAAATTGGTTTTCTCATTCCACTCCGGTTTCAGTTGCTGAAGCATTTCATCGGGTACAGTGGAACAAAGAAATAGTCCCTTGATAAGTTTATCTGCTGTGGACTCACCACCAAACAATCTTGCCGTTCTGAAATAGCCGTAGCACAAATGGGTTATCCGCTTTCTGTCGCTGGAGCCGTATTTTCTTTGCCCCGAGAAAAATCTCTTCAACAATTGAGAAAATGGTTCCTGTCCATCATAGGAAGAAAGGACAGCCGCGGCAGTGTTAAGATAAGCATGATAACGGCTCACCCTGCAAAGTAAGACAGGCGGGCCGTTATACCAACCAGGAGTTACTGGTAAAAATATTTTACTGCAGTTACCGCCCCTCCAGGTGTTCTTGTGCCATAAGAAGAATCAGGCTTGTTAGCTGAGTTATACTTATACGTATAATCCATGGTAAAATCCTGGGTGGGGTCAATGGTATTCGTTACAACAGTTTTAGTTGAATTATTGGCATTGAAAAACCCGACCCTGCCCAGCAGCACCGCTTCATTTAAGATAATCAACGGGTTTACTTTTGTATCAAACGTATATGTCTGTGCTGTGGCGGGGGATAAAGTGGTTGCCGGTGGTATGGCAGCATCAGAAGCAATACCCAGCAGGTTTTTTCCATCTGCAGAATAGGTATAAGTATTCCGGGCTGTAAGCGTTGGGGGCAGCGGAATAGGTAACCCTGTTACCTGCAGGTAATGCTCATCTTTTGAAATTCTTCCGCCGGCATCATACGTGTAAACAGCGCTGTCCCTTACGGTGATTGTTGCAACGGTCAGATCAAAATAAGAATAGGTATATTTTGATGTGCCGGTATTGTAATTATAGATTGTCACCACGCTGTCAATACCCGCAGCAAGCAATGTTGCCGCTTTCTGTACTGTTTTGATAATAATACCCGATGAGTTCCTGGTAATGGTAAGGTCATTATTAAGATTCTGGCCATTGCCAATACCATTAGTCAGTTCCCGGGCAAGTCTTTTATTGACATCGTAGAAATAGTCAATTTGCGTAGTATCCGTTGCCCCGGTTGTTGATTTTATCCTGAACAATGTCTGGCTAACGGCCCCGCCGCCTGTTCCCCAGTCAATTTCTTTCTGGCAGGAGAACAAAACAACTACCAATAAAACAGGAAGAATAAAACTTTTTTTCATACTCATTTTTTATAATTCTAATAATGTTTTTACAGGGTCTTTACCCATCAGCAACTGCCCGGGGTTTTCCAGCAATTCTTTTACTCTTACTAAGAAACTCACTGATTCTCTTCCGTCAATAATGCGGTGGTCATAGCTCAGCGCCAGGTACATCATCGGTCTTACCACCACCTGTGCGTTTACTACTACCGGCCTGTCCTGTATCTTATGCATCCCGAGTATGGCGCTCTGCGGAATGTTGATGATGGGGGTGCTCATCAGCGAGCCAAACACACCGCCATTGGTAATGGTGAATGTACCGCCTGTTAATTCTTCGGTTGTCAGTTTACTGTCTCTTGCCTTGCCGGCCAGTTCCGCCACTTTTCTTTCCACATCGGCCATGCTCATGCTTTCCACATTCCGCATTACCGGCACTGTCAGGCCTCTTGGTGTGCTTACAGCAATACTGATGTCTGCATAATCATGATATACCAGCTGGTCGCCGTCAATATAAGCGTTCACAGAAGGCCACTCCGCGAGAGCCACTGCACATGCCTTCGCAAAAAAACTCATGAACCCCAATCCCACCCCATGTATTTCTTTGAACTTGTCTTTGTATTTGTTTCTTATTTCAATAATGCTGCTCATGTCCACTTCGTTGAAAGTGGTGAGCATGGCCGTGGTGTTCTTTGCTTCAACTAATCTTCTGGAAATTGTTTTGCGGAGGTTGCTCATCTTTTCCGACCGCACATTGCGGCTGTTGAGTTGTGTGCCGGTAAATGCTTTTTTACCGGGGCTGGAAAGGGCCGTCAGCACATCTTCCTTTAAAATTTTACCGGCCGGGCCTGTAGGGGTTACCGTTTGGGGGTCTACCTTTTTATCAGCTATAATAGCAGAAGCAACGGGACTTGCCTTGATGTCATTGGATACAGTGGTCACCAGTGCTTCCGTTGCAACTTTTGCTGCTTCTTTCTTTGGTGGTTTTTCCTTTTTCTCAATCGGTTTCGCACTTGCTGCTGCACCATTGCCGGAGGGTTTTGCCGCATTTTCATCTATGCTTGCCAGCAGGTCACCTATTTTAATTGAATCTCCTTCCTTAATACCCGCAAGTTTAATGACACCCGCCTGTTCGGCATTTACCTCGAAAGTTGCTTTTTCACTTTCCAGTTCAGCAATCATTTCATCCCTCTCTACATATTCCCCGTCTTTTTTATTCCATTTCAGCAAAGTCACTTCGCTGATGGATTCGCCGACTGTTGGAACTTTTATATCAATCATAAAATCTTGTTTTTTTTATATACTGAAGGCTGTTTCCACAATCGCAGCCTGCTCCTGTACATGCACTTTATTGTACCCGGTGGCCGTTGAAGCCGAAGCCTGCCGGCTGATGATGCCAAAGTTGATTGATTTCAGGTTCATCTGCAAAAATGATGCTGCGCCCATATTCAGCGGCTCTTCCTGCACCCAGAACCAGGTGGCCCTTGCATACTTTTCATGCAGCGCTTGCAGTTGCTTATAGGGCAAGGGATAGAGCTGTTCCATCCGGATAATGGCAATCTCCGCTCTTTTTTCTTTTTGCTGCCTTTCAGCCAGGTCAAAATATAACTTACCGCAGCACAGTAATACTTTTTTTACTTTTCCTGCTTCGGCGGCTGCATCATCTATCAGTTCCCTGAAACCGCCGCTGGTAAATTCATCGAGCACCGAATAACTGCCGGCATGACGCAGATTTGCCTTTGGTGAAAAAATAATCAGCGGTTTCCTGAATGGCCATGCTAATTGTCTTCTCAAAGCATGAAATAAGTTGGCAGCTGTGGTAATATTGGCAACTACCATATTCAACTCGGCTGACAGTTGCAAGAATCTTTCCAGCCTGGCGCTGCTGTGCTCCGGACCCTGCCCTTCATAACCATGCGGCAGCAGCAGCGTCACCCCGTTCATCCTGTTCCACTTCTGCTCACCGGCGGCAATGAACTGGTCAATCATCGTTTGGGCGCCATTGGCAAAATCACCAAACTGCGCTTCCCAAAGTACCAGTGCACCGGGATTAGCCATTGCATAGCCATACTCAAATCCGAGCACTCCATATTCACTGAGCAATGAATTGTATATCCTGAATTTTCCGGTGGCGCCCGGAATATGGTTAAGCCGGTTATAGGGTTTGTCATTCTTCTCATCCCGCAACACGGCATGGCGATGAGAGAAAGTACCCCTCGCCACATCCTGCCCGCTCATCCGCACATCTTTTCCTTCCAGCAATAAGCTGCCATAGGCCAGCAACTCGCCGGTGGCCCAGTCCACCGTATGCTCTGTTTCAAACAATTTTACTTTATCCTGCAGTATCTTCTCCACTTTGCGCAGCGGCTTGAAATCTTCCGGCCATTTCATCAAAGCCTCAAAAATCTTTTTAAAGTTTTCACTGCTGATAGCTGTTACCGGTGAATGATCAAAGTCATCCGCATTGGCCCTGCGCAGCTTTTTCCATTCCAGCTCAGGCGGCTGGTAGTGATAGGGCAATGGATTTTGCTTCACTTCATCCAGCCGCTCCTGCAGGTCGGCCCAGAATTTCTTCTCCATCTCTTTGGCAAGCGCCTGTGCATCGGGTTCCCCATTCTCTAACAGGTATTTGATATATACTTCCCTTGGATTGGGGTGTTTGTCAATTAATGCATACAAATGCGGCTGGGTGAATTTCGGATCATCGCCTTCATTGTGTCCATGACGCCGGTAGCAAACCATGTCAATGAAGACATCGGAATTAAACTCCTGCCTGTACCTGGTTGCAATCTCCGTACACTTAACTACCGCTTCAGGGTCATCGCCATTGACATGAAATACCGGTGCCTGTATCGCTGCCGCCAGTGATGTGCAGTAATCAGAACTTCTGGCATCATCAAAATCGGTAGTAAAACCAATCTGGTTATTGATTACAAAATGAATAGTGCCCCCGGTATAATATCCTTTCAGGTAGCTCATCTGCAATACTTCGTACACAATTCCCTGGCCGGCAATAGATGCATCACCATGAATAAGTATGGGAAGTATCCGGTCAAAATCACTTTTATACATCACATCCGCCTTGGCCCTGGAAAAACCCACCACCACCGGGTTCACGGCTTCCAGGTGCGATGGGTTCGGCATCAGTTTCAGGTGAATGGTCTTGTCGTTAATCGTTTGCACCTCGCTGCCGTATCCCATGTGATATTTCACATCGCCGCTTCCCATGGTCTGGTCCATCCTGGCCGTTCCCTCAAACTCACTGAAAATTTGCTCATAGGTTTTACCCATGATGTTGGCCAGTACGTTCAGTCTGCCCCGGTGGGCCATACCTATCACCACTTCATCCACATCATTATCTGCAGCAGTACTGATGATGGCATCTAATGCAGCTATGGTTGTTTCGCCTCCTTCCAGCGAAAATCTTTTTTGCCCCACATACTTGGTATGCAGGAATTTTTCAAACATCACCCCCTGGTTCAGTTTCTCCAGTATTCTTTTTTTCTTATCAAGCGGCAGTGGCTCCTGCATGGTATGCTCAATGGCGTAGGTAATCCAGTCCACCTTCTTCTGGTCGCTGATGTATTTGAACTCAATGCCGGTATGATGGGCATAGCATTTTTCCAGGTGGTCCAGGATATTCCGGAGTGTGGTGGTTCCAAGCCCGATTAAACTACCGGCCTGGAAATCTTTATCCAAATCAGTTTCATTGAAACCATAAAAAGATAGTTCAATATTGGCGCCGCGGTCTTTACGGGCCCGGATGGGATTGGTCTTTGCCAGCAAATGGCCTTTGTTCCGGTAACCGAGTATCATCCGGTATGCCCGCAGTTCCCTCATCCAGTCCACATCAATACTCAGTGTTGCACTATCCTGCTCAGGCACAGACACGGAAGAGGTTTTACCATTTCCATCCTCGGCAGTATTCGATACAGCAAAATCAAAACCTTCAAAAAACTTTCTTATTTCCGGGTCCACACTACCAGGATCCTTTACAAATTCCCTGTACAAATTTTCAATAAAAGCGGGGGATGAGTTTGTTATGTAGGAGAAATCCTTCATCAACTTCAGTTCATTTAAGTTATTCTTCGTCTCCCCGTGGCAGAGGGGCGGGCTTACCTTCCTTAGCTTTGTCCGATGCCTTAGGCTTTGGCCGATGGCTGTCAGCGAAGGTTGGGGAGAGAGGCAAATATCGTTTAAAAAAGCAGAAAATAAAGGCTCATTTTGAAGGATTTACAGCGGCTCAATCAGCATATCTGAGACCATGTCAGCTGTTGGGATTAGGCTTAAAAACAGTTTTGCAGAGAGTGAATTAAATAGCTGGAAATTTGGTGATTAAGCCCTCCGAAACTACCTTTGCCATCCTTAAAATCAGAATAAGAATGGCTAATCACAGTGCTACAAAAAAAGATGCCCGCCAGGCTGCCAAACGTCGTGAAAGAAACAAGTATTACGGCAGAACCACCCGCAATGCTATCCGTGACCTGAAAACCCTGAAAGGAAAAGAAATGGCTGACAAATTCCCTGATGTGGCTTCTATGATTGACAAACTGGCCAAACGTGGCACAATCCACAAAAACAAAGCTTCCAATCTGAAAAGCAAGCTGGCCCGGAAAGTAAATGCAGCAAAATAAAGTAGTTTTAATAAATTATTTGAAAGGCATTCCAAAATGGAATGCCCTTGTTATTTTAGGAGTATGTAAGATTTGAGTCGGCTTCATTACTACTATCTGCGTTTGTTGCCCGTCCGAAAGGCAAGGCCGGGCGGGCGTCGCACTCTTCATCGTTCAGTAATTATAATCACCAATAATGAAAAAGATTTACACAGCCCTGGCTTTCATTCTATTTGCAGTTCAGGATATCGCTGCTCAAAACATAACCACCAGGTTTGAGCAGTCAAACGGCACCCAAACACCCACCTACTTTGAAATCATTGACTGGTGGAAAAAACTCGATGAGAAGTCCGGGAAAGTAAAAATGCTCACCATGGGCATGACGGATGCCGGGTATCCACTTCATCTTGCAGTAGTATCCAATAACGGCGATTACAATTTTGAAAACATCCGTAAAAACAATAAAAGAATAATACTCATCAACAATGGCATCCATCCTGGTGAGCCTGACGGGATTGATGCAAGCATGTTGCTGGCAAGGGATATTGTAATCAACAAATACAAGGTTGCAGATAACCTGGTACTGGCATTTATTCCCATCTATAATATCGGTGGCTGCCTCAACCGGAGCGCCAATTACCGGGTTGACCAGAACGGCCCCGAAGAATTTGGTTTCCGGGGCAACTCGCAAAACCTGGACCTCAACCGTGATTTCATCAAATGTGATTCCAAAGATGCAAGGGCTTTTACGGAGATCTTTCACCTGCTTGATCCGGATGTGTTTGTGGACAATCATGTAAGCAACGGCGCCGACTACCAGCATGTAATGACATTACTCACCACACAGCATAATAAGCTCGGTGGGGTGATGGGTGAATACATCAGCAAAGAATTTGAACCGGCCCTTTACATCTCTATGAAGCAAAAAGGATTTGACCTCGTTCCCTATGTTAATTCCTTTGGAGATACACCGGAAAACGGCTGGCCGGAGTATTGGGACAGCCCCCGGTATGCCAGTGGTTTTGCTGCGCTCTGGCATACCTTTTCGTTTGTTCCCGAATCGCATATGCTGAAACCTTACGGCCAGAGGGTAAAGGCCACATATGCACTCATGCAATCATTCATTGAATTCACGGCAGCAAACAGTGAACCAATAAAGACCCTTCGTGAACAAACAAAAGAGTCTGTCGTATCAGCGGTTGAATTTCCCATAAGCTGGGCGTTGGACAGGTCACGGTTCAAAGAGGTTCTGTACAAAGGCTATGAAGCCGGAAGGAAACCCAGTGAAGTATCCGGACTGCCAAGATTGTACTACGAAAGGAATAAATCTTTTGAGAAAACAATTAAAATTTTTAATTATTTCCCCGTCAAGGCTACCGTCAAAAAACCCAAAGCCTACATTATACCACAAGGATGGTGGAAAGTGATTGACCTGCTGAAACTGAACAAAGTACAGATGACGCAGCTAAAAAAGGACAGCAGCATAGAGGTGGAGGTCTATAAAATTGAGGATTATAAAACCCTGCCCCGCCCGTATGAAATGCACCACCTGAACAGTGATGTGAAAATCAGCAGCAGCCTTCAGACTATCCAGTTCAGCAAAGGTGACTGGTACATACCCATGAATCAGCCGGCCAATCGCTTTTTGATGGAAACCCTTGAACCGCAGGCAGAGGACTCCTATTTTGCCTGGAATTATTTCGATGCGGTGCTTGGTCAGAAAGAAGGATATTCAGGTTATGCTTTTGAGGACATTGCGGCTGAATATTTAAAGAACAATACAGAGCTGAATACAAAACTGGAACAGCGAAGAGCAGCGGATACATCTTTTGCAAAAAATGGCAGGGCGCAATTAAATTTTGTGTATCAGAATTCACCGTGGTTTGAGCCGGCCCACATGCGGTACCCCGTTTTCAGGGTGATGAAATGAGATCAGGCTGTTTCTTTTAGGAATTCATTTTCCAACTGAACCTCCACTTCGGTCTTATCCAGGCGTTTGAAAATATATCGTCCCAATAATAAGCTGCCCACTAATACGAGGATACTGAGATAGCCAACCCAGTTGTAGTGATATATCTTTCCTGATTTCTCCGTAATAACAATAGCACCCGCTGACAAAGATGCAATACCGCTGCCCAGTTGCTGTACACTCCCGTTCACACTCATAAAGCTGCCTCTCTGTTCCGCTTTCACCACTTCACTGATCATAGCTTGTGAGGTAATGGCCCTTCCTGTGGCCACCATAAACCAGAATGCAAAAAAAACAAGCACTACAGAAAAATGAACGCCGGGCATAGCTGTAATGATCAATACCATGGGCAGAGACAAAAAAACGGACCAGGAAAATACAGGCAGCTTACCCACTTTGTCCGAAAACCTGCCCAGAAAAAGAGCAGCTGCAAAAGAGGCGATACCGCCCGCTAAGTATATCATCGGTGTCAAATCCTTCGAAAACCCTTTATTAAATTCAAGATATGGATTGATAAAAGGAATGATGAGAAAATGCCCCATCATCAGGAGGCAGGAAAATATCAGGGCAGACCGCTGTTCCGGCACTTTGCAAACGACTACCAGTGCATCAAAGATAGTACCCCCGGCAGTTTTTGATTTTATATGCCCTCTCATCGAAGGGATGAAGCGGATGATAAGCGGAAGGAACACCATTCCCAAAGAACCGATGAGAAGAAACGGGATATGCCAGTTTAGTTTAAAGAGATTGGTCAAGTAAAGGGAGATTGGAACGCCGAGGATGGAAGCGGCTGCAAAAGCACTCATCACCGCCCCCATGGCACGGCCCCTTCTTTCATAGGTAAAAAGGTCAGCAACGATGGAAAGCACCTGTGCCCCGATGATACCGCCAAACAATCCGGCCAGGATGCGGGCGCCAAGTAATAATCCGTAAGTAGAGGCAATACCGCAGGTCAGTGTGCCAAGCAGAAACCCTGTGTAGGCAATGATCAGTGATTTTTTCCGGTCGAACCGGTCAATGAAGATGGCAATGGCAAGCCCTGAAAAAAAAGCGCTGACCGAATAGCTGGCCACCAGGATACTGAACTGAAAGGCAGAAATGCCCAGATCGGGTATCAGGTAATTCCCCAGCGGCATCATGATCATGAAATCCAGGATATGGGTGAAATTCAGTCCTGCCAGCAGAAATAGTATGATCCGTTCCTGTTTTGTCATAAACCGGGCAAAGGTCGGGATTAGCCCTGAAAGAAAATAACCGGTTTAACTGCTAAAAATTTTGCAGGAATGCCGGGGAGTATCTTAAACCGGTTAAGGTTATGCAGAGCAGGATAGTCGTTAAATCAATTCTTTAAGCTTGCCAATCACCACATCCACCTCCTCTTTCGTGTTGTGTTTGCAAAAAGAAAAACGTACCGGAACCAGGTTGGGGTTGCTGTTCAGCGCCCTGATGACATGGCTGCCCACATCGGCTCCGCTGCTGCAGGCGCTGCCACCGGATACACAAATGCCCTGCATATCCAGGTTGAAAAGTATCATTTCTGATTTCTCTGTTTTGGGGAAAGAAACATTCAGTACGGTATAGAGACTTTTACCGGCATAGTCTCCGTTGAACTGTACCCCTTTGATATTTTTTTTCAGTTCTTCAATCATATATGTTTTTAATGACTGGATATAAGCGCTGTCTTTTTCAAGCGTTGCTTCTGCCAGTTCCAGGGCTTTGGCAAAGCCGATAATCCCGTAGAGGTTTTCGGTGCCGGCCCGCATATTCCGTTCCTGCCCCCCTCCAAATATCATCGGCTTCACTTTGATGTTGTCGTTGATGTATAATATCCCGGCACCTTTTGGCCCATGAAATTTATGTCCGGCGCCTGTTGCAAAATGTACCGGCTTACTCCGTAAATCAATTTTGTAATGTCCCACCGTCTGCACTGTATCCGAGTGAAAGATGGCATTATATTTTTTACATATTTCCCCTGCCGCATAAATGTCCAGCAGATTGCCAATTTCATTGTTGGCATGCATCAGGCTTACCAGGCAGCGTTCTTTATGCCCTGCCAGTTGCTTTTCCAGGTCATTCAGGTCCACATGCCCGTCAGGAAGTATTTTCACCAGACTGCTTGTCACCGCGTCATCATTGTCAAAATGCTCTACAGCATGAAGCACCGCATGATGCTCGATGGGTGAAGTGACGATATGCCTGCAGCCCAAATCATAAATGGCTGATGATACAGCCATATTATCACTTTCCGTACCGCCGCTGGTGAAAAATATTTCACCGGGGTTGGCATTCAGGATGCGGGCTACCGTTTTTCTTGCATTCTCTATAGCCAGCCTGCTTTCCCTGCCGTAGGAATAAATGGAAGAGGGGTTGCCAAAATGAGTAGTCATATAAGGCAGCATGGCATCCAGTACTTCTTTATCAAGTGTAGTAGTAGCAGCATTGTCAAAATAAATGCGGTTCATATTCTTTTACGCCGGCAGGCGGTTAACTTGAATTTTTTAATGGCTGCAAAGATAAGTATTAGCCCTAAGCCGGGGAACAACGCCCCGGCGTACATAATAGATTGACATAATACATTTCATTTTCCCGGCAAGAATATTTTTGGAGTTTTTGGAAGCCCATAAAAATCAGGGGGCTATTCTGCAATAAAAAAACCCCTGACGTTGCAGCCAGGGGAATATAAATGGATGATGTGTTGCCTTTATTCAGCAGCTTTCTCCCCGGCAACAGGAACCTCAGCTGTGTTTGCTTTTTTCTTTGTACCACCGGCACGCCGGGTTTTCTTCGCAGCTGTTTTAGCATCACCTTTACCTTTTCCATAGATCTCATTAAAGTCCACCAGTTCAATCATCGCTGTTTCAGCATTATCGCCCACTCTTGCTCCCAGTTTAATGATACGGGTATAGCCACCCGGGCGGCCAGCCACTTTCTCTGCAACCGAGCCGAATAATTCGGTTACAGCTTCTTTATCCTGCAGGTAGCTGAAAACCACCCTGCGCTGGTGTGTTGAGTTCGTTTTTCCCTTGGTGATCAGGGGCTCCACATAAACTCTCAGTGCTTTGGCTTTGGCTACTGTGGTTACAATCCTTTTGTGCCGGATCAGCTGGCAGGCCAGGTTGCTCAGCAGGGCATCCCTGTGTGCCTTCTTTCTGCCAAGATTTTTTACTTTGTCTCCGTGACGCATGACGTTTAAGTTTTAAGATGCTGCACCGTGTCAGGATTTGCAGCATACGCTGTAATAAAACAGCATTGGTTAAAAATAAATATTCAATTAAAAGGCTTTCCGGAAACCCCTCCTTCGGAGGGGCTTGGGGAGGCCTTAGAATTCACTTGCATCAATACCCAGCTTGGCAAGGTCCATTCCGAAATGCAGGCCCCTTTCAGAGAGCACCTGCTCAATCTCTGCCAGTGATTTCTGGCCGAAGTTGCGGAACTTCATCAGGTCTTCCTGCTCGTACTGCACCAGTTCGCTCAGTGAGTTGATTTTGGCAGCTTTCAGGCAGTTAAAGGCCCTTACAGAAAGGTCGAGGTCTTCCAGCGGTGTCTTCAGCACCTTGCGCAGTTGCAGTGTCTGCTCATCTACAAGGTCTTCTTTCTTCTCTTCTTTATTATCAAAAGTGATGTTTTCGTCGGTGATGATCATCAGGTGCTGGATCAAAATCCTGGAAGCCTGCTTCACGGCTTCTTCCGGATGGATGGTGCCGTCCGTAGAAACTTCCATGATCAGTTTTTCAAAATCGGTACGCTGCTCCACCCTCGTATTCTCAATCGTATATTTTACATTTTTGATCGGTGTAAAGATGGCATCAATAGGAATATAGCCCAGCGGTGCATCTTTGGGTTTGTTGTCCTCAGCCGGCACATAACCACGGCCCTTACCGATGGTAAGTTCAATGTCCATTCTGGCAGAAGAATCCAGTGTGCAGATCAGCAGGTCGGGGTTCATGATCTGGAAGGAATGAGTCCCCTCGCCAATCATACCGGCAGTAAATTCGGTCTTGTTCCTGATGGAGAGCATGATTTTTTCGTTGGCCACTTCATGGTCAACCGCTTTTTTGAAACGAACCTGTTTCAGGTTCAGGAAAATCTCCACCACATCCTCGCTGATGCCCTTCATGGTGGCAAACTCATGATCCACTCCCTCTATCTTTACTCCCACAATGGCATAGCCTTCCAGTGAGCTCAGCAGCACACGGCGGAGAGCATTCCCGATGGTAACCCCGTAGCCGGGCTCCAAAGGACGAAATTCAAACTGGGCTTCAAAATCAGTTGCTTTCTGCAGGATGATCTTATCGGGTTTCTGGAAATTTAAAATGGCCATATTGAATATTTAATTATTAATTTATTGTTTCTTTTCAGGTAACAGCCAATAGTTATTAGCTAATAGCTTACTTGCTATACAATTCCACAATCAGTTGCTCCTTGATATTTTCCGGAACGCTTTCCCTTTCAGGATAGGTGATAAAAGTTCCTTTCATATCTGTTTCACTCCAGTCTAGCCAGTTGAACTTCGGGTTCTTTGCCTTTACCACGCTGGTAATGGATGTTTTTCTCTTGCTGCCTTCCTTAATGCTGATAACATCACCGGGTTTCAGCTGGCAAGAAGGGACATTCACCACTTCCCCGTTTACTTCAATGTGCTTGTGGCTTACAAGCTGGCGGGCTGCAGGGCGGCTGGGGGCAATGCCCATGCGGAAAACGGTGTTGTCCAGACGGGCTTCGCAAAGTTTGATCAGGTTTTCACCCGTCACACCCCGGCGGCGGGCTGCCTCTTCAAAAGTTTTGCGGAACTGTTTTTCAAGGATGCCGTAAGTGTATTTGGCTTTTTGCTTTTCACGGAGCTGTAAGGCATATTCACCAAGCGTTTTACGCTTACGCTTTTCGCCATGCATACCCGGAGGGTTGCTGTTTTTAGTCAGCCATTTACCGTTGCCCAGAATGGGTTCGCCGAAAATGCGGGAAATCTTGGTTTTGGGGCCATTGTACCTTGCCATAGTTTTTATTCATTTACGCTTTTTTGTACCGGTGCTCTGATCAGTAAAAGCGTTAAAAAATCAATCAGGCACCCTTTAAATAAATGAATGAATCTTGGCGATTCAATATGTATTTCAGATTTTAGATATAAGATTTCGGATTTAATGAAATCTAAAATCTGCAATCGTAAATCCTAAATTCTTTACACTCTTCTTTTCTTCGGAGGCCGGCAACCGTTGTGCGGCATCGGCGTCACATCTTTAATCATCACTACTTCTATCCCGCTTTGTGAAATAGCCCGGATAGAGCTTTCCCGGCCGGCGCCGGGTCCTTTTACAAACACATCCACCCTTTTTAAACCGGCATCAAATGCTGTTTTAGCGGCATCGGCAGCGGCCATCTGGGCAGCATAAGGGGTATTTTTCTTGGAACCCTTAAAGCCCATTTTACCGGCGCTGCTCCAGGAAATAACCTGACCTGTTTTGTTGGTAAGGCTGATGATGATGTTGTTGAATGTGGCAGAAATATGGGCATCTCCGTATGCATCTACTTTCACCACTCTTTTTTTAGCAGCTGCTTTTGCGCTTACCGGCTGCTGTGCTTGTTGTGCTTTTGCCATAATTGTTGTTCTGAGGTAGTCTTTTTTCTTTTTTAAATAACTCACCGTTTTCCAACGAGTGAATCAACTCTCCTGCTGACCTGCCAAGCAATCTGATGTTGATTCAATATTTTCAGGTCTGGTGCGACAGGCTCATCATGACAGCGATTGTCATCCTAAGCTTGCCGAAGGATTATTTCTTAGGCGCCTTCTTTTTACCCGCTACCGTCTTTCTCTTACCTTTTCTTGTTCGGCTGTTGGTCTTGGTACGCTGGCCTCTTACCGGCAGGCCTTTACGATGGCGGAGGCCACGGTAGCAGGCGATATCCAGCAAACGCTTAATGCTCATCTGTACTTCTGAACGCAACTGGCCTTCCACTTTCAGCTCTTCGGTGATGACATTACGGATAGCATTCAGTTCATCATCATTCCACTCATGCACTTTCTTGTTGCGGTCAATATTGTTCTTGTCAAGAATGTACTTAGCAGTAGAAGGTCCGATACCATAGATATAAGTAAGACCTATTTCGCCTCTTTTATTTTTTGGTAAGTCAACACCGGCAATACGAGCCATATCTTTTTAGTTTAAATTCCAAGAAATAAATCACAAATTCCAATTTGGTTCATGTATCTTGATGTTTGTTTTTTAATTAATTATCCCTGCCTCTGTTTGAAGCGGGGGTTCTTTTTGTTAATAATATACAGTTTCCCCTTACGGCGAACAATCTTGCAATCAATGCTGCGTTTTTTAATTGATGCTCTTACTTTCATAATATTCTATTTTTTGTCACCCTGAGCCTGGCTGTAGGCAGACAGGCTAGTCGAAGGGTTATTTGTACCTGAAATTTATTCTTCCCCTTGTCAAATCGTATGGTGAAAGTTCAACACCCACTTTATCACCCGGCAGGATGCGGATATAATGCATCCTCATTTTCCCCGAGATGGTAGCCAGTATTTCATGGCCGTTTTCCAGCTTTACCCTGAACATGGCGTTGGACAGGGCTTCAATGATTGTACCATCCTGTTTTATAAGGGGTTGTTTCGACATATTTAATGGAAACGCCCGTCCGACCGGTTAGTTTTTTTAAGATCCGCGGCAGGATTCGTTCCGGGCGGGCAAAGGTAAGTGTATCAGCCCTAAAAAAGAAAAAACCCCGTTTATTTTTAGGGGTTATGTGGAAAAGATATGGTTGTGCCGGGATTTCAGGCTTCGATGAGGCCTTATGCCTTGTCTAAGTGTATTTTAGTCATATCAAAATGCAGGTTTTGGAGTTCATGTACTCCCAGCGGGAAACTGAAATGCCGCCGGTCTTCCCGCCACCACATTTCCACATGGGAAAAATCGCCTTTTTTGGGTGTTACCAGCCTAAAAGAGTCTTTTTTGTATTTAACTGCCCCGTTTATCTCCTCCCGGCTAAAGCCAAATGCCAGCAACTGATTTTCATCAAGCGGAACTGGGTTCATTTCTTCGGGGCTGTACCAGAATTCCTGCACCCCGTTATTTACAAGAGCCTGGTTTTCCTCCCGGTTAATTTGTACCACGGTTCCTTCCCTGCTTACCCCTTCATCATTCACCATGATAATATCTCCGGATTTTAAGTTCCCAATTTTTAGCATAGCGAATCGTTTTGTAAACCGAATATAAAAAAAAGTCCGGAAAAACTACCAGACTTTCAAGCGGGGAAAATAATTTATTCCGCCCAACTCATTATGTAGTGTTGATTTTCGATTTCCAGGGCCTGTTTGGTGATCATCAGCGGCCGGAAAGTGTCCACCATCACGGCGAGTTCCCTGGTTTCTTTAGCACCGATGCTTTTCTCCACCGCACCCGGGTGCGGCCCATGCGGTATGCCGGCGGGGTGCAGGGTAATCATCCCCCTGGTTACATTTTTGCGGCTCATAAAATCGCCATCAACATAATAAATCACTTCATCGCTGTCAATATTGCTGTGGTTGTACGGCGCCGGTATTGCATTGGGATGATAGTCGAACAACCGGGGCACAAAGGAACAAACCACAAAAGCATTGGTCTCGAAAGTCTGGTGAACCGGCGGCGGCTGGTGCACTCTTCCGGTAATGGGTTCAAAGTCATGGATGGAAAAGATATACGGGTAGCAGCAGCCATCCCAGCCAATCACATCAAAAGGATGGGTACCATAATGGAGTCCGTACATCATTCCTTTCTTTTTTGCCTTTATCAGGAAGTCGCCTTCTTCATCAATGGTTTGTAAATCCTGAGGCGGACGTATGTCTCTTTCGCAGTAAGGCGAATGTTCCATTAACTGACCGAACTTACTCATATATCTTTTGGGATAACGTAATGGGGTAAATGATTCTACAATAAATAACCTGTTCTTTTCGTCAGCAAATTCAATCTGGTAGATTGTTCCCCTTGGCAGTACAATATAATCGCCATAACTAAATGTCAATTGACCGTACTGTGTTTTAACAGTACCACTGCCTTCATGTACAAAAATCATCTCATCTGCATCGGTGTTTTTATAAAAGTAATTGCTGGTACCGCTTTGCGGGGCTGCGAGTACAATATGACAATCACTGTTGACCAGCACCGGCACACGGCTGCTCAAGTATTCGCCGCCGGGTTTTATATCAAAGCCTTCAAAGCAACGGTGCTTCAGCATTCTTTCCTCTGCAATTTGCGGGCTTACTTCTACCTGCGGCTCTGTTTTAATGATCTGGGTGGGCGGGTGGCAATGATAGAGCAATGAATAATCATCGCTGAAGCCTTCAGTAGAGAATAATTGTTCGCTGTACAGCGTACCATCGGATTTTCGAAATTGTGTGTGACGTTTATGCGGAATGTTTCCGAGTTTATAATAATGAGGCATGTTATTGAATTAAGAATTAAGAGTTAAGAATTGTGGATAGTGTGAACCTGCAATTCAATTCATTTCCCTAATTCCAGGGAAACCATCAGAAAATAGTATTTCCATTTTCTTTTATCAATGTAATAGGTAAAGTTTCTGTGGAAAGGCATTTGATGTAATTTGCTTTCGCAAATGTAAATCTTTTTAAGTTGACAAGAATCGGACTTATTTCTGACACACATGGCTTTTTGGATGAGAGTGTATATAATCACTTCAAGGATTGCGACGAGATATGGCATATTGGCGATTTCGGTCCGGATGTGTTCGAAAAATTAAAGGCCTTAAAACCGGTGAAAGCTGTATTTGGAAATATTGATGAACAGGAAATACGTTCTGAATTCCCGGAGCAATTAGTTTTTATGTGCGAAGATGTGAAAGTGATGATACGGCATATCGGCGGTTCGCCTCCCAAATACAATCCGGCAACTAAAAAAGAACTTGCTTTACACAAACCACAACTTTTCATCAGCGGACATTCGCATATCCTGAAAGTGATGTATGATGACAAAATAAGCTGCCTTTACATGAACCCCGGCGCTGCCGGCAGGCAGGGCTGGCATAAAGTAAGGACGATCATCCGGTTTGTAATTGATGGAAAGGAAATAAAGAACTGCGAAGTAATTGAACTGGGGAAGAGATACCCCCCCTAAATGCCACGAAGGGGACTTAGTACTCCGATAGTTTGAATTATCTCTATTTTTATCCGAAATACCAAAATCATGCTTCAGAAAAACATCCCCATCCTCCGCATATTTGATGTGGCCAAAGCCAAAGAATTTTATATAAACTGGCTGGGTTTTGAGATCACATTTGAACACCAGTTTGAGCCGGGTACCCCGTACTATATCGGCATAAAAAAAGATGATATTGAACTGCACCTGAGTGAACATCATGGCGATAGTGTGCCGGGGTTAAGAATATTCATTGTTTGTAATGAAATAGAAAAATATTTAGCAGAACTGCAAAGCCGTCCTTATAAATACTACCGTCCCGGCATCCATGAAACTTTTTACGGCTGTAAAGAAATGACGGTGCAGGATCCATTTGGAAATAAGCTTTCCTTTAATGAATACGTCACTGAGCAATAACCACTCATATAAAATAACAAAAAAGCCGATGGGCAAGTCTTTATCTTTCAGAAAAGTTTATATATGAAATCAAAATTCTTTTTAGTGTGCCTCTGCTGCGCTTTATATACCCATGTGCAGGCACAAACCAAGGAACAGGAAATTGAAGCTGTCAAAACTGTGTGTAATTATTACCTTGATGGCGGCACCAATGGCGACAGTGTGCTGTTCTCCAAAGCGTTCAGTCCCGGTGGCCAGATGCAGTATATGCGGAATGATACTTTAGTTGTGGTATCATTGAAAGATTTTATGGCCAGGATGAGAAATACAGGGCAGAAGACTGACCGGCAGACAAAAATTGAAAGCGTAGAAGTTTATGGCAATGCTGCTGTGGCCAAACTCACTATTGAGTATCCGACATTTTTCTTTCATGATATTATGAGTTTGCTGAAAACAAAAGATGGCTGGAAAATCGTCAGCAAAATATTTTACCGTGAAATAAAGAAGTGAGGTGTGAAGTCTGAAATTTAATAATTGGAATATCCTGTTGTTTTATTATTAAGAGATGCAAAATTTGCCGAAACGCTCTGAATTCAGCAATCAGGCATCTGATTTACATCCCTGGAAACCAACCCCTGCCCGCACCCACAGCACGGAAAGGCCAGGGAATTGAAATAAGAATAATCAGCAATGCCAGCCCGTACAGCAGCAGTGTTCTTTTGTGTTTTTGGGCATCAGGTACATTCTTTTTGCTGAATGCATAGCCCGCATGAATTAAAATAATAGCCGCCAGCATACCAATAGTGTGCTCCGCTACAAAGAACCTCAGGCCCGGATTTTTCATTACAGTACCAAATTCGTTATTCTGAATACTCTTTAAACCCAAGGGCCCGGCAACCCACTGGTACAATCCTACCAGCAGTATCACATCCGCACAGATCATAAGGAACAGACCTGTTTTTTTATGCCCCGATGTAAAGGCGTTATTCCTGTCTGCAAAACTTTTGTAAATAGCAACTAATAAAAGTATCAGAATTACCCAGCGTAAAAAGCTGTGCAGGTGAAGCATGCCCTGGTACATATAAACAGTTTAGGTTTGAAGTTTAAAGTTAAGTGTTAATGGTTACAGCAAACTTTAAACATTAAACTTTTTTAGCCTTAAACTTTCATTCCACCCAGTCTGCGATAAAGACATTGGTATCCCTGGTGCCGCCGTTGTTGCGGTTGCTGCAAAAGGCGATTTTCTTACCGTCGGGGGAAAACATGGGGAAGGCATCGAAGCCTTTGTCCCTGCTGATTTTCTGAAGATTTGTTCCATCCTCGTTGATGGTATATAAGTTAAACGGAAAGCCCCGCTTGTATTCATGATTGGAAGCAAAAATGATCCGTTTATTATCAGACATATAAGCCGGCGCCCAATTCGCCTGCCCGTAAGATGTAACTTGCCGGGCATTGCTGCCATCCGCATTGGACACCCACACTTCCATATTGGTAGGAGCTACCAGGTTTTCAGCCAGCAGGTCTTGATATTCTTTTACTTCTGCTTCTGTTTTAGGACGACTGGCCCTCCAGATTATTTTGGACCCATCCGGGCTAAACCAGGCCCCGCCATCATAACCAAGTGTGTTGGTGATGCGTTGGGCTTGCCCTGATTCCAGGTCCATAATATATAAATCGATATCGCCATCTTTGGTACTGGTATAGATCATTTTTTTTCCGTCAGGTGAAAGCGTAGCCTCAGCATCATACCCCTTTGAGTGAGTAAGCTGCTTTACGATTTTTCCATTGAGGTCGGCCATAAAAATATCATAACTGCTGTACAACGGCCAGATGTATTTATTGCCGTACTTCGACCTGTCAGGCACCGGTGGGCATCCATCATCGCCCAAGTGAGTGGAAGCGTATATGATCTGTTTATTATCCCGTGTAAAGAAAGCACAGGTAGTACGGCCCTTGCCGGTGCTTATTTTTTTATATGCAAAAATTTCACCTTTCTTTTTCGGGATCTTGCCGATAAAGATCTGGTCGCAAGGCACACCGTCTTTTATACTTGTACGCTGAAATACCAGCATCTTTCCATCATAACTCCAATAAGCTTCGGCATTATCGCCTCCAAAGGTCAGTTGCTGGATATTTTTGAAATGAGACTCTTCGGGATAGCGCAGGGTGTCTGAAATTGCTGTTGCATTACCCGTTACCTTAGCGCTGTTGTTACAGCCGGCGATCAATAAAGTGATGCCAAGGAAGGAAATAATAATTTTTTTCATTTCTTTTCGTGTTATTCAGCGGCTGCAAAGTTATTTTTGCCTGCCCCTTCTTTTGTCAGAAGAGTGTCATACCTCTTAAATCACAGCGCCCTCATGTATAAAGTTGCGAAAATAGCAGTTGCCGCTTTCCTCAGTATGATTTTCATCAACGCCTGTAATAATAATGAACCCATATCCCCGTATGAAGAAATACTCAGCCGCCCCCCTTTTGCATTGGTGACAGACAGTATAAAAAAAGATGCGGCAAATAATGAGTTGTGGTTCCGCCGTGCCGTGCTGCTGAACAGCAACAATCTCCCCGAACCCGCCCTGTCAGATTTCCAAAAAGCATGGTCATTGAAAAAAGAAGAAAAATATGCCCTTGCAATCGGAACTTTGCTGCTGGAAAAAAAACCCGATTCTGCCATTCAATTTCTGAAATCGGCACTGAACGAAGTCCCTGGCAGTTTTCTGCTGCGGCTTGGGCTTGCCCGGAGTTACTCTGCTCAAAATAAAACCAATGAAGCGCTGAATATCTGCAATGATATACTGACAAAAAATCCTGAACAGGTGGATGTGCTGAAACTAAAAGCCGATTTGCTGGTTAAGAAGGGCGATGTACAAGAAGCTACCGCCATCCTCGAAAATGCCTATCACATCACGCCTTTTGATGTGGAGTTGAATTATGTGCTTGCACTCCGTTATGCTGAATCGAAAAACCCGAAACTGATTGCCCTTTGTGATTCATTGATAAAAGCAGATACGAAAGGCGCCCATGCAGAACCTTACTATTTTAAAGGCATTTATTATTCCAACACCGGTGATAAAACAAAAGCGCTGTCCCTTTTTGACGAGGCAGTGAAGCATGATTATTATTTTCTGGATGGCTATATTGAAAAAGGCAGTATCCTTTATGAAATGAAAAAGTATGACGATGCTACTGCCGTTTTTAACCTGGCACTCACCATTTCACCCCGGTTTGCAGATGCTTACTACTGGATTGCCAAATGCCAGGAAGCTACCGGAAAAAAGGAAGATGCCAGGGTGAATTACTTAAGGGCTTATGAACTGGATAAGAGTTTTAAAGAAGCAAAGGATGCCGCTGACAGAATTATTAATTAATAATTATTAATTAATAATTACCCGTTTGTATCTTGTGCAGCAAATAAACAGGCAATGCCCATCGTCGCCCCCTCCCTGCTTTCTGCCAATTTTCTGAACCTCGAAGCGGACTGCAAAATGCTGAATGAAAGCCAGGCCGACTGGTATCACCTGGACATTATGGATGGCCGCTTTGTTCCCAATATCAGTTTCGGGCCTATGCTGGTAGATTTTTTCAGAAAAGCAACCAGTAAACCCTGTGATGTTCACCTGATGATCGAGGAGCCTGAAAAATTTGCTGAACAATTCAAAAATGCCGGCGCGGATATTCTCACCGTGCATATCGAAGCCTGTAATCACCTGCACCGTAACATACAGCAGATAAAATCACTGGGCATGCGAGCAGGCGTGGCGCTCAACCCGCATACTTCAGTAGCTGAATTAACTGATGTACTGGCTGATATTGATATTGTATGTATGATGAGTGTAAACCCAGGCTTTGGGGCACAAAAATTTATTCCCTATACTATTGAAAAAATAAAGCAGCTCCGCACAATGATTGATGAAAGGGGATTGAAAGTCCCTATCGAAATTGACGGCGGAGTAACGCTGGAGAATGCCCCTTCCATCATTGCTGCGGGTGCTGATGTGCTGGTGGCGGGCAATACAGTTTTCAAATCAGCAGACCCAAAGGGGATAATTTCGCAGCTAAAGTCCCTCTGATACATTTTAACCGCTGAGTCGCAAAGACGCTGAGTTATACATATTAATATTAAAACCCTCTGCGCCTCCCCGTCTCTGCGGTTCATCCTTAATTCGTACCTTGAACCGATTTTTCTTATGAAAAGACTAACCCGCCAGATACTGCTGACTGCAACCTGTCTTTTGCTTTCAGTACTCTCTTTCTCCCAAAAAAAATCTGCTTTTGTCTCCGGCAAAGTGGTGGATGAAAATGAAAACCCTTTATCCAACGTAACAGTTACCATTCTTGGTCAGACAAAAGGTATTGCTACTAATGATTCCGGCTACTTCAGGATAAAAGTCACGGCTGATAAGGCTTTTGCCCTTGTATTCACATATGCCGGCCGTAACCCGGAGCAAAAAAACTTTTTGCTGAATGAAAATGAGGAAGAGACCATCAGCATACGGATGGAACGGGGTGAAAAAACATTAAAAGAAGTCATCGTTACCGACCAGCGGGACCGTAGAGAGGCGGGACTGATCAAACCAAACCCCAAAACAATTCTCAATTTACCTTCTGCAGTAACAGGAGTGGAAAGTCTTATTAAAATTTTTGTGGGTTCCAACAACGAATTGACTTCTCAATACTCCGTCCGCGGCGGCAGTTATGACGAGAACCTGATTTATGTAAACGATTTTGAGGTCTTCCGCCCCTACCTCATCCGTAGCGGCCAGCAGGAAGGGTTGAGTTTTATCAACCCCGAAATGGTCCGCAGCATCAGTTTCTACACCGGCGGTTTCCAGGCCAGGTATGGCGATAAGCTTAGCAGTGTGCTGGACATCCAGTATAAAAAACCGAAAAAATTTGGCGGTTCGGCATTCATCAGCATATTAGAACAGGGACTGCAATTAGAAGGCGCCGGTAAGAATGGAAAATTCACTTACCTGTTAGGTGTCCGCAACCGGAGCAACCGGAATTTATTAAGCCGGCAGGATACCAAGGGCAATTATGTTCCCTCCTCGGCCGATTTCCAGGCATTGCTTTCCTACCAGTTCAGCCCTAAATGGCAAACGGAACTGCTGAGTAATATTTCTCAAACGAAGTTTACCCTGATACCGCAAACCAGCCAGCTCACTGCTTCTGTATTCTCCCCTTTCTTCAGCGCCAACCTCGGCATTGATATTTTCTTTGAAGGCCGGGAGAAAGACCTGTACCAGACCAATATGCTCGGCTTTGCCCTCATCAACCAGGTAAATAAAAAATTGCGGCTGAAATGGATGGCATCCCGGTTTGAAAATGATGAAAAAGAAAATCTTGACATCACCGGCGCTTATTTGTTTGGCGAAAGGGATTTTGACAAACGAAACCCCACCTATGGCTTAATCATTAACCCGCTGGGCGCCGGTATTTTTCAGAACTGGGCAAGAAATGAACTCAACATCCAAAACTGGAACATATCCCACAAAGGAAATTACGAGCAAGGGAAACATGCATTTTTGTGGGGGCTTGGTTTTGACAAAACATCCATTGCCGATAAGCTCAATGAATGGGAGTTCCAGGATTCCGCCGGTTATGCACTTCCCTATCAGCCCAACATGCTTCAGCTAAGCAAAGTATTAAAATCAAATGCCAGCCTTGACATCAATAAATTTTCCGGCTATATCCAGGATAATATTTTGCTGGGCGATACAACTCATTCAACTACTATTACGGCAGGTCTTCGTTTCAATTACAATTCGCTAAATGGTGAAATGCTCATCTCTCCCCGCCTGGGAGCAAGCTGGAAGCCAAAAGGCAAAAGAGATATTGTTTTCCGTGCAGCATTTGGCGCATATCACCAGCCGCCTTTTTACCGGGAGCTGCGCCGGTATGACGGCATCGTAAATCAAACCCTGAAAGCACAGAAAAGCTGGCAGGGTGTAGTCGGCTTTGATTACAGTTTCATCGGCATCAACGACAGGCCCATGCGGTGGACGGCAGAATTGTATTATAAGCACATGATGAATGTGGTGCCTTATGATATTGACAATGTCCGCCTCCGCTACTTTGGGGAGAACAATGCCAAAGCCTATGCAGCTGGTATTGAAATGCGGCTGCATGGCGAACTGGTGGCCGATGCAGAAAGCTGGATCAGCCTTGGCATTATGAAAACGGCGGAGAATATAGAGAATGATTTTTTCAAAGTGTACAAACTTGATTCACTGAACCAGCCCATTGATAGTTCTGTAAAACAAAACGGTTATATCCGCCGCCCCACCGACCGGCGTGTAATGCTGGGTATGTATTTCCAGGATTACCTGACCACCAATAAGAATTTTAAAGTCTATCTGAACCTTCTATATGGCAGCAACCTGCCTTACAATATTCCCAATTCGGTAAAATACCGCAATGCTGCATTCATCAATCCATATATCCGTGCTGATATCGGTTTCAGCGCCTTGCTGATGCCCGCCCGATCCGGTACGGGCGGGGATGATGACCGCAGTAAACGAAGGAGCCACTCTCCTTTCCGCAATTTTTCTACTATCTGGGCCAGCCTTGAAGTCTTTAATGTTATTGACCGTGCCAATACGATTTCCTTTCTTTTTGTAAAAGATTTTTCCAATTCGGTTTACCTGCTGCCCAACCGGCTGACGCCGCGGTTAGTGAATTTTAAGATTGTGGCGAGGTGGTGATGTTGGTCTGCCGGTCTTTGTCAGACCATTGATACAAAAAAAATTACTTCGCCAGTTTTAGTACTACTGTTTCTGAGCCGGGTCTCACCGCCACGGCTTTGTGTGTGGAGTGGACTCAGCTCGGAAAATAAAATAACCCCGCAGAACGGCGAGTGCCACAATCCCTGCCCAGAAGATTATCCGACACATCGCCGGGAAAGAATTTTTTGTACCTTGAACTATGCCCAAAATCTTTCAATATCTGAATTTCATTATCCGCTTCTACTCAAACGACCTTTTGCCGGTTCATGTGCATTGCAGGTACAACAAAGGGAAATGAAAGTGGAATTCCGGATTTCGGGAGATAGTGTAACTTAACTGTTCAAAAAAATAAAAGGCAGGAACCCACTTACAGAAGCAGAAGCAAATGAGGTGGCGGTTTTTCTTAAAAAGTATCACAAGCAGGTTGTAGCAAAATGGGAAATGGTGTTCATATATCACAAAAAGGTAAAGTGCGACGTCATCGCAAAAAGAATGAACCGGAAATAACCCTCCTTTCCGGCAGGTATTTGCATGACTTTCTCATTACCCTTACGTTTTCTTCAAATGGAAAGAGCCAGACAAAAATCATTGACTTCTTTCCGCTGTTTCAGCAATATGTAAAAGGGGATAACCTGCAATATTTTGCCCCGTCGAATTTCAAAAAATTCATTATCAGCGGTGGCAATATTTCCTGGGGCAAAAATGAAGATGTAGTATTTCCTGCCAGTACTTTCTTAACCCCAAAAAAGGCAAAGACCGGAGAAGAAATACTTTACGTCATCTAACCTACCTCCACCTGTTCCTGAACCTGTCCCATGTTGTCAGCCCGATCTTAAACTGTACCGGGTTGTTGAATTTATTAGCTACTGATGTGACAACATACACACCCAGCTTCACCCTTGCCAAAGGATTGAAGGGCCATTTGAAAACCCTTTCAATACCGGCAAAGAATTCAGCATATCGCAAATCCCTTTCCGGGGCAATCAAAAAACCGCCGCCGGCAATCTCCTGCAGTTTTATTTTCTTGAGAAAAGGCATTTTGTTGATCAATGCCCCGTTAAATTCATGTACTAAATTTCCCTGGTAGTAGCGGTCAAACACCGGGAAAGTGGAATCAAGCGCCTGGAAATTACTCTGCGGGTTCTGGAAAAACAGCGGGTCGCCCTGCCGCATAAATTTGTAATCAATCACCCGCAGGTCTTTGGTGTTGATAAAATCACCCGAACGGAGATTATAGGAAGTGATGCCCGCCACGCCGAGGTTGATATTCTGGATCAGCCCGAATTCCAGGTAATCAAAATCAATCTTGCTTTTAAACAGTTTTGGTACGCCCTTTCTCCAGGTAATGTACAATGTGGGCCATTTGGAACCAAGAAATATTTTTTCCTTCGGCTCCCTGATGTATCTCAATCCCGGTGTTAAAAAAAGTTTGATCTCATTGTAAGTGGCGTTGTACGGTTCAAAATCCACCGGCGGTTCGTTCGGTATGCCGAAAATGCTGTCCGCATTGTTTCCCACTTTGTAATTCGCAACCGAACGGCGGAAGGCCACTTCAAATTTATTCTGCAGGTGCACCCCGTTTACGATCTGCAGTTCATGGCCTGCCTCCAGCGAAGTGTTGAGGTAAATATTACTGCGCTTCAGCACATTCACCCAGGCATCGCCCGGATAGATGAATTCAAAATTGCGCCCGGCCCTGATGCTGAACTGCCCCGAATTGAATGGATTGTATTTGCGCTGCAGCCCCACTGAGCCGTTCACATCCCTGTTGCGGAAACCATAGCTGATATCTGCATCCCAGTTCAATGATCTTCTTGAAGAATACGTTTTTCGGTAAGCGGCGGAAAGTTTGAGCCTGGCGCCGCCAAACGCCACCGGCTGTATCATGGTGGTGATGGGCGGCAGTATCCACATCCTTTCTTTTCTGTGGTCGTTGAATATCTGGCCGAAGATGAGCATCTTCTGCCAGGTGATCTTATTCAGGACCCTGTCAATGGAGTCGAGATAAACTTCACTCTTCATATACCGGTAGATACTGTCCTGGTAGCGGGCATAGAGTTCCTGCTGTCTCGACAGCGGCTCGGCCCGTACCGATTTCCAGAAAGTGGAATCTTTCTCGTATGCCTGCTGCGATGTGGTACTTACTTCAAGGCCAAAATGCCCTTTCCTGAAATTCTTCTTCAGTTCATAACCCGAAAATGTTACCGATGTCTCCCCGTATATCTTTCCTTTTTTTGTTTTGGTATAATAAGTGAACTGCTGCCGGGTGATGACCCTGGCGCTGTCGCCGATCTTATCATACTGCTGTTTCACTTCCATATAATCATACTCCGGCATGTGGGCGGGCGGCAGCCTGAACTCCACACTCATCACATTCCAGGTGCTGTCCTGTATGCTTATCTCTCCTTCTATGGTCGCATTACTTAGTTGCCGGGGCCGTATGGCAATCGTATATACTTTGGGTTTGATGGTGCGGTCAATTTTGAGTGTTTTAAAGCGGTAGGCCAGCAGTCCGCTGTAGCTGAGCGGGGAAACAAAGGGGATACGGGAAACGGGCGGCGCTTTTATCAGGTTGTCATAAATAAAGAAATCCCCATCGGTGGCCCGCAGGTAAAACAGGTTATCTGCATTGCCCCTCATATTCACGGCGAGGCGTTCTTCCCTTATCTGTCCGTTGCTGTTACGGTCCACATGCAGCGCCACTTCGGTAAGCGACATCTTGTTATAGTCTATGCTTGATGTACTGTCGCTCTCCTTTTTTTTGGTGTAGTTAGAATCCAGCTGAAAGGCTTTGATATATACATTGCAGGAATAAGAGCCGATGGCATCCAGCACTGTTTCCTTATGCCGGATTACATTTCGTATAATATCTTCTGCCCTGTCTTTAAGTTTAGCTTTTATAATCACTTCAGAAAGACTGGCGCCCTCATCGGGTTCCAGCATTACATTCTCGGTGATGTCTTCGTTGTTGATGTAAAAAGTGACCACCCTTGTTTTGTAGCCGATCATGCTCACCACCAGGTCGTACTTTCCTCTTTCCAGGTAAAACTCCCAGGATCCGTCATCTTTGCTTACAGTGCCTTTCTTGGGTTCTTTAATTTCCACGCTGGCAAGGGGGAGCCGTTCTTTTTTATTGTCCAGCACAATACCCGATACCTTGTATAACTGGCCATGCGACAACAATGCCTGCGCAAAAAACAAAAGGAGGAAGAAGAGTTTCAGTTTCATCGTATGACGGGACCGCCCAACCTGCAAAAATTGCAATTCTTTCGCTGCAATCATGGAAAGACAGCTATCTTTTCATATTTTTTAACAAGGTAAAATACTTTCACATCAATCCAAAGTTCACAAGACAAATGATTCAGCAGCTATTCAGGTTGTAATCTTTCCGTACAGGTCAGCTGTTACATAAAAAATACTTAGAAGCTATCTCAAAAGTATGTATAAACCACGACGAACACGGCGGTGCACTGTATTTTTCTCTGTGATTCGCTGTGTACCCTGTGGTTAAATTTCAAGCTAAAGTGACTTTTGAGATAACTTGTAACAAAAACATCCTGCCGTTTATTTGTATTAACACTTGTGAATAAGTAACTTTAGGCTGAAACAATATTCCAGAGTAATATTGAAATGCAGGGCAGGCTTCTGAAAATGGTCAGAAGACGCTAACGAATCCGGTACCGCCCTTCGCCGGCTTAAGTGAAACATGGTTCGGCTCCGCTCACCATGATGAAGGACCCAGAACCAATTAAAATAGATGTGCATTGACAGACACCATTATCAACCTCGAAACCGTAAACCCTATTGAATTTTTCGGCGTAAACAACGGTAAATTAGACATCCTCAAAAAGAAGTTCCCCCTGCTGAAGATTTTGTCAAGAGGCACCCAGCTCAAACTGAGCGGCGCCCCCGAACAGATTGAAAATGCAAGGGAAAAAATCGAACTCATCATTTCCTACCTGGAACGTAACGGCCACATGAGCCAGAATTATTTTGAACAGGTGCTCGGCGGCGATGATGCAGAAACCATTGACCATTTCCAGGAAAAGAACCCGAATGAAGTGCTGGTGTTTGGTCCCAACGGAAAATCGGTAAGGGCCCGGACGGCCAATCAGAAAAAATTAGTGGTGGATGCGGAGAGGAATGACATCGTATTTGCCATTGGCCCGGCCGGTACGGGTAAGACCTACACAGCGGTGGCTATTGCAGTACGGGCATTGAAGAATAAACAGGTGAAGAAAATAATCCTCACCCGGCCGGCTGTAGAGGCTGGTGAAAACCTGGGCTTTCTTCCCGGCGATCTGAAAGAAAAGATTGACCCTTACCTGCGTCCCTTATACGATGCGTTGGATGATATGATACCTGCCGATAAGCTGGGCTATTATATGACCACCCGGACCATCGAGATAGCGCCGCTGGCCTATATGCGGGGCCGCACACTGGACAATGCCTTCATCATTCTCGACGAAGCACAGAATGCCACGGACCTTCAGATAAAGATGTTCCTCACCCGTATCGGCGCCAATGCCAAGGCTATCATCACCGGCGACCTGACCCAGGTGGACCTGCCCCGCAACCAGCGCAGCGGGCTGTCAACAGCGGCCCGGATACTCAAAAACATTGATGGCATTGCCCATATAGAGCTGGATGAAGAGGATGTGGTGCGGCACCGGCTGGTGAAGCAGATACTCCGTGCGTACAATAAGGAGTATGAAAAAAACAATCCGCCGGAAACAAACAGGCAGGCCCCGCCCATTACTAAGAAAGACAACCCTTAGCAATAGCTCTCATAAAGAATTACTTACTTTGCAGGAATGAAAAGAAATATATTCCTCTTTTTATTCCTGCCTTTTATTTCCGCTTCCTGCAAAGACAAAAAAAGCCAGCCTGCCGAATCGGAAAACAATATTGATGCCGCCAGGAATTTTATCCGGGCAGCGCTGGACGGAAAATTTGACGAAGCAAGAACATTTATGCTGGCAGATTCCGTCAATACCAATTATATGGATGTGGTGGAACGGTCGTTTCAGAACCTGGAGAAGAAAATAAAAGACGGCTACCGGGCTTCTTCCATCAATATCATCCAAGTGTCTGAATCCATTAAAGATTCTGTTACCGTGGTTATTTATTCCAACTCATTTAAGAACGACCCGGATACGCTGAAAGTGATAAAAGCAAACGCCCAATGGCTGGTTGATTTAAAATATTTATACCAGCACGATACGGACACCAGCATGCACAAACCCCGCATAAACAACAGACTTCCATGATAAAAAACATCTTATTGGTTGGTTTGGGTGGCGGGCTTGGCAGTATGGCCCGGTACCTGTGCCAGCGCTGGTTTGCCGAGAATTATTTCAGTTCCTTTCCATGGGGAACATTTGTTGTTAATCTTATCGGCTGTTTTCTTATTGGTATTGTTTACGCAGTGGCCGAAAAGACTTCACTGCTTAGCCCGCAAACAAGGTTGTTTCTGATAACAGGAATCTGTGGCGGTTTCACTACTTTTTCTGCCTTTGCTTTCGAAAACATGCAGCTTCTCCGCAGCGGGGATATTTTATATTTTATATGCTACATTGCAGGTAGTGTAGTACTGGGGATTGCTGCCGTTTTTTCGGCTATTGCTGTCATTAAAATGTTGTAATATGGAACTAAACGGACAATCGAAACTATTGCGTATTTTTCTTGGGGAAGCCGACAGAATAAACCATCAAATGTTGTATGAGGCTATATTGATTTCCGCAAAAGAGAAAGGACTCGCAGGGGGAACTGCTTTAAAAGGAATTATGTCTTTTGGCGCCAGCAGCCACATTCACCGGGCAAGGCTGATTGAACTTTCAGAAGACATGCCTGTCGTTGTCGAAATAGTTGATACCGCTGAAAAAATTGATGCATTTCTCCCCCAGGTAAACCAGATGATTGAGCAATGCGGCAGGGGTGGGCTGATAACAGTAGAGAGGGCAGATGTATTGTATTATAAACCAAAAAAATAACATGCTGACTGTTCACCATCCCTGGCATGGCACCCATCACGGAGAAAAAGCCCCTGCAACAGTGAATGCCCTGATTGAAATTCCGCAAGGCTCCCGTACAAAATATGAAATAGATAAAATCACCGGCCTGCTGAAAATGGACCGGGTGATCTACTCTTCGTTCCAGTACCCGGTCAACTACGGATTGATACCCCAGACCCTGGGACAGGATGGCGACCCGCTGGATATATTAGTGCTTTGCTCGCAATCCATCCAGTCGCTTTGCCTGGTGGAAGCAAATGTAATCGGAAATATGCAGATGATAGACCAGGGGCAGACGGATGACAAGATCATAGCGGTGGCTGCCAAAGACCCCTCCGTCAACCATATCAGCCGGATAGAAGAACTACCCCGGCATTTTCTGCTGGAGCTAAAAAACTTTTTTGAACAATACAAGGTGCTGGAGAATAAAAAAGTGGAGATTGATAATTTCCAGGACCCATTCATCGCCGGCCGGGTCATCACCGAAGCGATTGACCGGTACAAAGAAACTTTCCGGAAATAAAATGAAACCTACTCAAAAAAATACAATGGCAACCCAACTGATCATTACAGCATTGCTGATAGGCCTCGCAGCAGGTATGCTCAGCGGACTGGTAGGCGTGGGCGGCGGCATCATCATGGTGCCGGCGCTGGTGTTCTTTATGCAATACTCCCAGCATCAGGCGCAGGGCACTTCGCTTGCAGTGCTTACGCTGCCGGTGGTTATTATCGCCTCGCTGTATTATTACCACCAGTGCCAGCAAGCAGGAACCCCCATTGACCTGAAAATTGTAGGGCTGCTGGCTGCCGGATTTTTAGTCGGCGCTTATTTCGGAAGCAAACTGGCCCTTTCATTTGACGAGCAACTGCTGAAGAAGATATTTGCCGTTATCCTTTTCTATACTGCTTTTAAAATGCTGAGCTGGGATGTGGCCGTTGTAAAATGGGTGAAAGGGATTTTTTGACAACGGTTAATACATCCTCCTCAATGCCTGCAGCTTCATCATCCGTTTCCCGGTTTCAGTGTTGATAATTCCCTTTTTATCTAATTTATCCATCCTCACTTTGCCCGAGGCATGAATGATGGCCTCATCCCGCAGCAGGATACCAACATGCACAATTTTTTCCTTGTCGTTAAAAAAAGCAAGGTCGCCGGGCAGCGCTTCGCTGAATTTCTTCACGGACTTTCCTTCCTGCGCCTGTTGCCACGCATCACGGGGCAGGTCAATGCCCATCAGCTTGTATATCACCTGTACAAAACCGCTGCAATCCGTTCCCAACGGTGTGCGGCCGCCCCAGAGGTAAGGAGCATTCAGCCAGGGAATGGTGAGGTTAGTGATTAATTCTGCGGAAGGTTTTTGTTCATCCCTTTTAAAATAATTGCCGCTGAAGGTAAACCCTGTTTTTCCCAACAGGCCTTTGCCGTCTTTAAAGAAAGGAAGATTCGAACCCACGGGGATATTGATCTTCGTTTCAGCAAGAATAACAGTGCCCAGTATTTCGCTTGTAACAAAACTGCTGCGGGCGCCGGCAAATTCCCCGTTCACTTCCTCCAGCAGGGTGTTGGTTGTCCATCCTTCGTAGCCATCATGCAGGCTTCTTATTTTTACCCACCGGCCATTTTTTTCTTTCAGCACTTTTACTGTTTCGCCAAACAATAACTGGTTCACCATCTCTTTCCGGTGACCGGGCTTTCGCCTTATTGGGGCAGCAGCTACTGCTACTACAGCATAGTCCATATGATAAAGTTTGAACCAATATAGCAAATCCGGCGCAGTAAATTTTTGTTGAAATTGCCAAATCCTGCATCTAACTGGCAACATTTAGCTATTTTTCGTTTGTGAAGACGGATCATCACACACAACTGAAGGACCAGGAACTGCTGGAGCAGTTTTATGCCGGTCATGACAATGAATGGCTGGGTATATTATTACAGCGTTATACGCTGTTGCTGCTGGGTGTGTGCATGAAATACCTGAAAAATGAAGAGGAGGCCAAAGACAGTGTGCAGCAGGTATTTTTAAAAGTGATACAAGAACTGCATAAATACCGGGTGGAGTATTTCAAATCATGGCTGTACATGGTGGCCAGGAACCATTGCCTGATGCGGCTGCGGGAAAAACAAGGCAAGATCACCATGGAAATAAATGAACGGCTGACCGCAGTAAAGCCCCAGGATGAGACAAACCAGCAGGAGTTGTTGCAAACAGACCTTACATTGGACCTGATGAATGCAGCGCTGAAAGAACTGGACACCGGGCAGCAGCAATGTGTAACTTTGTTTTACCTGCAAAAAAAAAGCTACCAGGAAATAAGCGAAGCCACCGGCTACAGTATGCTGCAGGTGAAAAGTTATATTCAAAACGGTAAGAGAAATCTTAAAATACTAATCGAAAGAAAAATGCAGGAACAAGTGAACCGAAAGTAAATGTCCGGAAACTCTAAAGACATATTATCCCATTTATCGTCTGAGGTTGACCAGGAAACACTGCTGCTTTACCTGCAGGGTAAGCTGTCTGAGGAGCAAAAACATGAAGTGGAAAAACAACTGATGAAGGATGAATTCAATGACGACGCCATCGAAGGGCTGCAGGAGTTTAAAGACAAGGAACAACTGCAGTATATGGTGGAGATGCTGAACCGTGACCTGAAGAAGAAAACGGCGCAGAAGAAAAAACGCCGGGAGAAAATGAGACTCAAATACCAGCCCTGGCTATATTTGTCCATCCTCATACTTATATTGCTGGTTATCATTTGTTATATTGTTATACGCCGGATGCTGCAGGCCTGAACATTATTCCGGTGAGTGGCCGGATTTCCTTACCTTTTACCTGTTAACAAATTTCCGCTCTTAAAATATTCGCTATGGGTATGCTGCATCAATTAGAAAAATGGAGTACCACCCATCATCCCCGCTGGCTGGTACTTCTCCGTGTCGCCCTTGGCATTTGCCTGATCATAAAAGGCATAACATTCCTGGGAAATACTGTAGCCCTTGAATCGTTACTGGCAGAAAGCCATGTTGACATTGACGCATCCTGGTTGCCGGTTGTTATTACCTGGCTTCATTTGCTTTGCGGTTTCCTTATTATTATCGGGTTGCTTACCAGGTGGTCGGCGCTGGTGATGATTCCTATCCTGCTTGGCGCTGTGATCTTCGTAAATGCCCCGAATGGTCTTTTTGCAGCAGAATCAGAGTTCGGGTTTTCCCTTGTTGTTTTGTTGATGCTGGTCTTTTTCTTTATTGAAGGAGGCGGGCCTCTATCGCTTGATAATTACTTCAGGAAAAATCCAAAGTAAACAGATTTCAATATTTCTGTTTCCCTTCCCAATTCTTCCATTGGGTAAAAACCTCTTTCGCCAGCGGATGCGGGTGATGTATAAACGGAATTTTTCTATCGGCCTTAGAGGCGTTGATTTCGTTGTAGATAAACTCATCATCAAATTCGATGGCTGCAGCCTCTTCACGGGTGTTGGCATACACCACTTTTTTAGGACGGGCCCAGTAAATAGCGCCAAGGCACATGGGGCATGGTTCGCAGCTTGTGTAGATATCACAATCATTCAACTGGTAAGTCATCATTTTTTTACAGGCATTACGGATGGCCACTACTTCTGCATGGGCGGTCGGATCGTTGGAGGTGGTAACCATATTATAACCCTCACCCACAATCTCATCTCCCAGCGCCACCACACAGCCAAAAGGACCACCCTGCCCTCCCTGCATCCCTTTCCGGGACAATTCAATAGCCCTTTCCAGGAATTTTTTATCCCTTTCCGTCAACTTTTGCATAACTGATAATTAAACATTTACTGTAAAAATGTGCATTAATCCCGGATTTTCCACAGTTTTTGCACACAAAAAAAGGTTATATGAAGTTAATATTAATTTTAAGTTAAGCACTTGTTAGCCCCGGAAAGCTTTGTAATTTTTCTCCGGTTAAATGAACGATAAAACCTTCTACTATGAGATGGGAAACAGTCAAATCAACACCAGAGCAGGAAATTTATCACCTGTATAAAGACGATAAAAAACGCCTCACATTAGTGTTCAATCCTTTCTCCAATTCCGCCAGGGTAGAGTGCAACAAGGAAAAAAGGGTGTTCCTGATAAGAAAAGAAGGCTTCCGGCGCAACAAGACTGTGATCCGTAATGAATATGGCATCAAGATCGGTGAGTTCGGGCAGGAAAACCGGCAGCAGTTCATCGCCGTAAATGAAGAAAAATTTTACTACAGCGCCCGGAGCAATCCGCTGGCAGAACTGATCCTGTTCAAAGAAACAGAAGAACGACCGGTAGTTTCCTGTGGCCTTAGTACAAAGGAAGGAACGACCGCCGTGTATTTTAAAAAAGATAAAAACCTGTCGGACCAGCCCCATCCCGGATTGCTGATGGCCTTGTGCTGGTACATGTTTCTGCCGGTGGCCAAAGAAAATACCGTGGAACTGGCCGCTTTATAAATTTTCCCAGGTCTCTTTTGCAAATTGTTCCAGGGAAGGATCCCGGGCGCCCATCAGCAGCAGCACACAATCATGGGTAAGGTGAGGACGGACTGTGTTGAGAAAGTCATTCCTGTTCTCTGTAAAAAAAGCCTGTCTGCCCATTGCTTTTAAATCACTGATGAGGTCATCGGCAGAAATATCCTTAACCGCTGTTCCGCCTGCATAAAAAATTTCACTCATCCATATCTCGTCCTGCGGACGAAGTGTATTGGCAATCTCTTTTACAAAATCATCCCGCAAAAATTTGGTAGGCTTATACCCGTGCGGCTGAAACCATGCTATCAGTTTCGGCGCTACAGGCTGGCAGGCTTCGATTGCGGCAGCGCATTTTACGGGGTTATGTGCATAATCATCCACCAGCCATATGCCATGCTTCTTTCCATACACCTGGTGGCGGCGGTAAATACCCTCGTATTTGCCCAACGCCTGAGCACAGGTTTCCAGCGATACGCCTGTGCCATTGGCAACAGCCACAGCCGCCAGGGCATTTTCCATATTGTGTTTTCCGACAAGGTTCATGGCAAAATCAACCCCTGCTATTTTGAAATGAATACCTAATCCTTTCTGCTCAAAGGCAGTGGCCATATACCCTGCATAGTGATTGGGGTCTGCAGAAAAATCCCGTTGCAGTTCCTGCGAAAGTATTGCAGCCAGCGGGTGCGCCTGGTTTACTGAAAAGAATTTACTGTTGTTTTTAAATATGGTGAACAGTGACATCAGTTCATTAATCTCCTGGTGGTCCTTATCTATATTCAGCAATAAGCCGATCTCCGGTTTGTATTGCACCACCGATCCGTCACTCTCATCGGCCTCGATTACGAGCCACTCCCCTGCCCCCACTTTGGCATTGCCGATCTTCTGTTTTTTAATGAGGCTTACCAGGCCTGCCCCGCTGATGATGCTCGGTTGCAGTCCTGCATGCTCCAGTATATCAAAGAGCATGGCGCTGGTGGTACTTTTACCACTGGTACCGGCTACGGCAATCGTTTTTTTGCTGGTGGCAATAAGGGAGAGCAGTTCGGACCGGCGCAGGATAGGGATGTTCATCTGCTTCGCCTTCTGCACTTCTGCTACGGTATCTTCAATAGCGGTGGACACCACGATAAGGTCCGTTTTTTTGGTAATGCCGCTCCCATCCTGTACAAAACAACGGATGGCTTCTGCTTCCAGTTTTTCCTGTGTTTCATTGAATACCCCCGGGGCAAAAAAACGGTCGCTGCCTGATACATTTTTACCAACACCTTTCAGGTACTGTGCCAGGGCGCTCATGCCGCTGCCGGCCACTCCGATAAAAAAAGGGTTCTGGAAATCAGCAATGGATGAAATCATACTGCAAATAAAAGGCAAATAAAGGAGAAGGAATTTACATGACTGAAGCGTCAAAGCTTGCAAGCACCGGGTTGTTAACCTATATTTGAGAGTTGTTTCCGGAAAAGCGCCCGGGTACATTTAAACCTTAATTGAATGAACGGGTCAGAAGCCTGCCTTCATGATAATTACGACAGGCAAGCCCGAACCTAAAGCCCTTACGATGCAAGCCTCCACAAGCCGACACCTTATTATTTCAGCCTGCTCCGCAGTACTTATTTTCATGGCCTGTAATAAAGATTCGGGCACTGCCAGCCCGGCCCCCATCCCGAATCCGACGCCTGTTGATCCTGTTGCTGCGGTACTTAACTTACCGGCCACTCCTTTTAATTACGCTAATATTGTGCAGCCGGCATATCTCAATTCGCCCAACATCACCGGCCAGATAAACACACCCGGAAACAATCCTATCACCGATAATGGAGCTACATTAGGCCGGGTATTATTCTATGATAAAAATCTTTCCATTAATAATACCATCTCCTGTGCATCCTGCCATAAGCAGGCCAGTGGATTTTCTGATCCCCTGGTAAAAAGCAGCGGTTTTAACGGCGGGCTTACCGGCCGCAATTCCATGTCGCTGATTGATGCAAAATATTATCCCAACGGAAGGTTCTTCTGGGACCAGCGGGCTGCCACCCTGGAAGACCAGACACTGATGCCAATACAGGACCTGGTGGAAATGGGTATGACGCTTCCGGCACTCGAAACAAAGCTGAAGGCTCTTGCTTATTATCCTCCTCTATTCCAGCGGGCATTTGGCGACAGCATTGTAACAAGTACAAGAATTGCTGCTGCCTTATCACAATTTGTTCGTTCCATTGTTTCCTATCAGTCAAAATATGATGCGGGCCGGGGTACATTTCCTCCGGTACCGGCCCCGCCACCCAATACAGTTTTCCCCAATTTTACCCTCCAGGAAAACAGAGGCAAAGAAGTATTTCTTGTTCCCTCACTGGGCGGATGCGCCGCCTGTCATGGTTCAGAAACATTCACAGCGCCGGAAGAAAAAAACAATGGGCTGGACCTTACCACTACAGACAGGGGATTTGGGGCTGTTATTAATAATACCAACCTGGATGCTACTTTTAAAGTAACCACTTTAAGAAATGTAGAGCTGACCGCTCCTTATATGCATGATGGCCGCTTTGCCACACTGGAACAGGTAGTGGAACATTACAGCAGCGGGGTAAGAAATCATCCCAATTTGTCGCCCCAGTTAAGGTTGCCAAATGGTTTACCAAGACAAGCAAACCTGTCAGTGCAGGATAAGGCTGCCCTGGTTGCATTTCTGAGAACATTGACGGATAATACGATTGCCACAGAGGTGAAATACAGTAACCCCTTTAAGTGATTGGGAGGATTTTTTTTAATTGCGTGTTGCCCATTGCCCATTATTTTCCCTGCGAGGCCCTTAGCATTTCCGTGTAGCCCCATTTTTTTGCCAGTGCATTTACTGCCATTGTTATTCTTTTCACTTTCGTGGGCTCTTTTTTAGCACTGTCAATCCATTTACTGAAGTAGCGCTGGTGCGAGCCGGTCAGCGACTGAAAGAATTTTTTGGCAGCCGGATCATCCTCTAAGCAATCAATAAAATCCTTATTAAATACAAACTCACTTCTGTCTTCCTCTAACTGCACCTTCAGTATGTCGCCATTCTTTTTCCCAATGGCTTTACGAAGCGCTGCATTCAGCGGCATGATGAAGAAACCGCCGCCCATGGGCAGTATGGAAACACGGCTGATAGTATGCTTATCCAGTTTACCTTTCACCTTAAATTCTTTTTTGTTGCCGGGCTTCAGTTCCTGTACAATGTCTGCCGGAATGCCAATATAAGTCCAGCCGGTCTTTTCCCCCTGCGAACCGAACCTGAGCATAGTAGTGGTAAACTGCACTTTCTTCATACATAAAACTTATTGATAGTAGTTTTTTATTGAAATCTTTTTAACCCAAGAAACCCAACAGGTAATTCTGTTTTTCCTTTCATGGAAAGATCGGCCAGTATCTCACCCACCACAGAAACAAACTTAAACCCATGCCCGCTGAATCCGCAGGCAATCGTCACACCACCATCATAACCCGGCAAATGATCGATGATAAAATTTTCGTCGGGTGTATTGGTATAAAGGCAGGTTTTGACTGCTGCCACTTTGCTACCAGCAGCAGGAAAATATTTTATTGCTTCATCAATGATTGTCTTCAGCTCTTTATCAGTCACCTCCCTGTTCACTTGATCGGGGTTTGTTTCATCAGCGGGGCAATGCAAAGCAAATTTTAACCCGGTGGGGCCGGGAAATTTTTCTCCGGTCAAATAAGGGAATCCATACCAAACCCCCTTGATGTGTTCACCAGCAAACAACCAGCACGGAAAATTTTCAGGAAGAAAGTCCGATGGCTTATCAGGCATTACCCAAACAATCACCTGTCTTGTCACATTCAGCGGTATTTGTAATGCTCTTATTACTTCCGCTGCCCATGCCCCGGCCGTGATAACGAGTTTTTTTGCTGTATAATTCCCTTTGCTGGTACAAACTCTAATCAAACCGTTTTCCTTTTTCCATCCGGTCACCTTTTCCCCTGTTTTTACCTCTGCCCCTTTCTTAACTGCTTCACGTATGAACAGGGTAACAGATTTTTCAGGCAGCAGGATCCCTGCGTCAGGTTCCAGCAGCATTTCATGACCGGGCTGAGGCGTAAATGCAGGGAAGGATGAAGCATTGATATTCTTCAGTACGATATTAAATTTTTCAGCTGCTGTTTTTATTCCCTGCATCACTTCATGCTGCTGCGGGCCGCAGTAGAGCAAACCAGTTTTATAATATACCTGTTCACCGGTCCGTTTTTCTAACTGCCCCCAGTTGTGATACGCCCTTTCAAGCAGCGGCACATAACCCGGGTGTTCGAAATAAGCTTTGCGGATGATGCGGCTCTGGCCTGCATGCGAACCTTTGTCATGCGGCAGTTGTTCAAACTGCTCAAGCCCCAGCACCCGGTAACCCTGCGCTGCAAGATGGAAACAGGCGGATGAACCCATGGAACCGGCGCCAATAACAATTACATCATACTCATTGTACGGCATTGTTAAAACTTTACTCTCTTTAAAATAAAAACCCGAAAGTGAATGAAAAGCCCTATCTTCGCTCCGTTAATTTGAGTTCTACAGCATTTTGTAATTGAACGATTGAATCTGCTAAGCAATTCTGCTACTAGTTAGTCTTCTTTACGTTGCGTTTTTCTCAAGTATTTTTTAAAGTTAATTTTTTTACATGAACATTTATGTTTCAAACCTGAGCTTCTCCGTTGTGGACGAAGACCTGAGAAGTTATTTTGCCGAATACGGCGAAGTTACTTCCGCAAAAGTTATTATGGACAAATACACAAACCGCAGCAAGGGCTTCGGTTTTGTGGAGATGAGTGATGATGCCGCTGCCCAGAAAGCCATCGCTGAACTGGATGGCGCAACGGTTGACGGCCGTGCCATCAAAGTAAGTGTGGCTAAACCGAGAGAAGAAAGACCTGCCAGAACGCAGCGTCCTGCTTACTCCAACAGCCGCTGGTAATCATTACCGGTAATTGTTTTACGGTCCCCTGGTCATAAGCCGGGGGATTTTTATTTGCCAGCACAAAAAAAATCCCATGCCGTTCAACGAGCATGGGATAACTATTTCAGCTAAAACATCAGACCCCTTGCTTTGGTTTTGTTTTGGCCGTTTTTGATTTTGCAGCGCTTTTACTTTTTGTTTTCTTCAGGGCAGCGCTGATAGCGGCGCTCAGGTTGGCGTAAGTGGGTTTTACATTCAGCATTACATCGTTGATAAAGAAAGCAGGAATCTCCTTTACCCCACGGCGGCGGCCTTCCTTGATGTCATCCTGCACCTCCCAGCCATACATGCCATTCACAAGGTCTTCGAGAAATTTTTTATTGTTCACCCCCGCCTCCTTACTGTATAACTTGAGGCTGGTAGTGCCCAGGTTGCGGCGGTTATGAAAAAGTATATTGTGCATTTCCCAAAACTTTCCTTCCTGTCCGGCTGCCACAGCTGATTCACTGGCCTTCAGGCTGCGCTGGTGGATGAGTGTAAGCGGAAAATGACGGAACTGGAACCTGATCTTGCCGTCAAATTCTTCCAGCAATTGCTTTACTACTTCATTGGCTTTAGCACATTCCTCGTTTTCATACTCGCCAAACTCCATAAGGGTGACAAGAGCATCTTTTTTGCCCACAAAAATTTCTTCTGGCCCGATAATGATAATATCCTCTTTCTTGTTCATTGCCATTTTAAATTCTCCTTCTTTTTACATAACCCTGCCGGGTTCTGAATCATATATTGTTCAACAAATTTCCAGCCATTTGGTTGGCACAAAGCAACTTATGCCATTGAGGCGTGTTACCGGTGCCGCTGAAGGTAATATATTTTGGTGCCCTGCCAAATCCGGCTGCAAATAATTTCCTAACAGTCATTTTTGCTGATGTGAATGAGTAACTTGAGTCTCAATTGTCCTTGCTAACGACTGCCGGCAGGCCTGTGGTGATAATTGAAGTTGGGCAGTAAAACTCCTGATTGTTAACTCGTTAGCTTCCGTATCCTGGATTTGGGTATCAGCTTTGCCCGTTCATTCTTGTTTGTATAGGTAGAAACCCCCTTCTACTTTTACACCATCAAAGCAATTACGATTTGCTTTAAGGAGACAACAGGTCTCCGTACATATAAAGCCCCTGCCATTTCTGCATGTACCCGGTTGCTCCATGAAGTTTTTAGTAAACAAGATCGTTAACCTTAAAATTCCTATTATGAAAAAGATCTTCCGTAGCAGCCACATCATTGCTGTAGCTTTTCTCACCCTTTTTTCGGCCGATGCCGCCCATGCCCGCGACAGCAGCGGGTTGAACCCCGCCATTGCCGCAGACCTGAAATTTACCGGTATGCTCAGGAACGACCCGGTTTTTGAACTGAACATTGCCGGCGGCGCAGGACAGGATGACTATGTCATCAGAATTGCCGATAACCAGGGCAATACCCTGTACCGGGAAAACATCAAAGCGGAAAATTTCACCAAGAGATTTTTGCTGAGTGATGGCGAACTGGGTGATGAAAGGCTGATTTTCGAGATCATCAATCGGAAAACAAAACAGGTGGTGCGTTTTGAAGTGAGCAGCCGCAGCCGTAATGTAAATGAAACCCTGGTAAGCCGGGTAAAGTAAAAAGCTTTCACCGTCATCTTTTTGAAACACATCAGCAAATGTTGATGTGTTTTTTTTGTGCAGCAACAAAAAAGAAACCACAGAACGGCTAATAATGCCTACCTTCACTCCGATAAAACGAGTCTTCTACTCTTGTAGATGAAATTCATTTCCGGTTATTCTTCTTTTACATCTGCATACTTCTCAGTTCCTTTTATCACACTAATATATTATTCATGACTACTGAACAAATAGAAAAATATATTGAGCAGGGCAAGCATTCAGACAACCCGCTGAATATCCATTTCAAAGACCGCCAAACCGTAACGGGGCTGTTTATACAACTGGCCGACTACCGGGAACTGAAGGGGAAGAACCTCTGGCGCATTGTGCACCACACCCACATCGAAGAATGGAAACAAACGAAGAACCTGAACCTGAGCCGTATTTTCAACGGGATGTCCTTTACCCGTCTTTCAAATGAAAAGTAACAATCACTTTTATGTGATAAAATTTACGAAAGCAGTTTTACATTAACAGCTACCGGGCCTTTGACCCCATGACCGATCTCAAAACCCACTTTGTCATTCTCATTGATTTCAGCTGACATGTTGTTCACATGCACAAAGACACTTTGCTGCGATACCTGGTCTTTGATGAAGCCAAAGCCCTTTTCATGGTTAAAGAAGGTGACCTTGCCGCTGCGGGTCAGTTCTGCTTCTGTTGGCGGCACATATTCCGGGACACCTATTTCAATATCTTCCAGCTTGAACTCTTTTCTTTTCCTGGGATCGGGCGGGGTGGCAGAGATATTCCCGTTCTCATCCACATACGCCATCATATCATCCAGGCTTTTGCCCTTACCGGCATTTTCTTTTCTTTCTTTCATCTTTTCGGCTTTATCCAGCTTTTCTTTCATTTTCTTTTTCTGCCGTTCCTTCTTGTTCCAGGTTTCCCCCATGTTGTATTGTTTAGGTGATAAAATAGCTACCGTATGTACAAACAGACAAAGCATTGAGAATGGATGCTGCTCTGTGTTCAGGCATGTGCGGTGAAGGTAGTCTATTTATTCTACAATAGCTGAATCAGTCCGTGCAGTGTAAACAGGTGAGTGGTGATGGCGCCGGCAGGACTGGGAAGATACGTACTTTATTTAAACACCTGAAAGAGAAAATGGAGAACGTGAAGTAAAGGCATTAGGGAAAATATCCTTGGCTGAGGGCCGGTGTGAACAAAATCACACTTTCATCTTCATGACCTTATTAGCTTTCTCTTTACGCCGGTTGCTGTTGCGCCCTGCCATGTGCGATGGCTTCACCAACAGCTGGGTTCAGGATACACACTAAAGTTTATGTCGTTGGTGTTTTGCTCAGCTGCTTTGCCTGAACACAACACCAAAAACGGTGTGAAAAATCTGGCATGCGCACCTGGTTTGGATCTTATGCCCTGCCCCATCCTGATTGGGTATGATCAGTGGCTATCACCCGATTGTGTAATTGCCACGCATACTTTTTTCCCAGATTTTTGTCCTGATTAATTCTCATTCACCTCCGGATCTTATCATTAGAAGAAATGCCGCAAAAAAATTATACCGGATTTTAATATTTTTATCAAATGTTTGTTCTGAAAAGGCAAAAACCCTCAACTAAAAATAATATGAAACGAAAAAGAATGATCGCAACCATCCTGGCAATTTTTTTTCTGCAAATAGCCAATGCACAAGCACCAAGGGCTGGCCGTTACTATATTCGCTTAGCCAATGGCCAGGCATTAGAAGCAGAGGGTAACACCTATAAAAATGATGGGTGTAAAGTGCAGATATGGAAACAGCAATTTACATTAAACCAGATTTGGGATATATCTGATGCGGGTGAAGGGCGGTTTTATATTAAAAATGTAGGAGCCGGTAAAAATTTAGATGCCCATGCCGGAGCGGTGCATACCAATGGCTGTAAAGTACAACTCTGGCAAGTTTTACCTGCCAACATAAATCAAAAATGGATTTTCCAAAATGTAGGCATTAATAAGTATACGGTACGAAATGCCGCCAGCGCAACGAATAAGGTACTTGACGTAACAGGCGGTGCCATTGGCACAGGCGGCACTTCTGTGCAATTATGGGATGGTGCCAATACCCAAAACCAGGTATGGACACTGGAGCTTTCAGCAGACAAATCAGTTATATCTCCCAACATTGTTGATTTACGGGGTAATTCTACACCCTACCGGAATCAAACACTTCCAAGCGGTGAACGGGGTGGTTGTACTTATTTCGGTTCCTTATCTGCGTTAGAGGCGGCCTATAAAAAAAGGGGCTTTGGCGAACTTGATCTGTCGGAAGAATTTATGGCCATTACTTCAAAAATGTTTGGCCTGCATCCATATTGGTCAGATATAAAAGATGCCCATTTTAGAGAAAATCAATTTGCCGGCACTCAAGGCGGTGGAAGTGTCGCTCTGCTGGCACAAGGCATGCGCATACCGAAAGAAACAGCTGTAGGTTATGGGCTTTACACCATAAGCGAACACTGGGCTGTTCTTGACCAACTGTTTACTAATAACAATAATTTTTCTGTCTGGAATCGATTCCCTCAAATTGGAACTACCACCTATTACGGTGTGATGGGCTATGAAAACATTCCAACCATTACGGCTGAAAATTTAGAACGGGTACTTTCTCTTGGCCATGAAATTAAAATTTGTATTGATAATGGTTCCCATTGCATTATGCTTGCCGGATTTGATAAAACCAATCCCAAAGAAAATAAATTTATAATAAAAGATAATTATGGGCCTGTTGGCGCAGCATGTAATTCAAACATTCAATACCTAGCCTACACAGCAATAAGCAGATTGATTTCTGCGGAATATATTACAGAGGTGCGCCAACCGGGCACCTGGAAAGAAATAAATGTAGTAGGCCGATGGGAACTGAATTATGCTGGATGGAAAGGTATTTTAGAGTTCTATCGCTTACCTGGATTGATGCAGTTTGTTTTATCAGGCGATGAAGCCAAAAACAGGAATGGTGGGGTAATAACGGATAGGCGCCTGGGAACTTTTTATGACCATACCGGAAAAATGCACCGGGTAAATGGCAAAGTATATAACAGTGGCGGAGCAGTTGAACTTGAATTTTATATTGATGGAAACAAACCCAATTTACGTTGGGATGAATTGTCTGGCCGCCGGTTTAACTACCGGTTAAGCGCTGATGGCAACACTATGTCGGGCACACATAAAGATTTGGATGGCCGCATATTTAATGGAACAGCAAGAAGGTTAAACATTACCCCTCCTGCATCTCCCGGTGCAAGAACTGAAACCGTTACATTAAATAATATCACATCTGAACTTTGCCCCATAACATTGGTTGCAGGCGACAGGGAATTTAATGGTGGTCCTGTAATTAATACCACTATACTATTGGAAAAAACACCAGACGAAAATGGTATTGATGCAATTATTTCTTACACCGCAGCAGAAACTACAGGAGATAATACCACTGTTGTTGGTACATTCCGAAAAAGAGTATATTCTGCTCCGGCTGGCATCCGTATAGCAGGTATTGAATCAAGTTTTTTCCAATCCAAAGTAGTTGATTTCAGAGGCCGTGGTGCCGGAGCAGAGTATTTAATTTGTAATGAAGGCCAGGTGGAAACTGCACCTGTTTCCGGAAGTTCTGTAAGAGAAATAGTTGTAGTGGGCGATACTGGTGGTAACGATGTAAGTACAGGGGGCGATTGCCGGTGCGATACTAAAATAAAAAGTATAAAATTCAATCCCATCAGGATAAGAGTTGCTAATAGGTAGTAACTATGACAGTTTGGGAAATATTCCAAATCGAAGGTGGCAGAAATAAATTTATGCCTATTGCATCATAGTATATTATTCCATCTTTGCAAAAATTACCGTTTCGCTGTAGTATTTATGCCGCTTTTGTTGTTGCGGCCTGCCATGTGTGTTGGCCTCACCAGCAGCCGGGTTTAGTTCACTATTTTCATGTCGTTGGTGTTTTGCTCTGCTGCATTGCCAGCACACAACACACAACGACTGCGTGATGTTTTTTGGGAAGACCGGCAAAGGCAAAAAATCAGCCGTAGTGATTTCGGTAAAATAATGCGGGATTTTTTTTCTCCCCTGAGGCTCCTGAAAGGGACTCAGGGGATTAGCTACTTAAACCAATAATCTTTACTTCGCCGCCAGAGCCAGCTCCGATTCATCGGAGGTCTGTGACTGCCGACGGGACAACTTATTTTACTTTTTCAGGCGTTTCATTCCTAAACACCACCGTATTCTCAAACACCCGCCTCCTTTGGAGTCGGGCAGGCATCCACCATTATCTCACTTTTCTGGGCACTTCGTTTCTGAAAACAACATTGTTGTCAAAAACGTCCACTAAAACAGGTTTTGTCTTATCAATATCCCCCGCTAAAATCCTTTTTGATAACTGGTTCACAATTTCCTTTTGTATCAGTCGCTTCAGGGGCCGGGCGCCAAACTGGGGGTCAAAGCCCTGCTCGGCAAGGTATTCCAGCGCATACTCGCCAAACTCTAATTGAATGCCGCTTTCCGCTACCAGTTTTTTCAGCGCATTCAGCTGTATCTTCACTATACCCATGATCTCTTTCTTTAATAAGGGCTGGAACATGATGATCTCATCCACCCGGTTCAGGAATTCCGGCCGTACGGTCTTTCTTAACAGGTTCATCACTTCCTCTTTTGCTTTTTCGGCGGCGCTTTCAATTTCTTTTTCTTTTATTCCGTCAAATGCATCCTGTATCAGGTGACTGCCGATATTGCTCGTCATGATAATGATGGTATTCTTAAAGTTCACCACCCGGCCTTTATTATCGGTGAGGCGGCCGTCATCTAATACCTGCAGCAATACATTCCACACATCCGGGTGTGCTTTTTCAATTTCATCGAGCAGTACCACGCTGTAAGGTTTGCGCCGCACCGCTTCGGTTAGTTGGCCGCCTTCATCATAACCTACATAACCGGGAGGGGCGCCTACCAGTCTTGATACGGTATGTTTTTCCTGGTACTCACTCATGTCAATACGGGTCATCATGCTTTCATCATCAAATAAATATTCTGCAAGGGCCTTGCCCAGTTCCGTCTTGCCCACACCCGTGGTGCCGAGAAAGATAAAAGAACCGATGGGTTTCTTCGGGTCCTGCAGGCCTGCACGGCTCCTTCTGATGGCGTCAGCTACCGCAGTTATCGCTTCGTCCTGCCCCACCACCCGTTCATGCAGGTGGTCTTCGAGTTTCAGCAGTTTTTCTTTGTCGCTCTGCAGCATCTTTGTCACGGGTATGCCGGTGGCTTTGGCTACACTTTCGGCTATGTCTTCAGCGTCCACTTCCTCTTTCAGTAAACGTTTTTCTGTTGAGTTAATTAGCTGATTGGTTAATTGGTTGATCAGTGTTTCCTGCTCCTTGATTTTTCCATATCGGATTTCTGCCACCTTACCATAGTCGCCTTCCCGTTCATACCGCTCAGCTTCCTGTTTGAGTTTCTCTACTTGTGCCTTGGAATCTTGTACCTGATCAACGAGTTCTTTTTCCTCCTTCCATTTGGCTTTATATGTATCCCGTTCCACAGAAAGATTGGCGATCTCTGTGTTCAGCTCTTTCAACTTGGCTTCGTCATTTTCTCTTTTTATCGCCTCCCTTTCAATTTCCAGTTGCCGTATCTGCCTTTCCAGTGTATCCAGTTCTTCCGGCATGGAGTTCATTTCGAGGCGGAGCTTCGCTGCACTTTCATCAATCAGGTCTATCGCTTTATCCGGCAGGAAACGGTCGGTGATGTAACGGCTGCTCAGTTCCACCGCTGCAATGATGGCCTCGTCTTTTATCCGTACATGATGGTGTGTTTCGTAGCGGTCTTTTAATCCGCGGAGGATGGAAATGGCATCTTCCATATTCGGCTCATCAATCAGCACCCGCTGGAAACGGCGTTCGAGGGCTTTGTCTTTCTCAAAAAATTTCTGGTATTCGTTCAGCGTCGTGGCGCCAACGGCACGCAGATCGCCTTTGGCCAATGCGGGTTTTAAAATATTGGCGGCATCCATGGCCCCTTCGCCGCCGCCTGCGCCTACGAGGGTGTGTATCTCATCAATGAACAGGATAATTTCCCCGTCGCTGCCGGCAACTTCTTTCACCACGGCCTTTAATCTTTCTTCAAACTCACCTTTATATTTTGCCCCGGCAATCAATAAACCCATATCGAGTGCATAGATGATTTTGCTCTTCAGGTTTTCCGGCACATCTCCGTTTACAATACGATGGGCAATGCCTTCGGCAATGGCTGTTTTGCCCACGCCGGGCTCACCTACCAGTATCGGGTTGTTCTTTGTTCTCCTTGAAAGGATATGCAGCGTTCTTCTTATCTCTTCATCACGGCCAATCACCGGGTCGAGTTTGCCCTGTCTTGCCATTTCATTTAAGTTCCGGGCATATTTATTCAGCGCATTGAATTCCTGCGATTGAGTTTGTGAAGTAACCGTTTCGCCTTTTCTTAATTCTTTAATGGCAGCCAGTAATCCTTTTTCAGTAAGACCGGCATCTTTCAGCAGTTTACCGGTTGAATCATTGCCCTGCACCAGGGCGAGCATCAAATGTTCCGGTGTTACAAATTCATCTTTAAAGAGTTTGAGTGCAGCTCCGGCCCGCAGCACTACATTGTTGGCCTCCCGGCTTATCTGCTGTGCCGCTTCACCGGTTGATTTAGGCAGTTTGCGGATGAGTTCATCCAGCTTACTATCAAGCAGGTTGACCGTTACGTTGTTTTTCTTTAACAGGTACTCAACGGGTGAGTCTTCCTGTTCGAGCAAGGCCTTCAGGATATGCTCCGTCTCAATATTCGGGCTTTTGGCATTGAAGGCCGTTTGCTGGGCCGATTGAAAGGCTTCAGCGGCTTTTATGGTGAAGTTTCCTAAATTCATATACCTGTTTTTTTTACCACAAAGAACACAGAGTTTTTCACAGAGAACATTGAGAATCTTTTGTGGCCAATATCTATTAAGTTTAAACTGTGACTTCAAATACTTATCCAAGCCCGCAAATCCCGAAACAATGGCATATAAAGTTAGCTCAATCTGCACCAACGTCATATCCATTGCCTGTTTTCTGCTATTCTTGCAGCCCGTTGCCGCACAATACAACTGGGATGAACTGGACAGCGAATTGCAGGCCAGGCAAAAACTGCTGGGCAATAATGTGGTGGCGATGGTCTGGTCAAAAGACTCCCTGCTCTACAAGAAAGAAATGGGCGGTTTTAATTCCAAAACCGTAGCCCCCATTGCCAGTTGCAGCAAATGGCTCACGGCGGCGCTGGTAATGCAGTTTGCAGATGAGGGCAAACTGTCGTTGGATGATAAAGTGGTGAAGTATATCCCTGAATTTGAGAAATATTTTAAAAGCTACATCACTTTACGGCATTGCCTGAGCCATATGACGGGGATTGCCGATGATGATAAATTCCTGAAACGGTTATTGGAACGCCGGAAGTTTTCTTCGCTGGAAGAAGAAGTGATTGAATTTGCCCGGAGGGATATACGGGCCAATGCCGGCTCCGATTTCTGGTACGGCAATGTGGGGCTGAACATTGCCGGCCGGGTGCTGGAACTGATCAGCAAAAAGAAATTTGAAGTGCTTATCAAAACAAAACTCTTTGTGCCGCTGGGGATGACGAAGACAACATTTGCCAACCTCAGCGGCGGCCCGGTGAACCCCTCCGGCGGGGCACAGTCAACCGCCGATGATTACATGAAGTTCCTGCTGATGCTGCTGAACAACGGTAAGTACAACGGCAAACAAATATTAAGTGAAGAAGCCGTGAATGAAATGAGGAAGGTGCAGAATTCGGTGGAACAAATAATATATGCGCCGAAAGCAGTGGAAGGTTACCTGTATGCTTCAGGAAGCTGGGTGCAGGAAGGCCGCAGCGGAATAGCTAATGTGCTTGCCAGCCCCGGGTTATTCGGCACCTGGCCCATGATTGATTATTGCAGGGGTTATGCGTACATTGTTTTTGTAAAAAATTTTTTAGGGGAACAACGGGCTCATGCGCATGAGGAGATAAAAAAGATTATTGACAGGCAGCTTACATCTTCCTGTAACTGATAGCGTAGCTTTGGAAAAAATCATGTACGAACACCGTAAACAACCGCTTGCATCCACCTCCACTTTTTACCAGCGGATACTGAAGAACATCGTCATTGCTTCGCTGATAATGGCTCTGTGTTTAATCATTGGTGTGCTGGGCTACCATTACACGGCAGGTATCCCCTGGCTGGATGCCCTGTATAATGCTTCAATGATTCTCTTTGGTATGGGCACGGTGGTGGAAATAAAAACCAGTGCTGGAAAATGGTTTTCTTCGGCTTATGCGCTGTTCAGCGGGATTATTTTCATCACCAATGTGGGGGTGATACTGGCACCGGCAGTACACCGCATCTTTCACCGGCTGCATATAGAGGAGGAAAGAGAACAGACTCAGTAAAAAACCGTCATGGCTTCTTTTTGAATACCACCTGTTCATCCAGCTTTGCCACCAGTTGTGCGAAAAATTCCCGCAGCAGGTTGTATTCTGCCTGATAAAAAATCGCCTTGTTTAATTCTAATTTGTAATTCATCGTAAGCGTTCCGCCCGATTGGGATATGTTGTATTCGAACACACCATCATTGTTCTTGTTCAGCAGGAGCCGGACGGGTTTTGGCATTTCGTCCACCAGATATCCATCGGGTATTTCCAGGTTTAAGGTGTACAGGTCATTAATCTTATAAGGTATTTCAACCATGAATTTTCGATCAGCAGATTTAAAAGGGTTCTGCCTGTACCGCTCTCCTAATGCCGGATTCATATAGATAATATCAGCCTGTTCATTTGTATTTTTTATTGTATAATGTACCAGCATCGGTTCATTAAGCTTTTGTAAAGAATCCACCCGCAAATTGTCAATCATCACTTCATTACCATACTCCTGGCGAAGATCTTTCAGTAAACCCTCTTTACCCTCTGCGCTTAGCTTTTGCCTTAGTTTATCTGAGCCATAATAACCGTATAGTTTACTAACATTCCCAGTCCATTTTCCGTTTGGTTCTTTATTTATGAAAATGGATGTCTGTGTCCGTTCTGAAAGTTGGTTAGCACTGAGGGTAAGTAAAGTAGCATCTCTATTAACCACCCTGGCCGACCCGTTATAACAGTCATAATGCAGTTTTCCAAAACCAAGACGGGAACGGCTTGCATCCAGCAGCCATTCTTTCCCGTCTGCCTTCACTTGGCAGATTACGTAATTGAACGGGCGAAAGACAGGGTATTCATCGTTCACAATTCCATTTTCACGGGTGCTGAGAATTACCGGATCGGCCTGCAGGCCTGCACCACGAAGCATAAGCGTCAGCAAAAGGTTGATTTCTGCCACGCCGCCTCTTTTTTTATCCGCAATTTTATTCAATGGCTCATCGGCAAATAACTGGCTGTGGCCTGTGCAGGCAAAATTATCCCTCAGGTACTCATATATTCTCTCAGCCTGCTGCGTTTGTGTGGTGGCCCCGGCTATTACCGGATTTAAGACAGTGGGCAACCAGAGTTCGGTGTTCAGTAATTGCCCGCCAAAACCTGGACGCTTAAGAAGAAACTCAGCTAAAGCTGGCCAGGTTGTCATTACTTTTTCTTCCTGATATGGCGGGCGATAGCCCGCTAACTGAAATTCCAGTTTGGCTACATAATTTTTCAGGCTGCTTGTAAATGGCTCTTCCGTTAAAGCAGGTACATCTTTCATGGCCCAGCGAAAGTCACCAACGGCGCAGGTTATATCAAACCTTTCAGTTGCCGTTTTTCCCATGTAGGCATCTTTTGTAATCTCAATAAAATAACTGCCCTCTCTGTCCTTCCTGTCACTCAGGTAATAAGGAATATTTCCCTGGGCTATCAGCATATAATCGAGGAACTCGGGAAGCGAGATGGTATATTGACTCCACAAATGCGGCACCTCGCTTTGAAAATTCCAGGGTTGGGGGTTGAACAAAAATTCTGAAGTAATTTTATACTCATACTCAATAACAGAACCCTCCTTTACGTTTGGAAAAGCGAATTTGTGGAGCACATGGTTCTTATAAATTTTGTCTCTGAATACCCCGGTTTTCACATTCAGTTTTGACTCTGTTATTTTCCCATTCTCCAGGTTATAGGTAACAGCTTTCAAATCGCTCAGTTTTTCTTCTGCGTCCCCATCTTTATATAACGGTATTTCTATTGTCGCTATGTCATAGGCGCTGCTTTTCAGAATATGTATCCGCCTGTGATGTCTAAACTCCAGTGAGACGCTCGCTTTATCATTCCCTTTTAACTGGGTGGCGCCAATATCGGCCAGCACCACGGCGGCAGCGCCCGTGTCAATGGCATACACTTTTTTACTAAGCTCCGCTTCACTGATCTTTCCAAATTTTATGGAAGGAATATCCTGGCCTGCAAGCCCGGATGACAGCAGCACGGAAAAACTCAATAGGGTCAATACCTGCTTCATGTTGGAAGTTTTTAAAATTTGCTTATCGGTTCAGGGGTACCCGGCTACTCTTTTTTCACCAGCACCACTCTGCTTCGGTCGGCCTTGTACATGGTTTCATAAAACTTTACCAGCTCCGGGTAATCGGAAGCCGGGAAGCGGCCGCTGTTGTGTTCAATCACACGGTAATAATACAATTTATTGCCCGTGAGTTTCACCCTGCATTCATACCTGCCGAATTTTCCGCTGATGGACACATCTTTGGGCATGGCTTCTGGTGTGTAGCCATCCGGCAGGCTGATCTCCACGCTGTCTTCATCTTTGTAAGCAACCGGAATATCAATATCATACTGCCGCTGCAGCTCTGCAGAAAGTTTGCGGTTGTGCCTTGTCATGATGTTGGGTGCGATAAACAGCCTTTTGCCGGTGATGCTGGCATAGTTGCTCACCAGGATGTCTAATTTTTCCTCGATAACCGGCAAGGCAGAAGGGTGCTCTTTGTAATCAAACTTAAGGATATCATAGGTTGCAAAATCAAAATGTTCATGCAGCGCTTCTTTTACTTTGTCTTTTGAAAGATTGCTGATAAGGTCGTGGTACGAATCCTGCTGCAGACCCGAATAACTTGTTGCTGCATTTATTTCCAGTGTGGCATCATCGCTGAGTACTGCCTTGATATTTCTTATCTGGAGATTTTCCTTCAGCCCGTATTTTGGGGTGCGGACCAGTTTGCCCCCATCTTCCGTAACCAGCAATGCATAGCGGTCGCAGGTAAAATCACCGAGGTAGCCTGCCGGGAGTGTCTGGTCGGTGCATTCCAGCCACATGGTATCTTTGGCCAGCGGAACACAAAGAATAATGTGATTAAACCTGCTATTTGGAAAATCAGGTGTAAAGAAATATTCTCCCCTGCCCGCCCTTATTAATGTGTAATGCGATTTTATACCTGCTTCTTTCAATAGTGCATACATATAGTTACTCAGCGCTTTGCAATCGCCATAAGCTTTAGTCGCAACATAGTTTGCATCAAAAGGCTGCCAACTTCCGATGCCCAACTGGATACTGATGTACCGGGTGTTCTTTTGCAAATACTCGTAGAGGCGGACCGTTTTCTGTTTGGGATCGGAAAAGGGTGCGGTAATTTGCTGAACAACCTGTTTCACTGCAGGCGGCAGTTGGTCCCTCCCATGATTTAAGGAATAGATAAACTGACCAAAACCTTTCCAGGTGCTCATATCTCCGCTGTATTTTTCTATTTCAAATTCAGTAGGCCCGGTAAACACCATGGGGTTGATTTCATACCAGGCTGGCGATGCATATTCATCTTCCACAGCAGGCAGCTGTGATACCTCCCAGTTTAGCGTTTTTTTATTTTTATCCGTACCCGCCACAGGTGCACCGGTATAGTTGAATGATTTGTACCGCACTGCATAAGAGGCAGGCGAAATGATCATAAAACTGCTTTGCTCCACGGAGAAATTTTCTTCCTCTCTTGGCAGCCACACCGGGAAGAAGAGGGTGCCGTTGTACTTTATCTCCACTTCATACTCTACCGTGTAGGGGTATAGTTTGTAAAAAAAATGATGGGCTTTGCGGCGGTTGTCATCGGCAAGGCTGCCTTCATCTGTGCCGGTAAGGACAAGAATCTGCTTGTTCTTCAGCCTTTTCAGTTCCCGGCCTTCGGCATCATAGAGGGTACCCTCAATGTTTTTTATGTCATGCAGCTTATCGTAGTATTCAACAAAGGCAGCCAGCCGGTCGGCATTCTCATTCAGGATGGTAAGTGCATATTTTTTCTTCAGCACGGCCTCACCGGTGTTTATCACTTCAAATCTTATCTTTTCCATCCGCTTCACGGCGTGGGCATTCTTCAGCAATGCCGCCGGTATCCGTGATACAGCATACTCGCCACCACCCGCATAAAGATGAAGGGAGAAGAACAGCGCAACTGAATAAAGAATTACCTTCCTGCTCATAATCAGTTTTTCTTTTTGAAAACAATCTGCTCTGCCTGCTTTTTCACCACCAGGTCAAAGAATTCCCGCAGCATTTCATACTCATCCGGCAGGAAATAGGCCCTGGCAATTTTAACCCGTGACCTGAACGAGATATTATTACCCGACTGCGACACCCGGTATTCAAACATGCCGTGGCCCTCCTCGTTCAGTTTCATAATAATTGATTTGGGCAGTTCGTCCACCACATAGCCCTGCGGCACTTCCATCTGCAGGTTATAGGTCTTATCCATAGCATATGGCATTTCCACGGGGTACAGCCGCTCGGCCGATTTGAACGGGTTTTCTTTGTATCCTTCACCAAACATGGGACTGAAATAGATGATATCTTCCTTCTCCCCTTTCAGGTCTAAGTCATAGTGAATACCCAGCGGTTCATCGTATAACTGCAGCGAGTCCAACCCGAAGTTGCTGATGGCCATATCTGTCCCGAAATTCTTTTTAATATCTTTTTCCAGTTGCTCTTTTCCTTTTTCTTTTATACGTTCCCGTAGCTCAAGCGACTTATAGTAGCCGGGTGTCTGGTTCATGCTGCCGACAAGATTGCCTTTCTCATCATTTACAAGAAACACGGTGCTGTATTCCGTTTCGGTTAATGAATCGGCGCTCAGCAATACTACCTCAGCCCTTTCACTGATAGCCCTTGCCTCCTCATTATAGCAGCGAAGCGGCAGGCGGCCAAAGCCCAGCATTGGCTCGCTGGCATCCAGAAAAAATGTTTTACCCTCAATGATGACCCTCGCTACCACATAATTGTACTGCTGCAAAAGGGGATACAGTGAATAAACAAACCCGTTGTCCCTTGTGCTCAGCAATACAGGGCTTGCTGTGATGTTTTCGCTCAGCAACATGGCGGTCAGCAACAGGTTCATCTCAGCTACGGTGCCCTTGCGGTTTTTTACAAGATTTTTGAGCGTTTGGTCCATAGTGGTCCGGGTCTTGTCTGTGCAGCTGATATTATCCCTTACCCAGGCATATATTCTGCGGGCCAGTTCTGTTTTAGCCGGGTTTCCGTTTTTCAGCGGGCCAATGATGTCTTTCAGCCATTCATTGTCCTTTGTAAGTTACTGCCCAAAATTTTCCGCCTTCATCATCTTATCCGCCACCTGCACCCAGCTTTCAATTAACTTCCGCTCTACAAGGGGTTTTCTGTATTCCATCAGTTGAAACTCAATTTTGGCGATATGGTTATCTATGGCAGAAGTAAAATTCTCCTCCTTCAGCGCCTGCACATTATTCATTACCCAGCGCTGGTCAGCCACATTCGAACTGATCATATACCTTTCCATTGACCCGACGTTGCTGTTATCAATTACCTGAAATGTGCCGTATCTGATCTTGTTTTCCTGAATGTCATAATTCTTGTACCCCTGGGTCAGAAAAACATAGCCCAGAAAATCCGGGATGGAAATATTGTATTCACTCCACAGACAGGGATAAGCGCCCTGGTACTCCCAGGGTTGCAGATTATCGGGAAAATCTGACAGGATGCTGTATTCATATTCTATAATGGATCCTTCTTTTACATTGGGAAATGCGAATTTTCGTACCGCCCAGTTCTTACTGATTTTGTCTTTAAACACTCCTGTCTTCACATCTAATTTTGTTTCTACCACGTTCCCGTTTTCAAGGTTATAGGTGGAAGCCCTCACCTTCTCCAGTTTCTCCTCATCATTATCCCTTGAAAAAAGCGGGATGGACACATCCGACAATTCGTAACCCTTCTTATTGAGAATATGGATCCGTCTGTGCCGTTTAAACACCAGCGAGAACCAGCCCTTGCTGTTCCCTTCGATCTTGCTGGAACCAATATCGCTGATGATAACGGCGCTGGCGTTGCTGTCAATACTGTAAATTTTAGCAGCAAAATCCTTTTCGGTCACATCGCCGAATTTTATCTTGCTCACATTCTGTCCCGTAAGGGTAGCGGTGGCAAAGCCTGAAATAAGAAGCAGCTTCAGTTTCTTCATGGCGGCTGTGGTAAAAAGTGAAAGCCTTTATCAATTTTACGCAAAAAAAATCAAACTTGCCGTATAAAACCCGGTTGGGTACTGTCTCAGGTTCACTAGCAAAAGAGAAATGCCACAAAGACTCTAAGTCGCTATGGCTTCACTAAGAAAACTTTGTGTCAGTTTGGGCCGTCGTGTCTTAGTGGTAAAATTTCAAATCCGATAACTATCGGATGCGACAGTACTCCCGGCTTATTTACAGACAATCCCGCAGAGTGAATACGTTGCAGCAACATAACGCTTTAATTAAAAAAACAGCCGCAGCGCTGGGTTTTGACTACTGCGGCGTGGCCAAAGCAGTCCGCCTTGATGCCGATGCCCGCCGGCTGGAGGACTGGCTGCAAAAGGGCAGGCACGGCAGTATGTTATACATGGAGAACTATTTTGACCTGCGGGTTGACCCCGCCAAACTGGTGCCCGGCGCTCGGTCCATCATCACCCTGCTGCAAAACTATTACCCCCGGCAAAAACAGGCGGGGGAAGCGCCGAAGATCTCCAAATACGCTTACGGAAAAGATTATCATGATGTGATCAGGGAAAAACTGAATACGCTGATACATGTCATAAAAGAGAATATCGGGGAGATAAATGGCCGGGGCTTTGTGGATTCGGCTCCGGTGCTGGAGCGGGTATGGGCGCAGCGCAGCGGCCTGGGCTGGATTGGAAAGAACGGCAATCTTATTAATAAACAGAGTGGTTCATTTTATTTTATTGCAACGCTGATAACAGACCTTGAACTGGAATATGATGACCCCTTTGCCAAAGATTTTTGCGGTACCTGCACCCGCTGTATTGACGGGTGCCCAACCGGCGCCATCCTTCCGGACAAAGTAGTGGATGGCAGCCGTTGCATTTCATATTTCACCATTGAACTGAAAGAAATGCTGATACCCGGGGAAATGAAGGGAAAATTTGACAACTGGATGTTTGGCTGCGATACCTGCCAGGATGTGTGCCCATGGAACCGTTTCAGTAAACCGAACAGCGAAACTGCATTCAACCTGCTGCCGGAAATTCTCAACCTCAATACAAAAGAATGGGAAGCGATGACCGAAGAATCGTTCCGGAAAATTTTTAAAGATTCGCCACTGCGGAGAACGAAGTTCAAGGGCATTCAGCGCAACCTGCGGTTCTTATCCGGCGAATGATGTATTTATTTTACATACAGGATTTTTAGTTTTTCCAATCCCCTTTCCATCACAGGGCCATATCTTTTCTCCAGCAGCAGGCTGGAGAATTTTTCCCAGGGATACCAGCGAAGGCGGAAATCCATGTACCATTGAACGGTGACTGTGTTGGGTATGGCTGCTGCATATACATTCCATCCGGTAATGCCTTTTCTTCCATTGGTCATAGTACTGCCGGCTGTAACAGAGCTGTCGGTAATGGCAGTGATTACAGGGAACGATTCAGCGGAATCAATACCCGGATACCAGTTGCGCCAGTTAGCCGTGTCTTTAAGTTGTGCCAGCACAGCAGCCCTGTCCGCATTAATATCAATCGCCTTTGAAATACGGACTTTGGAGGGAAAGAAAAATGAAATGAAAGTGATCAGCACCGCAAATGCGATAAGGCTGATAAATCCAAGTTTAATGATGCGCATAACAATACTGCTGAATCATTGAAATTTATAATTTTCAACTCTTACCCACGCCTCCTGACTCCCGACTCCCGCCTCTCGCCTCCCGCCTCCCAACTCCCGCCTCTCTCTTACTCCCACTTCAGCACCCTTGCGAGGATGATATAGGTTATGATCAGCCACACCCCCAGTATGCCCAGCTGCTTTGCACAATCGGTAATATGCAGCCCCTCGAATGAGATTTTCCGGACAGCATCGTTGTACTGCGTAAGCGGCAGCACCCGGCAGATTTCCTGTAGCCATTTTGGAAACACTTCTATTGGGAAAAAAGTGCCGGAGAGCATCATCTGCGGAAAACCAAACAGGTTTATGATCAGTGGAATGGCCGTATCCGTTTTTACAATACTGCTGAAGATAAGCCCCACGCCCAGCAGCAGGAACAACATCACAACGGTCATGAAAACAATCTCAAAAAAAGTAATGATACCGTGCTGCAATGTGAAGTTGAGTACATAATGCCCGAACAGCAGCAGTACGATCACACTCAGCAACTGAAAGAAGATACGGCTGACGCCGATACCCAGTAAAATATTGAGCCGGTTCACCGGCGAAGCATAGAACCGCTTTAACACCAGTTGCTCCCGCAAGCCAAAAAAAGTAAAGGCGACACCAAACAGGGTGGAGAACAGGATGGAGAATCCCAGCTGCCCGGGCAGTACAAAATCAATCTGCCGGTATTTCCGGACTACGGCCCTGTCCGGCTTGCCGATGGTTACCACTTGCTGCCCCTCGTTAACCATACCGCTTTCAAATTTCAGCCTGGAGTAATCAAGCATCTGCATAAAGGGTCCCAGAGTATTGTCACTGGCCGACGTAGATCTTACTTTTACTGTATAGATTGATTTATTCAGGGAATCTTTTGTTTCCTTAATAGTAAGCACACCGGTCAGCCTGCCTTTCAGTAAATCTTTATCCTGGCTTGCTGCATCCGGGTAGAACACAATTCGGATAGAGGGATTGGATCTCAGGCTTGCAAAAAAAACATTGTTCGTATCGCAGTCCGGCGACAACGCCACCCGGAAACTCACCCCTCCCCCGTTGCCAAAGGCTCCGAATATCAATACAAAAATGATAGGGAACAAAAGGCTGAAAAAGATGGCAGCCGGGTTGGTAAAGATGGCTTTAAAGCTTGCCTTTGTAATGGCCCATAAAGCTTTTGATTGGTAATACGGTGTCCGTTTGGATTCCATGTTGGGCGCAAATGTATTTAATTAGCATATCAAAACTGAAAATAAAGATATTTGAGCCCTATGAATAAGGCATACCTGCTTACAGGGAGCAATCTTGGCAAAAGAGAAAAGAACCTTGCCACGGCAAGGGAATTGATTAATCTGCAATGCGGAGCCATCACTGCTGCTTCATCATTGTATGAGACAGCTGCATGGGGCAATACGGATCAGCCGGCTTTTCTAAACCAGGCGCTGCAGATAGAAACAGTATTGACAGCACGCCAGCTCATGCGCCGGCTGCTGAAGGTGGAGAAAGGGATGGGACGAATAAGAAAAGAAAAATACGACCCCCGGCTGATTGATATTGACATCCTGCTCTTCAATGATGAAAAACATAATTACCCGCTGCTGAAGCTGCCACACCCGGAAATGCAGCACCGGCGTTTTGCTTTGCTGCCATTGGCAGAAATTGCTCCGGGTATCATTCATCCTGTTCTTAAAAAAACAATTAAAGAACTGCTCGATGAGTGCAGAGACCCACTGCCGGTAAAAAAGTATTCCTGATTTTTTCCACAATCTGTTTTTCAAAAATTTACAGCTTCGCATATTAACCTATTTTGCAAACTTATTTCCATTGACTATTGACTATTGACTATTGACTATTGACTATTGACTATTGACTATTCACCATTCACCCGAATGAACTATCACTTCATCACCATAGAAGGCAATATTGGCGCCGGGAAAACTACCCTGGCTCACCTGCTCAGCAAGCATTATAATGCAAGGCTGGTATTGGAGGAGTTTGCCGACAATCCCTTTCTTCCCAAGTTTTATGAAAACCCCGGGCAGTATGCCTTTCCGCTGGAACTGTTCTTTATGGCCGAACGCTTCAAACAGCAAAAAGAATTATTGCAGCAGAAAGATATGTTCCAGGCGATAACCATCTCCGATTACCTCTTTACCAAGTGCCTTCTTTTCGCCAAAGTAACATTACCCGAAGATGAATTCCGGCTCTATCAGCGCTTATTCGAAATCATCCACCAGCAATTAGTACAGCCGGATATTTTAATTTACCTGCATGCCCCGGTAACCAAACTGCAGGCCAATATCAAAAAACGTAACCGCTCCTACGAACAGAACATTCCCGATGATTACCTGTTCAATATCCAGGAAACTTATACCCACTACATCAAACAGCATAATGTAAAAACGCTGTTTATTGATGCCGGAAATGCAGATTTCCTTGGCAACGAAAAACACCTGCAGGTGATCTATGATGCGCTGGAAAAGGACTATGAGCACGGGCAGCATTATCTTACACTGCCGTAATGAATATCGAATGCCGAACAAGCCCGCCTGACGGACGGGCAGGGAATGTCGAACTTCGAAGTCTTTTCACTTCATCATTCGATGTTCTCTGTTCATCTGTTCGTCATTCTCTTAATTGAATATTTTGATGATGAATGATAATACCCCAAGACAAAGGCGTTTCAGAACGATCATAAATTCAGAATTCACCTGGTTCATCATCGCCAGGGTGTTTTTTATTGCCGGTCTCCGGATGACGCCGGTGCTGCTGGGCTGGCGCCTCTATGAAATTACCGGCAGTAAACTGGCGCTGGGTGTGCTCGGCCTCTCGGAAGTGATCCCTGCCATTGCACTGGCCCTGCCCGCCGGGGTAAAGGTGGACAAAAGCAATAAACACAAACTGCTCAGCATCTGCATCATCGTTTATTTCTTCCTTATGCTGGGCATGCTGCTGGTTACTTCCCGGTGGATGCAGCAAAATTATTCCCGTGACGTTATTGAATGGAGCATCTATGCGCTGGTATTTGGCACCGGCGCCGTTAGGGCTTTCACCGGTTCGGCCTTCAATGCTTTTCTTGCACAATTAGTTCCCGCTGAAAATTTAGTAAAAGCTGTTTCCGTCAACAGTATGATCTGGCTGGTAGCAGCTGTTGCCGGGCCTGCCATCGCCGGTGTACTGATGGGCTATACTAATATTACCATCGCTTTCATTCCTGTTTGTGCCCTCGTAGGAATCGCATTTTTCCTGTTTCAAAAAATAAAACCAAAACCCGTCAGCTGGCAGGGCAGCAGCAAAACATGGGAAGGCCTAAAAGAAGGCCTGCGCTATGTGATGGGGCAAAAAGCCCTGCTCGGCGCTATGAGCCTTGATATGTTTGCCGTATTGTTCGGTGGCGCTGTAGCTTTGCTACCGGCTTTTGCCAATGATATACTGCATGTGGGCCCGCAGGGGCTTGGCTGGTTAGTGGGCGCTACTTACCTCGGAAATTTTATAGCCATCGCCTGGCTCACTTCTCATCCGCTGAAAAGAAAACAGGGCAGATCATTATTATATGTTGTGGCGGGATTTGGTCTTTGTATTTTGATCTTTGCCATTTCAAAAAATTTCTGGCTGAGTTTCACCGCCTTATTTGCGAGCGGCCTGTTTGATGGTGTCAGCGTTATCATCCGGGGAACCGTGGTGCAGCTATTTGTTCCCGATGAAATGCGGGGCCGGGTATCCAGCGTTAATTCCATATTTATCAACTCTTCCAATGAACTGGGCCAGTTTGAAAGCGGAGTGGCAGCCACCGCCATGGGCATGGTGCCATCCGTCATCTTCGGCGGCTGCATGACACTGCTGGTGGTGGTTGTCACCTGGTTTAAGGCGCCCGGGCTGAGGAAATTCGAATATTAATTTTTTTTGTTACCAGCTGTAGTTTTTCATGGCATCGCCTGTTGTGTCACTCACTTCATCGTTCGGCTCACTGCTCAGCAAACCCGCTCCAATTCACTTCAATATAATGCCTTCTCACTTCGCCCCCTCCAAGGAGGGGATGAATCCTTATAGTTGAATTTTTTTTCAAAATTTCAGACTCGTCATACCCTCCTTGGAGGGGCCGCGGGTTTTCAAAAAAAAGTAATTTACAAAAGGGTTGGGTTAATAAAAACAATATCCAAAAACTCGTTACCTTGTATTAAACAATCCTTACATCATGCATCGCCGCACATTCATCCAAAACTCAGCTCTCACTTTCGGGGCCTTATCATTAGCCAATCAAAAAATATTAACCGGATTATTTGAAGACCCCTGGAAAATAACCATGCTCCGCAATAACATCGGCATATTTGAAGAGCGGGGCGGCACCATCGCCTTCCTGCTTTCCAAAAAAGGAATGGTAGTGGTTGATTCGCAGTTCCCTGACCAGAGCAAGCACCTGATTGATGAGTTAAAGAAAAGAAGTAAGAAACCATTCAGGCTCCTAATCAATACCCATCACCACGGCGACCACTCAGCCGGCAATATTTCTTTTAAAGGCATTGTAGAACATGTGCTGGCGCATGCCAACAGTAAGACCAACCAGGAAAAATCTGCGAAGCAGAATAAATCGGAAGACAAACAGCTCTATCCCGACCAGACCTATACGGATACCTGGTGTCAGAAATTCGGCAAAGAAAAAATATGTCTTTATTATTATGGCGCTGCCCATACCAATGGCGACAGTTTTATTCATTTTCAAAACGCCAATATTGTGCATTGCGGCGACCTGCTCTTCAACCGCCGCCACCCGTTTGTGGACCGTGGCGCCGGCGCCAACATGAAAAGCTGGATAGAAGTGCTGGATAAGGCTTTGAACAAATTTGACAGGGAAACCATGTATGTATTCGGACATGCCGCCACCGGCTATAAAGTAACCGGCACGGCTGATGACCTGAACAAGTTCCGGGATTACCTCGGTAATGTGCTGAAGTTTACCGAAGCTGAGATAAAAGCCGGTAAAACGAAAGAAGAATTCCTAAAATCCACTGCCATACCCGGCAGCGATGAATGGAAGGGAGACGGCATTACAAGACCACTGGGAGCGGCATGGGATGAGTTGACAACTAATTAGTTTTTTAAACCAACAAAACAACGCTATGTATCATTTGGTATTAAAGAAGTTCTTTTTCTGTTTACTTGTATTGTTCCTTCAATTCAATCTGTTTGGGCAGTCGTTTCCTAAATATGCGGCTACATTTGGAGGAAAAGAAAGTGGATTGATTAAACGGGGAGAGTTTTTAGCACAAAATGGTATCGGTGGGATGAGGTGGATTGGAGGAAATCATTGGGAACGTATTCCTATTGACAGTTTCTCAATTATTATTATCCGGGATTCTGTTACTCTTGTGAATAAAAAAATTAAAGGTCAGGTTTTCACAGAGGACTTAAGGCAAATACCCACAGGGCTGACATCAAATGATCGGGTAATTTTTTATGGCATCTACGCAAAAAATTACAACAACCAGCAAGTTCTCATCCGGCCTATTGAATTAATTATTGAATAGGATCAACAAAGACAGCATCCCTCTTAAAGGGTTATGAAATTCTCTTTCAAATCCAGGATCTCCAAAGCCGGCATCAACCCTTGTGTAAAAGTGCCCAACAGTATTACGGCCAAACTCTTTCAAAGCTGAGTCTCACAGCCTGGCCTTGTGTGCAGAGTGTACTCGGCGTAAATCATTAAGATTGTTCCGTTCGTTGTACGGCGAGTCCACTCCTTGCACTTTCCCATGCAGTGAGATTCGCCTACGAAAAAAGAGTGCGACCCGCCTTCAATTCGTTATGGACGGGTAAGCGAAAGAGACGATGATAGTAGTACTGCAGCCGGGATAGAAATCACTCACCCCTCTCCGCCGCAATCAACTTCTCAATCACATAATAAGTAATGGGACAAAATGTGGTATTCTTTAATGCCAGCGGCTGCCGTTTCAGCATGAAATCATCATCCATATAAGGGAAACGGGCACAGTCCGAAGGGCGCACCTCGTAAATGCTGCAGTAATTATCAGCACCCAGAAAAGAACAGGGCAATTCCTGAAGTACATTGTCCCCTTCCTCATCCACCCGCAGGTACCTGTCGCGGAAATCACCTTCTTTCATTACGAGATGTTTGCTGATGCGTTTAATATCCGGCGGGGTGAAACGGGGAGAATAATTCTTACAGCAATTGGCGCATTGCAGGCAGTCTATTTTTGCAAAGGCTTCCTCATTCAGCTCCGGCAGTTGCTTCAGCACTTTGTTCTTATTGGCCCGGTGCAGAAACTTTTTGTACTCTTTCCGCCTTTCGCCTGATTTTTTTTCCCAGTTGGTAAGCAGGTCTTTCACCATATTTTTTATCTCACAGATTACACTGATTTGCACAGAAATCAAAAAATGTTACACGAAGTTACAATCGCCGGTAACAACATCTGTGTTACTCTGTGCTATCTGTGAGAAAGACTTTATTTTTGCGCCGCATGGGAACCGCCAGGGAACAATTACTGATACTCATCACCACCCCACTCTATTTAATAGTGATTGGAATAGAGCTGTTTCTCAGCAAACTCCGCAAGCAGAATAGTTACAGTTTAAAAGACAGCGCCCAGAATATTTACTTCATGACACTCAACGGCGTCATTGACCTTATCTTCCGTATTGTTTACATCGGTTTTATTCTCACCTTCTTTTATGACCACCGGGCTGCGCAGCGCATACAAAACCCATGGGTCTACTGGATCGTACTGCTGGTCTTTGAAGATTTCATGTATTACTGGCTGCACCGGGTGGATCATTCCTGCCGCCTGTTTTGGGCCACCCATGTCACACATCACTCTTCGCCAAAATTCAACCTCACTGTTGGCTTCCGTTCCTCCGTAATGGAGCCGCTGTACCGTTTCATTTATTACATCCCCATTGCATGGCTGGGTTTTCAACCCATTGACATTGCATTCATCTATGCGGCCACACAAACATGGGGAATACTGGTGCATACAGAAAAAATAAACAAACTGGGTTTCCTGGAGTATTTCCTTGTCACGCCTTCCCATCACCGGGTGCATCATGGTTCCAATCCCAAATACCTGGACAAGAACATGGGCATGTTCCTCATCATCTGGGATAAATTGTTCGGCACTTTTCAACCCGAATTACCGGCAGCATCTTACCAGCCCATCAAATACGGCCTTACCAAACCCCTGGAGAAAGATGACCCGGTAAATATCGTGGTGCATGAATGGAAAAGTATTGGTAAAGACCTTCGCAAAAAAGGGCTGACTTTTCAGCAACGATGGAATTATCTTTTCGGCCCGCCCGGCTGGAGCCACGACGGCAGCAGCTATACCAGCTCGAAGCTGCGTAAAATGGAGAACGAAGAGTGAATCTGATCACCGGGAATTCTGAACGCCAGCCCGTAACTTTGCCCCGCTAAAAAGTCAGGAAGTCATAAAAGTCAAATCGATCATTTTCACGCATCCTGATACCACTAAGACGCTGACCGCTTTGACAATAATGACTCATTTGACTTCTTTTATTTGACCTGTTTGACTTATTTTACTATGAGCCTTTTCGAACAACAATCAAACGAATTCATCCCGCGGCACATCGGACCCGGTGAAGCTGATACAAAGAAAATGCTGAAGAAAACCGGGGCTGAGAATCTGGACCAATTGATAAGCAACACGGTTCCCCCTGCCATCCGTATGAACCATCCGCTGAATATTCCCCCGGCCATGAGTGAGCATGAATACCTGAAACATATCAAAGATGTTTCATTAAAAAATAAGCTGTATAAGAATTATATCGGTCAGGGATATTATGATACCATTGTCCCGTCTATTATCCTCCGTACTGTTTTTGAAAACCCGGGATGGTACACACAATACACCCCTTACCAGGCAGAAATTTCGCAGGGACGGCTTGAAAGCCTGCTGAATTTTCAAACAATGGTCAGCGACCTGACCGCACTACCCATTGCGAATGCCTCGCTGCTGGATGAAGCCACCGCCGCCGCCGAGGCCATGACCATGTTCTTCAACAGCCTGAACAAACAGGACCATATTGAACGGCCAAAATTTTTTGTTGACCGGGAGATTTTCCCGCAAACAAAAGATGTTTTGCGGACAAGGGCTGTACCGGTAGGAATTGAAATAGTGGAAGGAGATTATTTAAAGGCTGAGCCTGACGAAGCCTTTTTTGGCGCTATGGTACAATATCCTAATGATAAGGGAAGTGTTGAAGATTACCGTGATTTTATCAGCAAGGTTCATGCTGCCGGTGGTTTTGTAGTTATGGCAACCGATTTACTGGCGTTGACATTGCTAACGCCTCCCGGCGAACTGGGCGCCGATGCAGCAGTCGGTTCTGCCCAGCGTTTTGGTGTACCGCTGGGTTATGGCGGCCCGCATGCAGCATTCATGTCCACCAAGGATGATTTTAAACGAAGCATCCCCGGCCGTATCATCGGGGTCAGCATTGATGCACAGGGCAACCGGGCTTTGCGCATGGCTTTGCAAACAAGGGAGCAACATATCAAAAGGGAAAAAGCCACTTCCAATATTTGTACTGCACAGGCATTGCTCGCCAATATGGCAGCGATGTATGCAGTTTATCATGGTCCGGACGGATTGAAAAATATTGCGAAGCGAGTCGCCCTGCTCACACAAACGGTGGCCGGGTCAGTTGTAGAAAGAGGATTTGAACTTGTTTCTGATAATTTCTTTGATACGATCGTGGTGAAAGTGAAAGATTTGGCTGTTATTAAAGCAAAAGCGGAAAGACAGCAGATCAACCTCCGCTATATTGATAAAAACCATATTGGCATTTCGCTTGATGAAACAACAGATGTCGGCGATCTCTACGACCTTATCAATTGTTTTGAGAACGACAAAGATCCTGTGGCTTTCAGTATTCACCAGGATGCGGAACTGCAGCATATCCCTGCTGCACTTAGCCGGTCATCCGCTTTTCTCACCCACCCGGTCTTCAACACCCACCGGAGCGAAAGCCAGATGATGCGGTACATCAAACAACTGGAGAACAAAGATCTTTCGCTGAACACTTCCATGATATCTCTCGGAAGCTGCACCATGAAGCTGAATGCAGCTTCTGAAATGATGCCGCTGAGCTGGAGGCAGTGGAGCAATATGCATCCTTTTGCCCCGGCGGACCAGGCAGAAGGTTATCAATATGTAATTGATGAACTTGGAAAATACCTCTGTGAGATAACCGCCTTTGATGCCTGCAGCCTGCAGCCCAACAGCGGCGCACAGGGGGAATATGCCGGCCTGCTCACCATCAAAGCATATCATGAGGCTAATGGTCAGCCCAACCGGAATGTGATGCTGATCCCCATCTCAGCACACGGCACCAATCCCGCCAGCGCTGTGATGTGCGGAATGAAAGTAGTGGTGGTGAAAGCACTGGAGAACGGTTATATTGATGTGGAGGATCTCAAAGCAAAAGCTGCGCAATACAGCAGAAACCTTTCCGGCATCATGATTACTTACCCAAGCACATATGGTGTCTATGAAGAAACCGTAAAGGAGATCACTGATATCATACACCGTCATGGCGGGCAGGTGTATATGGACGGGGCCAATATGAATGCACAGGTGGGATTAACAGCGCCCGGTCTGATAGGGGCTGATGTTTGTCACCTAAACCTGCATAAAACATTTGCCATACCTCACGGCGGTGGCGGCCCCGGCATGGGCCCGGTTTGTGTGAAAGCACATTTAGCTCCTTTCCTCCCCGGTCACTCGTCTGAACTTCCTGGTCTGATGAATGCGCAGTCAGACGGGGGCCGTCTGACTGGTGCAGTAAGCGCTGCACCTTATGGTTCGGCCTCCATCCTGCTCATCAGCTATGGCTATATCCGGATGCTAGGCAATGAAGGTGTGAAAGCTGCCACTGAATATGCCATCCTGAATGCGAATTATATGCGGGCAAGACTGGAAGGAGCCTATGATATCCTTTACACCAATCACAACGGGCAATGTGCCCATGAGTTTATTGTAGACTTAAGGCCATTCAAAAAATCAGCCGAAATAGAAGCGGAAGATGTGGCCAAGAGGCTGATTGATTATGGCTTTCATGCACCCACCATGAGTTTCCCGGTGCCAGGCACCATCATGATCGAACCCACAGAAAGTGAGGACAAGGCCGAGCTGGACCGCTTTTGTGATGCACTGCTTTCAATAAGAGAGGAAATAAAAGCGATTGAGGAAGGCAAATCAGACAAAAAAGATAACCCGCTCAAAAATGCCCCGCATACACAGTTTGTGGTAACAGCTGATGAATGGAAACATCCTTATTCAAGAAAAGAAGCGGCGTTTCCGCTTTATTATGTATCCCAGAATAAATTCTGGCCTTCCGTAGCAAGAGTGAACAATACCTATGGCGACAGGAATTTGATCTGCACCTGTGAGCCTACTGAAAGTTATATGGAGACAACGGCTTAAAATTTTATTATCATTCTGAGTATGTCGAAGGATGGAAGCCGTAGCATAATAGCGAATTAATAGACCTCTGAAAGCAGTCTTTTTAGTACATCACAAAATGGCCCCGCAATATTGCAGGGCCGTTTATCTTAATTCAGGGCTGTATCAGTCTCTGCCAGATCGTTTTCTTCCACCGCCATTACTATTTCCTCTTTCTCCTCCGCCCTGCTGCCGGTTACCATCATCGATCCTTCTTTCAAAACTACGGGGCTGCTGTTGCTGTGATGGCTGGCGCTGCTCCACCCTTCTTTCCATCTGCTGTGGTTGCCGCTGGCGCCAGTTGTCATTGTTCCTTACTACCGGTTGTCTTCCCGGGCTGTTTTCCACGCTCCTTTCGTCGGGACGCCGGTCAAATCTCCTCTCAATATTTCCATTACCCGGATTATTATTCCTCGTTGGTTTTTCGGTGGGTTGATAAATCCTTCTGTCATCGGTTCTTCCCGGTTGTCTGCCATTATTGTTACCCGGTCTTTCAAATCGCCAGTGGTCAGGTTGAACCGGATTATTATCGTTTTGCTGCGGCTGCCGGATATCATCATCCCGGCGGAAGCCATTTTTATCCCACCGGCCATTATTGTCATCTCTTCTTTCAAAAGAGCGGTTATTATCCACCCCCCTGTCTCTTTCGCCCGGCCAGCGGTTGTTCACATTATTGTGCCTTCTGAAATTGTTATCATCCCTGTGGTAGCCGTTATCGTTGCTCCTGTTCCGGAAACTGCCGTTGTAGCGGTCATATCTTTCAAAATTCCTCGGGGCAAACTGGCGGTTATTATCCTGTCGGATGCTTGGGCGATACACATTCACTTCATTGTTCCGGTAAAATGTGCGGCCGGGTGAATAACTCTCCCTGAATCGTACCGGATTGATGCGCCCGCAATATCTTTCTGCATCATACCTCCTCGGGCCTGAACGGAAACCATACCCACTCCTGTAATTATTATAATTAATGATTGCGGTGTAATTAATGATGGTCACATTTTGGGTGCGGGGAACACAATAATCCCAGATTCGGCGATAAGTGATATAGCGTCTCGGGACAAAGCACCAGAAATCATGAGGCGGGCTGTATCCACCGATATTGAAATTGATACTGATGCTGATGCCCGGCCTTATCGGCGCCCACCCGTAATAATCACCACCATCCCTCCAGGCCACCCAGGCAGGGCTCCATTCGTATCCCGGAACCCAATACCATCCGATATAGCTGTCATAATCCCATTGACCGTAGTGGAAGGGGGCCCAGCCCCAGTCATAGTCCGACACCCACATCCATTCATAGTCTTCGGTCCACACCCAATGGCCATTGCTGCTGTAGGGGCGAAAATCATCGCCGGCATCGGGCACCCATACGTAACCATGACCGGGATATTCCACCCATCGGCCATGAGGGCTCAGTTCATCATAAAAATCCTGGTAGGTTACATCCCTGCCCCGGTCGTAGTCATCGTACTGTGCAGCCATGTTGCCGGAGAGAGCGCTGCCCAGCACCGTTATCAATGCCAGAGCAGCGAGTTTGAAAGTTCGTTTCATGAGAATACTTTTTTGTAATAATAGAGGCATACGGAAAATTGTTTGCTGGGTACCGATGTTTTGTAACAGGGCAGTACCTGGTTTTCTTCTTTATTACACCACAATAAGACGCTATAATTATGCCATGAGGCCTGACATGATACAAGATGGTGCTTTTTTTAGCAAAACATTTTATCCCTGTTAAAAGTAAACAGGCCCCCGGATGCATTAACTTTTTTGAAGTACAGGCACACGGATAACACGGATTGAATGGATATATTTTTCTATTTCAAAAGCCAATTTGTATTTCAGACAAATCTTTATACCGGATAATCACAGATTTATCCCGCCATTGGCGGGATAAAAAATTCGTTCTCATCCGTCCTACCAGTGTCATCCATGTGCTTTTCTTTTTTATTTAATAATTCGCAAAATTTTAAAGCATAGTTCTGAGGAAATAGGCCTGGTGGAGGGCAAACCGGTTAATTTTTTTATATTCATCCGCCGAAACAAAACCAAACCTTCTGCTATGTGGATATTTCAGGTCCGGAACTTTTTTCGCAATACCCTGCGGCTGTTCGCCATCATCCTCATATTCCTGAAACATATCATCAAGAACTGGTTTTTCCACAGTTGGTTCCGGCGCATTTTCGACCCCAAGGGAAAAAATCTCACCACCCGTTCGCAGCGCATCCGGATGATTATCGAAGACCTGGGCCCTACGTTCGTTAAGTTTGGGCAGATACTGGCCGACCGTCCGGACCTGGCATCCGAACAACTGCGGGATGAACTGAAAAAACTGCAGGCATCGGTCCGGCCCTTTGACAATGACGCCGCCATCCGCATTATCGAACAGGAACTGGGCGACCCGATCAAAAAAGTTTTTGCCGGCCTTGAAAGCAAACCGCTGGCATCTGCCTCCATTGGGCAGGTGTACCGGGGCAAGTTGCTTACCGGCGAGGAAGTGGTGGTGAAAGTGCAAAGACCCAATATCAAAGAAAAGATCAAACTGGACCTGGTGCTGATGAAAATACTGGCACGCCATGCCCTGAAATCATACCCGGAGCTGGCGCATTTTAATGTGCTGGGCTTTGTGGAAGATTTTGGCAACAATATGATGAAGGAGCTGGATTACACCAATGAAGCCTCTAATATGAAGAGGTTTGCCGCTATGTTCCAGGATGACAACACTTGTTACATACCGATGGTGGCTTCACAATACACCTCCCATAAGCTGCTTATCATGGAGCATGTAAGCGGAATGAAGCCCGATGATCCGGAGGCTTTACGGAAAGCAGGATTCAACACCCAGAAAATTGCTGAGAACGGCACCCATATCATCCTGAAGATGATCTTAAAACATGGTTTCTTTCATGCCGACCCGCACCCCGGCAATATCTTTATCCGCGGCGACAACCAGATCGTACTGATAGATCACGGTATGGCAGCCACCCTGAAGCCAAAACAGATTCAGGGCCTCATCCACTTCATGCTGGGTTTTGCACAGAAAGATTCCCGGCGAATAACCAGGGCCATATTGAATATCTGTGAAGTGTCTTATTTCAGTCATTTCGAAGACCTGGAATTTGAAATAAGCGAAGTGATAAAACGGTACAGCTATATTTCCTACGAGCAGGTGGATATGTCGCAGGTGATGTCGGAGACTTTTAAGACACTGATCAAATACGACCTGAACGTACCAAGCAACCTGTTTATGCTCATCAAAACCATCGCCACGATCCAGAAATTCGGCGAAAACCTCGATGCCAGCATCTCACTTGCCGATATGATAAAACCCTATGCTATTGATAAAATAAAAGAAAGGTTTGGATGGAAGGCCATCCTGAACAAGATCACCAGTTCTGCCGAAGACTATATTTATTTCATTGACAAATTTCCCCGTGATGTGAAAGAAGTAATGAGCAACCTGAAGCGGGGGGTGCTCAAACATGAGATCAACCTGCAGGAAGACAGCTACACCAACAAGGCCTTGCGGCAGGGCATCAACCGGCTGGGGTTTGTATTTATCCTGGGGCTGATGCTTATCTGTTCCACCCTGTTAATGATGTACAAAGGCGACAAACAGATCATCCGCATATTCTTTTATATCACGGTAATCGTTTCCTCGCTGACTGCTTTCAGGCTGTTTATCAAAACAAAATTCAGTTAGGCATTCATTATTGTCCGGCTAACGTGGCTAAAGCCCAAAGAAAAAGGTTTTGGCATTAGTAACCACAGCCCTAAGGCTGGGGTTACTGAAAACGACTCCAGTATTGGGCGTTAGCTCAAAAAAACTTTATCAACCCGCTATTTTTTTACAGTGATATTTATAGCAGCAGCAAGCTTACCTCCATAAGACCGGTGGAGGCCGTCCGCCATCTGCAGGGTCAGTTTGTATTTACCGGGGGCAAGGTTTAGTTCATAATCCGTCTGGCCTTTTCCGAAATGAACATGCAGTGAGTCATTCGGAATTACTTCGCCAATAGCAAAAGAGTCAGGCCCGTTAATAAGCAGGTGATGGTGCCCTGAACCCGCCATTACCGGCCCGGCTGTATCCACTTTTATTACTTCGGTGCCCATTTCTAATTTAAAAGGTGATGCGATGGCGGCGCCATTCTTCAGGTTTTTAAAAAATACTTTTGCCCCCTCCGGCACGGCAGGCAGTTCCGGCACTCCACCGGTAGTGGGTGCATGGTGCATGGTATCATGATTGTTCTGCATGGCAGCAGTGTCCTCTTTTTTATCTTTTGAATCGCTGCTGTTGTTACAGGCGGCAAAAAACATAGCAGAAAGTACTATCAGGATGTATTTCATTTTAAAAAGTTTCGGTAAAGATAAGCCTGTTTGGGACTGGCAGAATTACCGCTTATCATCCGTATTATCTCCCTACCTTTAATATCCGCAATTTAAAATTATGGATCAGCGTATCATCAACTTGTACGATGAGTACACCCACAAACCACTAAGCCGAACTGAATTTCTCCGCCGTCTTGCAATTCTTGCAGGTAGTACTGCCGCCGCCATGTCACTGCTGCCTTTACTGGAAGTCAATTATACCCATGCAGCCACCACCGGTGATGGGGGGCTTTTTACAGAACGGGTTACCTATCCCGGTATCAATGGAGATATGCAGGCCTATGTGGCAAGACCTGAAGAAGAAATAAAATATGCCGCCGTAGTGGTGATACATGAGAACCGGGGGCTGAATGCCCATATAGAAGATGTGACCCGCCGTACAGCCAAAGCCGGGTTTTTAGCCATTGCCCCGAATGCATTATCATCACTCGGCGGTACACCGGAAAATGAAGATGAGGCAAGAACAAAATTTCAGCAACTGAAGCCGGAAGATAACCTGCAGAATTTCATCAAAGTATTTGATTATTTGCCTACCCGGAAGGACTGCAATGGTAAATTCGGTTGTGTGGGATTTTGCTGGGGCGGCGCCATGTGTAATAATCTTGCAGTGAATGTGCCTTCATTAAAGGCCGCTGTTCCTTTTTATGGCCGCCAGCCCGCTGCAGAAGATGTTGCTAAAATAAAAGCGGCTGTTCAGTTGCACTACGGCGGGCTGGATGAAAGGGTGAATGCCGGCATCCCCGCTTATGAAGAAGCGCTGAAAAAAAATAATATCCTCTACGAATTATATATCTATGAAGGGGCACAGCATGCTTTTCACAACGACACCGCTCCAACAAGGTATAATGAAGAAGCTGCCAAATTATCCTGGCAGCGTACCCTTGATTTTTTTGCCAAACACCTGAAGTAATTTTTCATTGCCCATGCACCTGAAAGATTATTACAGCATTCTTGGAACAGTACCGTCCGCCACAATACCTGAGATAAAAAAAGTCTACCGCAGGCTGGCGCAAAAATATCATCCGGATAAAGCCCATGACGACCCCATTGCCAATGCACAGTTCACTGAAATCAAGGAAGCATATGAGGTGCTGACCAACCCTGCTAAAAAAGAATACTACCTGCAGCAGCGATGGTACAACCAGCATATCGGCAAAAGGAAGACGCAGGATGCTGTTACTCCCGATTCTGTTTTAAAACTGGCCCTGGAACTGGAAAGATATGTTTCCACCCTGGATGTGTTCCGTATGGATAAACAGGGGTTGAAAGAATACATTCTTGATTTACTGCCGGATTCTACTGTCGAAAAGCTGCATGAATTCAACGAGACTGAGACAAACAGGGAGATCATCAGCGCCATATTAAAAACCATGCATTCTTTACCAAAAGCATATTTGCAGGATATTGCAGTACAGCTTACCAAATTGACAAGCGAGGATAAATCTGCTTTCCGGCAAATACAATTATTTATTCAGAAAATGGAGAGAAAGCACCGGCGGGAGAAATATTCGCTTATCATCATTATTGCCGCTACGGTTGTTCTCTGCCTGGTTATCTGGGTTGCGGGTCGTTGAAGTATATTTGCTCCATGCATTACGTTTCGGTCGAGGGACTGACCAAGAGTTATGGCATACAGCCGCTTTTTTCTGGTATTTCGTTTCATATTGAAGAAGGCGATAAGATCGCCCTTGTGGCAAGGAACGGTACAGGCAAATCCACTTTGTTAAGAATACTGGCCGGAAAAGAAACAGCCGACGAAGGCAGAGTCTGGGTGAATAAGGAAGTGGATGTAGTGCTGTTTGAGCAGGAACCTTCCTTTATTGAAAACAGGTCCATTCTTGATAATATTTTCTTCCATAATCACCCCATCATCGACGCTATTAAGGAATACGAGGGCATCAGTGAAGAAGGCGACCCGGATAAGCTCAGCGCTGCCCTCATTAATATGGACAATCTCGGCGCCTGGGATTTTGATGCCAAAGTGAAACAGGTGTTGGGCAAACTGAACATCCATCACCTGACCCAGCCGGTAAGTGCCCTGAGCGGGGGGCAGCGAAAAAGGGTAGCTCTTGCCAAAACATTAATTGACATCGGCTTTGAGCACAAGCATGTACTGTTGATCATGGATGAACCCACCAACCACTTGGATGTGGAAATGGTGGAATGGCTGGAACATTACTTAGATAAAGAAAATGTGACGCTGCTGCTCGTAACCCATGACCGTTACTTTCTGGATGCCGTTTGCGAAGAGATATGGGAACTGGAAGGCAGCAATATGTATGTGTACAAGGGCGATTACGAGAACTACCTGGAAAAAAAAGCAGCCCGGGCAGAAAGTGATGCTGCAAGTATTGATAAAGCAAGAAACCTGTACCGCAAAGAACTGGAATGGATGCGGAAGCAGCCCAAAGCCCGGACAACAAAGAGCAAAAGCCGGCAGGACAATTTTTACTCCGTTGAAAAAAAAGCCAAACAACAGGTTGTTGACGAGCAGTTACAGCTTGACAAGAAGATGAACCGCCTTGGCGGCAAGGTCCTGGAGTTAAAAAAAGTGTACAAAAGCTTCGACGAAAAAGTGCTGCTGAAAGGATTTGATTATACGTTCAAAAAAGGGGAACGCATCGGCGTGGTGGGAAAGAATGGCGCCGGTAAATCTACTTTTATTAATATTATCCAGGGAATAGATAAAGCAGACAGTGGTAAGGTGAATGTGGGAGACACCATCGTTTTCGGAAACTATTCACAGCAGGGGCTGGTGGTAAAAGAAGACATGCGGGTGATCGAATTTGTAAAAACGATGGCGGAGAGTTTCCCGCTGGCAGGAGGCGGTTCGCTGAGCGCCGCACAGTTCCTGCAATTGTTCTTATTTGACCCGGATAAACAATATACTTACATCAGCAAAATAAGCGGCGGTGAAAAAAGAAGGCTGCATTTACTATCCATACTTTTCCGTAACCCTAATTTTTTAATACTGGACGAACCCACCAATGATCTGGACCTGCCTACCCTGGGTGTGCTGGAAAATTTTCTCAGTGAGTTTCCCGGTTGCTTACTGATCGTATCGCATGACCGCTACTTCATGGACCGGCTGGTGGACCATCTTTTTGTTTTTGAGGGGAACGGGGTCATAAAAGATTTTCCGGGGAATTATTCGCAGTACAGAGAGGAGAAAATGAAGCCGGAAGTCATAGATCTGAAGTTAAATGCTGAAGTCCTGAAACAACGAGCAAACACTGCGGCAAGGATGACAAACCAGATACGAGGAACAAGAAACCAGAAACAGCTTTCCTTTAAAGAGAAAAGAGAATTTGAAACGCTGGAAAAAGAAATATCCGATCTGACAAAAGAAAAAGAGACCGTTACCCAAATACTGAACAGCGGCAACGTCCCGTATGAGGAACTGCACCAGCTTTCTGTACGCATTGATGAAGTAACCCGTTTGCTGGATGAAAAAGAACTACGCTGGCTGGAACTGAGTGAATTACAGTAAGATCAGGGCGAAGAAAAAAAATTGGCCAGCCAAATAAAAAAAATATAACTTTAAGTTCCTTCCCCCCTATTCTGACTCATCGGCTAATCCCTACCTTTTTTTTTAACCTCAAAACCTATAATTAATGAAAATGTTTTTCATGGCAACGGCTGCCTGCCTGATGCTGCTTGCCTGCAACAACGAAAAAAAAGACGACAAAAAAACGGATGATGGCAACAAAACCACCGCCATAACTGGCGACAAAAAGCCTGCATCGGAATTGCTCGATGTAAGCGCCGGTGATGCCATACAAAAATCCTTTGACGCATTTGGTAAAGGAGATATAGATGGTATGACAGCGGATTTCGATGATAATATCCGTTACACCTGGTCAGGTGGCGACAGCCTGATCGGCAAACAAGCCGTGAAAGATTATTATACCGGCCGCTGGAAACTTATCCAGTCAGTAAGTTTTTCCAACAGGATTGTATTGCCGGTACAGGTGAATGAAAGTCAGCAACCGGAAGTAGCGCCTCCCGGGAAATGGGTGCTGTACTGGCAAATGGCCGACGTAACCTACAAGAACGGCAAGAATATTAAGTTCTGGTCGCACAGCGTTAACCATTATAACGATGCCGGCAAAATTGATTTTATCGGAATGTATATGGACCGTCACCCCATCTTAGAAGCAACCAAAGACCTCATGAAGTAACAAAACTGACTTGTTGTAAGCGTTCCTGAAAACAGGAACGCTTTTTGTTTTTGCACAGGAGTCAATCATTAATTTTAATATCACAGAACTGTCTCAAAAGAAAATATGAAAAAATTCGTTGCATGGCTGGCGATTGCCTGCTTCGGCAGTATGATAACAGCGGTTGCCTTACCGCCTCAGCACAGTTCTGAAAAAACTTTGCTGATACAGGTAGATGAGACCGGCCTGATAAAGATCGGACGGGATACTGTTGGTTTTGACCAACTGGCCCGCTACATACAGGAACGGCTTTTTAAAAGCTATATGGGAACCGGGCAGATGCATGACCGAATCAAACTGGAAAAAACCGAAGCATTTGTACCAGAACCAGTCATGGAAGACATTTTAAAGGAAATAAAAGAAGGACAAAGAAGGGCACTCAGTGAACTTTCTATACTGAAATACAAGAAAGGCTTTGAAGCCCTGGACAACAAAAAACAATCAAGAATAAAGAAAAAATTTCCCGTACTGTTCCAGCAAACCTTTTTTTGAATCTTGTTACTCTATCAGGTCTGTATAAACCCTTGAAGAATAGTAGTTGTATTTACGGGAATCATATTTTGTGCCGCAAAGAATGGAATGTATAAAACCATTCAGTGCTACCTGCTGTGTATGGTAAATCCCGCTGTTGATGTTTTTTTTAAAAAAGAACTGTATTCGCTTATCAGCGCTTTTATAAATAATCAGGCTGTCGGTTTCAGTAGTTGAAAACTGAAAATCATTCTGCAGGTTTTTCAGCATCCAATGACTCCGGTACCAGGTGCCCCCGGTTGGTGAAACAACGGGTTTCCCGTTAAACAGGGCAACGCTGTCGTTGTAGGCAAATACATTTATTGCCGTTCCTTTTACTTCCATCAGCCATTGCCGGATGACGGGGTAATAGCTGCTGTCGTAACCATAGTTGCTGTCAAGAAAGCTGATGCGTTTTATTTCGGGAGGTATCCTTTCCATCCCGGCCAGGCAACCAAAAATGAAACTGCCGCCCCCGCTATGGCCGTTCAGGCATATACTTCTCCTTTTTTCTTGCATAAGCCCGGCAAGTGTGTCAATCAAGTTTGGAAGAATTATATTAAAGTCAGGATGTTTTTGTTTCCATTGCGGCCAGCTTCTGTAATCGTTCTCCAAATAAATGACCGTGTAATTCTTCTTTTTATCCAACTGGCGGATAAAAGCCGTCTGAGCCCGTATATGCTGTATATCATAATGCCAGTCATCCCCGGGCTGGATTTTTTTGCCCATCGTTTGTGCAGTAGTGTTTCCATTAGGCAGCGCATAAAAAATGATCAATGCTTTCTTATTCAGCACCCTGCCGGCAGGGCGGTCAACTGTTATCTTCACGTCTCCATACAGGTAAAAAGAATCTATATGTCGCTGTTGACCATTTACGTCAATCAAATTTGTAACAAAAAGAATAAGTATCGTAAAAATCCTAGACATATTAAAGTCATTTACTTTTTCGGAACCGTATCCGGAGGTTATCGTAGTTTTTCGGTTTTCCGAAACGAATTTCCGTTTTATTTTTGTTTCATCTTCACTTTATCTGTTATCCTATTCTGAATATCTGCTTATCCATACCTGGAAAACCTGATTTCGAAAACTATTGTGAAAACTAAAAATCAAGTTATGAAAAGATTTAGACTCATGATGGAGAATGAAGAGGTACAGTCCCGCCTGTTTATTGCAGGTTTCGTTATTGCATTTGCGCTATTGTTTATTTTCTTTTTCTGAAAAACAGGCCGGCAGAGCTTTGATCATTTGTATCAGATTTTCTGCCCGGCCTTTTGCAAAACATCCGCCGCGGCAATTCTTTCCATGCATTTAAAGTGTCCCAGCGGGCATTTGTCAAAACCAATCTTGCTGCAGGGGCGGCACCAGAGTTTATGTACCTGCAGGATCAAATTGGGCACCATCGCTGCACCGTAATAAGGCGCCATCCCGAATGCAGGCACCGTATTACCCCAAAGGGAGATAATAGGTTTTTTATAAGCTGCAGCGATGTGCATCAGCCCGGTATCATGCGTTATCACCAATTTTGATTTCTTCACCAGGTCGGCGCTTTCATTCAGGCTGAACTTACCGCAGGCATTGTACACTTTAACTGTATCTGCTGCGGCGATCTCGTCTCCCCTCACCCGGTCTTCTGCCCCCCCCAATAAAATAACGGGGTGATTCATTTTTGTGCAAAACTCCTTCCATTTATGCACCGGCCATCTTTTAGTGCCGTGTGCTGCGCCAATTACACAGGCAATAAACCCTGCATGATGTGATGCGGGTATATCTTCCTTCCTGGTTTCCTCTTTTGGATGAATAAAATAGTCAAGTCCCCGTCCGTCATTTTTTACTCCGAATGATTCCAGTGTTTTCATATACCTGTCAACAATATGAACCTCCGGCAGCAGGTTAATTTTAAAAGCTGTGTAGAAATACTTTTGAATGTTCAGTTTGTAAAAGGAAAATGACTTTTTCCTCAGGGCTTTTTTTATCCTTAGTGTTTTTACATTATGGTGCAGGTCTATGATGTAATCGAAATTTTCTGTCTTTAATTTTTCCATCATCAACTCCCAACTGTGGGCCAGCACATGCAGTTTATCTATATATGGATTATGCTCAATAACAGAGCGGAATTTGCTTTTTACCAAAAAATGAACTTCTGCGTCAGGTACCTGTTGCTTTAAGCAGCGGATGACCGGGGTCGTAAGTACAATATCCCCGATAGAGGAAAAGCGTATGATAAGAAATTTTTTTTTCCCCGCCCTCCCGGGGGGGGATCCTGAAACAGCTTGATTATGGAAGTTTTCCTCCTGCAAGGCAGATGATCTACTTTAATTGACTTATTTCTCCACAAAATTCAGGTCTTTATTAAATGTTTCTTCAAGGAATAAGGCCGCTACCACGGTTATGATCATGATAACGATTGCAGCAATCCAGCCACCGGTATAATAATCGGTCAGGCTGCGCAATCCCTTGAATAACGGCAGTATTAAGATCGTCAGCATACCCCTTACCATATTGGGAATAGTGGTGGCAGCCGTGGCCCTCAGGTTAGTGCCGAATTGCTCGGCACCCATTGTAATGAATATGGCCCAGAAACCGGTTCCGAAGCCCAGCCCGGCGCAGATCCAGTACATTTTTGCTGCGGTGCCGTTCCATTGTGTGGTAAAGAATAGTGTCATGAATACAGCCGTGATCAGGTAAAAGATATACAAGGCTTTCTTCCGGCTTTTCAGCCACTGGCTCACAAACCCAATCAGGATATCACCAACAGCAATAGCGGCATACGCATACATGATCGCCTTGCCCGGATCAATCTTTTCTTTGATATTCATCCATTTTCCGAATTCACTGGAGAAAGAAACCAGCACGCCTATCACAAACCAGGTGGGCAACCCAATAAGAATGCTCAGGATATATTTTCTCAATCTGTCTCTGTTGGTAAAAAGCATAAAGAAATTTCCCCGCTGCACATCCATCTTTCTCACCTCATGAAACATTCCCGATTCAAAAACAGAGATACGGAGGATCAACAATATCAAACCCAGGCCCCCGCCGATGAAGTAACAGGTCCTCCAGTCAAAATTTTCCTTCATAATGAAAGCAACAACGGCTCCGGTCAATCCCAGGCCTGCGACGAATGAGGTGGCAATACCTCTTTTTTCTTTCCGGATCAGTTCAGCGACCAATGTTATACCAGCGCCTAATTCACCCGCAAGTCCTAACCCTGCAATAAAGCGGACAATTTTAAACTGGCCGGTGGTCTGCACAAATCCGTTGGCGATATTGGCAAGTGAATAAAGGATGATAGAGCCGAACAAAACACTCAGTCTTCCTTTTTTATCGCCCATTACACCCCAGATGATCCCGCCAATAAGCAAACCTGCCATTTGCCACATAAGAATACTCTCTCCCTGGGCAGTAAGTCGTTCACCTGTTAATCCAAATGAGCTGAGGCTTTCGATGCGGGTAATGCTGAACAGGAGCAGGTCATAGATGTCAACAAAATAACCGAGGGCTGCAACAATAACAGGGATGGATAAAATGCCGTATTGCTTTTTATGCATGGTCTATTGTTGAGGAGTATTGGTCGGGTTAAGGTCTGATGTTTTATTTTTCTTTTTGCCCGGAAACATTTTGATCAATACCGGCGCCGTGGTAACCACCACAATTCCAATCACTATCAGTTCAAGATGCTCTTTCAGATCAAAGCCAAACTGATTCAGTATCCATTTCTGCAAGAAAAAGCCCCCCAGTACCATAGTAACCACCCAGGCTATACAACCAATAATATTAAAGAAATGGAATTTTTTCCTGTCCATCTGAACAATGCCGGCTACAATAGGTGCAAAAGTGCGGATGAAAGGAAGGAACCTGGCAACTATCACGGCAAGGCCGCCATGCTTGTTATAAAATTCCCTGGCCTGGTGCAGGTATCTTTTTTTGAAAAGAAAGCGATCCCGCCAGTTGTACATGGCGGGCCCCACTTTTCTTCCTGTCCAGTAGCCAGCGGCATTGCCAAGTATCCCGCATAAGGAAATAAGGGCTACCAGTACAAACAAATCAAGCCAATAGCTGTAGGGATAATCCACACCAAATAATTTCAGAAACTGGTAACCCAAGCCCGGCTTGGTTTCCCCGGCCTTCGTAGTTATTTCATGTGCAAATATGCCTGATACAAACAGCAGTGAATCGCCGGGAAGAAAAAAACCGACAAACAAACCCGTTTCGGCAAACACAACAAACAATAACAGCCAGAGGCCCCCGTTTTCAATATAAAATTGAGGCTGTAATAACTGGCTCCAGTGAAATCCATCCAGCAGGTACATCAGCTCCATGGCTTCTCTTGCGTTAAATATTTATTTTTCAATAATGGCATCTGCTTCTTTCTCGCTAAATGCCAGCGCTTTTTTATCATCAAATTCACCTTCCCAGCGGGCAATAACACAACTGGCTAATGTATTTCCAATTACATTCACCGAAGTTCTTGCCATGTCCATGAGTTCGTCAATACCATAAATGGCCATGATGGGCCAGAGCGGAAATTGGAAAGTGGAAGCAGTTGCGATCAATATAACCAAGGATGCCCTCGGCACGGCAGCTACTCCTTTGCTGGTCAGCATCAGGGTAAGGCCAATTACCAGTTGCTCACCAAAGGATAAATGAATACCAGCTGCCTGCGCCACAAATACCGATGCTAATGATAAATACAAAGTTGTGCCATCCAAGTTGAATGTGTATCCTGTGGGAATAACAAACGAAACAATTTTTCTCGGCACACCAAATTTCTCCATGTTCTCCAGCGCCTTGGGCAGGGCAGAATCGGAGCTGGTAGTGGCAAAAGCAATGGATACCGGTTCCCTTATCGCCTGGATAAATTTCCGGATCGGCACTTTGGCCACCCATAATGCAACCGGCAACAACACCAGCAATAAGAAAGCGATTAATGCGACATATAAAGTAATCAGCAGCAGCGCCAGGTTTTTGAGGATGTCTATCCCAAGGTGCCCTACCGTAACCGCAATGGCCGCACCCACACCAAATGGGGCAAAGTACATGATGATGTTAGTGAATTTGAACATCGTCTCTGCCAGGCTTTCGGTAAACTCCAGCATGGGTCTTTTCTTTTTCTCATTCAATAATGCCAGGGCAATACCGAAGATGACACTGAAGAAAACGATCGGCAGCACATTGCCCTCATAAATGGATTTAATGATATTCTCAGGGAAAATATCAATGATATGATCCTGCCAGCCTTTTGGCGGGGTATCGGGTAATTTATTAATAAGCCCTTTGGGCACCTGCACCCCGGCGCTGTCAAGCACGGTAATCACTTTTGCCTGGAGTTGTCTTTCGGATGATTTGGGGAGTTCCTTTAAAAGTTCCTGTGGCACATCAATCCCTTTCCCGGCCCCTGTTATATTGATAGCGACCAACCCGATGATCAGCGCAATGGTTGTCACTACTTCAAAATAAACCAGCGACTTCCATCCCATCCTTCCCACCTGTTTCAGGTTGGCATGGCTGGCTATGCCCACCACCAGGGTGGCAAAAAGCAGGGGAGCCACAATGGTCTTCACCAACCGGAGAAAAATAGTGCTCAGAAATTTTAAGTCCTGCGAACCTTTGGGGAAATCAATTCCTATTTCCACGCCGATAGCCATGGCCACCAGTATCCAGGTGGTGAGTGATTTTTTGTAAATGGCGAACAGCACCAGGCTCACTACAAATATCCAGCGGCTAACCATTAGTGTTTGACCGGGAATAGAAGCAACGCCCTGCATATCGAGGAAGTGAACAATAGCTGTTATGGTAAACAGCGCAAAGGCAAACAATCCGGCTTTTCGTTGGTTCATGCTGAAGCTGTAAGTTTTCAAAACTAAAGGTTTGCGGGCAAAAAACAGCAAAATAAACGGTTTGCCGCTGGTGGATAAAATTGAGGTTTGCTATTAATTATTTACCTACTTTAGGCACTCTTTTATCTCAAAACTAAAATCAGCATACATGCTTACTAAATTTTTACGGTTAGCGGCCATTATCTGTGCCTGCATTATATCACCCGCCATTTCTTTTGCCCAGGACTCGACCACCGTTGCAAAAAAAGTAGGTATAGACGAAAAAATCGATAAAGCCTTTAAACCCGTTGCCGACAAATGGGAAGGAATTGTAATGTACCCGGTAAACATTGCCGGAAACCAGGTACCCATTGTGGTTTTATTGCTGGTAGTTGGCGCTTTGTTTTTCACTCTTCGATTTTCATTTGTAAATATCCGCCAGTTTGGATTAGCCACCCGTGTGGTTCGGGGCAAGTATGATGAACTGGAGAAAAAAGGGGCAGCTGATATTAATACAAAAGGGGATGTGGCAGACACAATCCGTGATGAAGGCAAACACGGTGAAGTAAACCATTTTCAGGCATTGGCTACAGCCGTATCCGGCACTGTGGGTTTAGGCAATATTGCAGGGGTCGCCATCGCTATTGCTATGGGTGGCCCGGGCGCCACCTTCTGGATGATTATTTGCGGCCTGTTGGGTATGAGCAGCAAGTTTGTAGAATGTACCCTTGGGGTGAAATACCGTGACATTAATGAAAAAGGAACTGTATTTGGGGGCCCCATGTATTATCTTTCCAAAGGCTTTTCCGAAAAAGGAATGGCGGGCTTAGGCAAAGCGCTTGCCATCATTTTTGCCATCTTTTGCATAGGGGGGTCCCTTGGAGGTGGTAATGCATTCCAGGCCAACCAGGCCACCCAGCAAATTGTAAAACAGTTCAACATCGGAGGATCATCTACCGGGTTTATTATTGGTGTGATTATCGCTGGTATTGTCGGCCTCATCATTATCGGCGGTATTAAACGGATAGCCACGGTAACCGAAAAAATGGTGCCTGCAATGGCCATCATTTATATAATAGCCTGTCTGATTATTATTTTCATGAATTTTGGATACATTGATGATGCCTTCCGTATGGTATTCACGGAAGCATTTACGCCCCGTGCAGGACTTGGAGGAATGGTTGGTGTATTAATCATAGGTTTCAGGAGGGCTGCGTTTTCCAATGAAGCCGGCGCCGGTTCCGCTTCCATTGCCCACTCCGCCGTTAAAACAAGATATCCTGCTTCCGAAGGCATCGTTTCCCTGCTGGAGCCATTTATAGATACAGTGGTGATATGTACCATGACAGCCCTGGTAATTATCATCTATAATCAGGGCGGCGTATTTAACTATGGAAGTACCGTAGGCGGTGAAGTGGTGATAAACGCTACCGGCGCCACAGTAAAAGGGGTTGATCTCACCTCCATGGCTTTTGATAAGAACATCCCTCATTTCAGCTATGTGCTTACCATTGCCGTATTCCTGTTTGCCTTAAGCACCATGATCAGCTGGAGCTACTATGGACTGCAGGCATGGAAATATATTTTTGGCCGCGGAAAAACATCAGATATGGTGTACAAACTGCTGTTCCTGGCATTTGTAATATTAGGAGCCTCCGTTTCTTTAGGCGCTGTAACCCAGTTTTCCGACGCTATGATACTGGCAATGGTATTCCCGAATATGTTCGGCCTGTTCTTCCTCTTCCCAAGGGTGAAGGAGGAATTCAACCGGTATCTTACCGCTATAAAAAACTATAAAACCAAAAAGTAACTGGTATAAAGAAACAAAAATCAACGTATGAGTTTATTTGTCAGAAAACCGATAGAGGCTTTGATGAATGAGGCAGCCGAAACCGGCTCGCACACCCTTAAGAAAACACTTGGCGCAAAAGGATTGATAGCGCTGGGCATAGGCGCCATTATCGGGGCCGGTCTTTTTTCCATTACGGGTATGGCAGCGGCCAATCATGCAGGGCCGGCTATTACCATTTCATTTGTAGTGGCAGGTTTGGGTTGCCTTTTTGCAGGATTATGTTATGCAGAGTTTGCATCCATGATTCCTGTTGCGGGCAGCGCTTATACCTACTCCTATGCTACCATGGGTGAATTTATGGCCTGGATTATTGGCTGGGACCTGGTATTGGAATATGCGGTAGGTGCTGCTACTGTAGGAATAAGCTGGAGCCGTTACTTAGGAAGATTTTTAGACGGGTTTGGCGTGCACCTTCCCTCCGACCTGATGGCCGGCCCATGGGATGGCGGCATTATCAATCTTCCGGCAGTATTTATTATTGTATTGATGAGTTTATTGCTGATCAGGGGCACCAAGGAAAGTGCTTTTGTGAACAGCATCATCGTTCTAATAAAGATTGCTGTAGTATTGACGTTCATCATTCTTGGATGGTCCTATATCAACAATGCAAATTATGACCCATACATTCCTGATAATACCGGCAAATTCGGTGACTTTGGATTTAGCGGCATTATAAGAGCGGCGGCGATCGTCTTTTTTGCCTATATCGGTTTTGATGCGGTGAGTACAGCAGCACAGGAAGCTAAAAACCCAAAAAGGGATATGCCCATAGGCATCCTGGGTTCGCTGCTTATCTGTACCATATTATATATCTTATTTGCACATGTCATGACCGGCGTTACCAGCTATACAACCTTCAAAGGACAGGATGGCATTGCCCCTGTATCTGTTGCTATTGATCATATGGGATCCCTTGATCCGGCAACCGGTAAATACGTAGCAGATTATCCCTGGTTGAACAGGGCCATTGTGGTTGCCATCCTTTTTGGATATGCGTCGGTAATTCTTGTGATGCTGATGGGCCAGAGCCGTGTATTCTTCAGTATGAGTAAGGACGGATTAATCCCTAAAATATTCTCGTCAGTAAATCCCAAAACACAAACGCCTGCAAAAAATAATTTCCTGTTCATGCTTTTTGTAAGCGCCTTCGCCGCATTTGTGCCGGCAAGGGTGGTAGGTGAAATGACAAGTATCGGAACGTTGTTTGCCTTCATACTTGTTTGTGTCGGAGTTTGGGTAATGAGAAAGAAAATGCCCAATCTGCCAAGAGCATTCAAAACACCGATGGTGCCCTTGATTCCCATCCTCGGAATTGCCACCTGTTTATTCATGATGGTGTTCCTTCCCATGGATACATGGATACGCTTATTGGTATGGATGCTGATAGGTCTTGATATTTACCTGGTATATGGGGCTAAGAACAGCCACCTTGGCAATGGCACAGAAAACAGGAAAGGGATGAAGATGGCCCGCATCACCGGAATTGTACTGGCTGTATTACTTGCCATAGTAGGTTTGCTGCACCAAAGTTCAGTAGGGTTTGATGCAGATAAGACCTTACTATACATATCCGTTGCTTTCGCAGTAGTGCATGCCGGCTTATATGCAAGTAAACTTGGCAAACCCGAAGACAAATAATACTTACTTTTTTATATAAGAACCGCCCCAATTGTGGGCGGTTTTTTATTGCAAATAATTTTTTGAGTTATGCAATTTTGGAGCGGCACTCCAAAATTGCATAACTTGTTATCTGCTAGCATAACAAGGCTCACACTTTATATCACGGCTCCCGTCAGGACAACCTTTCCTATATCCCCTCATTGCCTTACTTTTGCCACCCCAAACAAGGCGTAAACCCGCTGACACATTTGATTTTTTTGACCTATTGACGAAATAACTATGGGAAGAATTTTTGAAGTACGTAAGTCCACCATGTTTGCCCGCTGGGACAGGATGGCCAAGCAGTTCACCCGCATTGGTAAAGAGATTGTAATTGCCGTAAAGGCTGGCGGCCCCGACCCTGCCACCAATCCTGCCCTGCGCCGCTGCTACCAGAATGCAAAGGCTGTGAACATGCCCAAAGACCGTGTGGAAGCCGCCATCAAAAGGGCGCAGGGAAAGGAAATGGCCAATTATGACGAGATACTCTATGAAGGATATGCACCTCATGGAGTGGCGCTATTGGTAGAAACAGCTACCGATAACCATGTACGGACAGTGGCCAATGTGAAATCACATTTTAATAAAGGCGGAGGTACACTGGGCAATAGCGGCAGCGTTTCCTTTCAATTCAAAAAAATGGGTGTGTTCAAATTAAAACCAGAAGGCCTGAATGCCGAAGATATGGAACTGGAGCTGATTGATTTTGGTTTGGAAGAACTCGGCGAAGGCACCGGGGAAAACGGCGAAGACATTTTAGTGGTGCGCTGCGGCTTTACTAATTTTGGGAATATGCAAAAAGCGCTGGAAGATAAAGGCATCACTCCCATCAGCGCTGAACTGGAATGGATACCCACGGTAACCGTACCGGTCAACGATGAACAGGCGGCCGACGTAAGCAAGCTGATTGAGAAATTAGAACAGGATGAGGATGTGCAGAAAGTGTTTCATAATATGGGATAATGCTTTGCTGCTTAATCCACCTCATTCATACATTTTACCAGCCTGGGGCTTATTATTTCTATTCTTCGCCTATCCCTGTTGAGCCGCCAGGCCTTTACCGCTTTTGAAAATGCTTTATTTCTTTCACTTTTTGTCAGAGCCGTTATATCCAACCTTTCATTTTCCCCCTCATAGCAGGTGCCGGTATGTATGGTTTGGGACGACAGTACATTTTTTACTTCCAGCACATCGGCAACGGTAAAATTTGCATCCGCCGTATCTTCTTTTATGCTGAACAGAACAATACAGGTTGTTCCTTTTTTAAATACACCGGCGGTCATCAGTTCCGGGTCGTTCACCCGGGTTATCATGCTTCCTTCCATATATTTCCATCCGGCCAGGCCGGGAATGGTGTGGCTGTCGGTATAGGTTTTACCGATTAATGATTTTTTGGAACCGGCGTATTTGCCTTGTGCATATCCGAAGTTTATAAATACTGTAAGGGTTATCAGACAGCCAAGATGGTTCATTTTGAATGAGTATTTCTGATTATAACAACAAAGTGTACTGTATAAACAATACACTTTGGTTGTCTAGACTTTCTAGAATTATCTGAAAGGTATTGCATTAATCTCGCTACCGGCTTTAGTAATCCTGTTATTTGTAGAAACGGCATCGTCATTATTTGTATTGCCATCTGTGTATAGATCGGGGTCGAATGTAATGACGAGGACATAATTCGGCGGAAACTCCGCATTGGCAGTTTTGTTCCATATTTTAGTAAAGGCGAGAGAAGTTGTTGCGTTTACACCCAGATTTCGGAAATTACGGGTGGCCACAAGACGCATACCAGAACCAGGCATTTCTTCATACAAGAGCGCTACCTGTTGCCCTGTTCCTGATGTATAAGCCAACCGGCCTACATTTTTAACAATGCCTTCAATTTTAATTTTTGCATTGTTTGCATCATAAACCCGTAATAAGGAAACCCTGATTTCATGGGCAGACAGGTCAATGTCTTTTTTAAGCAGGTTTGCCGGTATGGTAACCTCTTTGGGAAGCTCATTACGCTGGATGTTTTTCTGAAGCTTTTCCGGTATAGTGATTTGTGCACTAACACCGCTCCCTAACGTCAGCATACATGTAGCCAAACAAAAGGCATGCATTAAAATGAATTTTTGTTTCATGGTTTTTAAATTTAAATTTTAAATAGATGTAGTTATCTCGTAAAATGCAGGTCGCCGGATGCTGTTATACTTACATTATTAAAGGGCATAAATACCGGGTTCCGCCTGCTGCTTGTGCTACTTGTTTCTCCCGGAAATAATTTCTGCGATGCATCCACGATTGCAGCATTAAGTTGATTCTTAAAGAAACTTTTCATTTCCGCTGTATTTAAGGCCGCCTGTATTTGCCCGGCAAGCATATTGAATAACGAACGATTATTGAAATTTTCCACTATCACATTGCTGCCATCGCTACTTACCCTGCCCCGGGCCGATACAGTTGCGTTGGTATAGGTAAACATCCCCCCCTCCAGTGCAGGCGTAAGTGTAATGATAAGTTCCATGGTCATCAGGTTTATCCACCACATCCCTCCTCCGCAGGCAATGTTATTGATACAGTTGGCCAGTATTTCATTTCCCGGCCTTGTCTGGTAGGTCATCCTTAGCATTATGCCCTGTTGGCCACTGGTACCAACTACAGGGGGATTATTAGTGAGATTAATAAAATAGATGGTGGCAGGGTCCATTCTGAAATGCCGCATTGAAAATGCCTGCTTTATTTTAGACCCAAACCGCATGTAATTATCATTGGGTTTGTCATACTTGTATGTATCGCCTCTTACAAATTCGTTGGCCCTTTCTGTATAATTATTAATATCTACTTTAAAAACCGACAAGGCTTGGGTAAATAGTGGCTGCCATCTCTCTTTCAGTATATCAATGCTTCCATCATCGTGTGTCCTTATTCCTGTGGGCGCTGCTTCTTCAGACAAATCCACCAATGGCACCGTCCCTGAGGATTCTTCCAGCCGCCAGTTGAGGGAGGGCTGTCCTTCATCCCTGGCCTGCATGAGGCGCACACCCTCAGCAGGTGTGCCGCCAACTATTGAAAGATATAAATCAGCGCCTGTATTTTTAAATTTGTAAGTGTAGCCGCCGGAGGTACTTCCGTAACGAATGAGTTCCCAAACTGTGGCGCTGCTGCCCACGTCAGGCCACAACCCAAGTACAGTACCATGCACGGTGGAGTGAGCAGGGGCTGTAAGGTAGCGGCCTGTTTGTACATTTTTTAAGAGATAAGTGTTGGCATGTACCTGTTCAAATTTCCACATCTTTGCATTGGCAGGCGCAGCAGCGGAGGATAGAAAAACACTTTCCGGGTTACCTGTTTCAGGCAAACCGGCAGTTAGCAGTTTACGCCTGTCGGCAGCAGGTTTGATAAAATAATCCGCCCTCGGATCAATATACTGGGCAGGGGCATTAGCCGGTAAAAGTGAGAGCGCCGCAAGCAGTTTCAGGATAAGAATTTTATTTATTCTGATAGTCATACAATGCATATTACTCTGTAAAATTGAAAAACAAACCCACACCAGACAATTACACAATCGGGTAATAATATGGAATAGCTAATAGGAAGTTGGAGAAAGAATTTAGTCCAGCCTTACAATCTTATGCTGAATGGCTTTGGCCACACCCTCGGTGCCGCAGCATACAACATATTTAACTTCCAGCACATCGGCAACGGTAAAATTTGAATCCGCCTTGTCTTCTTTTATGCTGAACAAAACAATACGGGTTGTTCCTATTTTAAATTCATCGGCGGTCATCAGTTCGGTGTCGTTCACCCGGGTGATCATGCTTCCTTCCATATATTTCCATCCGGCCAGGCCGGGAATGGTGTGGCTGCCGGTATAGGTTTTCCCGATTAATGATTTTTTGGAACCGGCATTATGGGGCTGTGCATGGACAATTTCAGCGATAAACAATAAAAAGAAGCAGCAGATATTTTTTCCATGGCAAAATTAAGAATATACACCTCCCTCAACGTTGAAATACTTATCACCTGCATGGTGGCACTTCTCTGAACGGCCCGATATAGCAACGGCTTGAATAGGTAAGTATATTCAAAGACTCTGCCAGCAACTGCAATGATTTTTCCCGCCCGCAGGATGCATAGCGGCTTTTGTGATAAATGGCGCTGATCTGCGCCCACCAGTTGGCATGTGTCAGGTCCCGGTTGATATATCTTATTTCATCCATCAGGTGGCCGGCTTCGGAATAAGTGGTTACCGCAGGATTGCCATCACCACCGGTGGTCATCCATGTGTTAAAACGGGATATGGAATCATAGGCATTTTTGGCATGTACATAAAAATTGACAGCCGCAGCTGCATATCTTCCGGTATCGCCATACACTCTTTTGTCATCTGTAGCCAGTGTAAGCAGTTCCTTTAATTTGTTTTGAAAAACTTTTAACTGTGACAGGGTAATTCTTGTACACTCGGTACCGGTTGGCGGGGGTATAGTGTATTGTGCGTTGAGGTGTACCGCAGAAAACAGTAATACAGCCAGTAAGAAAATCTTATTTTTTTCCATAAAATTTCTTTTAAAGTTTATTTGAGATTGTAAAAGTGAAAAACAAATAAAATGCCGGACAATTAGCCAATCGGGAAATTATTTCGTTTATTAATTTTCATTTAAACTTAATAGTATCATTATAGGGTTATGGCCTGAATAAGCGGCAATTAAAATAAAATCGCAAGCGAACGATACTTAACCCCAATAAAAAGAGTATCAGCTTTGCATTATTAGTCATTTTAGTAATGAATAATAATAAGTCCATTAGCTCCACTCCCACCACTTATTGTTGTGGCTCCGTATTGAATTCCGCTGGATCCTCCTCCTCCGGGTCTCAGGCCGCTAGCAGAATTACCATTTCTATATATTAATGCCGCACCTGTAGTGTTGTACAAATAATACTGCCCAAGCCCACCGGTGTAATCTGTATTACCTGAATTACCTCCTCGTCCGGCCTCTCCACTTTCATAGTAGGTGGTGGAGCTGTACTGCATAAAAGTTCTTTTTTGTGATTCCCCGGGTGAACCAAATTCCGAGATATATTCATTAGTTACACCTGATAGGTCACCGCCACCTCCGGCACCTGCTTGACCGTTAGATGCAGAAAAAAATAAGGCCCCCCCTCCGCCGTATCCGGTTACAGGTATCCCATTCACTGTACATTGTGAACTTGAACCATTAACTGCTGATGAAGAGATACTTCCTGTACCACCTGTGCCGGCAATATAACTAACAGTTGCCCCGGGAGCAACAGTAAAATGCGCCCTGCAATAGCCTCCTCCGCCACCTCCTGCCAGGATGTTTCCACCTCCTCCCGCTCCCCAAACTTCAACAAGAATAGATGTTACATTAGCTGGTACTGTCCAGGTGCCTCCGCTGGTGGATGTAAGTGTAACAGCATTTTTATAGTTGCAGATATCTCCCCACGCAAGATTACCACTGCTGTTTTTCATCAGCACCTGGTTGGCTGTGCCATCCACCCCATTGGCTTTTATGGTGCCGGTTACATTAATGTTTCCATTCACATCTAATTTTTCGCCGGGTGTGGTGGTACCGACACCTACATTCTGCGCAGTAAGCGATAGTGCTATAATAAGAATAAACGGAAGCAGGAATATCTTTTTCATAACAGTAGTATTTAATCCTGTAAAATTGAAAAATGAACTATTGCCGGACAATTACACAATCGGGTAGTAAAAGTCAATCCAGCTTTACTATTTTATGCTGAAGCGCTTTGGCTACAGCCTCTGTGCCGCAGCTCACATGGAGTTTATGATAGATATTCTGGAGGTGTTTTTTTACCGTATCAATGGATACAAAACATTTATCCGCAATCATTTTATAGGAGTTGCCTTTTACCAGCAACTCCAGTATTTCCTTTTCCCTTGCCGTGAGGTTAAATTCGTCCTGCCTGTTTTCCTTCTGCCTGAAAAACTGAAAAACTTTCTGCGCCACAAAAGGGCTCATCGGAGCGCCGCCGTGCATTACTTCCTGCAGGGCAGTTACTAACTGCACGGGTGATGTTTTTTTCAGCAGGTAGCCGTCAGCGCCTGCGCAGAGGGAATCAAATATCCTTGTATCATCATCAAACATGGTGTGCATTACTACTTTCACTTCAGGATGGGATTGCTTTATCCGTTTCACTCCCTCCACCCCGCCGATGCCGGGCATATCAATATCCATCACCACCAGGTCTGCCTTATACTCTTCCACCATTTTTCCCGCTTCATCACAATCAGGAAAAGATGCCGCAACGCTGAAATTTTCCTCATCATTCAACAACAACTCCAATGACTGGCGCAAGCGGGGGTTGTCTTCAAATATTAAAATCTGATAAGGCATATTTACAAATATAATTCCAGGGTTGTTTTACTCTTATTACACATTCGGGTAGTATCGTGAGGATGTTTTTATTACAAGACTCACTTCGGTTCCTTTTCCGGGCGATGACTGAATGCTGAAAATACCCCCCATAACGGCTGCCCGCTGTTCCATGTTATAAAGCCCGTTGCCGGACACCACTTTGTTTCTGTCAAATCCTTTTCCATCATCTTTTACCAGCATAGAAAGGGTTTGTCCTTCCAGGCCCACCTTCACCAGTGCATTTTTTGCCCCTGAATATTTTACAAGGTTGTTCACCGCCTCCTTAAACAGCAGGAACATATCCCTTCTCTTTTCCATAGACAAAGAAATTTTTTCTGTTGTTTCCGGGAATTCCATCCGGTAGCTGATGTTTTTCCCATCCATCATATCTGCCGCATAGCGCTTCATGCGGATAAAAAGGTTTTCAATATCATCATACCTCGGGTTAATATTCCAGACAATATCGCTCAGGCTTTCGCTGATACGCTGTATGTCTTCACCCGATTTATCAAGGTATTCTTTTGACTTAACCGGGTCGGTGGCATTTCGCCTGGCCAGTTCGTTTAAGATATTGATGTTACTTAGTGAAGCCCCGATATCATCATGCAGGTCGCGGCTGATGTTGTTGCGGATAGCCTGCATTTTCTTCAGTTGGTTGATACGGTATTGATACAGGCTGTACAAGATGGCTGATACGGCCAGTATAAACAAAGTAATAAACCACCCCGTTTTATAATACGGCGGTTTGATGGTAATCTGCAAAACCCTTTCGGGTGTTACCACACCATCGCTGGTAATGGCATAAAAACGGAAACTGTAATGGCCGGATGCAGGGGCCACCAGGTTGGCGCTGGCTTCTTTTACTTCAATCCATTCCTCTCCTTTATGCACCCCGTCTACACGGTAAAAATATCTTGTGCGAAAGGGAAACCGCCAGTTGGTGGCTGAGAATTCAATATGAATATCTTTTGTGGAAGGCGGCAGCGTTATTTTATTAATATAATCCGGCATCAACCCGGCATCGTAAGGCATTCCGTTGATAAGAAGGGAGGAGATATGGGTGAAGCTGCTGTCTTTATTTATCCAGAGTGAATCGGAATTAAAGGTAACAAAGCTATTATGCTGGCGCAGCAGGATATTATTCCCAGGCATGGCAAAGATGGGTGCATCTAAATAATCCCTTTGCAAACCATCCAGCGCCGTAATGGTTTGCCATGTTTTCAGTTTACGGTTGTAAACAGCCAGTCCGCTGTGCAGGCAGGCAAATACATTGTTCTTATCATCACAGGCCATATAGTTTATTTCCATGGAAGGCAATCCGTCTTTCATACCGAAGGACTGCACCACATTCATATTCTTTGTATCCACCACCTGTATGCCTTCATTAAAATATCCCAGCCAGAGGTTATCGTCTTTATCAACCATCATACATTTAAAAGCGCCTGCTGCAAAGGGTTTTCCCGGCCCCAGGCTTTTGTAATAATAAGCTGTCTTGCCTGATTGCCGGTCAAAATATAACAGGCCGGCCGAAGTGGACATCCAGGCATTGCCTTTACTGTCTGCACATAAAGTGAAGTAAGCAATCCCTTTGCTGAAATTCTTTTTTATCGTCCCAAACGGAATTTCAAAGGCTGTCAGTTTATTGGTTGATGCATCATAGAGAAAAACATCGTTTTTCCCGGCGAGCCAGAAATTTCCTTTTCCGTCCGGCGATGTTTCCTCAATGTATTTATCCTGCAGCAGGCTGCCGTTACTTATTAAAGATTCAGCATATTTCATCCGGCCGGAAGCCTCATCCAATACGCAAAGGCGGCCACCCGATGAAACAGACCAGACCCTTCCATCAGCATCAGCATGGATATCATTCATCCAGGCATTCTTCTCCACTGCTTCATAATACGAAGGCTCCAGTAAGCCTTGCTTATAAAAAACAACCCGGTTGTGGTTGTAAAAAGTAGCCCAGTATCCATTTCTTATATTATCAAAACTAAGGGTGGTTAACATAGGGTCTGCCCCATTTTTAACCACCACTTTAGAAAAACCGGAATAACTGATTAACCTGCTGAATTGGTTGGGTGAAGGCTGAAGCTGGTAAATGGCGGAGTTACCGCCAACAAAAAAACCCGCATGCGGTGTTACCGATACTGCCTGAATATTGATGTCTTTATCAATATGGGTAACATCCTTTTGAATTATTACTGGCTCTATGCTTCCTGTTTTTGTGTTATAAAACAGCAAACCATCATTTGATGCGGCCATATAAACCCCTGTGCTGCCGGCCGCCTGCAAATCAAGCACCAGGTAATGATATTCGTTGTCCATACCCGGACTATTGTATGAAACCCGGCGGAACAAGCCGGATTTTTTATTATAAATAACCAGGCCTTTATACCAGGTTCCCATTAATAATTCATCACCTGCCTGCTCCATACATAAAAAATATCCCAGCCATTCTTCCTGCCCGCTATCGGTAATATCAAAATAAATGAAGGAGCCGGACTTTTTATTAAACTGGAACAGGCCGTTAAAACTGGCCATCCAGAGCAGGTCTTTGTTCAGGTTATCTTCCACAATCCCGGTAATAACATTTGCCTTAAAACTCATCGTCTTGTCGGAACCGGGAACATTGGGATAATAAAGCTGAAACGTATCTTTTCCCGGAATGTACCTGGCCATCTTTCCTTCTGTACCAAACCACAAAGTCCCGTCACTATCTTTTGTAATGCACCGCATCAGGCTGTTATGATTATCAGCCGCATCCAGCCTGGGATATTGTTTAAAGCGGCCGGTTTTCAGGTTGTACTTTGTAATACCGTTTGCAAAACCTGCCAGCCACAGATTCCCGTTACCGTCTTCTTCTATATCAACAATATTATTATCAGACGGTGAATTGGGGTCATTGTATGAATACATTATCTGTTTAAACCGCTTTCCGTCAAAGCGGAAAAGGCCATTATTGCTGCCAATCCACCAGTAGCCATCGCTGCTTTCAAATACATCATGATAGGAAGATTGTGTCAACCCGGTTTCTTTACCATAAGCAATAAAATCGCCAATACGCTGCTGGGCATGTATGGTTGTTGTATTTAGGAATAGGAATATTGCTATTACTGTTCTGATATCCTGCGTTTTGACAATTATAAAATTAACCTTTTGTCAGTCAAGTACAGCACATGGACATTTAAGCTCTAAATTTGCAGGTAATGACTGAAAACCCGGTACTTCTTTTTGACGGCGTTTGTAACTTCTGTAACCGCATGGTGAACTTTGCTATAAAGAATGATAAGCATGGAAAAATAAAATTTGCCCCGCTGCAGTCCGAAGCCGGGCAAAGGCTCAGAAAACAATTTAATATTCCGGAAACGGCTGAAACAGTTATCCTGATTGACAAAGGCAATGCTTTTACTTATGCCAGGGCAGCTATCAGGGTTTCCAAATACCTGGACTGGCCGGCTAAAATGCTCTATGGCTTTATCATAGTGCCCCGTTTTATCAGCCAGCCAATATATAAATGGATTGGCCGCAACCGGTATAAGTGGTTTGGGAAAAGGAAAAGTTGCATGGTGCCTTCGCCGGAAGTAAAAGCCCGCTTTTTGTAATAATTCTAAAGGTCTATTTCCCCCTTCATATAAAACACACAAAGGCCACCCATGATCACCCTTTCCTCATTCACCTGTTCACAATAAATATCACCTCCCCGTTGCGAAAGTTGTTTCGCCTGCATTTTTTTCTTACCCAGTTTCTCACTCCAGAAAGGAATGAGTTGTGAATGGGCTGAACCGGTTACCGGGTCTTCATCAATCCCGGCATTGGGTGCGAAGAACCGGGAAACAAAATCTACATCTTTGCCCGGTGCGGTAATGATGACCATCTTGTCTATTTTTTTCATCAGTGAAAAATCGGGTTTGCATTTTTGTACGGCTTCTTCATTCATCAATTCGACAATGTATTCCCGGTTTTTATATACTCCTGCTGTTTCCGGATTGCCAAGCGAAGCAATTAGCTCTTCTGGATACTCGGTAACCCTTTCCGGCGGCCAGGAGGGGAAATCCATTTCCAGCATATTTTTCCTTTTCATTACGGTGAGCAACCCGCTTTTTGAGCTGAAAACAATTTTCTTCTTTTTGAGTTTCAATATTTCAAAGATCACATAAGCTGAAGCCAGGGTGGCGTGCCCGCAGAGATTGATCTCGAGGGCAGGGGTAAACCAGCGGATGTCAAAGTCAGCGGCCTTTTCCTTTGCAGGAACAAAGTAAACTGTTTCACTCAGGTTGTTTTCCATGGCCAGGTTTTGCATCAGTTCATGTGATAGCCATTTCTTCAGGGGGATGACTGCAGCCGGGTTGCCCCCGAAAAGTTTATTTGCAAAAGCATCAACCTGGTAAAGAGTCAGTTTCATTTTGATTTTTTACTTGATACAACTGAGGTAAAGAAAACGGGCCGGGATTTTGCCCACAAATTAAATAACCCGTCTTTATGAAACGGGTTACAGTTTTTTGAAAAGGTTTTGCTGTTAGTTATCGTCTTTCTCTTTTTTATCCCTATCCAGCCGGAAAGACACTTTGCAGATAACCCCATAGGATTTTATCTTACCATCCTTTACATGGGCCTTCATATCCTTTACCCAGACAGAATCAATATTGCGGATGGTCCTGGATGTTTCTTTTACCGCCTGTTTTACAGCATCATCAAAACTTTTTTCGGAGGAAGCGATTACTTCGATAACTTTTACAATAGCCATGGTTGTTGGTTTGGGGTGAATTATAAAATTACAGGCATAAGATACTACTATTTTTTATTCCACGAGCATCTGGCTGATCACTGCTTCAATTTCTTCGGCATTAGGCTTGCTGAAATAATCGCCGTCGCTGCCATAGGCCGGGCGGTGGGCCTTGCCGGTAATGGTTCTCGGGGCCACATCCAGGTATTTATATCCTCCCTGTTCTTCCATCACTTTATTGAACATAAATGCCGCAGCGCCACCGGGCACATCCTCATCCACAAAAACGATCCGGTTGGTCTTTTTCAGGGATCCCAGTATGATGTGGTTGATATCAAAAGGAAGCAGGGTTTGCACATCCACTATTTCGCAACTGATGCCCTGCGCTTCCAGCATATGCACCGCTTCCCGGATGATGCGCAGTGTGGAGCCATATGAAACTATTGTTATATCTGTTCCTTCCTTTATCACTTCGGGTACACCCAGCGGAACGGTAAACTCCAGCAGGTTGGCGGGAGGTTTTTCTTTCAGCCGGTAGCCATTCAAACATTCAATGACCAGGCCGGGGTCATTACTGCGCAATAAAGTATTGTACATTCCCACCGCCTGTGTCATATTCCTGGGCACACATACATACATGCCCCTGAGTGCATTGATCACCATCCCCATCGGGGAACCGCTGTGCCAGATGCCTTCCAGCCGGTGACCACGGGTACGCACAATCAGCGGGCAGCTTTGCTGGCCAGCCGAGCGGTAATGCAGGGTAGCCACATCATCACTTAACGGCTGAAGTCCGTAAAGTAAATAATCCAGGTACTGAATTTCAGCAATGGGGCGAAGCCCCCGCAAGGCAAGACCAATACCCTGCCCTATTATCGTTAGTTCCCGGATGCCGGTATCAAATATCCGCTGGTTGCCATGCTTTTGCTGCAGACCGGTGAAGCCCTGGTTGACATCGCCGATATAACCAAGGTCTTCTCCAAAGGCAACTACTTTGGGGTTGGAGGTAAACAGTTCATCAAAGAATTTATTCAGCACTTCAAACCCATTCACCATGGCTACATCCGGTGCAAATACTGGTTTCACTTCTGGAACCTTTAATGCACTCTTCGGCCCTTCATGGTACAGGTGGGTGTTGTAAAGTTTTTTATTTTCCGCCAGCAGGTCGTTATAGTAATCCTTTGTCCAGTAAGCAACATCTGCATTGCCTGCCAGAGTCAATGCTGTATGAAGTGCTTTCAGCACATCACGGCGCAGGGGTTCCCGGATGGCGGTCAGTTCGCCAGCCATTTGCTGAAGCTGTCCGCTTTGCTGTGGCAATGCTTTTGCCATGGTGAGAATCAAATCAGCAGCCCTTGATACCTTTTCCTTTACAGGTGTGATGAATTTTTCCCAGGCAGCGGCTTTGCTTTCCCTTACATCTGTTTTAGCCTGCACCGCTACCTCATTCAGTTCTTCGGCTGAAGCCAGTGCATTTTCAATAATCCATTCCTTCATCTTTTTGATACCATCCCATTCCCGCTCCCAATCCAGCCTTTCTGCAGATTTATACCTTTCATGGCTGCCTGACGTGGAGTGGCCCTGCGGCTGTGTGATTTCCTCTACATGGAATAAAACGGGGGTATGTGTTTCCCTTGTCATTCTTATACCTTCTTCAAATACTTCGCACATGCCGGCATAATCCCATCCCTTCACTTTATGAATAACAATCCCGTTTGTTCCTTCGTCCTTCTGCATACCGGTCAATGCATCCGAAACTGATTCTTTGGTGGTCTGGTATTTTTTGGGAACAGAAATACCATAACCGTCATCCCATACAAACACGGCAAGGGGCACCTGCAGTACAGCGGCCGCATTGATGGTTTCCCAGAAATGACCTTCGCTGGTGGAAGCATCACCGATGGTGGCAAAACAGACTTCATTGCCTTTTTCAGAAAGCGATTTGAAAGTATGAAGCTGTTCAGTATTCCGAAACGCTTTTGATGCAAAAGCCAGCCCTAGTGCACGGGGCATTTGTCCGGCCGTCGGAGCTATATCGCTGGATATATTTTTAAGCCCGGCCAGTTGCAGCCATTCCCCTTCTTCATTTACCATCCGGGTGGCGAAGTGGCAATTCATTTGCCTGCCGCCGCTGAAGGGTTCCCGGCTGATGTCTGGGTCGGCATATAACTGTGAAAAAATTTGTTCTGCACTGGCGAGTCCTGCCGCCATCATAAAGGTCTGGTCGCGGTAGTAACCACTGCGGAAATCACCGGGTTTAAAGAACTTGGCCATAGCCACCTGGGCTATTTCTTTACCGTCGCCAAAAATTCCAAACTTGGCCTTGCCGCTAAGTACTTCTTTCCGGCCTAAAAGACTGATTTCCCTGCTAATACAGGCAATCCGGAAGTCTTTCAGCACTTCTTCCCTGAACCTGTTAAAGGAGAGTTTTGCAGTATCTGCAACTGTTCCCGGATTTTTGCTTTCCATACGGCAAAAATAGGGAGATTAAAGAGTCGCCCTCTTCATATATAAAGAGGCTAATGGTGGGGTTAAAAAAATGGGCCAATCCACTGCAACCCATCTGTTAAATGTGGCATCTTTACCGTAAATTTGGCCTCGCTTAAATAGTTTGTATGCGGAAAATCATTCTTCTTTTCACCCTGATGGCAGGCTTTCTTTTTACCGGGGCCCAGTCTCCCGCATCTGAAGAAGTGTTGCAACTGAAGGAGACCAGCCATGATTTTGGCAAGATACCGCAGGGCAAGCCAGTTTATTATACGTTTGACATTATTAATACAGGTAAGACTCCCCTAAAGCTTGACGATGTGCATGCGAGCTGCGGGTGCACCACGCCTGAATGGAGCCGTGATGCCATTGCACCGGGAGCAACCGCCGGGATAAAAGTGGGATACAATGCTGCGGCTGAAGGTCCGTTTGAAAAGCCAATTACCATCACTTATAATTCCAATCAGTCAAAAATTATTACCATAAAAGGCACGGTCTGGAAAGCCCCTGACGGCTCTGCACCCGCCAATGCCGCTGTAAACTTTTTAAAAAAACAAACCTTTTAAAATTTGTAAACCATGAAGAAGATTCTTTTACTCGCAACTGCTTTTGCATTTACACTCGGCGCTGTGGCACAGCCTTCGCAGCCCAAAGCGGAGGATGTGATCAAAATGAATGCTGAAACCCACGACTTTGGCAAGATAAAACAGGGCGAACCGGTAACATTTGTTTTTGAGATAAAAAACATTTCTGACAAACCCGTGGTAGTGGAAAGTACCAGCGCCTCCTGCGGTTGTACCACCCCCGAAAAACCCACCGAACCCATCATGCCTGGTGCAGTTGGTAAGGTAAAAGTGGTCTATAATGCAGCAGCGGCTGGTGTGTTTACCAAAGATGTTTTCATCAAACTGGCCGGTATTGATGCCCAGAAGATTGTACACATCACCGGTGAAGTGGTAGCTCCCCAGTCAACTGATGCTGCCGCCACAACGCCTGCAGTTAAAGAAACAAAACCTGCTGTAAAACCCAGCTCAAAAGAAGCTGCAAAGCCGGCCACTACAACCAAGGATAAGTTCGTTAACTCCAAAGGCAACTAAGTAATACGCCTGGTTTTATGATATTGAAAATCCTTCCTCTATGGAAGGATTTTTATTCACTGATACGTCCTTCCCTTTTCCAATAAAACAATGTGAATATGGAACAGCAGTTAACAGATACCTGGCAAACACATCAGCGAATGAATATGCTGCTGATAGACAATATTACGGATGCCGGTATGCAAAAAACGCTGAGCACCCGGGGCGGCCGTACCGTTTACCAGCAATGGGTGCATATACATAATGTGCGGATGAAATGGCTGGAAGTCTGCGCCGGTGACATTTGTAAAAAATACAGGCTGCCGGACAAAGAAGCGCCATACAACAGGAAGACGCTTAAAAAAGGCTTTAGAAGATTCCGCCAACGGGATTGAGGAATTGCTTTTAAGAGGCTGGGCTGCTGGCGGAAAGCTGAAGGGATTTAAAAAGGGGATTATACCGATGCTGGGCTATTTTATCTTTCATGAATCACACCACCGGGGGAATATACTGCTGACATGAAAACAATCCGGTGAAAAAATACCGGATGCGGTGAAATGGGGTTTGTGGGAATGGGGGAAATGACTCTTCCGGTTTATCCTTCCGGGCCTCTGCAGGAAATAAAAGTTTGCACAGTTATTACTTTCCCATTGCGTGATTTTTCACAACGCAGCAGACAACCGGTTTATTTACATCATTACTTATTTTTTCTGGTGAATTCTGGCATGAAACTTTATGAGTTGGCATAAAATAAATTGTTATGGTGATTGCAGAAAAACGCATGGTGAGCCCCGATGTGCTGAAAGATAATATGCTGTCCATACATTCATTCCTGCGGGAGTCTTACGAAAAAGCGAGAAAACAATGGAACCACGGTGTATTATTTTTCAGGGACGGGTTTTCAATGGTCCGCAATTAAGCAGGGGAATACCTGCACAGGATGATACTTCCGGTCAATAATTTTTTGAAGATATTTCAGAGATAGAAACAGAGCTGTTCGAAGAAGTGCAGAAGAGCAGTGGCATGATGCCTGCGGAGGTAACCGCTGTCATCAGCCCGGGTGAAGAAAACTATTAGTTATCTGTTTCCATATATTTTTTAAAGACCGGTGAATCCTGCACATACCTTATCACTTCGGTCTGGAATTCCTCATGCTGTTTGGCCGGGCCATTTTGCGAAGTAAAATAGATGATAATGAATTTATTTTTTCTGAAATTAAAATCAGGACTGGCAACATCCCTTTTAGAAATAATGACAGCAAAGAGTTTGGATTTTGTCTTTAACTCATCATCCCCGGTGGTGCCTGTCTTGGCGTAATAAAAATAAGGGGAGCCGTTCTTCAGCATAACGCCAAGTTTTGCCGCAGTTCCTTTAAACAGGGCTTCCCTCATTCCTGTGAAAACGCTTTCCTTCATCAGTGATAAATAACTGCTGTAAGCAACGCCGTTATCAGTATAAAAAGCAGAAAAAAGTTTGTCCGTTGCATAGGGGTCGAGTGTCAGCGACCAGTTCCTGTTCTGTGAAGTCAGTTTTCCATACACATCCAGCATTTTTACCGGTGGTATCATCACCTGGCTGCTGCCCTTCACATGCCCGCGGAAGGAAGAGATGAATACTTCGTTTGGCCGGTGCATGTTCATACCTGTACCCTTCTGGTCAAACAGTGCGTATTCAGGCAGAATAAAACCTGATTTTCTCCAGGCTTCAGCAAAAAGGGTGGAATCAAAAGCCAAAGCGAATTTGTCAAAGCTTCTTCCGTTATTGTATGTATGGATACCATAATTACTAAACAGCCCGACAGAAACAAAGGAACTGTCTGATCCGAAGTTGGCCTTACCGGCAGCATAGCCGGGCCAGTTTTCAAATCCATTGAGCCAGTACTGCTGGCCCTTATAGATAAAATAAGGCCAGTGATCCCGGTCCTGCCTCCCTGCAGTCAGGTAGCCTGCGGAGCCGGTTGCAGGGTCTTGTCTGGTGAAATATTTTGACAGCACTGTACTCAGGCTTTGCCTTGAATAAGAGCCCAGCAGCAGCAGGTTGGAGTGGTAATAATTATCGGAGTACTTCAGGTAATCCGATACACTGGCGATGCGGCCGTTATTCTTTTCAAAGTCATATTCGGGCACTTTCTCTCCTCCAAAAAACTGTTGCTTCTGTGAAAATCCTTCGGCTGCAAAAGCATCCCAGTCCATCGGAAGCTGGGAGGCAATGGCAGAAAAAACAATGGGTTTCAGGGTAGAGCCGGGGCCCGGGTTCATCCGCAGCAGGTTGATGTTACCGATCTTCTTTCTTAACGCAGACTGGGTAATAAACCCGTTTTCCCCGCGGATGGCTTTATTGAATGCTGCTTTATCGTTCGGGTCAGGGCGGTCCAGTTCTTTTATAAAATCAGGCATGGCCAGTAACCTTCCGTTTCCATCGGCAATACAGATGCCATACTCCGCTCCTTTTTTATAAGCAGTGTCATTCATTACCATTCGCTTCATCTTAGCGGATAATGAATCGGTAAGTTGGGCATTCAGGGAGAGGAAAACATTTTTATCCGATTGCCCGGCAGAGGTATAATCAGCGGAGATGCTTTCCGCAAAATTCCTAGCCCAGATAAAATCACTGCCCGTCGGATACATATAAAACCTGCTGCCATTTACATAATAATTCCTCATGAATGCGTCCGGCCGGAGCAGCAGGATATTTTCTTTTTTTGTACCCGGGCCTGTAAAATATATTTTATCCGGGTTGCGCAGCGACAGGGTGTCGTCCTGGTTCAGTATTATTACTCCGGCAGCCATTTTAATCTCTAGTGCTGTTGCTGATGTATTGACGAGGCAGGGTTCGTCGTAGAGATTATCACTTATCTTCTTCCTGAATGTGAATTCCAGCCCGTTGAAGAGTGCCATTCTTCTTTCATTGGTATAAGCGGTAACCCGCTTGCTGACCAGAGAGCCATCCACTGCATTCCAAAGGGAGATATTATAGCTCGTTGTATCGCCGTACACATTGCCTGTCCACGGCTGACGGAGATGGGGAGGCGCCTCTATATGAAAGAAATTCTCATTTACTGCCAATTGAGGATTTCCAGAATTTAAATCGAGAAACAACATCCTGTTCTGATCCAGGTGATTACTGAACCCAGAGCGGCAATATTGTTCCACCTGTTTCTGCAAATACATCCCTGCATCATGCAGCAGGCCGGCGTTCAGCATTTCATTCACCCGCACACAAAATAACTGGTCTTTTTTTGCAACAGGTAAACGCCGGGTAGCTGCGGAGCTGTCTATTTCATCCAGCATAGGCTGCAGGGTTGATTGAATATAAGCATCCATGTTTTTTGACAGATCGGCTACGCCAAATTCTTTGCCCTTGTTATATACGGGTTTGACAAAAAACAGCAGTACAAATAATCCGGCAAATACAATGGCCCCGGGCAGCAGTTTACCCCTGTTAGGGTATTGCTGCAGTGAAATATTCCTGAAAAGCAAAACAACAATTATAATAAGCGCCGCTGGAAATAAAATGGATTGTTTGCTAAGGATACTGCCAAAAGGAAGATCCTGTCCGAAAAAAATATAACGGCCGGTGGCTGCCAGTATGACCAGCAGCGCAGTAATCAGCAGGTAATTCAATATGGAAAAACCGGTGATAACGCTTGGATAACTGATATTGATGCGGTTGGTGAAATCGGGATAGAGCTTATAAAAAAAAGCCAGTAGCGCCATTGGCAAAAAAAGCAGCAAAGCATATAGCAGAACAGACCAGCGGCCATGCTCTGCAAGCATAAAGCGGCTGGTTACAAGGTCTGTGGCCTGTGCATTATATTTGGCGCCACGGTTCTGCGGCGCATGAGGCAGCAGGTTAAAACCAGCCGAATTTACCGCAGGATTATTCTCCTCATAAATGAATGAATTGATAAACCACTGGTTCTGTGCCGCCCGGATGACGGGTTCATACGTGTGGCCATCTTCATACGCTCTGATGACGGCTTTATCCGCAGGCATGGTTAGCACATCAATGCGGTATTTGGTAGCGGCAGCTTTCTTCTGTATCCTCTCTTTGGGGAAAAAAAGAAATGCGAGTAAAAATAACCCTGCTGTTGAAGTCAATCGCACCAAAACCCTTCGTTTTCCTGAACTATGAACAAGGCGACTCAACGAATAAGCAACCAGGAAAGCAAAAAACAAATAGCCTGCCATATAAAATGACGATGGCATGTCCAGCAGGTACTGGAAGATATAAGGCCCGTAAATAAGATTGGCTGCAAACAGCAGTAAATAGGCCACACCGGCTATTCCAAACAAAGAAGCATTTTTCCGGCTGCCGGCAGATAAACCTGCAATGCTGTAATTGATAAACAGGAAGGCTTCATTGAAAAGAAGAAAATTAAAGAAGATCAGTGCAAACCCGATATCTATCAAAGAAAATAAAGCCAGCAGGCTGATGGAAAGCAGCAGTTTTACCGGATTGCTGATGATGATATTACTCAGCTTCCCGGTATTGATGCTCCACCAGCTTTTTTCTGATACAGCAACCAATGGCGAGTATTTGCAGGATGCATAGGTATAGGCGAAATACAACAGCACCAGTACGATAGCGAGGTGACGGCAGGTGGAAAGGTCAAAATTTCCCGCAGCAGCCAATGCGCCGCCGCCCAGTAAAATGAATACCCAACTGCTGAAAAAAATCATTTTAGCCCCTGTATTCTTCAATACAGGGATCCTGCTGATGATTTTTTCAACCATCATGTTGCTTGCCGGGGAATAACTGTAAGGTTTTTTAAAAGGTTTGTTCAACAACAGGCTGATTTTTTTCCTGGTTTGATGATACAAATATTTTATCAGCCCGGATCCGAACACCAATCCAAGTAGCAGCGACGCCATGATGATAATACCGAAATTCCAGAAACTGTTCAGTTGCTGTAATGAAGGGAGGTCCAGCCCCTCGTAAGGAGGAAAGGTTTTGTACCTCCAGTAAAGGAAAAACCTGGTGCTGAGCATTACAATGGTTACACAGGAAAGTATTTGCCATACCCAGCTCAGCTGATTGGCCGGTTTCAGCCAGGAACTGAAGAATACCATAAGAAAAAAAAACAGCAGGCTTCCAAATAAAAGCCAGTGCCATGTTTTAGCAGGTAAGGAATGGTTACCGAAATCCCAGTTGAAAGAATTGACAAGGGAGAATTTCCAGCTGAAATCTGCAGACCGGGCCGGTAAGAGCAGCTGATCGCCTGTTGATCCCGAGATAAGCCTTCCCGCCCTCAGCGAACTTACCTGCAACTGCAATGACTCATTGCTGCTGCTTTTGCGATAGCTAAGCAACGCAGGATTGAAATCAATACTGCTGTCGCCGGGAAATGAGGTAAACAGGAACCCCTCATTAAAAACAGCAGGCAACTCTTTCAAGAACGAAGGATCGGAAATGAGAAACTTAGTAACATCATGGCTTTCCCATTGCATGGCATCTTCCCTTAGTGGCTCTTCCGTCAGCGGATAAGATACCGGGTAGCGGCAGGCAAGATCAAAACCGTCTGCCCCCATGTTTTCAACCCTGAACTGGTTCTTGTTCTTGTTCTTGTCAGGAAATCCTAATCCCCAGCCCAGGAGAGATTTATCGTTAACTTTTGCTGAAAAGTAAAGATTATTTATACTGATACCTGTATTATCAAACTTAACCGCATTGGCATACCGGAATAATCTTCCTGACAAAAAATATTTTAGTTCACCCGATTCGCCGGAAGAAAAATCATTTCTCAGTAACATAATATTTCTGAGACTATTGGATAATTGTTCGTTGTTGTACCAGCCAGAATTGATATAAGACGTGTCATCCTGGAAAACACTCCATGCTGTAAGTCCTTTACGTATTTTTTTGCGGGTTTGGGAAATGGTGTGACTGTTAATCAACAGTTCTAAACTGTTATCAGCATTACCTGAAATTTTGACTATTGCTGAGTCAACCCGGAAAGAGATGTTATGCCCGGCTACCGGGTAGTTTACTGATACCAGTCTGTTTTTCCCTTTATTGTATATATAAAACGGCTCTTCAGAAAAAACAGATGTTACCGAAACCTGGTTATTATTTTTCGCCAGCAAAAAACTGTTGTAAGGATTTCCCCTGTAATTAACTGTATCAGTCCGGCCCAATTCAATTTGCTTCGTCACACGGAATCCGTCGTGCCGGATGAAGTGATGGTCGAGATTGCTGAAAGTTTTTTGCTTAAGCGGTGCATGGATATTGAAGTACAGGAACGAAAAGCAGCCGGCAGCGATCAGCAGAAATAGCCAGGGGAACAACCTGTGCTGATAGCCATTCCGGATAAAGCTGCGGTAATAAACCCATCCGTAGCCAATCATCAGCGAGATGACAAACACATACAGGAAAGTAAGGCTGGTAAGGAACTGCAGCATGGCTATTCATTATTCAGGTTGGTCTCATCAAAAACAGGATAAGAAAGATGGCTGACAGAGGCTTTGCTCAGCGCTAACCGGATCACCAGCGCCCTGCTGCCGGATTCGGTACTGAGTTTTTTCAGCAGCGCCGGGTCAGGCTGGTTTCCATTGGCAAAAGCTTTTATTCTTTCCACCATATTGCCGCCAACAGAAAGATCACTCACCCGCAGATAGAGATACTCAATGTATAAAAGCGAAAGTGAAACCAGCAGGTCAAGCAATTTTTCCCTGTCGGCAGTACTTATTTTAGATGGACTGTTCTTGTTGGTATCTGCAATAGCCAGTACGGGTTTCAGGAATTTTTCATAGGCATACCCGGCAACGGCATTCTCGGTATCCAGCACTCCCTGCATGGTCAGCGAATCATCCCTTGTTTTATCGTATCCCGGATAATTTTTTATTTTATATGTTTTGTACATACCATGCTTCAGCGAATTATATTCATGCCGGATACCGTTGTATTCACTGATCACCCGGTTGAGGCCTTCATTTTCTTTGGAGAGTTTAATTAATTCCGCATCCAGCTCGCCAATCTTCTCTTGCAGCGACAGGGTCGTAACTTTCTTCTTGCTATTTTTACTTTTACCTTCTTCAGGCAGGCCTGGTTGGTTCGTTTCTTCACTTTGTGCCAGCCGGAGTAATTGTTTTCGCTGCCTGTAAAGCAATAACAGCATCCACCCGGTTATCAGGAGAATGGCTGCTAACCCCGCAAGGTTATAGGTCGCAGCATGATCTTTTTTCTCCATCGGTTTGGTCACAGCCTGGTTCTCCGTTTTCACTGGTGCATACACGGCAATCAGCGAGTCCAGTTCTGAACGCAACAATACCGGGTTTCTTTCGGATTTCTCTTTGGCGGAAAGACTGTCGGCAATACGAACAGGCCTTACAACAGGTTGCTGCGCAATAGTTGTTAGAGAAACCCAGCCAAGACAAAACGATAAAATGATTTTTCTATTCATAAAAAAAATTGACCTTTAGAATTGAAAGAACTGAAGGATTCTTTTCTTTTTCCTGGCGGGTATTTTTACAGTTATTGCTTCAGCGCTTTTTATATCCTGATAAATGGATTTCAGGGAAGCCAGCTCCCCGATATGATTGGGAAACATAGAAACTGCCTTCATATCACGGGCGGGTGAAAAATTTTCTCCTGCCGCCGTCAGTACGCTGTACAGCGACCTCACATCCTTCACCCTTTGATTTTCCATCAGACGCAGGTAAATATTATCCCGGGTAAAACAAATATCAATAGTCTTGTTCTTAAAGGCTTTCAATTCCTGGTTATTCCGGCGTACCGCTGATGAATTATACAATATATCGTTACAGGGTTCTATCTTGATGCCGCGGTACAGCCAGATGTTATTATTGAGTACATCATTGTTTTTGGAGAGGCCTTCCTTTCTGTCAACAGGCATACCGGTGAAGTCGGTTATTTTATAAGCACCGCTGAAAGCGCCATACAGAGCGATGTTTTTATTATTCAGCGCCCGGCCATCCGGCATTGTTTTTACCCGCACATCTTCGTGCAACAGCAGGCTGAGTTTTTTCTGCAGTGCTGTTTTCAGCCCCTCAAAGTAAAATGCACGGCCGCTCAGCATCACTACTTTTATTCTTTTTTTAATGTCCCTGGTGATAACAGTATGGATACTGGATATAATACTGTGAACGATACAGTCGGCCGCTTTATGGATCAGCCCGGTCACGGTATCGTCCCACCGGATATTCCTGTTCCGGAGGATTGATTCGGCATAAGACAACAGGGTAGCCTGATCCTTGTGCAGGTTCCCGATGCTGCGTTCTGTGCTGAGTGAATTTTCCGACGCCTGTGCAAATGATGTAATGCTCACCGGTTGTAAATTCCTGAACCGCTTTTTCTGCTCTTCCATCAGTTGAATAAAATTCAGCACATCTGCTGTCAGGTTCTGATCTGATATATGTTTACTGATAAACTCTTTTACTGAAATATCATTGTTGCCGGGGATAGCCCGAAGCGTCAGCGTCAGAAAATCTTCTGCAAACCCGTACAACAAAACATTGCCGGCGCCTGCAAACCCTGTTCTGAAAAAGCTGGAATAGTTTTCATTGTCATCTGCCAGCAGCATAGAAATATCCGTAGTGCCTTTTCCGCAATCAATCACCAGCGCTATTTCGCCATTGGAAAGACTAACTTCATCCGGGTGAGTTTGCTGGTAACCCATAAAGGAAGCATCGCTTTCCGAGATGGTCTCATATTCTAAACTTAATGTGCCGGATGATATCTGCAATGATGCCAGCAGGTCGCCGGTACGGCTCCGCAGCTGGTTCAGCAGGTCAAATACATCATGCTGTGTGTAAATATTGGGCACCAGCAGTGTAACAATCATCCCGCCCTGCTGAAATGATGGCTTGGTGCTTATCATCAGCCGCAGCAATCGCAAAAGTATAGCGCTGATGAGCTCCTGCTTATGTAAACGGATGCTGTAATCCTCTGTTTTGGCCCCCACTGAGAGCTGGATACTTCTTTCAATCCCCAGCTTCAGGTTGGGAATGATTTCATATTCATCCCTGAATACATATTCGGTGGCTGCCACTTCTTTCCGGGTGATAAAAAGCCGTATTTCGTCTTCATCCACGTCATCCGTGAAGTTGAATGGAAAGTTTTTACGGTTTGATTCTTTCATCTTTTTTTTAACTGCATAAAAGGAACGGTACAGAAAAGGCTGGCCTGTTTCATGATTGAGAAAATCTTCCCGAAGGTAATTTTTGCCTCCGCCTGAAATATTCAGCCGGCTCATAATATTTTCCAGAATATCATACTGCATGATGGCGGATTGCGGACTCCCATTTTTATAGCCCACCTGGCTGGCTTCGCTGCCAAAATCAATTACCACCCGCTGACAATTACCTGAAGGAATAATGCTGAAGAGCAATGCTGCAGAACAGATTTCATTTTTTTCCATTTGTAAAGTAATCTTCAGGTTAATACAGGACGTTTTCACCCGGTGCTTGTACAAACCCACGGATATCCTTTTCTGGGATACTGAATAATCCATGCGAAGGCCTGTTTCCTCATCTGAAAAAGTTTCAACGGAAAAAGCAGTACTATGCCGTATCAGCAATTCAAATCTGTTATCATTTTTCTGTAATGAAATATGACATTCCCGCAGGGGGATATCCTGTCTTTCGGATGGCGCCATCTGGTTCAGCACAATCTTGCCCGGGTCTTCAATAGTCAACATCGGGGTAAACACCCTGTCATCCGTATTGATAACGAAGTTGAAATCCGCTTCGTTTTTTTCGCCGGGCTCGAGCCGGGTGATAAAATACCGGTCGCTTCGGATAAGGCAGGGAAGATAATAGAGTGCCATAGTTATTTATATGGGTGTTTATACATGGCTATTCAGCAGTTTTTCCGTCACGGCAAAACCACCTGTCGTTATAATTTCCTGAATTATTTTTCATATTGGCGGAATAACAAAAATTAAAGTCTTTTGCTTTTATATTCTGAAAAGAAACGGAGATACTGTCGCCATAATAAGCAGCGCCGGGCTGTCTCACAGAAACTTTATCATACTTTATGTCATTGAACTGAAGTGTATCCGATGTTCCCGGTTTTTTGTTCTTCCAAACCTGTAATTTCACATGGGCATTATCCAGGTTAAAACCGGTGCTGTTATCAATACGTACCGATATGTTGAAAAAACGGGACAGGCCTTTCTTCACCTCTTTTTCCGCATTCAAGTAAAGTAAAATATGCTCCGGCCAGTTGTTACGCATCCGGAGATTATATCGGGTTCCCTTATCAATTGTTTTTCCCCGCTGCCATTCAATCTCAGTTATCAGTGAATCGACATCCATCACCGGAACATTTTCCGGGCGGGTGGCCCCGGTTTTCAAAGGGCTGCCTTTTTCCCACCTGGCGCTGGTGAAATTGAATACCAGCAACACACCGGCAGCAGCGCCTGCAATCAATAAATATCTTTTAACCCATGAGCTGCCTTTCCCAGGGGGAACAACTGGCAGCTCTGCACCAAGGACTGTTTTAGAGGTATCGGTCTTGCTGAAGCCGGGATTGTGTTTCAAAAAGATTGAGTAATCAATCCATTCGTTACTGCTGAATACCCATACCCGGATATTGCCGGGCGCTGCTGCGGAATTGACAAGTGAGCGCAATTCTTCTTTTGAATGCGCTTCTCTGACCTCACTGGTTCCATCGGTGAACAGGTAATGATCCATGCCGGGTGCCGTACTGATTTGGTTAAGGGTAGAAAGAGATCATATAGGCGCTGATTGCTGAATGAAGATGAAAAATTACATCAGCAATGGGCTGCTGCAAGTGAGCCGCAGGGTTTTCAACAATAATTTATGAAAACAGGGAAGTAAAAAAAATGTTGTGATTTTGTAAACAAAAAATTAGCGGTGCATTTATACTAAAACAAAAAACCGGGCGGCTGGTTCGTTGCCGGCCCGGCGCCACACAGTCCCTTTTCAGGATGACCATGTGGTTTAATGAAACAGGTCAGAGTGATTTCCGCGGAATGCTCAGCGCATTGGTAGCAGAAAAATACATCAGTTTTTCCATCTGGTTATTGGCCACATCATCCAGGTAAACTGCAAAAGCTACCCTTACTTTCTGCCCGTAGAGTTCAGGAAACATTTTGAAAGGGAAAAAAAGTTCGAGATTGTTTTTTGTTTGCTTGTTATACGTCACTTTTGAATTGGGCAGCAGGTTCATCTTCATATAAGAAGCCAGGGCGCCGCCCCAGTTATAATATCTGTTCCTTGTTTGGAAATAATAGCCTTCCTCATTGGCCAGCCTTGCTACAAAATATACCTCCCCCAATTTTGCATTGGTTTTCAGATCAAAGGCAGGTTTTATCACCAGGCCTTCCCGTACCGGGTCATAGGTTACATCCAGGCGGGTGAAATTGGTAATATTCACTTTGGGAACTATATTGGCTCCCGGCGCATTGGCTTTGGGATACAATGCTGCTATCAGAATTTTGTCTCCTGCTGAAAGTTCAAAGTTGTTCTTTACGGAATACCCGTCTGTCGTTTCCCAGGCGTTAATGGCATAGTGCATAATGGATTTGGAATCGTATTTGGTTCCGTTGGTATAAAACCGGCTGCCGGCCTCAAATACATTGAAGTCCACCTGTTGCTTGTTCCAGCCCTGGGTTTCGTAGTAGTATTGATAGATGGAGTCAGTTCTCTTCCAGTTTACCGCCGCCGGGTAGCTTTGTTCGTGGAGCAGGCCGAGGGCATGGCCAAATTCATGCATCACCACCCGGCGGAGCTCGGGCAGGTTCCAGTGGTTTGGTTCCTGCCGCATTTCTGTTCTCAGGTGATCTAAAGTATAGGGCGGCTGTAAGCCTTTTTTCTTCACCCTTGCCAGGTAGTATTCTCCGTCAGCAAAAGCAAGTGTGTCAAAGTTCATCGTTTGCTCGTTTTGAGCCCTGAAGTTGGCCTCTGTTCCAACAGCAGAATTGTGACCAAGCCCGGCGCCGAGCTTGATCCTGATATGTGCATAGCCTGTATTATCCGGAACAAATTTGAAACGCACATTCGCATACTTTTCCCACTCCTTTGCATTCAGCATTACCCTGTCCCTTATATTTTTGCTGCCGCCGGGCATAAACTTCACAAGGAGTGTTGCGCCGGGCTCCCAGGTATGATAGTTATCCGCCATCCCCCTTGATTTGACGGTATCCGGTCTTTCGCCAAACATGGCTTCGCCGGTAAGAGTGGTGCATTTGCTTCCGGGAAATCGTTGAGCTGAGACGATGTTGCCGATAAAACCTGCTACCAAAGCGAATAAGAAAGCCTTTTTCATGTATGTATTTTAAATCAGAGCGAATATAATGCACATTGGTTGCCCATTGAATACCGGGTGCAGGGTATATCATATCATACTCTGAAAACTACGCCTTAATCAATTTGGGATTTGCTGGTATTAATCTTTATTTTTGCCTCCCCATTTATCGGAATGGAGAGGTGCCTGAGTGGCCGAAAGGGCCGGTTTGCTAAACCGTTGTACGGGCTTAAACCTGTACCGAGGGTTCGAATCCCTCCCTCTCCGCATTCGCCCGCCAAAGTTTTAACGATGGCGGGTTTTTTTTAAAATAAATGATTTAATTCGGGCGGGCTTCGGCGAACAAGTCCGCTCAATTAACCCGATGTAGCTTTTACGCAGTTGGGCTTTTTATCCTCTGAAACTAATAATGAAATTTACGGAAGAAGGATTTATGCTTACATCGCAGCCAGCTGCACTTTTTGCTGCAGTTCCAGTACATTCTCCCTGAACACCCCATCGGTATCCATCAGGTCTTTTACTGTCTGGCAGGAGTGAATAACAGTCGTGTGGTCACGGCCGCCAAAGTGTTCACCGATTGTTTTAAGGGAATTCTTGGTAAAGGCTTTGGCTAAATACATCGTAATCTGGCGGGCCTGTACGATCTCTCTTTTGCGGGTCTTTTGCAACAGCTTATCATATGGAACATCAAAGTATTCGCAAACCATTTTCTGTATGGTTTCGATGGTAATTTCTTTGCTGGATGATTTGACGAAGTTGCGTAACACTTTTTTGGCTAAGTCGAGGTCTATTTCCCTCCTGTTCAGCGAAGATTGTGCCAAGAGTGATATTAATGCACCTTCCAGTTCCCTTACATTATTGCTGATATTGTAGGCAATATACTTTACCACTTCTTTCGACATTTCCAGCCCGTCGTTTTTCATTTTCTTTTCCAGTATCTCTATCCGGGTGTCATACTCCGGCACCTGCATGTCGGCGCTCAGGCCCCAGCGGAAACGACTGAGCAATCTTTCCTGTACCCCTTCCAGGTCTTTGGGTGATTTATCGGAAGTAAGCACCAACTGTTTATGCGACTGGTGCAGGTGATTGAAAATAGCAAAGAAAGCGTCCTGCGATTTCTCGGCCTTGGCGAAAAACTGCACATCATCCAGTATCAGTACATCAATCAACTGGTAAAAATGAATGAAATCGTTGATGGCATTGTTGCGGCTGTGGTCCATAAACTGGTTAATGAACTTTTCGGAGCTCACATACAGCACCACTTTGTTGGGGTGAAGTCTTTTGACCTCGTTTCCAATGGCCTGGCCCAGGTGGGTTTTGCCCAGGCCCACTCCCCCGTAAATTACCAGGGGGTTAAAAGAGTTGGCTCCCGGCTTTTCGGCCACCGTTTTGCCGGCCCGGCGGGCCACCCGGTTACAATCCCCTTCCACAAATGCATCGAACGTATAAATGTGATTGAGTTGCGGGTCAATCTGCATCTTTTTCAGGCCCGGGATAACGAAGGGATTCCTGACAGGGTTGTTTATGACTAAGGGGAAATCCATTTCGTTATTTGAAAAAGTTTTAAAACCCTGCCCGCTTACATCCATGGTCACCGGTTTGTTCTTGTTGTTGCCACTGTCCACCATGATGCGGTATTCGAGGCGGGCATCTTTGCCCAGCTCTCTTTTCAGAGTCTTCGCTAATAAATTTACATAATGTTCTTCAAGATACTCAAAAAAGAATTGGCTGGGAACCTGGATGACGAGCACATTATTTTTAAGTGATACGGGATGGATGGGTTCAAACCAGGTTTTGAAGTGCTGCCATTCAACAATGTCCTTGATGATCTTTAAACAACTGTTCCAGATTTTTTCGGCATTCTTCTCCATCAGAATTAGTAAGCAGTTTATGTCGGGTTAACTATAGTTGTTCTTCTTAAATCGTCCAAAAAAATCTTTGTAACCAGTCAATAAAAAAATTGGACAGGAAGGCGAATATCATCAATTCTTTTATAAAAAAAAATTTTTATCCCCCCGTTTTTTGTGAAACAGAAATATTATGATTTTTAGCCAGTTTTTGCCGGGAAAATTTGGAAAACTCAAAATCCAATCTCCCTAAAATAATGCCTGCAAAACCCACCTGGTTTACCACCACATCGTCTCCTTTTTTATTCTTATATTTCAGGGGTTCATCCAGGAACGTATGCGTATGACCGCCGATGATCAGGTCAATGTGTTCAGATTCTTTTGCCAGTACTTCATCACTTACTTTTTTATCCTGGTACTGGTTGCCCAAATGCGAAAGACAGATCACCATATCGCAACCTTCTGATCGTTTCAACCGGTCAGCTGTTTCGTTTGCTTTTTGAACCGGGTCCAGGTATTTTGTGGCGCCAAAAAGATTATCCGGTATCAATCCTTTGCCTTCAATGCTCACACCAAAGACACCAATTTTTAATTTTCCTTTTTTAAAAATTTTATACGGATGTGTTTTGTGCTCCATCGGTGTGCCGGTAAAATCATAGTTCGCAACCAGCATAGGAAAGTTTGCATGTTGTGTTAGTTGGGTGGCGAGATTTTCCATGCCTGCATCAAAATCATGATTTCCGATGGTGCATGCATCGTACCTCATCGCCGACATTGCTTTTATTTCCGGTTCTCCTTTATACAGGTTGAAGTAAGGGGTGCCCTGGAAAATATCTCCCGCATCCAGCAGCAAAACATGCTCTTCTTCCGACCGTATTTTACGGATCAGCTCGGCCCTTCCGGCAATGCCGCCAAGCCCCTGGTTGCGGCCTCCGTCCATCGGAAAAGGCTCTAGCCTGCTGTGTGTATCATTGGTATGTAAAACGGTCATTTTCAGCGGGGTGAAGTAGTCAGCAGCCTCCAAAAGAGAGGGGCCTGCCATCAATGCGCCAGCTGAAAAAGCGGTCTGTCTTATGAAGTTTTTCCTACTGAGCATGGGTAACCCGGTTTTCAAGTTTGGCGCTGATGTTCTTTCCCCCGCTTTTCAGTTTTTTGATATAATCAATGATGGCATCCCGCATCAGGTAACCGTTGGTAATCTGCGGCACGGCGCGGAGCATGTCTGCATTTTCGCCGCCATTGGCTATAAAATCTGAGTTTACTGTTGTATAAACTGCGTTGGGATCAAGTGGCTTTCCGCCCACCATTACATTCACGGCTTTTTTGTCTTTTATCTGCATGCTGATACCTGCTGCCGGCCAGCCGCCCCTTGCCGCAGTTAAATCAAGAAATTGCTGCAGCACATCGCCTTTGAGTTTTTGAAGTATCAGCAAATTATCAAATGGCATCAGTTCAAATACCTTTCCGTTGGTGACGTTTCCGGCAGCTAATTGTGTGAGACGGATACCGCCAAAATTCAAAAAAGCCGCATCTACTTTTGTATTATACTTTTCTTCAGCCATAACAAGAAATGCATCCGCCATAAAATTCCCCAGGGTACATTCCGGCTGTTTTTTATCTAAACTGATATCCGCTATTCCCACCACATCGTTCATCGTTTTGTTTACTTCCGTACTGTATGGCCGCAGCAGTGTAAGAACCGCGGAATCTTTTTGATGTATATCGCTGATACGGTATGACTGATATTGAAGTGACTGGCTCTGGTAAACCGTATTACAGGAAGCTCCAGCAAGAAGAAAGAAAAGAAAGGCAGGTATGGCAAACGGATTTTTTCTCATAACTGGTGGTATGTTTGAAGGTAAACCAATTTTGTTTTGGTATCAAAAAGATTGGCCTTTTTATTTCATCTTTGTTTCCATTTCAGGATAGATACCTGACACATGCAAAAAAAACTCAGTCTCAAATTGCTTCCTTCGGAGGCGGCCGATGACGTCATCGTAAGGAAATACATTGCTGCATCGGCCGGTGTTGCTGACAAGGCAGTTGCTGGTTACCATATAGTCAGGCATTCCATTGATGCCCGGGGCAGGCTTGCCTGGATTCACCTTTCGGTAAACGCCTTTATTAATGAACCCCTCCAGCCGAGGGAGCTGCAACGATTCGATTTTAAAGATGTAAGAAAGGCCCCCCATCAGGTTATTATTGTGGGCGCAGGGCCCGCCGGGCTGTTTGCGGCGCTAAAGCTGGCAGAGTCTGGCATCAAACCCATCATACTGGAAAGAGGTAAGGATGTACAGGCAAGGAGAAGGGACCTTGCTATACTGAATAAGAAAGGCAAAGTGAACCCCGAAAGTAATTATTGCTTTGGCGAGGGCGGCGCCGGCACTTATAGCGATGGGAAACTTTATACCCGCAGCAGTAAAAGAGGCGATGTGAACCGCATCCTGAACCTGTTTGTTCATTTTGGTGCCGAAGAGAATATATTATATGAAGCACACCCCCATATTGGCACCAATAAACTGCCCTATATCATTACCGCCATGCGGAAAAAGATAATTGACTGCGGGGGTGAGATTCTGTTTGAAAAAAAAGTAATTGATTTCACGATTCAGGATGATGAAATAAAAGCTGTTAAAACGGCGGACGGGAACTTTTTTACTGCCGGAGCTGTCATTCTCGCTACCGGCCATTCTGCAAGGGATATTTTTGAATTACTGCATGAAAAAAAGATATTGATTGAGGCCAAACCCTTTGCACTGGGGGTGAGGGTGGAACATCCGCAGGCTTTAATTGACAGCGCCCAGTATCACCTCCCCCAAAACCCCGCAAGGAGCGGGGGCTTTCGAAGCCCATACTTACCGCCGGCTTCTTACAGTTGGGTGCAGCAGGTAGAGGGAAAGGGTGTTTTTTCATTCTGCATGTGCCCGGGTGGCATTATTGCCCCGGCGGCCACATCCCCCGGAGAACTGGTGGTGAACGGGTGGAGCCCTTCAAAACGCAATAATCCCTATGCCAACAGCGGCGTCGTTGTTACTGTAGAAGAAAAGGACTGGCTGCATTATAGGAAATACGGGCCTCTGGCAGCCATGTATTTCCAGCAGGGGGTGGAGCAAAAAGCCTTTGCTGCCGGAGGCGGGAAGTTTGTTGCCCCCGCCCAGCGGATGGCCGATTTTACAACAAACAGGATATCTGCCACCCTTCGGGATTGCTCTTATCTACCCGGTATCTATTCCACTTCATTAAAAGAAGCGTTACCCGCCTTCATCCATAAAAGGTTGCAGCAAGCCTTCAGGGAATATGGGAAAAAGATGAAAGGATATTTTACCAACGAAGCCATGGTGCTGGCAACAGAGTCCCGAACCTCCTCACCAGTCCGCATACCAAGGGATGCCGGAACACTGCAGCATCCGCAGGTAAAAAACCTGTATCCCTGCGGCGAAGGCGCCGGGTATGCCGGCGGCATTGTAAGCGCCGCCATGGACGGTGAACGGGTGGCGGAGCAAATCATTGCATTGAAATAGCAGGTTGCGGCCTGTTTATGCAATTTATCGGGTGAAATGAACTGCTTACCTTTTTAGCCCGATCAATTCGTCAGGAAATCTAATTTTGACCCACAATTCTTTCTGCCATGCCGATACTGGAACTCCAAAACATCAAAAAACATTTTGCTGATCAAAAAGCAGTGGATGATATAAGCCTGACCGTAGAAAAGGGTCAGATATTTGGCCTGCTGGGCCCAAACGGGGCTGGTAAAACCACACTCATCCGGATGATTACCGGCATTTTTTATCCCGACGAGGGGCATATCATTTTTGACGGTAAAAAATTTGACCCTGTTGACGATGTTTCCAAAATCGGCTATATGCCGGAGGAAAGGGGCCTGTATAAAAAAATGAAGATTGGAGAGCAAACCCTGTACCTGGCACAGTTAAAAGGTTTGAGCCGGGCAGATGCACTGGCTAAAATAAAAGAGTGGTTTGTAAAGTTTGAAATGGAAACCTGGTGGAACAAAAAAGTGGAGGACCTCTCCAAAGGGATGAGCCAGAAGTTGCAGTTTGTAACCACCATCCTGCATAACCCCAAGCTGGTGATTTTGGACGAACCCTTCAGCGGGCTGGACCCGGTGAACAGCAACCTGATAAAAGATGAAATATTCAACCTGGCGCAACATGGATCCACTATCATCTTCAGCACCCACCGTATGGAGCAGGTGGAGGAAATATGCGACCATATTGTACTGGTGAACAAAGGGAAGAAGATACTGGATGGCACGGTGAAACAGGTAAAGCAGGATTTTAAAGAAAACCTGTTCAGTATTGGTACGGAACAATTGCTGCCGGATCAAAATGGTTTTGCGACGTTTGAGGTGGTTGGTTCAAAGGCCCATGCCCGGATCGTTAAGATAAAGGAGGGGAAAACACCGAATGATGTGTTGCAAAACCTTCTGAGCAATGGAGTGGCAGTGCAATCCTTCAATGAGATCCTTCCATCGCTCAACGATATTTTCATCAAACTGGTGGAAGGAACGCCTTCGGCGAGGCAATTTCTCCAAAAGGAGTCCTTCAGACAAAGCATTTAATCTTACCAACTAAATTACCGGTCATGCATAAAATATGGCTTATTATAAAAAGGGAATACCTGACAAGGGTGCGCAAAAAAACTTTTATCATTTCCACTTTGCTTTTCCCGCTTCTTTATCTGGCACTCATTTTTGGCATGGGATATATTGCTGAAAAAAGCCGGCAGAATCTCCGAATCGCCATCATTGACTCGTCCGGCTATTTTACTGAACAGGCATTGAACATGCAAAACAGTATTGACAACAGCTCTGCTCTGGTTTTTGTTAAAGACAGTTCCGGTAAAATAATTGCAGACCACAGGGCTGCGGGATATGACGGCTATATGGTGGTACCGCCGATTAACTGGCAATCGGCTAAAACCGAATCCCTGTTATTTAAAGCCAATAAATCATATGGCAGCAGCGCCACTGCAGGGGTCGAAGCGAAAATGAACCGGATCTGGGATGAGGTTAAAAATGAAAACCTCGGCATTGATGCCGAAAAAAGAAAAATACTTGCCCAAAGCCGCATTACTGTTTCCTCCAGCAATATAAAAGATGAAAAAGCGGATGCAAAAACGGCGGAGGGCATTGCCTTTGCCTGCGGCATACTTATTTATATGATACTGCTCATCTACGGCTCACAGGTGATGATGGGTGTGATGGAAGAAAAAACAAGCCGTATCGCTGAAGTGATTGTTTCTTCTGTAAAGCCCTTCCAGATGATGCTGGGAAAAATCCTCGGCATTGGCTTAGTGGCTTTGACCCAGTTTTTATTGTGGATTGCCTTTGTGTTTATTGTTTACAATATAGGCAAAGCATCCGGGGGCGGTGGCATTGCGAATGCAATGGTGGGCAATATGCAGCAGATGTTTTCGAGTGTCAATGTACCGTTGATATTGTTCTGCTTTGGGTTCTATTTCCTGGCCGGTTTCTTTTTCTATGCATCATTGTATGGGGCCATTGGCAGTGCGGTGAATGAAGATATGCGGGAGGCCCAGTCGCTCAGTTTTCCCATTACGATGCTGGTAATCATTTCCATTGCAATAATGACCACCACCTTTGCCAACCCCACAGGCCCTGTGGCTGTGTGGGGCAGTATCATCCCCTTTAGTTCGCCTATTGTAATGATGGCAAGGATACCTTTTGGAGTGCCCAACACGGTACCCTGGTGGCAGCTCGGGCTCTCGATGGCTTTGCTGATCCTTGGGTTCATTTTCACCGTCTGGTTTGCTGCAAAGATTTACCGCACCGGTATTCTTATGTATGGTAAAAAACCCAGCTGGAAGGAAATGCTGCGCTGGGCTTTCCGGAAAAACTGATTTTCACCGGCGAGTTTCACCAAGTGAACCCGCTGGCCTTCTATTTTATTTTCCAACGGGTTTCTACAAAGCGGATTCGTTAATTCGCCCATTTTCTTCCCTTCCGGGTCTCCCAAATTTAACGAATCCCGGCCGAGGTCTCACCGCCCGGCTTTGTGTGTGGAGTGGACGCGGCGTTTTTCATTAAAGGCTCGGTCAAATTAATCTCAGCCAATTCGCAATAGTTAAACACTTCATACACACTTTGCTCCCCAATTATTCCCGCCCGGAGTCTCACAGCATAGCCCTGAGGGTGGCGGACTCCGTGCGGAAAAAAATTAGCAGATCCCCTCATTGCCCGGAGTCCGCTATGCCTGAATTATATGGACTGCACATGTTGGCGCTCTTATTCTTCTTAAATGGTGGCTGGGCGAAACTCCGGGCGGAAAAAGGCAGTTTCCCCCTCCATTCATCGCCATTTTCTCCCCGTTCCCTTGCCACCTGCCACCGGGATGATACCACTATCTGTATTTTTTTCATATTTCCTGCTCTAATACTTATAAAAAGCAAACGGTCCCGCTCCTTTGACAATCTCAGGATGGCGGGACTGTTTATTATGCAGTGAGCCCGGTTAATTTACATGCCGCTGAAGGAACCTGGAGATGGCATGATATCAAAATCGCTGTTCTCAATCATTTCGATATTCAGCTGGAAAGCCTCATCCGTTTTCACCACCACTTTTTCTTTGGTGGTTTTTTTGTAACCGGCTTTTTCAAAAACGAATTTATAATTGCCCGGCTTCAGGTCATCGAAGGAGAAAGCGCCGTCATCATCCGTCAGCACTACTTTTTCTTTTTTGGTATTGTTGTAAGCAATAACGCTTACATCTTTTAGCGGTTTTTTGGTTTCTGAATGTACCACCAGACCATTCACATCATCCTTCTTACCTGCCTGTGCGGCAGGCAGGCCATCACCGGGGCCTGTTGCATTGGCCGCAGCAAAACCGAGGATGGAGAATCCCAGCAGGAAAAATTTTTGTTTCATTTCATTGTGTTTTGAATGGTTGCAAATAACCCTTCAGCACTTGTTCCTGTATTGGTGGTGCGATAAAATTAAAGCAATTTGACTGGTTCGGCCAAACCGTTCATAAATTCCTTCCACACATTTTTTACGATCTCTCCTGCCGGTAAAATACTATCGAGCAGCGCCCCAGCCTGACCTATTTCCAGTTCTCCTTCGTCCATATCCCCTTCAAACATTCCTTTTTTGGCTCTTGCCCTTCCCAGCAACGATTGCAACTCCTCCACGGTTGCCCCCCGGCGCTCGGCCTGCTGCACCTGCTCAAAAAATTTATTCTTTATCATTCGCACCGGTGTTAGCTGTTTCATGGTAAGCATGGTGCTGCCCTCTTCCATGTTCAATACCGCTTTTTTAAAGCTGATATGAGAAGATGCCTCCTCGCTGGCAACAAAGCGGCTGCCCATCTGCACCCCCTCCGCCCCCAGCACCATAGCGGCCAACATTTGCCTGCCATTCACAATTCCTCCAGCTGCAATTACCGGAATCTTTACTGCTTCTACCACAGCCGGGATCAGCACCATCGTGGTGGTTTCTTCCCGCCCATTATGACCGCCTGCTTCAAAACCTTCTGCCACCACTGCATCACATCCTGTGTCTTCCGCTTTCTTTGCAAATTTGGAAGAACTCACCACATGCACCACTGTCACACCTTTTTCTTTCAGCACAGGGGTCCATGTTTTAGGGTTGCCGGCTGAAGTAAACACAATTCTGACATCCTCTTCTAAAATGATCTGAATATGCTTCTCAATATCCGGGTACAGAAGCGGTACGTTTACTCCAAAGGAGTGGCTGGTGGCGGATTTACATTTGCGGATATGCTCCCGTAAGACATCGGGGTACATCGAACCGCTGCCGATGATACCTAACCCGCCGGCATTGCTTACTGCGCTGGCCAGGCGCCAGCCACTGGCCCAGATCATGCCTGCCTGGATGATAGGGTATTGAATACCGAAAAGTTTTGTAACACGATTAGAAAACATAATTAACTAATTAGATAATCAGCAAATTAGCTAATTAACAATTACCCCAGATCGATGCTTGTATTATCCCCGATATTCAGCGAGCGGCTCTCACCCCGCAGGTTGGTATCGCTGCCGATAACGGAGTCATTCAGCACAATATCATACAGGTTAGAAAAAGAACCGATGATGGAGCCTTTTATGATGGAGTAATCAATCGTCGTGTTGTCCCCTATGGTTACATCAGGCCCGATAATGGAGTTCTTAATATTGCATCCGGCACCAATGCTTACGGGTGGTATGATAACGGTATTTTCATAAAGCGAAACATCATTTTGCGGTGCAAACTTTTTCAGCAGGGTAGCGTTGGACTCCAGCAGTGTTTCTTTTTTCCCGCAGTCGAACCAGTTCTCCACTTTGAATGACTGAAACCTTAATCCCATTTGCAACATACAGTCAAGCGCATCGGTAAGGCTGTATTCACCGTGGCTGCGCAGGCCCTGGCGGATATTGTTCTCAAGGCATTGGAACATCTGTTCTGATTCTTTTATCTTATATACTCCCACCAGCGCCATATTCGATTTGGGTATCTGCGGTTTCTCCACCACATGGCTGATGAAGCCATCCTCTTCTATTTCCGCCACACCAAAGTCACGGGGGTCATCCACCTTTCTCACCCCTATCATCGAGTATGGGCTTTTGGCCACTTCCTGTATATCATATTCGCAAATGGTGTCGCCCAGCACCACAAACACTTCATCGGTGTTCACAATATTACGGGTAAGCCGAATGGCATGGCCCACCCCCTGCCTGTCCACCTGGTGCACATAGTGGGCTGTCAGATCAGGATATTTACTTTTTACATAATCCTGTATCTTCTCGCCGAGATAACCGACAATAAAAATAAATTCATTGATACCGGCCTGTTTCAGCTGGTCTATAATGATGCTGAGCACTGTTTTGCCAGCCAAAGGGATGAGGGCCTTGGGTTGTGTGTAACTATGGGGACGCAGCTTGGTGCCGGCACCTGCAACGGGTATAATAGCTTTCATTATCAGCTAAGTGGTTTGTCCGAAGGTCAATAAATCTCCAACGGAGTCCTTGCGGGCCTGTGGAGACTTCTTCAGAAGTAACTAATCAAAAGCCAACGAAAGTAAGACATTTGAAATAAACAAAAACCGGGTCAGTTTACCCGCCTTCATTCCTCCCACTCTCTTAATTTTGACCCATGCAAAAAGATAACCTGGTATTTGACCTCATCCAAAAAGAATTAGACCGGCAGCGTAACGGGATTGAACTCATCGCTTCAGAAAATTTTACTTCATTGCAGGTAATGCAGGCCATGGGCACAGTGCCCACCAATAAATATGCAGAAGGTTATCCCGGCAAACGGTACTATGGCGGCTGTGAAGTGGTGGATGAAATAGAAACCCTGGCCATTGACCGGCTGAAGAAAGTATTCAACTGTTCATGGGCCAATGTGCAGCCGCACAGCGGAGCACAGGCCAACGGCGCCGTGTTTCTTGCGGTGATGAAACCCGGAGAAAAATTCATGGGGCTTGATCTCAGTATGGGCGGGCATCTTACGCATGGCAGCCCGGCCAATTTCAGCGGCAAAACCTACCAGGCCATCCACTACGGCGTTAGCAAAGATGGCATTGTGGATTATGAACAGCTTGAAGCAAAGGCCCGTGCAGAAAAACCAAAGATGATTATCTGCGGCGCTTCAGCTTACAGTCGCGACTGGGATTATAAACGAATTCGTGCAGTAGCCGATGAAACTGGCGCCCTGGTGTTTGCTGATATTGCCCACCCTGCCGGGTTAATTGCAACCGGTTTACTCAATGATCCTTTTGACCATTGTCATATTGTATCTTCCACCACACATAAAACACTCCGGGGACCAAGAGGCGGTATCATCATGCTGCGGCATGATTTTGAAAATCCGTGGGGATTAAAAGACCCAAAGGGAAATTTAAGAATGATGAGTTCATTACTTGACCTTGCTGTCTTTCCCGGTTCACAGGGTGGCCCATTGGAGCATGTAATTGCTGCCAAGGCAGTTGCCTTCGGCGAAATTTTGACTGAAGATTTTAAAACCTATGGCAAGCAGGTAATTGCCAATGCTCAGGCCATGGCCGCTGCGTTTGTAAGCCGGGGATATAACCTCATCAGCAATGGCACCGACAACCACCTTATGCTGATTGACCTTCGCAATAAAAACATTACCGGTAAAAAAGCCCAGGAAACACTGGACAAAGCCCATATCACCTTAAATAAAAATGCGGTACCGTTTGATGATAAATCCCCCTTTGTGACTTCAGGCATCCGGGTGGGTGTTCCCGCCATCACTACAAGGGGCATGAAAGAACAACACATGGAAACCGTTGTTTCCTTTATTGATAAAGTATTGATGAATGCGGATGAGGAAAATGTTATTGGAGCAACAAAAGCAGAAGTAAAAGAATTCATGCAGCAGTTTCCCCTTTATACTGAACTCGGCTGATAAATAATAATCTCAAGATAATTTCAGCCTCCGTCCGGAGGCTTTTTTGCACATATACCATAACCGATACCATATACATTTTTTAGTAGCCTGCCCAGGTTAAAATATCCCAAGTTTCTGGGATTGCCACGGCCTCCCTGTTCATCTAAGTTTGAGTCATTATTCCAATCCATCCTTTCAAATACCCCGGGTCCTGATTAGCCTATTTAATAACAATTAAAAATGATGTTATGAAAAAGAACAATTCTTTTGCCGTATTTACTTTGCCGGCTTTATTTTCACTGTTGCTTCTGGCAGCCTGCCAGAAAGAAAGGGTTCCGTCAACTGTGGATGAAGCAAACACCCTCAGTAGCGATAAACGCGGGCCTGTAACCCGTGCCTGGCGTGACAGTTTTGATACCTGGTACCAGTTTGTACCCGATATTGCCGGCGGATGGACACCACCCAACCCGGCGCCAGCCTGGTATCCCGGCGGTGGCGATGGCAATGCCACACATATGGGAAATGCATCCACTTATTTTAATCAGTACGCCTCTTTCGGACCAACAGGGTTAACAACTTCCGCTGCACCGGTTACAATGTTTTTTGCTGCACAATTAGCCTCCTTTAATGTGCCATCTAATGTAAGTTCTATTGTATTTGATGATAAAGGTAATTCAGTATGGTTCCGCTCAGCCGGTACACAGGCCATTCCCGTAAGCCCGACGAGGGTAAATTTTACCGGTACCAATAATATTGTTGGCGGCACCGGAAAATTTGACGGTGCCACCGGGCAGGTTACCATCAATGGTTATTTCAACCCGCAAGACCCGCAGGATGCATCGTTCTGGCAGAATGGATGGATTAGGTATTAACCTCTCTCCATTAAATCTTATTCTATTCATCATTAAATCAGGTTTATGAAAAAAGTATTTTTCTTGCTAATTACGGCCATAGCATTTTACAATCTGAATGCAACGGTAAGAACGGTGAACAATCTTGGTGGTGCACAGTTTTTTGATATAGAATCCGCCATCAACGCTTCTTCTCCGGGTGATACTATTTATATAACCGGATCTCCTATTGAATATGTTCCGCCTTCCAGTGCAAAAAATGGCCTCACATTTATCGGGCCGGGTTTTAATCCTGATAAACAAAACCCGCATACAGCAAGTACTTATGGCCGCTGGCTTGTAGGTAACTCAAATACTTTTATCGGCCTTTCCCTCAGAAATTTTGCCTTCAATCCAAACTCAGGCGGTGACAGAATAGAAGGGCTGGTTGTAAAAAGATGTTATATTCATGACGACCTCGGAATCAGCGGTTGCGGATATTATTCCAGTGTGCTTTATGAAAGCTGTGTTGTTGTTAATGCAACATTGCTTCATTCCAATACTTTTTGCCCGACAGCTTCTCCGGTTTACAGCGCCACGGTCAGGAACTGTCTTTTCTATAATGCAAATCTTTATGGGGCCGTGTCTGTCGTTTTAAATGTATTGGTTGATCATAATGTCTTCATCAAAACTTCTCCCGGTAGTATAATCAGCCCTTCACCGGGTGGTGCACAAATCAATTTTACAAATAATATTTTCAGTAACAGCACAGCTACAAACGGGGGAGCGGGTTGCATCTACAATAATAATTTCAGCACACTGGAAAACCTGAATATAAACGGAGGCACCAATAATTTGCAGGGTTCAAATCCGCAATTTGTAAATGCACTGGGAGGCAGTTTTTCTTTTTCACATGATTATCATCTGGCAGTTGGCTCTCCCTGTATTGGCACCGGTACTTCTGGCGAAGATATGGGCATTTATGCCGGGGCAAACCCAATGGTATGGCAGGGATTTCCTCCAATTCCCCAGATGAATTATATGAACTTGATAGGAACACAGGTACTGCAAGGAGGTAGTTTGAATGTATCCTTCCAGGCAACCATAAAAAATTAGTTCCACAAGTAAAGCAATAAGCCTACCATAAACCTGATGCCATCATGAAAAAGTATTTGCCTAACTGCAGAAATAAAGTTTCGTTTCCCAAAAAAGGAATGCTGCATAAAAGACTGATGCTGGCGATCGTATTGATTTTCACTTTGCAGAAAATAACTGCCCAATCAACCAGTATAGTAGCAGCAGAATATTTTTTTGACAATGATCCCGGCGCTGGAAATGGGAATGTATTGACTGTTACCCCTGGTTCAACAATAAATTTTTCCGGGCAAATACCAATAGCTCCTGCCGGTTTGGGTATGCACTGGCTTTCTGTGAGAACAAGAGATGATTTGGGTCGCTGGTCCATTAGTGAGCAAAGAAGGTTTTATGTTGTACAGGTTACTTCTAACTCTTCAACCATCAATGCAGCTGAATATTATTTTAACAATGATCCCGGCCCCGGGCTTGCCACACCCTTATCTATCAGCAGCGGAAGTACATCAAATTTTTCAGGAGTTATACCGTTAGGGTCATTAAACCCGGGCATGCACTGGCTGGTTATACGAACAAGAGATGATTTGGGCCGCTGGTCCATTAGTGAACAAAGAAGGTTTTATGTTGCACAATTACAGAACTACTCTTCCCTGATCGTAGCAGCAGAATATTTTATCAATACCGACCCAGGAGTTGGAAACGGAATCTCAATACCAATTTCGCCGGCTGCCCTGGTGAATGGCTGTGCTTATGTTGATTTAAGTTCAGTGCCCGCAGGTACGCACACCATCACTATTCGTGTAAAAGATAATCTTGACCACTGGTCAGTTAATGAAACCAGGACGGTTACCGTCACTTCATCCCCTGTTGTAACAGTTTCAGCAGATGGCCCGTTAACTTTCTGCGAAGGTGACGATGTTGTTTTAACAGCCAACACTACGGCGGGAAGCTTTACTTATCAGTGGTATAACGGATGCGAACCGGTAAATGGAGCAACAGGCAACCAGCTTACCGTAACAACGTCTGGAAGTTACAGGGTGGTAGTTACTCAAAATGGTACAAGCAGTACTTCACAGCCTGTAATAATAAATGTTTTATCCTCCCCTGATATTTTTACCATAACGGGCGGAGGAAATTATTGCTCAGTTCCCGGAACCGGTGTGGCTGTTGGGCTCGCTGCAAGTGAAACTGGTGTTACCTACCAGTTAATTTTGAACGGCAACCAAAACATAGGGAGTCCGGTGAACGGAACCGGCGGCAGTATCTCATTTGGTAATCAAACTCTGGCAGGTGATTACACAGTAGTTGCCTCAAATGGAACCTGTACTTCAATGATGTCAGGTACTGCGACCGTCAGCATTACCCAGGCAACAACATGGTACAGGGATAATGATGGCGATAATTTTGGCAACCCGGCTATTTCGGTTGAAGCATGTGTGGCACCAGCGGGATATGTTGCTGACAATACTGATTGTAATGATAATAACGCCGCCATCTATCCCGGTGCTACGGAAGTGTGCAATGGCATTGATGATGATTGTGACGGGCTGGTTGACGAAGGCGTTCTGTCAACATTCTATCGTGACCTTGACGGGGATACGTATGGAAATCCATTCGTAACAACACAGGCTTGCACAGCCCCGGCAGGCTATGTAGCCATTAATACCGATTGCAATGATAATAATGCAGCTATCTATCCCGGTGCTACGGAAGTGTGCAATGGCATTGATGATGATTGTGACGGGCAGGTTGATGAAGGCGTTTTATTAACATTCTATCGTGACCTTGACGGGGATACGTATGGAAATCCATCCGTATCAACACAGGCTTGCACAGCCCCTGCAGGCTATGTAACAAACAATACTGATTGTAATGATAATAACGCCGCTATCTATCCCGGTGCTACGGAAGTGTGCAATGGCATTGATGATGATTGTGACGGGCAGGTTGATGAAGGCGTTCTGTCAACATTTTACCGTGACTTTGACGGGGATACGTATGGAAATCCATCCGTATCAACACAGGCTTGCACAGCCCCGGCAGGCTATGTAACAAACAATACTGATTGTAATGATAATAACGCCGCCATCTATCCCGGTGCAACGGAAGTGTGCAACGGAGTGGATGATGATTGTGACGGGCTGGTTGATGAAGGATGTAACAACGGAATGCCTATTTGCAGTTTCAGCCAGGGTTTTTATGGAAACAATAATTCGTCCTGCACCCCCTATGGTCCTGCAAATGCCAAATCAATTATGCTGGCAGCAGTGGACGCACAGCCGGGTGATTCTGCCGTATTTGGTTCTAAATCCACCAACCGCTACTTCACCCTGAAGCTGAATGATGTGGTAAATAACAGCATCTTTAATATGCTGCCTGCTCAATCCACACCCGTTGCATTAACCGGCTATGCCACCTACAGTATTACCAGCACCTGGAGCCGTGTTCCAATGAGTAACGCAGGCCTCATCCGGAATATATTGCTTGGCCAAACCATGACATTATTCTTTAACATGAACCACTCCCCAATGCTGGGAACAATCCTTCTTAAAGATTCCCTGATCATTGCGCCGCTTGTAAACTGTACAACACCGGGCATTAAGGATACTATTAAAATGAATATAAACCCTGCGATTATTTATTGTCTTGAGACCAGGTTTGGCGCCGGCAATGCCACTGTTCAAAACCTCTTATTACTTGCCAACGAGTTATTGGGTAATGTCAACTCATGTAACCTGTCATTATCTGCTGTCAATAACGCCGTGACTACGGTAAATACTGTATTTGATAAGTGTAAATTGTTTTATGGACAAATACCTGAGGCTGCACCCCGGATGATTTATACAAAAAACAGCAGAGAGGTTAACGATCAAGGAGCCGGAACAGTCCTTTTCCCCAACCCTGCAGACCGGCAGGTAAGCCTGAACCTCAATAACACCATTATACCTGGTAAAATCAATATCCGGATCATTGACATGAATGGAAAACTGGTGAGTCAATCTGAACAGGTATTTACAGGCAAAGGCCAGGTAATTACAATCATTACGGAAAGCCTGTTAAACGGCATGTATTTAATAATCGTAACAGATAACCTTAAAAAACAGTTCAGCGAAAAACTGATTATTCAACATTAAAATCAAAATCATGAAAAAACACTATCACATTCCCGCCTTCCTTGCAGGCATCCTTTTTACAGCTATCATCAGTTGGACAAACAACACCACAAACAAGAACTCCGATTCAAATCCGGATGCCAACCCGGTATTAGCTATCAGGAAAATAAAATTAAAAGAAGGAGTAAGCGCAGACGCATTTGAAAAGTTTGCCATTCGTGTTGCCCAGAATGAATTTGGCGTTTTACCCGGCGTAAAACTTTATTATGGCTTAGGCGAACGGGGAGATGACCCCGGCAGCTATCTGCTCTTTTACGAATTTGATTCCAAAACCAGTCGGAATTTTTATGCCCCTGAACCCGGAATAAAAAGAAGCCCTGAAGCAAAGAAAATGCTGGATGACTATTTTGGAAAATACAATGCTGAATTCATCAAACTGGGAGAAGTGGTGAAGGAGGAAGGCAAAAAGGGGTTCATTGATTATATCATTTTAAAATAACAAACATGACAACATCCATCACCGAAATGGAAGCCATCCGCAAAGCGGCAATGCTTTACTATGAAGGATTACAATCCGGGAATATTGATGTGCTGAAAAAAGCTTTTCACCCCAAAGCCATGATGTACGGGCCGGGTATGATTGTAGAAATACAGGGACTGTTTGATTATGTGGCCGCTAATCAGCCACCCGCAAAGACAGGAGAAAACCACCAGTGTTTAATTACAAAAATAGATTGCATGGGAAAAGCTGCATCGGTGGAAGTGCTTCAGCATTCTTATCTCGGTGTGAGTTACATCAACTATTTCCAGTTACTGAAACTGGAGGGTAACTGGATTATTGTAAGCAAATCTTTTGATGTGATTGAAAAGGCTTAAATTGTCATAATGAATCCTGTTATTTAATTTTTTTTTAAAAAATACAACTATGCTACCAACCAAAGCTTATGCAGCACAAAATGCCACCACTCCTCTTGCACCTTTTAGTTTTGAAAGAAGAAATCCCGGCCCGCATGATGTGGAAATTGATATTACCCATTGCGGCGTTTGCCATACAGATATTCATTTTGTAAAAAATGACTGGGGCATGTCCATTTATCCGATGGTGCCAGGTCATGAAATTGTCGGCCAGGTAAAATCAGTTGGCAGCCACGTAAAAAAATTTAAGGCCGGCGATACAGTTGGTGTTGGTTGCCTCGTAGACACCTGCCGCGAATGTGATTATTGCAAGGAAGGTCTTGAGCAATATTGCCAGGGTGGCATGGTACTTACCTATAGTGGTCTTGAAAAAGATGGCAAGACGGTAACACAGGGTGGGTACTCCAATAAAATTGTAGTGGATGAAAATTATGTGCTTAAAGTTTCTGATAAACTGAACCCCGCCGCTGCGGCGCCATTGTTATGTGCGGGCATCACAACGTATTCACCGCTTCGTCATTGGAAAGTAGGCAAGGGACATAAAATAGCTATTGTTGGGCTTGGCGGACTTGGGCATATGGCAGTAAAATTCGCCGTTGCACTGGGCGCTGATGTAACCGTGCTGAGCACCTCACCCGGTAAAAAGGCAGATGCAATGAAATTAGGTGCACACAATTTTATTGTTACCACCGATTCGGAGCAGGTGAAATCAGTTGCCAACTCGTTTCATTTTATTTTAAACACCCTGTCAGCGCCGCATGATTACAACCTGTATTTAAGCATGATGAAAGTGGATGGCACCTTAATATGTGTTGGCCTGCCAGTGGAACCGATGATTGTCCCTGCATTTAATATTGTCTTTACCCGTAAATGTATTGCCGGTTCGCTTATCGGCGGCATAGCAGAAACACAGGAGATGCTGGATTTCTGTGCTGCACATAATATTGTTTCGGATATTGAAGTGATACCAATTCAAAAAATTAATGAAGCCTATGAACGGATGCTGAAGAGTGATGTAAAGTACCGGTTTGTGATTGATATTGCTTCGCTGGGGTAGGCTAATTGCTTCCCTTGTTTCTGAAGTGAAAAATATTGGTAACTTTCTTAAGTGAAATCCTTCATTGGCATCCTGTTTATATGTTTTTTAAGCCTGCAGGGCATTACACAACCCCGCAGCGGATATCTTGTACAGGAAGTTTCAATAAAAGGCATTCCTGATAAAACTTATTATACCAGTTTGCTCAGGGACCCAAAAGGTTTTTTATGGATAGGGACATTTACCGGGCTGTTCCGTTATGATGGATATAAACTGAGTTCCTATACCAACCTGCCATCCGACACAACATCTCTTTCACATAATTATATTTACTCTTTAGCCATAAGCCGCAATGGTGATTTATTAGCCGGAACCTATGGTGGTGGGCTGAACACTATAGCGTTCAGCAATGCCCGGTCCAAACGGATTAACCAGGCGGTAATCGGGCAGGAATCTGTGGTGATATTGAAAACAATTTACAGTAAGGAGGATGATTGTTATTGGATAGCCAGCTCCGGCCATCTCTTAAAACTGTCAACAGATTTCAAACTGTTATGGAAAATCACCATGCCATTTATCCCCAAACCGGAGACACTGATTTATGATATAGTATCCCTGGCCCGAAATAAACTTTTAATAGCCGGCGGTGAAGGCTTGTACGTTGCTGATGCTGCCGGTAATTCAATAAAAAAAATTTCTTTCCCTAAAACAAAAACAGGTATTGAACCTGAAAATACATTTTACAGTATAACCCGTGCGGCAGAAAATGAATTATGGATTGCCGGCGAAAAAGGTATTCTTTGTGTTGATGCAAAAAGCCTTTTACCTGCAGATAAACAAGGCAACAAGCTGCTTTCCTATTTTGCCCATAAACAGGTGCTGAAAACGTATGCTGACCATAATAATAATATCTGGATAGCTTCGGAAGGGAAAATAATAGTGGCTAAACCGGGTACTTCAGAAATTTCGGTTGTAAAAGACTCTCTTTCCCGTGTTACAGATATTTACCAGGATGTACAAGGTATTATATGGATAGCCACCCGTTCACAGGGCCTTTATAAAATCACAAAACCATCCATACAATTCAATGTAGTACCCGGTTTGGAGGCATTTTCAAAAAAGGAAATAGTTCAGGGCAGTTGTGTTGAGTCCGACAGTACCTGGCTGATCGGCACTAACCGATACCTTGTACATTTCAACAGGCAAAACAATGAAATCAAAAAACTTAACATTAAAACAAAAACAGAACTCCCGGTTTTTATAACAGTATTTACTGATAGTAAAAAAAATTGCTGGGTAAGCACCCGGAATAATGGTTCTTTTTTCAGGAAAGCAGGTACCGAAGAATTTATACCTGTCAAAATCCGGTTAGCCGATACTTCAAAAACCGTCCCCGGTTTCTTAATAGATTTTAAAGAGAATAAAAAGGATGAAATATGGGCAGTATTGTATACAACAAATCACAACCTCGAATCAGGATTATTTTTTTATGATAAAGCTGAAAACTCTTTTATTCAAAAAATACCCTCGTCTGCAAATGACATATCCCTTGCCCCGGTAGCCAATGCCCAGCTACTGATTGACCGGAATGGTGATTTATGGATAGCCAGCCTGACTGGAGGGCTTTTTCAAATTGATATCTCCGGTAAAACACCATTGATAAAAAGAAATTTCCATATCGCATCAGTACCCAAACACCGGCTTACACTAAATATCCTGAGTACAGTCATTGAAGATAAAGAGGGAAATATCTGGGCCGGAACAGTAAGCGGTGGTATTAATCTTTATCACCGGGATAAAGATTCAGTGGAGTATTTCACCATTGCCAACGGTTTGCCGAGTAATGCCATTTACCGAATTGAGGAAGATGATAATGGTTTTATCTGGATAAGCACAGATAATGGCCTTAGCCGGTATGATAAAAAATTAAACCGGTTTATCAACTACAACAGCAAATCCGGTTTACGCTCCACTAATTTTTATTTCTTGTCTTCCTTTAAAACACATGACGGGCTGCTCGCCTTCGGCACCAGCGATGGTAATATGATTTTTTTCAACCCCGTTCCTGAACTAAAAGAAGTAAATAAGCTGCCGGTGGTTTTTTCTGATATACTTCTTTCCAATCAACCGGTAAAACCGGGTGATAAAAAAATACTTTACAAAGCAAGTTATTTAACCGACACCCTCCGGCTGAAGTATAGTCAAAATGTTATTGGTTTTGAGTTAACCAATCTTGACCTCGTGGATCCCGAAACCTCCACCTACGCATATAAACTGGAAGGCTTTGATAAAGACTGGACATACATTACAAACAAAAATTCCATTACTTATACAAACCTGAACCCTGGTACATATACCCTACTTGTAAAAAACGCAAACCACCTTGGCATTTGGAATGAAACGCCAACAAAACTGACATTAATAATTTCTCCACCCTGGTACCGCACCTGGTGGTTTATTACTCTGCTGATTCTTGCTATCACAGCCGGTGCGTTTATATTATTCCGCTACCGGCTAAACCAGAAACTAAAAATCTATGCAGTACGTCAACGCCTTCACCGTGACTTGCACGATGATGTTGGAGCCACCCTCAGCAGCGTAAAAGCCTATTCTGAAATTTTAAAAGATAACCCGGATAACCCGGTAATAGCCGAACTCATAAAAGATAATGCTGCTGAAATGATTGAACGGCTGGAAGTGATTGCATGGGCCACCAACCCGGCGCATGATAACTTCGGGAGTTTAAAAAACAGGATGATAAAATTTATCACCCCGCTTTGCCATGCAAAAAAAATGTCCTGCAAAGTTGATTCAAAAGACATCAATGACGGGCTGGATATGCCGGGTGAATTCCGGCAGAATATTTTTCTTGTATTTAAAGAAGCGGTGAACAACACCATAAAGTATGCAGATGCCTCGGACTGTTCTGCCAGCATGTTTATTGAAAACAGGAATTTTATTTTACAAATAAGCGATAATGGCCGCGGCAGCGATGGCACTGTAAAAGGCAGCGGCACGGGGTGGAAGAATATGCAGAAAAGGGCGGAAGAATTAAAAGGCCAGCTGAAAATTGCAAGTGTACCAGAAAACGGAACTACTATTACATTTTCCGTTCCCTATCCTTTCAAAATACCAAATACTTGGGATAAAAAAGGCAATGGAATGAACTAACTTTAAGCAAATGCTCAACATCGCCATTATAGAAGATAATCCGCAATACCGTACGGCCATCTCCATCATCCTTCAATTGAATGAAAACTACAGGCTGATACATAAACTGGAAAATGCCAATGAGATGATGGGCCGTTTTGAACTGGAAAAACCCGATGTGGTGCTGATGGATATTGATATGCCGGACATGAATGGCATTGAAGCCGTGTGGGAAATAAAAAAACACTGGCCTGAAATAAAAATACTGATGCTGACGGTTTTTGAGGATGATGATAAAATTTTCGGCGCCATTAAAGCCGGCGCCAATGGTTACCTGCTGAAAAAAGATTCACCACAAAAAATACTGGATGCCATAGAAGCGGTTGTAAAAGGCGAATCGCCCATGAACGGGATGATTGCCGCCAAAGTGCTGGACTATTTTCAAAAACAACAAAAGAAGAACATTGATCTTGAACAGTCCAGTCTCACTGAGAGGGAAAAAGAGATTTTACAATTACTGATAAAAGGAAACAGCTATAAAGAAATAGCCGCTGCGCTTTTTATTTCGGTGGAAACACTGAACTCCCATATAAAAAATATTTACCGCAAACTGAATGTACACTCCCGCAGTGAACTGGCGGCTAAATATGGCCAGCCCCTGTAATTTTTTATTTCCTATTTTTGAAGAAACAGTTTCATGATCCAGCGCAAACAAACCCTTTGGTTATTATTGAGCACTGTTGCCGCATTACTTTGTTTTATGTTCCCCTTTGCCACAGGAAAGGGGATGCTAAAAGGCGTGGAAACAGATATATCCTTAAAATCCGACAGTAATTTTATCCTACTGATCTGTACCGGCGCTTCATTGATTTTATCAGCCGTTATTATCTTTCTGTATAAAGACCGTAAACTGCAGATGCGGCTATGCCTGCTGGGACTATTGCTTGCTGCATTGATTATATTTTTATTTATAAGCCAGATGGGCAAGATGACCAAAAGCACCCTGGCCCTTTTCTGTGTTTTACCATTTGCTGTTGCAGCCGGTTATTTTATGGCGTTCCGCAACATCCGTAAGGATGAAAAGCTGGTGAAGTCGCTTGACAAACTCAGGTAATCAGAGGTATTTGGCGGTAAAACTATCCTTTTGTTTTTTGAGGTCGGAGGGTTTACCGGCAAAAACAATACCTCCGCCGCCATCCCCTGCTTCAGGGCCCAAATCAATTACCCAGTCAGCAGACCGTATCACATCGGTGTTATGTTCAATAACGATGATGGAGTGCCCTTGCTCAATCAGTGCGTTAAAAGAAGCCAGTAATTTTTTTATGTCGTGAAAGTGAAGACCGGTTGTTGGTTCGTCAAATATGAAGAGTATTTTGTCAGTATTCCTTCCCTTTCCAAGAAAGGAGGCCAGTTTTACCCGTTGTGCTTCCCCACCGGATAAGGTGTCAGAAGATTGACCAAGTTTTACATAACCCAGCCCCACATCGCTCAGCGGCCGTATAGCGTCGCTGCAATAAAGCGGCAAGAAAGCAATCGCTTCATCCACACTCATCTCTAAAATATCAAAAATGCTTTTGTCATTATACTTCACTTCCAGTACTTCTTCTTTAAAGCGTTTACCACCGCAGCTTTCGCAAACCAGGTGCACATCGGCGAGGAACTGCATCTCCACCACCTGCTCCCCCTCGCCTTTGCAGGTATCGCATCTTCCGCCATCCACATTAAATGAAAAATGTTTGGGCTGAAAGCCCCGCATTTTGCTCAGAGGTTGTTTGGCAAACAAATCCCTTATTTCATCATACGCTTTAATATAAGTAACGGGATTGCTACGGCTTGATTTCCCAATCGGGTTCTGGTCCACCAATTCAATATAAGCCAGGCTATCCATATCGCCGGTGATTTGTTTGTGATACCCCACTTTATCACCGTATTCTCCTTTTATTTTTTGCAGGGCAGGGTACAAAATCTGTTTCACAAGGGTTGTTTTTCCGCTGCCACTTACACCGCTTACCACACAAAGTATATTTAGGGGAAACTCCACTGTTATGTTCTTTAAATTGTTTTGCCGGGCTCCTTCCACCTTAATGGAACGGTTCCATTTGCGGATCATTTTCGGTGGTTCAATTTTTAAAGCCCCGCTAAGGTATTTACCGGTAAGGCTCATTTGGTTCCAGGTGATATCATCATAGTTTCCCTCGGCCACCACTTCGCCACCAAGGTGTGAGGCCAGCGGGCCCATATCAATAATATGATCGGCCTCCCGCATCATCATTTCGTCATGCTCCACTACCACCACTGTATTTCCTAAGTCCCTTAATTCTTTTAATACCTTAATGAGGTTTGCAGTGTCCCTTGAATGCAGGCCGATGGAAGGCTCATCCAGTATATAAAGTGAGTTGGTAAGATTGCTTCCAAGGCTGCGGGTCAGTTGTATCCGCTGGCTTTCGCCCCCGCTGAGTGAATTAGCGAGCCGGCTTAAGGTAAGATACCCCAGTCCAACTTTTATCAGCGTATCAAGCCGGTTATGCAGTTCAATTAATATCCTTTTGCCAATCTCTATGTCATGCTGGCCCAACTTCAGTTCATCAAACCATTGTTTTAAATCTTTTACAGGCATTGTGCTGAGTTCGCCAATATGTTTTTCACCAATCCTTACATACAGTGCTTCTTTGCGAAGGCGGTAACCATTGCAATCGGGGCATTCTGTTCTGCCCCGGTACCGGCTGAGCAAAACCCGGTACTGCACCTTGTACAACTGCGATTCCACATCTTTAAAGAAATCGTTGATGCCAATACCATCCACTCCTTCCCAGAGTTGCCTGTATTGTTTTTCCGTGAGATCTGCTATAGGTTTATGTACAGGAAAATTGACAGCCCTGGATCGTTTGATAAAATTCTGCCGCCACCAGTCCAGTTTTTCCCCTTTCCACGGGGCCACCGCACCGTCGTACACACTTAATCGTCTGTCGGGAATCACCAGATCGGCATCAATGCCCAGCACCTGTGAAAAACCTTCGCAGGTAGGGCAGGCACCAAACGGGTTATTGAAAGAAAAAAGATTGGGCTGCGGCTCTTCAAACTGCATATTGTCAAGCTCAAAGCGGCTGTTGAAATGAAGAAGAGAGTTTGGAGTTTGGAGTTTGAAGTCAGGAATTACTTCCAGGTAAACGTCTCCTTCACCTTCGTAAAAGGCTGTGCCGATTGAGTCCGCTAAACGGTGTTTATCATCTTCGTCAAATTGCTTTACTAAAATCCTGTCAACCAGTATATGTGAAATCTTTTTCGACTTTAATTCTTTATCACTGAGTTCAAGAAGCTCTTCTATCCTGTGAACGTCTCCTGGCTCCTGACTCCCGGTACCCGACTCCCGGCTATAGACCCGGCTAAACCCTTTCTGTACCAAAATATTCAGCTCCTCCCTTACATCCCGGTTCTTATGCCGCTTGAAAGTAGCGAGGATAAACACTTTATCGCCTTCAGGCAGGTTTGCAATAGCTTCCAGCACATCTGTTACATCATCTTTCTTCACCTCCCTGCCTGAAACAGGAGAAATGGTTTTTCCGATCCGGGCAAAAAGCAGCCTCAGGTAATCATATATCTCTGTCATGCTGCCTACGGTGCTGCGTGGAGTTCTTGTTATCACTTTTTGTTCAATAGCAATGGCAGGACAAAGACCTTTGATATAGTCCACATCCGGCTTGTTCATTCGATTCAGGAACTGGCGGGCATAAGCGCTGAGGCTTTCGGCATATCGGCGCTGGCCTTCGGCATATAAAGTGTCAATCGTCAGGGATGATTTGCCCGAACCGGATACACCTGTCACCACAACGAGTTTGTTCCGGGGTATCTCCACGGTAACATTCTTCAGGTTGTGAACCCGAGCGCCTTTGATGAGGATGTTTTCTGCGGAAATTACGGTCTTCGGTTTGACGGGGTTCTTCCCTTTTATTCTGGTCTCCATTTTATGTCACACAAATGTAAAGCTGTGTGCTGCATTGTTTTCGGTCAAAATCATTAACAGTTCTTTGGCGAATAAAGTTACTGTATGGGGTTACAATTGTTTGGTTTTTTCACAGAAAATTCTATTTTTAGACTTCCAATATTCAAAACAATGAATAACCCAAAACTTACCCAGCCTATCGCATAACTTCTACTCAGTTTCTTTTATCGATCATTTTATTGTAACCAATATCCATGAACCATCCTGAACGGCTGTTGCCGTACGGGAAGCAACCTAAATCTGCAGGAGTTATGAAAACTTTATTAAAAAAAACAGACCATGAACTCATCCATCTGTTTCAAGATGGAAGCCTGGATGCCCTTGAAGCCCTGGTGCTGCGGCACAAGGATAAACTCTATACATCCATCCTGTACCTGGTAAAAGACAAATACCTGGCGGAAGATATCTTCCAGGATGTGTTTATCCGCATCATTGACACTATGCGGGGCGGCCGCTATACCGAGGAAGGAAAATTTCTGCCCTGGGCCATGCGGATAGCCCATAACCTTTGTGTGGACCATTTCCGGAAAGTAAAACGTACCCCCACCATCCGCACCGGTGAGGATAAAGACATTTTTGAAGTGCTGAATTTTTCAGAAGACAGCGCTGAGACCACGATGATGCGCAGACAGAGCCATGACCGTGTCCGTGATATGCTGCAGCGCCTGCCCGAAGACCAGCGGGAAGTGATCGTCCTCCGTCATTACGCCGACATGAGTTTTAAAGAAATTGCTGCGGCCACCAATTGCAGTATTAACACGGCCTTGGGACGGATGCGTTACGGATTAATTAATTTGCGGAAGCTGATGACTCAAAAACAAATCGCACTATAGCCTCACCCCTTCCCTCTCCATAAATGGAGAGGGAGCAACCGCCTCTCCGGAAAAAGAGAGGTAGAAGTTCTTGTCATTCTGTATCTCCACCCGGGAAAAAGATTTTTCTTCAAGGATCTTTTTGTTTGCTTGCCAAAACGGAAGGCTGGTACAGAATGACACCAAACTGACCCCCCCGATATAAACCGGGGGGCTTTTTATTCCTTGTATTGCTATTTTTTTGTTTTCCTGAATGTGTCGATTCCGCAGATGAGCCAGTCAGCGAATATTTTTGCTTTATTGCCCCGGGTGATATAGTATTTGGGTTTGGACATTAACTTCTCATCTGTGCTTAAAATAATATATTGTGGCTGAGAAGTGGCTCCAAAGTTCTCTGTCTGAAAAGTAGACCATTTATCGCCTACCGTAATGATCGGCTTTTCCTTGCCGGTTGAAGTTGTATAAGATACCTGCTCTGTCAATGGCAGGTTCCTCCTTTCATCTACGTATAAAGAAACGACCACAAATTCCTGATGCATCAGGCTGTCAACTACCGGGTCCGTCCAGACCGATTCCTCCATTTTGCGACAGTTTACGCAGCCCCATCCCGTAAAGTCGATGAGGACAGGTTTATTTTCCTTTCTTGCTTTGGCCAGTGCTTCTTCGTAATCTTTTAGGGGCTCAAAACCTCTTTTGCAATTCACAGGATTTTTATAAACGCTATAGCAAAGCGGTGGCGGGAACCCGCTGATCAGTTTCAGATTGGCTGCTTTTGTATTGGTGATGCCCGGTACAAGGTAAACAGTAACAGCAACAAAAAGAAGTATAAAAGCGATCCGGGTGATAGAATACTTCTTTAGCCTGTTCTTACCGAAAAGCCTGAAGAAACCCAGTAAATACAAGAACGTAAGCAAAGAGATTATTACCCATATCGCAATAAATATCTCTCTTTTCAAAAAGCCCCATTGCTTTACCAGGTCTGCATTGGAAAAGAACTTAACCGCCAACGCCAGCTCTAAAAAGCCCAGCACCACTTTCACTTCAGTCATCCATCCTCCTGATTTTGGTAATGATTGTAACCAATGAGGAAACATTGCAAAAAGCGCAAACGGAAGTCCCAGAGCAATACCGAAACCCGCAGCGCCGACCGATAACGGCCAGGCGCCCTGGTCTGCAACACCAACCAATAAAGTGCCGAGGATGGGGCCCGTGCAGGAAAAGGATACAATGGCCAGTGTAGCTGCCATAAAAAATATACCTCCTATATTTCCCAGGCCCGACCTTGAATCCATCCGGTTGGCCAGTCTCGGGGGCAATCCTATTTCAAACAACCCGAAAAAAGAAAGTGCAAACAAAACGAAGATGGCAAAGAAGATAAGATTCAGCCACACATTGGTAGAGATGTTATTGAATATTTCGGGGCTGATCGCTTTGCCGGCAACATGAAAAGGCAAAGTGATCAGCACATAGATAAGAAAAATAAAAAGTCCGTACATGCCGCCGTTCCTTATCCCTGTTTTCCTGTCTGCAGATTTTTTGGTAAAAAAAGTGACGGTAACCGGGATCATAGGGAAAACACAGGGGGTCAGTAAGGCGATCAGGCCACCCAACAGACCCAGCAAAAAGATCTTCAGCAGGCTTTTATTGCTGGTGCCATCATCCCCGCAGGGACTTGCCGGATTATTAATATCAATGGAAGCAATCTTTATCCGGGTTTTGGCTTCCACACCTCCTTCCAATGCCACTGTAAACTGATACTCTGTTGACGGATAAAACTCATCCTTCTTCCCATATGTATAAAATAATGACCCCTGCAACCGGGCGGGCACTGTCCCTTTAATTTCTATCAACGCTTTCCAGGAAGCAGCATCTTCATATACTTCCACCGTGGCGCCTTCAAAAATGGCACTGGGTTTTTTCACAGGCACTGCGTCAAGAATAAAATCTGCCTGGGGAACGATGTTGGAATCTGCAAACTTCAGTTCGGTAGTCTTTACATCCAGCAGCACCTGGTTGGGCGCATATAACTGCCATCCGCCGGTGGAAGGAATAGTAAAACTGATCTCGTATGTACCTTCCCCAATCTTTTTACTGGCGGCCACCCAGCCTTTCAGCGATGTTGAATCCTGAGACCAGGACAACCCATGAAAAAAAAGAGATAGAAAGAAAGCAGCAATGGTTTTATATTTCCGGGGCATAAAGACTGTTTAAAAATAAACGAGTTCTTTACAGGAACCCGTTTGTGGTATCGTACGTTATTCCCGTTCTTACTTTATCGCTATGGTGTAAGGTACTGTTTTGGGAGGCAGGCATTTCTTATCATCACAGGTCTGGTACATTACGCTGCCGGTCAGGTTCGTTTTCACATTTGCCTTCAGCTTTATCTTCTGGGTAAAAACAACCTTATTGGAATACTGGTTGGCCGACAAACCCAGTTCTTTATCAGTAAATTTTTCCAATTTGCCAGTCTCTCTCAGTTTCCCTTCCAGTGAAAAAAGCGGGTTGGGATTAAATGTAAAGGTAGTGGGCATGGCAATCGCATCTTCCGGCTGCTTCTGTGAATACAAATGCCATTTGCTTTGTATGGTTGCCACCATTTTTACTTCATATAGCTTATCTCCAATCTTAGTGGAACTGAACGACCAGGTAACCGGGTTCAACTGCGCCCTGCTCATCGCTACCGCAAAAACAAAGATGATTAGTGTTAATAATTTTTTCATATAATCAGATACGTAAAAATCCTGCTTTTAGTTATTACCTGCTGTTAAAATAACAATACTGCAAATTTACTCCCATCACCGGTAAAAATTGTAAGGAAAATGACGAATACCGGCAAAATACTGTTAAGATGATGTTTTTAGTAAACCAGTTGCTCCGCCATAAGCAGGGTTTGTATAATTTCCTTCCCGTCAGTATTGCCCAGTTCAGGTGAGCAGGCCCGCTCGGGGTGGGGCATCATGCCAAAAACATTGCGGGTGGCATTACAGATGCCGGCTATATTCCGGATGGCGCCGTTGGGGTTGGCATCGGAGGTTATGTGACCGTTCTCATCACAATAATAATAGATAACCTGTTGATTGGCTTCCAGTTCATCCAGCGTTTTTTTATCAGCATAATACCTGCCCTCGCCATGTGCTACGGGGATTTTGTAAGCCTTACCGGAATCATTGGTGATAAAAACATTTTTGCAAACAAATTGCTGGTTCCCGTTGCGCAGCAATGCGCCGGGCAGCAGGTGCGACTCACACAATATCTGGAAACCATTGCACACCCCGAAAACTTTCCCCCCTGCATTGGCAAATCCGATCACACTTTGCATCATCGGGCTGAAACGGGCAATAGCGCCGCACCTTAAATAATCGCCATAAGAAAAACCACCCGGCAGGATAATGCAATCTTCGGTAGTAAACCGGCTAAGATCATTATCCTTGTGCCAGAGCATCGTTACATCCTGCTTCAGGTCATACTTCAATGCATCATACATATCCCTGTCGCAATTGGAGCCTGGAAAAACAACAACAGCAAATTTCATCTGTGCGGTTTTGAAATTGGAAAGCACAAAGATAAGACAGTATGAAGATGGTGTAAGAAAGTCCTAATGGGCAGTATTTGCCGTGCCTGGGGATAGGACTAACGAACCCTGACTAAAGACTTATGAGCTACCAGCCAACCTGATAATAATATTGGTAACCGAGGATAAAGGCCACGGTAATCCAGAAAAGCAGCAATGGAAGTATCCTGAAGGAAGAGTACAGATAGGTGCAGGCATGAAAAACAGCAAAGGGGATAGCGGCCATGATCCAGTTTTCAAAAGTACCGGTGCCATTTACAAAAGGGATGATGAGGGCGCCCAGCAGGTAGAGCAGCAGCAGGCTCCAGCCTTTGCGCACTTGTATCAGCATACGCCGGAGGTTTTCCTGCACATAATATCCCCCGGCCAAAAAAGGTACTGCCAGTAAAAAAGCGCTGCCGGCGAGCCAAACGGATTGCTTCACAACCGGTAATTTCAGCGACAAATAAGGCATCAGTTCATTCCAACTCCAGTTGTCGGTCACAAAAAGATAAATGGCATAGAAATAAAAAGGTGTGGTTACGCCAACAAGGCAAACGATCCATTCATTCAGCCGGAAGGGCCGCATCACCCCCAGGGCCAGCAGTATCCATATTATGAAAGTGACGGAAGCGAAAAAAAGAAAGGAAGCGATGCCCAGCGACAGCCCTATATTGTACACAGCGCCCAGCGCTATGGGCTGGTTGTAGGTTTTAAAAAGCCGGGAAAGCACCAGAATCAGGATAAAGTTTACCAGCAACGGTGAAGAGAAATAATTCCATTCCGGCAAAAGCGATGTGATCAGCATATAGGCCATTCCCGGAAAATAATTGGGCCGGTTCATCATCCGCTGCGAGTTGATGAAGCCGGTAAGCATAGTGGCCTGCAGGAAAAGAGCCGCAAAAGCAAGAACAGGATAGGTTACGGGGTTTGTTTTGCCGTAGGGCTGCAAAAAATCGAGAATGACAGTAAATAATATACCGTCTCCCGGTCTTGCATCCGGGATATGGGGATGCATAAACATGGGGAGCTTGATAAGCACCCCAAACACCAGCAATATGAAGATATTGGCCGGATTTTTTTGTTTAAAAATACCTGTCACGGATAATGGACCGCTTTAATCAGTTTTAATTGAAGTCAACTTTGGCAAAGCAAATATAGCTACGATAGATGCAAGGTATGATCATTTGCCGGGCGCTTACTTGTTTGCCGTACTTGGGCATAAATTCATATCCTTTATCTAAGTTTTTCAGCGTGGGGTTGCGGGTAAGCTCCCCGCCGGGAGAAATGCTGAAATCAGTCAGCAGGTTATTCCTTCTTTCCTGGAGATTGAAAAGAAAATGAAGCTGATCACCGGTGTTCATCAGCTGATAGGATACCATATCGTCCGATTCATCGTTGAACTGGCTTTTGCCCACCACATTGCTCCATTCCAGTTCGCTTTTGCCATTGAAAGAAAATACGGCCACATTATCCGCATGATAGCGGACTCCCTGGTTGTTACCAAAACGGCTGTTCCAATAGGAGTTATTGAAATAGGGGGAGTAATATGCGCTGTTGTAGTAGGGAGCGTAAAAGGGAGAGCCGTACAGGTAGTTCCAGCGGTTCCAGTTGTTGAAGCGGGAAGTAGTGTAAAAAGCCTCGCTTCCGATGATGAACCCCCCGTCTCTCCGGGTGATGATCTGGCGGATAAAGAAATCATTGAAGGCCATCTTTAGGGAGGCATCTCCTTTTGCATCCCTGCGCATATCCTCTGTGAAAGTGAAAATGTTTTCATTCAATTTATTCGCCGTGGCTTTGTCCCATACAAAAAAATAAAACCCGTCAATATTGCCTTTCCGTTCCTTAAAATAGAATGATGTGAGGAAATACCGTTTATTGAAATTATCCGCCTTGATATGAATTTCATCGAGCATTGTTTTTTCTATATCCAGTTGCCGGGTCAGCAGCGTATCTGCCTGGGCATACTTCAACATCATGGTGGCCCGGCTGATATTATCGTTACTGTTTCTGAAGAATTTGCAGAAGACCATATCCCCCTCATTGTCCAGTGTAAAATCCCCCAGGTTCTCTGTTCGCTCCTCCATGGGTATTTCAAGGCGGCTTTTTTTCTGCAGTTGCAGTTTGTCGTTGTATAACAGGGTGGTCATCACAAAAAGCCTCCGGTTGCGGCTGTTGATCTTGAATACGCCTATCCTGCTTTTGTCCTCACTGGTAATGACCGTGTATATCCGGTTGTTGGCTGAAAAACCGATATGGCTGGTGTCCAGTTCCATCACCTCGCCGATGCGCTTTCCGTTTCCGTCAATGCGTGAAGCCATGCAATACACCACATTTTTTCGCTGATACTGGAATATGTTATAGCAGAAATCAGCATAAGGAAAGAAATCGGTATTGATCACCCGGTCATCTTTGGGCATGTACTCCTGCTCCACTTTACCCACCTGCTGCATCTCATTATCCAGCACGACGATCCAGTGCCGGTTTTTGGTGTTCTTATACACCAGAAAATTGCCGTGTATCTTGCCGGCCACATCAAAACTCATCCTGCGGCTGTCCTCTCTTTCATATTCCGAATACACAATTTTCTGTGCAGCAACTGAAAAGCTGGTACAAAAAAGTAAAAAAATAAAGCCCGGTCTGATCACTGTCATACTATGAAAATTTTTGATTATTAAAGTTACAGGTTGCCCGCTAAACCGTTCCTGATTTTTATACCGGTGCGGCCTGCAGCCCGATTACATTAACGATGTTTTACAATACCCGGTTGGCTGCCGTATTGTTTTTTGATGGCTGTTACCATAGGACAAACGGCAAAATTCCTGCCGTTATTGGCGATACCGGATTTTTGCTTATACCTTTGCAGGCAATTGCCCCGGAACCCGGATTCGTACCTTCTGTAGTGAAAACTGAGTCGGGCTGCAGGCAAACAAAGAACAACCACAGATAGTGAAAGTACCGACCAACAGAGTTACCACCGCCGGACTTATAATTGCCCTCGGAATTATTTACGGGGATATCGGGACATCACCACTCTATGTTTTCAATGCCATTATAGGGGGACGGGAAGTTAGCGAGACCCTCATCATCGGTGCTTTATCCTGTATCATCTGGACACTCACCATTCAAACCACCATTAAATATGTAATATTATTACTAAAGGCGGATAACCGGGGCGAGGGTGGCACATTTGCGTTATACGCCCTGGTGAGACGAAGAAAAAAATGGCTTGTAATTCCGGCAATGATTGGCGGGGCCGCCCTGCTGGCCGATGGTATCATCACCCCTCCCATTTCCATTACCTCTGCAATTGAAGGCTTAAAAGAGCTCTCCGCACTGGGGATTGAAGACGGAAGCAACACGGTGGTGATAATAGTATTGAGTATCCTTGCGGTTTTCTTTTTCATGCAACAATTCGGTACCGCTTCCATCGGGAAGTTGTTTGGCCCGATCATGTTCATTTGGTTCAGCATGCTGCTGGTGCTGGGTTTGATCCACGTTTTTGACGACCTGGCTATTTTCAAAGCGCTCAGCCCTTACTATGCAGTAGAGTTTCTCAAAAATTACCCCGATGGTTTCTGGTTGCTTGGGGCCGTATTCCTGTGTACTACCGGCGCCGAAGCTTTGTATAGTGACCTGGGGCATTGTGGTCGTGGCAATATCCGTACTTCGTGGATATATGTAAAAACCTGTCTTCTTGTTCACTATTTCGGGCAAGGAGCAAATTTGCTGGCACACAGAAATGGTATTACAGTTACTGATGAAATAAAACAATCCCTCAGCATTAATGCATTTTACGACCTGATGCCCCAATGGTTCATCATTCCCGGTGTTGTCATCGCCACCAGTGCTGCCATCATTGCCAGCCAGGCCATGGTATCCGGCGCCTATACATTAATAAGTGAGGCTATGCGGCTGAACCTGTGGCCCAAAGTAAAGATTCGCTACCCTTCAGAGGCCAAAGGACAATTGTTTATACAGGCTATCAACCTGCTGATGTTTTTCGGTTGCGTTGGCGTGGTTCTGTACTTCAGGAAATCATCAAACATGGAGGCGGCATATGGACTCGCTATCATTGTCACTATGCTGATGACAACAATATTATTTGCCAACTACCTGGTGCTGCACCGGGTACGATCTGTCTGGATTTACCTGTTTCTTACCATTTACCTGATTGTGGAAACCGGCTACCTCGTCGCCCTGATGATGAAATTCACTCATGGCGGCTATATCACCCTCATCATCGGCATGATCATGTTCCTGGTGATGTACATCTGGTACAGGTCAAGGAAGATCAAGAACCGCTATGTGGAATTTGTGCGCCTGGAACATTATATTCCCAAGATACAGGAACTCAGTAATGACAAATCGGTACCCAAATACGCCACACACCTGGTTTATCTGACCAGCGCCAATAACCCCAAAGAGATTGAGCACAAGATTATTTACTCTATCCTGAACAAAAAGCCCAAGCGATCCGACATTTACTGGTTTGTGCATGTGGATACCAAAGACGATCCCTATACCTGTGAGTACAAAGTAGAGCATATCATCCCCAATGATATTATCCGGGTGGATTTTCGTCTGGGCTTCCGGATGGAACCCCGCATCAACCTGATGTTTCGCAAAGTGGTGGAAGACCTGGTAGCCAATAAGGAGGTGAACATCATGAGCCGTTATGAGAGCCTTGCCAGCAGTGGCACGGTCGGCGATTTTCAGTTCATGGTAATGGAAAAATACCTGAGCCAGGACAATGAACTGCCCTTCTTCGAAAGAATAATCATGAAATTCCACTTCTGGCTGAAGGAGCAGAGCCTGTCTGAAGAAAAAGGTTTCGGACTGGATGCGGCCAATGTTACCGTAGAAAAATTCCCGCTGATCGTAGCGCCGGTTACCAACCTGAAGCTGAAAAGAGTGGAGGAATAGATTATTGATTACTAAATATTAATTATTGTACTCAAAGAATAGTCTGAACGGCAGGAAATTGCAGATTTGGGGATAATAATCAGTAATTAATAAGCAATAATATTGTAAGACTCCTCAACCAAGATCACATTGCCTGCTTTCATCTGGTATATCATCCTGGGCATTGCCGTCCTTTCTCTCCTGGCCTATTTCCTGCAGGAAAAATTCATCTTCAAGCCTGAAAAGCTCAAACAGGATTTCGAGTTTAAATATGATGTGCCTTTCCGGGAATATTTTTTTGACATTGAGCCCGGTGTCCGTATCAACGGCCTGCATTTTTTCCGGGATCAGCCCAAAGGGCTTATCCTTTATTTTCATGGCAACACCCGGAGCATTAAAGGCTGGGCCCGGTATGCCAAAGATTTTTACCGGTATGATTATGATGTACTGCTGCTGGACTACCGTGGCTTTGGCAAAAGCACCGGCAAGCGGAGTGAAAAAGAAATGCTGAACGACATGCAGTTTATCTACGAAAAATTGAAGGAAAAATATTCTGAAGATTACCTGATAGTATATGGCCGCAGCATGGGAAGCGGTTTTGCCACCAAGCTGGCCTGCGATAACCACCCCCGCTATCTTATTCTGGATGCGCCCTATTTTAATTTCTTACGGGTGATTGAACGGTTTCTTCCGATACTTCCGGTCCGCCTGGTGCTCCGGTTTCATTTACGAACCGATCGCTGGCTGCCAAAAGTGAAATGCCACACCTATATTATTCATGGCACCAAAGACTGGCTGATACCTATCCGGCACAGTGTGGCGTTGCAGAAAATCAATCCGCAAAAGATCACCCTCATCCGCATTCATGGCGGCGGGCATAATAATCTCCCTTCTTTTGATGAATACCACAATTTTGTAAGGGATATATTGAAATACTGAACTAATGATAGAAAAAGGAACAAAGAAAAGAATAGGAAAATGTTTAAAGATCGCCGCCGTTATATATGTGCTGGGAGGTATTGCTCTTTACTTTCTGCAGGATTATATTTTGTTCCGCCCCGTGTCGCTGAAAAGGGAACATAAATTTGATTTTCCGCAGCCGCATAAGGACATCAGCATTGCCATGAACAAGGAGGATACGCTAAACCTTGTTGACTTTTCTTCAACGGATACACTGACAAGAGGTGTGGTGTTGTATTTTCATGGAAACAAGAAGAACATTTCCTGGTATGCCAAATACATCCCGTATTTCACCCGGCATGGTTACCAGGTGCTGATGATTGATTATCCCGGATATGGGAAGAGTACTGGAAAGCTCACAGAAAAAAAATTATACGAATGGGCCTTGCAGGTTTACCGGCTCGCTATGAAGCGTTTCCCGGCAGACAGCATCCTCATCTATGGCAAAAGCATGGGCACCGGCATTGCCGCAAGACTGGCATCTGTCAGGGATTGCAAACGGCTGATGCTTGAAACTCCTTATTATGATTTTCCTTCCGTTGTCAAACATTACCTGCCCATTTATCCTGTGCGCCGGATGCTCCATTACCAGATGCCCACATATCAATACCTGAAGGAAGTGGCTGCCCCTGTCTCTATTTTTCACGGAACGAAAGACAGGGTGATCGTTTACAAAAACTCAAAATGGCTGAAGCCTTCATTGAAACCGGGAGATGAGCTGATCACCATTAAGGGCGGGCATCATAATGATCTGTACCAGCATAAAGAAACCATCAGCAAACTGGACTCCCTGCTGAAGCTTTAAATTCTGCTGTATATCCCAAACCCCTGAAATTTCCGAATTGCATTAATTCATAATCAAACAGTTAGTAAAAAAAATACTCTAAAAGTGGTATTGTTTTCGCTTTGACGGGACTCTACCTTTGTCCTATGAAATATCTTATCCTGATCGGTCTTTTATTTCCCGGGAAATTGGTTTCTGCCCAGGAACCTCTCAACTACCCCGATCTGCTATCGGGTACCCGTGAAATTAATTTGGCTGACAGCTTCCATTTCGACACTGACCCCACTGAGCTAACTGCCCTGGACAGTTTTACTGTAAAAAAATGGTTTCCACAGCTGCTTCCGGCCAATGCCAGCAATAAATTCAAGAACCGGAAATTTTCACTGGTCGGGAAGATCACCTCACAGGAGAATTTTGACCTGCTGGTGCTGCAGGAAGAAAAAAGAAGAAGCGACAGCACGGGCACCCAGGTGGTATATCTTATTTCAGCCAAAAAAACCGGTGATTTTATCTCCTCGCTGAAAGCCGCCGTGGTAGGATCCAAAAAAAGGACCGGTTACAATATTTCATCCTGCCTGTATAAAGATTACCGGATCATCCAGGACTCAAAAATTACGGTGGATAATAAAGCTATCAATGATATGGCGTACTATAAAATAAATGCCAGCGGAAGGTTTGTGAGCTATCCAAAATTTGAGTGATTAATTTTCTTCCAGTAACACTTTTGAGTTGGTAATTTTCAGTTTGTATTCCACCCCTATTTTCATGGCATAGTTCAGATCGGTATGGCTTACCGGGAAATCAAAACAGACTGGGTAATCATACTCTTTTATGACTTCCCAGATAATTTCCTGAACAGTTTGTCCGAATGGCCTTTCTGTATCCTTTACATCACTGAATATACCCACTATCAGCCCGGCCAGTTTTGCAAGTTTTCCGTTTCTTTTCAGTTGGTGCATCATGCGGTCAATATTGTACAACTGCTCTCCCACATCCTCTATAAATAGTATCCGGCCCTTTGTCTTCAGGTCTGACTCAGTACCCACAAGATGTGCCAGCAGGGCCAGGTTGCCGCCCACTAATTCACCTTCCGCTTCTCCAATACGGTTAAAATCGTTTGTGGTGCAGGTGTATTTTGTTTTCTTCCCTTCCAGCACATCTCTTAATGAAGCAACATAGGGGTTGGAGTGACCCCCATCATTAAAGGCGCCTGCCATTGGGGCATGCAGCGAGGAGATATAATAATTGGAATAAAGATGACAGTGCAGCACCGTAATATCGCTGTAGCCAATTATCCATTTAGGGTTTTTTCTGAATTTTTTGAACCGGATATCTTCAATGATCCTGCCGGTTCCATATCCGCCACGGGCACAAAGCACCGCTTTCACGTCTTCGTCATCCAGCATTTGCTGAATATCGGTCAGCCTTTCTTCATCTGTGCCGGAAAAATAAGTTGCTGAACTGCTGCCAACCGTCTTCCCAACCTTTACCTGGTATCCCCATTCTTTTAAAGTCTGCATGCAGGTCTGTACCCGTTCAGCTTCCATATACCCGGCCGGGCACAGCAGGCCGATGGTATCGCCTTTTTTTAAATATGGCGGTATTTTTATCATGCTACTTGTGTTTCCTATAAAGTTATCTGAAATCCCTCATTTTGGGCAATGGTTTTCAATCCGGTATTTTTGCAGCAGTAACCGCAGAGTCGCTAAGGCGCAGAGTTAATTTTTCTCTGCGGCTCTACGTCTCTGCGGTTCAGATTATAATATGACTGACCCCAAACGATATTTAGTAACCGCCGCCCTGCCTTATGCCAATGGCCCCCTGCATATCGGGCATATCGCCGGCTGTTACCTGCCTTCGGATATTTATGTACGGTACCAGAGGGCGCAGAAAAGAGATATAAAATTTATCTGCGCCAGCGATGAGCATGGAGTGCCCATCACCATCCGTGCCATGAAAGAAGGTGTAAGCCCGCAGCAGATAGTGGACAAGTATCATGCACTCATGAAAGAGGCCTTTACGAAACTGGGTATTTCTTTCGACATCTATTCAAGAACGTCCAGCAAGGTTCATCATGAAACCTCGGCCACTTTTTTCAAAAAACTCTACGACGACGGATTGTTTGAAGAAAAAGAAACAGAGCAGTACTATGATGAAAAGACAAAGACATTCCTGGCCGACCGGTACATTACCGGTACCTGCCCCGTTTGCGCCAATCCAAATGCTTACGGTGATCAGTGTGAAAAATGCGGATCTGCATTAAGCCCCGAGCAGCTCATCAATCCTAAAAGCACCCTGAGTGATGCCGTGCCGGTAAAAAAGAAAACAAAGCATTGGTACTTTCCGCTGCAGCAATATGAACCCTGGTTGAAACAATGGGTATTGGAAGAACATAAAGAATGGAAGAACAATGTATATGGCCAGTGTAAAAGCTGGCTGGAAAGCGGATTGCAAAGCCGGGCCATGACCCGAGACAGCAACTGGGGAGTAAAAGTGCCACTGCCTGATGCGAAAGGAAAAGTGCTGTATGTGTGGTTTGATGCGCCGATTGGTTATATCAGCGCTACAAAAGAGCTGACTGACAAGTGGGGTGACTACTGGTGTAATGAAGACAGTAAACTGGTTCATTTCATTGGCAAAGATAATATCGTCTTCCACTGCATCATTTTTCCCGCAATGTTGAAGGCACATGGTGGCTTTGTGCTGCCGGACAATGTGCCCGCCAATGAATTTTTAAACATTGAAGGCGATAAAGTAAGCACCAGCCGAAACTGGGCTGTGTGGGTGCATGAGTACCTGAAAGATTTTCCGGGCTGCGAGGATGTGCTGCGTTATGTGCTTTGCGCCAATGCCCCGGAAACCAAAGACAATGATTTTACCTGGAAAGATTTTCAGGACAGGAATAATAATGAACTGGTCAGCATTTTTGGCAATTTTGTAAACCGTACCTGGGTGCTGATGCATAAACTCAGCGGCGGCAAAGTGCCGAAATTGCATGAAGATATCCTCGATGATACAGACAAGACCATGATGGCTGAATTTGAGAACAGCAGGGCCGAAGTGCAGTCAGCGCTGGAGTATTATCATTTCAGGGATGCTTTGTTCCAGGTAATTGAACTTTCAAGGAAAGGCAACCAGTACATGCAGAAAAAGGAGCCCTGGATCGTCGCCAAACAGGCAGCTGAAAACCCTGAGGCCCAAAAGTGGATTGACAACTGTTTGCATATCTGCCTGCAGCTATGTGCCAACCTCGCTGTGCTTATCAACCCCTTCCTGCCCAACACTGCCCGGAAAATGCTGCACATGATGAAAGTGGTGGACAAAATGCTGGACTGGGAAAATGCCGGTAAACTGAAACTGCTGAGTGTGGGTTACAGTTTGAGAGAGCCACAGTTATTATTCAGAAAAGTTGAAGACGATGAAATCAAATTACAGCTTGAAAATCTTAAATCAGGACTCATACTAAAAGAAAGAACCAAAATGGAACAGAACAACAACAGGTCTGCAGGGGAAGGAGGCAACCCTACCTCCGATAAACCTCCGGCTGGCAAGCCAGTAATCCAGTATGACGATTTTGCAAAACTGGAACTGAAAGCCGGCACTGTAACCGCCTGCGAAAAAGTGGAAAAAGCAGATAAGCTGCTGAAGCTGGAAGTTGACCTGGGCACAGAAAAAAGAACCATTGTTTCAGGTATCGCTTTACATTACCGGCCGGAAGCGATTATCGGTAAACAGGTCATTGTTGTTACCAACCTGGCGCCAAGGAAAATGAAAGGGATCGAAAGCCAGGGAATGATACTGACGGCAGAAGACAGCAACGGCAATCTGCAATTGCTTACGCCTGAAAACCCGGTAGCGCCCGGCTCCGGCATAAGTTAAATGAACGGATGTTTTTTTTAAAATCACCCCCACGGGGTGATTTTTTTGCGCCGGGCTTTTTCAAAAAGGTTTGTTTTAATTTTAGAAAACCAGATTTTCATAAAACGAACCATTTATGCCTGTCCCTTCTTTTAAAGCACTTATCCTTTGCTGTACCCTTTGGGGCCAAACATATTTGGCTGTTGCCCAAAACCAGGAAGAATTTGATAAAAAACTGACCGAAATCTACACCGTTAATACCACTGATAAAAAGAAAGCCCTGGCCCTCTCCAAAGAACTTTATAACACGGCGGAAAAGAAAAAAGACCTGCAAACCATCACCAATTATTACATGCTGAAGAACTTGTTTGAAAACATAACGCCGGATGCAGCGCTGGCTAAAACCTGTGCAGATAAGGCAGACAGGCTCACCAGGGAATCCGTAGGGAAAAATGTGCCGAAAGCAGACTATGGAAGCGACAGCATGAACCTCTGGTACAATACCCTGTATCCTGGCCTGTATGAAACAAAGGATCCGGACAATGCCAAAAAAGCCCTCTTTTTCCTGGACAAATACAGTTCCTTCCGGTCTTTTGCCAACTATACTGGCATTGCTTATGCATTTGAACGCAACGGCGATTTTGACAATGCTCTGAAATACTATGAGCACTCCCTGCAATTTGCAGGTGATGAAAAAAAAGAACATGTATCTTACCTCTATTATATCCTCTTTCTTACCAAAGCAGGCGATTACCAGAAAGCGGATGAACTAATTAAAAAAATTGAAGGGCTGGCGCTTACCGCTTCTTCTGAAATTTTGAAAACATCGTACCGGAATGAGGCCCTGTCTGCACATACCCTGTATTATTATTATGTAGGCGACTATGAGTCGTATGTAAAATCATCCAACGCACAATTTGCCGAACTGTCAAAAATGTATGCAGCCTACAAAATGCCCTGCTCCGGGCAGGAGAATATCCGGCTCACCAATGCAGCGGTGGCCAGTGAGTTTCTGAAAGATTACAATGCCGCAGAGAAATACTGGAAAAGCAGAGACTCCGCCTACACCGCGTGGATCAAATGCCAGAAAGAGCAATATCCCAACCTGAAGCTCTATGATTTTTCCATGTGGCCTGTTTTCCTGCTGAAGAGAGGAAAGGATAAACTGGTTCCCCGCCCGGTGGATTACTATATCAACGAAACAGAAAGCTATTACAACAGTTTTGACCAGTATGCCGATATGAGCATCCGCTACTACCAGGCCACTCATCTCGCCTTTCTGAAATCACCCAAATACAAGCCTGTTTTCCTGCCTATTTTAGACAGGATTCGTAATACAAAAGATTTCAGGGAATCTACCCGTCCGTTTACCGATTTTGCTTACTTCCTGATGCGGGACCGAAACTGGAATGAATCTAAAAACATTTACAATGAACTTTATACACTCAACAGCGGCTGGATTAATGACATCATCTTTACTTTCGGCGAAAAAGCATTTGTGACCTACTACAATGCCAAACTAAAAGATGGCTATGAAAATTTTCACAGCTTTGTAAGGGTTGCAAAAGATAAACATCCGGCCCTGTTTCCCGAATTGTCCGCACAGGCATACAATAACCTGCTCTTTACCAAATCCATTTCGCTGCAGGGAACCAAAAAAAGAAAGGAAGCGTTTATCAAAAGCAGTGACCATGCCACCATCCAACTATATGAGAAATGGTTAGACAAAAAGCAACAACTGATACGGGAATATTTCAAATCATCTGGCCCGGCTGGTGGCCCGCCCACTGCTGAAAAACCTGCACAACCTGATCTGAAAACCCTGCAGGATGAAGTGGCGCAAATGGAAAATCAACTCACCACCCGGTCTAAAAATTACAAGAAGCTGCTGAAAATAACACCGCCTGATTGGAAAGAAGTGCAGGCTAAACTGAAAGAGGGCGAAGCGGCGGTGGAAATGATACGCTTCCAGTGGAGGGATCAGGTGTATTATTCCGATACGGCTTATTATGCTGCATATATCATCACTAAAAACGACCCGCATCCCAATGTGGTGTACCTTCCCGGCGCTGCCGCCGACCTGGATAATAAATCTTATAAAAAATATAAGGATAACATCCGGTTCAGAATTGAAGACAAAGACTCCTACAACAATTACTGGAAAGCCATACAGGACAAATTAACTGGAATTAATAAAGTGTATTTTTCTCCCGACGGCATTTATCACCTCATCAATATCTCCACGCTGAAGAACCCGGTCAGCAACAAGTTTGTGCTGGATGAAACCGAGATCCACTCCACTACTTCCACCGGTGATATTGCTTTGGCCGCCGTGGCAAGAAAAGACCTGCCTGCCGGACAGGCAGGTATCAGCACGGCCGTACTGATCGGCCGGCCTGCTTACAAAACCACAGCTCCCATATCGGCTGTACCCCTTACAGATGAAACCACCCGTTCCTTTGTCAGCAGTTTCAGGGATGCGGATATTAAGGATCTTCCCGGCACCGAAGAAGAAGTGATGGCCATTAAAAAAGAAATGGAACAGGAAAAAGTAACTGTGAAGTACTACCTGAAAGAACAGGCCACAGAAGATAAGGTGTATCAGTTGCACAGCCCTGCCATATTGCATATAGCCACACATGGCTACTGGTCCGGCGCCGGCGAAAATCCCACGGATGGTTACCGAGTGTTTAATGCCATGGTGAACTCCGGCCTTTTACTGGCTGGTGTGGTCAATTATTACAGCAGCGATGAATACCCGGATACTTATGACGGCATACTGACAGCTTATGAAGCACAGAACCTCGACCTTCAAAATACATCACTGGTCATTCTGTCTGCCTGTGAAACCACACTGGGTTACTTAGATGCAGGCGAAGGAGTGTATGGCCTGCAAAGGGCTTTCCGTGCCGCAGGCGCAGGCAGCATCATGACCAGCCTCTGGAAAGTGGATGATAATGCCACCAAAGATTTTATGATCGCTTTTTACAAGCACTTTTTAAAGACAAAAGACAAGGCGGCAGCATTTGCCACGGCGCAAAAGGCTATCAAGGAAAAATATATCCATCCTTATTTCTGGGGTGCATTTGTAATGGCGGGGGAGTAATATCAAGCTATACCTTTTTGCTTCTTTACAAAATCTCTTATCTTCGGTTTGTAAATAGTTGCATAACTAACTAATTTTGCCGTATGTCAAAAAGGGTTATCAGAAAACTGGCTGTGCTGGGCAGTGGGGTGATGGGTTCACGGATTGCTTGTCATTTTGCCGGCATAGGGGTTCAGGTTTTGTTACTTGATATTGTGCCAAAGGATTTGCCGGCAGGGGCAAAACCGGCTGAAAGAAACAAGATTGTGAATGATGCGCTGGCTGCTGCCATCAAATCAAACCCCTCTCCTGTTTACCACAAAGACGTTATTAAGAAAATAAGCACCGGCAATTTTGAAGACAATATGAATGAAATTGCGGGTTGCGACTGGGTGATTGAAGTAGTGGTGGAGCGATTAGACATCAAACAGAAGGTTTTTGAACAGGTGGAAAAATACAGAAAGCCCGGTACGATAATTACTTCCAACACCTCCGGTATTCCCATCCACCTGATGGCGGAAGGAAGAAGTGAGGATTTTAAAAAACATTTCTGCGGCACCCATTTTTTTAACCCGCCCCGTTATTTACGTTTACTGGAAATTATCCCTTCGCCATTTACCGATCCTGAAGTAACCAACTTCCTGATGAGCTATGGCGATTTGTATTTGGGCAAGACCACCGTGCTTTGTAAAGACACCCCGGCTTTTATCGCCAACCGTATTGGTGTATTTGGCATGATGGCCATCATGAATGTAAAAGAGAAACTGAAGTTAAGTGTGGATGAAATTGATGCATTGACAGGCCCCATCATTGGCCGTCCAAAATCCGCCACCTTCCGCACTGGTGATGTGGTGGGCCTGGATACGCTGGTAAAAGTGGCCAAAGGTGTGGCTGACAATTGTCCTGATGATGAAGCGAAAGAACAATTCAATATTCCGGTATGGCTGGAAAAGATGATCGCCAATAACTGGCTGGGTGATAAGACAGGACAGGGATTTTTCAAAAAAATGCCCCCATCCCCTAGTGGGGAGAAAGAAATCCATACTCTTGATTTGGAAAGTATGGAATATAAACCGCGGGTGAAGGCAAAATTTGCCTCGCTGGAAGCGGCCAAACCCATTGACGATTTATACAGCCGTTTAAAAATGCTTGTCGCCGGCCAGGATAAAGCCGGTGAGTTTTACCGTTTATTCCATTACGGTTTGTTCTCCTACATCTCACACCGCATCCCGGAGATCAGCGATGAACTGTACCGGGTGGATGATGCGATGATGGCCGGCTTTGGCTGGGAGATCGGCGCTTTCGAAAGCTGGGATGTATTGGGTGTAGAAAGAACAGTGCTGGCAATGAAAGAAGCGGGTTATAAAGTTGCGGCATGGGTTGATGAAATGTTAGCGAAAGGGAATAAATCCTTTTATAAGATTGAGAACGGCAGGAAGCTCTATTATAGCCCTGCAATATCGGGTTACCAGATCCCCCCCTCGGGGGGCGGGGGGGCCGCTTTTATCATCATGAGTAATTACACAGATAAACAGATCTGGGAAAACGGCAGTTGCCGTTTGTATGATTTGGGTGATGATGTGCTCGGCCTGCAATGGTTCACTAAAATGGGAAGTATTGGCGGAGATGTATTAAGCGGTATTCAAACAGCCATAGATAAAGCCGAAAAAAGTTATAAAGGGCTGGTGATAGCCAATGAAGGCCCTAATTTTTCTGCCGGCGCCAATGTAGGCATGATCTTTATGCTGGCCATTGACCAGGAGTATGATGAACTGGATATGGCCATTCGCTTGTTCCAAAATACAATGATGCGGACAAGATATTCCTCTGTGCCGGTGGTGGTAGCACCTCATGGCCTTGCATTAGGCGGCGCCTGCGAGCTGAGTTTACATGCGGATAAATGTTGTCCCGCTGCCGAAACATATACCGGCCTTGTAGAATTAGGTGTTGGTTTAATTCCCGGTGGTGGCGGCACCAAAGAATTTGTATTAAGGGCATCCGATGAGATGCATGAAGATGAACCGGAAACCATTACACTCAAGAACCGTTTTCTTGCCATTGCCACGGCCAAGGTTGCCACATCAGCACATGAAGGATACGGAATCGGAGTGTATCGGAAAGGCCTGGATGAAATGGTAATGAACCAGGGAAGAAGGATTGCAGCAGCAAAAAAATCAGTGACAGAACTGTTTGACAGCGGTTATGTGGCACCGGTTCAGCGAAAAGACATCAAAGTGCTGGGCCAGTCGGCCCTTGGCGCATTGTATTCGGGGATACATGCCATGAAAACAGCCAACTATGCCACGGAGCATGATGCACTGGTTGCAAAAAAATTAGCTTATGTAATGTGCGGAGGTGATTTAAGCGAGCCGACTTTTATTTCTGAGCAATATTTACTTGATCTGGAAAGAGAAGCTTTCTTATCTCTTTGCGGCGAGAAAAAGACATTGGAAAGGATACAGAGTGTCTTAAAAAGCGGAAGGCCTGTCCGCAACTAGGGTCTGACGGTCTCCGTCTGGCCCGGTCTTACAAATTCAGCTAAAAGACTTACTTTAGGGTAAATACTTAAACCATCCTAAACTGAGTCTTATGAAAGGATCACTCTTCGCCATCCTGCTGTTATTATTCAGTGTGCAGGCTTACAGTCAGAAAGATTTAGCCGGAGCATATGGCTATGCCATGCCTTTACAAAAACCTCAGCCGCCTAAAGACAAAACAGCCATCCCCGGCGGGCAGCTTGTATTAATCAAATTGGAAAACAATAAATACCGTTTCTGGCTGGATGTGCTTACCGGCCCTCCCGGTTACAACCGCGGCGAAACAGACGGGACCATCACATTTGTAAACGATACGGCCTCTTATGACAATACTTTTGAAGATGCTGAAAACCCCTGCATGCTAAGGTTTAAACTTACCGGTAACACTATTACCATCAACAGCCACTCCACTTCCTTTAATTGTGGTTTTGGAAACGGTGTACATGCAGACGGGGACTATACAAGACTGAAAACCCAGCCGGTGTTGGACAGTAAATGGCTGCACAAAGAATATCCCGGTACACCTATGGCCACAGCCCATGCCGGTAAAACCGAATTGTTCCAGGATGAAAACTGCCTGGTTCCATTTTCACCAAAAAAATACTTTAATAAGGGTGACAGTTTTCTCAGCATTGCCGAAACCGCTAAAAGTATTTATACCGAATACATCCCTTCGCCCGGAAAATTCATCTGGGGATGGATAAAGAAATCTGACGTGAAAACAGAAGAATCAAGGTAAAATGGGATCGGCAGAAATAAGCATTGACCAGATCATCATTTATTCACATATCATTACCTATGGCCATGCCGCAACGGCAGCGTTGACGGAAATGATCAGGGAAGAGATTGAAACCATGTGGAATGAGCCAGCAGGCAGTATCACGCTGCAAAATAAACGTTGCAATGTTATTTTCAGGATTAGTTCTTCGTATGAACCCGGTTTAGCCGATATTGATATCTATCAGAACCTTGACCCCCGCAATAATTATTTCCGCATTGAAGAATTTGCACACGGCAACATTTCGTTTGTGGATGGCCTTGGTTGCAACAGCGGATATTTCAAACTGGAAAACCTGTACAAGGGCTCCACTACCGCTGCACATGAATACGGCCACACTTTAGGGCTTGATCACCCTGTTGACCTTGACCTGCGGGGCATGGGTGTACCGGGCATCATGTACCCGAGGGGAACATTAGTTGATCCGCAGTACCAGTATGATTCTTCCAAACCGGCCGGCGATGTGGGCGGCACCCTGCACCCCATGTACCGTAGAGTGCTAAAAAGTGACATCCAAAACCTGAAATTAGATAAACTGGTATTTGAAAATGGTAAAGCCGTTATTGGTGAGTTTACCAATTACTGGCACCAGGATCATTCTCAAATTGACCCCACCCAACTTTCATTTTTGCATTAATGAAGAAATGGCAGCGGCTATTCCAGGATATTTGAATTGAAACCCCGAATCAATTAATTTTTTACTGCTTACTGTGGCGCTTTTAAGTACCTCCACACTCATTTCACCAAGCAGGGCCTTGAGGATAAAAGCTGGGACTATTACCGGTACAAAGGGTTTTTTCCGGGCCCGGGCCAGTTCCATTACTAATTTTTTATTGGAAACAGGTTGCGGGGCAACAGCATTATAAACTCCGGTCATTCCTTCATGCTCCAATGCTGAAATAAAAAGACGCACCAGGTCGTCAATATGTATCCAGCTGATGAATTGCTTACCATTTCCCAGGATTGAAGCTATGCCCCATTGCATGGGTTTAATAAACTCGTTCAGGGCGCCTCCATCCTTACTCAGTACAATACCAATGCGCAGCTTCACCAGTCTTTTCCCAAGCTCCATAACCGGTTCAATACTGTTTTCCCAAAGTTGGCAGGTACTTCCCAAAAATCCATTGTCGGCTGGGGATACTTCTGTAAAGGGTGAAGGATTGGGAACAACCGGGTCTTCACCATACCAGCCGATAGCAGATGCGCTGACAACGGCTTTTACTTTATTGGGCGCTTCGCTGAGTGCTTTTACCAGCAGGCCGCTGCTTTGCACACGGCTGTTGACGATTTCCTGTTTTCTTTTTTTTGTCCACCGTTTTTCAGCTACCCCGGCGCCTGCAAGATGAATGATATAATCAACCTCGCTGATGGCTGTCTTATCAAGTTTTTGGTTCTTTATATCCCAACCGGCATATGAAAGTCCGTGAGCGGTTGTTGATACTGGTGTGTTCCTGGAAAGTATGATGACTTTATAACTTTTTTGCAACAATACCTTTGAAAGGGCTTTGCCCACCAACCCGGTGCCTCCGGTAATTAATACAACTGCCATATAACGCAAATTAACAACCGTTAACAGACAATGTTCACCGCCAATGGCAGGAAACATATACCTTCAACCCGCAATATTATAACATATGAGTATAGTTCTTTCTGTAAAGAATCTTTCCAAATCCTACACTACCGTCAGGGCATTAAACGGTGTGTCATTTGATGTGCCTGAAGGAAGTGTATTTGGCATTTTAGGCCCCAACGGGAGTGGTAAAACTACTTTACTTGGCATTATTATGGATGTGCTGCGTGCCAACGCCGGTGAATTTCGCTGGTTTGCTAAACCAGGCTCATCAGAACAACGAAAGAAGATAGGATCACTGCTTGAAACACCCAACTTCTACAGCTACCTGTCGGGTACCGACAATTTAAGGGTTACACAGGCTATCAGCGGCAGGGGTACTAAAAGAGATATTGATGCCGTACTAAAAAAAGTGAACCTGTATGACCGGCGCTGGGCTCCTTTCAAATCGTTCAGCCTTGGTATGAAACAACGGCTTGCCATTGCATCCGCTTTGCTTGGAAACCCGAAAGTGATGGTGCTGGACGAGCCTACCAACGGGCTGGACCCTGTAGGTATTGCAGAGATCAGGCAGCTGATTGTTGAACTGCGGGAGAAGGGCCATACCATCATCATGGCCAGCCACCTGCTGGATGAAGTAGAGAAAGTATGCACCCATGCCGCCATTTTAAAGAATGGCCACCTCATTATAACCGGTGAGGTGGAAAATATCATGATGGATGATGATGTGGTGGAAGTCAGTGCTGCCGATATCAACACTCTTGCTGACCTGTTTCGAAAAACCGGAAAGGAAGTGATAATTGATAATAAGGCTAATACCGTTCAGATAATATACCCTAAAAGAACAGCACAGCTGGATGATATTAACCGGTTTTGTTTTGATAACGGATTAGTGCTCTCACATCTTTCATTACGAAAAAAAAGACTGGAAACCAGGTTTTTTGAACTGACCAATAACTGAGACTAATGAAAACCCTGATATATACCGAATGGCTGAAAATGAAAAAGTACAATGCTTTTTGGTGGATCATGGGCATTACAGCGTTTTCCTATCCCGGCATCAACTACATATTTTATTTTGTTTATGACAGTATCGTAAACAACCCCACCCAGGCAGGCCAGCTGGCTAAAATGGCATTGGGAAACCCTTTTAGTTTCCCCGAAGCATGGCATACGGTGGCTTATTTTTCCTCCTGGTTTGTATTTATACCTGCTGTAGTGGTCATCATGTTCATCACCAACGAATACAGCTTTAAAACCCACCGTCAAAATATCATTGACGGCTGGAGCCGCAACCAGTTTATCACCAGTAAATTGATTGACGTAATCATCATTACACTTATCATAACCCTGCTTTATGCGGTGATATCCTTTGTAACCGGCACACTGAATGAGGAAAGGCTGATTAAAAGCACCTGGGAACAGGCCTATTATATCGGGCTCTTTGCCCTGCAGACATTTTCCCAGTTGTCCATTGCATTCCTCATCGGGTTCCTGGTAAAGAAGGCTTTTATCGCCCTGGGTATTTTCATATTCTGGTTTTTTCCTTTTGAGCCTATCATGGTTGCCCTTTTAAAAGAATATGTGAACGACTGGGGCCGTTTTATGCCCCTGGAGATTTCGGACAGACTGATCCCAAGGCCCGCCTTTCTGGGTAAGCTTGATGAAACCGGTTACAAGCAAGCCCTGAATGCTATTCCGCAGCATGTGCTCTATACCCTGTTTCTTACCTCCATTATCTGGCTGATATGTTTTGGGATGAATAAGCGGAGGGATTTGAAATAACAAAACCCCCCCGGTTGAAACCGGGGGGAACAACTAAAAATCACTAGCTAAATGCTCAGTGCCCGCCCGGATGCCCGGGGCGGACGGGGCTTCATTGGAACGAACTTCCGTTGATCAACCTTTGTCTATGCTTCGTCAGGCTCTGCATAAAAAAGGCTGACAGTTATTTATTAGTCAGGTTTCTTCCCGTCTAAGAAAGTATTGATGGAACTGATGTGGCTTTGGTTCTTGTCGTCTGCTTTTACCTCGTAGTTACTGTAGAAATTCTCCACCTGGATATTGCCTGCAGACTGACCTGTATGCAATTCCATATTGCGGCGGATATAAGCCGGCACAGTCTCAAACTCATTATTGGGGTCAGCAGCGTTAACATTGAACGATAAGTTTCTCAACTTATGCAGTCGTTCGGCCGCCCTACGTTTTTGTTCTTCGGTTTCGTCCTGCAGAGCAGAATCCTCAACCTCAGGTAACAAAGGTGACTGAGTCTGATGGGCCAACGGCATATCCGCCGCTGGAATGTCATCCCTTTCCACCAGCTGCATTTGCAGGTCAAGGAGTTCTTCCTCTTCCTTGCTGGCAGTTACCGGTGCAGGGACCGGTTCTTCGGCAGAACGCATTGAGGTGATTTCCTCTGCTTTTGATTCTGCGTAGATATTGGATGGTCTGGCCAGGTAGCCCCCTGATGCTGCAGACACCGGGCTACTATCTTTATTACTGAGAATTAACTCAGCCTGCCCGATCTGATCGTTCAGGCGGGCATCTGTTTCTTTGATTTTTTGGGGAACGGACCCGGCTGCTGCCGGTTGGGTTTTCGCTGCTGAATTTATACTATCAGTTTTCTCCGCTGTTGACATTTTGCTCACAGTAGTTGTCCCAGTCTTTTCAGCCGTAGTATTACTAAGTATTTTTTCTTGCGAGGCGAAGTCGAAGCAATCTTTCACTTCCGGCTCCAGTTCGTAATGAATGATGGCTGGCTCCTCGTGCTTCATATCTGAAAAATCAATGACCGGCGCCTGCTCCACAGGAAGATCTTCCACCAGCTTTGGCATCAGGTATTCATTCCTGGTTGCTGGTTTTAATTCTTTTTCTCCAGCGGTGTCTCCCCGGGATCCGGCGACCTCCCGGGCCATTCCCTCTTTTTCCTTCGGCTCCGTTGATTCTTCTTTCACTTTTTCCTTCATGCTCACCACAGGGGTTTGCTCGTCTGCTTTTCCTAATATCATCACTATTTTTTCTTCCGGCTTTTGTTCTTCTTTTTTGGGGGCAGGTATTGCGAAAGGGTCTTTGTGGTCAAAGCCGGTGGCAATAAGGGTGATGCCGAGTTTATCAGTAAGGCCGTTGTCATAGCCCATACCGAGTATTACATCCGTGTTCTCCCCGGCCTGTGTCAGCAAGTAGTTTTGTATCACTTCCACTTCATCCATTGTAAACTCATGCTCCCCGGTGGCAGAAGTGATATTGATGAGTATCCACTTGGCGCCGCGGATATCGCTGTCGTTCAGCAAGGGTGATTTCAGCGCTTCTTCAATGGCCTGTTGCGCCCTGTTTTCGCCGGCGGCTTCGGCATTGCCGAGAATGGCCACACCACCGTTCTTCATTACGGTGCACACATCCGCAAAATCCACATTAATCTGCCCGGTGCTGTTGATGACGTCGGTAATACATTTGGCAGCAGTAGCCAGCACATTATCCGCTTTTTCAAATGCTTCCCGCATCTTCAGGTTGCCAAACTGGTGCCGCAGTTTATCGTTGCTGATAACAAGCAGGGTATCTACATACTGCTCCAGTGATTTTATCCCTTCCTGTGCCTGTTGTTGTCTCTTTTTGCCTTCGTAGGCAAACGGAGTGGTAACAATACCGACAGTGAGGATGCCGAGGTCTTTACAGATCTTGGCAATGATGGGAGCCCCACCGGTACCCGTGCCACCGCCCATGCCGGCCGTGATGAAGGCCATCTTGGTATTCACTTCCAGTATCCTTTTTATTTCTTCCAGTGATTCTTCCGTAGCCTGGCGGCCAATGTCGGGATTGGCACCTGCTCCGAGGCCCTGAGTAAGGTGCGGCCCCAGTTGGACACGGTTGGGTATTCCGCTGCCTGCCAGCGCCTGTGCGTCTGTATTGCAGATAACAAAGTTTACACCATCAATCTGCTGGCTGAACATATAGTTCACCGCATTGCCGCCGCCGCCGCCTACACCAATCACTTTCAGGATGGATGATTTTTCTTTGGGCAGATCAAAATGTATCATAGTGTTGAATTTTCCCTCACCCCAACCCTCTCCACAAGTGGAGAGGGAGTTGCGAAGCTGTTGTTGATTTGGGTTAATGTTTTTTTATTGTCGTTTATTAAAGACTTTTTAAAATTTCAGGTTCTTCCCAAGTCCCTCTGCGGGGGATTTAGGGCCCTTAAAGGTGTTTGTCTTCTTCTTCCTTGAACAAGTCAATGATCCTGTCCTTGAACTTGCTCCAGAAACCGGTAAGGTTTTTTCTCTTCTTCATTTCTTTTTCGCTGATCGCTTCTTCCATGGGTTCGGTTACTTCTTCCTGTGCTTTCTGCTTTAATCCTTCCGGCACTTCCACATTTTTGAAATCCTTTTCAAATTGCTTGCGGTTATGCTCATAGTCATCATAGCCTTTCAGGATAAGGCCGATACAGGTGGAGTAAGTGGGCCGGGCCAGTTCTTCAATATGGCCGGCTGCCAGGTGCTCATTTGGGAAGCCGATCCTGGCAGGCAGGCCGGTTACATATTCAGTGAGCTGGATAAGGTGCTTCAGCTGCGAACCGCCACCGGTGAGTATGATACCGCCGTTCAGCATTCGGTTATCCAATCCTACCTGCTTCAGATGATAGGTAACAAAGTCCATGATCTCACTCATTCTTGCCTGTATGATGTTGGCGAGATTTTTTACACTGATCTCTTTGGCCGGCATTCCTCTCAGCCCGGGGATGGTGATATAAGCATTCGCTTTTGCTTCGTTAGCAAGGGCGCTGCCAAACTGTACCTTCATTGCTTCTGCCTGGGTTTTTAAAACTCCCAGACCGGTTTTTATATCGTTGGTGATATTTTCACCGGCAAAAGGAATAACAGCAGTGTGTTTTAAAATGCCTTCGTAGAAAACGGCAAGGTCTGTTGTGCCGCCGCCGATGTCAACAATGGCAACACCTGCTTCGAGGTCTTCCTGCCCCATCACAGCCGAAGAAGAAGCAAGCGGCTGCAGCACCAGGTCCTTGGTGTGCAGGGCTGATCTTTCCACACTGCGGTTGATATTGCGGATAGCATTCTTGTCGCCGGTAATGATATGAAAGTTGGCGCCAATCTTCACCCCTCCATAACCAATCGGGTCAGGTATGTTTTGAAAATTATCCACCGTAAATTCCTGTGGGATCACATCAATGATCTGATCGCCTGCCGGTATATAAGTTTTATACTGGTCATCAATCAGCTGGTCAATTTCTTTTTGAGTGATTTCACCGTCGGTATTCTGGCGAACAATATCGCCGCGGGTTTGCAGGCTTTTGATATGATGGCCTGCAATGCCCACATACACTTCGCTTACGTTCAGGCCGGGGTTGGATGCGAAGCAGTTTTCCAGCGCCGCCCGGATGGCTTTGATGGTTTCATCAATATTGAGCACCTGGCCGTGTTTTACGCCGTTGGAACTTGCTTTGCCGAATCCAAGTATCTCGAGTTTGCCAAACTCATTTTTGCGTCCGGCAATAACCGCAATTTTGGTGGTCCCGATGTCCAGGCCGACAATAATGGGTTGTTCGTTGTTCATAGTTGTTGTTTTTAGTTGTTTTGCGAGGCGAAGCCGAAGCCATCTCCCCGGTTTATTATTGAAATTATTATTTGTCGAACTCTTGTGCTACTATCATCGTCCCTTGCGTCGCACACTTCGTCGTTCGGTTCGCTACTCATCAAAATATATCGCACCTTCGGGCCAATGCACATCAATCATCCTCTTTCAATCCATATTGAACCCCTCCGGGGTTCAGCACATTCATCCTAATTATATCCCCTATTGTCCTCCTCCACTGGTTTCCTGTGCATCATGGCTTTTGGTTTTTTTGTTTCTTCTTTATTTACTGTTTCTCCTCGCTTTTCTGTTTTTGGTTTGTTCCTATATTTCACTGGCGGTTTTACAGCCTGCCCGTCCGCACTTTTGGGTGCAGACGGGTTTGGTTCTTCCAGGCTGGGGTTAGGATTGGGCTGTCGCTCAAGGTTTACAGCTTCTTTGCCGGGCAATCCCATATTTGCTGTTGCAGAATATTTTTCAAGTTTCACAACGGGGGGTAAGGCCCTTATTGTAGAATCAGCAGCCGTTTCGACAGACTGTCTTAATAATTTTTCAACATTCTTTCTCAGTTGCACTGAATCCACTTTTGGATCGCCGGCATATTTGGATGCCACTACCTGTCCTTTATACTGCACATCAATCAGCTTGTATTTATCAAATCCTGTCGTACTAAGCACTTGCCTGTAAAAAACCATCAGCCGGTTAAATTTTGCCGGGATGTTTTCCCCATCGCCCAGCTTCACCAGGTGATTGCCCACCACGGGTACCATCTCAAATTTTCTTCCTGCAGTAATATCTATCTGGGCCACCTGCGACATCCAGAATGGGTTACTAATAATGTATTGAGCTGTTAACCTTACCTCTTTCAACAGGGTGCTGTCCTTGGAGCTAAGCATTTTCTTTTCCGGGAAGCCGGTGAATACCGGTACCCTTGCACTCAGCTTATCCGATAAGGGCATCTTTTTACCCTCATAATCTATGTAGAAAGAATTTCCCTCGGTGCTGAATATTCTTGCCACCGGTTCTTTTTCAATTACTGTTACATGTAGTATATCCTTATTATCGAAATACAGTTCTGCTTTGCTTATCCAGGTATTCTTTTCCAGCATCTGCTCCAGCTCATTCAGGTTAAACCCGGCAATTGCCTGTCCCCTGATAAGTCCCATATTTGTGTTCATCAAAAGTCCCTCTACATCTTTTTCAGTGATAAAGAAATTGCTCTCAGGCCCTTTCAGTGTAATAATATAATCACTGCACTCTCCTTTTTTCTTATTGCTGATAGCGGCCAGCAGCAGGGTGAGCATGCCCCCGCCGATGCAGAGCCAGACCGCCACAAATAAAATTTTCCGTATCGTTTTTTTTGCGTTCATTCTTTTTACTAATCGCTCCTATGGAGCTCGATCCCTTATTTTCTGCTAACATGCCACCCCTCCGGGCCGGTCTATACAGCTTTCAGTATTTCCCTTATTGGTTCAACCAGTGTATCAATATCGCCTGCCCCGGCAGTGATCAGCAATTCGCCAAAATCCCTGTTCACCGTTTTCGAAAAATGGTCTCTTATCCAATCCAGTAATTCTTCTTTTCCTTTCACTGTTTTAAAATCCTTCCTCATTTTATTCAAAATCATCCCGCTATTTACCCCCTCTATGGGTAATTCCCTTGCCGGGTAAATGGGCAGCAGAATTACTTCATCGGCCAGGTCCAGCGCTTCTGCAAACCCGTCTGCCAGGTCTCTGGTTCTGGTGTACAGGTGCGGCTGAAATATGACCGTACATTTCTTTTGCCTGAACAAAGCTTTTGCCCCGCTGATCAAAGCCCTCAGTTCTTCCGGGTGGTGTGCATAATCATCAATAAATACCAGGCGCTCATTTTTGATGATATATTCAAACCTTCTCTTCACCCCCCTGAAATTTTCCAGTGCCGCTTTGATCTTTTCTTTCTCAATTCCCAAAGAGCTGGCGACGGCAATGGCCGCCACTGCATTTTCCACATTGTGCATACCTCCCATATTCAGTTTCACATTTTCTATTGCGGCCTCCCCCATCATCACATCAAACTCATAACTACCATGCATCATCCGGATATTGGCAGCATACACATCAGCGCTATCGTTTTGCAGGCTATATGTAACATGTTGGTCTTCTTTCCGGCCGGTTCCTGCGTTTAATTCTTTGCCCCGTTTTAATCCAAACTGCCGGATCAGCAACCCGCCCGGTCTTACCTTCCCGCTGAAATCAATAAAAGCCTGCTCTACCGCTTCCGCTGTGCCATAGATGTCCAGGTGGTCGGCATCCATGGCGGTAATGATGGCGATATCGGGATTTAATTTCAAAAAACTCCTGTCATACTCATCCGCTTCAATCACACATACATTTTTTTTACTGCTCCAGAAATTAGTTCCGTAATTCACCGCAATCCCCCCCAGGAAGGCATTGCAGCCAAAACCCGAGTCGCGGAGCAGGTGGGCCACCATGGTGGTAATGGTCGTTTTACCATGTGTTCCTGCTATACATATATTAAAAGAACTTTCTGTTATCATTTGCAGGACATCGCTTCTCTTCACTACTTTATACCCGTTTTTCCGGTAATAGAGCAGCTCTTTGTGCTCTGCCGGAATCGCCGGTGTATATACCACCAGTTCAGCTTTTTTAGGAATCAGTTCCTCACTTTCTTCATAATGTACCGGGATACCGGTTGCTTCCAGTTCCTTTGTCAGTGCCGTTGCTGTCTTATCATATCCGCTCACTTTCACCCCTCTTTCGTAAAAGAACCTTGCAATGGCACTCATCCCGATCCCGCCGATTCCTATAAAATAAACTTCTCCCGGTTTGTCAATCACTGCCCGACCGGAAGGCGGGCCCCCGAAGGGGGTATTCATAAGGACAGTATTCAAAGACTTATTGACCACACCTAAATCATTTTCAATATTTCTTCTGCTATTTTTATGTCTGCATTGGTTACCGCCAGTGCTGAAATATTCTTTTTCAATTCTTCCTGCCTGCCTTCATCCTTTGCCAGTTCAATTGCCGTAAACACCAGTTTTTCCGTCGCCTCATCATCCTTTACTATTAATGCTGCATTTTTTTTTACCAGTTGCATCGCATTCACTGTCTGGTGATCTTCTGCGGCAAAGGGATATGGCACAAACAAAACAGGCTTTTTAGCCACACACAATTCTGTTACAGTCATCGCACCTGAACGGGCCACCACCATGTCTGCCGCTGCATACGCATATTCCATCTCTGTAATGAACTCATTCACCCATACTTCCTTTCTATCTCTTGCTCTCAGTTTTGCCTTTTCTGCATAAGGCTTTCCTGTTTGCCATATCAGTTGCAGCCCTGCATCAAGTAACCTGTTCAGTCCGGCATCCACCGCTTCATTAACGGACCTGGCGCCCAGGCTGCCCCCTATTACCAGCACCGTTTTCTTTGCTTCATCCAGGGAAAAGAATTTTATCCCTTCGCCCCGGCTGACCGCTGATGCAGCAACAGAAGCTCTTACCGGGTTGCCGGTTACCAGGGTCTTTGCTGCAGGAAAAAACTTTTCCATTCCGCCGGTCCCGGTAAAAATTTTTGTTGCCTTTTTACCAAGCATGATATTGGATTTACCGGCAAAGGAATTTGACTCATGAATAAATGTTTTAATCCCTTTTGCCTGTGCAAACCGCAATACCGGGAAACTGGAATAGCCGCCCACACCTATTGCGGCGTCTGGTTTAAATTTTTTGAAAATGGTCCTCACCTGCAAAAAACTTTTGACCAATTTGAATGGCAATCCGATATTTTTTATCAAAGAACTCCTGTTGAATCCGGCTATATCCAATCCCTCTATTTTATATCCCGCCTGAGGCACTTTCTCCATCTCCATCCTGCCTTTGGCGCCCACAAAAAGTATTTCAATACTTTTGTCCATTTTTTTGAGTGCGTTGGCAATGGCAATGGCGGGAAAAATATGACCCCCTGTTCCCCCGCCCGCAATAATGATGCGGCTCCCCCGCTCCCCGAAGGGGGGATCAGAAACACTCCGCTCATTATAACCTTCACTCATATCAAAAAGCTTTTTAACTTATCCGTCTTTTTCTGTAGCTCTTATTGCTTGTCCTTCGGGTTGCTCTGCGTTTCTTGCCACGCTTAATATGATACCGATTGCCAGGCAGGTGAATATGAAACTGGTTCCTCCCATACTCACCAGCGGCAGCGTTACTCCGGTTACCGGGAATAAATTCACCGTCACCGCCATATTGACCACCGCTTGTATGGCCAGTGTAAAACTCAATCCCAATGCAAGAAATGCCCCGAAGGCATACGGGCATCGTTTATAAATCCGGATGCACCTGTACAAAAACACCAGGTATATGAACATGATGAAGGCGCCCCCCATCAACCCGTATTCCTCAATGATGATAGCATAGATAAAATCATTGTAGGCTTGCGGCAGATAATCTCTTGTTTCACTGTTACCCGGCCCCACACCCAATACACCTCCTTTTGAAATTGCGATCTTCGCCTGGTTCACCTGGTAAGCATCATCATCTGCGTCATCTTTGCTTCCATAAATAAAATGCTCCACCCTGCCTATCCAGGTATCCACCCGGCCGGTCAATGTGGAAGAAGATCTTTTTACAATACCTTCTTCATTTTTTGTTTTTCCATGACGGATGACTGCTGCGGCTATAAGGAATAATAACGGTATGAAAGCGATTCCTACCGTCATCAGAATATGTTTTGTTTTCACACGGCCTATGAACAGCAGCATCAGGCAACTGGCGCCCAGTAATAACGCAGTAGAGAGATTGGCAGGAGCAATGAATGCGCAGGTGATAGCCACCGGCAAAATAACAGGGAGAAACCCCTTTTTAAAATCTTTGATTACGTCCTGCTTTTTACTCAGCAATCTTGCGAGATACATGAACAAAGCAAGACGGGCCAGGTCGGAGGTCTGCATGGTCATATTGATCAATGGCAGCCTTATCCATCTGCTTCCTTCGTTCATTTTCACTCCGAAAAACAATGTGTAAACAAGCAATGGCAGGGAGAGCAGGAACACAACCTTAGCCGCTTTTGAATAGAATGTATAATTAACGAGGTGGGCAAAATAAATGACCATGATGCCCGCCAGTATGAATGCAATCTGTTTGAGGAGGTATATTTCCGTATTACCCCGGTAATTCTTCCAGGCGAGGGAACCCGTGGCGCTGTAAACGGCGAGCAAGGATACCAGTGCCAGCAGAATCACCAATGCCCAGATCACTTTATCTCCTTTGGTCTTTTTCAGGAGACTGTCCGCATTGAATGCGTTTTTCCAGTCGTTGGCCTTTATGTTCCTAACTGCATCCATTATATTATAGTTCCTTTACAGCTTTTTTAAACTGGTTACCCCGGTCTTCATAATTCTTAAATAAGTCAAAACTGGCGCAGGCGGGGCTGAGCAATACCACATCTCCTTTACTGGCAAAATGAAAAGCTGCCTGCACCGCTTCCACTGCGCTTGCTGTATCCACAATGTTACTCACCATACTTTCAAATGCTTCATGAATTTTTGAATTGTCTTTTCCAAGGCAGATGATAGCTCTTACTTTCTCTTTTACCAGCTCATCCAGCAGTGAATAATCATTCCCTTTATCAACACCGCCCAGGACAAGTACAGTGGGCCTTGTCATGCTTTCCAGTGCATACCAGGTGGAGTTTACATTAGTGGCCTTGCTGTCATTAATAAACCCGACCCCTCTCACTGTAGCCACATGTTCCATCCGGTGTTCCAGGGTTTGAAAATCCTGAACGGCATCCCGGATCTTCTCTTTCCGGATGTCAAGGGTAGCAGCGGCCACGCAGGCAGCCATGGTGTTGTAATAGTTATGCTTTCCCTTTAAGGCAAAATCGAACACACTCATACTGGTAAAATCCTGTCCGGTCCTTACATACATGTCCCCGTCTTTGATAAAAGCTCCGTTGGGCAGTTCTCTTTTCATACTTATTGGCAGTTGGTTTGAATGAATATTGAATTGGTCGATATATTTCATAGTTACTTCATCATCGGCGCAGTAGATGAAATGGTCATCATTCTGCTGGTTCATAGTGATACGGAATTTGCTGCGTATATAATTTTCGAATTGGTAATCGTAACGGTCCAGGTGATCTTCGGTAATGTTTGTCAATATGGCTAAATCCGGTCTGAATGTTTTAATATCATCTAACTGAAAACTGCTTATTTCCACCACATACAGCGGTTTCGGACTGAGAGCCACCTGCTTTGCAAAAGAATAACCAATATTTCCCACCAGGGCGCAATCCAAACCAGCTTTCCTGCAGATGTGATAAGTCAGCGCTGCGGTGGTTGTCTTTCCATTGCTTCCTGTAATGGCAACTATTTTACTGCTGCCTTTATACCGGTAAGCCAGTTCCACTTCGCTGATGATTTCGATTCCTTTTGCCCTTATCTTTCTGACTATCTCCGCTTTTTCAGGAATGCCCGGGCTTTTCATGATTTCATCTGCAATCAGGATTTTACTTTCGGTGTGTATTCCTTCTTCGAAAAAAATACCGGCTTCCTGCAATTCGTTACGATACTCATCCTTCAAAGAACTTGCGTCAGTAACAAATACCTCAAAACCCTGTTTCTTTGCCAGCAGTGCAGCACCCACACCACTTTCGCCACCGCCCAGTATGACAAATCTTTTGGCCATCGCTGCTGGTCACAGTGTACGGAGATTGGTTCTTCACAAGCATTAGTTTTCAATACAACTGCACCACAATCCGGTAATTCAAAAGCCATAGTTATTGGAACAGTCTTCAGCGGGTATCGGATCATGCCCGCCCGGATGACTCCGGTCGGACGGGGGTTTTTCAGTAAGTCCTTAAATATCTTATCGGTCAACCTGTCTTTTCCTATCTTAATTTCAATGTTACGATACTCAGCACCACCAATAACACCGTTACTATCCAAAACCGGTTTACAATTTTCACTTCATGAAATCCTTTAACCTGATAGTGATGGTGCAGCGGAGCTTTTAAGAACACCCTCCGCCCCTCACCATACTTTCTTTTACTGTATTTGAAATAGCCTACCTGCATCATCACACTCATTGTTTCTGCAAAAAACACTCCGCAGAAAATAGGTATCAGCAATTCTTTGTGCACTATTATCGCCAGCGCTGCAATCACACCGCCCAGCATCAGGCTCCCGGTATCTCCCATAAATATTTGCGCCGGGTAAGAATTGTACCAAAGAAACCCGATACAGGCGCCAATCAAAGCGGCGATGTAAATGGACAGCTCGCTCAGCCCGGGTATGTACATGATGTTGAGATAATCAGCAAACACCAGGTTACCGCTTGCATAAGCGAATATGCCAAGCAATGCCCCGATGATGGCCGATGTTCCCGTCGCCAGCCCGTCCAGCCCGTCTGTCAGGTTAGAACCATTCGATACAGCTGTGATAATAAAAATCACAATCAATATGTAAAGAACCCAGGTATAACTCCTCCACGATGCCGGTAAGAGTTTTGAATAATTGAACTCATGGTTTTTTACAAAGGGTATAGTTGTTATGGGAGATTTGGATTCAACGAAATATACCGTATCCCCATTCACTTCTTTTCCAAAAGCCGAAGGATCCTTTTTTGCATCCCCTACCTTACCTACATACTCCCTCCAGATTTTCACATCCTTATTGAAGTAAAGCGTTGCCCCGACCAGTATTCCCAATCCAATCTGCCCAAGTATTTTGAATCTCGCAGCCAAACCATCCTTTCCTGTTTTCTTGTATTCCTCTCCTTTTTGCTGTGCCAGTCTTTTTCCTCTCAGTTTCAGATAATCATCAATAAAACCAATCACTCCCATCCACACCGTGCTGATCAACATTACCTGTACATATATTTTTGTAAGATCCGCCAGTAACAGTGTGGGTATCACCATGGCCAGGATGATGATGATACCACCCATTGTCGGCGTGCCTTTCTTGCTTTCCTGCCCCGCCAGGCCTTCTTCCCGGATACTTTCACTGATCTGCCTTTTTTGTAAGAACTTTATCAGCTTCTTTCCATAGAATGTGGTGATGAACAGGGAAAGAAGGACTGCCAACGCTACCCGGAAAGTGGTGAACTTGTACAATTCACTTCCCGGAAAGTTGATCCCCTGTTTATCCAACCATTCAAATAAGTGATACAGCATTCTGGTTGCTGATTGTTGATAACTGGTTTAGTTCACATTTTTTCTACTCGTCTGATAGCTTTACCTACCTGTCAAACATTTTAAATAACTCCTTTACCGCTTCTTTATCGTCAAAATGATTTTTTACTCCTTTTATCTCCTGGTACTTCTCATGTCCCTTTCCGGCTACCAGGATGATATCTTCCGGTTTCGCCAAACTGATGGCCGTCTTTATTGCTTCCTTCCGGTCCACAATGGAGATATACTTTCTTTTATACGCCGGCGACAACCCTTCTTCCATATCTTTAATAATCTGCGCCGGGTCCTCAGTTCTCGGATTGTCGCTGGTGAAAATTGTTTTGTCGCTGTGCTCACATGCTGCTTCTGCCATTACGGGTCTTTTGGTTTTGTCCCGATCGCCGCCACAGCCCACTACGGTTATCACTTGTTCAAATCCTTTTCTTAATTTCTTAATTGCTGCCAGCACATTCAGTAAAGCATCCGGTGTGTGAGCATAATCCACAATCGCCATCACTTTGTCTTTGGGAGAAATGATATAATCAAATCTTCCTTCCGCCCCGGTCAGCTCACTCAGCGCCGTCAGCACTTCCTGTTTATCTTCTCCCAAACTAACCGCAGCCCCGTACACTGCCAGCAGGTTGCAGGCATTGAATTCACCGATCAGCCTGAAATGCACTTCCACATCATTCACCGTCATCAGCAAACCGCTCAGGCTGTTATCCAGGATCTTTCCTTTAAAATCAGCCGGCGTTTTCAGGCTGTAGTAATATTTTCCCGCCTGTGTGTTCTGCAGCATCACCATTCCTCTTTTATCATCTGCATTGCTGATGGCAAAAGCTGATGACGATAATGAATCAAAGAAGGATTTTTTCACCCGGATGTATTCATCAAAGGTTTTGTGATAATCCAGGTGGTCATGGGTGATGTTGCTGAATATCCCTCCTGCATACTCAAGCCCGGTTACCCGGTGCTGGTGCAGGGCATGTGAACTTGTTTCCATAAACACATGGCTGCATCCTGCATCTCCCATTTGCTTCAGTAATAAGTTTAAGCTGACCGCATCCGGGGTGGTAAGCGTGGCGGGTACCGCTTCAGCACCTATCTTGTTTTCCACTGTGCTGATCAATCCGCATGTATATCCCAGTCTTGTAAAGAGCTTGTATAATAATGTAGCTATGGTCGTTTTACCGTTTGTTCCAGTTACACCCACCAGTTTTAGTTTCTCCGACGGCTTTCCAGAAAAATTATGCGCCATATAACCGGCAGCCGCAGCGCTGTTCTCCACCTGCACATAGGTAAGCCGTGAGTCATGAGGCGTGAGCCCTGAGTCCTCATAAACGATAACTGCTGCTCCATTTTCAATTGCTTTATCAATGAACTGGTGCCCGTCTGCCGCCGCCCCTTTTACTGCCACAAAAGCTGCACCTTGCTTTATTTTTCTCGAATCGATCTGCACATCATTTACTTCCACTGATGTACTGCCTGCTACTGACCTTATCGCCACTTTATATAGTACATCCTGTAATAACACTTTAACCTGACCTTTTATACATTAACTCAATTCCAGCAACACCGTTATTCCTTTTGCCAGTTGTGTACCCGGTGAAATGGATTGATGGCTCACTTTACCTCTTCCCCGCACTGAAACTTTTACACCAATATTCTCCAACAGGTACAATGCATCTTTCAAACCCATTCCCCTTACATTCGGCATTATCTGTTTGCGAACCGGAGCTGATTTAAGCACCGGTTGATAATTGTTTGCATACACAATGCCCCATTCCTGCTGAGCAGATGAATCGGCATACGGGATATTTAATACTCCCAGTACATTCTTTATATCAATTGCTGCGCCTGCATAGAAATAGGCAGCGCTGTCTTTTACTGCAGCATACCGGGAAGAGGTCTTCTTTTCCACATACATGGCATATAACCTTGTGGCTATTTCCCTGAACACCGGCGCTGCCAGTGTTCCTCCATAATGAGATGCTGCATGGGGTTTGGTACGGATTACAACAATACAGGTGTATTGCGGCTTATCTGCCGGAAAGTAACCCACAAATGTTGCCTGGTAAACACCATAAGAATACTTAATGGGCCCGTCAGATACATGCGCCGTTCCCGTTTTTCCTGCTACTGCAAAAGGCATTCCCCTGAAAACACGGGTGGCAGTTCCATCAATGACCGTAGCTTCCATGGCGTTTCTGGCCTCCCGCACTACTGCAGGCTTACAAATATTTTCTTCAAGCACCGTTGGTTTAAACTCTTTAAACAGGATACCATTTTGCTGAACGCTACTGACCAGGTAGGGCTTCATCATCCGACCGTTATTGGCGATCGCATTGTACAGTGTCAGCATATGCATCGGACTGACCTGTAATCCATAACCAAAACTCATCCAGAGCATGTTTCCTTCGGCGCTGCCCTTCTGATCAAGCGGCGCCATGGTGGGTTTGGGAACATCAGACAAATCAATGGGTGATCTTACATCCAAATGGAACCTGTGTAAATATTCCTTCAATCCGGCAGGCTTTTTTGCAAATGCTTTGTAAGCCAGTTTGCTCATCCCCACATTAGAGCTGTGGGCAAAACAATCTTTTACTGACAGAGTGGGCCTTGGTGATCTTTCAGCATCCGTTACCATCTTAGTACCCACCTGCGCCCGGCCTGTTCCCCCAACATCCACCATATCATCTATCTTGCTGCTGCCTTTTTCCAGGACTGATAATAAGGTGGCCAGCTTGATGGTGGAACCAGGTTCGGTTGCCCGCAATGCATAGTTATCATCCTCCCAATAGGAACCATCCGGCCGGCGGCCCAGGTTAGCTATTGCTTTGATCTTGCCGGTGCTTGTTTCCATCACAATGGCAGTACCATACGGACCCTCGCATTGCTGCATCATCCGCATCAATGCTGTTTGGGTAATGTCCTGTATGTTTACGTCAATGGTGGTGAAAATATCTTTTCCATTCACCGGGTCCGTTTGGGTTCCTTCAACAGGAATAGCAGCGCCACCGGCGATATAACGCACCAGTTTTTGCCCGTCATGTCCGCTGAGCAAGCTGTCGTAGCTTCTTTCCAGACCAACATTTTGCTTTTTTGTTTTGCCATTGCTGGCTATATGTTCACGGGAAAGACCAATGGTCCTGTTGGCAAGCAGCCCGAAAGGCAATAACCGTTTACTGTTTACCTCTGTAATTACACCACTCTTATTCCGGCCAAGGCGCACCAGTGGAAATTCCCTGAAAGCTTTGTAGTCCTCAAAACTGAGTTTCTTCTTCAGCGGGTAATAACGGTCGCCTTTATTAAAAGCAAGGGTGAGTTCTTTTTTATACTGTGATGCTTTTTTGTCGCCGAAGTAATTGGATAATGCAGTTGCAAATGAATCAATGTTTTCTGAAAAGCGTTTTCCTTTTTTCTCCCGCAGACCATCTGCATTAAAATCAACGTAAATGTTGAAGGTGGGAATAGAAGTGCTCAGCATTTGTCCGTCTTCGCTGAAGATGGTACCTCTTTCTGCGGTAAGGGAGATAAACTGCCTGTGGAGGCTATCGCTCATACTGCGCCAATGGCTGCCCTGGAAGCGCTGTATGTAGAAAGCCCTGCCGAGTACGATCAAACTCAGCATCGTGATGCCGAGAAAGCTGACGTACACTCTCCACAATATGTCTTTTTTAACTTCCATTGTTCGTTTCACCCGCCGCAGTGTTAGCGACGATGGGATGGTTTAGTTGTTTGCCTTGTTCGTTGTTCCGTTTCACCCCCCCCAAGGCTCCAGCCATGGAGGGTTGTTGCTGCTTAATTAGCAGCAGTATCTTGCAGTACTACCGGTGAGCCGGTCAGTACTTTGAGACCAAGGGGTTCCACAGCTTTCGCCAGCTCACTTTGCCTGCTCTGTCCCATCACTTTACTTTTCACATCTTTGTATTCGTACTGTAATTCTTTTACTTCTTTGCCGGTGCGGTTAATGCTGCGAATAGTCTTATCCGCATAATGCCCGTTGTAGATATAGATTACCGCCAGCAATGCGAGGAACGAAAAGAACGGTACCTGTTTTACCACGGACTGATAATTAAGCCAGCGTTTCCAGCCTGTGTGGTTCGTTTCAGTTACAATCGGTTCGGTCATTGGGTTCCGTTCAATTAGATTTTGCTGTTCCTTCATAAGTGGGTTTTAGCTCTTGTTTGCCGCCCGGCTGATACGGCCGGACGGTGGTTTTTCATAACTCCGGTATTTTGCCGGAGTGGTTAAATCAAAGGATATAGATTTTCTATTTTATATCCTCTTAATTTACTGTTCTGAATTCTCTTTTTACACCATCATTATTTTTTCTGCCACTCTGAGCCTGGCGCTTCTTGCCCTTGGATTCAGTTTCATTTCTTTATCTGCGGGCAGCACGGGTTTTTTTGTCACTGCTTTCAGCTCATTCACCGGTTCGGTATTGATAAAGGGGTTCTCTTCCGGTTCATCAAATGAACCGCGGCGAAAAAAATTCTTTACCAGTCTGTCCTCAAGGGAATGAAACGTAATGATGGCCACTCTGCCACCAGGTTTTAACAAGGATGGGACTTGCTGCAGCATCTCTTTCAATGCGACTAATTCATCGTTCACTTCAATTCTCAACGCCTGAAAAACCTGGGCAAAGTACTTGTTGGGATTTCCCCGTCCGTACCGTCCCGGGCGGGCTTTTACTATTCTTCGGAGTGCATTCTTAAACCCGTCAATGGTTTTGAGTGATGTGGTATTGCGGATCTCAACTATTTTTTTAGCCAGGGTTTTGGCATTGGTCACTTCACCGTACTGCTCAAAGAGTTTGTGCAATCGTTGCTCAGCATAGGTGTTCACCACATCATAGGCCGTAAGGGACTGCCGCTGGTCCATCCGCATATCCAGTTCAGCGTTGAAGCGAATGGAGAATCCTCTCTCTGCTTTATCAAACTGGTGGCTGCTTACTCCCAGGTCGGCCATAATGCCATCCACTGCGGTAATGTAGTGCAGGCGAAGAAATCGCTGCAGGTAACGAAAGTTTTGTGGTACAAAAACCATTCTTTCATCAACTGGCAAATTTTTCTTTGCATCCGCATCCTGGTCGAAGGCGATTAACCTGCCCTTTGCATTCAGCTTTTCCAAAATAGCTTTGGAGTGTCCTCCACCGCCGAATGTGCAATCCACATAAATGCCGTCAGGCTTAATATTCAGGGCTTCGATGGTTTCGGCGAGGAGTACTGGTATGTGGTAGGTATTGGTTAATTGGTAAATTGGTTGATTAGGCTCTTCTGTTGATGATTTCTTTTTGTTCTTTCGGTTTTTCATCCCAATACCTAATTAACAATTTAACTAATTAACCATCCTGTTTTCCTCCCAGCACATCTTTACCCAGATCGCTTAATGCATCCGAAGAAATTGAATCAAAGAACTGTTTGTACTTATTACTATCCCAGATTTCCAATTTGTCTCCTGTTGCCATCAGCACTATATCCTTCTGCAACTCTGCATACAGCTTCAGGCTCGGAGGCAACAGAATCCGGCCGGCTGTGTCGGGCTCCACATAGGTGGCTCCGTTTAAAAAAGCCCTTCTGAATTCCCGTTGCCTGGGGTCAAATTCATTCAGGCCATTGATTTTTGCAAAGAGCGGCTCCCATGTTTTCATCGGGTAAAGAGCCAGGCATTTTTCAAAACCCCTGTTGATAACGAAGCGGCTTGTTTCTGCTTCCGGCAATTGTTTTTTGAACCCCGCCGGGAGGAGGAACCGCCCCTTGGCGTCCATAGTAGCCTCGAATTCTCCGAGAAAGCCTGTCATTATCAGTGGATTGGGTCAATTTTGAATAAATTGACACAAAATAACACTTTTTCCCACTTAACTACCAAATTTTTTTGCTTTTCTTTTTTCCCCACTCCTCCTTCCCCTGAAACCAGCTACGGGTAAGGCTTTCATCAAATAACTGTATCTGGTGCTTAAAAATGTAGTGGATTAGCTGTGAATTATGGTGGAAAAGCTGTGAGTTTAGAGAGCCTGGAGTCTGCAGTACTGGGCTGGAATGTGAATTTACTTTGCTGAAAGCTTTACCAATGACTGCTGCCGGATACTCAGGTACACCACTTTTAAAGAAACTCGGAATTAAACCAGAGATGAAAGTGCTGCTGATAAACCCACCGGATAATTATTATTCTTTACTGGACGCTGATATCAGTGATCAGTTATGCGGAATAAATGAGACCCCGGATCTTATACATTTATTTATCAAATCAAAGAAAGAATTTGAAACTAAAATGAAGAAAATCAACACAGTGATCAATAAAAACAGGGCAATAAGTATTTGGGTATCCTGGTATAAAAAGTCTGCCAAAATCCCCACAGATCTTACAGAAGATTTGATCCGCAACTTTGCTTTGAAAAATAACCTGGTTGATGTGAAAGTCTGTGCTGTAAGTGATTTATGGAGTGGATTGAAATTAGTTGTACCAGTGGCTAAACGACAATTTTTTTGATCTTCACCAATACAACAGTCTGTTGTGTTATGACAAACCCCCGAAATATATCCATTCTGGACTACAGCTACCCCCTTCCCGAAAAAAGGATAGCCCATTATCCTCTTCCGGAAAGAGATGCCTCCAAATTGCTTATTTACAGGGACGGGAAGATAACCTCGGATATCTACCGGAACATCGCCACACACCTGCCTGAAAATTCCCTACTCATCTTCAATAACACCAAAGTTATCGAGGCAAGGTTGCTGTTTCAGAAACCTACCGGCGGCGTAGTGGAAATATTTTGCCTGGAACCGGATGAACAGTACCCCGACATCACAACGGCAATGCTTCAAAAAGAAAAAGTTCAGTGGAAATGCCTGGTTGGCGGCGCTTCCAAATGGAAGAAAGGTCAGTTGCTTGAAAAAACCATCATTGATGGTGCGGTACAAATAAAATTGCAGGCGGGGTATATTGAGAAAAAAGACGGCAGATTTACCATTGAATTATCCTGGTCGCCTTCCTTCATGAGCTTTGCCGAACTATTGCACCATGCCGGGGCTGTACCGCTGCCGCCTTATATAAAACGCATGCCCGAACACTCCGATAAAGAAAGATACCAAACGGTGTATGCCAAAGAAAAAGGCTCTGTGGCAGCCCCAACCGCCGGGCTTCATTTCACCAACCAGATATTCAGTCACCTGAAAGAAAAAAGAATACAGGCTGACTTTGTAATACTGCATGTGGGCGCTGCCACATTCAAGCCGGTGAAAAGTGAAACGATGCAGGAACATGAGATGCATGCTGAATGGACAGATGTGAGCAAAACAGCAATTGAGCGTATTTTGAACAACCTGGATAATACGATTATCGCTGTGGGCACCACTTCATTACGAACTATTGAAAGTTTGTATTGGCTGGGAGTGAAGTGTCGTCATGAGCCGTTAGCCGTTAGTCATGAGTCAATACAACTTGAGCAATGGGAGGCCTATGAACTGGCGGAAAAGAATGTTCCTGTAAAAGAGGCGCTGCAGGGATTGCTGAGGTGGATGGATGCAAATAAGCTGGAACGCCTTGTCGCCAAAACCAAAATACTGATTGCCCCGGGTTATCAATTCAGGATTGTAAAGGGATTGGTCACCAATTTTCATCAGCCGCAATCTACTTTGCTGTTGGTGGTGGCAGCATTCATTGGAAAAGAGTGGAGAAAAGTATATGACTATGCCCTGCAGCATGACTTTCGTTTTCTCAGTTATGGTGATGGAAGTCTGTTGTGGCACGCTATGGCAGCTACCGGGACACAGTGACAAAACTAATTTTTCTTAAGCGGCAGATCAATAGTAAAAACGCTGCCCTTGCCCAATGTGCTCTCCGCTTTGATATCTCCATCGTGGGCCTCTACCATTGTTTTCACATAACTTAAACCCAGGCCAAATCCTTTAACATTATGCACATTGCCGGTATGCGCCCGGTAAAATTTTTCGAAAATTCTTTTCACGGTGTCCTTGTTCATACCAATACCGTTGTCTTCAATCCGTATGGTGAAGTGTTTGCCATTTGACTGTGTGATGAGCTTTATCTGCGGCGGCACATTTTCCTTTGCATACTTCACCGCATTATCCACCAGGTTGTTTACCAGGTTGGAAAAATGCACTTCGTCGGCATTGATTAAATCCGTATGTGCCTTCAGCTGCAATTCCACTTTTCCTTTTTTGTCTTCCAGTTGCAGGGCAAAATTATCCACTACGTCATGAATTACTTCATGCACATGAACCGGTTTCAGGTTCAGGTCCACTTCCTGTTTTTCCAGTTGTGATGCCTTTAATATAGTTTCCACCTGCCGGTTCATCCGCTGGTTTTCTTCTTTGATTATACTGCTGAAATAACCCATTTTTCCCCTGTCATGAATCACTTTTTCATTCTGCATGGCATCCACAGCCAGTGAAATAGTGGCGATGGGTGTTTTGAATTCATGGGTCATGTTGTTGATAAAATCATTCTTGATCTCGGCGAGTTTTTTCTGCTTCAGCATGGTACGTACAGTAACGAAGAAAGCTGCCAGTATGATAAGGGTGAAAAGCGCTGAAATAAGCAACCTCCATAAAAGTGATTTTAATGCCAGTTTTTTGATATTTGGAATCACCACAAAAAGAATTTCATTCACACTCAGGTTTTCCCCGGCTGTGCCGCTCAGCGCTTCCAGGCCGAAATTGGCCCTGTAGCTGCCAACCGTGTCTTCAAATGCGGCAATGAATCCAGGCGAAGCTTTTTCAAAAACCGGGTTACCCATCCGGTCGAAGGAGGCGATGCCAAATTCAAATTTGATTTTTTTCAGGTTGTTTTTGATAAAAGCTTTTTCAATTTTCTGCCTGATCTCCTCTACACCAAAGCGGCTGGCCACAGTTACGGGCTTCAGAAAATCTATTGAAAAATCATCCGGCAGTGCGAACCCTTTTTTACTGCCGCCGAGCAGATCATTTCCTTTATGCTGCGAAAGCTCCTCTCCTACCATCCGGGTGCTTAGCTCGACACTGCGCTCGATCTGGTCCCTGCCCAGCGATACCATGTCCCGGATCGCTGAATTCTGAATGACAATGATGCCAATCAGCGACAGGCTGATTAGTACCGTTATGATAGTGAAGATCCGTTTCACTTTTGCTCTTAATTGTGCCTAAGATAACTGGTTTTTACCAACAACACGAACCGCACAAAAATACGTTTCCCCTGCCGTTTGCCATCCCCTGCACAGGGTATGCAGGGTTATTTTAACTGCCTTTTAGCGGTAAATAACCCTTTTATAAATAATACCGTTTCAACAGGCTTCACTTATTCGCAAAAAAGATTTTATATTGAACTATGATTGAACCCGCCCCGGGCATATTACTGATAGCTGACCCCTTCCTGAAAGACCCCAACTTTCTGCGGTCTGTGGTTTTTTTATGCGAACACAAGGAAGAGGGCAGTTTTGGCTTTGTGCTCAACCGGCAATATGAAAATACACTGGATGAACTGATACCCGAACTGGAAGGCCATAAACTCCCGGTGTATTATGGCGGGCCGGTTCAGGTGGACACTATTCACTTTCTTCATCAGTTCCCTGAAGAAATTCCCGGCGGTCAGGAAGTGCTCAAAGGGGTTTACTGGGGCGGCGATTTTGATGCAGTGGTTAACCTGATTAAAAACGAAGACATTGATACCAATAAGATTCGCTTTTACATCGGCTACTCTGGATGGAACGGCGGGCAACTGACAGAAGAAATGAATGAAAAGACATGGCTGACTGTAAAAGCAAACCGGAAACTGGTTTTCCATGCTGATTATAACGCTATCTGGAAAGATGCTTTGAAACACCTGGGCGGTGATTATGAGATGATGGTGAACTTTCCGATTGACCCCCAGCTCAATTAAGCTGCAACCTGTCTGCCCTGATTTACATCTGTAAACAAAAAATTATGAACCGATTCCTTGTTCTTCTGCTGGCTGCCATTACCATTAGTTTTTCTTCCGGTTGCGGGGCGCTGAAAAAACTGGGTATCATTCCTTCTGAACTGGAAATGATTACAGGGCTGAAGGATGCATTATCGCAAGGGCTCTTTAAAAGCCTTGACGCTTTTGCCAATCCAGACGGCAACCCGTTAGTGCGATTTGTGTTTCCGGATGATGCGGAGAAGATTGAAAAAACACTGAGAGATCTGGGTTTTGATAAAACCATAAACCAGGTTACCGGAAAATTTACCCGTGCCATGTCATCCGCCGTAAAAACAGCAAAGCCACTTTTCTTTGATGCTATAAAGAATATGAGCATAAAAGATGCGGCTAATATACTTGTAACCGATAACCCGCATGCAGCTACTGATTATTTTAAAAAGGAAATGAAACCAGGGCTGATGACGGCCTTCCGCCCGGTCGTTGACAGTACGATCAAAACCGAAGGAGCGGATAAAGAATGGAACGGGATTACTAAAATATACAACAGCATTCCTTTCATCAACAAACCGCTGGAAAACAGCCTGACTGATTTTATTTCTGCCAGGGTCATTGACCTGATGTTCCTGATGGTTGCTGGTGAAGAAAAAGACATTCGGGCAAAATATGAATTGCGTAAAACCGATATGATGCGGAAGGTGTTTGGCTGGGCAGAGAAGGAGTTACAGAAAAGATTGCAAAAGAATTAAACAAAAGAGGCTGTCTCAAAAGTGAAAAAAACCAAACGCAAAGTCCGCAAAGAAAAAACGCAATGAATACAAAGTGTTGGCTTCCAGAGTTACCCTTTTTGCGTCCTTTGCGAAAACTTAGCGTTCTTAGCGGTTAAGATTACTTTTGAGACAGCCTCTTAACTTGTTTTCACTGCCCGGATACCTGGTTTTTCTTCCAGTATCTTATTCCACTGGCACTGCGCCTTCCACCAACACAGTTACTTTATTATTCAGTACTTCTACAAATCCGCCTTGAATATCAAAGTGTGTAAAATGATTTTGCTTGTCTTTTAAAACTTTCAGTCTGCCGGCTTTTAAAGCGCTTACCAGCGGAGCATGCTTTTCCAGCACTTCAAATGAACCGCTGATGCCCGGCATCTGTACGCCATACACTTCGCCGCTGTAAAGTTTTTTTTCTGGAGTTAATATTTCTAAATTCATACCCCTAAATCCCCTAAAGGGGACTTGCCACACACAGCCCAGAGAGCAGTGAGTGAACTATTTGTTTTTAATTGTTGATTAAAGAACAGAAAGTTGAAGAGTGCGACGCAACAAAAGTTCTATCGAAGAACAATTGCTGGTAATACAAAAATCAACTAACAATTTATAAGAACTATCAAAATAAATAATGAATATTCAACTTAAGTCTCCCCTTTAGGGAGACAGGGGGTTTCTTATCCCTGCGCCGCAGCCAGCATCTTCTTCCCTTTTTCAATCGCATCATCAATTGTTCCTACGAGGTTGAAAGCTGATTCAGGATATTCATCCACCTCACCATCCATGATCATATTAAAACCACGGATGGTTTCTTCAATTGGTACCAGTACACCTTTCAGGCCGGTAAAGGCTTCTGCCACATGGAAGGGTTGTGAAAGAAAGCGCTGCACCCTCCTGGCGCGGCTCACTACCATTTTATCGTCTTCACTAAGTTCATCCATACCAAGGATGGCGATGATGTCCTGAAGTTCTTTATACCGCTGCAGCATCAGTTTTACCCTGTTGGCGCAGTTATAGTGAGCATCTCCTACCACCTGGGGAGTAAGTATCCTTGAAGTAGAATCAAGGGGGTCAACGGCAGGATAAATACCGAGGTCGGCAATCTTTCTTGATAATACGGTGGTAGCATCGAGGTGGGCAAAGGTTGTTGCCGGCGCCGGGTCAGTCAGGTCATCTGCAGGTACATATACCGCCTGTACTGAAGTAATTGAACCATTTTTAGTTGATGTGATCCTTTCCTGCATAATCCCCATTTCGGTGGCCAGTGTAGGCTGGTAACCCACGGCTGAAGGCATACGGCCCAGCAGGGCTGATACCTCAGAACCGGCCTGGGTGAAACGGAAGATATTATCTACGAAAAATAAAATGTCTTTTCCTTTTCCTTGTCCATCACCATCACGGTAGTATTCAGCGATTGTCAAACCACTCAATGCAACCCTTGCACGGGCACCCGGTGGTTCATTCATCTGACCGAATACGAAAGTGGCTTTTGAATCAGCCAGTTCATTCATATCCACCTTGCTAAGGTCCCATCCGCCTTTTTCCATGCTGTGCTTAAAGGCCTCTCCATATTTCATAATACCCGCTTCAATCATCTCTCTCATCAGGTCATTTCCTTCACGGGTCCTTTCCCCCACTCCGGCAAATACAGATAAACCAGAATAAGCTTTAGCGATATTATTGATCAACTCCTGGATCAATACGGTTTTACCCACACCGGCGCCTCCAAACAGCCCGATTTTACCACCCTTTGCATAAGGCTCAATCAGGTCAATTACTTTGATACCGGTAAACAGCACTTCGGCCTGTGTACTCAGGTTTTCAAAAGTGGGTGGCATATTGTGTATAGGCCTTCCGTTCGCCTTGCTTACAGCCGGTAATCCGTCAATCGGGTCGCCGGTAACGTTAAACAGGCGGCCTTTAATCCCTTCACCGGTAGGCATGGCGATGGCTTTGCCGGTGTCCACCACGGGGGTACCGCGGACAATACCTTCGGTACCATCCATAGCAATAGTGCGGACACTGTCTTCGCCGAGGTGCTGCTGCACTTCCAGTACCAGCGTGTCGCCGTTTTCTCTCTTCAGTTCTAATGAATTATAAATTTCAGGGAGTTTGCCATCAAACTGAACATCAATTACAGCGCCGATGACCTGCTTTACTTTACCGATGTTTGCCATATTGTGGGGTATATTTTTTTGTTACCAGCTTCGGTTCCTTGAGCATCTTCGTTGCGTCGCACACTTGTACTGCATATCGCTACTCAGCAATTTTGGGATTTCAATAACCGAAAGAACATTCATTACTCTGGGACTCTTTAAGCCCCACCTTCTGGGGGGTTGGGGAGGCCGTTTTTTAGGCCGCAAAGGTAGGGGTGCGGTTGTAAATTGCCAATTCAAAAAAGTGGCTTTTTAGAGGTGGGGAAAACTGGTTTTTCAACAGCAAATACGTTCTCAACGAATAATATTCTGCTGAAAACATTTGCCTGCTGGAATGCAATGGAGAATACCTGGTTTAGAAGAAAGTCAACTTCAATCCAGCCTGCAAAAAGGATACTGCCCTCTTATCATGCCATTCGGAAGCCGTACAACCTGCATCAAAGTCACTGACTTTATTACTGAATACAACCTTTCATTCTTAAAATCAAAATACAGGTCCTGTTTGATGCGGATGCGGTTGAAGTCCCGTGGGTTTCTTTGTTGCTGAACCACACGATAAGCGGTTAGCTTTTCCGGGTCATCTGCATCAAATTCCATCACTGTATCGGCCGGCATACCAATGGTAAGTAGCTTTTTCACAGGTATCGGTTTCCCGGTCTGTTCATCAAAAGGCTTGAGTCGCCCCAGCAATATATCCTGGTAAATCAGGTTACCGATATCAGATCTGTAAGATGTATACATACTATCAAAACCAGATGGATTTTCGGTGTCAAAATTGTAATCCAGTTCATTTGTATTGAGCAGCACTACGTCTTTACTAACACCTGGAAATTTTCTTTCCGTATTATCGTTGTACGCCACATTGCAAAGCGGGTACCAGTCAGCAGGAGGCGTGGCCGTTTGCCGTGCACAAAGCGGGGATATAAAAACATTATGAACACTGAACCTGCCGTTTTTATATGTCAGCATCTGTTTGACACGAAAAGCATCAGCATCATCGCAACCGCAGCAGGAGTCGGCAGCCAGGTTTAAATTCCTTACCCGGGCTTTATAACGGTTGTAATCAGCGGCGGGCATAGTTTTGTCAAAAAAATACCATTCCTGCGGATGCTTTGTTGGTGAAAGTTCAATGGAAAGACCTTTCAGCCAATCTTGTGTTTGCAGGTCAGGCATAGAAAGGGGGTATGAGAAAAAATAATCGCCAGCTTTACGATATGCGCTTACTGAGCTCCCCTTAAGCCTGTCGAGGTACCATTTTTTTAAACTGATGCCGTTGGTCCCAGGTGTTAAATTTATCACCTTGTCACTTTCACCCGCCCATTGTATGACCGTATCATACTGTATGGGTATAGCAGCAGTGGGGTTGTAAACCTGTGAAAAAATAAAGCGGGCATAAAAACAAAATGCTATTATTAAAAATAACCTTTTCATATGCTGGAAACATAGTTTATTTGCCTGGAAATAAGGATGTCTGTCTATCATATGCTATTAATCATAAATACTGCCGCCCTTTTTCTTACCCTTGAAAATTTCTGAAAGTATCTGAGTCAGCAGCACACCGCCAATCAGCCCTACAATAATTGCAGCCACCCATGACCATTGGAGGACGAATTTAAAAATAATGACTGCTGCTATAATCAACAGCACCATCAGTACTGTCCATCCGTCTGCGCTGTTGTAATCATACTCTCCTTTTACCATTTTCATGGAATCAATCCGGCCCCCACAACCCGGACAGCTTACATAAGGGGCCATTCCGCCTAAACCTATAAAGGGGGCTTTACTTTTTGCTATCTCCCCTAATATATAGGCTTGTGCACTTTTGGTAAGCTGACGTTTACAATACGGGCAATAAAATGTTTCGGAGGGCATGCGAAATGTTTTTAGTATATAGATATTATATTATATTAAGTCAGTCATTCATGGTATCTTTCTTGCTTATTTGATAATACAAACTTGTAAAACAGCAAATGTTTCTCTTTTCAACGCCTTTAATTAAAACATATTGAATAAGATGATCATTTTACCTGACCTGTCTTTATGTCCTTTAGTTCTTTTTCCTTAAGCCTGCCGTATATTTCATTTACACCCGCCATATAAAAAAGGCCATTGTTATCCCCATTTGACCAGGTTTTGCCATAAATGACACCTAGTTGCTTTGAAAACTTTGCATAGTATTTATCAGTTCCAATAACATTATTGGGATCATCTTCTTTATAACCCTCAAATAATACATCATAACTATCCAAGTTAATTGTGCCGCTAATATGTTCAATGCCAATTAAACCTTCCTTACCACGGTAAAAATCCACTGAACCCGGATTGGAACGGTCAGGGAAAATAAACGTCCAAATAATTTCACCATTAATTTTATTACCATATACTTCCAGCTTCATGAAACCTTTAAAATATGTTGTAGTACCTGTTTCTGTCCATTCCCCTTCATAATAGCTGGTTTGGGAAAATGCGGGTAAAAAAAATATTGAAATGACAGCCAGAATTAAAAGCTTTTTCATGTTTTATAGTTTTCGGTTAAAATAATAGTTCAAAAAAATCAGTGCCTCAAGTGTCTATATGGTGGTGTTAATGTAAGAAGTATAGTTACCGCTACCATTGTACCAAATGCCGCAAGTAAACTCCAACCCAGTTTCCAATTTTCTAAAATCCAGGATACATAGACTATAGCAATACCAAGAGAAATATTAAAGATCACAAGCATAATATTGATACTTCGCATACAATGAGCCATCCATTTAATGATGCCCCATATCAGCATCAATAAGTAAAATCCGACTGCCAGTGCAACGATTACGCCAAAGAATGACAGAATTGCGTTCATAAACCCGCCTCCGGCATCGCCGGATGAAAAGGGGTTGAACCGTGGCGTAGGTGTAGGTGACATACTCCGTCGCTGTGCATTTAATGGAAATGAGATAAATGAAAATGAAATAAATAGTATAAAGGAAATAATTTTCGTACCGTGAGATTTATATTTATTAGTCAGCATTGGAAAACAGTTTTTGGTTTTTATTTAATTGTCACATCTTTAAAAGCAGGGCCCATTTAAACCAGGGAGTAGCAGAATTCCAGGCTTTATAATAATCTGCCTGTGTGCAAGTGGTAAGCAACACCCCGGTTGTATTGGCAGGTAAGATCACGGTCCCACTTTTTTCCGGTGAAAAATTGACATTGCTGCTGCCTTCAAACCACCATTTTACACCTACGGTGTAGTTATATTGGTATTATGCACATAAAAAACTGCACCGTACCGGTGTCCTTCAGCATTGGCGAGATAGGAAAACGTAATAGTTACATTGCCTATACTGGTTGCATTTTTTTCCTTCACTGTACCACTCTTGATAATATTTTCCCCTAGGTTGCCGGAAGTTAGATTTACCGGGTGCTGTAAAAGGGAAACAAACAGGCCGGTGAAAACGATAAGTTCTTTCATAACTAAAAATTTTATGCGGTAAAACTATACCCGGAGTTAAGCCTTAACAATCGCTTAATTACGGCATTTTATACTACCAACTTTTTGGTATTGGCAAAATGTTAAAGCCCCGGCTAATTAACCGGTGCCTAAATAAAGCAGAAATAAGATGGCTCAATTCATGATCACCGGCACCTTATACTTTGCCAAAATTATTTTCCATTGCGGCAGTTTCATCAGCAATGCCAGGTCCCAGTCATTTACCAGGTGCCGGTAATCATCAAACCCGGCAGCCATTGATTTTTCAAGGTACTCCAGGCCCTTTGCAGCATTACCTGCCAGAGAATACATGCAGGCCATATTATGCAGGTTCCACTTATAACTGAATTCCTTGCCCGCAGAGTTTTCAATCTTAGTCCCCATGATCATAAACGGTTCAAAGGTTTCGCCCTTTATCACCCGTATGTAGCAGTATCTGGAAGTGTCTTTTTTGGCCCATGCCATTTCCTGTGCCTTTGCCAGGTTAGCATTGGCAAGGTCATTGTTTTTAATATGGTGTTTAAACAGCCGACCCAGTTCATAATATGCGCCATATGAATCAGGATAATACTTTAAGTACAACTGGTAATCCTGCTTTGCCCCGTTGTAGTCCCCCGATTTTGTTTTATGCTCAGCCCGCAGCCACAACAGGCTGGCGGTGGAGGATGAATCATTACTGTATAACTCCATAGCGGTATTGCAATCTTTAAGCGCCAGTAAATAATTCTTTTTATATCCATACAGCATGGAACGGTGCCAAAAATTCATGCCATCTGCCGGATCCAGTTCAATGGCTTTATTCAGGTCTGTCATACAGTTTTTATAATCAAGCAATTCCCAGTACATCATGGACCTCGTCAAGTAGATATTCGACTTCTTTTTGTCTTCTGTTTCCAGTGTAATTGCATTATCATATTCGACCCTTGCTTTGGGTATATTTTTCATTGACTCATATATACCTGCTTTTTTAATATAGTACTCCGGCAGGTTGGGGTTGATCTCAATAGATTTTTCAAAGGCTGCCAATGCCTCATTATATTGTTTCAGCAGGATGTGTATGTTGGATTTTGACTCATAAATACTGGCCAGGTCTGATTTTTTTGCAGTACTGCCGGCTGCCACCAGTATTTCAATGGCTTTATTGTAATCGGCCAGAGCTTCTTCATATTTATACTGCTGGTCTTTAAAATGGCCTCTTTGCCAGTAAGGGCTGTAATTATTAGGGTCATATTCAATTCCTTTTGCATAATAATCCCATGCTTTTTCATATGCACCCAGACTGGCCTGACAATCTCCCCGGTTAGTCCAAAGTGTACTAAGGTGATTTTTTTTGGATATCCGTTCAATCGCTTTTACATAATCTTCGTCGGCTTTCTGGTAATCCCTTAAATCATAAAAACAGGCGCCACGGTTCCAGTACGTATAACCGGGTTCTTTATAATTATATGAAAGAGCTGAATTAAAATCAGTAATGGCGTCATTATACCTGTAAAGTTCTTGTTTGGAACGGCCACGAAAATAATAAATCCATCCTTTCTCCTTTTCTTCACTGCCGTAAGAGTCGTAATAGTATGTAAGGGCCGAATTATAATCTTCAATTGCCAGTTCATATTTATCCAGGTTATAATAATTATCTGCCCTGATGATATAAGAACGGGCATTGATCTTCTTATTTAGCGCCTGGTTGCAGAGATCAATGGCTTTGTAATAGTTTTTATTAACGCTCTCCCGGTAAGCCTGGTTGTTCAGCTCATCAAAGTCCTGTGCCGAAATAACGAAAGCAGGAAAAAGAAGGACGACAGGTAAAAGAGAATGGCGGCGCATATATTCTTTTTTTAAAAGTACGCAGCCAGACAGGTTCTCTCTACTCCTGTAAGTTGGTATTTTCAGCTACCAACTTTTTGGTATATGCAAATAGTTAACCTGTGGGAGCATATCGTCTTTCAGCGGCCCTGATTACTGTGAAGAATCCTGCTTTGCAGGTTATTTCGTTAACGTAATGGCTTTTGCATCCGACCCCATACCTGAGCAGTAAATTCCGCAGTATTTATCAAAGTTGGAATTGAAGTCACCTGTCAGGTTATCGGTGGTAAAGCTGAATGAACCCACTATAGTGCTGCCCTTTTTTAGTGTCAGTTGCGAGGAACTTATCTCCCCTTTCAGGGTTATGGGGGTCACCAGCGGCACATAGAGTGCACAATTTTGTGAAACCAGTAACTGCACGGATGATGAACTTGTTTTATAAATATCAATATTCACCGTATTATCACCGGTTTTGATAATTTCCCAGCGCATGCCGATAGTTGTTCTGGCTACCCGGATATAATTACCACAGGCATCGCTGTAATAATAAAGAGTCGGAGCAAAAGGCGTCGTCCAGGTGCCTTCCAGTTTCCGGGCGGGTGACAGGCCAAACAACCCGCCATCTTTGCCGCAACCGGTTAAAATGATTACAGAAACTGCAATTGCAAAATACGCTGTGTGTTTCATAAAAAAATATTGATGATTGTCCAAAAGTAGCCTGAAGGTTTAACGGGGCGAATACAAGAATTACGGCATTTTTTCGTGCCGGAAAGTTGGTAGGCCAGATAAAACCCGGGTAAGATTATTTCACCAGTCCTTTATTCATTGCATACTTTATCAGACCTGCCAGGTTGCCGGTCTTGGTTTTCTGCATTATATTTTTGCGGTGGGTCTCTACTGTGCGGTAGCTGATGTGGAGTTCGGCTGCTATTTTTTCGTTGGTATATTCTTTGGCAAGCAATTGTACAATCTCCAGCTCCCTTTCTGTTAGGGGTATTACTTCAATATTCTTTTTTTCGGTAAGGCCTTCTAAGATAATTTTTTCCACTTCTTCGCTAAAGTAATGGCGGCCCTTCATCACTTTATTGATAGCTTCCACCAGTTCGGCTTTGTCTGAGTTTTTTAGAAGGTATCCTGATACACCGATATGCACCAGTTCGGAGATAATTTCCCGGTCGTTGTAAGTGGTGAGCATGATGATTTTAATATCCGGTTTCCGTTGGCGGATGAGTTTGGCGGTTTCTATGCCGTCAAGCCCCGGCATATTGATGTCGAGCAGGCATACATCTATATTATGCTTTCCGAATAACTCCAGCACTTCATACCCGCCTGCTGCCGTGCAGGCAACCTGAAATTCAGGTTCTGTTTGTAATAGTGAAACTATGCCGTCACGCAGGATAGCATGGTCATCGGCCACCAGCAGTTGTATTTTTTTTGTTGTTGTCAGCATTTCAAATTTAACAAAGTTGTTTACCTGTTTCTCCTACCAACTACTTGGTATTTTATGAAGCAAGCGGGATATCCACCACCACAGTGGTTCCCTTGCCCGGCATGGAGTCAATATCCATTTTGCCTTTCAAATAATCTACCCTTGCAGCCACGCTGCCGAGCCCAATGCCTTTTTTTTCATCGGCAGTTTTTGCCGTATCAAAACCTCTTCCGTTATCTTCCACGGTGATATTAATATAGTCAGGATATTTCACCAGCTGAACAGTTGCCCTGGAAGCTGCAGCATGTTTTACCACATTATTGATCAGTTCAAGCACAATCCGGTAAATGGTGATCTCGGTTTGTTCATCAGCCCGGTTTTCAAAATCATGGGCGATGAACCTGACTTGCAAACCTTTGTGAGATATAACTTTTTCGCATAGGTTTTTCAGTGCCGGTATCAGCCCCAGTTTAGAGAGTGTGGCAGGCATAATGTTGTGGGAAATATTTCTCAGTTCTGCCGAAGCTTCATCCAGCAGGCCGATACCAGAAAGAAATTTTTCATCAGTTGTTAGTTCAGGTTTACTTTCCTTTGCCTCGATCATTTTTAATTTAGCTGCCGAGAGTACTGAACCGAGGCTGTCATGTATATCCTGTGCTATGCGTTTTCGCTCCTGTTCCTGTGCCAGCGATATGGCATTAAACATTTCGTTCTGCTGGCGGTTCAGTTCCTGCTGATAACGATTGCGTTGTTGCAGGCGGTAGCGGTTATACAGAAACCCCAGTGAAAGAAGTAAGAAAAGAAATAAAGCAATCAATATATTCCGCAGGTTGTTTTGCCGGGCAATCTGCCTGTCTTTTTCGGCAAGTTGGTAAACGGTATTGATTTCCTGCGTACGGTACCGGCTTTGTTCATTACTGATTGAATCTTTCAGCAGCATATACCTCTGGCTATACTTCTACGCACTGTCATATTTCCCCTCAGCGGCAAACCAGCGGGCCATATAATAGGCCACGTCCCGTTGATTTTCGGCATGGTTATTATTCCCGGAAAGGCAACCAGCCCGTTGGATAAAACCCTTTGCCTGCCGACGATTGCCTGTTTCTATTGCCGATGCGCCGGCCAAAAGATAGTAATTCACTTTTTCATATTGATTACATGCCTTCTTGTTGCACAGGTTCAAAGCCATCATAGCATATTCCAACGCCTTGTGATGGTTATTCATTCTGGCAAACACCTTTCCCTTTAACCAGTAAATATTTGCCAGCATGTAAATGCGGTGAAAATTTTGATTTGCCCGGTATGCATTGAATTTTTTAAGCGCCTTATCCAGGTACAGTATGGCGCTGTCTGTGCTCCCGAGAACCAAGTAGGTGTTTCCTATGCCATAAAAAACATCTGCCATGGTCTTCAGATTCATACTGTTTATTTCATCAAAGGAGGGGCGATTGGCCAATTGCCCTGCTTTTTGATAAAATAAGAATGCCTGCCCGGGGATTTCCTGGATTAAATAAGTATCTGCGATTAATAATGTATAATGAAGCTGCTGGAGCAAATCATTCATCATGTTGGCATGCTGTAAACCTTCATTGGCCACATGCATGGCTTGCGGAAAATTGCCCAGGTAATAATAGGTATTGTGCAGCATGCTAATCAATTCGTCATACAGTTTATTCAGCCGGTAATGTTTTGTTCTTTCCATAGCCAGTTGATAATATGCCAGGGCCCCTTTCCAGTTGGTTTTACAGATTTCTTCTACTGTCCCTCTTTTTATCAATGCTGACACTTCTGCGGCCCGGTCTCCTACTTTTTCAGAAATGCTGATGGCCGATTCAGAATAATAAACAGCAGAATCATACCTGATATGGATATATTCACCTGCCAGTATTAAATGCATCCTTAACTGGCTGCTGTCATGTTTGTACTTTTGACCCTGTTGCTTCAGGGAGTCAATCACCCGGGAATGCCGTTTTACATTCTCCTTATTTTTGTATTGATATAATTCCTCATCACATACCTGCTGTAGAAAAACCGTATTCGGCATCAATAAAAACATGGCCAGTAGTGGGCCTGCCGAAAACACTCCTTTTAACATCGCGGGTATTGCATGAAGCCACAGCATGATTACCGGTACAGGAAAATTTCAAACAATTTTTTTAAATATAACAAAAACTATAAATAGCCCCTTTCCTACATTTGCCCCATGCAATTGCTTGAAGTTACCACTCCAGGACTGGCCTCCGCATTTATCCGTGCAAATGTTGAATTGAATAAAAACAACCCGGCATATATCCGCCCGCTGGACAAGGATATGCATGAAGTGTTTGACCAAAAAAAGAACAAAACTTTCCGGCAGGGCGATGCAACCCGGTGGATACTGAAAGACTCCGGCGGTAAACTGATTGGCCGCATTGCCGCTTTTGCCAATAAAAAATATAAGAACAAGGGCGATGATGTGCCGGTGGGCGGCATCGGTTTCTTTGATTGCATTAATAACCAGGATGCTGCTGATATGCTCTTTGATGTAGCCAAACACTGGCTGATGCAGCGGGGCATGGAAGCCATGGATGGCCCCATAAATTTTGGTGAACGGGACCGCTGGTGGGGACTGGTAGTGAAAGGACATGAATTACCGCCCATGTATTGCATGAATTTTAATCCGCCTTATTACCAGCAATTGTTTGAAAACTATGGTTTCCGGAATTTTTTTAACCAGATATGTTTTGGGATGAAAGCCAGCAGCCGGATAGAACAAAAATTCTACGACCGCCATGCACAATGTGCAAAAGACCCCAACTTCAGCTCCGCCCATATTAAAAAGAACCAGCTGGATAAATTTGCCGGAGATTTTACGTTAGTTTACAATAAAGCATGGGCAGGACATGGAGGCCTGAAGCAGCTGGAAGAAAAAGTGGTACGGAAAATGTTCCAGTCTATGAAACCGGTACTGGATGAACGTATCAACTGGTTTATCTATTATAAAGGAGAGCCTGTCGGCATCTGGATTAACCTGCCCGACCTGAACCAGTGGTTTAAGCATCTCAACGGGAAATTCAGCCTCTGGCATAAGCTGAAGTTTCTCTGGTTAAAAGCAACGATGAAGAACAAAAAATTCACCGGGCTGGTATTTGGTATCGTACCGGAATTTCAAGGAAAAGGTGCAGATGCTTACGTAATTGTGGAAGGATGTAAAGTGATACAAAATCTTACTATCAAAGATGGCGTTTACACCATTGGCAAACCTATTTATGAAGACTATGAAATGCAATGGATTGGCGAGTTCAACCCCAAAATGGTGAATGTAGCAGAAGCCATTGCCGGCAACCGCAGCCGGATACTCACTACCTACCGGTATTTGTTTGACAGGACGAAAGAGTTTAAACCGCATCCGATTCTACTTTAGTACTGAGCCATTAGTCAATAGTCTTTAGCCGGTTTCCTAATTTTGAAAGACTTATTTTTGCCCGGGGTACGACTCCCGACTACCGACTAAAGACTACCGACTGACCTCATGGATAAATTCATCGTTTCTGCCAGAAAATACAGACCGCAAACTTTCGACACTGTCGTAGGGCAATCGCATATTACCACCACGCTGAAGAATGCCATCAAACAGCAGCAACTGGCCCATGCATTCCTGTTTTGCGGGCCAAGGGGTGTTGGCAAAACCACCTGTGCCCGTATCCTCGCTAAAACCATCAACTGTGAAAACCAGACCAAAGACGGCGAAGCCTGTGATAAATGCCAGAGCTGCCATTCTTTCCATGATGGCGCCTCCATGAATTATTTTGAACTCGACGGCGCTTCCAATAATTCTGTTGACAATATCCGTGACCTGGTAGACCAGATCCGGTTCATTCCCCAAAGCGGCAAATACAAAGTATATGTGATAGATGAGGTACATATGCTGAGTTCTTCCGCCTTTAATGCATTTTTGAAAACGCTGGAAGAACCGCCTTCTTATGCAATTTTCATCCTGGCCACAACAGAAAAACATAAAATCCTCCCTACCATCCTCAGTCGTTGCCAGATCTTTGACTTTAAACGTATCAGCACCAGCGATACGGTTCAGCATCTTGGAGATATTTGTGAAAAAGAAGACATCAAAGCAGAAAAAGCGGCCCTGCAGATCATTGCCCAGAAAAGCGAAGGCTGTCTGCGGGATGCTTTAAGCATCCTTGATAAGATCGTCAGCTTTACCAACGGCGAACTGAACTATGCCAATACATTAGAACATCTTAATATCCTCGATGCTGATTGTTATTTCAAACTGCTGGACTGCATGCAGCAGCAGGACCTGGCCGGCGCCATGCTGCAGTATGACGATATCAACCGCAAGGGTTTTGAAGGCGACCTGGTGCTCAATGGCTTTGCCGAATTCATACGCAACCTGCTGGTATGTAAAGATGAAAAAGCAGCCGCATTGCTGGAAGTGGTGGAAGGTTTTAAAGACAGGTACATGGAAGCAGCAAGAGCAGTCTCTCCCGCCCTGCTCATCAGCGCCCTGAATATTTTAAATGATGCGGAAATAAATTATAAAGCATCCCGCAACAAAAGGCTGCATGTGGAGCTGGCCCTCATCAAACTTTGCTACCTGCAGCAGGCGATTGAACTGGCTGCCGAAGGAAGCGGTATCAGTAAAAAAAAAATAGCTGAAGCGCCGCTGGCTTTCCGGACTTTCCCCATTAAACTATTCAGCCGTCCGCAAACTGCTGCGGCAAAGAAACCAGCCGGGCCAACCGGAGCAAAACTGATCATCGAAACCCCGCCGGCAAAAATTTCCGTAGTAAATGAAGATATTCCGGATTACCATCATCCTGCCCCCGGTACAGTTCCGGAAATAAAGCCCGCAGCCAATAAACTTTCGGCCCTGGACAAGATCCGCAAGCAGTATAAGTCCAATGGCAGCAACGGAAACGAAAACTCCAATCATCCCCTGCAGCCTGAAGAACTGCAGGGCGCCTGGAACGATTACACAGGGAAGTTAAAAGAAGCGAAAAGCCCGGCTGCCCATAGTTTTGAAATGGCCCTACTCCGGATAAAAGATGAGAATTGTTTTGAGGTTGTAACAGCAGACAATATCGAGAAGCAGTTCATCGAACAGGAAAGAAACAAACTGTTTGCCTTCCTTCAGGAAAAACTCCGTAACCGGTTGCTGCAGTTTTATGTCATTGTGGAAGAAAAAGCAGAAAACCGGCCTGTACCCGAAACAACACTTACCGCCAAAGAACAGTTCCAGAAAATGGCCGAACAGTATCCCCTGGTAAAAGAATTGAAAGACCGCCTGAAACTCGAGTTGGATTACTGATCTTCCCATTCACTACTGGCATTTGGCTATTGCCCGTTTTGCCTTAATTTTTTTCCCCGCTTTCTTCGGCAGTGAGCCATTCGTTACCTCATCATAGATAAATTACATAAGCCGCTGACTTCTAATAATCAGCGGCTTTAATATACCAGTTTTTTGGTATTGCCATTGTCTTTGATAAGAAGGAGATTCGCTGCAATTAAGGCCTGTATTGAGTTGTCAAAACTATCATGGGCCAATTATCACCCAATATATGCCAGTATTGCTCAGCTATTTGTATTCGGAAAGGCTTCTATAAAGGGGTTCAAAAGTTATACTGTCAAGCTTGCCACAAATACCAGCGTAGTAAATACCGCTACAGGCTAACAACCCAAAATGATGACAATAATATTGTGTTACTAAATAATGAGGGCATGGGCATCAGTTCCATCAGCCGTTATCTGCAGATAGCCAAAACAACAGTACGGAGAAGAATACTGCTTGTTAGTCAAAAACTGAATCCTGCGGAAATATCGGAAACCACCCAGGTATATGAAGTGGATGAAATGCAAACCTTCATCAGCCGAAACCATCCATCCTGTTACACCTATATCACCTATGCCATTAACCGGGCCACAAAGCAGGTGATTGATTTTGTAGTGGGCAGCCGGTCTAAAGAAGTGATTGGAAAAGTAATTCAAAAGCTGCTATCACTCTCACCACGAAAAATTTATACAGATGGACTCAATATTTATCCTCCGTTGATACCATCAGCCATCCACCGGGTATTCCGCTACCACACCAATGCTATTGAGCGAAACAACCTGACTCTGCGGACACATATTAAGCGTCTTGCAAGGAAAACAATTTGTTTCAGCAAAAGTATTGTAATGTTATCAGCCGCTTTAAAACTCTATTTCTGGAGTTGAAAAGTTTTCAAAGTACGGTTAAAAAGTCCGGGTCTCCCTCCCTTGCCATCAAAAACACATGCCAGCGTACAGCCCAGTATCCACCAACCGGCGGAAACCGGGCTTGTTACTTCATCCGGCCATTTGCAGTCATCCCGACAGGGGCCATGCCCGGTCATATTCAACATTTTGCCTTAATTTCGGCCAAAATTCAAAGGCAATGGCCGAAGTGATATTAATGCCCCGCCTCAGCGATACCATGACAGAAGGCGTGATTGCCGCATGGCATAAAAAAGTGGGTGACCCGGTAAAAAAAGGCGACCTGCTGGCAGAAATAGAAACGGATAAAGCCACTATGGAACTGGAGAGTTATAAAGACGGCACCCTGCTGCATATCGGCAGCGATAAAGGCGGCAAACTGCAGGTGGACGATCTGCTGGCGATAGTAGGCGCACCCGGCGAAGACATTTCTTCACTGATCAGCAGCGGAGGACAAAAGGCGGAAGCCCCCAAAGCAGCAGAACCGGCAAAAAAAGAAAGCGGCTCAAAGAAAGAACAACCTCAAACATCCAACGTCCAATCACAAACCTCTGCTATAGATATTTCCAAAATGCCTGCCTCGTTGGCAGACAGGGACGAAGTGGTGCTGATGCCCCGGCTGAGTGATACCATGGAGGAAGGGATAATAGCTGCCTGGCATAAAAAAGTAGGCGACACTGTAAAGAAAGGCGAAGTGCTGGCTGAAATAGAAACGGATAAGGCAACGATGGAACTGGAGAGTTATAAAAACGGAACCCTGCTCCATATCGGCGCACAAAAAGGAGAAAAGATCCCGGTGAACGGCCTGCTCTGTATCATTGGCGAAAAAGGTAAAGTGGATGTGGAAGCCATTGTAGCTGCTGTTAAAAGCGGGGGAATTGAAGAAGGTCAAAAAAGTCAAATGAGTCAAAAGTCCGAAGGAACCGGGGCTCCAAAAAAAGAAGTGGTCACCGGTATTCCGCAAGCAACGACGGGCAATGGAAGGGTGAAAGCCTCTCCGCTGGCCAAAAGACTGGCCGCGGAAAAAGGGATTGACATAAAAGCCATCAGCGGTTCAGGAGATGGCGGGAGGATCATCAAAGCAGATATTGATAATTATAAATCCGTTGCGCCTGTTGCAGCTCAGGCTTCTGCTCCGAAACCCGCCCCGGTATTTGCACCTGTTGCCGGTGAAGAGGGCTATACCGACATCCCGAATTCACAGATGCGGAATGTGATTGCCAAACGCCTTGCCGAAAGCAAATTCTCCGCCCCGCATTTCTATCTTACAATGGAAATCAATATGGATAATGCCATTTCTGCAAGAACCCAGTTGAATGAGGTAAGCCCAGTGAAAGTTAGTTTCAATGATATAGTGGTGAAGGCTGTGGCGCTGGCCCTTCGCCAGCACCCTGCGGTGAATGCATCCTGGCTCGGCGATAAAATACGCCGCCACCATCATATTCATATCGGCATAGCCGTGGCAATTGAAGATGGCCTCATCGTACCTGTTGTGCGGTTTGCCGATCAGAAAGGGTTGCCGCAGATCGCCGCTGAAAGCAAAGAGCTTGCAGGCAAAGCCAGGAACAAAAAGTTGCAACCGAATGAGTTTACCGGCAATACCTTTACCATCTCCAATCTGGGAATGATGGATATTGACGAGTTCACTGCCATCATCAATCCACCTGACAGCTGCATAATGGCCGTGGGAAGAATAAAAGAAACGGTCATTAAAAAGGGAGATGGATTTACTGCCACCAGTGTAATGAAAGTGACCCTCAGCTGCGACCACCGCTGTGTAGATGGCGCTACCGGCGCTGCATTCCTCCAGTCGGTAAAAAAATACCTGGAGAACCCCGTCTCCATGCTGCTCTGAAGTATTAATACGCTGTAATAACGACAAAAAATCTGCCGGTTGTCCAGTTTTTTTTTGCGGGCACTGTTCTTCGGCAGGTTTATTGCTGTAAAATTTTAGCTGTATGAATGGCTAAGGGGAAAAGCTTAAAACTAAAAAACCGGCAATCAATATCAAACCGGTAAAAAATATTTCCCGTTAATTCGAAAAAAATATCCCAACTATGGAAGAACAGAAAGAAGAAAAAGCGCTGAAGGAGTTTTCATGGAAGGCTATCTTCATTGTCACTGCCCTCTCCTCATTTATATTCTCCGGTATATTAAAGCTGCTTGATGAAAATTCTTCCGGTATTTTCCTGAAAACCGGTGTGGCCTCAACGGTCATCAGCCTGCTATTGCTGGTGCTGGGTAAACCCGGCCGATCCCGTAAAAAACAGTCTCCGGATGAAACTTTTTATTTTGGCTCTCAGATTTAAACAATTTTTCAGTAATTTTTGAAAATTCGAAATACCCGCCCTAAATTTGCGGTATGAAACTCACCGAAGCAAAACAGCAGTTCATCGGCAGCTGGGGGGCCTTTGGCACCCACTGGGGCATCAACCGCACCATGGCGCAGATACATGCCCTGCTCCTCATCAGCCCGGGACCCATGACACAGGACGACATCATGGAAGAACTGAACATCAGCCGGGGCAATACCAATATGAATATCCGGGAACTCATCAACTGGGGCCTCGTGGAAAGGGTGCTGCTGGCCGGTGAACGGAAAGAATTTTTTACAGCCGAAAAAGATATCTGGAAAGTGGTAAAGCAGATCGTAAAAGAAAGAAAGAAAAGGGAGCTGGAACCCATGCTACAATTGCTGGACAGGCTTGAAGAAGTGGAAGGCGATAAAAGGGACAAGCATGTAAAAACCTTTGTGGATACGGTGAGCAGTATCAAAAAACTGGGGAGGCAGGCCGATAAAACATTAGATGTAATGATAAGGGCTGAAGAGAGCTGGTTTGTGGGGACATTGATGAAGTTCTTTAAATAAAGACAGCTAAGAATAAAAAATAGTTGATTGCAGATGGAAACTGGTCTTTGAAATTTTTCCTTTCAATAACTCACTCAACAACTATAGAAATGAAACTAATAATCCCCGATTGGCTGATTATTTTCGGAGGCATAGGACAAATGTTTACCGCTATCGTCTATCCTTATATCAGGCATGTAGTTTTTGATTGGTACAACGACATAAAAAAGCTAAAGCCTTTAAACCAGGAAATTGTAAAAACGTATGGTCGTTATATTCAGGGTTTAAATTTTTCTTTTGGGCTGATTTCAATAGTATTAACCGGTGAATTAAAAAATCAAACGTGTTTAGCCGTTGCAATGACCGGATTGATTGCAGCATATTGGACTGGCAAGGTTATCACCCAGTTTTCATACTATCCCATGTATCAAATTCCAAATAAAACAATATTTAAAATAGGAGAAGTACTGATGAATGCTTTGTTCATTTCATTCTCCCTGATTTTTCTCTGGCTGTTCACCTTTAATCTTTCAGGTTTTATTGGAAAAAAGTAACTTAATTGATGACAAACAAAAAAATCATTCTTGCAGGAGGCACAGGTTTTATCGGCCAGGAAATGATAAAATACTGGGGCCGGGAGAATCAACTAATGATTCTCACACGGCAGTTACCAGATGCCAGGAACAACCGGAACAAATACAACTCTCTTGCGCCTGAAGACCTGCAAAATGCCGAATTTAAAAAATGGGATGGGATAACGACCGGCGAATGGGTTAAGGAAATTGAAGGTGCTGATATTATCATCAATCTTGCCGGTAAAACAGTTAATTGCAGGTATAATTCAAAAAACAAAAAAGAAATTTTTGACAGCAGGACAAATGCTGTAAGAGCAATTGGTTCAGCTATCAGGCATTGTCAGAAGCCTCCTGTACTTTGGATCAATGCGTCATCCGCTACCATATATCGCCATGCAACAGACAGGCCGCAGGATGAGTATACCGGACAATTTCACAATGACTTTTCTGTTCAGGTCTGTGAGTTGTGGGAAAAAACTTTTTATGAGCAATTTACTCCAGGCACCAGGAAAGTTGCACTAAGAATGGCGATCACCCTCGGTCCGGGCGGTGTGCTCATCCCCTATTTCAATCTGCTGAAATTTGGATTGGGCGGGAAACAGGGAAGCGGCAAACAGATGTATAGCTGGGTTCATATCGAAGATACATGCCGGATGATTGAATGGATAGCCAAACAAGAAAACACTCTGGGCACTTATAATTGTTGTTCGCCAAACCCGGTCAGTAACACGGAGTTTATGGCAACTCTACGAAAAGCAACCGGGCACAAGTTCGGGTTACCCGCTTTTGAGTGGATGCTGAAAATAGGAGCTCCGCTAATTGGGACCGAAACTGAACTGGTATTAAAGAGCCGGTGGGTTATTCCAAAAAAAATCCTCGAAACAGGGTTTCAGTTCAAATATCCTTTGTTAAAAGATGCTTTTGCTGAAATAATCAAAAAAGTTCCCAGGAAACAATATCATCTGTTTTAAAAGCAGTTAGTCCATAGCTTTACACCATGACTCCCAAAAAGACCCTTGTTCTCGGCGCTTCCGATAACCCTTCCCGGTATAGTTTCCTCGCCATTCAGCGTTTGCGCAGCCATGGGCATCCTGTAGTAGCACTGGGAAGAAGAAATACCAAAGTGGCCGATGTACCCGTCGGAACATTACTGGAACCCTTCACAGGAATTGATACGGTAACGCTTTACCTGAACCCACAGCGTCAGCAGGAGTATTATAATTATATCCTCTCCCTGCAGCCCAAACGGATCATCTTCAACCCCGGCGCCGAAAACGATGAGCTGGCCGAACTGGCAATGCAGAAAGGGATTGTTACGAAAGAAGCCTGCACCCTGGTGATGCTGAGTACAAACCAGTACTGATAGTAGATAACCATTCCTTCTCTCGAAGTTTTACGATTCACTCCGTGTACTTACCCTCAATCTCAGGAGAAATTCGTTTCATCTTTTGGATGATTTTAATTTTTTCACAAAACTTGTATCACCGTACCCCCCCTGAAAACTGCAGTTGCTTTTTTTGACTGCCGATCAATATCCTTTTGACTTTAAAAAAAAGTACCAATGAAAATCCTTCGTACCTACGTTCTAAGCGCAGTTATTGCGCTATGCAGTTTGGGTTCTTATGCACAGAACAAACCCGCCCCCGTAAACGAACCTGATCACAACAAACCGAAATTATTTGAGGGTCTTCCTGACAGGGTTCTGTTAAGCGCTGATGAGCTCAGCGGCCTTTTCAGCACAGCACATGGGCGGCCTGCCGCGGTGAGGCTTTCGGAGAATGCCCGTTTCCAGTTTGAAGGAGAAGTGGTGTCTTCGGGAAACCAGCCGGGAACCCTTACACAAAATCTGCTGATCCGCTCCACCAATTTTGCCGGCGCTGCCTTCTCGGTTTCAAAGACTACCCGGGCAGACGGCTCTGTTGTTTACAGCGGCAGGATCATCAGTTTCCGGCATGGCGATGCCTATGAACTGCAGAATCAGAACGGGCAATACGCCCTGGTAAAGAAAAGTTTTTACCATCTGGTGAACGAATAAAATTTTATCATCCAAAATCTGATCACTGACCCGTTTTTATATCTGTATTTTTTAGTACCTGTTGAAAAACCTAAAAATCCTCCTTGTATGAAAAACTTATACAAATCCGGCCTTATAGCGATGATGTTCGCAACTGTGCTGAAAGCAAATGCACAGGTGCCGGTGATGAGCAGCTATCCATCCGCCACAGCGGTGATATTTCTCGATTTTGACGGGCACACCGTTGACAATACTCCCTGGAATTATAACGGGCCTATTGTTTGCGGCTCTTCGGGAATGAGTACTGCCAATATTACCACCACATTCAACCGGGTGGCAGAAGACTACCGTCCCTTCAATATCAATATTACCACCGACTCCACTAAATACTGGGCAGCACCCGCTGACAAGCGGATGAGGGTGATACTGACCGTTAGTCATGAATGGTATGGCGCTGCAGGCGGTGTGGCATTCGTAGGCTCTTTCACCTGGGGCGATAATACCCCTTGTTTCGTATTTACGGCGGCGCTCGGTGTAAACAATGTAAAGTACATTTCAGAAGCGGGGTCGCATGAGGCGGGCCATACACTGGGTCTGTATCACCAGGCCAATTACGACGCCAACTGTAACCTGGTGTCCGAATACCATTATGGCATCGGCACCGGTGAAATAGGCTGGGCCCCCATCATGGGTGTAGGTTATTACAAAAATTTCACTCTCTGGAACAATGGCCCCAACCCTTACGGCTGCAGCAATTACCAGAGTGATCTCAGTGTAATTACTAATCCTGCCAACGGTTTCTCCTTCCGCCCGGATGATCATGCCAATACTTTTGGCGGAGCTACCGATGCGCCTTTTGTAAATAACCTGTTTACGGTGAATGGTGTAATAACCCAAAGCACCGATGCGGATATGATAAAAGTAACGCTGCCCGCTGTCGGCCGTTTTGTCCTCAATGCCATTCCTTATAACGTAGGAACGGGCAATGCAGGATCGGACCTGGATTTGCAGGTAACCCTGTATAACGCTTCGCAAACACAAATAAATGTATATAACCCCGGCACACTGCTCAGCTCTGTGATTGATTCCACAATGGGCGCCGGTATTTATTACCTGAAGATTGAAGGAAAGGGAAATATCTATGCGCCTAACTATGCCAGCCTTGGCTCTTATGCACTGGACGGCAGTTTTATTGCCGGCACATTGCCCCTGCGCAGACTGGAACTGAGCGGCTCAGCCTCAGGCAGCCAGCACAACCTGACCTGGCTTATTGATGCCGACGAGCAGGTGGTGGAGCAGATACTCGAAATTTCAACCAACGGCAGAAACTTTAACCCGGTAACTCAGCCCGCCAACAGCGACCGCAGTTATATATATGCCCCCCATATCAGCAACACCGTGCAGTACCGGCTGAAAGTAACCTTTGACAACGGGCATATGTATTACTCCAACATAGTTACACTACGCAATACAGATAAGGATACAAGGCCCCGGTTGCTGAGTAACCTGGTAAACAATACCATAACGGTGACCAGCCCGGGCAATTACAGTTATGCAGTGTATGATGTAAACGGAAAGGCAACCGCAAAAGGACAGTTAACATCCGGTATGAACAGTATCCCCGCAGTCAATATGACCGGTGGTATGTACTTTATCCGCTTTGCAGACGATAGCAATCAGTGGACCGATAAATTTGTGCGGCAATAAACGATTTCCTGTTCTGATCACAGAACATTAATCCATACCCTTTGTAATTAATAGGTTTTCCTGTATCTTGGGAAAACCTTTTTTTTATATGCGTTGGAGAAAATTTAATGGCGACCCGATTGAAATGCCCATCCTCGAAGCAGTGGAAAAAGCTATCCGCCGGGAAACCGACAATGGCTACCGGTTGAAAGTATGCATTGGCACCGACTCACAGGTAAAGGGACAGGAAACTGAATTTGCCACAGTGATCGTTTTTCTGCGGGAAGGGCACGGCGGTTTCATGTTTATCCACAACGACAAAACCCGCCAGCAGTTTACCATCAAGGAAAGAATGCTGATGGAAGTGGCTAAAAGCATTGAAATCGCTTACGAACTCTGCAACCTGTTTACCGTGTATGATGTGGATATGGAAGTTCATGCCGACATCAATACCAATCCCCATTTCAAGAGCAATGATGCGCTGAAAGAAGCCATGGGTTATATCCTGGGAATGGGTTTTGCCTTCAAGGCCAAACCGGAAGCCTTTGCCAGCAGCAGTTGCGCCAATAAGGTGGTAAACTGAGTGAACGCTTTGTAATGAAATTGCAGAGCATTCCTCCGCAAAGAAACCTGGCTCCCCTTTTATTTCCTTTTTCTTCTAAACAAAAAGAAAAAAGCTGCCAGCACTGCAATGCCTGCTGCTATCAGCAGCCATGAATTTTCTTCCTTTTTTTCCTTTATGGTTTCGGGGCGGGCAACCGGCTGATTTTTTTCTTCCTTCATACCTGAATCAAAAGAAGCCCTGTTTTTTTGGATGCTGTCCGCCAGCGCTTTCACCTTGCTGCGGAAAGAATCAGACGCCGCAGATCTTTTTTTAAACTTGTTGGAAGATTGCTCCTGCCGGGAAAAACCGGCAACTGAAAGTAATACGGCAAATATTAATAGGAGTTTCCTGCTCATGACGCACTTCAGGCCCTGTGGAAAAAAGTACAGGGTGTATTGAAAGAATTATTGACGGGGGATAAGGGCATCTTTCACTGCTGCAGGCTGATCGGATATGGTAAGTCCCAAAAACCGGGACCCCGGCTCTACAGTCGTTCCGGTATACATGTTGGTCAGCTTTTTTTTGCTGTCTTCCTGGGCCAGGGAAAAAGTGATGAGGACCATAATAAACAAAATCACCACTGTGTTTCTTTCGGATAAAATTATTTTCATAAATGGATTGTAATTGGGTGCAAGATAGGCATAAATCCTTTACAAAAAATACCACAAATGGAGTATTTATCCCCCCTAAAGCTTTGAAAAACCAGCATTTAACCCGCTTATATAGCCCAGCACCTCTTCCCTCCCTGTCTTTTTCGCTGCAGAGGTCAGAAAGTACGGAGGCAGTTCTGCCCATTGTTGAGACATCGCTCTTAAAAAAGCATCCGCATTCCTTGCAGTTGCCCCGGGTTTGTTTTTATCTGTTTTCGTAAAAACCAGGACAAATGGCGCCTGCCACACTCCCAGTTTTGCAATAAACTCCAGGTCGGCTTTCTGCGGTTCATGCCGGCTGTCAATCAGCACAAACACACAAGCCAGATTTTCCCGTTTGCGGATGTAGGATTCGATCATGTTCTCCCAGTTTTTCCTCGACTTCTGCGAAACGGTGGCGTAGCCATAACCGGGCAGATCAACGATGTACCACCCCATCCCTTTTCCTACTCCCCTGTGCAGAGAAGGCTGATTGGAAACAACCTCAAAATGATTGATGAGTTGTGTTTTTCCCGGTGTGGCGGAAGTTTTGGCCAGATTACGCTGGTTGGTCAGCATATTTATCAATGAAGATTTACCCACATTGCTCCTGCCGATAAAAGCATACTCGGGTCTGTCTGCCGGCGGACATTGCTTGTAAGTAGCGCTGCTGATCACATATTTTGCTGTTGTTATTTCCATGAGGTTTGCAAGATAAAAGGAAACCAACTGCTTTAAAAAACTAAAAACTCCGAACCATAAACTATAAACTAGGTTACCTTTGCCCCCCATGTCAAACCCATTACCCCACGATCATATCATTCCTTACCGGGATTCTTCCAAAGACAAGAAGACACAGGTGGGCGAAATGTTTGACAGCATCGCAGGCCAGTATGACCATCTCAATCGCTTTCTTTCGGCCCGTATTGATATAAGCTGGAGGAAAAAAGCCATACGCCTGCTAAAAGATGACAATCCAAAATATATTCTGGATGTAGCAACCGGCACGGCTGACATGGCGATTTTGGCCTGCAAAATGCTGAAACCTGAAAAAGTGGAGGGCATTGATATTTCAGTCAATATGCTGGAGCTCGGCCAAAAAAAGATTGAAAAAGAAGGACTTGGGGATAAGATCCGCCTCCAGGGTGGCGACTCAGAAACAATAAATTTTCCTGATAATACGTTTGATGCCGTAATGGTGGCGTTTGGAGTACGGAACTTTGAAAACCTGGAAAAAGGCCTTTCAGAAATGTGGCGGGTGCTGAAACCCGGAGGCCGGCTGATGATACTCGAATTTTCAAAACCCCGGCGCAAGGCGGTAAGAAGTTTTTATAACCTGTACATGGGTATAGTGGCCCCGCAGGTGGCCCGCTGGTTCAGGCAAAACAAAGCAGCCTATCAGTATCTCTGCAAATCAGCCAATGCTTTTCCGGACCGCCATGTATTTACTGACATTTTAAACAAAGCGGGATATACCGATACCTGTTTTCAACCGCTTACCTTAGGAATATGCTGCATTTACTCCGGAAGAAAACCACAATAAAAACATTTGCTGCACTGGTTTTACTGACCGGGGGCCTGTTGCTGACTGCAACTGCGAACGCACAGTACAGGTACAATTATTCAAAAGTGGAGATGGTGCAGCCCGACCATGATGCCAAGCCTTATTATTTCGGCCTTACCGTAGGTGTGAACCTGGCCCGTTTCCATACACACCTGCATCCCCGTTTTTTACTGGACGACAGCATCTATGTGGCTGAGCCGGCAAATGCCGGGGGTTTAGCACTAGGTCTGATGGCCACCGCCCGCATATCAGACCGTTTCCAGTTGCGCTTTAACCCGCAGCTGATGTTCATGGAACGGAACATCTTTTACAAGCTGAAGTTCCCCGATATAGATAACCAGACCGAAGTAGTGAAGAAGGTGGAGTCCATCATCATGACTTTTCCCTTCCAGGTAAAATTTCAGAGCGACCGTATTGGCAATTTCAGGGTTTACACACTGGCCGGCTGGCATGCGGATATTGATATGGCCAGTAATGCCCGTGCCAAGCGGGCCGATGACCTGGTAAAAATTGAGAAATTTGACTATGGCCCGGAGTTCGGCATCGGTTTCAATTTCTTTTTTGAGAGTTTCATCTTTTCACCCGAAATAAAGATCAGCAACGGCCTGCGCAACCTGCATGCCCGTGATCCCAACCTCATTAACTCCAGTATATTTGACAAGATACAGTCGAGAATGATTGTATTTAGTATTCATTTGGAGGGGTGATTGGATTTCTTGCAATTGCTCAAATCATATTCTATTGAAAGCCGGTTGGACAGCCTGATTTCGAAAGATGAAATATAAAGTTTCACTGTGTCATTAAACGATTTGACAAACTTGTTAATAACTTTAAAGAAATAGAAAATGAATAAGATAATTTTTCTTGCAGCGATTGTATTTTGCTTGACAATTTCCTGTTCAAATCCAAATCGGCCAGATAACGCTGATAACGCAATCAATCAAATCGTAATTGCAAGTGACACAAGTAAAAACATTAAAAATTTGATTACTCAAAAAATTACACCTTATTTGTGGGTAGAGAAAGATGCCAAAGCTGTAGCAGATTACTACATATCCATTTTTAAAGACGGTAAACTGAAAGATTTTCGCAAATTCGGTAGTGCCGAAAGTGGAAATGATGCTGGCATAGAAACTGCTGTAATTGAAATAGCGGGAATGGAGTTTAGTATATTGGCAGCAGGCCCACTATTCAAATTTAATGAAGCAGTTTCTTTTGTTATCAATACAAAAGACCAGGCGGAAACGGATTATTATTGGGAAGCTCTTACTGCTAATGGTGGTGAGGAAGGCTCTTGCGGATGGTGTAAAGATAAATATGGATTATCATGGCAAGTTGTACCCACTGAATATTTTGAATTAATACATAGCGATGACCCTAAAGTAAGGGAAAAAGCAATGAAGAATACATTGAGTCAGAAAAAAATAATACTTTCAGAACTCAAATGAACTAAATAATAGCAGCTTTTTTTTCCCTCTGATTTCCGCCTTGCAACTCTGCGACAATAATTACAAAAATAAAAAACAGCAGCGTGCAGCGGCTCACCCAAAAGTAATCAGACAACTTATTCTCAACAATAAAAAATAAATAAAAAATATGGCACTCATCAATCCCCACATTAACTTCAACGGGAATGCAGAAGAAGCATTCAACTTTTACAAATCCGTATTTGGCGGAGAATTCACAAAAATTATCCGTTTCAAAGACCTGGCGGGCCCTGAATTTCCGGTTGCGGCAAATGAAGCAAATAAAATAATGCACATTGCGTTGTCTTTTGGCAAAAACTTATTAATGGCCAATGACGTTCCGGAAAGTATGGGAAGAACGAATGAAAATGAAAACAGGTCTAAAATATATATTAGCGCAGAAAGCCGTGAAGAAGCAGATAAATTATTTAACGGGCTGTCAGCAGGCGGAAACATTGAAATGCCGATGGCTGATAGTCCCTGGGGTTCGTATTTTGGGATGTTCAGGGACAAATACGGTATTGAATGGATGGTGGACTTTACAAGCGGGCCGGGGAAGTAAAGACAGGTACTATCGGAACTTGAGGAGAAATAATAAATTATATGAGAAAAATAATTGTTTTATCAATGATTTCATTAGATGGTGTACTACAATCACCCGGTGGGCCTAAAGAAGACAGATCTGGTGGTTTCAAATATGGCGGCTGGACCGAACCTTATGGTGATGAAACTTTTGGTGAAGTGCTGCAAAAAGAGTTGCAGCAACCTGCAGATTATTTGTTGGGCAGAAAAACATTTGAGATTTGGGAAGCATACTGGCCTCATCATGCAGACTTTTGGTCAGGCATCAATAATGGCACAAAATATATCATCTCCAAAACCAGGAAAAAATCAGACTGGAAGAACTCAGTGTTCATCAAAAATGCAGCAGATATTAAAAAGCTTAAAAGATCAAAAGGTAATGACATCCAGGTTTGGGGCAGTAGTAAGCTCATCCAGCTTTTGTTTAAGAACGATCTTGTAGACGAACTCCGGCTCAAAATTTTCCCGTTGACTCTTGGTAAAGGAAAAAACTTGTTTGATAATGGTCCGATCCCGGCAGCATTTACACTAATAGAAAGTACTGTTACATCAACCGGAGTTATTATTGTCAATTACAAACGGGCTGGAAAAGTCAGGACTGGCACTATTGGAGAATAAAACGAGAAAAAACTGCCGGCCGGCAGGGCAGGTAATTGTTTCATCAGCGTGGACGGAACTTCGAATGAAGCAGAGCGGCAGAAAACATCAGGTTAAAAAAATTACATCTCTAATTCCTTCTTCGTTTTCAAAACCCCGCCTGATTCCCAAAACTCCTTTCCCGGAAATTTTTTGGTTGCCATGTACTGCTTTGCCCTGTTGGGGCAATTCAGGCGCATCATCCGGTGGGAGGTTCTTCCCGGTTTAACTTATTTCCCTGCTTTGGGGTTCCGGCTCCGCTCTAAACTTCTCATTTCCAGTTTCCTTTCGCTGATAAAGTACAGCCCCCTCAAAAGCCTCAAAACCTTACCTTTGCGGCACAAAAAAGAAGCAGCTATGGCAGATATTTTTGAAAGGTTATTGAAGCACTACGGCCCCATCGGCCAGCACCGGGAAAGGGCACATGGTTATTTCGCCTTCCCAAAATTAGAAGGCGATATCGGCAGCCGCATGAAATTCCGCGGCAAGGAGGTGATCGTATGGAGCCTGAACAATTACCTCGGACTGGCTAACCATCCCGAAGTACGGAAAGCCGACACCGATGGCGCCCGGCAATACGGCCTTGCCTGCCCCATGGGCGCCCGGATGATGAGCGGCAACAGCAACCTGCATGAACAATTAGAAGAAGAACTGGCCGCTTTTGTAATGAAACAAGATGCCGCCCTGCTCAACTTCGGCTACCAGGGCATGGTGAGCATCATCGATGCGCTCTGCAGCCGCCATGATGTAATCGTATATGACGGTGAAAGCCATGCCTGCATCATTGACGGCCTCCGCCTGCACCCCGGCCACCGCTATGTGTTCAAGCATAATGAAGTGGACGATTGCGAAAAGCAATTGCAAAGGGCCACTGTACTGATAGAAAAACAAAAGGCCGGCGGCATACTCGTCATCACCGAAGGCGTGTTTGGCATGGCCGGCGACCAGGGCAGGCTGAAAGAGATCGCTGCGCTGAAAAATAAATACCAGTTCCGCCTGCTGGTGGATGATGCACATGGTTTTGGCACACTGGGCAAAACAGGCGCCGGCGCCGGTGAAGAACAAAACTGCCAGGATGCGATAGACCTTTACTTCTCTACGTTTGCAAAATCCATGGCTTCTATCGGCGCCTTCATCGCCGGGGAAAGAAATATCATTGATTATATCCGCTACAATATCCGCTCTCAGATTTTTGCCAAAAGCCTGCCAATGCCCTTGGTAATTGGCAACCTGAAAAGATTAGAGTTGCTGCGCAAGCATCCTGAATACAAAGACAAACTCTGGAGCAATGCCATGAAACTACAGAGCGGATTAAAAGAAAGAGGGTTTGACATCGGCAAAACCGATTCGGTGGTGACGCCGGTCTACATGAAAGGGGATGTGCCCGAAGCCACGGCCATGGTGATGGACCTGCGGGAGAATTATGGCATCTTCGCTTCTATTGTGGTGTATCCCGTTATCCCGAAAGGGCATATCATTTACCGCCTCATCCCTTCCGCCGTTCATACGGATGAGGATATAGAACTGACGCTGAAAGCTTTTTCCGATACCAAGAAAAAGCTGGATGCCGGGGAATACCGGGTGGAAGCCATCCCTGATATGGCGGATGTGTCGGGCAAACGGTTTGACTACATGACAGAGAAGTTAAAAAACAAATAATAACTGAACCCTTAGCGGAGAAACCCTGTCTTGCGGGATGAGACAGGGCTTTTTTATTTGTACGGCAGGCTGCTTTGGCCTTATTGCCCTACATTTACGAGTATTAAAAACACATACACTATGCGGAAGTTTTTACTGGTTCTGTTCCTGTTGCCCCTAACAGCCATAGCACAGAAAAAGCAAATCACTTTAGAAGATATTTATAAAAAAGGGACTTTCCGGGGCGAACCTGTCCGCCCTGATTTCGGCCAAACCAGCAAGGACCCCGAAATAAAAACCGATGAACTGAAAGACGAGAATGGCAAGCCTTTTGGGCAGGCAGATGATATAATCTTCAGTTCAAAATACCCCAATACCGTGCTGCTGAAAAAAGGGAATGAGCCAATCTACCGCCGTTCTTCCAAATCATTTATCTATCTCTATGATGCTGTGTCAAAAAAACTGACAAAGCTGGCCGATGAAAAAGTGCTTCACCCCACCCTTTCGCCGGATGGCAGCAAGATCGCCTTTGTAAAAAGCAATAACCTGGTGCTCTACGATATTGCCACCGGCAGCTCACGGAACATCACAACAGACGGCAAATGGAATTTTGTCATCAACGGCAACTGCGATTGGGTGTACGAGGAAGAATTTGAATTCAGCCGTGCCTACGAATGGAGCCCAAAAGGGAACTACATCGCTTTTTACCGCTTTGATGAAACGAATGTGAAGGAGTACAATATGACGATGTACGACAATGCTCACAACAAAGACTACCGTTACAAATACCCAAAGGCCGGCGATGATAACTCCAAAGTGGACATCCTCATTTATAATGTGGGCAGCAACCAGACAGCAAAAGCCCAGTACGAGCAGGGCGACATCTATATACCCCGCATCAAATGGACGCAGGACGACAATACCCTGATCGTTTACTGGATGAACCGTCACCAGAGCAACCTGAAACTGCTGGCCACTAATGCACAAACCGGCGCCAGCAACCTCCTGTACCAGGAAAAGAACAAATACTTCGTAGAAATAAACGATGACTGGTGGTGGCTGAAAGATGGCAAAAACTATCTCTTCACCAGCGAGATGAGCGGCTTCCGTCATTTATACCTGTACAGCCTGGATGGAAAAACAAAAACACAGGTCACCAAAGGTAACTATGAAGTAACGGATGTGAACGGAGTGGATGAAACCAACAAACGCATCTACTTCACCATGGCATATCCAAGGCCACTGGACAGGAACCTGTTTGTTACGGACTTCATGGGCAAAAAAACATACCAGCTCACACAAGGCGAAGGATGGAACAGGATAGAGTTCAATGATAGCTTCACGCAATTTTATTGCTACCGTTCCGACATCAACACCCCGCAAACCGTGACCCACCATGAAATAGTGGTGAACAAAAAGAAAAATATCAGCGCCAGCCTGATAAAAACGGTGAACGAAAGCGCCAAACAGAAAGGAAAAATTGAAGAGTACGGTTATGGCAAAGCAGAATTTATCAAAGTACCCAACAGCAAAGGTGATACACTGAATGGCTGGATGCTGAAGCCTGCCGGCTTTGACCCTGCTAAAAAATACCCGGTCTTGTTTTGCAATTATGGAGGGCCGGGTTCTCAACAGGTGGCGAATCGTTTCGGGGCAGTAAGTTCCTGGCACCAGTTGCTGGCGCAAAAAGGTTTTATTGTGGTGAGTGTGGACAATACAGGCACCGGTTTCCGCGGTGAAGAGTTCAAAAAGAAAACCTACCTGCAGCTTGGCAAGTTTGAAATAGAAGACCAGATAGATGCTGCCAAATGGATGAGCAAGATGCCTTTTGTGGACGGAAACAATATCGGCCACTACGGCTGGAGCTATGGTGGTTTTATGAGTGCCCTCGCCATCACCAAAGGCAATGAAGTGTTCAGCGCTGCGGTGTCCGTGGCGCCCGTTACTTCCTGGCGGTATTATGATAATATCTACACCGAACGGTATATGCGCACCCCGCAGGAAAATGCCAGCGGCTATGATGATAACTCACCCATCAACTTTACCGATAAAATAAAAGGCAAATACCTCATCATCCACGGTACGGCGGATGATAATGTGCATTTTCAAAATGCCACACAGATGATCACGGCCCTGGTAAAAAGTAATATTGATTTTGAAAGCGCCTACTACCCCAACAAGAACCACGGCATCGGCGGCCAGGCGGATAACACCACTTTCCACCTATGGAACAAGATCACCAACTGGATACTGGAGAATATGGGCAATGAAAATACGCAGAAACCGAACCAGCCAGCCAAACAGCCCAAAGGTTTCTAAACATAAATCATGAGTGCATTGAAAATCCCTTTGCATCCTGCAAAGGGATTTCTTGTATGACCCTTCACCAGGCACAGGACAAAAAAGAACCCCCGGCGAAAACCGGGGGGCCCTAATCAAAAACCATTAACCATTAAACCTTATCCTATGAAAATTCATATCCAAAGTCGTTAATAAAAAAGATTATACAAAACATTTTATTGCCATATTTTAACTCCCGAAGCCAAATTATGCAGGTTTTACACAAAATATTGACCGTACTCAACTCTTTGGCGCCCAATTTTGTTTTCATATTGTTCCCGGAAAATCAATGCAAACGTTTGCGCTGAAAACAGGTAAATTGCTTTCCGATCATCTCTCAATTGTATAATTGATTATGAAAAAAATTGCAGTTGGTATTACCGGAGCCAGCGGCTCGGTATATGCAGAATTATTACTGGAAAAATTATTACAGGCAAGGGGCCAGTGGAATGACATAGCCGTGATAATGACTGATAATGCAAAAGAAGTATGGAAGACAGAGCTGACGAATGAATCATGGAAAGAGTTTCCTGTAAAGATTTACGACACAAAGGATTTCACAGCTCCTTTTGCCTCCGGCTCAGGTAAGTATGATACGCTCATTATTATTCCCTGTTCGATGGGGACGCTGGGAAGGATTGCAGCAGGCGTTTCCAACGATCTTATCACCCGTGCAGCCGATGTAATATTAAAAGAAAGGAGAAAACTGGTTTGTGTAGTAAGGGAAACCCCTTACAATCTCATTCATATCCGCAACATGGAAACCGTAACTCTATCCGGGGGTATTATTTGCCCGGCCACTCCCTCTTTTTACAGCCGTCCTGCATCCATTAAAGAAATGGCTGCTACGGTGGTAGACAGGGTGCTTGATCTTGCCGGTATTGACATACCAACATTCCGCTGGGGGCAATAATGTTTCACTCAATTTTTCTGTAGCAAGATAATGAGAGACCTGCATCATAACGGGTCTCTCTTACATTTACACACACCAAACCAACTAATCGGTATACCGGCCGCCGGCATTTATCCAGTCAATGATCTTTTGTCTTTCAGAAGGCGGCAATAAGCCTGAAGGCGGCATCGGGGAAGGGTTTCCATTTACCGCCCGCTGAAATATGTTGTTTTTAAACATAACGATATTACAATCCACCTCCCAGTTCATCCCCCCGTTGGGATTGGCTGAATTATGACAGACCACACAATTATTTTGTATCAGTGTCTTTACCAGTGTGAACAATGGCCCCTGCGGCAGGTTTGGTACATTCACATTTACCGAAGTGCTGCAGGTGTTCACATCTCTTACTACTAAGGTATGGTTGCCGTTAGCCAGGTTATTAAAAACACCTGTGGACTGGAAGGCGCCCCCGTTCAGGCTGAACATATATGGCGCTGTGCCGCCGCTTGGGTTGGATGTGATGGAACCCGTTGGCGGTGAAGTACAGGGAGTATTTCCCACTGTGGTGGGGTTTGCATTAATAGTTACTCCTGCACAGGGATTAGGATCTATGAGAGTGAAATTGGCGCTGCCAGTGCAGTTATTGGCATCTCTTGCTGTTATCGTATAGCTCCCCGCCGCAAGATTATTAAATGTGCCTGAAGGCTGAAAAGATCCTGCCCCGATCCGGAAACTATATGGCCCAGTGCCGCCTGCGGCACTTGCTGCTATGCTGCCATTACTGGCGCCCGGCGCTGAAGGATGGGTGATGGTGCCGGTTACTGTAATTGTAACCCCGGTGCAGGGATCAATAAGGGTAAAATTGGAACTTCCGGTGCAGTTATTGACATCTCTTGCTGTTATCGTATAGCTCCCCGCCGCAAGATTATTAAATGTGCCTGAAGCCTGAAAGTTGATACCATCACGGCTGAAAGTGTGAGGCCCGGTGCCGCCTGAAGCAGTAGCGGCTATGCTGCCATTGGTGCCACCTCCGGTTGTAGGATTGGTTGATGTTCCGCCGACAGTAATGGTAATCCCCGCACAGGGATTAGCGGCAGTAAGTGTGAATGTGGATGAACCGGTGCAGCCACTGCTATTTTTAGCGGTGACATTGTATGTTCCTGCCGCCAGGCCGGTAAAAGAGCCCGATGCTTGAAAAGCGCCGCTGTTCAGGCTGAAGGTAAATCCCGAACCACCTGTAGCAGATGCAGAAATACTTCCATCACTGGCGCCTGGTGAGCTGGGATTGGTCGTGGTGGCGCTTACGCTGACTGTCACTCCTGCGCAGGGATTAGGGGGAGGTGTGCTGCCACCGCCTTTGCCGCAGGAACCGGCTATCAGCATTGCCAGGCCAATAAATAAAGGAATGTAAAAAAAGGAGGTAAATTTTCTCATATTACAGTTTTTTAAATTATCGGCGTACAGTTTATTGTGGTTGCCCCCTGCAAAGCGGCTCCAAAGAATTATTTCCTTTCAGCCGCCTGCAATGGCTTGAAAGAAAGTGTAAACAAGACCCCGCCGCTGTTCAGTTTCACTTTACCATAACCAATCCCCTTTAGCGGCAGCTTGAGGTAAGGTTCGACTACAATTGAAAATTCTTTGCTGATGTTGTGCTGGTAACCTGCCCCAAGGTTCAGCACAGAAAAAAAGTGTTTATTAGCATTGTAGTGTGTGTACTCTTTGTGTACGGTGGGCCCGGCCACCCAGTATTTATAATAATAATCGTAGGTCTCCTCCTTCATCAGGTAGGTAGACAAGCCTGCTGTAGCGAAGAAACTTTGCCTGGCATTGCTGCTGAAATGATAACTCAGGTTCACCGGTATTTCGTACACTTTACAGTCAGCCTCTATCCACTGCATGTTGGGGTAATAGGTATAAAAAGAAGAAGGTGCATGATAGTTCTCAGGTGATGAAGTATAAATCTTCCTTGATGAATAGAATCCTGTTCGCAGGGTGAATTTTTCTTTAAAGGTAAAACCTATTCCGGCACCTCCTAAAAATTTCATCCTTCCGGTTTTATCATTTACGGTAAAACTTACATCCGGCCCGGCAGACAGGGAGATGAAGAAGGAACTCTTTCTTATCGCTAACTGCCTATTCTTTTTCTCACTTTTGCCAGTCTGTTTTTCTTCTGATTTTTTATCCTCCGAAGCTTTGGCAGCGGTCAGTTCCTCATTATTTTTATCGCCGGCAGGTTTTGTACTGGTTGCTTTTTCAACAGTTACAGGCGCTGTTGTTGTTTTATTTCCCTGCGTTTGAATTGTGACCGTATTACCGCTTTTAGTTACATTTTCCTTGTGATCAGCATCCCGATCCGGCATACTTGTTACCGGCTCAACAGGCGGATTGTTATCGTCTCTTTTACCAGCACCGGCCATACCAGCAGGTATCGCTGTATTTCCCGTCTTAGTTATACCACTCTTTTTCTTTTGTGTTTTGCCGCCCTGATGGATGATACGGATAACCAGGGGAGGTACAGGTTGTACTTCTTCCATAATCCCGCTATTGCTATTATTTTCTGTTACAGGAGTTATCACAGCAATATCATTGTTTTGTTTCACCTCATCTGTAGGTTTACCTGTCTCTTTGTTCACTGTATTGCCGGTATTATCTGCTTTTGTATTTCCGGCTGGCTTAACCGACGCCGCTGTTTCCGTATGCTGCTTGGCTGCTGGCCGGTCAAAGAAATACCAAGCGCTGCTGCCCAGCAGCAGGAAGAGCAGCAGGAAGAAAATGATCCTCCGCCTGTCGCCTTTCTCTTCTTGCAGATATTTGTCCAGCAGTTTTTTCATCCCCTTCCATGCATTATCGTCATAGGCGGGGTGATGATGGTCGGCTGCATCCCTTATTTTCTTATCAAATTCTTCAGACAACATTTCTGGCAACTTGTATTTCGTTATGTTTGAATAATATTTTTTGCAACTGTCTTCTGGCTTTGGAGAGATTAGATTTGGAAGTACCTGTGGAAATACCGAGGTGCTCCGCAATCTCATCGTGGCTCCAGCCTTCTATGATAAATAAATTGAATACTGTCCTGTACCCCGGAGACAACAACTGCACCGACCGGATGATCTCTTCATAAGACAGTTTTTCCAGCGCATTTTCATTCACCGACAGCACCTGGTACACCACATTATCCATTTGCGTCAGCACCTGGTGTTTGTGGTTCTTCCGGAAATGGTCAATAGAAGTGTAGATCATGATTTTTCTCATCCATCCTTTAAATGAACTAATGACATCAGCATATGCAGGACGGTAATGGTGTATCTCTCTGAAAATTTTCAAAAATCCCTCATTTAATATCTCTACTGCGTCATCCTGGTTGCCTGCATAGCGGTCGCATATGGCCATGGCATACCCGTAGAAAGAACTGTAAATTATCTTCTGGCTCTCCCGGCTGTTTCGGCCACAGGCCTCCACATGAAGGGTAAGTTCTTCCGCAGACAGCAAGTGTGTGTAATGTTTCATGCCAAATCGGTCTCCTCTTTATTAAGGTTGCCTGGCAGGTTTACTGAAAGTTACTCATTTATTTCAGAAGCTTGTGGAATTTTTCCAGTTCGGTTCGCTCTGTTGCAGTAAGTGTTTCGTTATTATTATACTTCGATTGAAAAAAAAGTACCCGTTTGTGCTGCGGATATTTATTCAGGATTGTTTCAATCATTTTTCCGGCAAGCTCATCTCGCTGATATAGCGGTGCTGCGACCTTGGGCGGAAGTGATTTTTCTTTAGTCGGTTTCTTCAGGATAATGGCTTCCAGTGTGGCCAGTTTGCCAGGGGCAATGGTTTCTACTTTCTGGGCTTTGCCATACAGGCCCTGCAGTTGTTTCTTGCTCAACCCTCCCCTTTCCTGGTATTGCTGCAAAATACTTTGGGCAAAAGAAGAATGAGGCTGTGCTTCCACAACCGCTTTCAATATATCCAGCACTATGTCCACATCAGGGCGTATCCGGCGCATAAAAAGGATTGAAAATAAAAACCATACATTTAAGATATTAATATGCCCTTAAGTTACATGATTTATGGTACCGGCGGATTGTTAGTGGCGGTATTGGTTATCTGGCTTTTCAGTAAAAAGAAGCCTAATTAACCCCACAACAGTTCACCCTCCCCCTGTTTTTCCTGCACTACATCAAGCGGCAGATACCCTTTATCAAAGGAATTTTTTTCGGGCAGTTATCTGTTCTTTTTTTGTTCTGTAATCATATCCCCATTATTCACCCAAAATAAAAATCATGAAAAAGATCATTGCAAAATCACTGGCGCTGTTGGGCATAACCAGCAGTTTATTCTCCTTTTCCTCCCTGCCTGGCGGAGAGGGCTTTGAAGTTTATCTGAACAACAAGCTGATACTGCAGCGCTTTGGCAAACAACTGGACAATGTCCAAACCATCCAGCTCAATGAAGGCTCACCGAACGATGAACTTACCATCAAATACCATCATTGCGGTCGGGTGGGCAAGAACAGGGTGATCACGGTGAAAGACGGGCAGGACAAAGTGCTGAAGGAATTCCGCTTTGCTGATGTCTCCGCTCCGGTTGCCGGCATGAGCTGCCGGGTAAAAGACATTGTAAGCCTGAAGAAAGGGAACAACAATACCCTCAAGCTTTACTATGCTTCAACAGAATTGCCGGGAGGCAGGCTGATCGCTTCTATTACAACCGGGAAAACTGTCACTGCATCTGTGATGCCATGAAAAAAATAAGACCAGTCCTTTTGGGGACTGGCCTTTACAAAAAGCGGGATATTTTTTATGAAAAATAAAAACGGCATATTCCTACACATGCCCTTCCGCCAGCATAGCATCTGCTACACGGACAAACCCGGCGATATTGGCTCCTTTTAAATAATCAACAGTCCCGTCTTCATTCTTTCCATACTGAATGCATTGATCATGTATTTTTTGCATGATTACCTTCAGCCGGCTCTCTACTTCTTCTCTTGTCCAGTACAGTCGGGCAGAGTTTTGCGACATCTCCAGTCCCGAAACAGCCACACCCCCCGCATTAGTTGCTTTTCCAGGAGCATAAAGAATTCTATTTTTTTGTAATACTGAAATCGCTTCAGGTGTTGTTGGCATGTTGGCGCCTTCAGCCACTAATTTGCAACCGTTGGACACCAGCATCAATGCATCCTCTTCATTCAGTTCATTCTGCACTGCGCAGGGTAATGCAACATCACAGGGTATTTTCCATGGCTTTTCCCCTTCAAAGTACTGGCAACCGAATTCTTCAGCATATTCAATGATGCGGCCACGTCGTTTATTTTTTAATTCCATTAAATAAGCAAGTTTACCGGCGTCAATCCCCTTCGGATCAAAAATAAAGCCATCGCTGTCTGAAGCCGTTATGGGGATACCGCCATGTTCAAGTGTTTTTTCAATGGCATATTGCGCCACGTTTCCGCTGCCCGATATCAATACTTTTTTGTTTTTGATAGAATCCCCCTTCATCTTCAGCATTTCATCCACAAAAAATAACAACCCATAACCGGTGGCTTCCGGACGGATGAGGCTGCCACCATATGCAAAGCCCTTACCGGTAAGTACTCCGTTAAACTGGTTGGAAAGCCTTTTGTATTGTCCAAACAGGTATCCGATCTCCCTGGAACCAACGCCAATATCACCGGCAGGAATATCCGTGTCCTTTCCGATATGCCGGAACAGTTCGGTCATAAAACTCTGGCAGAAATGCATTACTTCATTATCCGATTTTCCTTTGGGATCGAAATCGGAGCCACCCTTTCCTCCACCCATGGGTAAATTGGTAAGGGAGTTTTTGAACACCTGCTCAAAGGCAAGGAATTTTAAAACACTTAAAGTAACATCAGGGTGAAAGCGAAGTCCCCCTTTGTAGGGGCCAATGGCATTATTCATCTGCACCCTGAATCCCCGGTTCACACGGTAATTACCATTATCATCTGTCCAGGGTACCCGGAAAATGATGATTCGTTCAGCCTCGATCATCCGTTCCAGTATATTGGCTTTTTTGTACTCAGGATGTTCTTCAATAAAAGGAATGACGGACTGAGCCACTTCGTAAACAGCCTGGTGAAATTCTGAGTGGGCGGGGTTACGTTTTACCACCAGCTGCATGAATTTTTCAATAGCAGATTGTTTTGTTGCATTCATACAGCAAAAAATTAATCGTTAAAGAATCGTTTTACATGACAATTGGCATGTCACAGAAGATAAATATAACAAAGTATAAAATAACTACGAACAAATGTTAGGGAAAATGATCAAAATCAGTGTTGGGCCGGAGAATTGGCAGTTTTCGGGCAGGTACAATCAGCAAAAAAAAGATATATAGCCCATTATTGGAAAACGCTGCTGCTCTTACAGAAGCAACATTAACTGGAAAATAAATTCATAAATTATTTTCCAAATTGTTTCCTTATAACATTCAATGCCCCACCGGACTTAAACCAGTCAATCTGTTGTTCATTGTAAGTATGGTTCACCACGACATCATCTTTGCTGCCATCTTTATGATTCAGCACAACGGTCAAAGGTTTTCCCGGAGCAAATGATGCAAGCCCGTTTATATCAATGCTGTCATCTTCCTGTATTTTATCGTAATCTGATTTAGTAGCAAAAGTCAGCGCCAGCATTCCCTGCTTCTTCAGGTTGGTTTCATGTATGCGGGCAAAACTTCTTACCAGGATAGCCCGTACACCGAGGTGCCTTGGTTCCATAGCAGCATGTTCCCTTGATGAGCCTTCGCCATAATTTTCATCACCTACAACAATACTTCCCACTTTGGCAGCTTTGTAAGCCCGGGCAGTTGCAGGCACGGCTCCGTATTCTCCTGTTAATTGGTTTTTTACACTGTCAGTTTTTTCATTGTAGAAATTGATGGCGCCAATCAGCATGTTGTTGCTGATATTATCCAGGTGGCCGCGGAACTTCAGCCAGGGGCCTGCCATACTGATATGGTCGGTGGTGCATTTGCCCTTGGCTTTTATCAGAAGTTTCAACCCTTTCAGGTCAGTTCCTTCCCATGCCGAAAAAGGTTCCAGCAGTTGCAGCCGTTTTGAATCAGGCGCTACCTTCACCTGTACACTTTTGCCATCTTTGGCCGGCGCCTGGTATCCCGCATCTTCTACCGCAAAACCTTTTGGGGGAAGTTCAAAACCGGTCGGTTCATTGAGCATCACTTCTTCCCCTTTTGCATTCTTGAGTTTATCTTTTAGCGGATTGAATGAAAGCGTTCCGGCCATTGCCAATGCGGTCACCAATTCCGGCGAACCAACAAATGCATGTGTGCTGGAAAGCCCGTCATTTCTTTTGGCAAAATTCCTGTTGTAAGAAGTAACGATGGTGTTCTTGCGGTTGGGATCATCAATATGTCTTGCCCACTGCCCGATGCAGGGGCCACAGGCATTGGCCAGCACCACACCTCCCGCATCTTCAAATTCTTTGATGAAGCCATCTCTTTCTATGGTGTACCGTACCTGCTCACTGCCGGGTGTGATGGTGAATTCAGAAATAGTTTTTAATCCCTTGCTTACAGCATCCTTTACAATGGAAGCGCTGCGGCTGATGTCTTCGTAAGAGGAATTGGTGCAGGAACCGATCAATGCCACTTCTATTCTGGTAGGCCAATCATTTTTCGCTGCTACATCTTTTAATTGGGAAATAGGTGTCGCCAGGTCAGGTGTGAAAGGGCCGTTAAGATAAGGCTCCAGTGTATTTAGGTTTAATTCAAGTAACTGATCATAATAATTTTGGGGATCTGCATACACATCCGGGTCCGGACGAAGATGCTCCCGGATACCTTCTGCCATTTTCGCCACCTCTGCACGGCCCGTTGCCCCGAGGTAAGCACTCATCTTTTCATCATAAGCAAACACAGAACAGGTAGCGCCTATTTCAGCGCCCATGTTACAAATAGTTCCTTTGCCGGTTGCACTTAAATTATCGGCTCCTTCGCCAAAATATTCAATGATGGCTCCCGTGCCCCCTTTAACTGTTAATTGTCCTGCCACCCAAAGAATAACATCTTTTGCCGAGGTCCAGCCGTTTATTTTTCCGGTTAGCTTTACCCCAATTACTTTTGGCATTTTTAATTCCCATGCCAATCCGGCCATCACATCCACAGCATCGGCGCCGCCCACACCGATGGCCAACATTCCCAAACCTCCCGCATTCGGAGTATGGGAATCTGTCCCGATCATCATCCCGCCCGGAAATGCATAGTTCTCCAATACCACCTGGTGAATAATACCGGCGCCTGCTTTCCAGAAACCGATACCATATTTATCGGAAATACTGCCCAGGAAATCATACACTTCCCGGTTAGTTTCAATAGCTAACTGAAGATCTTTTTTAGCGCCGATCTTTGCCTGTATCAGGTGGTCGCAATGTACAGTTGAAGGAACAGCCACTTTATCCCTTCCGCAGGTCATAAACTGCAGCAAGGCCATTTGGGCGGTGGCATCCTGCATGGCCACCCGGTCAGGTGTAAAGTCCACATAATCTTTTCCTCTTGTATAAGCTGCCCGGGGTAAAGCACCATGAAGATGGGCATACAAAATTTTCTCTGTCAGTGTCAGGGGCTTGCCTAGCAGTTGGCGGGCGGCAGTAACTTTACCGGGCATCTCAGCGTAAACTTTCCTGATTAGTTCCAAATCAAATACCATGGGAAGGTTTTTTAGAAGTGAGTAAAGAGATGCGGCGAAATTACAGAAAACAGGGCTTTGAATAAAGCCCATTGCTTCTTTTGAGGCAATTCACTACATTAGCATATGAACAAATTCAAAAACTTTGTGGAGTGGAATGCTTTTGGGGTTTGTTCAGCAATTGGCAACAGGATGGGTATTGCTACCAGCAAAATCCGGCAGTACTTCATGTACACTTCCATACTTACCATGGGTTCTCCCATTATTATTTATATGATACTGGCTTTCTGGAGAAATATGCGGAAGTATATCTGGGCGGCCAAACGGAATCCCTGGTATTATTTGTAGTAATTCTTCTTACCTGAACCAGTATTTTATGCCTCTGAAAGAATTGCAGCTTGTGTTAGTTACCTAATTAACCAGATAAATCCGGGGAACACGAAATAGATGATTTCATTATTTTCAATCTCCGCATCTAACTGAACATCCCTTCGGCATGACCAAGCCCTTTTCCTTCTTTCTCATTTCGCTAAAAAGCAGTATCGCTACCTTTAAATTTGATATTGGTAAAATGTTTGAAACTGTCAAGGCATAGATGAATTTTTTCCAATAATTCATTTCATGAAAACACTTTGCAGTCTGCAGTTATGATCTGGCTGGCGAGCTCAAATCTGTTTTTATCAAATCCTTTTTCAAATCGGTGATTAATGAATTTCTGCGCAGTTTCGGCCATATCAGCATGATGATTGGGATGGAATTCTTCGCAAACGAAGCTGTGCAAATAACCTGGATGGTTTACGTACCTGATTTTCTCCGGTAATAATTTTATAAATCACTGAAAGCTCATACTGACCCATTACTTCAAGGATGATATTCTTTGAATGCAGAAGTTCACCCATTCTTTTTACTTCATCCTTAACTTCTCCCGGCTTCAGTTCCTCCGTCCTTTTATTTGCGGTACTGCCAATGCGCTCATATATTGATATCTGCTTTGCTTTATCAAATGAATCTTCAAAGAGTTGAATATTTTTCAGAAACTCAGTTTCCGCTTCAGGAGGCAGGCTTTCCATATTTCCACCAAATAACGCCCCTTTTTCCGCCTGCATCTTTAATTTAAGGATTTCGTTCTCAATAGTAAGATTCTGTTCAGGGTCATCGCTGAAGTTATATTCTTGAACTTTCTTGTTCTGCTTAAAAAAATATTTAGTAAGGTAAAGAATTCAGACATAAAAGGTAACAGGTTGAAAACAAAAAAGCCTCTCAGAATAAACTGAAAGGCTTTTTAATAAATATGGCAGCCTGAGCGAAGTGAAGTCCCGACCGAAGCGTCGGGATACTTTTATGCAAACATAAATAAAAAAGCCCCGTAGTAAACTACGAGGCTCAAAGAATATGGCAGCTACCTACTCTCCCGCATTGTGGTGCAGTACCATCGGCCATGAGGGGCTTAACTTCTCTGTTCGGTATGGGAAGAGGTGAACACCCTCGGAAAAACCACCATAAGAAGATGGCTGATAGCTAATAGCAAAAAACTAATAGCATACCGGCTTAATAAAGTGACATATTGGAAATGTTAAACGAAATATCTATGCCTTCCTGTTCCTCCCCATCGGGAAGGTATAGGAGGGGCTTAAAAAATTAAAGCGTACGGGCAATTAGTACTACTCGGCTTTACTGTTACCAGTTTTACACCTGTAGCCTATCAACGTCATAGTCTTTGACGGCCCTTAAAAGTAAACTCATCTTGAGGAAGGTTTCACGCTTAGATGCTTTCAGCGTTTATCCTGTCCGTACATAGCTACTCTGCATTGCACCTGGCGGCACAACAGATACACCAGCGGTACATACGACCCGGTCCTCTCGTACTAAGGTCATGTCCTCGCAATTTACTTGCGCCCACCACAGATAGGGACCGAACTGTCTTGCGACGTTCTGAACCCAGTTCACGTGCCACTTTAATCGGCGAACAGCCGAACCCTTGGGACCTTCTCCAGCCCCAGGATGTGACGAACCGACATCG
>Ga0209398_1000016_pt1 | contig 212507 bp, 147 predicted proteins | sample AshMeaBigSpring_FD_184125 | JGI IMG/M metagenome (GOLD analysis project Ga0209398, IMG submission 184125) | Groundwater microbial communities from Big Spring, Nevada to study Microbial Dark Matter (Phase II) - Ash Meadows Big Spring (SPAdes)... | ecosystem: Environmental > Aquatic > Deep...
AAATTATGCATTTTTCAACTTTTTGAAAAATGGAGGTAATCGGAGGGGACTCAATTAATCACAGAGAAAACTGAGAATACATTGAGATTAAATCCTCTGTGAACTTTGCGAAAAACTCAGTGCCCTTTGTGGTTTATATAAATAATACTTATGGAAAAGAAAAAATATATCGCACCTCGTATTGAGTGGATACTACTTGATAACGAAATCTCATTAGCATTGGCATCATCTCCACCAGCAGGTCCAAGCGAAACATTAAACAGCATTCAAAGTCCGTTTAAAGATAATTTAAGTTTAGTTTAATAGTTGATTCTTTTAAAGGTTTTCTTTACCTTTATCAATTAAAAACTCACCCGGATGCTTGCCCGCAATCCCCAGCGGTCAACTCCGGGATGATTCAAATCAGTCAGTCGCCATACCGATTGCAGCGTGAAGAGCCGCAGGATATTGCTCACACCTACTCCCACTTCCATATAAGGTGAATTTGTGGTATAAATGCCAGCAGGTAAGTTCATTATCTGTTCGTGTTTGTTGCTCAACGTGCCATAAAAAATCTTGAAACTCATCAATTCACGGAGGTTTAAGTGTTTGATTAATGGAATATTATTTAAAACAATACCATTGAAATTCAATTCGTTGTGCATCGAAATGTATGTATCGGCAGCATATTCCATGTAATTCATGCAGGTAAACTGATAGCGTTTGTAACCATCCGTTTCGGAGCCGGCAGGTGTTTCGAGCAAAATATAAGGCACTTTACCCAAAATCGTTCCTCCTTCAATGGCATAATTCCACTGCCCAATGCCAAATTTTACACTTTGCTTTACTGCCGCTGTTAGTTTGGCATAATTGCCCGATTGATTTCCAAATAGGTAGTTTCCACCACTTAACGAAGTATAAATAACCGGATTGTAGGTAGTTGCATAAATACGTTGCAAATGGTCGTTGAACACCCGCTCACCAAACGAAAAACGGGCATTCAGTGTAATCATTTGCTGATTAATTCTGTCAAAGCTCTGACTACCAGCTAAAAAAGATAGTGCTGATGCCGAAAAAACACGATTATTCCGATAATGCAAACCCAATTCCACATCGTCGCTGAGATCGGTATTTAGCCATGCAGCCAGCTCGTGCCGGCGACTTACTTTATCCGACGAACGAAAAGCCAGCACTGTGTTTACAATATCCTCATCGCCACTTACAAGCGGATTCTCACGAAGCAGAAAATCGTTGTAATCGTAATCGATACGCCGGTAATCGTCGGTATAGCTCGCACCCACAATATTTCGCTTTCCAAAAGGCATTTTTGCCATTCCAAATGCCGAATATGCCCACTTTTTATTGGCAAAACCATAACCGCCATAACCGCCCAAACATACATTTTTCCAAAGTGTTTCGTTGGTTCGCAGTGGTGCAGTGAGCCTGAATCCTTCCATGTCGGTAATGCGGGCAGTATTCTGAATTTTGCCAATATCCACTTTACCCACCTGCATATAACCTGTAAGCAACACATCTGCCAGCCAGCGAGCTGTTTTCATAACCGGAGTTTCGTTCAGCAGCCGGAGTTTTTCGTTTAAGTCGGTTGTTTCGTAATTGCTTCCTGCAAAGTTTTGCGAAATTGGCTGATATTCCGAGTTCTTAGTTCTGAAACTGTTTTTCAGGAAAATAAGCGGCCGTGACATTGTACTGTCAGCGAGCGCGTTATAATTCATATTTACCGAAACGCTACCACTGTCGGGCAACCAAAAAGCATCATTTTGCAGTCGAAAATACTGGTTGATATGTAGGTTTTTTACAAAATTGAGATTGGCTTGCCGGGGTAATTCCAGACTGATAAATTTCAGTGCCATCGAAGCCGAATCAATAAGCATTGAACCATTAAATGCCAGATTTTTGGTGTTTTTGGTGCGAAAATGCAGTTTATATTCTTTACCTGTTGCCGTTTGCAAACTGTCAATCAGATAATAATTGTAATACGTCGCTCCCGCTTCAGCAAGCGGACTGATAAATTCTTTGTCGAACAGCGAAATAGCAGGTTGGTATAAGTTCAAATCAGCCGTAAAATTACCTGCGAGTTGCTCAATAATGCGCTCGTTTTTAGCAACCGAATGAAAGATATTCTTAGTTGTCAACGTTTTATTTTTGCCTGAAACAGCAAAATTCTGTTCCGACATAAAAAGCGGCAATGTAAGTTCACTGTCCTTTTTATCGATTGCTCCTTTTGTCAATTGCTCAAAAATACGTTGATTCACAGTGCGTTGATTCACCTTGGCAAGCAACACTAAACTTTGCTCCTGTATTTCAGCTTTGTAAGCAGAATTTCCACGTGCATTATTTCGGGCTTTGGCGGCACGTACCTGCTTCATCAACTCCATAGCCGGATTAGTGCCCGGCAACACAAACACTTCCTGCAGTTCGGTATTTGACTGTTGCAGCTCCACCTGCATTCCCACCGATTTGCCCTGCTGTAATTTAATTTCCTTAGTGCGATAGCCCACACACGAAAACACAAGTGTAGTTTCGTTACCTGCATTTCGAATCATAAAAACCCCATCGTCGTTACTCTTAATCCCAATTCCTGTATTTTTGAACCAAATATTTACATTCGCAATAGGCGTTTTCTCCACCGCATCGAGCACCTGACCGACCGCAAGGGTTTCCTGAGCAGAAAGATGCGACGATATAACCAGCAAAATAATTGCGGTGAAAAAAAACTTATTTTGTAAAAATAATATCATTACTTCAAATTGTATTTTTGACCCCCAAACCCCCAAATGGGGGCTTTAAGACGCAGTATCTTTTAAATTTTTTTCTTAAAATCAGAGAATATGTCTTAGCCCCCATTTGGGGGTTTGGGGGTCTGCTTTTTATTCAACGGATGAAACTCCATTATCGTATTTCGCAGCATCTTCACATCGATGTGTGTATAAAGTTCTGTTGTTGTAATCGATTCGTGTCCAAGCAGTTGCTGAATAGCACGAAGATTAGCACCATTTTCGAGCAAATGCGTCGCAAATGAATGCCGAAACGTGTGCGGACTCACTTTTTTACGAATGCCTGCAAGTTCAGTCAGGTTTTTTACAATCTCAAAAATCATAGCGCGTGTCAACTTCGTTCCCCGTTTGCTCAGAAACAAAAAATCTTCATTCCCTTTTTTTACTTGCATCAAATTGCGGTCAATCAGCCAGTTACTGATTTGCGTAATGGCTGTAGGCGAAAGTGGGACAAGTCGCTGCTTACTACCTTTTCCTTCCACCAGCATATAGCCTTCGTCGATGTTCATGCGCGAAAGTTGCAGGCTGATAAGTTCCGAAACCCGCAAGCCCGAACCGTAAAGTGTTTCGATAATGGCTTTATTTCGTTGACCCAGTGGCTGCGATAAATCAATACACTGAACAATAGCATCAATTTCGTCAACAGTCAACACTTCAGGCAGATAAAGTCCTATTTTAGGGCTTTCGAGCAACTCCGTGGGGTCGGTCTCTATCTTATTTTTATAAACTAAAAAATGGTAATACGACTTGATGCCCGACAGGATTCTTGCCTGTGAACGTGGGTGAATTCCCGTATTTGCAATTTCAATCACAAAATCGCGCAACACATCAAAGGTCGCATTTTCCGGCTCAATACCCGCTTCTTTCAGATAATGAACAAGTTTGCTCAAATCCCGCTCATACGCATCCACCGAATTGGGCGAAAGACCCTTTTCGAGTTTCAGATATAAGTGGTATTCGTCGCGAAGTGGGAGCATTTTTTATTAATTTAATCTCAAGTTTGCAAAGATATAAAATGAAAGTCATACATAATCTATTCAGTACAGATTATGTAAAATGAAAATACCCCGCAACCAAGCAATTTATTACTTGCCTTGGTGCGGGGTTTAAAAAAATAATTTATTAAACTAAACCTTTTTCCTGTTTAAATGGAGGTTGAATGCTATTTAATGTTTCACCCGGGCCAATTGGTGGTGAAGATTCCAATGCCAATGAAATTTCGTTATCGAGCGGTATCCACTCAATGCGGGGTTGGAAAGCCAATGGGGCATGATAGTTTTTACCAATATGCATTAATTGTTGTAAACCCCATTGCAGGCACTAGAATTGCTTTCTGAATATTTATTTCCTTATTCTCATTTTCGGTTTCTCCTATTTTTATTAGTTTAGGAGTAGGATTTTGCCATTTTATTGTAACTGATTCATCTTTATCCGAAATTGAACGTAAACGTAAAAGAACCGACTTTCCATCGTTACTTGATTTGAATACTGACAACAAAATATTAGGGCTGCCTTCAATTTTAAAAGGTGAATTAAATTGAGCAGTTGGTTTTATTGTAGAAACTAGCAATGGTTGAGCTTGTTCCATCCCAAAACGATTGCTAAATACTGGATTATATGGTTTTGAGTGAGGCAGTAAACGATAACGAAATTGGATAACTCCTTCTTGACTTAACGGGAAATTGGTATGCCAATGATTATTTAACGCCCAAGAATATATAGTTGCACTTGGTTGTAGTTTTCGTATCCATTCTGGTGAGTTTGTTGCTGACCCAACGATATTTGCCGTAATATTTCCACTTTCGAAAACAGGAGCATCTAACGAACAGAATGTAATCCCAATATTATTATTCGAAATATCTAACCATCTTTGGAATGTAATCCAATTACGATTCCCTGCGGCTAATTGATCTTTTTCAAGTTCCATAATACCCCAGGGTATATCAACCTTAGTTACTGGTTTTGGTACGTTGAAACCAAACCCAAAATGAATACCTTCTTTGTCAATTGTGTTAATTTTATCAATTGTGTTAGTAATTTCCACATGTTGCATACCTGAAATTAATGCAACTTCACGTTTTAACCATTTGCATCCATCTACTTTCGATTCAATTAGAAATGACGAAATCAAAGGTCCATTTTCTTTTATTCTGATTTTTGTTTCTATAGGACGTGACAATTTAATTGATTCATTGCTTTTTATTTCACAATTTGTCGAATTTATTGCATATTGAGGTACTGAAACTGCATTATTGTTTTTCCCTAGAATATAATTATAACTATTTATTGCGCAATCAGTATTGGCGTCTACAAAATTGTAACCATCTAAAGTAAGCTTAGAAATATTGCCTGACAAACTATCAATTTCAATTTTTGTTATACCATTATTTAGCACCTTACCTTGAATAAATGTACCTTTAAATTTTTTCTTTGCTTTCCGCAAATAATACTTTTTTGAACCCAGTGCTGGAATATTCTCAGCCATAAACACCAACTCTCCAGTGGATAAGCGCTGAGAAACAATAGCCTTACCATCGGAATTGTAAATACTGTTGTAAGTTTTACTCTGCTTTTCAGGAACATAGACCAAACCGCTGTGTTCCCATGATAAGGTATTATAAACACCCAATATTGAACTGCTAGAATCGGTAACTGAAGAGAGCGCTTCGGCTAGCAATGCCTGACTTTGTCTTTTAGCATCATCGAAAAAAGCAAATTTTACTTTTAAAATATCATCATTTATTGGTTGTTTATCCGGATTCATAAAACACCATGTGTGTTCAGTACCCATAGTAACATTACGCCATGCTTCGTAAAAATCTGATTGAAGAGTCGGCCTTTTATTCTGTAACATAGACGATAAAGTTTGACTCTGAATCAATTGCTCTTTCGAAACGCGATTCATTCCTGTTTGTTTTGCTGCAGTTCCTAACCCATCAGTCCAATATTCGGTAAAATCTCCTTGTAAAACAGGTAACTGATTGCCATATTTTTCATCAAAAGTGCGCATTATTTGCGTTGCACTTGCAATTACCAAATGAGGAAAAGCGTATTCTTCATTCCAACTTTTGACTGCATCGGGCAAATCTGCATCAATGGGAGTATTATCTGCCATTGCCCATGTCATTGGGAAAATATCATAGGGGTAATAATCAACTTTTTCCAATTCATTTAATTTTTCAAATAAGTATTTATCAACAAAATTGTTTCGCGGATTATCTGTCTTAACAATTTGAATTAATTTATCCGGGTCGGTCTGACCAGCCATAGATGGCCAATAGGCAAACCCTTTAGCATGTGCACCAGGAGTATAATTTCCTGGTTGAAGAAAAAGTATTTTTGATTTACCATCTTGCCCAAGCCACCAAAAAGGTTTAAAACTAATATTTGTTGATAATCCAACACGATCGGAACCATTATTCAAGGCTAAGCAATACTTTATTCCAAGTTTTGAAGCAACAGGAACAATACCCCACGACATTCCCGGAATATCAACCTGTACTAAAGTTTCAATTTTTGTTGAGGTTAGTTCTTCCATTTTTTTTGCATGACTGAAAAACTCGAATAACTCCTCATCGGCAGATGAGCTTGTATTGACATGTACATACCCTGCATCTAAATGCAAATATCCTTTTTGTATAGCCTCGATAATATTGTCTTTTTGTTCAGTAGTAGCCGTACTTAAGTATCTTTCGACAGGCCATATTACCTCTGGATTCCACAAATAGCGAGAATCTTGAGGGTAGGATGCTGTTTTTCTTGCTAATTCTATACCATTAATTAAGTTGCGTTTATGGATAATCTCAACATTAGCCTGTGTATTGGTATATCCAATATCTACATGAGAATGGGGATAAATAAAAACAGTCCATTGACGCATTGAAGGTACAGTTACTTTAGTTTGAATTTTTTGATTGCCTGCTTGCAATGTAATAACTGCTATAGAACTCGACGTTAATCCCACACCTTCCGGTAGCAAGATAGAATATTGTTTAATTCCATCTTTTGTTTCAATTAGTGTAGACTCTGTTTTACCAATGCAATCAACCTGAATAATACCTTTACCCTTGAAGTTTTTAGCTTTGAATAGAACTACAACTTCCCGTCCTGCTTTACCATCCTTTCTGAAACGATAATAAGGTTTAACTTCACACTCTAAACTATCTGGAAATTCAATAACGGAGTTAGTTGAATTTTTAGGCTTGTTGTTTATAGAGAATAATGGATTCACATTTACCAATAACACTATACCAATAATTAGTATAATTCCTTTTTGTTTCATTTTAATAGAATTTATTTTTACGATTTCTTAGTATACATATGACTAAAGTTCCTGTGTGGCTCGAACAATTCACACAAAATTTGAGGTAACTAGTTTTTCAGGAGGGTAATAAGAACTGATCCAAAAGTCCTGATTTATCTAATATATCTACCTCTAAACTACAAAAAACGTTCTTCTTATCTATAATTTCTTACAGTTTCAATATAAGCTTTCAGATTTTGAGTTGGAGTAGAAGCAGGCAACGCGCATCCAGAGTTCAAAATAAACCTATTTGTTTTTGAAAAAACATCCAATAACTCTATCGTTTTAACACGAACCAGTTCAGGAGTACCCAAAGCAAGCACACCACTTGGGTCAATATTTCCTGTAAATGTGGCAACATTGTGTAATACATCAAAGGCTTTATGCATATCCGTTTTATAATCTATTTCAAACGCATCAGCTCCTGTCTTTACCATACTATCAAGAATTAATTCGGTGTTACCACAAATATGAAGTGTGTAGAACATGCCTGATTTATGCGCTGTATCTACTATGATTTTCTCATAAGGCATTGCAAATTGTTTGTACATATCAGGCGAAATCATTTCGGGTCCGGCAGGACTATCACCATTGGATGCCATGTGTGCGCCAGTTTCGCCCATTAAACGAATGAATTGACAGGTTACGTCAGTACAATATTCTAACATTTCTGTAATCTGACCAGCTTCAGCCATATACAAGTCCATCATCCAGGGTTCTGTACCTCTAATCATACTTGCTAACGAAAAAGAAGCCTGATCGCAATTTCCACGAATCAAAATCTCATCACCATAATACTCTTTCAGCAATCTGACAGCTTCTAACCAAATTTGCACATATTTGTAATCCTCAACTTTTACTTTTTTGAGAGATTTTAAATCGTCTAGGGAGCTTAGAATGCCTTGGTGAGAACGAGCTGGCGAGTCAACAGGAAAATCAACTTTTACCCCAACACTTCCGGCCAGAGTCACTGTATCTAAGTCAACCAAAATACCATCTACCCCATATTTGTCTACTGTATTTTTAAACACATCGGCAATTAACTTTGGACTTTCGCGATATTGCCCCATTTTAATATTCATCTCTTCAGCAGCACACATAAAATTATGCAGCATAACAGGTATTTTATCTGTTGGCTCGCCTCGCAACGCAGCGGTTATTCGCTCATATCCATTCATCATCATATTGTTTTTAATTGTTTATCTATTCTTTGAATCATTTCCATCATTGATCTTCCATTGTGATAAGGGCACTTCCATGGATCAATTTTCCAATCGTTACGGTAATAAGGCGATGGGTCATCTGCAGGTTCAATCAAATAAGGTTCACCCAATCGATTCAGTTTTGTGAACCATTCTCCTCTTTGATGATCTATCAGGTATTTATCAATAAAACCCCAAGTTAATTTTACGGTATTCCAGTATTTTTCATCCCCGGTTAATTCATAGGCATTCATAAAGCCTACTAAAGTTTCGGCTTGTTGCCACCAATGTTTATTTGTCTTCACATGACTGCCAAACCGTGTAGATTCAAGAAACAAACCACCATCTTTGTCAACTGCAACCCGTTCAATTTTGTCAACCATTTTTACAGCCATTAATCGCATTTTATCAAGAATGTCCTTGTTCCCTAATATTTCTGCTGCCTCCCACAGCAACCACGATCCTTCAATGTCATGACCGAATGAGCAAATACCTTTTGATGATACTGCTTCATCAAATGCCTCATTGAAGAAAATGCCAAAATGACCATTTCCCCTTATAATTCGCTCCAAAAACAGGTTCATAAGTTCAGTAAGCCTTAATGCAACATTAGGATCTTTCCAAATTTTATACAGTGCAGCCCATGCTTCAAGCACATGTAAATGAGTATTCATTGATTTTGGCTCGTTATTATCGGCCATTCGGTTCTCACCATAAATTTTCCAATCGCGAGTGAAAGATTCTCGATAACCAATATTTTCAGTATCTTTTGTTTTCTCTTCCAATAAGGCAAATAGAGATTGAATTTTCTGCATCACCGAGTCTAAAGGACGAAATTCATAATACTTACATAAGGCATAAATTACAAAAGCTTGCGCATAAGTATGCTTAATGTCATTTGCTACTTTATTATCTGAAGATAATTCCATATAATAACCGCCCAATTCTTTATCTTCAAAGTCTTCTGTTACTACCTTGTATGCTTTATCAGCTATAGCTGCATATTCTGAATTGCCATCGATCATGGCTGCAGCCGAAAAAGTCCATAAGATACGTGCATTCAGAACACTTGTTTTGTTAGCACTCAAAACAGGATTACCATCTAAGTCTACGGCTCCATAAAACCCGTTTCCTTCTTTTTCTACGCCATATTTCATCCAATACGGCAAAATATTGCCGTGAAGTTCTTGTTCGAATTTTTTTTTGTAATTTGTTAATTCTGTTTTCATGTTTTGCATTATATATTTCATTTTAAGCAATTAATACTGTTTTTATTTCAAATGATTTTTCTGTCTTTAATTATGAATACTGAAGAGTATAGTATATAAATTAATGTTAGCAATGGAATAAATAAACAAACAAACTGGCTTCCACTTATATCTGAAACTAAACCCATAATTGGAGGAAAAATAGCCCCACCACAAATACCCGTCATAACAAGTGCAGTCAATTCATTGCCTTTATCGGGATTCACTTCTATAGCTTTCGAAATTACAATTGGAACGATATTTGCCAAAGTTAAACCAACTATGAATATTGAAAGATAAAGATTCCATTGACCGCCTGTTGCCATAAACCATACAAATGCAACCATAGCGATAATCACACTCGTAACTAAGAATTTCTTTGCGGAAATCTTTATCATTAACATTGCACCCAAAAATCCTCCTGCTGCTTTTGCAATGAAGTAAATAGTAGTTGCATAATTACCATCTTCAAGGGTAAGGCCTGACCGTTCAATCAAGTATTTTGGGATAGTTGTCAAAAATCCGATTTCGAAACCAACAATGAGTACAATAACTAAAAATAAACTCAAAATATACTTATCTTTTAGCAAACTGAAAACCGACATAAAACTTGTTTTAGCTTGTTTATCTCTTACTTCATCAACATTAACTAAAGAGAGCCAAATAAGAGCTATCAGACTTCCAATTGCAAATATTGGAAATAACGATTGCCAGTTTCCAAATGTCTTTATTGACATTAAAATAAAAATCGGACATAAAATAGCAAAAACTGATTTAAAGAAATAGCCGAGAGTGAGCTTCGTATTGAAGTTTTTTGTTGCTACCGTATTAGTTAATACTGGCAATGAAACCTGAAGTATTGTATTTCCAATACCTAACAAGGCAAATGTGAATAAAATGTTGGGGAACGAATATCCAAAAAATGGAATAACCATGGCGATGGTTGTAATTAACAAACTTAGCAGAACAGTTCGCTTTCTACCAATTTTCCCCATCAACATACCTGTTGGGATTGAGAAAATAAAAAACCAGAGAAAAACCATCATTGGAACTAGATTAGCCAGCGTATTGCTCAAACCGAAATCCGATTTCACATAATTAGTTGCAATACCTACTATATCTGCGAGTCCCATTATAACAAAACTATAATATACCGGCAGTAATAATTTGAAAGATTGATTTTGTTTGTTTTTCATTATATTAAATTATTTTATTCCAATTTTAAACATCAAACAGTATTCTATTTACATCTTGTTCCTAATTGAATATCAGGATTACAGTAAACATATATCAGATTTACATATGTCCATAATAAAATTAAGGTTTATCTTAATACTTACATAGGTTTGGGATATTATGACAAGGTCCATTGCCATAGCAGTATTGTCCGGAGTTTCCCCGTAAATATTCCAAAGTAAATCTTTAATTTTCCGGATAACTGAAAATTGGTCTATTTTGCAAAAGCAGTTGTGTTATCTGAATAAGAATATGGAGATGAAGGAGATTGATTACCCCTTGATAAATTTGGCTTTTTATCCATATAAAAGTTTATCGTTCCTCCTTTAAGTAATTGTTCGTGAATAAAATAATTATTATTCCACTTTTTGTTGTTTAGTTTAACTGAGTTGATGTAAAAATTATCTTTACTATTATTCTTAGCATTGATTATCAACTTCTTATTATTAGGCAACAAGACAGTAACTTTGTCGAAAAGCGGACTTCCTATAACATACTGATTAGTACCGGGACATACAGGATAAAAACCCAGAGCTGAGAACACATACCAGGCTGATGTTTGACCATTATCCTCATCTCCGCAATAACCATCAGGTTTAGGTGTATATAACTTTGTCAGAATTTCACGTATCAACTTTTGGGTTTTCCATGGTTTACCTGCATAGTTATATAAATAGGGCATGTGCTGAATAGGCTGATTACCATGTGCGTAGTTACCCATGCCAGCAATCTGCATTTCACGTATTTCGTGTATTACAAAGCCATAATACGAATAATCGTAAGCAGGTTCCATTTCAAAAACGGTGTCAAGTGTAGCGACAAATTTCTCATCTCCACCCATCAGATTTTTTAGCCCGGCAATATCGTGAAAAACCGACCAGGTGTAATGAAGACTATTGCCTTCAGTAAAGGCATCTCCCCATTTTAGTGGATTAAACGGTGTTTGAAATTTACCATCTTTATTTTTACCCCGCATAAAGCCGGTTTCAGTATCGAAAAGATATTTATAGTTATTCATTCGTTTTGCAAATACGTCAATTTCCGAAGCAGGACGTTTCAACTCTTTAGCAAGTCTCCAAATACAAAAGTCGTCGTAAGCATATTCAAGCGTACGGGCTGCATTCTCGTTAATTCCAACATTATAAGGAATATAACCCGATTTGTTGTAGTATTCATGTCCGTATCGACCAGTCGATTTTATAGTTGGGTGAACATTTGTTGTGTTTTTCAGCATTGCCTCATACAAAGTATTAATATCGTATCCACGGATACCTTTCAAGTACGAATCAGCAATTAATGAGGCTGAGTTGGATCCAATCATACAATCGCGATGGCCAGGACTTGCCCATTCAGGTAACCACCCGCTTTCTTTATATGTATTAATCAACCCCTGCATTATTTTGCTGTTTAACTCAGGATACATCAAAGTGAAGAATGGAAATACGGCTCTGAAAGTATCCCAAAATCCATTGTCAGTAAATAAGTAACCATCGTGGATATTACCGTCGTACGGACTATAATGAACAGGGACACTAAGTTGATTATACTCGTAAAATGTGCGTGGAAAAAGTAATACCCTGTAAAGACAGGAGTAGAATGTACGCATATAGTCAATATTTGTACTTTCGACTTTAATTTTACTCAATTCATGTTCCCATTTTTGGGCAGCAGTTTGCTGAATCTGATTGAAACTAAATGATGAGTTTTCTCTTTTAAAATTAATTTCAGCTTGCTCCGGACTGATAAAGGATGAAGCAACACGCACAGTTACTTTTTCTCCTTTCTCTGTCTTAAATCCAATAATTGCCATTGCATGTTCACCTTCCGCAAACTGATTATCGTATTTTAAATTACCCGAAAGCCATGTATGAGTAAGCTCAAAATCTTTATCGAATGCAACAACAAAATAATTTTTAAAATTTTCAGGTACCCCACCGCTATTATTTTTACAATAGCCAATTATTTTACGTTCGGATGGTATAATTTTCACCATCGAACCCTTGAAGTATGCATCGAGAATGACATAAGAAGTTTTACGTTCAGGAAAGGTGAAGCGGAAAATGGCTGATCTTTCTGTAGGGGAAAACTCAGTTGTAACATCATAATCAGCAAGATAAACCTTGTAATAATCCGGACGTACTATCTCAGTTTTATGTGAAAACCACGATGCCCTCGCATCTTCGTCAATTTTCAAATCTCCTGTTACTGGCATTAATGAAAAAGCCCCATAATCATTTATCCAGGGGCTTGGTTGATGTGTTTGCTTGAAACCCCTAATTTTGGTAGCATCGTAGCTATACATCCAACCATCTCCCATCTTGCCGGTTTGAGGTGCCCAAAAGTTCATCCCCCAAGGTACTGCAATCGCTGGATAAGTATTTCCATTAGATAGAGAATAATTTGAATCCGTGCCAATCAATGGATTCACCAAGTCAATATAATTTATATTCTTAATATTATTTGAATACGACAATACAGAGAACAGCAGAGTAATTATAGTGTTAATTATTTTCATTTTTTAGAAATTACTTGATTTTACCCTAATATAATTTTCTTTGTAATTCTGTTGTTTATTGTATTAACAGCCAAAAAATATATACCAGCCAAAAATTTATTTGAATCAAGGATATAGTTGTTTTTTTTAACTTCACCATTGATTATTGACACTTTTCTACCTGAAGAATCAAACAATTCAACTGATGTAATTTCATTATTTTCATCTTTTATATTAATTATAATCTTACCATCATTTCTTGTATAATACTGAATATCATCAGAATTAATCTGCGTACCAACCAAACCATTTGGTTTATCTATTGTAAAATCAAGATTATTAAGGCTTACCTTTCCTTCTACAACCCTTACTCTGATTGTTTGATCATTACGAGAACTTAAAGAGATCGATTTTGGAAATGATAATTTAACAGGAGAATTTGTATTTGCAGGGACACTAATAACATTATCAGAACTATAATCACCATTAATATCAACCAGAATTGTAGCACCCATTTCAGATTTTACCTGAAGAGAAAGATAGTAATTTCGTGTATTTTGAGCTATTACGGTATATCTCAGAAACTCACCTGCTTTCAAATCAGAAACCCAGTAATCGTTATTTTCTTTAATAATGTTTACATAATCACCGTTTCGTATTTCATTATTCGGAAGTGAAGAGCGCTGAGAAATATGATAGGCTACCTTTTCTCCACCAAAATCGTATGACTCAGCCTGAATAATTGCTGGAATCATTGGTGTATTTCCAACAAAAGCGCCTCCTGTTTTTAATGCAACATTTTGTTTTACCCTTTCCATAAATTCTTCAGGTGATACAATTCTGATTTTTGGGTTTAATTTATCAACAACTTGTTTGATATTATCTAAACCTTTGGTCCATACATGAACACATATTGCCGTATAACCCTCTTTTGTATATGGATCTGACATTCTATTATTAAGAATAGTTGTCAATTGATTTTCGTCACACAATCCTCCCCAAAGAAAATCACGTAACATTACTATAGGTTTTCCATTCAAAAATTTCACATCTCCGGCTCCAGGTCCACCTCCATAACTATAGAAAAATATTCCTTTAATGTTTGGTTTAGAAGTATACAAATCCCACATAGCTCCCGGTTTCCAATATGATGACGTACTCCATGCACTGTTTTGGTCAATAAATTGAAGTACGCGCATATCTGCAATTCCCATATATGTATTTACCTGCTCAACATGTTTTGCCAAACGATCTATCGGCCATTTACTTGGATAAATACCACCAACACCACCTTGAGCAAAAAAGTGATCATTATCAGAGGCGTTTTTATAAAAGAAATTTAAAACAGCTGGGGCAAGTTCCTGGCTAGAGGGCATCATTCCCCAACCAACAGGAAACTGACCTCTGACTGTTGAATTCCAAATATCGACCTGAGACCACATATTATAAGCTAGATTATCGCCATCTGACATCATAAATGTGACGTAATGAACATCATCTTCTTCGTTTAGAACCGAGGTTTTTCTTTTAATAGTTAACTGATCATCTTTTAAACTACTCATTATTGATAAATTTCCAACCATATTTGTTCCTAATGGAAAAATCCCTTCTGTATTTGTAAGAGTAAATGCTCCATATTCATCTCCATTAACAACCTGAGCATAACCAAATAAACCACCTGTGTCACTCAAACTTCGCAGTACCTGAGTTTTAAATGTCGGATTATTATAATTCGGAGTAAAAACAAACATATTACTCATTACACAATAATCACGTAGATGATAAAATAAATCATTATCCAGTTCAGCAGCAAAATCATGATTAAACTGGTTTTTATACTCATTCCAAATATCAAGTTCACTTTTGCCTCGAACATCAGCCAAAACATTAGTAACACCTGTTTTACTTCGGAATTGTGCTTCTTTACTTTCTTCAACAGCTACCCCATTCAGAATACCACATAAAGAAGTTGCTTGATTTCTTTCAGAAGCTCCTTTATATAAAATATATCCAGAATAGAAAGATTTATAGCGTATTAACAAATCCCATCTGACGGTAATTTGTGCTGTAACAGGCAAAGCATAAATATCTTTTAATGTGTTTGAAAACTCAGTTTTGGAATTACTCCCACCAAAATATATTTGTTCACTGCTTTGTTTTGCAACTAATCCTTGTAAAGTTACCATAGTTACCCAATCTTCACTACTTGGTATATATGGGTCTGCAATAACAAATGATTCTAATACTTTTCCCTTAGGTAAGAAAGGAGTCCTGGAAAGCACTGTCAAAATATTGAATATTGATATACATAAAGTTAACATCAACATTTTTTTATAACAAGCTAATATTCTTCTCATTTGGCAAAATAATTATTTTTAAAAATTATCAATCAATTCAGGTCTTTTAAAATTTGCATTGTTTTTTCTTTGTGAAATTTCATTCTTATTTGCCAAATTAGTTCGCTTGCAGAAACAGAATGCACACAATTTAACATCATTGATTTTGACGCCTTCACAGGGTTTACTCCATAAGAGGGTGTCAAAGTTGAAGTACTTGTTTTAGAATAATCAGACCACGCATGTACTATTGTCCAAGCCAATATATTTTCGTTTTTAGCTTGCGCTTCAATTACATCACGATTTATTATTGCGGCAACATACTCTGGTGTACCTGCTCGAGGACGATATTTATTAACTTCATTCCATAAACTATAACGAGCTGTAATTATTGGAATTTCAATTCCAATATTATTTTTTTTCCAATATACTTCTCCATTTAGTTCGTATGGAAAGTATTGAACTGCCAACATCCCTGAAATACAATCTATTTCTTCAGCATATATTTGAAATGCCTCCTGAGCAGCACTACTGCTTACATCAATACATATAAATCCAAAAACAGATATATTTAACTCCTTTAAATGATAATTGATTCTTCGGGCAAATTCACGAAGCAGGTCCTTTCTATTCGGCCTGTTTATAGCGAATAAATCAGGATATTGATATCCACCTCCATACTCAATATAGCTAAATGTTTGATTGTGTTTATCAGCTAAAGCATTCCATGTAAAAGGAGAGATAATTGACAAATTAATTGGGCATAATGTCCAACTTAGTCCTAATTCAGGCACGTCTGGATGTCCCATAAAGACTTTTGAATCAATAAAGCTTCCCATGGTCCACTGCATATTATCCCCATCGCTCATTACATAGGAATGGCATGATATTGAATCAGAATAGTTTATTGACTTTGGTGAAACATCAAAAACCTTCTTTAATTTTACTTTTTTCCCAACTGAAGAAATCAAAGGTAAGTTTTCACACCAATTTGTTGCAGTATTAAAATGGCCCCAACGAGAGATTTTACTTGTAAATTCGAACTCATCTCCACACCCCCAACCTAATATTGGAGAAAGAGGGCGGACCCAAGATAATACATCATCAATGATTTCTTTATTATCAGCATACAACATCAATTTATGACAAATTGCATAATCACGCAAATTGGGGACAATTGGAGGAATACTTAGAGCTGAACAATTATTTAATTTGTCTTTATTCTTTTCAAAACACTGACACAAATTTTCTTTTCTCGCATCTTTTAATAAAACTAATCCATGTTGTTTGGCTTCTTTTTCTAATGATTCATCTATCAAAACACCTTTGAGAAGTCCTGAATAAACAGTTGCCACATTTGAAGAATAATTAACATCTGGATATGAAGTGTATGCATCTGGTCTTTTTTTGTCCATTTTATATAAAACATACCCTTTAACTACTTTCTTTGTTTTCAGATAATCAACCAACTCCCATAATCCCATTTCTTTAGGCTGGCCAACACCTAAAACATTTTGTGTTTGAATATAAATATTATTATAACAGGCATTGTTAGTTTTTATCCAAACCATTTCATTAAATTTTCCTTCGTTTACTGCTTGTGCTGCAAGCCCCGAAAGTGATTCTAAAACCATCCTTTGATTTAGAAACTCTGGCGAAATACATTCAATGATATATTTTGGAGGAGATTGCACAGGCCATCCATGCCGACCATCATACTGCCATGCTAATAAATTTTGTATGGCAAAAAGAAAAAACAACGGAATAAATTTCGATACATTTATTAATTTCATTCTTTTAGTTGTAATATATTTACACGTTATACTTAAAAATTCACAAACCAGAAACACAATCTAAATGTAAAACTCTTGAGTTATCTATACTCGTTTTATGTAAACACCTAATCTCTATTAAATTCATGAACAGCATTTATCATTGATATTACATTTTCAACGGGAACATTCGCCTGTATATTATGTACAGAACTAAAAACAAAACCTCCATTAGTTCCCAAAATTTCACATTGTCTTAAAACTTGATCCCTGACTTCTGCTGGTTTTGCAGATGGTAAAATGATTTGTGTATCAACACCACCACCCCAAAATGTAAGGTCACTCCCAAATTCTGATTTAAGTAGCTTTGAATCCATATCCTTTGCGTTAATTTGAACGGGATTTATAATATCAAAGCCCGCCTCAATCATACTTGGCAATAGCGGTAAGATAGCTCCACAAGAATGCTTAAACACTTTCCATGTTGTATTTTGGTGTATCCAGTCCGTCATTCTCCTGTAATGCGGTAACCATAAGTCGTTAAACGTTTCAGTAGAACAGAACTGAGAATTCTGAGTACCAAAATCCGCACCACACAAATACACAACATCTACCTTATTACCAACACGTTGCCATAATTTTTTATAGTTTTCTATTGCAATAGTAATCTGACGGTCAAATATCTCATGTATAAAATCCTGACGAAGCATGGTAGTGATATACCACTCTTCAACACCTCTGATTCCCTTTGGAATTTTTAAGTTCATACCAGGGATTAATGCTACATCACCCAATGCCGTACCGCCAAAACTTGCGACGACAGATTTGCCTGTTAAGGCTGCTTTATTTACGGCATTTTCAAAGTAATTCAAATCGTCATCTAAAATAGTTCCAAATTCTTCTAAATTATCTTCAGCTGTTAAAGTAGACTCATCGATCTCTGATTGGCGTTCAATGGCATTAAAAAAGTAACAACTCGATGGCATTATTCCACTTGGCGCAAATTTTTTATCACCTTCAGGATAAGCATATATATTACCTAAAGAATCCGGCGTAAAATCATATTTTTCTGCAATCAGAATTGTTTGTCCCCATGGTGTCATTTGTTCTTTAAATCCACTTTGTACTACTCCAAAGAGATCATTTGGACCAAAAACAGGTATTGCATCAATACCCATTATATCCAACAATTCATCATCAATTTCACCCAACATCTGATATGGTTCAATAATTTTTACAGGCTTAAGTGGCAAACCATAATAATCTCTTAATTCGTTAACCACTTTACAATGTATACCTGTTACAGAAGTTGCTCCGAAATCTACAGGAATTCTGTCCGGGTTTTTATGTGATAGCGTTTGCTGAAGAATTTCTTTTGAATACATAATTTTAATTTTTATTGTTTATTATATAATTGGTTAATTGGTCAACTCTTTTTCCAATTGCTCTAGACTTCTTCCTTTAGTTTCAGGTACGCGTTTCAAGATAAAGATTAATCCGGCAGCACAGATTAAAGAATAAAGTCCGAAGGCTCCTCCAATTCCTAAATTGTTATAAAGAAAAGGAAATGTATAGGTTAGTAAAAAAGAAGCTATCCAAAGAGCAGCAGTACATGTTGCCATAGCAACTCCACGTACATTGTTTGGGAATATTTCAGACAACAAAACCCATGTAATCGGGCCTAAAGACATTGCATAAAAACCAATAGCAAAAATTACCAATACTATGATAAATATCCCTGTAACATTATAAAAATAGCATATACTCAAAATAGCATACACGACTGTCAGTCCGGCAGCACCTATCAACATTAACATCTTACGACCTATAAGTTCAACTGTAAAAATAGCTACAAAAGTAAAGATCAGAAAAGCTGCTCCGGTTATTACAATATTGAATAACACATCTGATATTCCGTACCCTGCTGACTGAAATATCTCCTGAGCATAATTGAAAATTATATTCGTACCGCTCCACTGCTGAAACATTGCAATAATAATCCCTATAAGTAATATTTTTCGTATCTTAGGACTAAAAAGCTCTTTAAGTGCCGCAGAAGCATGAGAATGAATTGATTCTGATAAATTATATCGAGCAATTTCAGTCTCGGCATATTCCTGATTGCCAATTTTCATCAATGCTTTCTTTGCGAGTTCATTTTTTCCTTTTTGAACTAACCAACGTGGGCTTTCAGGTATTAGAAAAGTAAATAAGAAAAAAAAACCTGATGGTACACATACAGCCCAAAACATCCATCGCCAACCCATTTGTCCATTCCATGAGTTAAGTATATCATTCGTAGTTGAATTTTCAACAACAGTATCTGCAATCAACATATTAACAATTTGTGCACCCAATATCCCTAATACAATTGTCAATTGATTAAGTGAAACTAATTTTCCTCTTATTTGAGATGGAGCAACTTCAGCAATATACATTGGTGAAATATCAGCTGCTAAGCCAATTGCAATACCACCTACAAAACGAGCTAAAATAAAATAGTATATGTTAGAAACTGCACCTGTTGCTAGTGATGAAACAAAAAAAACCAAGGCTGAAATAAGTAACAATTTTTTTCGACCATATTTATCTGCTAATGCACCGGCAATAATTGCACCAAGCAAGCAACCCAAAAGAGCAGTACTCATAGCCCATGCTTGCATAACACTGTCATTACTAATCCCAAAATATATTTCATAAAAAGGTTTGGCGCCTCCAATTACAACCCAATCGTAACCAAAGAGAAAACCACCCATTGCTGAAACCAAACAAATGAAATAAGTAAAACCTTTTTTATATACTTTCATAATTTTATTTCATAGAGACGTTGAAAAGTCAACGTCTCTATGGTTTAAATATTAATAAACAGGTATTTTTGTTGTATTTAGTAATTTATAGTCTTTAGAATAAATTCTTGAAATATAAATACCTTTCGTTATATCTCTCAAAGAGATTTCACTAGTTTCTGAAGACAATGTCCTTTCTATCAAAACTTGTCCAGAAAGACTTGTAACAATAACACGTGAAGATCCGGGTACTTTTACTGATAAATAATTATTTAACAAACTGACTGATCCAATATTGTTATTCTTTTGTTGCATTTCTATAAGTCCTGTATTTATTTCCTTTACAAATGGGTTTTTTGTTATTGCTGCGTCAAAAACATACCATTTATCACCATCTGCCCAAATAATAACTCCGTTACCTTCAGCTGGCGAGTAATTATTAGGAACAAAACCTCCCACACCTAATTTATTTGAAAACAGATATGCAAGTCCAAAATAATTTTTATCCACAATATCTTTAACATTCCACAAGCCTTTTGCGCTATTATCTATACTTCCCTCATCCATTAATTTTACTGAAGACATATTTGTCCCATCACTTGTTAATATTTTACCATTTGCAACATTTTTGAATTGCAAAGCGTCTCCTACCTTTTTCACAGAATACAAAAACTCATTTGCACCTGTATAATCTGATAATATCGCTCCAGACTCATTAACTTTCAGCCCCATTCCTTTCACAATATTATTTTGATATGTCATGTTCTTACTATAAATTATTGCATACTTCTTTGTTTGATCAGGAGATTCCGGATTAAATGTTGAATTTGATGGTCTGCTTATCTGAGGAATTCCTTTAAAGGTATAATCAGGAGTATCTAAATTAACCGGATGGAAAGCCCCAAAATTCTTCCAGCCCAATAGAGGCGCATTTTGGTAAACATTTTGATTATTTGATTCTATAGCAGCGCCAAAATAAACATTAAACAGAGTAAAACAGTCAAAACCCTTCATCTCTGATTGACCACAATAAGCCATTGTGAACATTTGCTCACTTATATTGGTAACATTCTCAAATTTTTGTAGTTTCGGAACCGTCATGTTACCTCCACCGGTAACCACAAAACTTTGATCCACTGAACTGCGCAAGAAGAATGCACCATCTCCTGCATCTTCCATAATAAATTCCATAGATTTGTCTCCAGCAACATAAAGTTTAAGTACCAGATCAACACCTGCCCCAACACCACCGTTGGGAGCTAGGACATAAGATCCCAAACTGTCTACATGATAAACTAATACATATCGACCACCATCCTTAAATTTAAAGGTATCAAAATCTAAAGGAGAGAATGCTCCCGCAACCGGGTTATAAGAATTATCACCACAAGCAAAAATTTTAGCTTCAATTTTCACTGTAAATAAAAACATAACCATAATGGTTGAAAGGAATGTTGAAATTGTTTTCATAATGTTTTTTTTAAAAATTAGTTTGTTATATGTAAATTGTCAAAGTATCCATAATGCCAACCTGTACCAAAACCAGCAAAACCACTCTTATAAACCCCATCCTTTATTTTGAAAATTAATTTTTCGTTTACCTTTGCTGATATCTTGTCTCCTTCAAATTTCAATAAAACTGTATTCCACTTATTAATTGGAAAATTAACCTTCCCTGAAGTTAGTATATGCTGATAATAAATTTGATATGAACTGTTTGAATATAAGACTAAAATGAGATCATCAGGTTGTTTTGCATTATTTATCAATGAATCGAGACCTGAAAAAAGTGCAATTCTCTCCTTTGGCCATTTCTTAATATCAGCAGCTGTAATGACTTTACTATTTTGGGTATCATTGGTAAAATAAAGATTACTTTCCTTCCACACATCTCTAAATTTCGACCAACCATTTTTTATTACTGGCAATGTGCTGCATAAAGCATATTCCTGATTTGTAGATATTCGAAGCCAATAACCCATGGATGGTAGAACCTGCCCTTGCCTTACATAAGGAATACGTCCCATTACGTACACATATTCATTTTTATTAAGTAATTTAATATTAATTTTAACGGCATAGTCTGTCATAAATTGATCCCCTATTACCGTATACGGTTCGGCATTCAAACTAGCAGCCCACTCTATTCCTTTTGCTGGTACAACTTGTTTTAAAACTTTATTCCCTTTATCCTGAACAATCTCGAAAACACCAGAGATGTCACTTGTATATTTAGGTAACTGTTCGGTAAAATAACTTTCAAAATTATCCGAATAAGGCAATTGGAAATTTCGCTTTACAGGAATAGTTATTTTTTCATCGCCTTTTCTCTGCCCTGTGGTAGTTGTTATTGTGTAAATTGACCCTTTATCGATTTTTAATGATAACACCCCATTTTCCGGCTTCATTTTTTGAGGTTGTTTAATAAACTGATTTAATGAATCAGATTTCCAAACATAAAATTCTTTAGAACCATATTCACCTAAAAGATTGAATCTTATCTTTTCATCTTTATTAGATTCAACACTCTCAATTATAATACTTATATCTTTTTTATCAGGAGAAATTAAAGATGTATAACTTCCTCCATTTTCCAAATAGCCATTAGCCCCACCCTCAAGATATATCCAACCCGGTTCTGCAAATTGTGTAATATGTGCCATGGCCCATAAAACAGGCTTCACTACAAAATTACCACTCCACGGTGTGTTGGCCTTCATCAATCCGGAAGAAGGTATTCCTATAGAATCGTGATAAGAAGTAATGAGACTCCATGAGATAGTCTTTACGATTTTTGAATCAACATAATTTCGAATCAAGACTTTTATAAGGCCTTTTGCTCCATTCCAATCTTCAGCCCATGGCCCATCTTCTTGTGACCAAATAGGTTTTCCACATTCCAGAGCTTCTTTCCAAATGGTTTTGTAGGTATTTCCATATTGTTCATACACTGTTTTTCCATTGTAAAGTTGTTCTCCCTGTCCATTAGGATAATGTGTTCCAACCACATCAATTGCATTGTAAAGTTCAGGATCTCTATTCATATCTCGACATATATAATAAGAGCGAATTTCATCAGCGCCTGAGATTTTTGTATTTAATCCAGATGCAATTAATTTTTTATGTAATGCTTTAATGTATTCAACATTATAAGGACGTTCGTTCCAAACACCTATATAATCAATATCAAGTCCATGGTTCCTTTTTGCTCCCATTAAAAAATTTAACATATAATCCGGCATATCTTCTGAATAGAATCTACCGTTACCAATCCAAGCAGGTGCACCCCATGCTAAAACATCTAATTTAATTGCTGTGTTACGTCTCTTAGCTTCTTTCATCAACCACCACTCATAACCCCGATTGTAGTTTTCATCTGTCCTAATATGTTGGTGACTTGGTTCAGTGCCACAGGTTGAATTAACATCTCCACCAATTTCAGTTTTTAAGTGATTGAGGGATGCTCCAAACTTGGGTTTGAATAAATAATCTAGGATTTGTGTACGTTGTGGTTCCGGATAGTCCATGAGAAAACGAGACGAACCACCTGCACTTAATGAGCCCGTACCTTCATAAACTCTTCCTGTTACTGTTGGATTTAGCATCACTACATTCTCAGCATTTAAGCTTAAGAGTAATGTGAATAATGTGACGCTTACTATCATTAAAATTCGATCTGTCATAATGCTTTTAATTATTAAATAATACATAAATCTTATAATTCCCAACCTGGGTTGTTAGGCTTTAAATTCGGATTCATAGACATCTGTTGCAAAGGAAGTGGGAAGAGATAGTTTTTCGGAACGGCAAAGCTACGTTCAGTTTCAGGCTCGATCAAAACGTAACCTTCATCATCAAGAGTTAATTTTGAAACATCAATCAAATTCTCCCACTCAGTACCTTTCACTTTTACACCGCGCAAAGCCTGAGGCATCTCATTTTCAGCAATTTTCCATCTTCGAAGGTCATCATAACGAAATCCTTCATTGACAAGTTCAATAGTTCTTTCGCGACGAATTTCATCAAGCATATTCAATCCATTTGCAATAACAAAACTGTTTGTAAGCTTTGCTGAAAGTCCTGCTCGAGTACGAAGTAAATTTATAGTTATTTCCAAATCATTATCACTTACGCTGCCATTTGCTTCGTATTTTGCCTCAATATAATTAAGAAGTATTTCTCCATATCGAATAACCCGACAATCGTACTCACATAAACCAACCCGCGTATAGTATTTCTCTCCAATAAATTTATAAAAACGATAACCTGTTTTGGTTTCGGGTCGAGCTGAAAAACTATAAGGTGGTATAAACGGCGAGGAAACTTCACTGGTCAAAATCGAACTTCCGGGAACAATAAACGTCATTTTCATTCTCGGATCTCTGTTTTCATATTCGCTTATTGTAGTTCCATAACCTTTAAACAGAGGTGATTTCTGTATAGGAAGACCATCAGTGCATAAATACATATCAGCCAGCTTTTTGGTTGGAAATCCTGAAGTACCCCAGGCATAACCATAAGTATTACCATGCGTACGAATGTTGTAAAAAAAACGGTTATCTAAAATTGACTCCTGACTATCATCGCCCTCCTCAATAAATAAATAACGATAACTATCAACGCCTTTACCTGTAAAAAGCTTATAAGTAGGGTTTCGTGAAGCAATTACCGAATAAGCTGCTTGTACTGCCTTATTTAGTAAATCGTTAAAGTCGGTTCGACCACCATGATACTTTGCCCAAGTACCAGCATAAAGTGCAATACGTGACTTTAAAGCCATTGCTACCGACTGCGTAATTCGTCCACGATCACCAGCCAGTGCTGTTTTGGGGAGGTAAACAAATGCACTATCTAAATCAGCCAACATAAAATCCTCTACTTCGTAAATTGGGTTTCGTGTTCTCATCACTTCTGGTGAATTTATATCCAAAACTGTTTTTACAATTGGAAGAGCCCCGAAACGCTTGTACATACTAAAATAATTGTATGCACGAAAAAACAGCGCCTCACCTTTAGATGCTTTAATTTTACTTTTTATGTCACTAGCTTCATATTTCTCAAGAACATTGTTAGCTAACCTAATATATGCATAGCCATTATTCCATACACCATCATTTGCAGTAGCAAGATATTTACCGTTACTAACATTGTTAAGTGGTTGTCCCGACATTGTTTCTGCATAACTATCAGAAGGAAAGAAGGCTAGACTAAAGTATAGTTCATTACAAGCCTTTTGAAAGTCAACAGGCAGTTTCCAATATACAGAATTGGTTATTGCAGAACGTGGTTCTAAGTCTAATTCAGAACAAGACGTAAGAATAAGAATAGAGAAAGCTATATAGGATAATAATATTTTTTTCATTGTTGTTAAACCTTAAAATTTTAAATTTAATCCAATTGAATAAAAGCGTGTAAAAGGATATTGCAAACCAGTTGAAGGATCTTCAGGATCATAACCTACTGGCATGTTGTGAATTTCAAAAAGGTCAGTACCACTGAAATAGATTCGCAAGTTTTGCAATTGAATTTTTGATGTAAATTCTTTTGGTAATGTGTATCCAATTTGTAAATTCTTGAGTCTGGCATATGCACCATTGATTATTCGATGATCTGACACCCTGTAATTCCACTGCAAAACATTTGTATTGAAAGTCAAACGTGGATATTTAGCATTTACATTTTCGGCAGTCCAGGTATTACCATAGAAGTAGCGAGCGGGATCATACCAGGGATACCAGTATGGGACACCATTAATATTATCCAACATTACGCTTCTTTTTACTGTCCCTTGAATAAATGCTGAGAAATCAAAACCTTTATAACTCAGAGAAATATTTGCACCAAAGTTATATCGGGGATTACTATTGCCTAGATATGTCATATCTCCTTTAAAATCAGCTCCATCACCATAATATGTAAGCTTCCCATCTCCATCAATATCCTTATATTTCAAATCACCTAAACGTACGTCCGGAAGCACCCCTTTTATTTTTAAATATTCAGTTCGGTCTTCATCTGTCTGAATATATCCATCAGAAATAAATCCGAAATAACTGTTTGTAGAATATCCCTGTACAGCACCGTTTAGTCCTTCCCCAAAAGTGGAGACTCCCCCTAATTTAACAATTTTATTAGTCGCATCACTCAATGTTAGCGTCACTGCATAATCAAAATCTTTTCCCAAATTGTCACGCCAGCTTAAAGAAGCTTCAAAGCCTTTAACTTCAAGCGTTCCATTATTTGTATATGGCGCTGAAGCACCTATTACTGACGGATAACTAACAGCAACTAACATATTACTATTTCTCTTTCTAAAAACATCAAGTGATAAGTTTAAACGATTTTTCAGAATACTAATGTCTACTCCTAGATTTGCAGTATAGATTGACTCCCAGGTTCGACTGAGACTAACCATTCCACTCGGACGAGAAGCAGTTGTCATTGAACCATTTAAACCAAAAGGATAATATCCTGAAGATGTGGGAGATGTTATGGTCTCAAAATAGTCGTACAATCCAATTCCAGATTGATTTCCCATTTTCCCATAAGATGCACGTAATTTAAACTGATCAAATACTTTTAATTTTTTTACGAACGATTCTTCTGATAGCACCCATGCTGTTGATACTCCTGGAAATAATCCCCAACGGTGATTAGGGTCAAATCGCGAACTACCATCATAACGAAAAGACGCATCCAATATGTATCTTTTATTGAAAACATACCCCAACCTTCCAAAATACGATAAAATAGCCCAGTCTGAACCACTACCGTTGGCATACTGTTTGGTAGGATCACCCAAGTCGAGTGCAAAAAGTTCGTTGTTTGTAAAGTTTTGACGCCAAGCACTAAAGTTATCATCGCTATTTTGCTCCAGTGAAGTACCTAAAAGCGTACTTATATTGTGTCTTCCAAAATCTCGATTAAAATCAATCAATCCACTGAAATTACCATATTTATTCCGAGAGTAACTATTCCCGGAAGCATTTTGGGAAATGTCTGCAGGATAAATATTATTTTCCCAATCATATTGTTCGTATGCTCTTGAGTAGCTCGTACCATAATTTTGTGATGTAGTAACTACAGACTGCCCTATCACTTTCAAACCTTTAATAACTTCGTATTCCAGTTTTATGTTACTACTCAATTTTGAATTACGTGCAGATCCTTTTCCTCCCTCTACTACCATTTGTGCAACCTGAGGGTAATTTTGAAAACGATAAAAATTCCCAGCTGGATTATAAATCGGTGCCCAACACCGCATCTGATTAAGAGCACCGAAAAAATAATCATTTACAGAGTTTAATCGATTATCAGCAGCATAAGAAATATTTGTTCGCAAAATAAGATTAGACAAAAGATTAACATCTATTTTTGACCTTACATTATAACGTTTATAATTATCATAACCAAGCTTTACTATTCCGTCCTCGTTTTGAAATGATCCGGAAAATAAATAAGTCGCCTTTTCAGAACCTCCTGATATATCTATATTATAATTTTGTAGATTTCCATTTTTAATAAGCTGGTCATACCAATTTTGATTTTGAAAGAATTTTGGGTATTGACCCCAAATCCCTTTCATTTCGGGATTAGGGTCATTGGCCAAGATCTTTTCTAAATCTCCGTCAGTTGCATATTCATAGCCAAAACCACCTGGTTGTGCCGAGCCATCCGATGCTGCATCTTTACCCATTACAGCATACTCATAAAGAGATACTGTTTCACGGCGGGAAGATGCCTTTTTTATTGCATAATAAGAGTTTAAAGAAATAACAGGTTTACCTTTACTTCCATTACGAGTAGTTATTAAAATAACACCATCAGATGCACGTGCTCCATAGATTGCCGCAGTACCATCTTTTAAAACAGAAATATTATCAATATCAGCGGCATTTAAACTATTAATATCTCCTTCAGCACCATCGATTAGAATTAATGGTGACCCTCCATTTAGAGATGAAATACCTCGAATTTGTATAGAGGCTCCGCGTCCCGGTGCTCCTCCTGAGCGATTAACAACTAATCCTGGAATTTGCCCTTGTAAAGCTTGTGAAACATTTGAGAAGGCCTGACTTCCCAATTTTTTTCCTTCAAGAGTACCAACAGATCCAGATAAAGTTACTTTCTTACGGACGCCATACCCAATTACGACAACTTCATCTAAAATTTTAGTATCCTCGTAAAGAATCACCTTCAAATAATTCTGCATTCCTGTTTTTACAACAACCTGTTTATATCCAATATATGAAACTGCAAGTGTTGACTGTCCAGTTATATCTATAGTGAAGTTCCCTTTAATATCTGTAACTGTTCCTTTGCTTGTACCAAATTCAATAACCGATGCACCTATTATGGGGTCGCCTTTTTCATCGGTTACCAAGCCGGTAATTTTTTTTGATTTCCTATTGAATTCTTTTAATTCGTCAACCTTCTTTTCAACCAAATACAATTTGTTGTTTTTAATCTCATATCCAAGGTTTGTTTCTGCTAAAAGTTGTTTTAAAACATCATTCAGCTCAATTGAATTTGCATTGATGCTTACTTTGCGATTTAAATCAACCAATTGTTCACTAAATACAAGCGATAATCCTGTTTGTTTTTTGATGGAGTTCAACACTTTCTCGAAGGTTTCGTTCTGAAATGAAAGTGTTACTTTCTGAGCAGAAGCGTTCTGTGCGAACACCATTAGAAACAAGGAGAGCAAAATCACTTTTGCTAATTGTCCTGTTTTTTTCATCTATAATTATTTTTAAAGTTACTTATTCCGAAGTTGTATATAGTAAACACACCAACCAATAAAAGGTATGAGTGTGTTTTTGAAAAAAAATAAAAACCTGTTGAATATACAAGCAAAAATGTATAATCAACAGGTATAGTTGAGCTTCTCTGTTTTAGTTATCTCCCTAAAATCTAATAACTATCGTGACAGACCGGGTCAGAGACCCTAAACATTTGTAGAGAAAAATTACAGGATTTATAATCAAGGGTCAGAGACCCGTAATATAAAACAAATTTTTTTCGTAAAAAAAACATATTTCGGGTCTCCGACCCTTTGGTTTTTATTGATTTTTTGTTGCTACAAATAGTACGGGGCTCTGCCCCTAAATGCAAAACAAAATGATCCAATTGCTTTTTGAAACAATTGTATTCCTCTTGGTTCTTGGCTCTTGATTCTTGACTCTTCGGTTAATTTCTCTCCGAAATCCGATATTTCCCTTCGTCGTTTTGCTTAAACCGTACTTTCGAAACTTTTTCCAAATCACTCAGCACTTCATCGAGATTGATTTTGCTGGTCGAAATGCTAAATCGGTAATTCAATAAAGCTGAGTCAGCAATATCAAACTGTACCTCATATTGTCGCTCCAGCGTTTTGATAATTTCTTTGAGTGATGTACGGTAAAAATTCAGACTTTTGGTACGCCAGGCAGTGTGTATGCTCATATCGGGAGCTTCTGTTATTTTACAGACTCCGGTTGTGCGGTCGTATTCGGCACTTTCGCCCACTTTCAGGGGATAAATTTTATCTGTCTTGTCAGCAATATTTACACTACCTTCTTCCAGTGCTACTCTGATAGTTTTGTCGTTCGGATAAGCTTTTGCATTAAAATGTGTGCCGGTTACTTTTACCTTAATATCCTTTAAATCTACTTCGAAAGGGCGGGTCGATTCTTTGGCTACCGCAAAATAACCCTCACCCGTTAGCTTTACTTTTCTACTAAAAAGCCCGAAGGTTTTTGGATATTGCAAACGCGAACCCGAATTGAGTTGCACCTGCGTTCCATCCTGAAGCACCACATTGAGCTGTTCACCATAAGGAACCACAAACTCAGCCATTTCGTCCGATTGAAAAACACCCGAACGATTAGCCACATACATAAATGCGCCAGCCAATACCAAAAACGGAACAAGTACCGCCGCCACTACACGGAACCGGAAAGTACGAACGCCCATTTTGAGTTGTGACATAAACCGGATTTTCATTTTTTCGGAAGGAATATCGTGGTCGAGCCACTCCTCGAGCAGCTTTTCGTTGAGCAAATACGATTCCCTGTCGTAGCGTTGCGCAAAATAGGCCTGCCCCTCGGCAGTAGCAAACCAGGCTGCCACCCGACGGGCTTCATCGGGTGTAGCCGATTTTGAGAGAACCTTGTCAATAATCTTTGGATCCATTCTATTTGGACTTTTTTATACCTATACCTTAATAAACACTTATCAGTGCCAAAGGTATGAGTTCTAAGTGTATATTATTTATATAAAATGCCTTATTGCCAAAACGATGATGATTAATTTATCTAACTGCGAGCGTAATAGCTTAATAACCTGTGTATAATGTGACTTTACGGTCGGAATCGAGATATTCATAGCATCAGCCACTTCCTGATTGGACATGCCCTGCTGAATTTTCAGCAAACACACTTCCCGCTTTTGCGGTGGCAGTTGCTCTATGAGTTTGTATAAATGCGTTTTAAAGTCGGCATCTTCTAAGTTGTGCAGGAATCCCGTTTCGAGCTCCTCGTTAAACTGTGCCAGTTCGTAGTTTTTCTGTAATGCCAAATTATTATGCCTGATTTCGTTCAGAATGTAATTTTTCAGAATAGTAAAGAGCAAATTCTTAATACCCGTTTTATAGTCAAACGTCTCACGGCCTTCCCAAAGTCGCATAAATGTGTGCTGCACCGCATCTTCTGCACCGGTTTCCGACATCAAATACCTGCATGCAATTACATACAAATACCGGTGATAGGTATCGAATACAACCGAAAAGGCTCGTTCGTCCCCATCCCGCAACTGCATAAGCAGTTCGTAATCAATATGTATGTGATTTTTTTGCACGTTTATTTAGAATAACTGCTCAGTAATCAGTTGATTTTTGAGACTGCAAACATACTATATTTTTTTATTTTTTCAACTAATGACTTTTGTTTTGAACATATCGTTATTATTAAAACAAGAAAACTCCGGTTTTATTAATTTTTATAGAAATTAGCACAAAAAGATGTTCGATAACTCAAACTTTAGGCATATATTTGAATCCTCATTTCGGTGCAAAGATAATAATGAATTAATAAGTGTTGTAAATTGTTGATATTCTGAATTCTGTACAGTACTGAAGTGCTTTTCGTCTAAACTTTTAAATCTGATTATTTGTTTGATATATATTTAATTCTTTTTTTAATTTTCATATTATGTTCAAATTTAAAACACTTTTAGTACAGGCTATCATGTTAACTTCCACATTGTTTGGTTTGTCGGCTCAAACAGTTAAAAATCTTTCGGCTGCAGAGTTCAAAAAAACAATTGACAGTGGCAAATATCTCATAATTGATGTACGCATACCCGAAGAATTTGCACTGGGGCATATTTTAGATGCAGTTAACATCAATGTAGCTGATAGCGACTTTTCAAAAAAGGTACAGGCAAAAACGCAAAAACAGAAACAAATTGCTATCTATTGCAGAAGTGGCAGACGTAGTAAGTTAGCCATAAACCAGATTGAGTCATTAAAATTACAGATTGTTGAACTTAACGATGGTATTATAAGCTGGCAACAGGCAGGCTATAGTTTGACAACTGCTAAAAAATAACAGAACTAAAAAAAATACGGATGATTATGATGCAGAACGAGGATGTGAAAATACTTACCGAAGAAGAACAGATTCAACGCGAATTTGAAGCCTTGCTCGACGATTACCGAAAAACAAATCACCGCCAGAAAATTGAGCTGATTACAAAGGCTTTTAATTTTGCTAACTCTGCTCACAAAGGTATGCGTCGTCGCTCGGGCGAACCTTATATAATGCATCCATTGGCTGTGGCGCGTATTGTGGTTCGCGAAATTGGGCTGGGCTCTACTTCTATATGTTCGGCTTTGCTGCACGATGTGGTGGAGGATACCGATTATACGGTGGAAGATGTCGAAAAGCTGTTTACGCCTAAAATTGCTCAAATTGTAGATGGACTAACTAAAATTTCGGGTGGTATTTTTGCCGAAAAAGCTTCGGAGCAAGCCGAAAATTTCCGCAAGTTGCTGCTCACGATGTCCGAAGATATACGTGTGGTGCTGGTGAAAATGGCCGACCGACTGCACAATATGCGTACGCTGGGTTCGATGCCTCCCGCAAAACAGTATAAAATTGCCGGCGAAACCACTTATATCTATGCTCCTCTTGCTCATCGACTTGGACTTTTCCGTATAAAAACCGAACTCGAAAATCTGAGCTTCAAATACGAACATCCTGATAAATACCAGTTTATTGAGCAAAAATTAGCTGTTGACGAACAGGCACGAAACGATTTTTTCAAAGAATTTACAAAGCCTATTAAGAAAAAATTGGCCGGCATGGGTTATTCGTTCTTTCTGAAAGAACGTGTGAAATCGGTGTATTCTATTTGGACAAAAATGAACACCAAAAACATTCCATTCGAAGAGGTTTTCGATTTGTTGGCGTTGCGAATTGTATTTGAACCAAAACCCGAACTGAGCGAGAAGGAGCAATGCTGGATGCTCTATTCTGCCCTAACCGAAATATACAAACCTCACCCTGAGCGCATACGCGATTGGGTAAATAATCCGAAAGCCAATGGTTACGAAGCATTGCACATTACCTTGATGGGACCGCTTGGCCGCTGGGTGGAGGTGCAAATTCGCAGTAAACGTATGAACGACATTGCCGAAAAAGGACTTGCTGCTCACTACAAATACAAATCGGGCGAAAACGAAGAGTCGGAACTCGATAAATGGATGAAAACCATCAAGGAACTGCTCGAAAATCCGGAACCGAATGCCATCGATTTTTTAGATACTTTTAAATTGAACCTTTTTGCTTCAGAGATTTTTGTTTTTACTCCCAAAGGCGAAATAAAAACAATTGCACTCGGAGCTACAGCGCTCGATTTTGCTTTCTCGCTTCACTCTGATTTGGGTATGCGATGCATTGGGGCAAAGGTAAATCACAAATTGGTGCCGCTAAGTTACAAACTGCAAAGTGGCGACCAGATTGAGATTATTACCACTAAAAAGCAATCGCCCATGCCCGAATGGCTCAATTACGTGTCCACTGCCCGTGCAAAATCAAAACTACGCGCTTATTTCAAAAAGGAAGAAAAGCAAATTATTGCCGATGGTCAACGTAAAATTGAAGAAGTGCTGGCTACTAAAAATCTAAAGCCTGAGAATGAGATTATTGTTAAAATAATGAATCATTTCAATTTCAACGACCGAAATACGCTTTATCTGCAAGCCGGTCGCGGATTGATTCACCTCGACGAAATTGCCAAAATTACCTTTAAACCCAAAGATCAGAATGTATTTATTAAATACCTCAAAATGCCTTTTGTGGGTAATCCGGAAAATAAACAACATAAACTTCCCAAATCTGTACCTATAGATGGTGTTCTGGTGAATAAAATTGATCGTAAAAAAACATTGATTTTAACCGAAGAGTATGCCGGAACGGTGTATCATTTAGCCGAATGTTGTCATCCCATTCCCGGCGACGATGTGTTAGGCTATGTTGACGATGCCGAGAAGCTGATGATTCACAAGCGCGATTGCACTGAAGCTGCCAAGCTTAAATCGAGTTATGGTAAGCGTCTCGTTTCGGTTGACTGGGCAACACACAAAGCACTGACATTTATCGAAACGCTCGAAATTAAAGGTATTGACAAACAGGGTGTTATGATTGATATTCTGAAAGTTATTTCCGAAAAATTTGGTGGGAATATCAGCAAAATCACAATTGATACCATTGATGGAATTTTCGTAGGTAATTTCTCAATTACTGTGCACGATACCGAAGATATTGAACTGCTTTGCAAAAACATTAAAAAGATTCCCGAAATAACATCGGTGCAGCGGGTGTAAAAAAAAATCACTATTTTTGCAGGCTAAAAATTTTAAACAAAATATTATTCAACAATAAACAATGGGAAAAGTACTCATTATTGGCGCCGGAGGCGTAGGAACCGTAGTAGCTCACAAAGTAGCACAGAATCCGGATGTATTTACTGAAATTATGTTGGCAAGCCGCACTAAATCGAAATGCGATGTGATAGCTGCCGATGTAAAAAACCGCTATGGTGTAGCGCTGAAAACCGCTCAGGTTGATGCCGACAATGTGCCCGAATTAGTGGCTTTGCTTAATGCATACAAACCCGAATTGGTGATAAATGTGGCATTACCTTACCAGGATTTGACCATTATGGATGCCTGCCTCGAAGCGGGTGTAAACTACATGGATACAGCCAATTACGAACCAAAAGACGAAGCGAAATTTGAATACAGCTGGCAGTGGGCATACAAAGAAAAATTCGAAAAAGCCGGACTGACAGCCATTCTGGGCTGTGGTTTCGACCCGGGCGTAACGAGTATTTACACGGCTTATGCTGCCAAACACCATTTCGATGAAATTCATTACTTAGATATTGTGGATTGTAATGCAGGTGACCATGGTAAAGCTTTTGCCACCAACTTCAATCCTGAAATCAACATTCGTGAAGTGTCGCAACGTGGGAAATACTGGGAAAACGGCGCATGGGTGGAAACGGAGCCTCACGAAATACACAAACCATTGAATTACCCCGAAATCGGACCAAAAGAATCGTACGTTATTTACCACGAGGAGCTTGAATCGTTAGTAAAAAACTTCCCGACAATAAAACGTGCCCGTTTCTGGATGACTTTCGGACAGGAATACCTTACTCACTTGCGTGTAATTCAGAATATTGGCATGGCACGCATCGACGAGGTGGAATACAACGGCGTAAAAATTGTGCCTATTCAGTTTCTGAAAGCTGTATTGCCAAATCCGGGCGATTTGGGCGAAAACTATACCGGTTGGACTTCTATTGGCTGTCGCATAAAAGGTATAAAAGATGGTGTTGAAAAAACTTACTATGTGTACAATAACTGCAGCCACGAAGCAGCTTATAAAGAAACCGGCACACAAGGCGTAAGTTACACCACAGGAGTTCCGGCTATGATTGGCGCTATGATGTTTATGAAAGGACTTTGGAAAAAACCGGGTGTATACAACGTAGAAGAATTTAATCCCGATCCGTTTATGGAACAACTTAACATTCATGGATTGCCTTGGGTAGAGCTACACAATGTGGATTTGGAATTGTAAAAAACCTAGAAGTATTTTAGTAAATGAGCGGGTCACTCGAAGTGACCCGCTCATTTGTCAATTAGTATCGCTTTAAATCAATTTCAATAGATTTTATATAAGTTCCTGTTTTAATGACCCCCAACCTCCTACTGGGGACTAAGACATATTCTCCAAAAAGGATATGAAAAATAAAATATACTACGTCTTAAAGCCCCCATTTGGGGGTTTGGGGGTCGAAAATGAAATTGCTTTAATAGGAAAAAATGAATAATAATCTAACATTTATAATCACTAATATTTAAAATAAAATTAATTAGAGAAATAATTCTGTAATTAAAAATTATTTGGTACTTTTGTGGGCAAATTCGGGGGAGTAAAAACTTATCTGAATTCAACTTCGAAAATCAATATAATTAATTATAAATCAAAACATTACAATTTGTTGTTGTAAAGTTAAACTTTTTTTACTTTTATGGCTAAATATAAATTTATGACTGCCGAAGAGGCTGCAAGTATTGTAAACCACAACGACATTGTAGGTTTTAGTGGCTTTACACCTGCGGGATGTCCGAAGGAAGTGCCTACTGCAATTGCAAAACGTGCCGAAGCATTTCATGCCGAAGGTAAGGAATTCAAAATTGGTATCTACACCGGTGCTTCTACAGGCGATTCGCTCGATGGAGCGTTGGCACGTGCGAATGCTATACTTTTCCGCACACCTTACCAATCGAACAAAGACCTGCGCAATGCGCTTAATTGCGACCGCGCTCCTTATTTCGATATGCACTTGTCGGCACTGGCTCCTCACCTGCGTTTTGGCTTTATGCCACGTCCGACTATTGCCATTCTCGAAGCTTGCGATATTACACCTTATGGCGAAATTTACCTAACTTCGGCGGTTGGTATTTCTCCCACTGTGGCCCATTTAGCCGATAAAATTATTATTGAATTAAACCACAATCACCCAAGAGAGTTGCGTGGTTTCCACGATATTTTTGAGCCGCTCGATCCTCCGCATCGTTTGCCGCTAACATTAATGACACCTTCGGACCGTATGGGTGTTCCGTATATTAAAGTTGACCCTAAAAAAATTGTAGGTGTTGTTGAAACTTATCGCGATGACGAAGTAGGTGGTTTTACTCCTACCGACGAAGTGACGGATAAAATTGGTCAGAATGTGGCTAATTTTCTTGCCGGCGAAATCAAAAGCGGACGTATCCCGAAAGAATTTTTGCCCATACAATCGGGGGTAGGTAATATTGCCAATGCAGTTATGGCATCGTTGGGTACTAACGACGAAATTCCAACTTTCGAAATGTATACGGAGGTAATTCAGGATTCGGTTATTGCTTTGTTGCGTAGTGGTAAAATCCGCTTTGCCAGTGGCTGCTCACTCACTGTTACAACACCTGTATTGAAAGAAATATATGCAGATATTGAGTTTTACCGTAGCAGATTAGTGCTTCGTCCACAGGAAATGTCTAACAGTCCGGAGCTTGCCCGTCGTTTGGGTCTGATTACTATCAACACAGCGCTCGAGGCCGATATTTTCGGAAATGTTAATAGTACACACGTAATGGGCTCGAAAATGATGAATGGAATTGGTGGTTCTGCCGACTTTACACGCAGTGCTTACATTTCTATTTTTACCACCCCATCAACGGCTAAAGGAGGACAAATCAGCGCCATAGTGCCAATGGTAAGTCACGTTGACCAAAACGAACATTCGGTAAACATTATTATTACCGAACATGGTGTAGCCGATTTGCGCGGGAAATCACCTATTCAGCGTGCCGAAGAAATTATCGAAAACTGCGTTGATCCTTCGTACAAAGATATTCTGCGCGGTTATCTTGAACTTTCGGGACCATGCCACACGCCAACTAACTTGCACGCTTGTTTCGAAATGCATACCGAGTTTATGAAATCGGGTAATATGCTCAACACCAGCTGGGAAGAATATAAAAAATAACTACTGATAGTTGTTGTAAATTAAAGGGCTGAAAATTTTCATTTTCAGCCCTTTGTTTTTTTGTTGCTCTAACTTCAATCGTTGATGTTTTGCATATATTTTTCCAAATAATATTTCAGTACATATTATTATTCCATCAGAAATAAGTTTTGTATATTTGCATTGTAATAATAAAACCCTGAAAATGATATATACTAATTTTAATTTCTTTGTTAATTCGGGTTTTTACTGCCAATAACTAATAGATGGATTTTTTAAACGAACTAAATGAAAATCAGCGACAAGCTGTTGAATATATTGATGGAGCATCGTTAGTTATTGCGGGAGCCGGTTCCGGAAAAACGCGGGTACTGACCTATAAAATTGCTTATTTACTTAAAAAAGGATTATATCCAAGTACCATTTTAGCCCTTACATTTACCAACAAAGCCGCGCGCGAAATGAAAGCCCGTATAGCTGCTATGGTGGGTGATAAAACCGCACGCTACCTGTGGATGGGTACTTTCCACTCCATTTTTTCGCGCATACTACGTGCTGAAGCTGAGCGTATTGGCTTTTCGAAAAACTTTACTATTTACGATTCTTCCGATTCGGCAAGCCTGATAAAAAGCATTGTAAAAGAGTTGAAATTGGATGAAAAAGTGTACAAGGCAAGTTCGGTACATAGTCGGATATCGAATGCCAAAAACAGCCTGATTCTACCCGATGCTTATCGCACCAATACTGAACTCACCAAAAGCGATATGTATGCCAAAGTGCCGCGTTTTGCCGAAGTGTACAAACTATACTGCACACGCTGTAAGCAGGCTGATGCCATGGATTTCGACGATTTACTGCTGCAAACCAATGTGCTTTTTCGTGATTTTCCTGAGGTGCTTGATAAATACCGGAATGCTTTTCAGTACATTTTGGTGGACGAGTATCAGGATACCAATTTTGCGCAGTATATGATTGTGAAAAAACTGTCGGAAACACACGAACGAATTTGCGTGGTGGGCGACGATGCGCAAAGTATTTATTCGTTCCGGGGTGCCAATATCGACAATATTCTGCAATTTAAAAATGCTTATACCAACACGCAAACCTTTAAATTGGAACAAAATTATCGCTCTACGCAAACCATTGTAAAAGCGGCTAACAGCTTGATTGACAAGAATCAGAAGCAGATACGGAAAAACGTTTTTTCGGAAAAAGAAGAAGGTTCACCCATAAAGCTGATAACTACTTTCAACGATATTGAAGAAGGTGTGGCGGTTGCGAAGGAAATTTCGACATTGTGCGCTACCAAAGATTATGAATATCAGCAGATTGCCATTCTTTACCGTACCAACTCGCAAAGCCGTTTGCAGGAAGAGGCATTGCGCAAAAATGGCATTCCTTACCGCATTTATGGCGGTTTATCGTTTTACCAGCGCAAAGAAATTAAGGATGTAATAGCCTATTGCCGGCTTATTTGCAACCATAACGACGAAGAAGCGCTCAAACGGATTATCAATGTTCCGGCGCGTGGCATTGGCGATACCACGGTAAATAAAGTATTTGAAACTGCACGTGCACAGGCCGTTAGTGCGTGGGAGGTGCTGAACGATATGATTGGTTACAACCTGCAGGTGAACGCCGGCACTGCCACCAAATTAGCTAATTTCAGGAATATGGTTTCTGTTTTTTCGGCACAAACTACCACGCTGAATGCTTACGAGTTGGTGAAAATGGTGGTGAAAGTTACGGGCATTATTAGCGAAACATTTGTGGATACAACGCCCGAAAGCATCAGTCGCCGCGAGAATGTGGAAGAGTTACTCAAAGCCATTCATGAGTTTTGCGAACAACGCACTAATGCCGACGAAACTGCATTTTTACCCGATTTTCTGTCGGAAGTTTCGCTGCTTACCGACCAGGATACCGACAAAGACAGCGACAGCAATAAGGTAACGATGATGACCATACATGCTGCCAAAGGATTAGAGTTCGCGGTTGTTTTTATTGTTGGTGTGGAGGAAGATTTATTTCCGTCGGCTTACTCGCTGGATAGTGAAAAAAGTCTGGAAGAAGAGCGACGCTTGTTTTATGTGGCACTTACGCGAGCCGAACAATTATGTTATATCACCAATGCCCGTTCTCGTTTTCGAAATGGTCAATCGAATTTCTCGAACCCAAGCAGGTTTATCAAAGATATTGACCCGAAATACATCGACTCGCCGGAAGAAAGCATTTTTAAACCACGCCAAAGTCGCTTTTCGAATTGGGACGATGATGTGGAATTTGAACGTAACCGCCTGAATCAAAGTTCTGTATATTCAAAACCACGCTCGGAATCCGAACCGGTTTATCAGCAGCCAAAACGATTGGCACGTATCACTACTGAAAACAAGCCTGCAGCAGATGTGATTGAAAATTCGGCTTACCCCATTGGAAGTTTTGTAAAACATGGCGTTTTTGGTGTGGGCAAAGTTGTGAGTTCGGGCATTGTGAATGGAAACGAAAAGTTAGATATTGATTTTGGCGAAAAAGGCACCAAATCGTTGCTGCTGAAATTTGCAAAATTGGAAGTGCTGAAATGACCTCACCCCAACCCTCTCCAAAAGGAGAGGGAGCTGGCGTTGGTCTTTGCATCTTAGCAACTTTCTTGGCAAGCCAAGCGGCAGAGCCGAGCGGCGTTCAAAATAACTCTTAATATTAAATACGACATTAAATTATTCCAATTTCTTATTTTCTTATTTTCTAATTCTTAAAAATGAACATACATATACTGCAACACGAAAGTTTTGAATCGCCTGCTGCTATTGAGGAATGGATAAAAAAAAACGGACATCAGGCAACATATACCCGGTTTTATAATTTTGAACCACTACCTGAAAGTCCGGATTTCATTGATTTATTGTTGATTTTGGGTGGACCACAGTCGCCTGCAACCACAAAAGCAGAATGTCCGCATTTTGATGGAAAAGCCGAAATTGCATTTATCAAAAAAACAATTGATGCTAATAAAAAAGTGTTGGGTATTTGCCTTGGTGCTCAGCTAATTGGCGAGGCTTTAGGGGCAAGCGTACAATACAGCCCAAACAGAGAAATTGGCAAATTTGAAATTAATCTAACTGACGCAGGCAGAAAAGACCCGCTGACTTCAATCCTACCCGATGCGATAGAAGTGGGACATTGGCATGGCGACATGCCCGGGCTGACACCCGAAAGTGAAATTTTAGCAACAAGCGAAGGTTGTCCGCGGCAGATAGTTCGATATATGCCTTTGGTTTACGGGTTTCAGTGCCATTTGGAATTTAACAGGAAAGCAATTGAAGGAATGATTGCAAATTGTGGCGACGAGTTAGTACTTCATGCCGGAAAACCCTTTATTCAGGATGCAGCTCAACTATTGGAACACAAATATTCCGAAATGAATAAAATGCTGTTTGACATGTTGGATAAACTTATTAACATTACGCAAAAATAAGGGTTTTAAATATTGGCTTTGAACAAAATTATTCTAACTTTGCAAAGCTGAAAAAATTTCTTTCAGTATGTTGAATTTAGAAGAATATTTATTTTAAATAATTAAAAATCAAATATATAAAAACTATGGCAGAAAAAACTACCGACGATGTACGTAAACCATCGTTAGAGAAACTGAAAGCATTGCAATTGGCAATGGACAAAATTGACAAAGACCACGGCAAAGGCGCAATTATGCGTATGGGCGATAATAAAGTAGAAGATGTGGCGGTAATTTCCACCGGATCAATCGGGCTGAATGTGGCACTTGGAGTAGGCGGTTATCCGCGTGGACGTGTTATCGAAATTTATGGCCCTGAATCGTCGGGTAAAACAACATTGGCCATTCATGCCATTGCCGAAGCTCAAAAAGCGGGTGGTATAGCTGCCATAATTGATGCTGAACATGCTTTCGACCGTTTTTATGCCGAAAAATTAGGTGTAAATATCGATGAATTATTAATTTCGCAACCCGATAATGGCGAGCAGGCATTGGAAATTGCCGATCAGCTTATTCGTTCGTCGGCAGTTGATATTGTTGTAATTGACTCTGTTGCAGCACTTACTCCGAAAGCCGAACTCGAAGGCGATATGGGCGATTCCAAAATGGGACTTCAGGCTCGTTTAATGTCTCAGGCATTGCGCAAACTCACTGCCAACATCAACAAAACAAACACTACCTGTATCTTTATCAATCAGTTACGCGAAAAAATCGGTGTTATGTTTGGCAACCCTGAAACTACCACCGGTGGTAACGCGTTGAAATTTTATGCATCGGTTCGTTTGGATATCCGCAAAATTGGCCAGTTGAAAGATGGTGAAGATGCCATAGGTAACCAAACACGAGTGAAAGTAATTAAAAACAAAGTGGCTCCTCCGTTCCGTAAAGCAGAATTCGACATTATGTTTGGCGAAGGAATTTCGAAAACCGGCGAAATCCTTGATTTAGGTGTTGAATACGGAATTATCAAAAAGAGCGGTTCGTGGTTTAGCTACGGCGAAACAAAATTAGCTCAGGGACGCGATGCTTCAAAAGCTGTGATTAAAGATAATCCGGAATTGGCAGCTGAATTAGAAGCTAAAATTGTGGAAGCAATCAAAAACAAATAATCCGGTTTTGAAACAAAATGACAGGGACTGATTTTCGAAGTGAAATTCAGTCCCTGCTTTTATAATATACCGCTGTATTACTTTTTAGGCAATTTTTTCCCACCGTTTTCAACTAAAAAATAAAGATTTTTTTCCACCGCTTTGGCTGTTTTAGTAGCTCCGGTATAGCCATCGGGTTTTATTGTGGGAACATCGGCCAATTTCACATCATCCCAATTCGTGAAAAAGCCCATTTTTTCGAGTTTGCGAATATAACCAATTGTTTCGTAGTGAGACAATAAGGCTACTTTTTTAACAACAAATTTTTTGTCGGTAATTACCATCACAGGCGTAGTGTTGTTGTAACCTATTACATCCGCACAGTAATCGGTGGAAGTCATGGCAAAACCATAGGTTTTCTTCTTATCGTCAACAATGCGAAACCAATAATTGTCTATTTTTTCAACTTTTGTAGCTTCGGGAAACACACTCTGAACCACTTCTTTGTTCGATACTTTGGTTAAAACAGGTTCGGCTTCTCTTCCTCTTCTTTGGGCTGAAATACTCACTGCTATCAGCACAATAACAAACGTTACTGAAATTTTTTTTAAAATCATTTTCTTAAATCTTTATTCTCTATTCTTTGTTCTTTTATCTTCAATACGCAAGGCATTGCGTTTCTACGGGATAATCACCATTTCGTTAATTAATTGTTTCGAAAGGGAATATTTTTCCAATAAAAACAACACATAACGAATATCTACAGCTATATTACGGCTTAATTCGGGCAAATATTTATAGTCCGAAGCCACACCTTCGGCTATTCTATCAAAATTCAGACCAATCAGTTCCCCTTTTGCATTAAGCACCGGACTACCCGAATTGGCACTCGAAGTGTGATGATTATTCAGGAAGTTGACAGGCATTTTTCCGTTCACAGCGTAGTTTCCAAAGTCGGCAGCATTGTATAATTCGCCAATTTTTTTAGGAATGGAATAATCGGGATCTCCCGGATTTTCGGCTCGCTTTTCGAAAATGCCATCCATAGTGCTGTAGTAATCGTACAACAGTCCGTCGGCAGCTTTGGCACCGGTCACTTTTCCGTAACTGAGACGCTGCGTGCGGTTAGCATCTGGAGCCATTAGTTTGTTGGCATTCATACTCGCTATGGCATCCATGTATAGGTTGAAGTATTTCCCCTGTTCTGCTTCCAATTTTTGGGTCTGATTCAGTACACGACGGGTATACACTTCGTAATAGCTCAACGCAATTTTATAAAGTGGGTCGGAAGTGAATTTATCAATGGTTGTTGTATCTACTTTTTGCAAAAATGCCTGAATACTATCGGGTTTGGTAAGCATGGAGTTGGCAAAAGCATAATCGGTATATTTATCCAAATCACCATCGAAAGGCGCTAAGGACTCAACCATTACATTCGATATAAATGCTTTATCCACATTGTTGTAATACAGAAACAGCATATTCCGGAACATTTGTTTGTCAATGTCCATATCCCACGACTGGAAAAACTGTTTGGCGAGCGGTATTAGTCTGTCAACCTCTTCTTTTACAGCTTTTTCGTTTATTTTTTTACGGTTAAACATTTGCACTAATTTCTCAAACTTTCCGGCAAATGGTACCAATTCGGCACCGCTAATGGCCGTTTCGTTAAAGTAAATATCGGCAATTTTGAGCGGAATCAATTTGTTGTAAATGTCCTTTTGTACGGCAATAATATCGCCATATTTTTTAATGCGGGCACTATCGGCATTTATCCACGCCTGTAATTCCTTTTCTTCAGCTAATTTCTGTTCGGTCAGCTTCATGCGCTTGAGTCCGTTGAGTTCACCTTTCCAGCGCAGGTAATTGTTGGTAATGCTGTTTACACGGGCTGTGTAGCGGAATTTTATTTCAGGGCGAACTTTAAGTGCTTCGTTGATAATTCGCAGTTTTTCGCCACGGATTTTAATTTTGGCTGGAAGCTCGGTTTTTTCCATATATTCCACCGCAAACGATGGAATATACAATTTTGTGCGGGCAGGGAATCCTATTATCATGCTAAAGTCATTTTCTTTCACACCCGCAGCCGACACTTTCAGGAAATGATTTCCTTTGAGTGCCACATTTTCTTTGCTGTATTCGGCAGGCTTGTTATCTTTACCTACATACACGCGCAGAAAAGCAAAATCGGCTGCATGACGAGGCCAGCGCCAGTTATCGGCATCGCCCGCAAACTTGGCCAGCGAAATAGGAGGAGCAGCTACCATGCGCACATCTTTGTACACTTTGTAAACAGACATAATAAATTGATTGCCACCCATAAACGACGTGATTTTCGCTTCGGTGTCGGTTCCGCGTGTATATTTCCGACGAATTGCCTGTCCGTTTTTATTCAGTTTATCGTTGTAATCGTTTGTAGTCAAACCACTTGTCCCTTCCAGAATTTCGGTAGTAACATCCACCATTTGTACCAACTGAATTACAGCCAAATCGCGGCAAAAGGTTTCTTCCTCAGGCTTTGTTGACCAATAACCCGATTTGATAAAATCACGCCCGGGTTGTGAAAATTGTTCCAAATAACGAATGATAGGATGATAATTGGTGATTAACAGACCATTATCGGACACAAAACTTGCCGACGCAAAACTATCAAACGCATTATCCGGATTCGACAATCCAATCACCGCATCTTTGAGGCACGCTTTGTTGATACTGTAAATATCAGCAGCACTAAGCTTTAGTCCTGCCTTCTTCATAAGTTTGATATTGCGTGTAATATCTTTGGTTAGCCACATTCCTTCATCGGCACGGGTTTGAAGTGGCAAAATTAATATTGCCAACGCTAAAACCACCCAATATTTCAAATTCTCAAATTTTCTCATTTTCTTATTTTCTCATTTTTTAATTTAATCCAAAAGCAAATTAATCGTTGCACAACAATTGGCACATTGACTCATTGGCTTATTTAGTACTTTTATCTATCATGTTTATAATCAGCTTGTAATGTCCTGCATTTTGTGGTTGAGCAGCTAATAGCTGGGAAACTTTTGCGCGTGTGCTTACTAATTGCTGTGCCGCTACCGATGCCCACACCGTTTCGTTTGCCTGACGCGGTTCACTTTTGGTGCTGGTACTGAACAAGGGTTGCACTAAGTTGCAAAGCCGGTCGATGTACGTAATCTGAATATGACGGTTTAAGTCGGTCAACTGATTTTTGGTTGTAGCTGTCCATATCTGATTATCCACATCTTTCAGGTATTCAGCCAACGAATATCCGTTTTGGAAATAAAGCGGTTCGTTGCTCACAATGCGCGATAAAATAAAGTTACCCAGCATATTACCAATTACTCCCGATTGCCATTTGGTAATTTCGTCGGTTTCAGAGCCCAGCAGTTGCGTAATCTCAACATTATTCAGCCAATTGCAATTTACCATTTCATTCACGATAAAGCGGATTGCCTCTTTCTGTTTTTTAGCTTCAATTGGCGCGTACGAACTTGTAATTTGCTCACCATAAGAACCTTTGAACTGATAGGAACCACCCAGATATGAAAGTGTAAGGTTGGTAATTCGGAAATACAATTTGGTTAATCCTTCCCAGCGTTTTTGCAATAAATCTAAATTATCGCCTTTCTCCAATGTCCATTTCACTAAATTATTGGTAGTGAGTTTAATATTGGCAATGCCGTATTGTGCCGATTTTATTAAATCGTTACCCAGCGCATCCGACTGTGCCGAAGGGTCGGGCACCACAGCCGAAACTGCTGTTCCACCATAAATATACATCGGGTCGTTGCCTTTTTCCAAAAACCACTTATTCAGCGTAGCAGTTTCATCTTCAGGTTTAGTTGCGTCAAAAATGGGTTGATAGCCCCATTTAATGGAAAAGATATCCTGTAAACCCAAGCGTGGAGGCGTGAGGGCTACACCTTTTTCTTTGTCGCCGGGCTGCGCCACGTAATTATTGCGCGAGTAATCCATTATGCTGGCTGTAGTTCCAAACTTTTGTGTGAACGTAGCCGAACGAAGCGAATCGGTTGGAACAGCAAACGACCCTCGCATATTATGCTGCAAACCAAGCACATGTCCCATCTCGTGCGTAATGGCATAGCGAATAGCATCGCCCATAATTTCGTCCGAAAGTTCCTTTTTGCGTGCTTCGGGGTCGGCAGCAGCGGTTTGCACAAAGCGCCATGTTTGGAGTAGTTCCATCACATTGTGCCAAAAAAGAATATCGCCCTGAATGATTTCACCACTTCGTGGGTCAATCCATTGCGGACCCTGTGCATTGGCATCTGTCGAACTTATATAGCGAAAGCAATTGAAGCGAATATCATCAGGGTCGAAACTCTTCGAACGGGGAAAGTCAATAGCTTTAATCGCATTTTTAAAACCAATTTTTTCGAAAGCCATGTTCCATGTTTCGATGGCTTCGCGCACGTAACCGCGCCATTTTTCGGGCATGACTGTATCCACATAAAACACAATTTGCTTTTCCGGTACAACCAATTCACCACGTTTATATTTGTCAATATCTTCCGGCTTTGGTTCAATACGCCAGCGATTAATCATTTTTACCGTAGAAACAGGTTTTCCCGACTCATAAATTTTACGGTTTTCGGCACTGTATCCAATACGATCGTCGGCAAATCGGGCGCGGTACGGCTCTTTGCTCAGCAACACAAACGAATAACCAATCGTTACGCTAAACGGCTCACGTCCGCCATTGTAGTTGTACTGCGACCGCACTTCCACGTTTTGCGGAAATGCTTTTATGTCCACAATTTGCGATGCTTTGGTATCTAATCGGCCTGTATTGCCAATGCCGGCAGGAAAAACCAAATCTACTTCGGCCGAAAAAAGCTTGGTTACGTCAATTACCGATGCATTATTTTCGGCATTACGAGTCGCAATATCGAAAGTCATAACCACTGGCACAACATTGTTATTGGCCAACGAAACCGAAATTGGGTCGCTGTTGTCGGCCATCGAAGTTCCCGTAGGTTGATGCATAAAAAGCAGTTTATCGCGTTTCGAAAACGAAATCAAAATCGGATTTGAACGACGTTGTCCGGCCGAAATTTTGCTGTTATCACTGATATTCACCACCCGCGAAGCAATAAGCATATCGCGCCCCAGTAGCGAATCGGGAATTTCGAAGTAAAAACTGCCCGCCTTTTTATAAACGGTAAACATGCCTTTCATCGACTTTGCACCCGCTGTAATTTTGGCATAAGGCGATTTGGCTGACATGATCGAATCGGCAATAACCAAAATGTCGGGTTTTGGCTTTGTATCCGTTGGTTTTTTAGCGGCATAAGCCGAAAAAGCAATCAGGGATATAAATAGTAATAGTTTGATTTTCATTTAAATATTGTTTTTAAAAATTTTGTAAGGGTCAAGCGGTTAGGAAACCGCTTGTCCCTTTTATGGTAATTTAGGAAACCGCTTGTCCCTTGATTTATAATGTAATAATCCCCACTGAAACACCCGCCGAAGTCCACGAACCACGGTTTTCACTTTGCTGCATTCCGAAATAAGCTTTTAACTGTCCTGTTAGTACGTTTTTCTTCACTTTTATCGGAAAACTATAGCGTGCATCGGCTCTGAAATCCAGAACATTTTGTTTGTAAAATTGCAGATCGGGAAGGAGGACGTTGGTGGCGATTTTGTATGTTGCTTTTTCGAAATTTGTAGAGCCAACACCCGGAACTGTTGTTGCAATGGAATTTAACTCCAAATTATCATTCACGCTAAAACCGTATCCACCAGCAGCTTGCATTGTAATCCGATGTTGATTTTTATTAAAAACGCGTAAACTTCCATTTAACCCAACCCGTGCACGCTGATTTTCGAAAGCGGAATAGGGCAATTGATAGATATTGCTGAAACCGTAAAACTGTCCGTCGATTCCTGCCGACCACGAATAATCAGTACCGTTTTTCAAAAGGTCACGCAAATTAGCTTTTATATCAATCCGATACGAATCGGTTGAATAGCGCCCGTTGTAAGCAAACAAAGTGTTCCATTTGTACGAAACTGCACCTGTTGTTGTGTCTCTGATTTCAACTCTTTCCTGCAAAAGTTCATCTACACGTCCGGCGTTGTAGTTGCCATTTAGTTCAAAATGAAGCAGTTTATTATTTAGAATTATGTTTAACTTTGATAATGCATTGAAGTTCATTGCTGAATAATTTCCGGGCGTTTCGCGTTCGCTGCCAAGTGTTTGTTGCTTTTTTGAAATAAAACCAATTTCATTATACCAATTTACATTTCCATTATTAAAAAGATATTGAATTTGAGCTAAATAGTCAAGATTCACAAATTGGCGATCGAAGCCGGTATAGCCATCCAACAATGAATATCCATTTTCATTTCCCAAAAAGAAATAATAATCAATATCCGGTTTTGTTTGCACAGTTGAAACACTTGGCATCTTTTCTTTCTCAAAGCGCAGTCCGGCAGTTATTCCGATGGAATGATTTGGAGCTAAGTGATATACAACTGATGGATAAGCCGCATAATTCGCCACAAAGGTTCGGGTACGCGCATCTCGTTGTCGCGACATGTCGGCCACATAATAATCCAGTCCAAGGCCAAAAGCCCATTTTTCATTTAATTTCCGACTGATTTTTGCATGTAAATCGAAAAATTGCAAATCGTAGCTTCCTTTTACACTATCGCCAAAGATATAGGGATTCTGGTTGTAGGTATTTATCACATCCGACCATGCACGGTTTTCTTCCGAATTCATTTGAAATTCAAAACTTCCCCACGTAAGCCATTTATCATTGATTTTATCGAATCGTTCGGATTTGAATTTCAAACCGTTTTTGCGGTCGCCTTCCTGTGCACGATGCAATGCACCACCTGCATCATTATAGCCTAATTCGGTATTTCCATGCACCTGAAAATCGGATTGTGTTAATCCCGCAGCATTTTTTGTACCTAACCAATGATTGTTTAAATAGTGCATTTCATGTTGCTCTGGATTATAATTTGTTTGTGCCTGCATACCCACTACAATGAATATAAGCGCCGCAACTAAATATTTATATTTTTGCATATTCTGTTTAATATAAGGATAAATTTATTGTAGTAGCAACGGTTTATCGTATTTTTTAGGAGTTGGGTCAGTAACATTTACAAAATCTTCCTGACTATTATTTGTATCTTTCAGATAAATTCGTCCTGCTGCCGACGAACGTTGCGTATCTACCTTTCGTTCAACGCTTTCGTGATTTAATCCGGAAGTATTTGAAATACTGATATATCCTGCATCAATAAATTTCTGAAAACGTTTGTAGTTTTTATATAAACCGTCCGGACGATATTTTAGGGCCTCCACTCCATCAAATACGTCGTCGGAATCAAAACGCATAAACTGATTTCCGGATGTCTTTCCGGGCACATAATCAAGAGGGAAGTTTAGCACATTTTTATTGGTTCTGAATAAGCATAAACAATGATTACCAGCGGGTTGAAAGTTAATTTCTTTAATTGCAAGATAAGATGTAAAAATTAACTTCATGGCTATTGCAGCATTATTATTGGGGTATTTATCTCCTTTAAATTCGAACTCCGAAGTTTGTAAATTTACAGAAGTAGCTGAACCTGTGGTATGATTACGGGCGCTATTACAAATTACAACGCTTTGCCCCGGATCCAATGGATATTGTTTCCCTGTTCCCGGAAACTGATAAATCTGACGGGCATGAAGCGTATTCGGGAAAAGAGCAGCAGGAAATGCCATGGGACTATCGCCTTCTAAAAGAGCAAGATAAACACTGTCGAGATACTGAATTTCATCCGAATTATTAAATATTTCAATATAGCCATCCGCATCGTAACGCGAATTATTATTGTCTTTTGTACCCCAGGCATACACTTTACTAATTAACAAACTTTGCTTTTCGGACAATAGCGTTTCCAACTGAATACTATCTTCTGAAAAAATCTTTACCTGTGATATTATTCCACTTATCAATGCCTCTTTCGACTCAACTAACGAGTCTGCTATTGCAACGTATTCCTCAGGAGTTAAATTCCATGAAGCATACACATTATAAATGTCAGGTACGATATTCTTAAACTCTGCAACACCTGACTCGTTGGTTTGTACAGTATAAGTCAGACGCTGACTCCGAATTGTTACTGTTTTATTTCCGAACTGAATATCCTCTTTTACCGATTCGGGCATTTTTACGGTTACAAAAACTTTTGAAACTGCCACTAAATCGGCTTCAACACGGCAAGCATTGACAGCCATCAACAGAAGGAATAATAAGCTGTATTTTAATAGATTATGAAGTTTCATATCGTATGAATATTAATATAATTTCAGAAACAATTCCATACCAAAACTGAACTTGCCGGTATTACGCTGCGTAAGCGATGTAGAATAAGTTGAAGACCGCTGCCAGGGTTCGTAAAACAAAGTATTGTTTACAAAAAATGAAAATCCGGCGAATTTTGATATTTCCTTGGTTAAACGGGTGGAGATATTCCAAACCGGAGTTACATTTACCGATGGTAAATCATCGCTGTTATCAATTATTCCATCCGAGAGCAAAAATCCTTTTATACGGTAATTGGGGTCGGCAAGCATTTCGGTAGTGATTGGATATGCATCTACTCCACCATTGGCATTTGCAACAATATAACCCGTTGGCACTGCTTTTTGCGTTGTCGTTCCCTGATAGGTGTACCAGGTTGCATAAATTGTATTGGACAGTACCATGCGCAAAAGCGGGATATTGGTTACTGCCCGAAACGAAGTATTAAAACTTCGGCTCGTATTTACCAACCAACCACTATTGTAACTGTATTTAAATGGCGGAGTATCAACATCTTTGTAAGGTAAAAATGAGCTGATAAAGTTTTTTGGATTACTAAAATATGTGCCAACAGTTTTGGATGACGATTCAGAATAGGCTCCATTTATAAAAATCGATGTGTTGATAGCAGTAATTCGTCCTAAATTTGCATCGAATTCAATACCCCTGTTGCGAGCCCATTTCGTATTTCCAAACTGCCCTTTGGTAGCATAAACAGTATCAACTGCTAAAGGTGCGGTAGTAGGGTCGAGTGTAGGTTTACTTGTGGTATTGTATTTCAAACCGTGTCCATTGCTATATCTTTCAGCCAAATAGGTAAAATATTCACTGTAATTTCCAAACCCATTCGGTGTAACATCCTGATAAAGCACAATAGTAACACTTCTATCTTCCGGCAATTTAAAATCAACCCCTAATTCGTATTTTGTGTTTACGGCATTTTTCAATCCGACGCTGCGCTTTACGTCGTAAACCATTGTATGATACATTAATATGCGATTCAATTCGTTTAATTCCGTTACGGTTTTGGCTGCCTCGCGGTCGATGTATTTCTTATCTGGGTAAAGATGTGTTAAACCCGGCGTTTTGGCATTCTGTCCAAAACCAGCGCGCACCTCTATGTTTTTCGATACAGCTATAGAAGCATTTATGCGTGGCGATAATGCCCGGACTTGTTCTTCTTTTCCGGGTTGCAACATCGTATATCGAAGCCCTGCACTTAAATTTGTTTTCATCCCCAGCATTTTCCAGCTCATTTTATCTTCTAAATAGCCAGACACTTGCGAAACCGAAGGAATATCATAGTACGGACGAGGACGGCCATCGCTGTTGGGTTTGAGAGGCAGGTTTGGATCATCGTTGTAATAACCCTGTGCCTTGTTTTGCTCGAAACGATATTCTGCGCCCATTCCTACTTGATGGGTCCACGATTTAAACAAATTAAATCCAAAGCTATTCGATATTTTTGCAAATATATCCTGTGGGTTGCTTACTGTTCCGCCACTGGCATAATACGAAGATGTTTGGAAAGGAACTTCAAAGTAACCTGTTTCAAGTTGATTGAGGATAGGTAATAATCCGGTAGAATTTGCGACTTTGGCTTTTTTGTACGATTCACTTTGAACGGTAGAAAATCCAAAAGTATAAGATAAAGTTCGCATAAATGGTAGATTTAAAGCAATTTTACCATCATGACTAATTTTAAAACTGTTATTGGTTTGGTAATCTTCAGTACCATCAATAGCGGCATCAGGGTCTTGTCCGTTCCAATCCACCAAGCCACTATAACTAAATTTGGTATTCGTTTTCCATTTTTTAAAAAATGTATTGCCGTAATTAAGTGTAAATGAGTAGCGGTCGAACGATTCGGTTTTTTTACGAGGGTCGCCCCAAGCTTGTACGTAATCGAAGTTGGTGTTCAGAAAACCTGCTTTTTTGCCAAACTGAAAACCTTTGCCAAACGAAGTATTAATGGTTGTAGGGTTTACTTTTGTGCGAATTTCGTAAGGTGTTTTTCCCGATTTTGATTTCACAATCACAGCTCCGGATGTTAAATCGCCATACTCAGCCGAAGGAATCCCGCGAATAATTTCCACCGACTCAATATTGTCGGCCGAAATTTGGCGCAAATCCACGCCCTGACCTGCTGTATTGTTATTTCCACCTAAGTTCGATTCAATATTAGCATTGTTCGAAACCGGCACACCATCCACCACAATGGATGTTCCGAACGAATTGTTTTTGTCAAAACCGGCATTCGAAGCATTACGTATTTGCAAACTACTTGCCACTGTAAGGTCGGGTGTTTGCATAGTAGCACCCGGCAACAACTGCATTAAATCCCCCAGATTTGTAGCTTGCAGGTGTTCAATGGCTTGTCGGCCAATGGTAGAGGAAGTGGCGGCTCCGGCAGCGCTGTTTTTGGCTACTACGCTTACTTCTTTGAGTTGGAGCGAAGTTTCGATAAGGCGTACCGATGTAGTTATATTGCCGGTAATGTTGAAATTGCGAACAATTTTTTCGTAGCCCAAACACGAAATTTCGATGCTTGCCTGCCCGCGGGGAACATTTACGAGCGTTGCCACACCATTCATATCCGTAACGGCATTTATGCCCATGCTTTTCATTTGCAATGCCGCACCAATAATTGTTTCTTTGGAAATACTATCGGTTACGGTAATGCGCACGGTAAATGATTCGCGTTTTTGAGCATTGGTTTTCGATGTATAAGCAAAGAAAATCAATAATACCACCAATTGAATTATTTTATATCTCATTGATATATAAATTTATATGAAATTTACCATACCTAACAGGTTGGTGTAAAAAATAAACTCTATATTTTTAAAATCTTCGTTCCATATCAAACATAGAAATGGTACGCGGATTTACGCTGATAGAGCGGATTTAAAACGGATTTTAATCTCGCCAATGGCGAGATGATTTTCAGATAGTTGCCGTTTACTGTATATATTCCGCAAAGTTCCATGCCAAAACATGTTTCACTCCATCTTTCGATGGCAAGTTTATATCGTCTATCGACACTACAATTTTTTCGTAATTATCTTTTATCAACTCCAACGAAGCATATTCGCGTTCGATGGTATCTTTATCGAGCAATAGATAACTGCTTTGAACATAAATTTTTCGTTCGCCCCGTGTAGCTACAAAATCAACTTTCATTCCTTTTATTGTGCCTACATACACCTGATAGTCGGCCTTTCGAAGTTCTAAATACATTAAGTTCTCGAGTAAATATCCAAAACCGTAGCCAAATCCACGAAACAAATAGTTGTAAAACGAAAGATCGTTGATATAATACTTTGCTACTCCCGCCACTGTTTCTTTTCCTTTTATATTATATCGCTCTGTTTTATGAACCAAATATGCATCCTCTATATAACCAATATAGGCTGCTACGGTTTCGTAACTTGTTTTCCGGTTATTCGACTTAAAGTAATTGACAATATTTTTTATTGAAATAAGATTCGAAGCATTATTTACCAAAAATACAAAAACATCTTCGAGCAACTGCACATCTTTTATCGTATGTCGCTGTATGATATCACGCAGAAGCACCGTATCCTTAAGTGCCGACACATAATTTCGCTTTACATCCTCCTGGTTCAACTGAAATAGTTCGGGCAAGCCACCTGTTTGCAAAAAACTCAAATAACTCTCTTTCCCTTTTTTCTGAGCCGATATTCCCAAAAACTCAGAATATGATAATGGAAATATCTCGAAACTAACATAACGTCCCGAAAGCAAGGTGGCCAACTCACCCGATAGCATTTTGGAATTCGACCCACTTATATACAATTCGTATTCAGACGTATAATCCTGCGAATAGGAGTTAACTAATTTTTCCCATCCATCGATATTTTGAATTTCGTCGATAAAAAGATAAATTCTGCCTGTTGGCTTTATTTTTTCTTTGTAAAGTTTAAAGAGTGCATCTAAATCTTTGAAATTTTTGATAAAATCAAAATCAGCAATTTCGCGATTTAGAAAAAAGATATTTTTGCGCGAAACTCCACTTTCTATTAACGCCAAAACAAGCTGACGCAGCAAATAACTTTTACCCGCTCTTCGCTGTCCAACAAGCACTTTTATTAATCGGTTATTGCTGTAAGCCTGTATCTTTTGAGTGTAACTCTTACGCGGAAAACCTAAATTTGCTGGATTACTTTCCCAAAAATTATATTTTTCTAATGCATTAAAATATTCGTCCATACGCTATTTTTTTATGCAAATATACAACAATATTCGTCCATAGACGAAAATATTGAAAAAAAGAACAAAATATTCGTCCATAGACGAATATTTTTACAAAACTAATCATTTTTCGTCTGTGGACGAATATTTTACAACAACACTTTAGCTGTTTTATCACCAATGCGAATCAGATAAACGCCTTTCGCAAGTTCTACGCTATTTTTGCCCGCCACCGAAACAATGCTTTTAACAAGCTGTCCGTTAATCGAATATACTTTTACGGCTTCGGGAGCAAGGGTTTCGAAGTGGACTTTGTTGGCCGAAACCGACAGATTGTAAGTTGTGGGTTGGGAAATGCCTGAAAGTTGAACATTTAAATCGGCTGAACTTCTTACTATCAAATTTGCAGATGTAAAAAATGTTTCCGATTTATTAACTACACCAATAATATTTCTACTTTCTGTCGGAACTATTGAACCATAATATTCCGGATTGCCGGAAAACAAATAGATTGTACGAATAGGAAAATTACTTACTTCACTTTGACCTTCTCTTAGATAAAATAATGAATTTGAAGCACTAAACGTTTTAACTCCATCAGCACCGTCAAAAAACACATTATTTAATTGAACCAATTGATACATTTTGAGTTTAGCTTCTTCAATTGTTGCTGTTTGTGGCACAATAGTATTATTCGCAGATAATACAGTAAAGTCAGCAATAGGAAAAATTTGAGCTGTGTTGTTTATATTATAAACCTGACAAATAATGTTTGTAACTTTATCACCCTGTATATATATCGTGTTCAGTGCCTTGTTGTTATCTTTCAATGAAACTCCTGCTGTATTATCCTGTAAGAAAGCATATTTGGTAACAGTTGTCCCATAAGCAGCAGGTGAAGATGTAGCGTATACATACGAAATCACAGCTTCACCTGTGTATTTAAAATAGGTCAGATTAGTACCACTTGCAGCCATTTTGCTTGTCAGTTCTGCAAGAGAAGTTACAGCTATAGGAAAACTAATCAAAACATCTTCCACCCGGCTGTTTTCTTTTCCTGATGCAATGGCGATAGCACGAATACGGGTAGTGGAAGATACCGAAAGTGGAGAACTATACAAACTTGAAGCAATAGTTGGCTCTGTTCCATCTGTTGTATAATAAATTGAAGCACCAGCGGTTGTTGATGTTAATGTAACTGTTTGTGGTGTTTCGTAAACACCTGTAGGCACATTTGAAGTTGGCATGGCAACTTGTTCGGTTCCGTAATCGGTAACCATAAAATCGTCGATATTAAACTGCTCGTTCGGATTATTGGGTGTACGACAGGTTACTACTATTTTAAAACGAATATTCCCATTATAATTTACCGGAAGAGAATAGGTAAGGAAAGTTCCACTCCACTTGGGAACTGTAACCGGAGTGCCTGCGGCAACCCAATTTAGACCTCCATCTGTCGATTTTTGTACCGTAAACTCTCCTCCAAAATGATTTGAATATGATCCGTATTTGAAAGAAAGAACACCTGCACCTGCTTTGTCAAACATCATATACATTGAATTTCTTGAATCATACCCACGCATACGCATGGAATAAATTCCATTTATGCGGTCGTTTTCAGTAGCATTTGTTGGTTTAGTTATACCATAAGTGTACCATACCCCCGTTGGATAAGTAATCTGAACTCCATTATTATTTGTTGATGCCACCGATGGATTTTCAAAATCCTCGAAAAGCGTAGCAGCCTTTAAGTTATTGGCAGAAAGTGCAATAGCAGCGAGTATAAGTGCTAATTTAAAACGAAGTAGAGTTGTTGTCATAATGGAAGTATTTTAAAAAATTGAAAGTATAAATTATTTTCGAATTGCATTTTGAATTTGTTCTTTAGTAACATGTATAACTGTTACCTGCGAAGTGCCATCGCCCTTTGGTTGAGCACACAACACAAATCCATTGTTGCCACGTTGCTTGCGAGCAAAAATCGAATCGCAGTAGTTTTGCACCGTACCAAATTGCCTTAAAATCACAGCTTGCGAATTTTTGTTTAATGGCTTAGCAAAATGAAATTCACGTTCTACATCTCTGAATGTTAGTGGTTTCTGTATAGTAGAACATGCGAAAAATACAGCTGAAACGATTAGGATAATTAATTTTGCTTTCATGCCTTCGAATTTTAATTGGTTTTATTCTTTTAATCAATAAAAACCGTCTCTCCTATTTCAGAAAGACGGCTCTTATTCTTTTTCTTATCCCCGCCATTTATCCCGATTTATCGGGAGGGGTTAGGGTTTTATTTCACAAACTTCACCGCTTTGCCATTGATTTTCACAATGTAAGCACCATTGTTCAATGCACGACTATACGAATTGTTTACAATAGCTTTATCAATCAAAGTGCCATTCAATGTATAAAGTTCGATGCTCGATGTTTCGCTTACAGGAATGTAAATACCTGATTTCGAAATCTGAACTCCGGCTTGCATCAGGGCTTTGTCGAGGCCTGTGGTGATGGCAGTAGTAAAGCGGGCAACTACATCATTCATAACCGGAGCAATTGTCCATCTATTGCTAATTGCATTTCCGGATGCATCGCTTTCCCAGTTGTCAGCCACATCATCATTGGTAAAATATTTATATTCGATGTTAGCTGCAAATTTATCGCCCGGGTTACCTCCTTGTGAAATACTAAATGTACTTCCGTTTTTGGTTAATGGCACACTGCTTGTCCAATTGTCAAAACTTCCTTTCATAAACAATGTGTTTGGGACATTTGAAGCAAAACTAACGTTAAAGGTTAATTTGTTCGTACGATACCAAAGCACAACGTTATCGGTTGCATTATATGTTCTGTCAGCAGCCAATTTTGTTGGAGCGGCTCCATTCACATCATTGTACTTACCTTCTTCATAATCCCAATCGCCAGTTGCACACATATATTTATAATTTACACCATCAACACAAGGTAATATACCCGCAAATTGATTTGCAGTACCTGTTGATAACAATTGAAATGGCGCATCTTTATCCCATACTTTGTTGGTAAACGAACCAGCAACATATACTTTTTCAGTTCCATTTGGAACATTAACTGTAAAATATTTTGCTACAGTTGTTAAATCGCTTGCTTCATGTGCCCCAATGTAAGTAATTGCCTGCCTGTTTGTTGAACTAATATCAGTTAAAACTGAAGGTAAACGTAATGCTGCTAAATCAACATTGCCGATAGAAGCTCCGGTAATCGTTAAATCGCAGGTTGAAGGTGCTGTGAAGTTTACAGTTGAAAGTTTACTGTGTGTATCTAAGCCTGTTCCAATAGGGGCAGGGGCACTCCAATCATTTCCTGTCGCATAATCAGCAGCACCAATTGCGCCTAACATTCCGCCAACACCTGTATAGTTAACTACATTATAATCAGATAATAAGTTGGATGTAGCAGCATATCTTACAGTATAATGTTTACCTGAAGCAGTACCAGAATTAGAACGTGCATTAATCAGAATATTGTTCATAAATTCTCTGCCAGCAGTTGAACCTGTAGCATTTAATGCCGAGCTTTCAAAACTACCATCAGCAGGGGTTCCTGCTAAATATACCGAATTGTGATACACTTTAGCTAAACCTGTATTTTGTAAAATACCATAGACTAATCCAGCATTTGAATTACCCAACGATATCATATTGTTTGCACAAATGGTCGCAACAGAAGTAGAAGTTATATCCATATTGATGCCGATAACGCGGGCTGGTAAAGAGGCAGCAGTTGCAGTAAGATTGTAGATTTTATTGGAAAAAATATTTCCACTTCCTTGTGTAGGGTTTAGGAAAATCCCATAAACTGAGTTCGTTACATCAGTACGTGAAGAAGCACTACTAATATTTGATATAGTATTGTTTAAAATATCATAAGTAAATGTTCTAATTGTGCTCGAAGTATAATTACAATGAATACCAGCCACTATCTGACTATTCGCGGAACTTGTACCATTAACACTTATATTATTAATGTTATTGCTTTTTATTGTAACTGCACCAGCCGAATTACTCTTGAATATGCCATAGAAATTGCTACCATGAGCAGCATCTGTGTTATTTACTACGATATCTGATATGATATTATTTTGTATTGTATGTAATCCTTCGGAATTAATCACATTAAAACCATAAAAAACTCCACCACTAATTGCTCCATTCTCCCATGTAATATTGGAAATCGTGTTTGCTTCGGTATTTCCAATGTTTACCATATTACCGAATGAATTTATACCAACAAAATCTTTCTTTACTGAAGTGTTTTTCCATTCAATATTCTTAATTTGATTACCCTGAACGCTTGAAGCATTAGTTGCCCCAGTAGCTGTAGAAACAAATATTCCATTAAAATCATTTGAGAAAGCATTTGACTTTTTAAATAAGCCGGTACAACCAGGTCCACTACCTCCAATATTATTATTCGTGATAACGAATTTTTCTCCTGTACCAGTTATTGAAATTCCATAAAATGCATTTGCCGCAGTAGGAATTATTTCGTTGGGTTCATAAATATTATTGTTTCTGATTGTAAATTCAGAACTATTCGAACCTAGTCTTATTGCATAAGAAGTTCCACCAGAATATAAATTGAAAAAATTATTATATTCAATGATATTCTTATCATTAATCATATTAGCTGTTCCAGCCGAATATATTGAGCTGTAAGGACTTGTTGTCCCCGATTTATTGAAATCGTTATATGAAATTATGTTTTCATCATTGCCAGTCCCTGTAGTTGCCAAAGCAGTACCAATAAACAAAACACCTGCGCCACTTGATGGACAAGAACCCTTGATAATACAATGGGTAATTGTATTTAATTTTGCATCATTCCACAATCTAATCGTACGAGCAGCATTATCTCCTGTTTTTGAATTTTCTACTGTGAGCGATTTCGAAGCTCCTGTTTTATTTAATTTACCATTTATAGTTACATTATCAGCACCATTCAAGTCAATTAAATTACTTGCAAAATTTCCAGAGATTGTTGCAACTGCTGTCGGATAAATAATTAAACTTGTCCAACTAGCAGTTGTTGGCTGGTTGAGCACAGCTGAAGCAGTTTCTGTTGTATTTCCGGCAATTTGTATTTCAATTTCTTTACCAGATTGATCGGGTTGTGCATTAATGGCATCGAATGCAAGTTTGAGAGTGGTATATCCGGTATTGTCAGCAATGCCATTTGCACCAATGACAAAAACATTATCCACCGCAAAAGCACTAAAACTTGCCATAATTATGGCAACAATTAATAAAGTAGTTTTTCTCATAACAAATTAATTTTTGAATTTGTAAATATATAGTATCGAATACTTTCGAATGCATTTATTTTTAAAGCATTGAAAAAAAGATGAGCCGCAAAGATAAAAAATATTTTATACATTAAATGTTTCTGAGACACTTTTATTGCATAAACTTACCGAATTTTATCAAAATCATCCCAAAACGCAGGGTACGACTTGCTTACTACCTGTGGTTCTTCGATAATAATGGGCATAATAAGCGCTGCCGGTGCAAATGCCATAGCCATGCGGTGATCTTCGTAGGTGGCAATACTAATGATTTCAGCCGGGTTGCAAGGCTCTCCGCGCCAGGCCAATTCACCTTCGGCGGGTTCGTAGAGGATATAACCCAATTTTGCTAATTCGGCAATAAGGGCGGCTACGCGGTTGGTTTCTTTAATTTTCAGACTTTGTACGCCTTTGAAATGAAACGGAATTTGCTTCAGACAGCAGGTTACGGCAAAAGTCTGCGCCAAATCGGGTTGATCTACAAAGTCGTATTCAAATTTTGCAACATAATTTGCGGTTGCTTTTAATAGTACGCCTTCGGGTTGATAGTTGGTAGTAACACCGAGCTGTTCAAACAATTCGGCCACTTTGCTGTCGCCCTGCGAACTGTTTTGGTTCAATCCGTGCAGAAAAACCTGTCCGCTACCTGCTATCGAAAGCACTTCGTACCAATACGATGCTGCCGACCAATCAGATTCTACCGTGTACTGAATGGGTTTGTAACTTTGCGGACAAATGTCAATCTCGTTGTTTTCAAAACGAACTTCCACGCCATATTCCTGCATCATTCCCTTGGTCATCAAAATATACGGCACCGAAATAATATTGCCTTCCAATTTGATTTTCAGTCCATTAACCATGTATGGCCCAACCATCATCAATGCCGAAATATACTGACTGCTAACGCCGCCGTTGAGCGAAATCTCGCCTCCCATCAGCGCACTTCCATAAATCCGCAAAGGTGGAAATCCCTCGTTTTCGACATACTCAATACGTGCTCCCAAACTATTTAGTGCATCTACAAGCAGCTTTATCGGGCGTTGTTTCATACGCTCGCTGCCGGTAATTACCCATTCACCAACGGTTTTCGACAAAAATGCAGTCAGAAAACGCATCGAGGTTCCCGCTGCGCCAATGTCAAAGGTCGTATCGTTGGAATCCAGTGCTTTAATCATCACCCGCGTATCGTCGCAGTCCGACACGTTTTCCACATCATACGGACTGTAAGCCAGCGCATTAAGAATGAGAGCGCGGTTGCTGATGCTTTTTGAACTTGGAAGATGGATTTCTAAGTTTATGGTTTTAATCGGGGTGTGGAGTTGTTTAGTAGTCATTATTTTAATAATCAATATGTTTGAAAAAAGAAATAGGTACGCGGATTAAACGGATTAAGCAGATTTCTGCTGATTAATAGGAACACAGATTGAAAACAGATTATTTCGATAAATCGAAACGGATAATATTATCTTCTTAAATCCAAAGTTTTCGAAGAAAACATAATCAGAATAAAATCAGTATATTAAATTATAAATCCGTTATTACCCGCTAAATCCGTTTAATCCGCGTTACTATTTCTCTTATATCTCTTCTCTATTGTTCCTATTGTGGTTCAAATTTCTTACACCGCCAATTCATAAATCTTTCGGCAATCGTCTTCAGCCAGTTTTACGAAACTACCAATGGTATTTTTGCCTAAACCAAGCGTTTTTACCAATACCGGAATATCTTCGGCTTTCGCTCCTAATTCGGCAAAACGGATAGGCATTCCGAGTGAACTTACAAATTGCTCGTAGCGCTCAATGCCTTGTAGAGCCGTTTTTTCGGGATTTTGGAAATCCATTTCGCAGCCCCAAACGCGCACAGCAAACTGCGCGAAACGCATCACATCGTGATGCATCACGTATTTCATCCAGGCCGGAAACATAACGGCTAATCCAGCTCCGTGCGCTACATCGTAAAGTCCTGACAATTCGTGCTCCAACATGTGGCTCGACCAATCGCTTTCGCGCCCTACACCACAAGTATCGTTGTGAGCCACCATGCCAGCCCACATCAGGTTGGCTCGGGCATCGTAATTATTCGGGTCGGCCATGGCTTTTGGCGTTTCGTTTATTATTGTTAGTAAAATTCCTTCGGCAAGTCGGTCGGTAATTTCTACATTTTTTGTGTTGGTAAAATAGCGTTCCATAACGTGTGCCATCATATCCACAGCGCCACAAGCGGTTTGATATGGAGGCAAACTGCAAGTGAGTTCAGGGTTGAGAATTGAGAAAACGGGGCGCAACACATCGTGGTTAGCAGCGCGTTTCAACATGCCGTTTTCGTGTGTGATAACGGTTCCCATCGAACCTTCGCTACCGGCTGCGGTAAGTGTAAGTATAGTAGCAACAGGCAACGCTTTTTCGATACGTTTACCCAAATAGAAATCCCAGAAATCGCCTTCGTAAACGGCTCCCAGCGCTATGGCTTTGGCCGAGTCGATAACGCTTCCGCCACCAACTGCCAAAATAAAGTCTATTTTTTCGCGTTTGCAGAGCTCAACGCCGGTATACACCAAACCACTTCGTGGATTTGGAACAACTCCACCTAATTCGGTAAACCACACGCCGGCATCGGTGAGCGATTTTTTTACACGGTCGAGCAAACCGCTTTTGATAACCGAACCGCTGCCAAAATGTACTAACACCCGTGTTCCGCCAAAGCGTTTCACGTATTTTCCTGCTTCGTTTTCGCGTTCGCGCCCAAAAATAAATTGTGTCGGGCTATAAAAATTAAAATTATCCATAAGTTGATGTGATGATGTGATGATGTGATGATGTGATGATGTGATAATGATATGATGTGATGATGAGTTGATTAAATGTATTGATTATTTTGATTTCATTTTTGAAATGATGCTTGATAAGAGTTTTTTTATACTGAGTATTTTAGTTTTTAATTCAGGATTGAAGGGATAATTTGGTGACTTCTCACATAATAACAACCAATATTCAGTTTCATCTGCTTCTTTTGCGGCAATTTTAAATTTATGCGTAAAGTCGGCATTGCTTTCACAATTTTGTGCTTCCCGAACATTTGCGCCTATTGATGTTCCTGATTTTAATATTTGATTTGCTAAAACAAATTTTCTCTTTTCTTCCAATAATTCAGCGTACGCAATTATATCGAGAGCAAATTCAAAGCTCAATTCTAAAATTTCGTTTCTCATTTTCTTTTCTTATATTAATTATCTCATCATCATATCAACACATCATCACATTATATTCCTGTATGACCAAATCCACCTGAGCCCCGTTCAGTTTCGCCAAGTACTTCCACCTGATGCCATTCGGCTTGTGCATGAACAGCGATAACCATTTGGCATATTCGTTCTCCATCTTCGATAACAAAATCGTCGGACGATAAGTTGATAAGAATTACACAAATTTCACCCCGATAATCGGCATCGATAGTGCCCGGAGAATTGAGTACGGTTATTCCTTTTTTGATGGCTAAGCCACTACGCGGACGAATTTGCGCTTCGTAACCTTCGGGCAATTCTATAAATAAGCCCGTGGGAATAAGTTTACGCTCAAGTGGTTTCAGTGTTACCGGAGCTTCTAAATTTGCACGTAAATCCATACCTGCCGAGTGCACTGTGGCATACTCCGGCAATGCATGCTTCGATTTGTTAACGATTTTTATTGTCATGATATTGATGTGATAATGAGATGATGTGATAATATGATGATATAGTGATGAAAAAAAGAGTTTTATAAGCTTGTAAACTTAATAACTTTACAAACCTTATAACCTAATATCGCAACCATTTCCACATTTCTTTCCAGGTAGTTTTTTTACCATACATCAAAATGCCGGTGCGGTAAATTTTACCCGCCATCCACGTTGTGCCAATAAACGAAAGCACCAAAATGCTGATTGATAACGCTATTTGCCAAAATGGAACATCGAAAGGTAGCCTCACCATCATCACAATGGGCGAGGTAAACGGTATGATGGAACACCAAAATGCCAACGGCCCGTCGGGGTTTTCGGCACTAAAAATACCGGCGTAAATGGCAAAAATAATTGGTAACATAATGGGCATGGAGAATTGTTGTGTGTCGGTTTCGTTGTCAACAGCCGAACCTATTGCTGCAAAAAGCGAAGCATACAACAAATATCCTCCTAAGAAATAAACAATAAACAACGAAATAATCTGCACAAAATCGAGTCCGTTTACGGCTGTCATAAAGTCGGCAATTTGTCCATTCATTTCGGTTGTAGGCATTCCCTGCATTCCTTTCTGACTTAATTCCTGCATTTGCTGCATTTTTTCCATATCCAAATCTTTGGCAAATGCGGTCGACAGCCCAAACATAATTGCCACGGTAAGCACTACCCACATCATAAACTGCGTAAGCCCAACAAGCGCAATACCGATAATTTTACCCATCATCAATTCAAACGGCTTCACGCTCGAAATCATCACTTCCACAATGCGATTGGTTTTTTCCTGTACTACACCACTCATTACCTGTGCACCATAAATAACGATAAACATGTAGATGATAAATGCTGTAATCATACCAATAGCTAATGCCAGTTCGGCCGAAGCTTCTTTTTCCTTGCCGTCTTCGCCCCATTTAATCGTTTTCAGGTCGATGTCCGAATTCGATTTTTCAACCATTTCCTTCAGGTTCGGAATGTTGTAAGCTGCTAATTTTTGCTCCTCAATATAACTATTGAGCAGTCCCGAAACGTAGGTTTTCAGCTCCAGATTTACCTGCTTGTCCGAATACATAACAGCAGCTGTTGAATCTTTTGCCAAATCGCTTTTGATATAAAGCAAGGCTGCAAAATCGGAATTTTCGCTGTTTTGCTTTTTCAGTTCATCTACTGTGGCATCGCTAAACTGAAAATTGTAGGATTCGTTGTTTTTCAGCACATCTTTGTAAAGCCCTGATTTATCAACAACCACAATATTTTTTATTTTGTCGTCCTTGATAGTACCCATGTACACAATAGCAGAAATCATTCCCACCAAAAGTACCGGTGTAAGAAATGTAAGCAGGATAAATGACTTTTTCATTACCCTGGTGCTGTATTCTCTTTTGATTATTAAACTTATTTTTGACATAATTGTAAAATTGCCCCCAACCCTTAAAGGGGAGTTGAAGTTAGTGTTTCTATATTTAATTTTCAAATTGGCAAATTGACATATTGGCTCATTAGCTTACTGTTTTAATAAAGATGTCATTCATGCTTGGCAGAATTTCTTCGAACGAAAGAATCTCGGTTTGCGCCATTAGTTTTTCGAGCAGCGAATTGTTGGTGTCGCCGGCATTTTTCTTAATACGATATTCAAAAATGCCATTCAGATTTTTTTGTTCCAATAAATTAAAACCACTTACAGCTACTTCCTTGCGGGTTTTAAGTAAATAAGTTTCGGTGGCATTAGATGCCCTGATTTCGGACACATTACCCTGAAGCACAATTTTCGATTTATCGACCAGCGAAATATTTTCGCATAAATCCTCCACCGTTCCCATATTGTGGGTGGAAAAAATGATGGTGGCGCCTTTGTCGCGCAATTCAAGTATTTCGCGTTTCAGCAAATCAGCATTTACGGGGTCGAAACCACTGAACGGCTCGTCGAAAATCAGCAGTTTCGGGTCGTGCAAAATGGTGGTGATAAACTGCACTTTTTGCGCCATCCCTTTGGATAGTTCTTCCACTTTTTTGTCCCACCAGGCTTGTATTTCGAACTTTTCGAACCAGTATTTTAATGCTTTCAGAGCATCATTTTTGGTCATTCCCTTTAGCTGAGCTAAGTAAAGAGCCTGCTCGCCGATTTTCATTTTTTTGTACAATCCGCGCTCCTCGGGCAGGTAACCGATATGACGCACGTCTTCGGCTGTCATTCGTTTTCCGTTGAGCAGCACTTCGCCACTATCGGGGGCGGTAATGCAATTTATAATGCGGATTAATGTGGTTTTGCCGGCACCATTTGGCCCGAGCAATCCATACACCGAATTTTCCGGTACCTCCAGACTTACGCCATCCAAAGCACGATGTCCGGCGTATTGTTTAACTACGTTTTTTACTTCTAAAAGACTCATTTATTTTATAATTAAGAAATTAGAAATTAAGAAATTGGAAATTAGTTTAAATTATATTATTAAATTGGCAAATCCCGCAAACGGGATCTTCGTTTCACTTCGATTGGCACATTGGCATATTAGCACATTGGCATATTAGCATATTGGCACATTGGCATATTGGCACATTCAAATCTTCCCTTCGTCGGAAAAGCTATAAAACCGACCTTGCGCTACAATAATATGGTCTAAAAACCTGATACCGATAGCATCGCAGCCCTCTTTTATTTGTTTTGTAATTCGTACATCCTCATTGCTCGGATGCAATTGTCCCGATGGGTGATTGTGCGCTACCGCAACTCCTAATGCCGACTTCTCCAAAGCTAATCGTAAAATAGCAGGTAAATCGACCACTGTCTGATTCTGACTTCCTTTGGTTATTCGCCGCGTTTCCATCACTTTGTTAGCGCCATCGAGCAATGCCACCCAAAATTCTTCGTGAATTAAATCCTGCAAGTTGGGTTCAAACAAATCGAACAAATCTTCGCTTCTTGTAATTTTTTTCCGTTGCAAAACATCACTCGTTTTGCGCCGTTTCCCCAATTCGAGAGCCGCCATTATGGTTATTGCTTTGGCTTCGCCAATACCTTTAAAGCGTTTGCACAAATCCGAAATTGAAAGCCTGGCCAATTCATTTATATTATCGCCACACTCGCGCATTATGCGTCGCGAAAGCTCTACAGCCGACTCGTCTCTATTGCCCGAGCCAATCAAAATCGCCAGCAATTCGGCATCCGAAAGGCTTTTAGCACCCTTATTAGCCATTTTTTCGCGTGGGCGATCGTCTTCGCTCCACTCCCGTATAGTTAATCGTTTTTCGTCGGTTGTCATTTTCCTAATTTTCTTCGTAATAATACGAGTAATCTATTCCTTTCATTTGCTTTAATGTGTTACCCAAAAAATGCGATACTGCAAATTGAAAACCACCTTTCGATATGTTTTTTTGCCTTATCTGTCCGGCAAAATTGTATAATCCACCAAACAAATACCCGTGAATTTGCTGCAAACCGATAGAAGTTCCCACTTCTATACTGTCAATAAAAGAGCTTTCGAACAAGGCGTAAGCTTTTGTTTTACTTTTTCCATCAATACTTTCGTCGCTAAAAGTAAACCATTCGATAAAACGATTCGCCTTTTTGCCGGGAAACTCCTTTCCAAGCGCAATAATTCCATTATAATCGAGCATATCTGATAAACGCATTTTGCCGTCGGGCGCTTGAAATTTCAACTGGGTAGTAGTACTAACCACTTCACTATTTTGTCTTTTTAGTTTGGCTTTCAGATACTTCCAATAGTTTCGTGTTTTATTGTAGTCATCCTGATTGGTTAGCACAGCTACGATATCTAAAACAGAAAACCACCATTTTGCATTTTCCTCGTCCCACACAGCCCGAACTTCGCGGTCATCATAAAAACGAATTGAAATCTTATTCATGTTTAAAAATAGGAAAACGTTTGGCTTCAAATAAATTTAGTTTACAAAAATACAAATTTATTTCTGTTTTCTGTTTAACGATAAAAAAAAGTCAGGTTTGAAAAGTATTATTTTCAAACCTGACTTATATAATGTGCTTAAACTGAATATTTAAATGTATTACAAATCATTAATTTTTAATGGATTATAAGATATGCCTTCGTCGTACACATCTGTACCTTCGCGTTTTTTCACCCATTTCACTAAAATGTTGGTAACAGGCAATGCAATAATTTCGTAACCGGTTTTCATGGCTGTTTGCGTAAGCATTAGCATTAGCAAATCGTTGGTTGGGATTACGCCACTAAATGCAATGGTAAAAAATACCAGCGAATCGGCTCCTTCACCCACTAATGTAGAAACAATAGCGCGAATGGAAAACCCGCGACCGCGCTGCATGATTTTCATTTTGCTCATTACAAAAGCATTCAGAAATGCTCCGAACAAAAAGGCAATAAAACTGGCAACCACAATGCGCTCGGTATTGCCAAGCACCAACGCAAAAGCATCCTGATGCGTAAAGTTGGCTGATCCGGGAGCCATTATGCTCAATTTAAAAATCAGCACGGCCAAAAAGTTCATCAGAAAACCGTTCCAGATAATCAGACGTACTTTGCGATAGCCCCAAACTTCGGCTATCAGGTCGTTTACAATGTAAGTAATGGGAAATAAGAGCAAGCCGGCAGTGGCTTCGATTGGACCGATTTGAATCAGTTTTTGCTCTACAATGTTGGAAACGATAAGGCATACTGTGAAAAGCATACCCAGCACCATAAAGGCGACGGAAACTTGTTTTTTCATTTTTTCTTGTTTTTTACGTGGTATTCAAGCACACGTTTTGCAGTCCACACCGCAAAAGCGACTGCAAAGATAATCTATTTTTCTCGTAAATTCAAAATGAAAATATATTTATTGTTATTCGATAAATATATTTTGTTATTCAAAATATTTTGTTTTACTTTGCAGCGCAATTGAATGAACAATCAAGGTTTGTTATTCGTTCAGATACAAAACATTACAAACATTAGTGATTATATTAAGTTAGAATATCATTCATTTTTTCAATTTTATTTTCGACCCCCAACCCCCAAATGGGGGCTTTAAGACGTAATTTATGAATTAATTGATAAACGCAAAAAAGTTAAATAGTAGCAATCTTTAGCCCCCATTTGGGGGTTGGGGGTCATTAAAGCACTAACTTATATAAACTTTATTTTAAAACAGAAAAAATATGAAACAGTTTTTTAAATTCACGTTAGCAACCATTGTTGGGGTATTTTTAGCATCTATCTTAAGCATGTTGCTGTTTTTTGGTATTGCGGCTTCTATAGGCAGTTCGCAGGAAGAGGTGGTTGAAATTAAAGAAAACTCAGTGTATCAGCTCGACCTGAAAGGAACGTTGGTGGATCGTTCGGAAGATGACCCATTGTCAGGTGCATTTGCCGAAGCTTTTGGACAAGAAGAGCAAAAAATAATCGGGCTCGACGATGTATTGGCTAACATCCGCAAAGCAAAAGCAGACGCAAATGTAAAAGGCATTTACCTCAAAGGCGGTGAACTTATGGGCGGTTTTGCTTCATTGAAAGAAATTCGCGATGCGTTGGTCGATTTCAAAAAAAGCGGAAAATTCATTGTGGCTTATGCCGACAATTACATGCAAAAAAATTACTACTTGGCTTCGGTGGCCGACAAAGTATTGATTAACCCTGAAGGTATGTTGGAACTCAAAGGGCTTTCGGCTGAATTGATGTTTTTCAAAAATACGCTCGATAAATTGGGTATCGAAATGCAGGTAGTAAAAGTAGGTACCTACAAATCGGCTGTTGAACCGTATATAAACACTAAAATGAGCGATGCCAACCGCGAGCAGGTTAATGTGTTTTTGGGTTCGATTTGGAAAAATATGGTGTCGGAAATTTCGAAATCGCGTAAAATTACACCCGAAAATATCAATGCGTATGCCGACGAAATGATGATGTTTCAACCTACTGCAAAGCTGAAACAATACGCACTTGTGGATTCGCTTGTTTATGCCGACGAAGTGGATAGCATTATTGGTAAGTACGTGAAAGACTTTGAATTAGTAGAACACAGCGATATGTGTAATGTTGCCGACGATACAAAATTTGAAAAAGACAAAGTGGGTATAATTTACGCCGTAGGAGCTATTGATGGTGGCGACAGCGAAGGTATAAACTCCGAAAAATTGGTAGAAACCATCAACGAAGTGGCCAAAGATTCGAGCGTAAAAGCGGTTGTTTTCCGTGTAAGTTCGCCTGGTGGTAGCGCTTATGGTTCGGAGCAAATCTGGCGCGCACTTACTCAGCTGAAAGCTAAAAAACCGCTGGTAGTTTCGATGGGCGATTACGCAGCTTCGGGTGGTTACTACATTTCGTGTATGGCCGATCAGATTGTGGCTCAGCCAACTACCATAACAGGTTCAATCGGGATTTTCGGACTTATCCCCAATATCGAAGGTTTAAACAACAAACTTGGCTTTACCTACGATGTGGTTAAAACAAACAAAATGGGAGATGCTATTTCGGTAAATCGAAAATTCACACCCGAAGAACGTGACCTGATGCAGGGATACGTAAACCGCGGTTACGAATTGTTTGTAAAACGCTGTGCCGATGGTCGTAAAAAATCGACCGACCAGATAAAAGCCATTGCCGAAGGGCGCGTGTGGACAGGCGAAGATGCACTCAAAATAGGATTGGTGGATAAAATTGGCGGCATGGACGAAGCATTGAAAATTGCAGTAAGCAAAGCCAAACTCAAAGCGTATATGGTGAAAGAATTTCCTGTAAAAGAAGATTTCTTTACCAAATTGATGAAAGATTTCGACAGCAGCGTGGAAACCCGCATACTCAAATCACAACTTGGCGACGACTACAAACTGCTCCGCAAAGCACAGGAACTCAAACAAATCAACGGCATTCAGGCACGTATGCCATTTGATTTTGAGATAAAATAATTTAGAAGAAAGTAAAATACAAAGAGCTTGTATCATTGATTTGATGCAAGCTCTTTTTATTTTATACGCCTCCACCCGTATATAAGGGTTTTTATTTAAAACTTTAAACTGTTAAATTTCAGAATATTATGTATGCTATATACCTGCCCTATTACTTATAACACATTTTTTTATTTGTTTAAATGAAATAAATATAAAGGCTTAAATACCTGATATACTGCAATTTGTTTGAATTATAAGTAATAATGATTTCTTATTAAAAAAATATAATATCCAGCTTTTCATTTCGTTTTATACAGCAATGTCATTTACTTTTGCATCAATAAATCAATAATTATCAAATTAAATATTCACGCTCTTAACAACAAAATCGCATGAAGAAGATTCTTTTTTTGCTTTTAATTAGCTCTTTTTTTAATACAATATCGGCTTCCGAAAAAGCAAAACCACGCACATCGTATGTATACCAACTCGATTTATCGGGAAAATTAGTCGAATATACGCCCAAACCATTGGGATTTCCTTTTTCAATATTATCCTTTAATACAAAAAAAACAACCGGCCTCAACGATGTGTTACGAAACATTGCTTATGCCAAAAGCAACGAGAAAATTTCAGGGATATTTTTGGTAAATGGTTCACTTCAGGGTGGTTATGCAGCCATGCGCGATATTCGTGAAGCTTTAATTGATTTTAAAAAATCGGGAAAATTCATTTACGCTTACGCCGATAATTACACGCAAAGCAATTATTATTTGGTTTCGATAGCTGATAAATTGATGCTCAACACCTACGGCACTGTCGATTTTAAAGGTCTGTCGGCTCAACCAATGTTTTATAAAAATGCACTCGATAAATTGGGTGTAGAAATGCAAGTGGTAAAAGTAGGAAACTATAAATCGGCTGTGGAGCCATTTACCGAAACGTCGATGAGCGATTTTAATCGCAATCAGGTTACGGCATACCTGAATTCGATGTGGGGAATTGTGCTCACCGAAGTGGGTAAAGCGCGCAAAATATCCGGCGATAAATTGAACGGAATTGCAACCGATTTTGCCGGACTGAAACCTACCGACGAACTGAAAGCGTTGAAAATGGTGGATACGCTCGTATATGCCAACGAAGCCGACACCATTATAACTAAAATAGCACCTAAAGAGTTAAAAATTAAAAGACTAACACATCAGAGACTCACTAAAAAAAGTCGCCGAATGCCACGCGATAAAAACCGCATTGCCGTAGTGTATATGTCAGGCAATATTGGTTTGGGCAAAAACGACATCAATGCAAAATCGGTTACTTCGGTTTATCAGGCGCTAAAAAACAACAATTCGGTAAAAGCGGTTGTTTTGCGCGTAAATTCGCCGGGCGGAAGCGCTTTCGAATCAGAAAAAATTCATCACATTCTGTCGATGCTCAAAACCAAAAAGCCAATTGTGGTGTCGATGGGCAATTATGCCGCTTCGGGAGGATATTATATTGCGAGCATGGCCAACAAAATTGTGGCGCAACCCAACACCATAACCGGTTCTATAGGTATTTTTGGACTAATGCCCAATGCCGAAAAACTGTATCAGAAAGTGGGTCTAACTTTCGATGGCGTAAAAACAAACGAAATGGCCGACAGTTATTCGGAAAAGCGCGCCATGAACGAAAACGAACGCCAGAAAATGCAAGCGCGTATTAACAACGGCTACGAATTGTTTGTAAAACGCTGCTCCGATGGTCGCAATCTTACGGTCGACAGCATCAAATCGTTGGCTCAGGGCAGAGTGTGGACAGGCACCGACGCCAAAGCACGAGGATTGGTGGACGAATTAGGCGGAATGGAAACTGCATTGCGCGAAGCCGCCAAACTTGCAGGCATAAGCACCTATCAAACCCTAACCATTAACCCCAAAGCCGGAAAACCAGCCCAAAGTTTTGCCAATGTACTGGAACAAAAACTCGACGAACAAATTAGCGAAAGCACTTATGGCGATTTTTTGAAATTGCTGTTCAGCGTATCCGACCTTAAAAATCAAGAACGCATACAGGCTCGATTGATGTATGATATTGATAATGAGTGAAATAGAACTATTTAACCAACAATAAAAATTTTAATGTTTATCGTATGAAAAAACTTCAATTATTTCTTGCATTCTTAATTCTATCGCTACCAGTTTTAGCACAGGACAAGTTAATCCCCATCGACAATTCGGGCAAATTATTTAAGGTAGATAAAACCTTAGAAAAGAAAATCAAGGTATTCGGCGAGTACAGCAATTTTTCCGAAGCAAGTCTGTATCAAACTGCCGATAGCATGTATTATGTGGAAGTGCAAACGGGCAGTGGCAACAATGTGATGAAACATAAAAAAACACTTTCGCATGCAGGTAAAGACAGCTTGATTAGTGCTATCAGTGAGCGGGTTGACAAATACGCCCCAAATTCGCGGATTGATCAAAGTGGGAAAACGCTTATGCTATCAGCAAATACAATAATGGGGCTTTATTACTATGGACCTGTTACAAGTTTATTGCTCGATGACGATTCGCCCGAAAGTCTGCCGGCATCGGCATTGGTAGCCGGTGGAGTTGGATTTTTGTTGCCTTATTTACTCACCAACAACAAAGAAATAACCGAAGCAGAGGCCTATTCCAGCTTTTATTTTCAGTCGCGAGGCATAGCTTACGGTTGGGCGCTGCCATATCTGTTTGTGAAAGCCGAAAGTGGTTATCCGGGTGCGGCTGTGAGTTTGGCAACAAGTTTGGCAGGTGCAGTTGCAGGTTATAAAATTGCAAAAGATAAAAACCTGACAACTGAACATGTATTGACAATGGGCGTATATGGCGATTATGGTATTCTGAATGGCATATCGGCAGCACATTGGCTGGGCGCTTTCGATTCGAAATACGCCGATCACTTGGTGCCACTTACTTTTTTGGCTTCGAGCACAGCAGGGCTCATTATTGGAAATAATATTGCTAAAAAAGGCTATTACACGCAGGGCGATGCTTCTGTGTTGGGTAGCACGGCTATGCTTGGAGCTTATCTTCCGGCTGCTACGCTTTCGGCGTTAGATCCCGATAGTGATGACGGTAAAATTTATACGTTAGCAGCATCGCTCGGAAGTATTGGTGGTTTATACATTGGCGATAAAATAGCTCAAAAATACGATTTCTCCAACAGGCAAGGCGTTATTATTTCGTTGGCCGAATTGGCGGGCGGACTTGCCGGTTTTGGTGTGGGAAGTTTAATTGAATATGGCGAACCAACAGGCGTAAGCGCCATTTCGGCGGGAGTCGGAGCTTTAGCCGGACTGTATTTTATGACAAAAACATTTACCAAAGATAAAAATCAGGAAGACAAAAATCTGTCGTTCAAAGTTAATTTTAACCCTATGGGATTAGCAAGCGTAAAAAGTAATTATGCTACGCCTATGATAAATGCGAGTATACGGTTTTAAAATGCTATTATTTAGAAATTTACGATAAAAATTGAATTAGATTTATGAAAAATTACAATTTTCCAATCTACACACTGCTCCTTGCAGCCATTTTTTCAAGCACATCGTGCTCTATTCTCAATGTGGCAAACCCGACAATTGAGCCAATAGTATTTACAAAACCCATGCATCGCGATACGGCTTTTACAACTACATACATTAGTGGAAAGTACGCAAACACCAGGTATCTGGATATGTACACCGACCTTATAGGGAATAACCTGGGGCAGGTAAATATACATCAAACCTATACCCGGAAATACCTGAATGCATCGTATGGTGCTTTTGCGTACATGGGCAGTATCCGTATTTCGGATTATCTTGACAATCACCCCTTCGATTACGATAATAAAAACTACTATGGTCTCGGAACGAGCGCCGACGTACAACTCAACATTCCTATTGGCCGGTTTGCGCTCCGCCCTATTGGCGGACGACTTTCGGTTCTTTACGAAAATGGCGAGTTTGCGCGCTACAAAAACGACAGATTTCCCATTTTAGGAATCACCAATAATTTTGTGGCAACTACTATCAGTCAGACTTTTGGCGCCGATTATTATTTTAAAAACAGCAGTATCGGGTTTAATATTTCTGCCGGCTTCGAAACTACCTACCCAAGTCTGTTTTTCGACTTTGGTTACTCCTCAAATATCATGTATACTCACGACCGATTTACAGTTTACCTCCAGCAATCCGGAAATTTGCTACTACACAATAGCGATTTTGTGGTTGGTGTGAGTTATCGATTAGGAAAATGAGAAGGGTGATTTATTTTAAAAACATTTATAATATGAGCTTATTATGAAACGCATTCTGAATCTGCTTATCGTTTTTGTGTTTTTTGCATCAATTTCAGCGCAAAACACTTCAGACAGCATATCAGTTTTCGAAAAGGTTGAAATCGAAACAAAAAGTGGAAAATTGATTAAACTTAACGATGTATCGATTGTAAACGATACAACTTTATCGTTTTTGGATAAACAAACAAATCAATATTCGACAATGGATATTTCGCAAGTTAAAAATATTTGGAAAATGAATGGAAATTTAGTTGCGGAATATGCAATTGTTGGAGGATCAGTAGGTCTGTTTAGTAGTTTATTAGCTTTATTATGGGCGAATGCCGAAAATGAAAATCCAATACCATTTAAAGTTGCATTTCCGGTAACGGCAGGATTTACTATTGGTACTGCAGGAATAGGTGCTTTAGTTGGTTTGTTTTGTCCAAAGTACACAAAAATAAACTTATCAAAAAGCTCTAAAGCTGAAACTATCTATATTAAACCAACTATAAATAATCAAGAGTATGGATTTGGATTGGTTTATCGATTTTAAGCTGTAACTTTAATATTTATCCATCCTCGAAATCATCATAAAGTCATATGAACATAAAATTAATTTTGATTATAGCTTTTCTGATAGCTACAGGAGTAGTTGTGTCGCAAGAATCTAAATCCCAATCTCTTAAATTAGGAGTTGGTGCAGGTATGTCCCAAAGCGAAAACTGTATAGGTACGGGAACAATGTATTCGGTAGGTTATCAGCGGGATATTTGGAAAGACCGATTGCGATTTAACCCAAATCTGAGTATCGGTTTTTACAGCCCGGTGTTTATAACTGATCAAGCCGATCAGTATTTTAATTCGATAAATTTAAATGCCAATTTAAATTACGATTTAATCCGTATCAAACGCTTTTCGGTTGTGGTTTATGCCGGAATTGAAGCAGGTAAAACACAAGGATATGTGGGAAGTGGGGGCTATTATGATTATGGCGGATATTCACCTTATGGCAGTGGATATGGCAACTCTTACACTCAAAACTCACATTATGTACACGATTATCACTTAGGTGGAAACTTTGGTGGAGGTTTTCGTTTTGTAACAAAAAGTAAAAAAACTGCTTTCAATATCCTACCGTTCAATTTCAGAGTGGGATATCCTGAGTTTTTTGAAGCTCATCTCAAATTAGAAGTTGATATAAAAATCTAAATTTTCAAACATATTAATTCTACTTTGACACATTAATATTGTGTCGTCCCTACGGGACTTTGACCGTTATTTTAAAGGTGTCTTTTTACCATATTTTCATGCCTACGGCACTTTTTCTTAAGCTCGTAGAGCTGTAATTATGGTAAAAAAAGATACAATTTCTATATAAAAAGTCCCGTAGGGACGATATGAATTTTAAAAATCGAATCTGTCAAAGTAGAATTAATCAAACATTAAATTTTTTCATGAACAAACTAAATTATCTATTATTTTTCATTCTGTTGTCGGTCAGCGTTTTTAGTCAAAATGCAACTATCAGCGGTTATATTACCGATGGTGCTACAAACGAAACGCTAATCAATGCTTCGGTATTCGATAGCAATGCTAAAAAAGGGGCTGTAACCAACGATTATGGATTTTTCTCTATCACTTTGCCTCGTGGAAGCGTGGCAATGCAGTTTTCGTATATTGGCTACAGTACGCAAAGTCTGAATTTTAAACTAACCAAAGATACGGTGATAAATATTCGGTTGAAGCAACATACTACGCTTTCGGAAATTACTGTATTGGGTACAAAAAGGGAAATTGGCGTAAAAGGCTCTCAAATGAGTACTATTGAAGTGCCTGTGAGTTTGATAAAATCGGTTCCTGTGCTTTTTGGCGAAACGGATGTTATAAAAGTGCTTCAGTTGCTGCCCGGCATAAAGGCAGGCACTGAAGGTTCTGCAGGATTTTATGTGCGTGGTGGTGGACCCGACGAGAATTTGTTTTTGCTCGATGGCGTACCTATATACAATGTAAATCATGCTGCGGGATTCTTTTCTGCTTTCAATGCCGATGCAATTAAAAACGTAACGCTTTACAAAGGTGGTTTCCCTGCTCGCTTTGGCGGAAGGCTTTCGTCGGTAGTTGATATTCGCATGAATGACGGAAATAATCAAAAACTAAAAGGAAATGTAACGGTAGGATTGATTTCGTCGAAAATCAACCTCGAAGGTCCGCTTTTTTCCGAAAAAACTACCTTTAATATCTCTGCTCGAAGAACGTATTTGGATATATTGGCACAACCAATAATTAAGATGGCAGCCAAAGCTGAAAATACCGGCGGAGGCGATGTAAAAGCGGGCTATTATTTCTACGATTTGAATGCTAAAGTAAGTCATAAATTCAGCGATAAAGACCGCCTGTATCTGAGTGCATACATGGGCGACGATGTGGTTTACAGCGATTTTCAGGACAGTTATAATGTGCAGTCGAACACTACCAGCGAAAGCAGAATGCAAATGGACTGGAATTGGGGAAATCTGATTACAGCGCTTCGATGGAATCGCATTATCAACAACAAACTATTTATGAATACCACAGCCACTTATTCACGCTATCGCTTTAATATGCTGCTTGGAAATACGGAAGAGGTTACGGTGAAAAATCCCGCTTCGTACAGCTTCGAAAAAATGTCGGTTGGATACAATTCAGGCATCGAAGACATGGGATTAAAAGTTGATTTTGATTACTCGCCAAACACGGCCAACGAAGTAAAATTTGGTGCAAACTATACCAATCATGCGTTTAAGCCGGGCGTGCAGGTGTTTAAATCAAAATCGCAAAACGACACTTTAACTCAAAACAGAGACACCACTTTTGGCGATGCCAATATTTTTGCACACGAAGCATCGCTTTATGTAGAAGATAATATTACGCTGAATTCATTTCTGAAACTCAATGCAGGTTTGCATTATTCAGCGTTTTATGTTCAAAATCAGTTTTATCATTCGCTTCAGCCTCGTTTAAGTGTGCGGGCTATGCTTACCGATTTGCTTTCGGTGAAAGCGTCATACGCTTCCATGAGCCAATACATTCATTTACTGTCCAATTCGAGTCTGAGTTTGCCCACCGACCTTTGGGTGCCGGTTACTAAGCGAATTGAGCCTATGCGGTCACATCAATATTCTGCTGGCGTATTTTATGAATTAGGTAAACTATTCGATTTATCCATCGAAGGTTATTACAAATCGATGAATAACCTGATTGAGTACAAAGATGGCGCATCGTTTTTGTCGTCGTCGTCAGGTTGGGAAGATAAAGTAAGCGTAGGGCGTGGTTGGGCGTATGGCGTGGAGTTTTTGGCACAAAAAACAGTTGGAAAAACTACCGGCTGGGTGGGTTACACCTGGTCGAAAACCGAACGTCTGTTCGACCGACCGGGGCAGGAAATTAATTTCGGCAGGGTTTTTCCGGCAAAGTACGACCGCCGACACGATATAAGTTTGGTGGTGGCACATAAATTCAGCGAAAAATTCGACATTGCTGCAACCTGGGTGTACAGCACCGGAAATGCAGGATCATTGGCTTTGCAAAACTATAGCCAACCAACATTACCCGAAAGCGTAGACTATTTTAACTTTAACAGATCGTTGCCACATTTAAGCGCGCGCAACAATTATCGAATGCCTTCGTACCAACGGTTAGATTTGGGAGCCAATTTTCATAAGCAGAAAAAATACGGTGTACGAACATGGAGCTTTGGTGTGTATAATGCTTACAATCAAATGAATCCATTTTTTATATATCCCGATTACGATTATGGCTATGTATACGATTATGGTACCCAGAGTGGTATGCCGGTAATGACCAGATCATTAAAAAAAATCACTATTTTTCCATTAATCCCTTCTTTTAGTTACAGTTATAAATTTTAAAAAAATGAAACAGTTCCATTTATTATTCATTATATCCTTATCAATTATCTTTTTTTCGTGTACAAACGAAATTGAATTTAACGGTGAGCAACAAAAGCCCATGTTGGTCTTGAACAGCTTTGTAACACCCGATTCAGTAATTAAAGTACTTCTTACGCGCAGTAAATTCTTTTTGGACGACGATTCGAAATTTGATACCATTATCAACGCCGAAGTAAAATTATATGTAAATGATATTTTTGTCGAAAAGTTGAATCCGAACACTAATGGCTATTATACAGGTGCTTACTTCCCAAAGGAAAACGATATGCTGAAATTTGTAGCTATTTCACCTCAACTTGGTGAAGTTGCTGCCACTACCAATATTGTTCCCAAACAAGCAATTATTGGTATCGACTCATCGAGTGTTTCACTTGGTGTTTATCCTGATGTTCAGTACAGCAGCTATAATGGAGGCCCCTTGATTGCAGATACAACGGGTTATAGATATTCGACAGGTTTAGATTTACGCATTCGGTTCAAAGATACACCAAACGTAAAAAATTATTACCGATTGGTGCTGAAAGGCAAATCGTATTACACCAACGGAAAGGTTGTTGAAAATACAATTAATTCTTCTACAGACGATTTAGTTTTTGGTGGTAGCCAAACGGATATTTTGGGCGAAATGAGTTCGTATTATTTGTTCAACGAATTTAACGACCAACTATTTGATGGTAAAACCTACGAGTTAAAAACGCGTGTTTATTTTCAAAAAACAAAGCTAATTAAAAAGCCAAACACATCAAAACCAACAGACATAGAGACCGTTACAGTTAGCAGGCAGGAGTTGATTGTAGTACTGCAAAGCATTTCGGAGTCGTATTATCAGTATCTGAAAACTATAGCTGCTAATCAAAGCGGCGAAGACTTTTTCTCTGAACCGGTACAAATTTATACGAATATTCAAAACGGTTTAGGCATTTTTGGAAGCTACACTAATAGCTCAAAAGTTTTCGAACTACCCGAATCGTTAGGTTTTGATAGTTATTTTTACGAAACAGGAAATTGATATAAATATTTAAACAATAATTCAAACAACAATTTTATGAAACAACTAATTTTTATCCTTTCAGCTTTGCTTTCATTATCTTTGTTTTCGCAGGAAAAATTATCGAAGTTCGACATTCGTATCGGGACCGGTTCGAGTTTTGGTGGCTCAGGCGATTTTATTTTTAAAACATTCGAAAACGAACTTAATTATCGCATCAACAATTATTTCACAATGAGTCCATCGTTTGGATTTGCCAAAAGCGATTACGGTGTTTATAATTTAGGAAGTTACCTTCACGGAGATATGAATTTTTTCGTATCGCCTTTTAAAAATAATAAATTCAACGATTTCCGGATTGGTCTCGGAGCTTCATTTTTGGAATATTCATATTCGTACGAATATAGCCGAACAACATTAAGCAACGGAGAAGAATACTCACGCTACTGGTTCGTAACCGAAAAAGATTTCGGGCTAAATCTGATTTTCGAAAATACCGTCAGAATTACGCCCCGATTATTAGTTGGACTTAAGGCATTTACGCAAATGTATATGAATAATATTAATTCGGGTGTATTGGTTAAAGTTGGATATACCTTATAAAAATTGATAAATATGAAAACATTCAAAGCAAATTTTGTCAGATTATTCCTATTGGCATTTTTATGTATAAGTTCTTCAGCATCTTATGCAAAGCCCCCATTATTTAACATCAATCCGGTTTCTGAAAAAATTGAATTTTTAAAGCCCGGCATGTCGAAACAGGAAGTAAAAAGCATATTAGAAGAGCCTTATAAAATTTCGTTTCACAAAAATGGAACAGGAGAGCTTGTGGAGAATTATTTTTACAAATCGAGCTACATATTTTACGAACGGTTTTACATTACTTATTGCATTGAATTTGTAAACAATAAATTAACTTCGCTCACGCAACAGGAAGATATTTATAAAGATCAAAAAATTGAGGTAGTTAAGCAAGGTATAAACTAACAGGGTTTATGCAAGTCAAATTATGTTTCGAAAATCGAAATAATACCTCGTATCCGAATTAGTTTTTGTACTTTTGCAACGTTTTTCGAAATTTATGCATTTTTCGGAGAACAACGAACAACAAAAACAAAACACAGATGTTGATTGTCGATACGGTGGAAATGCTGAAAACCGAAATTGCCAATGCCCGCCAAAGCGGAAAATCCATTGGCTTTGTTCCCACCATGGGTGCATTGCATGCCGGCCATATTGCTTTAGTGGATCGTTCGGTTGCCGAAAACGATTTTACGGTGGTGAGCATTTTCGTAAACCCTACTCAGTTTAACAACGCTACCGATCTCGAAAAATACCCACGTACCGTAGAAGCTGATGCTCGTTTGCTCGAAAAAGCAGGATGTAATCTTATTTTTGTTCCAACGATCGAAGCCATTTACACCGACGAAGAACAAAAAACACGCTTTGAGTTCGATTTCGAAGGGTTGGATACGGTAATGGAAGGAAAATTCCGACCCGGGCACTTTAATGGCGTGGTGCAAATTGTAAGCAAACTGTTTCAGTTAGTACAGCCTCACAGGTCGTACTTTGGCGAAAAAGATTTTCAGCAATTGGCCATTATTCATTTAATGACCCGCAAAATGGGCTTCGATATCGAAATAATCGACTGCCCCATAGTGCGCGAGCCAAGCGGACTGGCCATGAGTAGCCGCAACGAGCGATTGACATCAGAGCAACGAGCGATTGCTGCCGGAATTTCCGCAGTGCTTTTCCGAAGCAGGGATTTGACAGAAAAAATGACACCTGCCGAACTAACACATTGGGTAGAGACTGAAATTGGCAAAATAGAAGGACTTAATTTAGAGTATTTTGAAATTGCCGGTGCTGCAACTTTGCAAACTGCAAACAATTGGAACTCGCCAACTGTTGGATGTATAGCCGTTTTTTGTGGCGAAGTAAGGCTAATAGACAATATTAGGTACAATTCACAATTCATAATTCATAATTGATAATTCATGTACGTTCATGTAGTTAAATCAAAAATTCATCGTGTTTCGGTTACCGAAGCCAATCTGAATTATATCGGAAGCATTACCATCGACGAGGATTTGATGGATGCTGCCAACATTATCGCCAACGAAAAAGTAACTATTGTAAACAATAATAATGGTGAGCGTTTCGAAACTTATGTAATTACCGGTGAGCGAAATTCCGGTGTCATTTGTATAAACGGAGCTGCTGCCCGCTTAGTACAACCCGGCGATGTAGTGATAATTATGGCTTATGCCATGATGGAAATGGAAGAAGCACGCACGTTCAAGCCTGCGGTCGTATTTCCGGATACTGCCACAAACAAGATAGTGTAAAATGAAAGTAGTTATTATAAAATACAATGCCGGTAATATCCGTTCGGTGCTCTTTGCATTGGAACGTATTGGTGTCGAAGCCATTGTTACCGACAATCACGATGAAATCCGTGCTGCTGATAAAGTTATTTTTCCGGGTGTTGGCGAGGCCTCGTCGGCCATGGCTTATCTGAAAAGCAAAGGATTGGACACCCTGATAAAAAGTCTGAAACAACCCGTGCTGGGCATCTGCCTTGGAATGCAACTGATGTGTTCGCATTCAGAAGAAAACGACACAGAATGTCTGGGAATTTTCGATCAAAAAGTACGGTTATTTCCATCGTCCGGACTGAAAGTGCCACAAATTGGTTGGAATAATATTTCGCAACTAAAAACAAATTTAATGGCTGATGTGCCTGAAAATGCCTACATGTATTTTGTACACAGTTATTATGTTGAAAATTGCGCCGAAGCTATCGCAAAAACCGATTATGTGATTGAATACAGCTCTGCCATACAAAAAGATAATTTCTACGCCGTACAGTTTCACCCCGAAAAATCAGGTGATGCAGGACAGAAGATTTTGGAGAATTTTATAAAGATAATTTGAAGATTTGAGAGTTTGAAAGTTTGAAGATTTGAAAATTAATTCCAAATAACTGCACATTATCACTTCACCATATCACCACATCATCACATCACCACATTATCACATCTTCACATCAAACAAATGACTTTCGAGCTACAACATACCGACCCGAATTCCAACGCCCGTGCAGGCGAAATTACCACCGATCACGGCAAGATTCAGACACCCATTTTTATGCCGGTTGGAACTGTGGCATCGGTTAAAGCTGTTCATTTCAGAGAGTTGAAAGAAGATATTAAAGCGCAAATAATTCTGGGAAATACCTATCATTTGTATTTGCGTCCGGGAATCGACACGCTCGAACGCGCTGGTGGATTGCATGAATTCAATGGTTGGGATCGTCCGATTCTGACTGATAGTGGTGGTTTTCAGGTATTTTCATTGTCGGCCAACCGTAAGCTACACGAAGAAGGAGCCACATTCCGTTCGCACATCGATGGCAGCAAGCATCTTTTTACACCTGAGCGGGCTGTGGATATTCAGCGTTCCATTGGCGCCGATATTATTATGGCTTTTGATGAATGTACCCCCGGTGATGCCGATTACAATTATGCCAAAAAATCGATGGAACTAACGCATCGTTGGTTGGCACGCGGCACAAAACATTTTGACGCCACAGAACCAAAATACGGTTATTCCCAAACCTTTTTTCCTATCGTACAGGGTTGTGTTTACCCCAACTTACGTCGGCAGTCGGCAGAGTTTATTGCTTCGCAAAACCGTGAAGGAAACGCTATAGGCGGCCTTGCAGTTGGCGAACCAACCGAAAAGATGTACGAAATGATTGAAGTTGTAAACGAAATTTTACCACACGACAAGCCCCGATACCTGATGGGCGTTGGCACCCCGCAAAACCTGCTCGAAGGTATTGAACGCGGTGTGGATATGTTCGACTGTGTAATGCCTACCCGCAACGGTCGCAACGGTATGCTGTTTACTTCGCAGGGCGTGATGAATATGAAAAACGAAAAATGGAAAAACGATTTTTCACCTTTAGATGAATACGGCACCTCGTATGTTGACCATGCCTATTCAAAAGCTTATTTGCGACATTTGTTTATCAGCAAAGAGTATTTAGCGCTGCAAATTGCTTCCATTCACAACTTGGCTTTTTACCTGTGGCTAATGGGCGAGGCGAGAGAACACATTATGAAAGGCGACTTTACAGCCTGGAAAGCTGAAATGATGTATCGCTTAAACCGTCGTTTGTAATTGCTTTCAATCTTGTAGTTCGGTTCGAAATTTGTATCTTTGCGAAGCAAAATAAAAATTCATGGCTTTTAATTATCAAAAAATTGGTCTGAAGAAAATCGATACCTATATTATCGGTAAATTTTTGGGTACCTATATTTATTCTATTGTATTAATAATCAGCATATCAGTAGTATTCGACCTTACCGAAAAGCTCGATAATTTTTTTGACACCAACGCCCCTTTCAAAGCCATCGTTTTAGATTATTACCTCAATTTTATTCCCTATTATGTAAACATGTTTACGCCATTGTTTACGTTTATTGCTGTAATATTTTTTACATCTAAAATGGCTGGAAATACCGAAATTATTGCCATTCTGGCAAGCGGTGTCAGCTTTAAACGGCTTATGTTGCCTTACTTTTTGTCGGCATTTGCAATTGCTTCCTTGTCCTTTGTATTGGGGGGATATATTATTCCGCCGGCATCGGTCAAGATGATTGATTTTGAGGATAAGTATGTAAAAAAGAAGAAGTTAGATAACGCCCGTAACGTACAAATGGAAGTTGAAAAGGGCGTAATTATGTATATTGAGCGCTACGAAGTGGCCGAAAATACAGGCTACCGCTTTTCGCTCGAAAAGTTCGACGACAAAAAATTAGTATCGCGTCTGACTGCCGAAACTATCCGTTGGGATTCGGCATCGAATTGGAAAATAAGCAATTACCTGCAACGCGACTTTAATGGCATGCGCGAAAGTATAAAAAAAGGAACCGAATTAGATACCGTAATAAAAGTAGAACCGCGTGAATTTTTTATAACCTCAGCCGAAAGTGCTCAGCTCAACATTACCGAATTGGGTGATTACCTCGATCGTCAAAAAAACCGTGGTGTGGGTAACATTCAGGCTTTTCAGGATGAGTACTACAAGCGATTTTCCATGCCGCTGGCTGCTTTTATCATGACGCTTATCGGCGTCTCGCTTTCCTCGCGCAAAGTTCGTGGAGGTATAGGCATTCACCTTGGAATAGGGTTGGGGTTAAGTGCGCTTTATGTGTTGTTTTCCACTTTTTCCACTTCATTTTCTGTCAACGGACTTATGTCGCCCCTGTTAGCAGTATGGTTGCCCAATATGGTATTTTTGTTAATTGGTATTTATTTATATCGCACAGCTCCTAAATAGTTTAAATTGCAGATGAATTCTCCAAAGTTTATTCTATATTTGCATTATTAGAAAACACGTAATATTAACTTTAAAAAAACAATACTTAAAAATGAAGACATTGAGATTTTTTGTAATTGCCGGAATGATGCTCACTGCATTTACCCTGAGTGCTCAGGTGCCAACAACAACGCAGCCTCAAGCTCCTGTAGCTCCCAAAGTAGTAAAAAAACTACCTGAAAAACAACAAGCAATGTACGACCTGATGGCCACAGAATTGCAGCTGACCGAAGAACAGAAAGCAAAAGCTATCGATCTTGCTATGGAGCGTGCTGTAAATTTGAGCGAAAAAATGAAAACAGCCACTACGGACGAACAAAAAATGGAACTTAAAAAAGCAAGTGGTGTTGAATACAATAAAAAATTAGACGAAGCCTTTGGTGCAGAGCTCGCCGGAAAACTTAAAAACTGGCAAAAAGAATATACACTTAAACAAAAAGCTTTACAAACTAAATAAAGTATTTGATTGTAATTTAATAAATTAGATGGCTGAGAATTTTATTTTCAGCCATTTGATTTTTATAAATCTACCGGAACTTATCAAAGAATATCAAATATACAAACTTAAAGACTTGCTCAAAAAATTAAATCAGGTCATCGAGTTTTGCCAATAACTCTTCCACTGTTTTCAACTCTTCATTTTCAATTTGCCAGCTTGTGGAAGAGATTTTTACTGTTGTCAGAGCATCTTCTACAACCATGTATCCTGCCCGTGCTAATGCTCTCAATGTCCAGTACATGCGTGTTTTATCGCCTTCTACCCATACTTTTTTGGTCATTGGGTAATTCATTGAAAAGTTACCATTTGCCGAGTTAAAATAGTACGAATTGCTTTGAAAAGCTTCGTGGAAGTGTCCCTGAAGCACCAGATCTTCAGGAACACCGCTTTCGATACCCCCGCTTTTAGCCATTAGCCATATTCGGTCTGCTGCTTGCAGTGCCATATCTAATTCGTGCGTGGAAATGACTACAGATTTGCCGGTACGATGCGCTAATTTGTGGAGCAAAAGCATAATTTCAACACGATTGGGCAAGTCGAGATGTGCAGTCGGTTCGTCGAGTAAAATAAGCGGAGTATCCTGCGACAAGGCTTTTGCAATCATAACGCGCTGGCGTTCTCCGTCAGAAAGTTCGTTTAAATGACTGTCGGCTTTGTGTGTAAGGTGCACCATTTCAATAGCTTCGTCAATAATCCGGTAATCCTTTTCCGACAAACTTCCCCACCAGTTACTATATGGCTGTCGCCCCATTCGTACGATATCACTTACGCTTGCATTTTCAATTTCCACCCTGTCGGTAAGTACCAGCGAAAGTTTACGGGCTTTTTCGTGGATTTTGTATTTGTCAAATTCAATATTATCAACTAAAACCTTTCCTGCAAGTGGTTTTTGAAGTCCTGCCAGCGTGCGGAGCAACGTTGATTTGCCACATCCATTTTGTCCGATAAGACACACCAGCTCACCCGCAAGCAATTTTAAGTTGAGGCTTGATTGAACGATAGTTTTATTCTTTTTTTTAGAATAACCTATCGAGAGATTATGTGTGCTTAATACTGACATTTAGGAAGTTAGAAATTAGAAATTAGAAGTTAGAAATTAAGAAAATATGAAATTAAGATATTATTACATTGATACATTATAAATTGGCACATTGGCACATTATCACATTGGCACATTACCACATTGGCATATTACCACATTGGCATATTACCACATTGGCATATTACCACATTGGCACATTAGTTTACTTTTTCTTCAAAATAATCCATAATATTATAGGTGCGCCAAACAGCGAACTGATTGTATTTATCGGTAATGTGTACGTCGGAATTTGCGAGATTAAATCGCAGATAAGCAATAAGCATGCTCCGCAAAGCATTACTGCCGGAATCAGAATTTTATGTGTCGATGTTTTGAAAATTCCACGGGCAATATGCGGAATGGCAACTCCCACAAATGCTATTGGCCCCGTAAAAGCGGTAATTCCACCTGCCAAGAGTCCTGTGGTGAGGATGATGTAAAAACGGGTTTGAATGACCGAAATGCCCAGGCCGCGGGCATAATTTTCGCCGAGTAGTAATATGTCTAAACGCTTGTGTAGCAGCATTGACATAATTAAACCAAGCAAAACTATGGGTAATAATGCCTGCATATAGGTCCATGTAACGGCGCTCAGGCTACCGAAAGTCCACATTATAAATAACTTAATTGCATCAGGATTGCTGAAGTTTTGCATAACACTCACTATTGCTCCCGCAATGGTTCCGAACATAATACCTACAATCAGAAGTGAAACTGCATTTTGAATGCGAAACGAAACGCCCAGCACCAACATAAGTACAAATGCTCCACCAATTACTGCTGCTAAAATCATTGCCCAGCCGCTATTCATTAAAAATGCTGGTAAAAAGCCCGAAGCCATGGTCACTAATGCGACACCCAAACTTGCTCCTGAACTAACGCCCAAAATATAAGGTTCGGCTAACGGATTTCGAAAAAGTGTTTGCATCATGAGTCCGGCAACCGACAAAGCAGCACCGGTGAGTATAGCTGTAATGGCTTTGGGTAAACGAAAATTCAACAAAATCTCGGCGTTAATGCCATCGCCGTTTCTGAAAAAAACAGTAGCTATTTCGCGCATTGAAATGGAAATGCTGCCAAATGTCAAATCGGATAAAAACAGCACGATTAACAATGCTGTAAGTCCGGTAAATGCTATGTAGTTTTTACTTTTCAATGTGAATTATTTTAATTTGGCTGCATAAGTCAATTCATATCCGGGCAGGAGCTCCGGGTGTAAAATGGCAATCACATCGCTCAGAAGTAAATCCGGTCTGGCAACAGCACTTTCCCAAAAATCGTTGGCTGTGCTTGGCAACAGTCGCTTATTGAAATTGTACACATTCCCTTTTTTGAAAGCCTCAAAAAGCATGTGTTTGCTGTCGGCGTTTTTCAGTTCTTCAAGCGAGTTGTAGTTGCAGTTAAGCCAAACAGTACACAACGAGAAATTCTTTAAAACAGTTTCCATATTCAAAGGTAAACTTCCGGCTGTAGTGTCGTTTTTGTAAAAATATTCAGCCCCCGCATCGGTGTATAGTTTGGCCATGTAGTTGCGTCCTGAAGGCATATACCATGTGCCACGAAAGCTATTTCCGGCCATGACTGCGGTTTTGTTTTTAACGGCTGCCGCTTTGGCTCTTATCGTTTCGTAACTGGTGCTTACGACTTTAAAAATGCTGTCAGCCACTTTTTCTTTGTTGTAAAATGCGGCCATAAATTTTATCCATTCGGCGCGTGCAAGTAGCGATGTTTCCATCCATTCCACGTTTAAAATAACCGGAATACCTGCTTTTGAAATGCGTTCGGAGTAGGGGTCGTTTTGATTGTAGCCACTCATCATGACGCCATCCGGCTTCAGTTGCATCGTTTTTTCCACATTTACATTAAACGCATCGCCCAAATCGGTTAGTTCTCCTGCACCGAATCTTTTTCGGATTGCTGCATTGTAAATCAAATGCGGTGAACAAACAGCCGAAAGTGAATTTAATTCGCCAAGCAGACTCAAAAATTCGAAGTGAGTAACCGAAGTAGCTGCCAGTGATTTTAGCGGAACGGCTACTTTTTGACCGTCTCCGGGAGTTGCAGTTTTATTGTCGGTTACCAGATAGTATCGGGCGTAAACCTCTCCTTTTTTCCACGGGCTATAAACCAATACTTCTTTATAGTTTTTGTGGTAGAAAATGTCAAAACCTTCGGCATATTTAAGCTGAAGCGAGTCAGTGGCAGTTGCAGTAGTGTTGTCGGTATGTTTTGGTGTACACGAAAAGAAAAGAAAAAGAAAAAAAAATACACCCCAAGGCCCTCCCGATAAAAGAATCGGGATAAATGGCGCGGATGTGAAATAGTTTTGTTTACTTTTATCAATTCCGAAGAAATTCATTTTTATCATTTTTGGTGCACAAAGATAGTTTAAAATGCAAAAAAGAGAAAACCGCCGAAGCAATTTTCTCTTTTTTACTTTGTAGTGATTCAAAAAGCTTACACGCGTCTTTCTTTGATGCGGGCTTTTTTGCCGGTAAGTGCACGTAGATAGTACAATTTTGCACGACGTACTTTACCGCGTTTGTTTACTGTAATGCTTTCGATAAACGGAGAATCGAGCGGGAAAATACGCTCTACGCCTACGTTACCTGACATTTTACGAACTGTAAAACGTTTTTTGTTTTCGTGGCCAACGATTTTGATAACATCACCACGGTATTCCTGAATACGCTCTTTGTTGCCCTCAATAATACGGTAAGCAACTGTTACAGTGTCACCGGCTTTGAATTCGGGGTGCGTTTTCTCAACAAGAAATGCTTGTTCAGCAACTTTAATTAAATCCATTTTGCTCTTTTTTAAGTAATTAATGCGCAATATTCACAGACTTCTCGCTATTCTGCCAGAGATTACGCTAAAATTGGACTGCAAAAGTACTCTTTTTATTTTAAACGGCAAAACAAAATGGGATATTTTGTTTGTATATCGGTAGAAAACATAAATCAAAAACGCTAACAATCTGAATTGTAGATTATTAGCGTTTTAAAATGTGGTACCACCAGGAATCGAACCGGGGACACAAGGATTTTCAGTCCTTTGCTCTACCAACTGAGCTATGGTACCATTTTGCCTTAGCGGGTGCAAATATACGGACATTTTTTTAATTGGCAAAGTTTGAAATCTCTTTTTTGCTAAAAAAATAGATTTATGTCTGTAAACTGCTTATTATTAGCTTTTAATAAACTAATGTAGTGAATGCTTTTTGCTATACATTGAAGCGGAAATGCATAATGTCGCCATCTGCTACCACATATTCTTTGCCTTCAACGTTCATTTTACCTGCTTCTTTGCATGCTGCTTCTGAGCCTAAGGTTACAAAATCGTCGTATTTGATAACTTCGGCGCGAATAAATCCCTTTTCGAAATCGGTATGTATTACGCCGGCGCATTGTGGTGCTTTCCAGCCTTTTTCGAATGTCCAGGCGCGTACTTCCTGTACGCCTGCTGTGAAATAGGTTTGCAGGTTTAGTAAATGATAAGCCGCACGAATTAAACGTGCTACGCCCGATTCCTTTAAGCCAACTTCTTCAAGGAACATTTGGCGCTCTTCATACGTTTCCAATTCGGCAATGTCGGCTTCGGTAGCTGCTGCAACAACAAGAATCTCTGCATCTTCATCTTTTACGGCTTCGCGCACTGCATCAACGAATGCATTTCCGTTAACAGCCGAAGCTTCGTCGACATTACATACATACATTACCGGTTTGTTGGTTAATAAATACAGGTCTTTCACCAATTTTTTATCCAACTCATCTAATTTTACGGTGCGTGCTGATTTTCCTTGTAACAATACATCGCGGTATTGTGTGTAAATTTCGAGCAATGCTTTAGCTTGTTTGTCGCCGGCTGCCGCTTGTTTGTGAACTTTGCTTATGCGACTTTCAATTGTTTCTAAGTCTTTGAGCTGTAGCTCTATGTCGATAATTTCTTTGTCGCGAACGGGATTAATACTGCCGTCGACGTGAGTGATATTTTCGTTTTCGAAGCAACGTAATACGTGCAAAATAGCATCGGTTTCGCGAATATTTGCCAGGAATTTATTTCCCAGTCCTTCGCCCTTGCTTGCACCTTTTACCAATCCGGCAATATCCACAATTTCTACGGTTGTTGGAACAATACGTTGTGGATGAACAAGTTCAGCCAACTTATTTAAGCGTTCGTCGGGAACAGTAATTACGCCCACATTGGGTTCGATAGTACAAAACGGGAAATTAGCAGCTTGTGCTTTTGCGTTTGATAAACAGTTGAAAAGAGTAGATTTACCTACGTTGGGCAAACCCACGATTCCACATTGAAGAGCCATTATATGTTAGTTTGAGAGCCCTCTAAATCCCTATTTAGGGGACTTAAAGAACGTATTATTTAAAGAAGCAACAAAATAGGAACGCGGATTAAACGGATTGAGCTGATTTACACGGATTTGTTGTTATGTAAATTAAATAAACGGATTTTAAAAGGATTATTCCGATAAATCGGAACGGATCAAATTCAATTTATTGAATTTAAAATCAGAAAAATATCTGTTAATACAACAGCGAAAATCCGCTCAATCCGCCTTATCCGCGTTCCTATTTCTTTTTTTTAAAAATTAATCTGATTTATTTTTTGGACTGCAAAGATAGTGAATTTTTGCCTAACTTAAAATTTGAAAGTGGTCGGCATCTTTCCAAAATGGCGATTTTGTACGGAAACGCTGTAACGGTTCTAAATTCAATTCGTAAGTTAGTACAGCAGTTTTGTTTTCGGGGCAGGCGAGGAGAGGGGATCCGAAGTAATCGAGCAGTACCGAATGTCCGTTATAATCAATTCCCGTTCCATCGGTGCCAATACAGTTTACACCACATACATAACTTTGATTTTCGATGGCTCGTGCCTGTAACAAAATATCCCAGTTGCGAATGCGTTTTTCAGGGAAATTGGCAACATAAATCAGCAGGTCGTAAGTATTATCTACATTGCGTGCCCAAACCGGAAAGCGCAAATCATAACAAATAAGCACCTGTATATTAAAACCTTTGTAGTGAACGCGTAGTTTTTTATCGCCGGCTGTAAAATGGTTGTGTTCGCCACCCACACTGAATAAGTGTCGCTTGTCAGCAGTTGCAAATCTACCATCAGGAAAAACAAAAAAACCGCGATTGTATGTTTTTTTATTTTCGGAGGCAATAAAACTACCTGTCAGAGCAACGTTAAATGTTGAAGCACACTTTTTTAACCAACGAACCGTTTCGCCTTCCATAGTTTCGGCCAATTCCGGTTGTTCGGTGCAAAATCCAGTCGAAAACATTTCGGGTAACACTACCAAATCGGTATTTCCCTTTAATATGCTTAAATGCTTTTCGATGGCCGCAAAATTTGCTGCCTTATCTGCCCAAAATATTTTGTCCTGAATTAGTGAAATTTTCATTATTCCCAGTTTAAAATAACTTTACCGCATTCGCCGCTTTCCATTACATCAAAACCCTTCTGAAAATCATCAATTCCAAAACGATGAGTGATTACAGGTGTAAGGTCGATGCCGGTAATAAGCATTTGTTCCATTTGATACCATGTTTCCCACAATTCGCGCCCGTAAATTCCTTTCAGAGTTAATGCTTTAAAAATAATTTTATCCCATTGTACGGTAGTTGAATTGGGTAAAATGCCCAGCAAGGCAATTTTCGAACCATTGTACATGTTCTCAATCATACTTTCGAATGCAATGGGTGAGCCCGACATTTCGAGACCAATATCAAAACCATGCATATTGAGTTTTTTGACAGCTCCCTCGATAGTTTCGCCATTACGAGGGTTCACAGTTATGGTTGCCCCCATTTTTCGGGCAATTTCCAAGCGGTAATCGCTAAGGTCGGTAACTACAATATTGCGTGCTCCGGCAAACTTGCAGATAGCTGTAGCCATAGTTCCGATTAGTCCGGCGCCGGTAATCAGCACATCTTCGCCAATCATAGGGAACGATAATGCGGTATGCGTTGCATTTCCAAATGGATCCATTATGGCTGCTATTTCGTCGGGGATGCGTTTGTCTAAACGTACTACATTTTCGGCAGGCAGTGACAGGTATTCAGCAAAAGCACCATCACGGTTTACGCCTATACCAACCGTATTTTCGCATACATGCAATTTTCCTCGGCGACAATTGCGGCAATGTCCGCAGGCAATATGCCCTTCGCCCGTAACGCGGTCGCCAATTTGAATGTTTTTTACCCCACGGCCTTTTTCAACCACTTCACCCACATATTCATGTCCGATAGTCATGGGTGTTTTTATGGTGCGTGCCGACCATTCGTCCCATTTGTAAATATGTAAATCGGTACCACAAATGGCCGTTTTTTTTATTTTAATCAACACATCGTTTATCCCAACATGTGGCAGTGGAATTTCCTCCATCCAAATTCCCTTTTCGGGACGAAGTTTCACAAGTGCTTTCATTTTTTAAAGGTAGAAATTTGAAATTAGAAGTTAGAAATTGAGAAAATAAGAAATTGAGAAAATAAGAAATTGAGACAAAAATAAACGGCGTAAAGATATAAATTTTTTAAACACAGTACGAAATTTTTACACAATGTTAATCTCATCATCAAAAACTTTGCAGAGCAAATAAAATCTGTTATCTTTGCTGATAGAATTTCAGAACATAAAATTCTGCTTTCCAATCAGTAAAAACTGACCTTGCTGTCCGTAAAAACCCTCGCGTTGTACGCTAATCGTAGTGAAAGACTCTTCGCCGAGCTTTTTGCATTTTATTTCCTACGCCGAGCTGAGGATGCTCATGCCCTGTATAACCTCTATCTGTAATATTCACTCCGCTGAGTAATATTCGTCCACCCCAGGGTGTGTAAGCGTATTCGCTTACTATAGCGCCTGTGGAGTTGGTTATGCGCTCTATAGAACCTAGTAAATCGGTATGTGTATAATACTGCGTACCGTTCTTTACTATAAGCGTTAGTCCTGTAGGCGTGTAAAGATAATCGGTTTCGGTGATATTTCCAAGCGCATCAATATCTTTTTCGTAAGAACCAAAATAGTAGCGGGTTTTAACGTGTCCACTGATGGCTAACGCCAAATTTGATACACGAAGGTCTGTTTTGGTTCATATGCACCTGTTTTATTTTAATTTTAAAGCGCTAAAATAAGAAATGGCAGACAAACTGCCTACCATTTCTTAATCTAACTTGTATTATCTTTATTGATTTACAATCTATTATATTTGTAACGCCAAATCTGATACATTACCTGATAATCGACTAACGCAACAACTGATATATTACCTAATTCGGACTTTGTGTTATGATAATTTCTTTAAAGCTTTTAGGGCTTCCTTTTTTATCAATAGTTTTGAGTGATTTGTAAGTGTTATAATTTTTTCTTTTGCCTTTATAGATTTCATCATGCCCAATGCTTTTATGGCGTGTGGGGCTACTTCATCATCAACAAGCAACTTTATTAAAACGTCTTCGGCTTTTTCTGATTTCACTTTTCCCAAAGCTGCTACAAGCATTTGCCTTGATATTCCATTTCCTTTGTCCTTGATAATTGGTAAAATACTTTCTACATCATCATCCGTAATTGTTGTGTAGATAGTATTTCCAATTGCCCATCGATAAGAACTGAATTCTTTTGAAACTCTATTGTATTCTGCAATTAAAACAGGACTTGCTTTGCCAATTGCTTCCTTTACTGCCAATGCTCTTACTACTCCTTGCTTATCTCTAATATCTTCAAATTCTTCTTTCAGCAAATCAAGCAAAACTGGAACTGCTAATGGATAAGGCTCGTTTGTATTCACTAAATCATAAATATCATTGATAGATATTCCAACCTTTTCCAATTCAGACTTTATTTTATTTTCATCTACTACCATAATTATCAAAATGGGATTGGTTTAACAATACCAATTTTTATTCGAAAATGCTTTTCTTATTTCTACAAAAATATTTGATCTGGTAGAGATAAGCCTAAGCTCTATTGTGGTATTGCTAAAAACACAATAATAATCACCAAAATATTCTGATTCCTCTTCAATCAATAGGGTAAATCCTATTGATTGAAGAAAGTTAATGAAATCACCTTTCATTATTCAAAATTGAAATACCTTTTAACAACTAAGGGAATGTCATTTAGGTGTTGTCTATTAAAAAGTTCATTTTTTAAGTCAATTAAAGATTCAATATCTTGTAACTTCGACTTAATCTTAGTTAATATTATTGTTTTCAACTCAGATGCTCGTTGTAAGTCATTTATTTCTATTCCTAAATTGAGTAATTGAGTAATTCTTTCTTGTTCTTTTTTATCAACACCTGCCAATCTGCTTTCAACATGCATTGTTGTCGTAAGAGATAGACCATGAATGATAAAACCATAATTAACATAATATGAATTACTAAAGTTAGATTTCTGTAAATTTATTTTTTTTTGGAGTTCACTATTGTTATAAGTCCAATTATTCCCTTTTCTAATAAAACCAATAGGAACAAAAACCTCATCCAATAGTTTGATTAAATCTTTTTTTTCCATTTTATTTATTTTTTAAATGTCATGATTTCAGCTACATAAAACGATATAGGTCTAAAACAATATTCCATTCACCACCATAAACTTCTTGAAATATCTTTTGATAATTATATAGTTGTTTCCAGCCTTGTTGAATTGATCTTGGATTAAATGGTTTAAGTTCGTATATAGTTTTAGTGCTAAAATCTACAAAATCAGGTCTAATTCCTTTAATTCTATTAAATTCTTTCATTGCAATTCCATCTACCACATCTCCTGCTTTGTATACATCATGTATCTTTTGTCCAAGTTGGAGGCTTGATTTAGTATATTGTCCTCCCGCTTTTCCTGCAACTTCCGCACCACCTTTTGCAGCTTGAAAAGCCATTTGAGCAGGTGCGCTACCTACTTTTGTTGAAATAAATGTGGAAACATCTGTTTGGTTTTATTTAAGGACAATATTTCTAGTTCATCCTTTGTTGTTAAGTATTTTTGATCGTCAAAAAGCAATTCAATATCTAACAAATACTTTTCTAAGAATAATCTGCATTCATCCAATTCAAGTATATAATTAATTGCATTTTCTTTTGATAACAAAGCTTTTATTATGGCTAAATCATACCAATTTTCATTCGAAAATGCTTTTCTTATTTCTACAAAAATATTTGATCTGGTAGAGATAAGCCTAAGCTCTATTGTGGTATAGCTAAAAACACAATAATAATCACCAAAATATTCTGATTCCTCTTCAATCAATAGGGTAAATCCTATTGATTGAAGAAAGTTAAAGAAATTATTTCTCATTTTTCATTTATTTAATTAACCAAAGACCATCTGGGCTAACTTTATACCCCATTTCAAATAAATAATTTAGTTCCTTTTGAAAAAAGCTTGCGGGTCTAACATTGTTTAGCTGAGTGGCTAATCTGATATTATCACCTCTTAAAACCATTCTGTCAAGAAATTTCGTATTTGCAGTCCATTGTTCAGCCGCTGTCATTTTATTCCAAACATTTGTAGGTATCTGAAATTTATTAGCACCTAAGCTTTCTGCAAGTTTTACATAGTCTGGATAATGACCAAGTACAGTAGTTCCTCCCTTTCCTGCAACTTCCGCCCCTCCTTTTGCAGCTTGCAAAGCCATTTGAGCGGGTGCGCTACCTACTTTTGTTGAAACTACCGAAAATTCAACTCCTGCAACTTGAAACGCTTCAGAGGCTGTAGCACCGCCTACTTTAGCAAAAGAACCGGTAGTTGCTGTAGTAGTCATAAAGCTACCAGCTAATTTTACTCCTATGTGTTTACCTATTTGCCCAACCCCAGCTGCACCCCAGCCATCGAGCGCTAAACCTCCGGCGTACATTAAAACATCACCTGCATTTTTAAATTCAGGAACTTTACCACCGGCAATATCGGTTATTAGATTACCTCCAGAAGTTATTGAACCACCTAAAACCGGATTTGCAACACTAACAGCACCGCCTAAAGCCCCACTACCAAAATAACCTAATGCCGACCATAAATTATCAACTTTTTTCCAGTTGCTAATTAAGTTTAATGTGCCACCAACTAAAGCTGCACCTGCATATATAAACCAAACAATCTCCCCACTCGGATCCGTATACTTAAACGGATTATTCCAACCGTACGCATACCTGTTAAAGCTCTGTGTAAAATCCGGTGCTTGCACATAAGGGTCAGGGCTTAAAAACCTTGCCAGCACAGGATCGTAAATACGCCCGTTCATGTTAATGAGACAAAATCCGCCGCTGGTATCGTCGCCAAATGGCGAGAGATGCTCATGCCCAGTGTAGCCTCTATCTGTAATATTTACTCCGCTGAGTAAAATGCGTCCACCCCAGGGTGTATAAGCATATTCGCTTACCATAGCGCCTGTGGAGTTGGTTATAGCCTGAATAGAACCTAAATTATCAGTATGAATATAATACAAGTTCGCGCCTGCACTTGTTTTTCGCTGCATGGCTGTTAGCCCTGTGGGCGTGTAAATATAGTCAATGTTTGTTATATTTTCATCTCCGTCTATTTCTTTTTCGTAAGAAAATAGTGAGTAAACACCCACCATTTCCCAATTAATTTCTATTTTTTACTATTGATAATCAACATGATAATTGACTATCACCACATCTGATACATTATCACGGCGAGCTGAGTAGTTACCTTTTTTTATTCTTTACAAACACACTTACAAAATAAATTAAACAAAAATATATAAAAAGCAGTATAAAAGAGATAATTATACTTGCGATTGGATTTTCATTATATTTAGGAAGTAAATTTAATTTGTATTCAATAAATTTCATTGTCTCAAATAAAAAAAACATAATAACACCATATAAGCCGCAATTAAGTATTTTTTTTTTGGAAATTAAAATACTCCATAAAATAAGACCTGTAAGAATTAGAAACATGAAAATTGTTAATATGATTCTTATGTTTCTATCAACTAAATCATTGTGACGTAGTAATGAAAAAGAAGTAAAAAAAATTATTTGAAACAAAATAACAATACCTCTTTCTTTAATTTCAGTATTAGTAACGTACATCTATATAAGTTGTTTTTTGGAGTTTAGTGTAGTTATAAATATATCTTATGTTTCTACCAGCATCTATGCAGCCTGCAGAGCCTTTGAAAAAACCACCATGTAAATAAAAACTGTTTCTTGTGTTGTTTGCATTGTATACTACTTCTAGTGGCACATTATAATCGCCCCAGTCTCCATTTCCAGCAATGATATTATAAGTTTGTCGCACTCTTGATTGACTCTTCCACTTCTTATTATCATAGCTATATTTCCCAGATGGTATTGGACCCTCATTTTCTATGTTTTGAGAAGTACCAACATTCATATGCTCACCTTTTCCCGATGTAGCATCAGTACGATAAACTATTCTATCATCTTTTGAGTCCCAAATATATAATTCTTTGCCATCAAAAACCAAAGAATATCTACTTGTCATTCCTTGTTGCAAATGATTTAATCCTGCGGTCATTATTCCAATTGCAGCACCTTCCCAAAAATTACCTCCAGTCAATTCGGCACCAACACCTCCGGCTAAACCCGAAAAAGCATAATTTCCTAATGTACTACTTGCGAATTTTCCACCATACATCATAAATGCTGACCCACCCAATGAGCCTAACGCTCCTGAAGCAAATCCTTGCATGAAATCACCACCAGTAAATTCAGAAATCATTCCATTAGCAAATCCATGAGTATAAGCCCTTGCAACTTCGCCCATAATCCCATTGCTGCCAACTGCTCCAAAAACTTGTCCTATTCCAGCAGTTGCAACGCCCGAAATAGCCCCTACACCTACAGATTTCCAAAAAGCACCCGAGTTCCAATTATTAAAACCTCCATCGCTAAAGGCAACACTAGCTGTATAGCCAGCTCCACCAATTACTGCACCCCATAATGCTGCATCAATAAAAATTCCTACCCCAGGTAATAATGCCGTAAATATAAACTCCCCACTTGGGTCGGTATATTTAAACGGATTATTCCATCCATACGCATACCTATTAAAGCTCTGTGTAAAGTCCGGTGCTTGTACATAAGGGTCAGGGCTTAGGAAGCGAGCCAACACAGGGTCGTAAATACGGCCATTCATATTTATCAGGCAGAAACCGCTGTTTGTGTCATCGCCAAATGGCGAGAGATGCTCATGGCCTGTGTAGCCTCTATCGAAAGCCCCCCAGCCCCCAGAAGGGGGAGCCGTGAGCGTTATCCTTCCGCCCCATGGTGTATAAGCATACTCAGCTTGCAACACACCAACGGAGTTGGTTATAGCCTGTATAGAACCTAAATTATCAGTATGAATATAATACAAGTTCGCTCCCGCACTTGTTTTCCGCTGTATGGCTGTTAGCCCTGTGGGCGTGTAAAGATAATCGGTTTCGGTTATATTTCCAAGCGCATCAATATCTTTTTCGTAAGAACCAAAATAATATCTTGTAAGTTTCACGGTATTACCATCAGTATAAACCGTTTTTATACGTTGCTCATCCAAACCGTAATAAATATCGTAAACCCTGTTTATTGTGTTTTCGTCAATGCCCTGCCGTATGCGGCTTACTTTATTAAATGGTGTGTAGTCGATAAACTGCTTTTGGCTGGTAACTCCGGCACCCATATTGTCGATACCACTCATAGCATGTGGGCGGGGAGTATCGTAACGATATGTACCTACATTCGATTTGGTGTTGATATTACCATTGGCATAATAGCTTATATCGTCTTTCAACACGCCATTCAGGTAGGTTTTTGTAAGCCGGTCCAGCTCATCGTAAATAAACTCTTCGTTGCGCCCGTTTTTCAAATCGTTGCGGGTTTGCAGATTACCTGTTTTGGCATAATAGCTGTACGTGTTGTTCTGAACGTTTGTATTGGAGTTTGGCAAATAGGTTCGGATACTTTCCACTTCACCACGTTCGGTATAGTCGCGTTTTGTAGTCAGTCCGTTACCCATTGTGAAATTTGTAAATTGTCCTTTGCTGTTTTGCTCATTACCTTCCCAAAGTATTTTAGTGCCGCTACTTATTCTGTATAAGTCACCGTATTCATTATAATTGTTGGTAGTTGTCAGTCCGCTCGGCGAAGTACTGGTTGATGGCCTCCACAGGGCATCGTAAGTATTATTAAATACTACAGTTTGCCCATCATATACATCGGTTATCGTATCAGTTAGATGTAAAGCATTGTATGTAAAGGTTTGTTTGTGGACTGTTTGCTCATTTTCTTTTAATTCAATGGTTGCAATCTGCCCCATACCATTGCCGGAAGGCACATAAGTGTTCTTGGTTACTGTTTTTTTCGTTGTGGCTTTTTCGGTAACGGTTTTGGTATCAATTCTTCCGTAGGCATCGTAAACCAGTTCGGTTTTATCGCCTTTGGCATTGGTTTGTGTGTGAAGCAAGCCACCGGCATAGTATGTATACGATATTGTTCCTGCATTGGGGTCTTTAAGCGTTTTCTGATTGCCATAATCATCGTACTCTATTTCGGTTTTGCTTCCGTTGGAAGTAATTGTCAACGGCTGCCCTGCAGCATTGTAGGTATAGCTTATGGTGCCACCGGCATCGGTACGCTCCACTACCAAACCGTGTTTATCCCGCACTTCCGTTTTCTTTTGGGTGGCGTCGGGAGGAGTAATGGTGGTGGTGGTCGGCGTATAACCATAATCGGTGGTAAGCACCTGCTTGCCATCGAAAACTTTTTCTTTGGTAACTCTACCCAGTATATCGTTGTATTCGTATTCGGTATAAAGCTCTATTTCGTTAGCATAATTTGGCACTGTAGCTTTCTCTAATTGTCCTTTGGCATTGTATGCTTTGTACGCAACTAACTTTTTACCTTTCCATCCGCTTTGCTCTGTAAGTATCTCTCTGCCGTATTTATCGAAATAGCTTGTAGTGGTATTGGTCGTCTTTGTACTTGTAGCAATTTTTTTGTACGTAGCACCATAGCTATTTGTCCATTCGGTTTTGTAGCTTATTTCCTCACCATTGGGTTGTTTTTCTTTAACTAACCGGCCGAACTCGTCATAGACATATTCCGTTTTAAAACCATTAACATCGGATTTATCTTTCACATTGCCCGTAGCATAATCGTAGGTAGTCCTTGCTGTCTGCCCAAGTGCGTTTTTCACCGAAGTACACAAACGGAATTGATCATCGTACACGTAAGTGGTAGACTGTGACTCTAATCCTTTGGGTGTTACTTTTTTCTCCTTTAAGCTTCCGGTAGTGTAATAAAAGTATTCGGTAATTACTTCGCCATCTGTTCCGGGATAGGTCGTCACCTTACCTGCCTGTCCTGCTGCATTGTATTGCTCGTATTTGGTCTCGCTTACAATGTTGGGAACACCTGTGCGCTGTTGCGTAACTTTTATATTTTCGGGCAGATAGGCTATGCCTTGTCCGTTGCGTTTAATATAAGTTGTTTCGGTAATTTTGGTGGCATCGCCCATTTTTTCCTCCTGCTTCGTCACATTCCAGTTAGCGTCAAACGCGGAGTTGGTCGTGCTTTGCGAAGTACCTTTCACATAATCGGTCGATGTGGAAGAACTTATATATGGAATAAACCGGTTTATGCCGGCCTTGCCTTTTTCTATTGGGTTTAAAATAGTATCACCATCAATTACTGCATTGGTTTGTGTTGATGTAGATACAGCTTTGTCGCTACCAAGCTCAAAAACTTCCTGTTTTTTCAGGTTTAAACCATAGTATTTTTTATTTATCTCGTAAGTAGTTACGGTTTTTATACCCATGCGGGGCGTTTTTGTAGTTATGGTTTCGAAACCCAGAAAACCTTTGCCTTTAATGTGTGCTTTTGGCACGCCATATTCGTAATTGGTAATCGTTCCGTTTTTATCTTCGTAACTTGTTACCACCGTAAAGGGTGCATGTATGTTTATAACCGCCTCGGGAGATGCCGTATTATTGGGATTTGCTACATTCGCATACGCAAATCTATCGCTTTGTCCCAAACCGTTGGTAATACTTTGTACCCGATAACGAGATGAAGCATCGGCTATTGTATAGGCCATATAGTAGTCGCCCGAACCAAAAACCAAATCCTGAACCCCATCGTTGTTAATGTCCATTATTTCAGCATTCATTTTTGATAGTCTGGTATAGGTTCTGTTTGTGCCATCGGCTATAAAATTGCCATTTACGTTTTTATAGAAATACCAGTTAGATTCTGTAAACTTGTTGTCTTTCTTAAAAGTTTCATCAGCCAACACAATATCAATCGCTCCGTCGCCATTATAATCGATAGGATAAGCACTACAACGCTCACCTTCATGTACATTACTCATCCGATGCAAATTAGTCAAATCTATTTTTGTAGGTTCAATATTGTAGCCGCCAATGTTTTTTAGAATAAACCAACCGTTTTTTGGATTTGTTTCATTGTTGCTCTGTATTAATAAATCTGATAGACCATCGTTGTTATAATCAAAAGGAGTTATACTGTTGAAAATTACTTTAAGGTTACCAATTGATGGTTTATAATAAAGATATTTGCTCCATTGAGTTGAAAGTGCTTTTGTGAATGAATTGTCAATATATGTTTCATTGGCATTTTTATCAGTGGTTAAATCCATATAGTCAATAATACCATCTGAATTAAAATGTCCCATAACTGTTTTTTCTTTGTAGTTAAAGATGTTTTCTATAACATGAAAATCAGTTGTTTTATAGAAATAATTTTTAGAGCCAAAAATAACGCCACCTTTGAGTTTTAAATCAAACCCAGTGTGAAAATTATAAAGATGTGGCATTATAATTAAATCCAAGTATTCATCTTGATTACAGTGTGTTAAAGTTGCTTCATATATGACCTCTATCATCGAACTTGAAGCAAAATTATATGGATAATCTTTAGAGACAAATAACTCATTTTCATAAATAAGGACTTTTATATTTGTTCGTTCAATCAGAATTATCTCATCCTTACCATCATTGTTAATATCGCCAATTACTAATTTGGGTTTAAAAAATGGAAATGATTTCGTATTGCTGTTAAAATTTGTCGACTTTATTGTTTTGTTTTTAAAAACAACTCTAATGTAACCTTGCTCATTTGTGGCTTCAGAACCATTCCAAACTTCTACTTTATCTCTAAAACCATCTCCATCAATATCACCCGAATAAAGCATAGAATTATCCACATTATTCAGATTGCTATCTGCCATTTTATCCAAAGTAACTAAGCTAACTTTACTATTTTCCGTACCCCAGTTAATTTTTGTTTCAGCACTCTTTTTATTGCCGGTAGTAAATGTTGCAACTGTATTTAATCGCAAATCGCGGTCGCTTTGTATATAATTAAAAGTGTAAGTCCTTACTTTCTTGTTATCGTTGTAAATTGTAATATTATCGAGTATTTTATTTTGTTTTGTCCAAAATCCATTAATACACGACCTTTTAGAAGGAACATTGTATTTCGATTTCACAAATAACGCGTTCTCATAATAGTTAAACTGAATTAAATTCTTGTAACTATTTGTTGTCCCAACATAAAGAATCTGGTAAATATATTGACCGTTATCTGTATATTTCAATTCCATTGTATTACCAAAAACATCGGTCATTCGATTGAGTTTCCAAGCCAAAGCAACGCCTTGTCCATTGCTAAATAGTGTATTTGAAGTTAATTTTGAATCGGCCGTGCTACCATATTCCATAGTTACACCCTCCTTGGTACGTACTACAAAACTTCCATTCTGAAAAATTACACGTGTGTAGTTTTCAAACTCAGTACCATACACAGCTCCTTCGGCAAAGTTTTCTTTATCTTTCGATAGTAATATCAATCGTTGACCATCAAGGGTTAAGCAGTCGGAATTGTCAAATGCAATTGTTTTTCCGTTTTCGCCATCGTAATACATGTTTTTCGGTGTTCGGCTAATGGCAGACAAACCGGAAATATCCCAGCCAAGGCCTAATAATCCTTGTCCACCCTGACTATTATAGACGATTGATAAATTTGGTTGCAATCCGTTTGTACCCGATGGGCATTCGATAGGTATTTGGTATGTTGCAGCTCCCGTGGGGCTTACTGTGGCATTGCTGGGCAAACTACCCACGGGTAAACTCGAATCTATTTCCTCTGTACCATAAATATTGCTGTCGGCATAAGGTATATTTGCTGATTCATCGAACTTAAGAGGTGTTGGCGAACTTATGGTATAGTCTGATAATAATGAAGTGACGCCCTGAGTTGAATAATGAATGTTTGTTCTTTGTATTGATACCAACGAAGATTCGCCTATGCCCTGATTAAATCCATTCGAAGCACAAATATCCCAATATCCAGCTCTTGAACCAAATGTACTTCTATGTCGATACGACATTATATCTACCAATTTATTCGATTTATCATATAACCTTATCTCTTCTCCATCATTCATCAAAACAATTCGATCCTGATAGATAATATTGGTTGAAGATAAGTTGTTTATCGAAGGAAATAATTTATTTAAGGTAAAACCCGAGTTTGGATACCGAAATGCCACAACAAAGACTGATCGGGCTTGAATTGTACTGTTATCAGGAAAAATAAAAAATGAAGTGTTATCTTTTATTGTCCAACCCGATATGTCAATACTCTGAATTGTAGGATTAAATAATTCAATAAATTCACCATTATGATGAATATTGGCGGTCATGGTTTCTTCTAAGGGCGAATCGTAAAATATCTCAGAAAACACTACCGGTTTAATCTGACTATAGGCAGTTAATGAACTTATAAGTATTATACAACAAAAAAAGTGATTGAAGTGCTTAACCATAATAAAACGGTTTAAAAGTGGTGGTTAGTAGTGTGTAACAAATTAAATGAGTATCAGATAGCTTATTCCTTAATAATTTTCCAAATATCCTGTTTATTATCTATCACTAATTTAATAAAGTATCCTCCCTGGGGTAATTGTGTCATGTCAACAGGGAACGACATGTACTCAAAAATGCCGGATATTAACACTTTGCCGCTTAAATCAGTTACAAAGTATCTGCCCTGATTTTCAAGTGCTTTTCCGGTTATTTCAATTTTCAAGACACCCTTTGTTGGGTTCGGGTAAATTGTTAGCTTTCGTTCACCCAACAACGATTCCTGTATGGGTATGGTGTCGGTATCGTTTTTTCCGGGTTTATTTTTTACAAATGAAGGACCTAATACAACTGTTTTGTACTTCAAAACACAATTTCCGGAATCGTCATAATTGAAAGTAACTGACTGACTGAACAGATTAGCCGAACTGACAACGAGTATAAATAACAGTAAAAAAAAAGTTTTTTTAGGCATAAGGCGTATGTTTTTTTGAGAATTAAAAGATTAAAACTTAAGCTTTCAGTACAGCAATTTCAGATAGTGTTTTGTTATAATCGGCAGGGTAAGCTTTCTTCTGAAGTTTAGATAAAGCTATCAGGTGCTTAATTCTTTCCTGATTATTGAGCGGTTTTTCCTTTCGTTGTTCAATATGTTTATTTACATAAGGCCATATTTCATCATTGTTTCTCACGTGTGCCTTATTACAAATGGCTTTTAAAATAGCAATTCCATTGTTAATGTTGTTAGCCGTAAAACTGGATGCATATTTTTCAATCAAAGTATATGCAATACCTCCTAAACCATCGAAGTGTCGGATGCCAATGAGTAGGCTGGCACGAGCAACTGCTCGTTTCCCGTTTTTAATGTCTATTTGCGATTTTGTGATATAATAATTCCCAATCTGCGTTGGTGCTAATGTGCTCAAATAAGGTTTTAATTTTTCAAGTAAATTATTACTCTCTGAAATACTGGTACTTTCCTTACTATAATTAATAAGTGTAGATGCCAGCGAAAGTGCATTTGCTAAACTGTCGTTATGTGAGTATAAATAACGATTAAGCGCAATTAGTCTTTCTGTATAACCGTTTTTTAGGTAAAATTTACGCATTTTACCTATTGTGTCGGTGTCATTTATATTTTCACTAAGTATATTTAATCCATATTTATCAACTTGAGTAGGACTTTTTGTCGAAATATTATCTGAAAGTGCTTGTTTCCATCTTCTCTTACGGGTATGCTTAACAGCAGCTTCGCGCTGTAACTTTTCTTGATCGGTAAAAAGTTCTCTTCGTTTTTTGTTTTTTAATTTATTAATATCTGCATCAATACTTATCGGATAAGTTTCTTTTCTACGAGCTCTTGTTTGTGTCCATTTTCCTTCTACTGACGCAGTTGTGGTTGTAATTTTGTCATTTAAATTATCCGGAAATTCTATCGTTGCGTATCCTTTGTCACTCAATTTTTCGTTTCTGCTTGCAACCAGGACGGGGATGTCTCTTAAATCGAGCATAAAACCTTTGATATTTTTTATTGCAATTGCCGACAGTAAAAGTTCAGCTGAGTAAACCAGCAAATTGTCAACTCCATGGTTTTCAACAAAAAGCTTCTCTGCTTTTCTGTTTCCGGTACACAACATCTTTAGACTTGTTGCCAATCTGTGCATGAAATAAGGATTTTTTTCATGCATGTTTAATCCTACCCGATACAGTTCGGCTATCTCAAGCAGTTTTTGCTGTGCTCCTAAAACTTTAGCATAGCCATCGTAATAAACAATACGTTGAGGGAATTTCTCGATTAGTTGCAGATAAATACCTTCGGCAGCTTTATAATCTTTTTTGTAAAAATAATCTTTAGCTTGTTTGTAAAGTGCGTCAGCATCTGTTGCAGATATTGGCTTGGTTGATAAGCCTGCTTGGTTGTTTGATGAAAACGATTTTAGCGGGGTAAGAGAAACTAAAAGTGAACCGGCTCCTAAAAATGATGCTCTAAGGAAACCTCTCCTATCAAAAGTTTTATCCATAGTGTTAATTAGTAATGTGTTAAAAAGGGAATTTTGGCCGGACTATCACCAGGCATTTCACCACTCACGTTAGCGTTTTAATTAAACTACAAATTTCCCGCTGCAAAAATAATATTATTTTTAAATCTATTCGAAATCGAAGAGTTGAAATATGTCAATTTATTTTGTTTTATTTAGCAATAGTATATACGGTTACTTTCTAATAAATAAAGTGGTTTGACTTAAAGAAATTTAAAAAGTTATCATGTCGTTTTTACACAATGTTAATCTCATCATCAAAAACTTTGCAGAGCAAATAAAATCTGTTATCTTTGCTGATAGAATTTCTGAACGTAAAATTCTGCTTACCAATCAGTAAAAACTGACCTCTGTTATTAATAATGAAATTGTCAATTCTAAGTAAAGTATTCATTGCATTGTGTTTTGTTGCCGTGTCGGGTTATGTGGGCTTTATGCTTTGGCAATCGTCCGATGTCGACAGAAATACAATTTGTATAGGATTGGATGTCAGGTTGTTGGATGCAAGTAGTGCCCGCCTTATTTCGGAACACGAAATAGCTAAAATATTAGACAGCAAAGGTTTGAATCCGGTTGGGACAAAATACAAAAATATTTCAACTGAGGAAATTGAACGCGAATTGCTCCGCAATGAATTGATACGTACTACGGAATGTTATAAAACCATGTCGGGCAAAGTGGTGGTGGAAGTTACGCAGCGCACACCTAAGTTTCTGATTGCCGGCAACCAGAGTTATTATGTGGATTCGGACCGAAAACTGATGCCTGTTTCGCTAAGTTACGCAGCTTATGTTCCGGTGGTTACGGGCAGGGTTTTGCGCCGAATGGCAACACGCGAGATTTTCGATTTTGTAACTTATCTCGAAAAAGATACATTCTGGAATGCGCAAATTGAGCAAATTCACGTACGCGACGACCTGAAAGTGGAATTAATTCCCCGCGTAGGCGATGCGGTGGTTTTATTGGGAACTTTTGACAATTTTGAAAAAAAACTGCGTAACCTGCGCGAATTATACACACAGGGATTCAATGTGGTTGGTTGGAACCGATACGATAAAATTGATTTACAATACGATGGACAGATAGTTTGTACTATTACCGGAACGAAACCAATTATTGTGGTGAAACCCGATACAACTCATGTTGCTGATTCGTTGAAAGTAAAAGAAATAATAGCTGCGGTTAGTACTGAAAAAATTGAAACTAAAAAAGAAAATAGTTTAACAAAAAAGGAAGGCAGTTCAACTAAAAAAGAAAGTAGTTCAACTAAAAAAGAAAGTATTGCGCCTAAAAAAGAAGGTGCCGTATTAAAAAGGGAGAGCACAACTCCAAAAAAGAAAGCATAGCACTTAAAAACGTATGGTAACGAATAAATTTGTAGCAATTGATTTGGGAAGTACCCGGATTTCGGCCATGGCAGGCGAAATTCAGGAAGATGGCTTTTTGAAAATTTCCGGTTTGGAGTCGAAACCGGCAGATGATATTCGGTATGGACTGGTAGAACAAAGCTCCGGTGCCGCTTTTAAGTTGAACGAAATGATACGATTGCTCGAAAACAGTGCCCGTATACAGGAAATTGATTACATATCGGTAAGTGTTGGCGCCAAAAGCATGCGTAATGTGCCGGTTTCGGTAAGTCATTTTGTAGGTGCTTCCAAAACTGTTTCCGACAATTTGATTGATGAAATGATACTTGAAGCTGAGGGTAAAGTAAAGGGCGACAATGTGGCTGTTTACGATGTCATTCCGCTTTGGTACGAATTGGATGGAAAACGCATGGATGACCCTGTGGGAAAACAGGGAGCACAACTCGTAGGTCGATATAATGTCGTTTACGGCAACACACTTATAGCAGAAAAACTCGAAGGTTGTATAGAACGTACCGGAAAAGTGATAGAATACAGGTGTTTAGCTGTTGATGCATTGGCAACTGCCGTACTTGATGAACACGAACGCGATAATGGTTGTGCGCTTATCAATCTCGGAGGATTAACAACAACAGTTTCGATTTTTGAACATGGTGCCCTTCAACAAATGGTTGTAGTTCCTCTGGGAGGAAAAACCATTACAAAAGATATTCAGGAATTCGGGATTAACGAAAAAAATGCCGAACGACTAAAGTGCGCCGTAGGTAAGGCGCTCGAAAGTTTGGTGCAGGACGAAATTTACGTGTCGGTGGCTGCAGCCGAACCTGAAATGCCTGCTGTAAAAATCTCATCAAAAATGTTAGCTATGGCCATAGAAGCAAGGCTTGACGAAATTTTCAGCCCTGTTTTTGACGTAATCGATGCCTATACCGGCAATTTACAACACGGAATAATACTTACGGGAGGAGGTTCATTGTTAAATGGAATTTCGGAATATATAAATGAACGAACGGGGTACAAGGTACGTTTCGGGCACTATACCGACTGGTTAGCTGATAAAACCAATCCTGATTTTATAAATCCGGTATATGCTCAATTAGTGGGCACCTTATTGCTTAATCACGAATATCGCGAACATCATCCATTGGTAGAAAAGGAAAAAATTAAGGGGAAAGAAAAGCCAATAAAATTACCTCGTGGAGGTGCTATAACAAATATGATGAAGAAGTTTTTTGATGATGACAATGAGCTGGTTTAAAAAGCATTACTTATTATAAAAATTTAAAATCGAAATAAAATATGGGATATTTAGATGATGGATTACCATTGGATTTACCTGTAATTGACTCCTCCATTATTAAGGTAATAGGTGTGGGTGGTGGCGGCGGAAATGCTGTAAACCACATGTATCGTCAGGGCATTACCGACGTATCGTTTGTTGTTTGTAACACGGATAATCAGGCTTTGATTAAATCGCCGGTACCCAACAAAATTCAGTTAGGACAGGATACTACTGCCGGGCTCGGAGCTGGCGGCGACCCTAAAGTAGCGCGTAAGGCTGCCGAAGAGTCCATCGAAAAAATACAAAATCTGCTTCAGGATAATACTAAAATGGTATTTATCACTGCCGGAATGGGTGGTGGAACCGGAACCGGAGCATCGCCTGTGGTGGCTAAAGCAGCCCACGACCTCGGCGTTCTTACGGTTGGAATTGTAACTATTCCGTTTGCATTCGAAGGTAAACAGAAAAAAATTCAGGCACTCGAAGGTGTTGCCGAACTCAGCGAGCATGTGGACGCTATTTTGGTTATCAACAATGAGAAACTGAAAGAAATATATCCTGATTTGGAGCTGGCAAATGCATTTGCGAAAGCCGATGATGTGTTGACCAATGCCGCGCGTGGAATTGCCGAAATTATTACTGTTCCGGGTTATATAAACACCGACTTTGCCGATGTGTACAGCATAATGAAAGATGGTAAAGTGGCCATTATGAACACTGGTTATGCTTCGGGTGAAAACCGCATTAGCAAAGCAATTGAAGATGCATTAAATTCACCTCTACTCAATACGAACGATGTAAGTGGCGCAAGCAAGGTGCTGTTGAGTTTATACTGCTCTACAACTAACCAGATTAAAATGGAAGAAGTGCAACAAATTCACGACTTTATGAATAAAGTGGGTGAAAATGTGCAGGTTATCTGGGGTGCTACTTTCGACGATTCGTTGGGCGATAATGTAAAAATTACAATTATTGCCACCGGTTATGGTGTGGGTGATATTCCCGGAATGCCTATAAATGCAGTAAAAAATTTGAAAAAACAATCTCCTTCTCAAAACGAGAATGGTAATTTTATTCAGACGGCTGTTAATGTGTTCCAAAGCTTCGGAATTGAAAAAACGGAGAAAGAAGAAACTGTTGATCCGATTCAAAAGGCTATAGACGAGTATTATGGCCCCGATAAGTCTGTTCAGGAAGTAGAATTGAAATTCGACGAAGATGAAGATGTTGTAAAAGTGGAAGCACCGCTCGAAGAACCTGTGAAAGTTCCCGAACCGGTTAAAAATACCGAACCTGAAATTCAGATTTTCACATTAGATGACCTCGAAAACGATTCGAAACGCCAGAATGTTGAAAACATACCCGCATGGAAACGTAAATTTATGAAAAAGAAATAAGTATGAATGAATTATTTGATAAAATAAGTGCAGACATAAAGACTGCTATGTTAGCCCGCGAAAAAGTGGCTTTGGATGCATTGCGTGGTATTAAAAAAGAGTTCCTGGAAGCCAAAACTGCCAAAGGTAGCGATGGTAATCTGGCAGATGAAGTGGCGGTAAAGATTTTGCAAAAAATGGTAAAACAACGCAAAGAATCGGCACAGATATTTACGGAGCAAAATCGTCCTGAATTAGCTGAAAATGAATTGGCAGAAGCTGCTGTTATTGAAAAATACTTACCGGCTCAAATGACTGACGACGAACTGACTGCTGCTGTAAAAGCTGTAATAGCTCAGGTGGGCGCTGCCGGACCACAGGATATGGGAAAAGTAATGGGCGTGGCTTCTAAACAATTGGCCGGAAAAACCGAAGGTAGATTGATTTCAGAAAAGGTAAAAGCATTACTGGCAGCATTATAAAATTTCACATACTAAAAATGGTGGCACTGAAAATTTCAATGCCACCATTTTTTATAAATGTATTTTGGATTACTTTACATTAAATGCTACTCTCAGTTCGTCAATTTCCTTGTCGCCCATAGGTTTCAGTGGTCCGATTGATGAAGCCATAACCAACGAGTTCGCCGAAAACTCAGCTACTTCTAAGTAATCAAACGTATTGATCAATTTGTTTCCGGTTACAATAACGCAGTCGTTTTCGACAATTACCACACGGTTTTTAGCAAACATTTCAGCAATCACCTCTGTATCGTTGTATAAACTCTCGAACGGAATAGAAGGCACATCCTGCAGGAAAATCCAGCTTTCGGGGATCGTACGCACATCAAATTTCTGATGACTTACAGCATGCGCCATTAAGTTGGTTGGCTGCGTGGTTATAATCGAATTGATATGGGGATAAAGCTGGTAAATGCGGTGATGCAGGGCTACCGAGCGACTTGGCTCTTTGCCTGCTTCGGCCATTCCGTTTTTAACCTGTACAATATTTTTAGGCAAAATATCCCAACGAGCCACATCACGAGGAGTAATCAGGAAGTCATTGTCTTTCCAACGTACCGAAACAGTTCCGTAAGTCGAAATCATCAATCCCTGGTCGCAGGCACGGCGAATAATATTTACCATTTCGGTGCGAATTTCGCGCTCATCCGATGGATAATCCACATCCATAAATGGTGTTATATTTTTTGGGAAATGATTTACGTATTTCGAAATCTGCTCGTCGGTCAGTGTGTTAATTTTTCCGATACGTCCGGCATTTACAATGGTACGACAACAGAATTCGAGCGTTTCGAAGCGTTGATAAGCGTCCATCATGTCTGTTCCACCAAGTACCACACCGTGATTTTCCATAATCACCGCTTTGTACTTTTTGTTTTCGAATTCTTTGGCAATTTTTTTACCCAATTCTTCACTTCCCGGGCAACCGTAGGGTGCAAAACCAATTTCGCCACAAATTTTACGAGCCTGCGGTACAATGCTGGTATCGGGCACTATGCGTGCAATACTAAAAGCAACCAGACCAGGAGGATGTGCGTGTATAACTGCTGTTAATTCAGGGCGAGCATCGAAAATTGCTTTGTGAAACGGAAACTCCGACGATGGTTTGTGTTGTCCAACAACGGTTCCATCTTTTTTTACACAAACAATATCCTTTACGGTCAGTGAACCCTTATCAACCGCCGAAGGCGTAATCCAAATATCACCGTTTCCATCTTTTATGGAAATGTTTCCGCCCGAAGTTGTTGTCATACCACTCCGGTAAATACGTCCGATAATCACATTAATCTGCTCTTTCGGATGCATTAGTTTTACATCAAGTTGTTTCATAATTCTATAAGATAAACCTGCCCCTAACCCCTAAAGGGGAATAAGAGTGGTTAGTATTGTTATTAAAACTCCAATCCCAATATGGAGAATACCAAATCTTTTACACATAATAATATGAAGACGGACTTGAGTAATTCCCCTTTAGGGGTTAGGGGTTCTTTGTCATATTTTTTAGCAAGAAAGCTTCGGCTTCCACGCTCCACAAACCGAGATTTTTATCACAAATTTCAGCCAATGTTTTGAAAACAGGATTTGCTTCGCCTAATTTTGCAAAGTCTGAAATTGGTGTTAATGGCATATCAATATGGGTATAAATCAACTTTTTACCACCCGGAATTTCAGGTAAATGTTTTGTCGCTTCGATAACAGCGTCCAAACCACCAATATGTGTAACCAATCCAGCAGGGTCAAGACCTTTGCTCATCATATCCAGCGCTTCGTTCATATCGTCGGTATTACCACCGCTTGTGCCAACAACGTGTGTATAAGCGTAATGCACATTGTAAAAATTAAATGTCGCACTGAAGTTCGGATCGCTCGGACCTGCAAAAAAGTTCAAACAACCATCGAAAGCCAAAATAGCATCACCTTGCTCCACAACCGGTTTTACAGGTGCAAATACAAACACATCGTCGTAGCCATAACCTCCGGTAATGGCTTTCAACTCTTCCACCGGATTTTCCATTTTGCCGGTATTGATATATTTTAAATCGATACCGCGAGAAGCAGCAAAGTCAACCGGAAGAATGGTTGCAGCACGGTCGAGACGGGTTTGATCCACGTCGGTTACAACCAGCACGGATGGTTTGCGGTCTTCGCGACGAAGCACATAATTGATAGCTGCCAGTCCCATAGGGCCAACACCTGCCAGAATAGCCATTTTACCACCATCTACAATATCCATTTTATGCTCGTAGCTTCCCGGTGTAGTGTGATAATTGGCATGCATAGCACCAATCACGCACGAAAGCGGTTCGGCCAATGACGCAGGATAATAACCTTCGCCCTGATAAGCGAGCAGACAGCTTTTTTCCATTACTTCTTTTGGAATAACTACATAAGTAGCATCGCCACCAATGTAACGATAGCTATAGCCCGGAGCACTCAGTACGCCCACAGGACCGTCTTCGTAATACAATGCAGGCTGAATGGAGAATTTATCTCCGGTCTTAAACTGATTGGCCCATTTAGCACCTACTTCTACAATTTCGCCGGCAAACTCATGACCAATGATAATCGGATTTTCGGCGATATCGTTCGGAATACGTTTGTGGTCGGTAGCCTGCGTAGCAGCTTTGTACGACGACATACACAAAGAATCGGAAACTACTTTTGCAAGTATTTCGTCTTCTTTAATCTGTGGCAATTCGAACTCTTCCATGCGAAGATCTTTTTTGCCATATAAACGGATTGCTTTTGTTTGCATTTTTTTTAAGATTCAAGAACCAAGAACCAAGAATCAAGACGGATTTGTCCGATTTTAGAATTTAGCTCGTTATTATTAGTAAGTTGTTTTTTATAAAATGAAGTTATCTTTATTATGAAATTTAGATTTTTGACTCTATTTCAATGTTTCCTTGAAACCAATTATCATTTTTTGAAGTTCAGTCAACTTCCCTTCTAAGTATTTATATTTTTCAGTATCAATATAAGAGAGATTAAGCGATACGATTAATTCTGTTTCCAATTCAAATGTTGAACCAAGTGAGATTTCAAGAAAGCGAGCAAAATCCTTATTACTTGACTTTGCAGAGCCTTCAGATATATTTGTTGGTACTGAAACTGCAGCCCGTTGTAACTGTGAAATTAAACCAAAACGTTCTTGACTCGGAAAAGTATTTGTAACTCGATATATTTCAGTTACAAAATCAACAGACTTTACCCAAATCGCTAATTTTTTGAAATTATGCATATCTAATATCTTGGTTCTTGGCTCTTGGTTCTTGGTTCTAAGAAAGCATCACCTGCCCACCGGTAATTGGCAATGCCTGTCCGGTTTCGCCGCATTGTTCCATCAGGTAAAGGGCACCTTTGGTAACATCCTCGGGTGAACATCCTTTATACATAGGGACTTGTGCCAAATAAAACGCTTTTACGTCGTCGATTGTTTTGGCACCGGGCACTTTTCCTGCATTTAAGTACTGAACAAACAGACCGTTAACCGGATCGCTCCAGAGTGGTCCTTCGTAGAAATTACCCGGACAAATAGAGTTCACTTTGATGCGAAAGGGAGCCAGTTCCAATGCGAATGATTGTGTGAGACCAATACCACCAAATTTACCGCCAGCGTACGCAAAGTTTGCCTTACTTCCACGCAGTCCCGATTTGGAATTTACCTGAATAATATCGGCATAATAATCGGCGGCGTATTTTGTTTGCAACTTCTGAATTTTGCTAACTACTTTGGTACAATAGAAATAGGCGTTGTAATTGATTTTGGTTACGAATTCAAAATCCTCGGGCGTCATATCTTCCAATCCACCTGCACGAAGCACACCGGCATTGCTCACAAAGCAGTCGATAGCTCCAAAGTTGCAAACGGTTTCGTGAACTAAGTTTTCGATACTTGGAATTTCGCTTACATTGGTTTTTACAAAAATGGCGCGGTTGCTTTTAGCCATTCCGTTGAAACGTTCCACAGTGGCGCGTCCAACTGTTTCGTTCATGTCGGCCACCACAATATTGGCGCCTTCCTGCAACAGGCAGCGGGCAATTCCTTCGCCAAAGCCCTGAGCAGCTCCGGTTACAATAATGGTTTTGTTTTCGGCACGACCTTTCGAAGCTCCTGCTGCCACACTTCTGCGGTAGTTTTCCACTTCCCAGTTGTCGATAAAGTCTATCTGAGCCTGTGTCATTGGATGCGGGCCACCAAACGATTCTGCATAGTATGCAATTTTCATGGCATCTTCGAATACATCTAAAATAATATCGCACTGAGCAGCATTATCGCCCACAGCCACCAAACCGATTCCTTTGATAAGAATAACCTTTGGCTGATAGCCGAATTTTTCAGTAAACGCCGGAATCTGTTTTGCAGCATCAGCTATTACAGCTTCGGGTTCTTCGTCGTTGAGGAAGATATAATTCGATTTGCAATAAACAATGGCATCCGGAGTAAACGGTTTAGCAATTTTGGTTTGTGCTTCTTCGGTGTCATAGAAATGTTTCACCAACGCATTTTTGCGTACTTTCAGTGTTTTGAGACCATCTTTCGAAAGCATCATACGGATAGCCGGTAGACACCCCACCCCAGCCCTCCCCACAGGGGAGGGAGCAGTCAAATCTTCAAGGTTTTCGGAAACATTGAGATTTGCAATATTTCCCCCCTTTGGGGGGATTAAGGGGGGTGTTAATGTATCAAGCACTTTGCTGTAAAGTTCTTTTATTTCTTCAATGTTATTGGCAGCCACAAAAATACCGTGGTTTTGTAGCCAGATAATTTGCGGTTCTTCGTTGTTTGCTGCCCTGTAAGCCACAATCGCATCAGCTACTTTTTTGAACAGTACATAACCCGGATCGGTATATTCGATATAAAGGGCTTTTTCACCGAATAGTTTTTTCAGGTCGGCTTCGGCATTGTTGGCACACATCAATCCATTCACTAAGGTCGGGTGCATGTGAACCACATAAGCGTAGTCAATCACATCATGCATTGATGTTTCCACCGACGGACGTTTGCCTTTGGTAATGGTAGCATCGGCCAAATCGTTTTTCACCTGTTCTTCGCGCTCAGCAGCGTTGGTGCTGTACACTTTGTCGGACATGATGTTAAGTTTGGCACGGTCGAGCACCGCAAAACCATCTTCGGTAATGGTTGCCAACGACGAACCACTGGCTTTTACCCAAAGTTTCTCCGCATTTTTGTACGATGTATTTCCACCTCCTGCAATTACAAAACGGCTATCGCGACCGTAGAATTGCGATATTTCGATAAGTTGTTGTATTTCTTTCATTTTGTTTGAACCACATAGGCACATAGCTCACAAAAAACTTGAGACCTATTTAATTATGAATTGTGAATTATGCATTATTAATTATTTCGTCTCCCAATTTTATAAACTCTTCCCGTTTACTTCTATCGGCTTGTCCGTTAGCATCCACATAGCCACGCAGACCTTGTGCCACCAAATGTTGATGAGCAGCTACCACACAGGCTCCTTCGTAGTTGATTTGCATCAGTTTATCAGTAAGCGGTGTGCTGTTGCGGGCAAAAAGTTCAATCGGTTCCATGGCCGGCGTATTGTGTTCGCTGCCAAAAGTTACCACAAAACCCTGTTCGTGCAGATAAGAGGCATATTTTTCGAGTAATTCCACACCGTTGCGGGTAGTGATAAATTCCACCGAGTGGAAACCGCGCTCAGTCAATTGTTTTGCCACACGTTCCAAATCACCTTCGAAATCGGTGTATCCACCTTTGGCGTCGTCGGCTAAAAATGGATAAGTTGGTATTCCACCACCGGCAACAATAATTTCGCAAACGGTTTGCATGGGTAAAAATGCTTTTGGATCTTCAGGCACAAAGGCTCCTCCACCCGCTTTCAGCATATTGCCACGAATTTCGTTTTCAACTCCCGCAAAATCCGACACTTCCGATTTTAATTCTTTTCCTCCGAATAGTTTGTGAAACAAAATGCGTATATCTAACGGATTGTTGTTGCAATACTCGTACACTTTCACGCGCAATGCTTTCGCCAAATGGCGCTCACGGATTAAACCGGTAGTGAGTTCGGATTTTATCCATTCAAAGTCAAGTGTGAATCCGGCATTTACCGCGTCGAGTATTTCATTTACCTTGCCAGACATGGCTTCTACCTGTGCGTTCGATTCCTTTACTACACCAGCCAATTGCGAAGTGTAAGGTTCGTCGAGTTTGAAAGGATACGAAAGTCCTTTGCCACTCAAATAAGTACGACCAGGATTACCCGGATCGTTTACACGCAGACCAGCTTTTTGATCTGATTCGTTCAAACTGATAAATTCGATATTGAACAAAGGATACAAACCACGCGATTTGCAACCTTCAGCCCATGCCTGATAACCGGCGGTGCTGTAAAAATCATTAATTCCTACAACTTTAATTCCTTCCGCAACTGCCATGTCCAATGCTTCATCGATATTTTTAAAAGCACTAAACGAATTTGGCGTGTGAAGGTGAGCGTTTACTTTTGTGATTGTCATTGTATGTGTTTTTTTTCTTTTTTTATATATTCGTCCATCCTTACTTTCATCGTATTTTTCATTTCCGGGATATAATTTTTCATCATTTCTCCCATCATATCATTCATCATTTGAGGCATTACACTTAAAGATTTCTGTCCTGTAGGTGATTTGTAAAAAGTAAGAAAGTCATTAATTTCATTTTCTGTAAAATACTTTTCGTAATATGTTGTCATCAAAACATTCATTTTAGGAGCCAACTCTTTGGCAGTTTCCATTGCAATTTTCATCATTTCCGCCGACCTTGCTTTAGCAGTTGAATCTTTCAACTCCGAAAAAAGTTGATTTGTCATTGTCAGAATCATTGCATCAATCATTTTATTCATCATCGAATCATTTTTCATTACATGAATAAGTTCGTTAATAGCTGCTTGTTTGCTCTGTGAAAAGCTAAATGTAAATGCTGTAAAACAAAAGATTACTATTAATGTTGTTTTTTTCATGATAATAGTTTATTAGTTTTGTATAATTATTTAAATTTCTTTTTTTTCTTTAGTTGGTGCTAAAAAGTTCTCACCGGTTACTACGTTTTTGCCAGTTTTCGATTCTAATTCCCTGCGGGCATTTTTGGCAACTGCACCACCCATTTTGCCGGCTTTTGCATTTTCACGTAATCCCTTAGCTTCTTCTGTTTCGGCAATCTGACGAGTTGATAATTCAGCTAAAGCCGTAAAAATCAATTCAGCTTCGCTCATGTGGTCGCGCAAGTTCTGACTCTTCAATCCTTTTAACGCTTTATGTTGCTTTACTGTCAAATCCGTCCATTCTTGATGTATGATATTGGTCAAAAATGCAAATTCATCCTGTTTCTTAATCCCGGCTTCTTTCCAATAATCAGTCAACTTGTTTCGGGTTTCCTGACCCGTCATTCGTTGCTGAATCCACTTTTCGCTTCGTCCCAACCGTTTCCAATTCTCACGTGCACGTTCTAAACTTTGTGCCGGATCTTGCAATTCCTGCATCCGTTCGTAACCCACTTTAGCTAACCACTGTTTGAATGGCTCTGCTTTGGGTGAAGGAATGGATTGAATGATACGAAGTAAAGATTCTGTATCTGCAACATCTGTTTCGCGCATTTTTCCATCTTCAGCCTGCATTTTCAACTGTCCCAATTTATGGGACAGTTCACTTCCCTCTTGTTGAAGTTTTGTTTTCAGTGCATTCCAATACTTACGTGGCCTTGGACTTTCAGTTAAAACTTCTACAATATCAATAACTGAAAAATACCATTTCTCTTCCGTTTCATCCCAGTGTGTGCGAATCTTTTTTGATTCAAATAATTTAATGCTTGCGTTGGTTTCCATAACAGATTAGATTAATCAAATTCAGATAAATTTTACAACTAAGGCACCAATTCACTCCGTGTTTCTTCGTGTACTCAGCGCCTTAGTGGTTTTCTTTCTTATTCCCCTTTAGGGGTTTGGGGCAGCTCTTATACTCCCAATTTCGATCTTCTCACAAACTCAGCATCAGTAAAGTTCTGACCTGCGATATACCCTTTCAGCGGTTGGATACGTTCGTTAATCATATCGAGGAACCACGATGGTTGTGCAAAGAATGAGCTTTCTAATTCGTAAGCTGGTGTAATCCAGTTGCGTGAGCCAAGTACACAAACAGGTGCATCTAAGTGGTCGAAGCAAAGCTGTGAGATACTTGCAGCAAAGTCGTTGAGGAACGAACCGCGGGTAGTAGCATCGCCGGCAACAATGATTTTACCTGTTTTTTTCACCGATTCAATTACTTTTTCGTAGTTGAATGGCACTAACGAGCGGGCATCGATCACTTCGGCTGTCATTCCGTATTTTTCTTCCAACTCTTTAGCAGCAGCCAAAGCAGGATAAAGTGTGTGACCAATAGTCAGGAACGTAACGTCGTTACCCACTTTTTTTACATCCGGCTCGCCGAAAGGAATTTCGTAGTAACCTTCGGGCACACCACCTTCGTGGAATTGCTCGCCGATTTCGTAAATACGCTGACTTTCGAAGAAAATCACAGGGTCAGTTCCCTGAAGTGCTGCATTCATCAAACCTTTGGCATCGTAAGGAGTTACAGGGAAACAAACTTTGATTCCCGGAATGTGAGCTACCAACGAAGTCCAGTCCTGCGAGTGCTGTGCACCATATTTTGAACCAACTGATACACGAAGTGTGATAGGCATTTTCAATACATTACCACTCATGGCCTGCCATTTAGGCATCTGGTTGAACACCTCATCACCACAACGACCAAGGAAGTCGCAATACATAATTTCAGGAACCACACGTCCGCCACACATAGCGTAACCAATAGCAGTACCTACAATAGAAGCCTCGGCAATTGGTGAGTTGAACAAACGGTGATAAGGCAAAGCCTCAGTCATACCGCCATACACGGCAAACGCACCACCCCAGTCGCGGTTTTCTTCACCATAAGCAATGAGCGAAGCATCTTTGTAGAAACGATCCATCATGGCTTCGAAAATACCGTCGCGCAACTGATATTGTTTCATTTTGCTGAAAGGTTTTCCATCTTTATCGAATGCAAAACGCTCTTTTGCAGCAATTTTCTTTACACGTGAGTTTTCTTCCAATGGCATCAATACATCCGGTTTAGCAGTATTAAATGCATCTACCGAACCGTTTGAGAACATCATATCGGCAATTTTCTCCGGATTTTGCATCAATGGAGAGATAACAGGGTCGATTGATTTGAGGAACATGTCGTAAATCAATGCTTTGATATCGGCCTGCACTGCATCCAAATCAGCCTGAGAAGCTACTTTGGCATCGATCAACTGCTCGCCGTACGAGGCGATACAATCCTGTTTTTCCCATGCTTCCACTTCCTCTTTCGAACGATACGACGATGCATCCGAAGGTGAGTGTCCGCTGTAGCGGTATGTCAATACGTCCAGCAATACCGGACCGCGTTTTTCATCAATAATTTTACGTTTGCGTTTGTAAGCATCAATCACAGCCAGCGGATTGTAACCATCTACGCGCTCAGCATGCATTTGTTCGGCATTTACACCGGCACCAATACGGGCAGCAATACCGTAACCCATGGTTTCGCCACAGGTTTGTCCACCCATACCATACTGGTTGTTCATAATATTGATAATCACAGGTAAACCACCTTTCATATCGCCTTCCCAAAGCTGGTTGAACTGATCCATAGCCGAGAACATCAAACCTTCCCAAACAGGACCACAAGCCATAGAAGCATCACCAATATTGGCAACCACCATACCCGGTTTGCGGTTTACTTTTTTGTAAAGAGCAGCACCCACAGCAATATCGCCCGAGCCACCTACCAATGCATTGTTAGGATAAACACCGAATGGAGTAAAGAAAGCGTGCATCGAACCACCCAAACCACGGTTGAAACCTGTTTCGCGTGCAAAAATTTCGGCCAATGTTCCGTAAACCAAAAAGCGGCGAGCCAGTTCTTTGGTGGTTCCTGTGAAATCTTTTTTAACCACTGCCAATACAGCACCATCAAAGAATGATTCCATAATATCGGTCAACTCTTTGTCGGTCAGTTTGTGAATAGCCGACATACCTTTGGCAAGAATTTCGCCGTGCGAACGGTGACTACCAAAAATAAAGTCTTCAACAGTCAGCGTCCATGCCATACCTACCGCAGCCGATTCCTGTCCGATAGATAAGTGAGCAGGACCAGGGTGATTGTAAGGAGTTCCGTTGTATTCACCTTTGGTTTTAATCAGGTTCAACATGGTTTCGAACTCGCGAATCAGCGCCATATCGTGATAGATGGCTTTGAATTCTTCGTCGGTAAAGTTTCCTTTTTCGTCTTTTACCGTTTTCTGATATTGATTTACAGGTATTGGTTGAAATTCCACAAAACCCGGTTTCCGTGCTTCTGACGGATCAATGAATTGTACTTTTGGCATGATTGTAAATATGACCTCACCCCAACTCTCTCTGAAAGACCTCACCCCAACCCTCTCCAAAGGAGAGAGAGAATGCATTTAATCAAGCGAGTAAAAGTGAGAAGTTTTTTATTTAATTTTTATTTTATCTGATATATATATATAGAATTCAAAACGAATCCTTATGAGTATTTAAATCTTGAACCTACGCTCGCTCCCTCTCCTTTGGAGAGGGTTGGGGTGAGGTTTAAAATGCAAATATTGTTTCTTTAAATATCTCGCTTACTGTTGGGTGTGGGAATACCACTTCTTCCATTTGAGCCAGGGTCATTTCCTGTTCGATAGCCATGCAGGCACCGTAAATCATTTCGCTCGATGGATTTCCAATCATGTGCACACCGATTACTTCGCCGTATTTAGCTCCAACCAATACTTTGCAAAGTCCGGCTCCGCCTTCGTTTTCAGCCACAAAACGTCCGGCGTATGCCATTGGAAGTTTAGCAACTTTGTAGTCGAGTCCTTTTGCTTTGGCCGATTCTTCGGTTTCGCCCACGCCCGACACTTCAGGATTGGTATAAACCACACCCGGAATAGCATTGTATCGCATTTTATCTGCACGTCCGGTGAGGTTATTCACCACCACTTCGCCTTCGCGACTGGCCGTGTGAGCCAACAACGAAAATCCGGTAACATCACCCGCAGCAAATACATTAGGCACATTGGTACGCATTTTTTCATCAACTTTGATGCCGCCTTTAAAGAGTTCCACGTTCAGATTTTCGAGTCCGAAACCTTTGGTTACAGGACGACGACCAACGCTGACAAGTATTTTGTCGCCTTCAATCACCTGAGTCTGTCCATCTTTTTCGAAATGTACTTTGTTGCCTTCAATTTTTACCACTTTGGCATTCAGATTGAAAGTAATGCCTCTTTTGGCATAATTATCGCGAAGCATGGCTGAAATTTCGAAATCGTTTTGTCCCAGAATTTCAGGAAGCATTTCGATAACCGTAACCGAAGTTCCCAAACTGTTGTAGAAACTGGCAAACTCCATTCCGATAACGCCACCGCCAATAATTACCAGCGATTTTGGTTGTTCTTTCAAATCCAGAATCTCGCGGTTGGTAAGAATAACATCACCCGCTTCGGCCAATCCCGGAATAGGCGGAACAAATGCTTCCGATCCGGTACAGATAAGCAGGTTGGCGGCCATATAGCTTTTGCCACCGCAGGCAACTTCTACCCCTTTCGGGCTGCGACCTACAATCATGGCATCACCTTTCACAACCGTTACATGGTGCATTTTCATTTTGCCTTCAACGCCGGCAACGAGTTTTTTTACCACTTTATTCTTACGAGCCATGATTTTAGAAAAATCAAAGCGGATATTTTCGCCAAACACACCGTATTTGTCGCCGTGCAAAGCGTTTTCGTATGTTTTAGCTGAGTAAAGCAATGTCTTGGTTGGAATACAACCTTCGTTGAGGCACACACCACCCATACTTTTTTTCTCGAACAACAGAACTTTCAGTCCTTTATGCCCTGCACGTTCTGCAGCTACATATCCGGCCGGACCACCACCGATAATGATTAAATCGTACATTTTTTCAATTTGCTAATGTGAAAATGTGCCAATATGCCAATTTTGTCGACATTTAGAACATATATTCATTGTTTAATTATTGAAGTTTTTAATTATTGCAAATATAACCAATCTTATTTATTGGCACATTGGCACATTAAATTATTGGCATATTAACTTATTGGCACATTAAAATATATCAAGCTCAAGCGTTTCAATCTCAATAGCAATTTGTTTCAGGAATCGGGTTGCTTCGCCACCATCCAATGCGCGGTGGTCGTAAGTCAAGCTTAAACCAATATACGGAACAAATGCATACACGCCATCGCCTAAATCTTTTGGACGTGGAACGATGGTATTTACACCCAAAATGGCTGACTGTGGAAGGTTGATTACCGGAGTAAACATTTCCACACCGTAATTTCCAAGGTTCGACACTGTGAAAGTTGCAGCATCGGCTGCTAATAATTCGGGCGAAATAGAGCCTTTTTTGCAATTGGCAGCCACTTCTTTGAATTGGTTAGACAATCCGATAATCGAAAGGTCATCGGCATTGCGTACCGAAGGAACCATCAGTCCGCGTTCGGTATCAACGGCTAACCCTAAATGTACTTTGTTGAACAAACGCATGCTCTCGCCTAAGAAATGTGAGTTCACATTCGGGAATTTCTTCAACGCTTTTATTACAGCAAAACATACAAAATCGTTGATAGTCAGGTTGGCTGACAAAGTTCCGGCTTCGAATGCTTTCTTGGCTTTTTTGCGTAAGTTTTGGATGTTGCGAGCATCTGCGCCCAAATGGTGAGTAAGTTGCGCTGAGTTTTGAATAGAGGCATGCATTGCTTTTGCAATCAATTTGCGCATATTCGAAAGTTTCTGATCAGCATAATCCACACCATAAACGGCATTTACAGGAGGTGGCAACAAATCAGCAGCTTTAGCAGTTCCGGCCAATCCTGAACCTGCACCCTGAGGCTGAACGCCTTCTTCGGCTGCAATCACTTTAGCAAGCGGAGTGAGTTTCGGACGGTTTTCGAGTGCAGCTTTTACATCTTTCTCAATCACACGACCGTTTGGTCCCGAACCTGCCAGTTGTGAAGCATCAATGGCTTCGGTAGCGGCTAAGTTTTTAGCACGGGGAGAAACGAAAGACGTTTCGAGTTTCGAGTTTCGAGTTTCGAGTTCTGGTGTTGATACATCAGCAGTTTTTACATGCTCCACATTTTCAGTTGTCTGTTGTCCGTTGTCTGCTGTTGGTTTTTCTGTAGTCTGTTGTCCGTTGTCTGTCGACTGAAGCAAACCTGCAAAATCTTCACCGGGTTGACCGATAACCATCATATCCAGCAATACAGGCACTTCGTCGCCTGAGTTGTAAAAACATTCCAAAATCACTCCATCAACGGGCGATTCTTCTTCAAACGATGCTTTATCTGTTTCATAAGAAAAAAGGATATCGCCTTTTTTAACACTATCACCTTTTTTCTTAATTTCGCCGATGATACAACTTTCAACCGACTGGCCCTGCTTGGGCAAAATAATAACTGTAGCCATTTATATATTTACTATTTATTCATTTACTATTTACAATTTAAAGACCTGTTACGGTCACGAATTTTTTATATGCTGCTTCCCAGGCCGCTGAATCCTGCGGCAGGAATTCATCCAGCTGCACTGATTCTCCGATTATCTGACGCATTTCGTGAAGCGACTGAACCATTCCGGCTGCTTTGGCCTGAATCATAATATTTCCGATAGCTGTTGCTTCGGAAGGACCAGCAACAACCGGAATGCCGATTGAGTTGGCTGTCCATTGGTTTAATAACGGATTTTTGGAACCGCCACCAATTACGTGCAGTTTTTCGATAGGGAACGGAGCCAAATCATTCAATAATCCAAGAACATATTTATATTTCAGCGATAAACTTTCGAAAATACAACGCACAAACTCGGCATGACTTGCAGGAGCTGTCTGTCCGGTAGCGTTACAATAATCAACAATTGCTTTTGTCATACTTACCGGATTTGCAAACGAAGCATGATCAGTATCTACCATCGATTGAAATGCGGGAACTGTATCAGCCATTTGCACCAATTTCTCGTATGCATAAGTAATTCCCTGTTTTTTCCATTCCTTCAAACATTGTTCGAGCAACCACATGCCTGTAATATTTTTCAGGAAACGGGTGGTGCCTTCAACTCCACCTTCGTTTGTGAAATTTAACGTTGAAGTTGTTTCGTTAATAATCGGGTCTTTTACTTCAATACCCATCAACGACCATGTTCCTGAACTCAGATAAGCGAAGTTTTCGTTGGCAGCAGGTACGGCAGCCACAGCAGCTCCGGTATCATGACCAGCCACAGCAACCACATTTACTTTACCAAGTTCGCTTTCTTCGGCCAACTCGTCGCGCAACGTACCAATCAAATGACCGGGCATTACAATTTCGCCTAAAATAGAAGGAGAAACGCCTGCTTTTTCGAGCAGTTCGGAGTCGAATTGCTTGGTGCGTGGATTTAATATTTGCGAAGTAGAAGCAATGGTATATTCCACTACTTTATTGCCTGTAAGCATATAAGCCAATGCATCAGGCATAAACAGAATTTCTTTTGTTGCTTTTAATAGCGAATTGTTAGCCTGCGACAAAGCAAAAAGCTGATACAAGCTATTAAAATTCATCACCTGAATTCCGGTAAGGTCGTACACTTTTTCGCGGGGAACAATTTCGAAAAATTTTTCGGGTGCACCAACCGTGTGCGGGTCGCGATACGCATAAGGAGCTCCCAGAATGGATCCATCTTCGGCAATCAGTGCAAAGTCGACACCCCAGGTATCAATCCCAATCGAAGTTATTTCCACACCTTCGTTTTTGGCAGCCTGAAGTCCGGCTTTAAAATGCTCAAATAAAGAATAAATGTTCCAGTGAAAATGTTCACCAATTTGCAGTATCTGATTGGGAAAACGGGTCAGTTCCTTCATTTGAAGGCGACCATTTTCGATGCTTCCAAGAATGGAACGGCCACTTGTGGCGCCGAGGTCGAATGCTAAGAATGATTGTTTCTTCATATCCAATTTAAATGTTGCGGCAAAGGTAATTGATATTGAGTGTTTTCAAATTGTAATTATTGATTTTATAGCTTCATTTTTTGACATCGACCAAAATCACTATAACCCCAAAAATAAATATTCAATTTTAATACTTTTTTGGCGTGCCCCTACGGGTCGGGCTTTCGCTGCTGCCCCGCTCGCTACGCCGCGTGGCATACGCTCTATCCCTCACGCGCTGTGCAACGTTGAAACCTCATTGCGCAATGCAAATATGCCTAACATTCATTTTTTATCTATCGACTTGAAAATTTTTTCAAAATCACTTTCGTATTTACGATCCTGTATAACCCTGAATTTTGAGTATTCAATAATTGCTTTTTCATCCGCTTGTTCTTTGCTAACTTTCCCATATTCTTGTAATACAGGATATCCGTTCAGGTCAAGATAACTGCTCATAAAGTTTATCCAATCTTGCATAGTAGTGGGTAATTAGTATTTCCCTCAACACCAAAAAGTTGTGACATAACATGCTTACTCATCCACATGTTTTCATCATACAGCATTATTCGTTCTTACTTTTGACTTTTCCAGCCTGCGACAACTCATCAAACCAGGTCGCTTTATCCATAGATACCAAATTCTTCATAACGTCCATTGAATCACCGCCCTGCTTATCGGGAATTGAAAATCAGCGAAGCTAATACGGTTCAACCGATGCTTCCGTGCTGGGTCGTGCCGACCGCAGGAAGCCTTAGTATTAGGTTCTCGTTCATTTTTCATTAAGTTTGTCTTTCAAGTTTTTACGTCAATCTTCACAGTCCATTTGATTGTCGTTAAGCGTTCATTTATCAAACTTAGAGTTTTCTGTATGTCATCTGCGTTTGGAAAATCGCCAAACACCAATTCTTTAAAATCTCCGTTGTAAGTTGTTTTTAATTCATTCCAAGTCGTCTCCAAATTACTAAATATCAATGCCTCACATGGGTGAAAATTCAACCATTGATTGTTGTTTCTAAAACTTGTCACATCATCACTGGCTACTTTTAATAACATTTCATCGAAAGCAGTGGAGTTGAAGAAATCTGAAAACTCCTTTTGTTGCAATAGTTGGTGTAAATCATACGTATGTCTGATTTTTTTCTTTAAATCTTCAATCGGCTTTTCACCATAAGAAAACCGAACCAAGCTCATAATCTTTTCACAAATTGTTCTTGTTGGTTCTAATACTCGAACTTCAAACGGTAACAGCCCATTTTCTTCGGCTATGACTGTTTGTCCATTTTTGAGCATCATATCGCCTATAAATGAGCTGAGTAGTCGAGTTGTATAAGGTTCGTAATAGCCTAGCCAAGTCGCTTCTATTACAATTACGTCCCTTATATGACCGTAATTTCCTTGAAATTCTTTGGTATAAGAATGTGCCGTTTTGCGGTTCATTCCCATTTTATGTGTAAGTCCTTCAATATCTACTTCAGGCAATTGAACTTCAACCACTTTGCATATTGTTCTAATTTTATTCTTAAGTTTTGCATCTGTTTCGCCTTCTCGTCTCAATACTACCAAATCAATATCTTCCGAAAATCTGTTTATCAGATTGTAGCATTTCGAAAGTGCTGTTCCTCCTTTAAATATGGTTTCATTTCCAATCTCATTGTTGAAAATTGTATGCAAAGCGTAAGTTACCCAATAATCTTTTTCAACATAAATTGGAAGTATGTCAAGTTGCTGCGCAGTAACTGTTATCGCATCTTTAAACAGTTGTTTATCAAGGTGTAGTTTCATACAATGAACCAGTTATTAATGGTGGATAATTCTTTTTCTGTCAAACCTATTTTGATTTTTGTCAAAGGATTTAGACTTTCCTTTAATGCTTTAGTATTGATAGTGTTGTCAATATTTTCCAACATAGCTCCTAACAAGGCTCTCGTACGTGGTGGATATACTATAGCATACTGAACCATTTCTTTGGTTTGCTTTTCACTCAGGTTTTTGATTTTTCCGCCAAGTATTTTTACTGAGGTTTTCACTTCTGCATCTGGGATTGTTTTTATATCTTTTATAGCATCTAAAAATCCAAGCAACTGATAATTATCGTCCGTTACCTCAACGTAACTTTTTACTGCGCTTGCTTTCAAAGCACCTCTGTTTATGGAAATTCGATTACTTCTACTGGCAATTTTAATACGAAAAGCCATTTGGGTGGTTAATCCTAATTGGTTGTAAAGCGAAGTGCCTGTCACATAAGCAATTCTTTTTCCATTTCTGAATAAAAAAGGTTTTAACTGCTCGTTGTAATCTGGTTTTATTTCTCCAAAAATGGTTTGTTTCGGTTTGTAAAATACACCTTTAGATATTTTCTTTATTGTTTCCTTTTTTTGTAGTCGTTCCAATGCTTTTGCTGCTGTTTGATAATCTTCTTTGGCTATACACAAGTCTGCATAACCAAAGGTGCTTTCCTCTGGAAGTGCTAGTATCTTGTTTCGTATTTGTTCTGCTAATTTCATAGTGCAAAGATAATTAAACTTTGATACATGTCAAGTTTTGCGTACAGAAAACTTGACATATGAAGTTTGCTCAGATTGACTTGAATGCTTCGTCTTCATTTTTTTTGAATGGAACCTAACACCAAAATATGTACTATATTGTCCATACATCCGCATTAGTTTATCCGTTTTATTGCTCATACACGCCATATTTACCAATATATGCAGTAGTGTGTTTTTTCATCCCACAAATATAAACATAATATCTCACCTTTATAAGCAAATTCTAATTCAATATTTGTCAATTATTTCACTCACGGAATTAAAGCAATAGCCCTGCATTTTTCAGGGGCAGCGCCCCGATACATTTGTAGATAATAAGCGAATTAAGAACAACAAAGGGTCAGAGACCCGAAAAATCGTTTTTGTCAAAGAGGGATAAATATTGATATTCCAGGTCTCCGACCCTAAAAAAACGGTTAGTCGTAAATTTGTTTTCACCCCGCAAATATAAACATAATATCTCACTTTTTTATTTCAATAATTTACGGTTTTCTACATTTTGTAAAATGCTCATTTGCTGGATGGCTATTTGGTTTAGTTTAATCAGTCGTTGCTGTTGCGGCATGTTTTCGTTAATAAAAACTGCATTCAGATTCTCCAAATTTGAGAGGCAAATCAATTCATTGATATTGGCATAATCGCGTATATTTCCTTTCATGTCAGGATTTTGTTCGCGCCATTGTTTGGCGGTCATTCCAAATAGTGCCATATTTAAAACATCCGCTTCGGAGGCATAAACGATAGAAGTTTGCTGAGGAGTGAGTTCGGCGGGAATCAGGTTTTGTTTAATAGCATCGGTATGAATATGGTAATTTAGTTTGGCTAATTCCCTCTTAGCTGTCCAGCCAATTTGTTTTTGCTCTTCCTCTTTCAGGCGTTGGAACTCTTTGATTAAATACAATTCGAACTCAGCAGATACCCAACTTGCAAATTTAAAAGCAATATCTCTTTGTGCGTAAGTGCCTGATCCATTTCCACTTTTAGTTATTATACCTATAGCTCCGGTAAGTTCTACCCAGCGCGTAGGACTCATCGTAAAAGCATTACTGCCAGCATCTCTCAAGAGGGGGTCGAATTCGACCCCCTTAAAAGATGGATTGTTTAATTGCTCCCAAAGACCCAAATACTCCAATGTGTTTTTAAGTCGCATCCAGTTTTTAACGACATCTTTGGGTTCAACAGCATTTTTTTGTTTTGCAATATCTGTAATGCTTATATAATCAGCTCCATTAATATTTAATGTTCGAATAGCTATGTCTTTTACCTGTAAATTATTTGTTTTTGCCATGTTGTATTTTGAATTATTTGAAAAACATCAATCTTAAGCTTCTTCGTCCTTTAAAATCCAGAATTTTTTCACCCCCGCAAATATAAACATAAAATCTCACCTTTTTAAACACATTGTAAATCTGTATTGTCATATATTTAAGGCCATTTCACAACCGTCTCAATGTAAATTTTCGTTTATAATTGTCGGTTTCAAAAACAAAGACTACACTTCTTTAGTATTATTTTCAACTGTCCGATTTTTTCGGACAACTGACTTCCTTCTGTCAGAAGTTTCTTTTTCAGATCGTTCCAATACTTGCGGGGGCGTTCGGTCTCTGTTAAAACTTCAATTACATCAATAATTGAAAAAAACCACTCTTCGGTTTCGTCGACCCACACGGTGCGGACTTTTTTTTCTTCTAAAATCTGAATTTTATTTTGCACAAATGGTAATATTTCTTTTTTTTCATCCCGCTAAAATACAATAAATTATCAACCAATTGACTGTTTGAAATGAAATAGTTTTTGAAACATATTGAGCTTTATTTTTTATTTTGCAGTGCATTTTTCTCTTCAGTAGTAAGGCGGCGTTCTACTTTTTTTACATCTTCGGCAGGTGGGAGGTTTTCGGGCACTAATCCTCTTTCTAACATTATTTTTCGAACAGCGGTGTTGTTGTCAACATGTTCTTTTTCGATGGATTGCACGCCATGTAAGTTTTTGATTTGTGTGTTTTCGGCTGTCATTGCTGCCGCAAAATCTTTGGCTTTTATGGTTACCGTTGGTAAAAAATCGGCCAATGGTCGGTTGTCGGGCACATTCATTTTTCGTTTTAGTTGTGCGGTGTTTAATCGAAAAAGAGCTTGGTCGCCTTTGCTTCTTATTAAGGCAAAGCCCTTGTCGTCGACTCCACGTTCGTACAAAACGCCAGATAATCGTTTTTCGGTTTGGCTTAGTTTTTCGCGTGCTTTTACACGTTCTAATTCCAAAATACGTTGTTCTACCAATTCTGCTCTCCGGGTTTGTACAGCAAAGTAGTTTTGAGCAAATGCAATTTCTTCTTTACGACTGTCGCCATTTTGAGCTATAAGATAACATGCATAACGGGTTAAAAGAATATCAGCTATCTCATCCTGAGCCCCTTTACCTTTGGTTATCACCTTCCTGACGTCAGGAAAATGATAACCAGTTTTTTCACCTGCATTATGGCATGCATCTTTCGCTTTTTGGATTACTTTTTCAAAGTTTTCCCATTTACTATAGCCAAGTAATGTTTGTAATTCGCGTGCACTCCAGCATTCTATTCCTTCTAACTCCGAAGCAACAGCTTCAAATAACAGAAACAATTGTTTTATTTCTTCAGATTTCATTTTGTAGATATTAAGTTGTTATCGTAATTTTTCACCCCGCAAATATAAACATAATATCTCACCTTTATAAGCAAATTATAATTCAATATTTGTCAATTATTTCACTCACGGAATTAAAGCAAAAGCCCTGCATTTTTCAGGGGCAGAGCCCCGATACATTTGTAGTTAATGAGCGAATTATTAAAAACAAAGGGTCAGAGACCCGAAACAGGATTATACAATTAATTATCAACGAATTAAATACAATCTTAAACAAAAAAACCAAAGCACAAATCAAATTGTGTTTTGGTTTTAATTTCAGAAAAAATCCCTGCCCCCGAAAATGGGAATCAGTTGCGGTGATTCTGTTTCAGTTGCGGTAAAACAGGATACGGGGACAGAGATTTTTGTTTTATAAAGTTACCTTATTTGTAAATTGGACCGTAAGTCTGACAAGCACGATAATCAGCACCTTCGGCATCCATGCCAAATGCAGCCCATGCGCTCGGACGGAAAACTTTATCGGCAGGAACATTGTGCATACAAACAGGAATACGAAGTATCGAAGCCAGCGTAATCAAATCGGCACCAATATGTCCGTAGCTGAAAGCACCGTGATTTGCACCCCAGTTATTCATTACCGAATATACATCAGCAAAGTTACCTTCGCCGGTCAAACGTGGAGCAAACCATGTTGTAGGCCAGGTTTGGCTGGTTCGTTTATTTAATATATCATGTACGTCAGCCGGAATATCAACCGTCCAACCTTCGGCTAACTGCAACACAGGGCCTAAACCTTTTACTAAATTAACACGAGCCATTGTTACAGGCATTCCACCCTTCGAAAGGAAGTTCGACGAGAAGCCACCGCCACGGAAATATTCACCTTCGGCCGGATACCATGTTGTAGCATCCAATGTTTTTTGAACTTCTTCCTCAGTGATTTCCCAGAAAGGTTTCATTACCGGTTGGCCATCTTTCGATTGTTGACCAGCACCATCTAACGAAGCCGAACCCGAATTGATTAAGTGAATTAATCCGTTTGCTGCCACGCCTTCTAATTTATGACCGGTTACACGCTCAACTGCTTCAGGGCTCCAATATGTACGTACATCGGCAAAAACCTGAGCTGTGTTGGTTACTAATTTACCAAACAACATAGCCACGCCATTCAACGAATCGTTTTCGGTTGCCACTACAAAAGCTTCACGGATTCCGTTCCAGTCGAACGAAGTATTCAGAATAGCTTCAGAGAAGTCGCCGTTTGGCATAAAATCAGTCCACTGACGTTGACCCTGGAAGCCCGAAGCAATGGCATTGTGTCCCAAAGCCTCTTCGGCAAAGCCAAGTTCACGCAAACGTGGATTTCCAATCATTAAATCGCGCATTATCAATGTCATTTTCACCACAAATTCCCATTCCTGATCCAACACTTCGCGCGATTTGGTAGTGTGAGGTGGGTTTGTGTTTGGACCTTCGTTTGCTTTGCAGTTTTTTACGGTCCATGCCATTGCTTTTTCAAATTCTACCGGATCGTAGATTCCTAATTTTTCACGACGAATAATTTCGCTCATGTCCACGTATTCGTTACGCATACCCAGGTAGGTTTGGAAAAAGTCAGCATCAACAATTGAACCGGCAATACCCATTGATACAGAGCCAATTGATAAATATGATTTTCCTTTCAGACTTGCTGCAGCTATTCCTGCTTTAGCAAAACGAAGCAATTTTTCCTGTACATCTGCCGGAATTGAAGTATCGGTACTATCCAACACATCGCGACCATATATGCCAAATGCAGGTAAACCTTTTTGGTTGTGGCCGGCCAATGCTGCTGCTAAATACACTGCTCCCGGACGCTCCGTTCCGTTGAAACCCCAAACTGCTTTGATGGTGTGTGGGTCAACATCAATGGTTTCGCTACCATAACACCAGCATGGAGTTACAGTGATTGTTACACTTACGCCTTCTTTTTTGAATTTTTCGGCACAGGCAGCTGCTTCGTCTACACGACCAATGGTTGTATCGGCAATTACACATTCTACAGCCGAACCATCGCTGTATTTCAGATTTGTGCTTAGAAAGTTGGCTAAATTAATGGCCATATTCATGGTCTGATTTTCTAATGACTCGCGTACACCACCCTGACGGGCATCGATGGTCGGACGAATACCAATTTTTGGGTTATCGCCCTGTAAGCGTCCTGTTTTTTCTTTTCTGATTTGTGCAGTAGCTGTTGTTTCGCCTGCAATTGAACCTGCTTTCATGTTGATTATTATTTTATGTTTAATATATTGTATTTGTTTAGTAATTCTAAATTATTAGATGTATATTTTTCTTATTTATTATCCGACCCCCAACCCCAATTGGGGGCTAAAGTGAGCAATTAATGTTTTTTTACATTTATTCTAATTATTGAGAATTTGTCTTAAAGCCCCCATTTGGGGGTTTGGGGGTCAAATCCAAATAATATCATTAAATATTATTTACTACTAATTCTTTATTTTTCACTCAGCTCCGAAATCCGAAAATCGGTTGGAGTTTGTCCTATAGCTTTTTTAAAGCTCGTCGAAAAGTAATCGTTCGACGTAAACTGCAACATAAACGAAATTTCCTTAATCGAATAAGTTGTTTCGAGTAATAGCTGTTTGGCTTTGTTTATCCGTAAATCGTGAAAATATTTTGCCGGCGCTTCGTTCGTATAAATTTTAAAGTTTTTGCGGAACAAGGTATAGCTGATACCGATTTTCGCTGCTATTTCCTGAAGCGAAATGGCATTGAAAATATTTTCGTTCATTATTATTTTTGCCTGCTGAATGCGCTGTTCTTCACGCTTTTCCAGTGTTTTGTTTTTCGATTCCGAAATTATCAACCCCAACACGTGAAACAACATTCCCGATAAATACACCTGCGACGATTTTAATCCGTGTTGCACTACATCAATAGCCCGCTGAAAAAGCTTTACCAACTCTTCGTTAAATCCCACATCGATAATTGAATTTTCGGATGGGAAAAAACGGCGGATAAGCTGATAATATACGGCATCCGTTTCGAAGCGGATAAAATACTCTTTCCAATCGTTGTCCGGCAAATGATAATAGGTATATTTCTGGTTGGGTTGAATCAACAATACCTTGCCTTTCGAAATTTCAACTTCTTCCGAACCTTCAAAACACACAAAACCAACGCCTTTGGTAATGTAAATGAGCTTAAACTCGTTCGAGACTTTTCCTTTTTTATAATGAAATCTGAAATCCTTTATTTTATTCGATTTAATAATAGCATCGTTTTGCAAAATGGATTTATAGCCTACCGAATTGATTGTAAGCCCGAAATTAATGTTGTTATCATCGATAACCACATTTTTAAACTCGGAATAATAATCGGAAATAACCATTTTTTCTACAAATACGAGATAATCAATTTTTATTTCTTTCCGACCCCCATTTGGGGGTTTTGGGGTCATACCCAAAACAAAACTATAATTTAAAAACCAACAATGCTGAACTGTGCTGATTAGTGAATAAAATTTTTATACTGAATTTCTTACTGTTAAATTTGTAGGAATATATTCTTTCACTTCTGCTTTAGTAACTACAAACCGGGCTGCTTTTTCTCCCATTAATCCAAAATCGACGCTTATCGACGAAATTCCGTTTTTAATTACTTCCAAAATCGGGTCATCATTATAGGCAATCACACCAACATCTTTACCAATTTTGAGTTGCAATGCATCGGCACTTTTTATAACTTTTACCAAATCATCAACATCAATGCAAAAGTAAACAGTGCCAGATTCCACGCCTTTCCACCCTTTTTTGGAACGAATTACTTCCGACGCAAACTGATTTTCAGAACAAAACTTCTTAAAAAATTCAATTGTCGAAACGGGATGCGAAACCTCCTCGGGAAATACAAACGACAGGCGATTGTATTTTGATAATATGGATTTTGCATCGTTCAAACAATTGTAAAATGCTTCACCAAAATCCTGACAAATATAAGAATAGCCTGTCTTGTCGAAATTTCCAAAATCGAGCAACAATAGTTTATCCGAAGGAATTGATTTTAACGTATCCGACAACTTCTCGTTCGAAAAATTCATCACCACATACATGCTGTATCTGCCAATACTTTCGCGCAGTATTGTTTCGAATAACTGCTCGTTGTATTGGTGAAATAGCAAGTCAACCTTATAATTATCAGGTAAATTGGCCACAAAACGTTGATACAAATTCTGCTTAAATGCGGTATACGTATCCAATAAAAGCAGCACCTTGTTTACCTCTTCTTTTACAAAATAGCCTTTTTGTGGTGTTGAATCAATCACGCCTGATCGTTTCAACTCATTGTAGGCTTTGAAAACCGTATCGCGCGATACTTTATAGTGCGAGCTGGCTTCGTTTATCGATGGCAAATTGTCACCCGTTTTCAATGTTCCATCCATTACCGACAGGCTAATAGTATCGGCAATTTGCCGGACTTTCGAAATGGAATGGGTGAACTTAATGCTCATTTTTAGCAGGTTATTGAATGCCCGGTTTTAATGCGAAGCTACAGCTTTGTATTCGTCTCCTTCGTAAAGCGGACCCGAAGGTTTCGAGCCTACATACGAATAGTAAACCAAATATATATAACTTACTACCGGAATAATCATTGCCAATGCCATACTGTGGGTAACATCCGAGATATATCCCATCAATGGCGTCCAGATAGCTCCACCAATAATTGCCATAATAATCATCGAACCACCAATTTTGGTATTTGGCCCTAAACCTTTTACGCCAAGCGCAAAAATAGTTGGGAACATACACGACATAAAGAAGCTCGAAATTACCAATGCCCATACGCCGAAGAAACCTGGATGCAGAATGGCAACTCCTGTTAATACAATATTAATTATACTAAATGTCCCCATTAATTTATTTGGTTCAAATTTGCGCATCAAAGCTGTTGATACAAATCGACCGATACCGAATGCCAAAAGCGTATAAACTAAATATACACCTGCTTCTTTTTCAGGTTTTTGCATAAAGTCTTTTACATACTGAATCAGAAAACTCCAGGTACCAACCTGTGCGCCCACGTAGAAAAACTGAGCGATAATTCCTTTGATAAAATGCGGATATTGAAACACTTTTGAAAAATGTCCGTGACCATCTTCATTTTTTCCTTTTGTTTTTACAGGATTATCCGTTTCAGCCGGAAATTTTACGCGCCAAATTAAAAATGCCCAAATCAGAATAATAACACCAATGACCATATAAGGAGGTATTACACGCATAATTTCGCTGTGCAAATAGTCGTTGTAAGTGCCTGCAGCTTTCATGGCTTCAACCTGAGCATCGGAATGTTCAACGCCCGAAAAAATAAACTGACTACCGATAAGTGCACCGGCCATAGCTCCAAGCGGATTAAATGCCTGCGAAAAATTGAGTCGTTGTGCCGAAGTGTCGGGGTCGCCAAGTACCGAAATGAATGAGTTCGCACCTGTTTCGAGAAACGCCAATCCACTGGCAATAATGAAAAGTGCTAATAAAAACAACTCAAATTTCCCTATCATGGCAGCGGGATAAAACGTAAATGCACCGGCAGCAAACAACAATAAACCCGAAATCAGACCGGTTTTGTAATTGTATTTGTCCATAACTAATGCAGCTGGCAGTGCCATTAGGAAGTAGCCCAAATAGAATGCCGACTGAACTAATCCGGCCTGAAAACGGCTTAATTCGAACGATTTCATAAACTGAGGTATCAGAATATCATTCAGATTATTAGGCATAGCCCATAGGAAAAACAATGCTGTTACTAATATAAACGGAAGAGCATTTTCTTTGCTTACAATTTTGTGTTTTGACATTTTTCTGAGATTATTTTTAAAGAATTAATTTATTTTTCTGTGCTGAACTGTGCTGATTTCGTTGCAAAGATAAAGCAGACTTTAGGAAATAGTATCATTTAATATTATGTTTTACAACATAATAATATCTTATTCTTTGATTACTACTGTATTACGATAATCGAGTGGGGTGATTCCGGTTCGTTTTTTGAAAAAAACCGAAAAATATTCCGGGTTTTCGAAGTTCAGACTGTACGATATGTTTTTGACTGACTGTGAGGTGGTTGATAGCAGTAATTTTGCTTCATTCAATTTCAGTTCCATCATGTATTTTGATGGTGAGGTGCCTGTAAATTCTTTAAATGCCCTCCGGAATCCCGAATAACTAATATTGAGCGACTTGGCAATTTCTTCGGCAAGCACATTTTTGTAAATGGATTCGCGCATAATCACCTTTGCTTTATTTATTTTACCAATCAAATCTTCATCATCGAAATTGCGGGTTTTATCGCGGTAGTACATCAAGCCGAGTATGTGCATTACAATGCCCGAAAGTGCCTGTTGGTACCCGGCACGCTCTTCGTTTGCTATTTCGATGGCTTTCATATAAAGATCAACAATGCGTTCATTGAGACCAATATTGAATACCGGATGACGGTTCAGGAAAAATCCTTCGGCAACAATTTTTTCGATAATATCACCTTTAAAGCCAATCCAGTATTCGTTCCAACCCGAGTTTTCGAGTGGACGGTAAGTATGCCAAACTCCTGGCATTAAAAAAAACATTTTTCCTTCGGATATAAGAGCCGAATGTTTATCCGGGCCAAAGCTAAAAACCCCATTTCCGTTTGTAATATAAAGTAACTGATATTCGTTCAGGATTCGGCCTTTTTCTACATTAAAATAATAACCGGTAGGATGACTTGCAGGTGGATATTTTTCGTTTGCATTAATTTGTTGATGTCCAACGGTAGTTACTGTTAATCCCCAAAGTTCATCTTCTTCTGAAGTTATCATGTAGTTAGTGTGTTTTTTCATAATGTGCCAATGTGATAATGTGCCAATGATATTACAAATATAGAACAAATGAAGTAGAAATAAATACCTACACGAATAATAAATAAAAAAGTAACATTGTGTACTGTAATTTATTGTATTTTTGCATTCCATTAAAATAAAATAATAATGTCAACAGCTAAACCGTATAAAATTGGAATCGCTTTAAGTGGTGGTGGAATCAGAGGACTTTGTCATGCCGGTGTGTTAAAAGCGCTCGAAGAGTATAAAATAAAGCCGGATATTTTATCAGGAGTAAGTGCCGGTGCTGTTGTTGCTGCTTTGTATGCCGACGGTTACACGCCCGATGAAATTGCAGCGCTATTCGAAGATATTAGTTTTCGGAAACTAACAGAATTACAGATTCCAAACGGGGGGATTTTCAGCATAAAGGCTTTCGAACGCTTTATGAATGGAACGTTGCGCTCCAAACGTTTCGAAGAGTTGAGCATTCCTACCTATATTGTAGCTACCGATTTGGATGCAGGGCGAAGTGTGGAGTTTTCGCAGGGAGCGATTATTCATCCCTTAGTGGCTTCGTGTAGTGTGCCTGTATTATTTATACCAAAAAAAATTAAAGGAGTAAATTATGTGGATGGCGGCGTACTCAAAAACTTTCCGGTTTCAACCATTCGTCATCGTTGCGATTATCTGATTGGTATCAATGCCAGCCCGCTTGTTGCCAATGAGTACAAACTGTCGCTTATGAATGTGGCACAGCGCACGTATCATTTTATGTTTAAAGCCAATATCCTGGCCGATAAAGAACTGTGCGATTTGCTGATAGAACCTGTTGATATGGCTCATTACGACATGTTTGATGTAGAAAAAGGGCGCGAAATCTTTGAACTTGGTTATCAGTCGGCTAAAAAAATGCTTTCCGAAACCGAATTGCAAATCGGAGCACGCTCCGAATTTGCAATTTGATTCAGAATATATCAATTTAGTTTTACGGTAATGCTTTTTGCAATTTTCAATGCTGTGCTGAGCGTGCTCAGGTCGGTGGTTAAACTACCATCTTTTCCTGCATAATGTGCGTGTCCGATTGGTTTGAGTGGTACTTCTACGCCTTTGGTATCCGAATTAATATCCGCAGCATAAATCAAAGCCGGTTGACTCGAAGTTCGGTATTCTTTTTCGTCAGGAAACCTCGCATTGTACCAATACTCATTCCAATCCCAGGTTTGGTTAATCTCCATCATTATTTTGTATTTCCCACTTAACGGTTGTTCTGTTTTTACATTCAGAACAAATGATGTAACCGGTGTGGCGCCAGTGTAAGCATCCGGAACCGGATTTTTAGGAGTTGGCAGCAATCCGCCATTTTCATTTTTCTCGTTGCGTTGATGTGCCCAGTAAGGCAAAGCTGCCGGCCGTTGAATTTCGCCGGGCATCCAGCGACCTTTCGATTTGTTTATTCGTTTGAAAACGCCTTTTCCGATACTTTCGGAAACATACAATGTTTGTATATAATTTCCTTCTTCATCGGCAAGCCACACTGCAAACAGCGGATAATTGTGTTCAGCACCACGCTCAAAACGAATTTGCAATTCCGTGCCGGCATTGTTTTTACCATAATTTTCTACTGTAAACTTTTCGGGTTTTACTTTTTTCCCTGCAATTGCAAATCCTGAAACAAGAAGTAATGCAATAAATATTTTTGTTCTCATATCTTTCAACTTTACGAACTTTATAACTTTATAAACCTTATGAACTTAAATTTTAATAATCAAACCAATAGTTGGCAAAATTGTTCCACCAAAATTATCTTCGAGTGTACGTAAATAATATTTGGTGTTATTACCCTTATCATATACAGGTTCACCGGTAGTGGCATCTTTATAAACAACTTTTCCTTCTTTGTCTTTGTTGGTATAAACAGGTTCACTTTCTGTTTTAAAAATATAGGCATTCTGCACATCGGCGTACAAATTTAATACCCATTTTTTAAAATAGAACTCTTTATCCACACGAATATCCAATTGATGAGCATCTTTTAACCTGTTTGAATTGTATCTCGAAAAATCTAAATAAGGCTGATTTGTGATATCCCATGCAGCAATAAGGCTGGATTTGTTTTCATCAACCGGCGTGTAAGGTGCTCCACCCACATAGCGCCAGCGAGCAGCCACGTTCCAGCTTTTGTCAAATTTATAACTTGCAATCAGGTTAACCAAATGACGCGTATCCCACGACGAAGGCAAATATTCGCCGGCTTTGTTTGTAAATTCGCTTCTGAAATAAGTGTAGGTCGAAGTTACATTCAGGTTTTTCCATTCCATTATTTTATACAAAAATTCCACACCATAAGCACGTCCTTTGCCAGTCGAAACAATTTCCTCATCGCCAACCTGACCGTAATCAGCACCTTTGCTGGCTATGCTTAGACCGTCGAGCACCGAAAGCGGATAATTGTTGTATTGTTTGAAGAAACCTTCAACCGAAAGTCGCATTTTCTCTACCGGACGGAATTCAAAGCCCATAATTGCCTGATTAGAAATAATATATTTCAGATTTTCATTTTTGTTTACAAATTCGCCTGCAGTGTTTTTAAAGCCCATGGTAGTGTAAGCCGGTTGCGCTGCATAACGTCCGAAATTGGCGTTGATATCCCACTTTTCGTTCAGAGCAAACGATGCCGACAAACGTGGCGAAAATTGATTCAACGGATTTTTCATATTTTCATTAAAATTATTTCCAACCATGCTTACACCCAACGAAAGTTTTAACTGATTATCCCAATATTCATCCGATGCCTGCGCAAACGCCTGATAGCCAAATAGATTTAATTCGGTATTGTATTTTAAAATTGTTTCAGCATTATTGAAAAAGAATTTACGTTCGGTATCGTTTGTATAATGCGAATAACGTAATCCACCTCCCGCTTTCAGTTTAAAAGGCAACGTTCTGAAATCGCGTTCGAAACGCAATTTGTTTTCGGCTTCATCCGAAGTGTAATCTGATGTTTTACCACTCTCACCAAGCGATTCGTCATTATCTTTGTATTTAAAATTATTATTGCGAAGCATATTACGACTCAGAATCCAGTTATCGATATACTTATCGCCAAAATGCTTATATACGGCACCTACCGTGTAATTCCATTGCTTATAAATGGGTAAATAGGTGAGCAGGTATTTTTGCGATTCGGTGCCTGTGGTTTGCAATTCGGTGTTGAGCGTTAAATCGTCGATAGCGCCAATTCCGATAAATGTAATTTCGTTTTTCTTGTCAATTTCGTATTTGTATTTTACCTGAAAATCGTTGTATGTAGGTAAAAATGGCAAACCAATTGCTTTAAACAAAAATTGTAGGTAGGACTGACGCGCTGATACAATAAAAGTCGATTTTTTGCTCAATGGCCCATCTACTGTAAGCGCTGCATCCGAAGCACCAACCGATAATTTAGCATGAACGCGATCGCGGCTACCGTCTTTTTGCTTTATTTCCATCACCGAACTCAATGCATTGGTACGGTTTGCCGGAAAAGCGCCTGTGTAAAAATTTATTTCGCGTACAAAATCGGGATTGATTACACCAATGGCACCACCCGAAGAACCCTGCGTGGCAAAGTGATTGATAACCGGAATTTCGATACCATCTAAATAAAACACGTTTTCGGATGGTCCACCACCACGCACTATCAGGTCGTTGCGGTTAGGGTCGGTAGCTCCAACTCCCGGCAACGCCTGTACTACTTTTGATACGTCGCGGTTGGCACCCGCGCTTTTTTCAATTTCCTGCACGCCAATGGATAATACCGAAATAGGACTCTCGATGCGTTTTACGTTTATATTTTTGCGTACCACCACTTCCTGAATGGCAAAAGCGGCCTCCGGAACAGCTATATCCACAAAGGTTATCTGATTTCCCTGTACCTGAATTTCGCTGGAAACCGTAGTTTCAAATCCTACCGAACTTACCACTAAACGCACAAAACCGGGGTCGATACCTGTGAAAATAAAGTTTCCGTCGAGGTCGGAAGTGGAACCAATTTGTGTTCCCTGTATAACTATATTAGCAAACTCAAGCGGTTCGTTACTTTTTGCATTTACAACCTTTCCTTTAATTGTACCTTTTTGAGCAAAAATAAAGATTGTCAGCAGAAAAAAACTGAATAATAAAATCGCTTTTCTCATATCATGTTTGTTTAAAATTTCAGTTTAAAATAATTAGTTTGTTTTTGTACTAATAATAACACACATAATACGAATTTGTTCTAAAAGATAAAAGATATGCAGCAATAGAAAATATCTATGCTGCATATTTACCTCACCCTAACCCTCTCCAAGAGGGGAGGGAATAGTATGTTGTTATTTTGAAACGTCTCAGTCGTGCCAGTCGCCATGCGATTTAATTAGGTCAATCAAGCGGTCAACTGCTTCTTCCTCAGGGATATTTCGCTGTAGGCATTCTTTCTTTTTGTATAAACTAATTTTACCGCGTCCTGCTCCCACATATCCGTAATCGGCATCGGCCATTTCGCCGGGGCCATTTACAATACAGCCCATAATTCCTATTTTCAGACCTTTCAGGTGCGAAGTACGTGCTTTGATACGTGCAATAACGGTTTGCAGATTAAACATGGTTCGTCCACAGCTTGGACATGAAATGTATTCGGTTTTGGTGGTTCGTACGCGGGTAGCCTGCAAAATTCCGAAAGCAACCGAACTTATCTGTTCAACACCAATATTGCCTTCATTTTGCAGGAAAATACCATCGCCAAAACCATCGATAAACATAACACCGAGGTCGGTTGCTGCTTTTATTTGTAGATTCTGAACGTTTTCTTCGTGATACAAACGCGACAGAATTACGGGGATAGTGCAACCGGCATTCAGCAAAGTATGGTAAAATGCACGTTGTTCGCTCACGCTGTTGTTTTCAGAAGCTTCCAGTAGAATGACAATATCTTTACTTTCATTCAGTAAAATCAATAATTCAGGTGTTAAATCATTGTATTTCAGCTTCAAAAACTTCATTTCGGAATTATCCTCCACCAATTTTTCAATTTCGTTTGATTCAAATAGCGGATACGAATTTCCATCGGAACTTAATACGATTTTATCTTTCAACAAATAATCCGGTATTGTGGCAAATCCGCCATCTTTGTCGGCAATAACCACCGGAACCTGCTCACCACCAATATTTCTTACCGAATGCGTTTTTCGGCGTGAATATTCATACTTCGAATAAAGCTCACTTTCGACTACCTGCAATGCTGGTTGGTGCTGACGCTGAGCAGAATATTCTACTAATAACCGAGCTACAGGCACTTCAAATTCAGGTTCTTCACTCAGCGAAACACGAATGGTATCGCCTATTCCATCCAACAATAATGCACCAATACCTACAGCCGATTTAATACGTCCATCCTCTCCATCACCAGCTTCGGTTACACCCAGATGCAGCGGATAGTGCAGGTCGTTTTTCTCCATCTCGTCCACCAACAGGCGCACCGTATGTACCATCATTACCGTGTTCGATGTTTTCATCGAAATGACGATATTGTGAAAATTCTGCTCACGGCAAATTTCCAAAAACTCCATGCACGAAGCTACCATACCTTGTGGCGTATCGCCGTATCGTTCCATCATGCGTTCACTCAGCGAACCATGATTTACACCAATACGAATGGCCGTATTGTTTTCTTTACAGATATTTAAAAACGGGATAAAGCGGTCGCGTATTTTTTGTTTTTCACGCTCAAATTCCTCGTCGGTATAAGGCGAATTATCGCCAATTTTGACACTTCCCACATAGTTGCCCGGATTGATACGCACCTTTTCCACATTGCGCGCTGCTACATCGGCAGCATTTGCATTAAAATGAATATCAGCCACTAATGGCGCTCCAAAGCCTTTGGCACGGATTAAATCGTGAATAAGTTTAGCATTTTCGGCTTCGCGAATGCCCTGTGTGGTGTAACGAACCAAATCGGCTCCGGCTTCAATTATCCGAACTCCCTGCGCTACCGAATTTTCAATGTCGTTCGTGTCGGTATTTGCCATCGATTGCACTCGAACCGGATAGGCTCCACCCATTAATAATGAACCGATTTTTACCTCCGATGCCGGACGACGACTGTATTTAAAAGGATTTATTTTCCACATATATTTTTTTAGTTTATAAAGTTCTTAAAGTCAATAAAGTTTATAAAGTTTATAAAGTTTGTAAGGTTTATAAAGTTTATGAGATTGATAAAATAACAATGATAAATCAAAAAAGTTAAATTGAAACTTCAATTTTATCATTAACCATTAATCATTAACCACTAATCATTTATCATTAAAATATTTTCTTTCAATTTTTCGTACCCTGCCCGTTTTATAGCTGAATTTTTAAAGAGCGTATTAAAAGTTTCTTTCTCCAATGTTTGCCAGTCTTCCTTTTTATAGCTGTAAATTTCCGTTACAGGTTTTAAAAGCTCATTGCGGTGTGGCTTCGCCCATTTTTTATTCCACGGGCAAACTTCCGCGCAAATATCGCAACCTAACACACAACCACTCAGTTTGGGTATTATTTCGTCGGCAACCGGTTTTTTATTTTCAATGGTTTGATACGAAATACATTTTCGCGCGTCTAAACTTCGTCCATTCAAAGCTGCTGTAGGACATGCATTAATGCACCTTGTACATTTTCCACATCGGTCGGGTAGGGGACTATCGTATTCTAACTCATTGTTTAATAATAAAATACCAATAAAGCAATACGATCCAATATTCGGTGCAATAAGCTGTGTATGTTTCCCAATCCAGCCAAGTCCGGCACGTTGCGCCCAACGGCGTTCGAGAATGGGCGCTGAGTCGACAAAACTGTGCTGATATTCCGAATTGACAATATCCGAACCGTAATTTTCGACAATCGTAGCTTCCAATTTTGCAAGCATCGCTTTTATAACCGTATGATAGTCAATAGCTGAATGTGCGTAACGTGCTATACGAGGTGAATCTGCCGTCTGCGAATTTTCAGGATAATAATTCAGCAAAACCACCACCACCGATTTTGTTCCCGGAACGAGTGCCTGTGGATTGGTACGTTTGTCAAAATTTCGCTCTAAGTAATGCATATCGGCATGCATACCGGCATCCAACCAGCTTTGCATAAACGCAGCATCATCTTCCAAAAAGCCGGCTTCGGCAATCCCGCAAGCGTCAAAACCAAGCTCCAACGCTTTTTGTTTGATGAAATCTGTCATCTTATTTGCCGTTAATAATCTTCTCTAATACCTTTTCCAATACACATACATAATAAAACGGCACATTGATAAGCCGGAAGTTTTTTCCTTTGGGTGTAGTTACCACATCTACCGACAATCGCTCACTCCAAACCCTCACAGCCACATCATGAGGGGCCTCGTCCATAAACCAATGCAGCGATTTGAGCTTCGAATTATGTCCGCTCTTAACTTCTATGGGTATAACCATGCCATCGTAATCAATCACAAAATCAACTTCAGCAGACGCTGTAGCTTTATCTCTCACCCAGAATTTCCGGTGTTTGTTCACTTTTGTATCCGTTGAAATAAGTTCCTGAGCTACTATTTGCTCTGCAAGTATTCCCCGCCATACGTCCTGTATATTAGTCGCCGAAAAAAGTTCCTTTCTTACGCCTGCCACATAATTTACTAAGCCCATATCTAACCATATCAGTTTGGGTTTACGACTTCGGGCTGATAAAACAGGCAGTTGGGTAGAAGTAGTCGGATATACCAGCTCCAGCAACATTGTCTTTTCGAGTAGCCGAAATGCTTCACCTACCTCGCGCGAACGATAATTACTTCCTCCAAATCGCTCAAAAGAAATGGTATTGCCTGCATATCTCCAGGCCTCTGCTATCAAAAAGCGCACTATCTGAATAAGCGTGTCTGTATGAGCATATTTCTCTACATCATCCGAATAAGATACAAGCAAACCATCGTAAATCTTGTCGCATGCTAATATATCCCAATTAAGAGCATATTTTTTAATTACTCCGGGCATTCCACCAACCAAAGCAAAATTTCTGAAGTGTTGCATTATTCTGCCGTGAACAGCCTCTGCCTGTAGAGTTTCAACCACATTTTGATCGAACTCTTCACCTATCCCATTCAGAAACTCGGTGAATGAACAAGGGTGTATCGCTAAATACTCAACTCTCCCCACAGGAAATGAAATACTACGGTTAATTAAACTTTCGAGTAACGAGCCCGCAGCTATTACATGAAGCCAGTTTGCTTCTTCGTAGAAATAGCGTAACATGGCAACTGCTCTTGGCGAATTTTGAATTTCGTCAATAAATAATAAGGTAGGAACTTGCTGCTTTAATTTGCCATTATGCAAATAAATGGCATTAATCAAAGAGTGAATTTCGTCGTAATCCTCAAAAAGTTGCTTGTCGGCAGTTTTGTCTAAATTAAGACATAAATATAACCCAAATTCCTTTGCAAATTCATTTACCAATGTGGTTTTTCCCACCTGACGTGCTCCCCGTAACACAAGCGGTTTTCTATCTTCATCTACCGACCAATTGCGCAAATACAATAGCAAATTTCTATGTATCATAATTTCAGTTATTTAATTGCCGGCAAAGATAATAATTTGTAATGAATTATGGGTATAAATCATGAATAATTGTAATAGATTATGGGTATAAATGATGAATATATGTAATAGATTATGGGTATAAATGATCAGTTTTTGTAATGGATTATGGGTATAAATGGCGCTTGTTGGTAATATAATTCATTTCAATCAAAGCAACTTTCCAATTTCAGCTTCTACGGTTTTAAAGTCGTTGGCACGGGTTACGATAACGCCTTTTTTGTTCATTAAGAACATGGTTGGGATAGATTGTACATTGTAGGATTGAATGTAAGAAGTATTCGGGCCGTTTTCGTCGCGTACCGAAATCCAGGGTAAATTGGCAGATGCTTCTTCCCATATCAGTTTGCTGCGGTCGAGCGAAATCTGATATATTTCGAAACCACGGTTTTTGTATTTGTTGTGTAATTCCCTCAATTCGAAGGTGTATGCCACATAGTTTTCCATTTCGGAAGCCGAAAAGTCAATTAAAATCACTTTTCCTTCAAGCTCCGAAAGTTTACGCACAGCTCCAGTGCGGTCGTTTAGAGCAATATCAATATAGCCGGTTGAGGAATTAGCAACCATCTCGCGCCAGACAGCATCGTTTTGTGCTTTTCGTTCTGTTTTTATAGCATCCATTACAAGTGCGTAGAGATTTTTCGAACGTATGTATTCAGGCATAAAAGTATTGTAAGCAGTGGCTACAGCTGCAGAATAGGGCTTGTCGGCTTTTACGTAAGGCGAAAACAAGTAACTGTTATTAATTTTCTGATATATAGCAAAATAAGCTGCCGACGAAAGCGGATTTTGCAAAATCATCTTGCGCGCCATTGCTTTATGAGCCTCAATATCAGCTTCGATTTCTGTTAAGCGGGCATTACGCGCATCAGCCGAAAGCTCATCGGTAAGCGTATTGACTTTGGCCTGAATGGCAGCCAGCGAAGTTCGTAATTTCAGAATATCGTTGTTGGTTTGCGAACCTTCAAAGCTGTAGTTGGTCGAAAAATTGTTGTAGTCGGCCTTAATAGTGATATGCTCGCACGAGTCAACGGCAAAATCAAGCAGTTTAGTGCCAATTCGCAGTCTGTAAAAATCGGGATATTCGGGTCGTGGTGCCTTAAAACTAAAATTACCCTCGCTGTCAGGTTTTACTGAGTCAATAACTGTGGCGCCGAGCAATCCGTTGTATTCCAATATTATATACTGTTTGTTTAAGTTGGTTATTGTGCCATCAACTTTAAACTTTGAATTCTGATTGCACGAAAATAATAAAAATGCGACGAAAAATAATAAAATTGATTTTCTCATACCTCACAATAAATTGAATGTTTCATGCAAAAGTAGTGCAAAAAATGATATGCACAAAACGTCGACGACATTCAATTTTAATGGAGATTGACTCAAAATCGTTATATTATTGTTAAATATAATAAATATATTGATAAACGATAAATAAATTTTGATATTCGAATTATTATGCTTTAATTTGCAGCGTTATTTTAAAAAGATACGATTTTTTTTAATGTTTTAAATCCAAATCATACATTTATTGCGTCTAATTAAAAAAATATCGATAATCGATGTAATATTATTTTTATTTAATCGTCATAGTATTAAAAGACACAAATTTCAAAATTTTCAAAAAAATGAAAAAATTAATTCTTAGTTTCGTTTTGTCATTGGCATTTTTGTCGCCATCCTTGTATGCCAATACTGAAGTATTTTCAGGAACTGTAAAGGGAAAAGTGTTGGATGAAAATAATAACCCGGTAGAATTTGCTACTGCAACCCTTCTCGATTCCAAAACCAAACAGGTTGTAAAAGGTGAGGTTAGTAACGAAAAAGGTGAATTTGTTATCAACAAGGTAAACAAGGGGAATTATATCCTTTCGGTAAGTATGGTGGGTTATCAGCGTAATGAGCTGAATCAGATTGAGGTCGACAACAAAAGTGCTGTTATCGAAAAGAGTATTGTGCTGAAAGAAAGCACACAACAACTCAACGATGTGGTAATTGTAGGACGCAAAGAGTTTATTGAGCAGGATGTGGATAAAATGGTTATTAATCCGGAAGTGTCGATTACTGCTGCATCAGAAAATGTGTACGAAATTCTGCGAAAACTTCCGGGAGTAACCATAGACAACAACGATAATATTAGTCTGAAAGGCTTGCAGGGCGTAAAAGTGTTGATCGACGATAAACCAACCTACGTTTCGGCTGCACAATTAGCAGCAATGCTAAAAGGCATGCAGGGCAAGAATGTGGATAAAATTGAGATTATCGAAAATCCATCGGCGCGCTACGATGCTGAAGGTAATTCAGGAATTATCAATATCAAAACCAAACACAACAAAGCGCCGGGCTTTAACGGCAGTGTTAATGGTGGCATTTCGGTAGCAAGCAAATTTGGTTGGAATGGCGGTTTGGATTTGAATGCCAAGGCCGGAAAATTCAATTTATACGGAAATTATTCCAACTACAACTGGGCAGGAATAAATGGTATGACGGCTTCGCGTATGTTCACAACCACTGCTCTACAGGGTGCGTATCAATTAATCAATAACGATGGAAATTATAGCGGTACATCGCATAATTATAAAGTGGGTTTAGACTATAATATTGCTAAAAACCATGTTGTAAGTGCCATGTTACGAGGTAATTCGGGTAATAATGCCCATCTTGAAAATAATACAACTTCGTTTACGGATAAATACAAAAATGTAGATTCGATGTTGGTTACAAAATCAACATCAGAAAATAAATGGAACAGCCGCACTTACAACCTGAATTATAAATGGGATATCGATTCATTGGGACAATCGCTTTCGTTTGATGTGGATTATGCGCTGTTTGGTTTTACAAGTCCGAATAATCAGGCCGGAAAATATCTTGATCCGAATGGAGTTGATTTGAATAACACGATTGCTGTAAATACAAAACAGGGCAATGATATTGACATTTACACAGCTAAACTCGATTATATTTTACCTTTATCAAAAAAAATGACATTGGAATCCGGATTAAAAGCCAGTACAGTAAATACCGATAGCCGTATCGACATGGTAGGATTTATCTCGCAAAACGACCATTTTAAATACAGCGAAAATATTCAGGCTGCCTATCTAAATGCTCGTACTCAATTGAAAAACACAACAATTCAGGCCGGATTACGTCTCGAAAACACTTTCTCGAAAGGCACCTCGGTGGCAACCAATCAGGTAAATGACACAAGCTATCTGAAATTATTTCCCTCATTTTTTGTTCAGCAAAAGTTAAACGACAAGCATTCGCTGAACTTAAAATACAGTTACCGCATTGGTCGGCCTAACTATCACAGTTTGAATCCGTTCCGTTGGATGGTGGATCCGTATACCTATAATCAGGGCAATCCGAATCTGAAACCTCAGTTTACACATTCGGCAGGTTTGGGACACAACTTTAAAAATGCTTTGATGAGCAACCTCAGTGTAAACTATACTACCGGAATGTTTACCGAAATTATCCGGCAGGATGATGCTTCTAAAACGGTGTATCAAACCATGGAAAATGTCAATAATTCGTTGGATATCAGCCTTTCGGAAACGGTGCAATTTCAACCTTTTAAATGGTGGCAACTCAACGGAACTGTAACCGGAATTTACAAAAGCATTGAACTGAACAGTTTGGTAACCGAACCTCTGAACCGCACAACGCTTGTTGCGAATATGAGTAATACCTTCAAATTACCGTACAAAATTGATTTAGAAGTAAGCGGACGTTATTCGTCGGAGCAATTAATCAGCAATATTATCATCCGCCCGCGTTCGTCGGTAGATGTAGGCTTGCAACGCCGCATTCTGAAAGATCAGGGTACAATTAAGGTCGCGGTTTCTGATATTTTCAATAAGGCAAGTGGTGGCGCTTATGCCAACTATGGCAATGTGAACATCGATGTATATAACAAATGGGATTCCCGTCGATTGAATGTAACATTCAATTATCGCTTTGGCAAAAACGATTTCAAAACTCGCGCCAACCGCGCAACTGCTTCGACCGAAGAACAAAACAGAAGTTCGAAATAAAGAACTTTTTTATATAATAATTCAAAATCACTTTTTTAAAAATTACTTGTTATGAAAAAACTATTATTGGCAATTGTACTGTGCAGCACAGTAGCCTTGCAAGCGTTCGCAAATCACGATGTAGTTGTTGATCACAACAACAAAACGGTAACTATTCTGGCAAATTTTATTTCGCCTGCCCCTATCGAAAAATCGATGCTTAAAGCAGCCGGTTTATGGAACAACCGTAACGGAAAAGACAAATGTCTTATCTCTGTTAACGGACAGAACAAAGAGTATTCTGTTTATTTTAAAGTGGCTGTAAATTACAATCCACTGAGCGATACAGCCGTGAATGTAATCACTGTCATTCCGGATAATCACGCGTTTTTTGCTCAAAAATTCACCGAAAATGAAGATGGTGAAGCAGTTTTGAATAAAGCAATCAGCGTGAATGATGGTAAAACAATCGGCATTTCGAATACATATAGAAACAACAAATATGTGTTAGCCCACGAAATGGGTCATGCTATGGGATTGAAACACAAGTGTGCAGGTAAATGTTGCCAGTTCGGGCCTCAGGATCTTGCTGTTTTTCAACTGTCGGAGTCGGTTGCAAATTTGGCTTCAAATGCACCTTCTGTAAAAAATCAAACCCGTAAATACATAGAAATAGGTAGTTCGTCGAACGATTTTATTGCTAAAACAGAATAATTTTAAAATAAAAAAAAGAGAAACTCTCTGCGTGAGCAGCGAAAATGCTGAAAAATGGGCGTTAGTTTTCGTATTAAATCATTTAGTTTGCGCTTAATTAAAATACATTTACCCCACGAGAATCAACCGGTTCATCAGCATTTCTCTCTTTTTTTGAAATACTAAACTATAAGTAATTAAATAATAAAGTTAAATTATTTCATTGAATCTAACTCGGCAATTAGTTAAAACCACGACTATGCTTTATATTCGCCGGGTGTAACGCCGTAGTAAGATTTAAAGCATTTCCCAAAATAAGATGAATCGTTGAAACCAACCTGATAGGCTATTTCGTTGATATTCAAATCCGTTTTTTTAATTAGTTCGGCAGCTGCATTCATACGTATTTCGAGAATAAGCGAGCTGGGTGTTTTGCCGGTTATCGATTTTATTTTTCGGTAAAACTGCACACGGCTCATGCCCACATCCTGACTGAAAGAATCGATGCGCAAATCGGGATTGTCGATATTTTTTTTTATATAATCGAAAACCTTGGAAATAAATTTATCTTCGGCCGATGGAAGTTCCGTATTAATATTGGCGTAAACACTGTTTTTGTTAAACGAGTTGCGAATACGTCGACGAATGCTAATCAGGTTATTTACACGTAGTTGCAACAATTCCGGATTGAATGGTTTCACAATATAATCGTCGGCCAACGAATTTAAACCTTCTTTTACCTGCTCAACTCCCGAAAGTGCGGTGAGTAAAATAATCGGAATATGGTCGGTTACTTCGTTGTTTTTCAGTTTGTTACAAAGCTCAATTCCACTCATGTTGGGTGTCATTATGTCGCTGATTATCAAATCGGGTACATATTCCACAGCCATTTTACATCCAATCAAACAATCCTCCGCTTCTATAATACGGTAATTATCAATAAGTAACGATTTCACATAGTTCCGCACATCTTCGTTGTCCTCTACTACCAGCACCGTGAAATTTTCCTTTTTCTTCAATTCTTCGAGTGTTGTACCTTTGGCAGCTTCTATCTGATTATCAGGTAAATCTACAATCATAGAACGGTCGTGTTCCACGGTTTTCAGGTTCGACAATTCATCTGAAGAAAAATGTTCGTTACCCAACGGTAACAGGATTTTAAATGTTGAGCCTTTGCCAATTTCACTTTCAGCCCAGATTTTACCTAAATGCAATTCAACAATGCTTTTGCACAAATTTAAACCAATTCCGGTGCCATAAATATTGGCTCCTTCGTGGTTGTGTGCCTGATAAAACGGCTCAAAAATCTTTTCCAGTTCGCTGGTTTCAATGCCGTTGCCATTATCCGAAATTTCAATCAGCAATGCACCTTTAGTCGGGAAAATAGCATTTGTATAATCCTTTACATTCAAAGCCGGGATTTCAGTTACCTGAATTTTTACCTCGCCATTTTCTACAGAATGCTTAAAAGCATTGGATAATAAATTGAAAAATACTTTTTCAACCAAAATCGGGTCGAACCACGTATCAATATTCCTGTTTTTATTTTCGAGTGTCAGGTTTATATTTTTAGTTGTGGCCAATTCTTTGAACGACAACACAATATCGTCGATAAACAAGTTAAAATCTACTTGTGAAACATTCGGCTTCATAAAACCGGATTCCAGTTTGCGGAAATCCATCAACTGATTGACCAACCAAAGTAATCGTTGTGCATTTTTAAAAATCAATTCTAATTTGGGCCGTAACCATTCCGGCAGTTCAGCTTTCGACAGAATTTCGTTCATTGGTCCGATAATCAGCGTAAGTGGCGTGCGCAACTCGTGCGAAAAATTGGTGAAAAGGCGAACACGCATTTGGTGGTTGTCTTCCAGGTTTCGTTGTTCAATTTGCTTAATGGTAATATCAGTTTCGAGCTGCTGCTTATTCAGAATATAATAAATAAAACCACCTAAAATACCTATAATCAGCAATGTATAAATAAGATATGCCCACCACGTTTTCCAGGGCGGTGGTAAAATATGAATTTCGAATGCAGTTCCTTCTTCGTTCCAAACACCATCGTTGTTGCAGGCTTTTACTTTAAAAGTGTAAGTTCCCGGCGGGATATTGGTGTAAGTAGCCGAACGCTCGTTGATTACCGAATTCCAGTTTTTATCAAAACCCTCGAGCATGTAGGCATACTGGTTTTTATTTGGAAAAACATAGTTCAGAGCCGCAAAATAAATGGTAAACGCTGCCTGATAATACTTTAATTCAACCCGTTTATCCGGAAAAACTGATTCAGTAGTCGACGCATTGTCCGAAACATTGTCGGCCCACACTTTAAACTTGCTGATAACTACATTGGGGACAATCGGATTTTTCACAATCCGGGCAGAATTGAAAAGTACAAACGAATTGACGCCACCAACAATAAACGAATTGTCACTCAGTCGCATAGAGGCATGAGTTACCGTTTCCTGAATGGGGTAACCATTGTTGTTTGTATAATTATCGAATGTACCACTTTGGGGATAAAAGCGTGAAATTCCCTCAAGCGTCGAAATCCACAGCGAGCCATCCGCATCTTCCATAATACTGCACACAGCATCGTTTTGTAGTCCGTTTTTATGATTGTAGGTTTTGAATTTTCCCGTATTTTCATTGTACAAACACAATCCACCTCCATAGGTTCCCACCCAAAGCTGCTTTTTCGAATCGCGAAAGAGCGCACTTACATGGTTGTTGCTGAGTGAATTACTATCCGACGTGGCTTGCAAATGCAACAATTTTTTGCTCCGAAAGTTATAGCGATACAAACCGTCCGAACGCGTTCCGACCCAAACTGTCTGATCCTCATCTGGCAACACATCCTGCACATTTACAGGCATAAACAGCTGTTTCGAACCTTTTATCGGGAATCGTTTCTGAAGCAGATTGGTTTTCGGATTATACATCAAAAACGGATCGTTGGTACCGGTTGCAATCCAGTAGTTTCCGGCGTCATCTTTAGTCATGGCTTTCACATAGCCGTAATTGAAGTTTGGAATGGAACGATACATCCGCTTTGTTTTCATATTTAAAACATGCAATCCACCGGCATAAATACTGACCCAAAGTTTATCGTTATCGCGGAAAATAAATTTTACTTCATTAAATGTGGAATTGACTCCTGTGTTAATGTCCTGATAACTATTGGTTTGTCGATTGTAGGTAATCAGTCCTTTATCGGTACCAAGCCAGATAAGTCCACCAATTTCAGCAACCGAATTGATACATCCAATTTTTTCTTTACCCGAAACAATAGGTGTAATCTGGTTAAAATAATTGCTGTATCGACTGTAAAAATCAACGCCTCCATTCCAGCTTCCCACCCAAACGCTTCCGCTTTTGTCTTTATACAACGTAATTACTTTTTCATCTTTCAATAGTCCGTTTAGGATATTCAGTTGCTGTGTAACTACTTTATTTTTAATGTCATAAATCAATAATCCTTTGCGTGTGGCAAGCATCAAAAATCCGGGTTTGTATTCCACCATGTAACCTATTTGCTCATGGTCGAACAAAAAAGTTCCGTTGCGCATTTTAAGCGGAGTTTGCTCAAAAGTTTTGGTTGTGGGATTGAATTTTTTCAGACTATTCGACCACATACCTGCCCAAAGTGTATGTTCCGAATCTTCGAAAAGCGTGTAAATGTAATCGTTGGCAGGTAATGGGTAATTGTTTAATTTCTCCGTATTTACATTGTAAATAAAAAGTCCGTCGCGCACCGATGCAAAACAAATATTGCCATCGGCCCGCTGTATAAGCCAGATAATGGCGTCTTTGTTGTAAATGTGCTTGAATGAACCGGTATTTTTCTCGTACAGGTCTAATCCTTTGGTTGTTCCAATCCAGGTATTATCCCATTTATCGTTGAGCAGATGTTTTATGGCAGAACTCGAAAGCGAGGATTTATCCGTTTCGTTGTGAAAATAGCGTTTGAATTTTTCGGTTTTGGGGTCAAAATAATTCAGGCCATGATGCGTTCCAATCCAGAAACCTCCGTCTTTGCTTTCGGCAATAGAGGTTACGTCGCTACTGCTAATGCTGTTTTCGTCGGTAAGCGACGAGCGATAAATTTTGAACGAAGTACCATCATAGCGGTTCAGTCCATCACGTGTACAAAACCACATATAACTCCGGCTATCCTGCAAAATGCGAATGACCGTATTTTGCGAAAGTCCGTCTTTTACCGATAAATTGCTGAACTGAAAATTATCTTCCTGAGCCGAAATGAGGCTAACGAAAATGAATAGAATTAAAACGAATAAGCTTCTTAGTCGCATGAATTAGATTTTGAGCGGTTTGAATGCAAATATATACAAAGATTTTTACTTTCTCGCCAAATCTGCCTTTGATAAATTCCAATTGATACAATTTTTTTAAATTTTGAAACAAAAGTCAGATTCTACTGATAATTATAACTCTACTTTTGCACTATCATAATCGTAAATTTAATTGTATGCAAACGAACACACGAATTTTTTATATGACATTGGTCATGTTTTTTTTAATTAGTTTTGGAGCAAAAGCAACACAGCCCGAACTCGGTTGGGGACCCGAAATTAAAACAGGTTTAGAACTATATGTTTCGCCTACCGGTAATGATGCCAATGATGGTTCCATCCAAAAACCATGGAAAAACATTGCGAAAGCACAAAGTTATATCCGCGAATTAAACAAAACAAATCAGCTACCCGAAAAGGGCATCACTGTTTGGCTTCGTGGCGGACGTTATGAACAGTCCACTACATTGGCTTTCAATGCTTCCGACAACGGAACTGCCAATAAACCGATTATTTACAGAGCTTTTATCAATGAAAAAGTATCGGTTTTTAATGGCAAAAATATCGACCCCAAAGCATGGAAACCTATTGGCAAAGAAGCTGCAAAACGTGTGCATCCGACTATTAAACCCGAAAAGTTGCGCGAATTAGACATTGCCTCATTGGGAGTTAAAAATGCTTCTGTTTTTGCCGATAAATTTATTAACTGGACTTTATTCGATTTTTTTGCCAACGATATTCGCCAGCCAAATGCTCAATGGCCTAACTTAGACGAAAGCATACGTGGAACAAATGAACCCGGCTGGACAACCTGCAACGGATCGAAAGATATCGTTACATTTCATTATGGAACAGGTGGTAAACCCACCGACGGCGATGGTACTAACGAATTGGATTTGGACGGAACCAAACGGGCCGAGCGTTGGAAAAAATCGATGGCCGATGGTCATAAACTTTGGCTCAAAGGATTTTGGCGCATACCATGGGAAGCATACACCACCCGAATTGCAGAGATAAACACTTCGGAAAACTGGATTCGTATGGCTGTAAACGCCAATTTGGGTATGGGAAGTAAATATAGTCCGCCTGCAGATGACCAAAATTCGTACCGCATAGGCGATGGTAAAGAAAAATGGTGTGCGGTAAACCTGCTCGACGAAATTGACCGTCCTGGCGAATGGGCGTACGATTTTAAAGACAAGAAAATTTATTATTATCCTTCGAAAAACGCTAAAAAGCTTACAACGTATATTGCCGACCGCAGCGAGGCGGTAGTTACAATTAATGGAGCTTCGCATTTACAGTTTATCGGTATCACAGTTGAGGGTAGTCAGGGCAATGGTTTCGACTTGAAAAACGCTTCGAACATTACCGTTGCCGGATGTGTGATTCGCAATGTGGGGGCGCATGGCATCAATGAAGATAATGGCAACAGCAACACTTTTATTTCGAATAATATAACCGAAACCGGAGGAACCGGAATTACCATTCAGAATACAGGTAATCGCGCCAAATTAATTCCTTCGAACGACAAAGTGCTTAATAATCATATTTATAACACCGGAAAACTGACTTATTTGTACGCCATTTTTGTAAAAAACAGCATTGGAATTACTTTTGCCAATAATCTGATTCACGATATTCCGGCAGGTGGTTTCAGCACGCTTTTGATTAACGATTGTATTTTTGAATACAACGAAATTCACAATGTGGCTCTGAAAGTTTCAGACATGGGTGCATATTACGGTTATGGAGGCTGGACCTGCTATGGAAACGAAATTCGTTACAACTTTGTACACCATCTAAACCGTGCCAACGGATTGTATTCCGACGACGGAACAAGCGGAAAAAATTTCTATAATAATATTGTTCAAGGTGCTATCAAACCATTCCTTTTTGGTGGTGGACATCACAATATTGGTAGAAACAACCTGATAATTGAATGTGAATCGAGCGGTTCAATCGACGACCGTGGCATTGCCCGTAAATACTGGATTTCGAACAATTATGGCAAAGCCGTACGCGATATGAAACCAAACGAAGAGCCCTGGAAAACTTACGGCGACGCTTTGATGAAAAAATACAATTATCCGGCAACCGATTCGCTTTGGAAAACAAAACTCGACACACTCTGGCATCCCGAATATCCGAACGGAAGTAAACTCCACGACAACGTGGAAGTTCACGGAAAAGGATTTAGTATGCCTAAAAAAGGTACAACTTCTATAAACGATAATATATCCATTAAAACGATTAATGAAGCCGGTTTCAAAGATTATAAAAATATGGATGTGCGCACTGATAATCAGCAGATTTTAAGCAAATTCCCAACGCTTAACGAAGTTTGCGAAAGGGCAGGTATTAAAACAGATGCGTACCGAAGCCGAACTGTAAGTCGCGCCGAAGCCGGAGGATTAGAAAATCGCAGTGCTGCCGGCAATAAAGCGTATGAAGATGCTGTAAACAGATAAAATAATGAACAAAAAAATCCTGCTGAAAATTTACGGCAGGATTTTTTATTTCTAAATTTTACCCCAAAAACATGGCCACATGAATAGCCACTGTTTTTTCATCAAAATATTTGGTTTCAGGATCATTGGAAAGCAGGAAAGCTTTTTTTACAGGTTTATCCAGAATATCATCCAAACCAAACAAATGTTTTGCATCGGTACGGTTCACTCTTTCAGCCATTTTTATTTCGAATGCATAATAGAAATCCTGAAATTCGAGCAACAAATCCACTTCTTTACCATCGTGTGTGCGGAGAAAAGTGAATTGAATGCCCGAATCAATACTTTTGGCTTGCTTATAAATTTCGGAAACGACAGCACTTTCAAATTCATTTCCGGTTAATCCGCCCCGCTTATTCAACACAGCATGAATCACCCCCAAATCCATGTAATGGACTTTTGACGATTTGACTAAACGCTTGTTCGGATTTCGAGACCATGAAGGTAAAACGATAGCCTGATAGCTCATTTCGAAGTATTTAATGTATCGCTGAACAGTTTTCACCGTTATTCCCAGCTGCTTACCTATCGATGAAGCATTGGTAAGCGATCCGGTATTAAGTGCCAGGTATTGTTGTAACTTAACAAAAGGCTCTAAATCCCGAAAAGATGCCAAATCCCGCACATCCCTTTCCAGATAGGTTCGAACGTAATTTTTCAACCATTCTGTTTTCTCGTCAGGTGTCGTATCAAATTCACTTACAGCCGGATACCCACCAAAAGTAAGATAATGTTGATAGGCAGATGATTTCGAAGCATATCTGTTATCCAGCAAAAACGAAGGTAAAATATCGTAACTATTTTGCTGCAGTATTTCCTGTTGAAACAAGGATGAAATAATCGGATCATCCCAGCTTTTGGTTTGTAACTCGGGCAGTGTCAGTGGGAAAATTTCGAGAATGGTGCATCTGCCGGCTAAACTTTCGCGCACTTTCTCCATAAGCAACAACTGACTTGAACCCAACAAAATATACCGCGGTTCAGCCCATTGGTCGTAAGTGGCTTTTATACTTTCTATTAACTGCGGTTCTTTTTGAACTTCATCAAGTATTGCCTTGGGATAAAGATTTTTCCATTGCTGTGCAGTGAGGCTACTGAAGGTACTTCGCGTTACAGGATCTTCGACCGAAATATAAGTATAATCCGGAAAAAGCTGTCGAATCAAGGTCGTCTTGCCGGTTTGGCGGGCACCTGTCAAAACAAGGATTCTTCCAAATCGGGAAGTGCTTTTTGTTAAAACTGTAGTTGAATATTGCCGGTTAATCATTTTGCGTTGTAACAATTTTTTAAACTGTAATACAATGCAAAGATAGAACAATTTATTGTTAATTCCAAATATTACGCTATAAATTGGAATTTAATTCCATATTTTACGCCATTATTTGGATTTAAACTCCAAATATTACGCCTAATATTTGTATTATTTTATCATTTTCCGGTATTTATCTACCGAAAATCCCATGCCTTTTTCGCCAAAATAGGTCGGAGCCACATAAATAAATGCATTTGGTTTGTACAAAGTGGCACAGGCAGGCTCGGTTTGTTTGAGTTTGTTAAACGCTTTCCATGCCTTGTCATACGCAGCGATAGATTTTTGCAATGCTTTTTTGTTGTAAACACCTGTTTTATCACCTTCGAAGCCCAATGCCATGACCTGCCAGCCTGCTGCAATAATCCGGTGCAAATACAGTCCGTAAAGTGAGGAAACACGGATATAAGCATCATCCTGCGGTTGGTTCGAATTTACTTTTTTGCTGAGTGTTACTATTTTCTCCCAAATCAGTGCCGATTCCTGTTTTTCGGCTACTGCTTTTTGGAGTGTTCCGTTTTTGTAAAATTCCGTAAAAGCATCGTATAACAATCCTTCGGAAGGATATTTTTTTGCTTCGGAAGGATCGTATGGTTCAATGCCAGCCAGAAATTCATCGCGCATCCAGAATGCCCAATCAGGGTGCATTTTCAGATTCAGCGACGCATGTCCACGTAAAACAGCTTTGGCCGATAACAGGCAAAGTTCACGGAATGCTTTTCGCGATTTCGGTGTTGTCATTCCCTGTTCGTCCATAAAGCTATCGAATGCAGCTTGTTCGGTGAGATTCGGATTATTGGCCCAGGCGCTCAGTACGAAAGCATTCAGACGTGGCCATAATTCGTTGCTGATATATGGTCCAACCCAGCCACCACCACGGCTCCACGAGTAAATTCCCGCAAAATTCGGGTTCGTTTTCAGATCGTTCAGGCAATTCGGGTGTTTCGACAAATCGTATTCTTCGAAACCATTGATAACACCATTCATCACGTAATTCGGATAAGCGCCTTTGCCTTCGTATTCACGCTGACACTGCACTTCCACCACCTGACGGTGCTTTCCGATTCCCAGACAGGTATTGAAAGGATAGGTTCGGTGATAATCGCCCTGCACGTGTTTAATGGAAAAAATCAGGTTTTTATGCGGTTCAATTTTATCAGAAACATTCAAATAATAAACCGGATCGTTGTGAAATCCACCAATGGACCAGGTGCGGTAAATGATTGTTTTATTGTGTTTTATACAAACTTCATCGCGCAACAGATTCAGCAGTTTGATATGACTTTCAGCGCCATTTGTAATGGGATTGTTGCCGGTATGATAAGGCACATTGTTCAGATAGGTTTCGCCTGTACGAATCACCAAACCATCCAGATCGGGGAATTTTTGGAACAATTCATCGAACATCATCTTATGAAGTTCAACAGTCAGTGGTTTTTCGAACGAGATTTTTCCATTTTCGTCACAAATCTGCGTTTTGTATTTTTCCACTAATTTTTTGGGTAAAACTACAATATCAGTAAAATAAAAAACTTTGATTCCCGCTTTATGAGCTAACTGTATGTTGTTCTGAATCAATGCTGTTATTGAATCGGACCACGCACGTTCTTTGGTTCCTTTTTCAAAAAGTGAGGCATCGAATTTATCAAAAGTCAGTGCAGCGGTAGGGAATATAAAGTCGTTCATTACCTGAACGTTAAATCCCTGAGCTTTCACATAGTCCGGATTCGTAAAAGCTGATTTTGTGAGTGCTTCGCCGGGATTGTGATGCACCATGTCCATAATGAATTCTGGTTTTTGGGCTTGTATGGAAAAGGTTAAACATGAATATAAAATAATGTATAACAGATATTTGCAAGTGTTGATCATGATATTTTAATTTGTATAAATTATAAGCAAAATTCTATTTTAAATAAAGAGAATTGGAACGCGGATAAACGCTGATATAGCGGATATAAAACGGATTTTATTTTGCCTTTGGCAAAATGATATTTTATTGCTTTGTGCTTATTGTTATAAATATTGTTTCATTGGCTTTAATCAACTGTTTTTGTTTTCCGAATAAAACATTTTCAGACCACGGTTGCAACTTTTGTTGTTTATTTTCTACCAAAATAGCTGTTTGCGCCACAAATTTTGTCGGGTTTTTAATCCGCAGTTTTGCCTGATTGCCTTTTACCGAAAGCAACTCCACTTCAAGCTGATCAAAAGAAACAGCCGTTTTCTGTTCCAGATCCACATAAATGCCAGGCAATTCGGTGATTGTAAGCAACAAACTTGTTTCCGCCCAGGTAGAACCGGGGAAAATTTCGCCGATACCTTCGTACCAATCGGTGGTGCTTACGCGTTCGTTGATCCAACCATCCTGCATGCCTTTGATGGGTCTGTCCGGTCGCGACATATATTGCGGAATGCATTGCGCTATTTCTTTCAATAAATTCAAATACAATACATTGCCGGTTGCACGATACAGGCGTAACAAAGCCAGTCCGGAATGGGTACAAATGCCGGGCGAACCGTGCTTGTTTTGCGTATTGGCAAAAACAGCTCCGGTAGTTTTCATATTCATCTGTCCGAAAAGACAAGTTGAAGGAAAAGCATAATCGTAGGACATCACCCAGGTGGATAGTTGAGCAGCCGTTTCTATAGCATAAATCAACCATTTTTTGTCTTTGGTCATTTCGTACAAAACTGAGTATGATTCCAGTAAACCATACCACGATTCACTGTCGGGATTTTGCAAGGCATCGCCCGGACCGCCGGTACTGATGCCTTTTGCACTGAAATTATCATACATGTATTGCGCTGACTGACAGGCAATGTCGAGATACGATTTATCGTTGTAATATGCTGACGCAAAAGCCAAAGCTGCCGGTGCAATTCCTGCACCCGAAGAACCACCGACAGCAATTTCTCCTGTCTGACTATCCACAAACTGCCCGAACTGTCCGTTATTTTTCCACAGTTTAACAAAAGCATCAGCCACACCGCGTGTTCCGTTTTCCCATACCGGTTTTGGGGTAATTCCCTGCTTTTTCATCAGGTCAAACTGCTTGAGGATATAATACAGCGCATCAGCACTTTTACGAATCAAATGCCAGTTTTTTGCCTGAGGTTTGCGAATATCGCCACCGTACCATAAGTTGCCTTTTTCGCCGCTGTCCCAGAAAAAGCCCGAAGGCGAAATCCCGTTCGGGAAAAGCCAGTCGAAATTCGCCATCACGTTTTTACGTGTCTGTTCGTTTGCCGAGAAAAGCAGCGGATAGGTTGAAATCATGCCGCCGGTCCAGCCAATTTGCCAGTCCTGCAGAAACATATTTCGTCCGCCTACCGAATAATAACCCCATTCGGGCACAAAATTATAGCTGTTGAATTTCTTTTCGAGGATATCGTAGCAAGCAGAAAACGGGATTTGTGGTACAAAAACAGAAGGCGGACAATGGTCTTTCCGAACTTTTATATATTTATCAAAAAGCGACTGAACTTTTTCCGCTTTAAATTGATGCACCCGAAACACGAATTTCACCTCGTCGCCCGCTTTAAAATCAGCCGGCACATCGGGCGATGGCGCCTGATTGTCGCAAATCTGATAGTTGTGTTGTTCGCGCACCAAAGGCGAACATAGTGAAATGACTGCATTTTTGCGATTGCGTGATTCTTCGATGTTTATTCCCAAATCGCCGTACGAATTGGCTTGTGTGGTTGTCAGGAAAAATCCGGTTTTTGTTTCAGGCGACTGAAAACCAATAGAAGGCGAAGCCATACTCCCGCTCCGTTCCTGAATGCGCGAAACACCATCAGCTATATTCAGACGTGGCACATCCGAGATAATTATCGGTTTATCTTTACCAATATCGCGGGCATCATTCAGCTTGGGTGAATAAGCAATGCGACGTGATTCAAAACGATTTCCATTGTAAGCCGAAGCCGGCAGAAGCACGTAATTCTCTTTATTCCAGTTATCAAAATGAAATTCGACCAGCGTTGCAGCCGATTTTTCAAAACCCTTTGCCAAACGAAAAGCAACCAAAAATTCCGTAGTTTCAGCATTAATTTGTTTCTCTGCTTTCATCACTTCCCACGTTCCGGTCCGGGTTTGGATAGTATTTGAATTATCAGAAACAGTTCTGTTAGTCAGTTTATTGTAAAAAGCATAGTCATATTGCTGGACAGCAAAATGCATTTTGAAATCAGGTGTTCTCTGAGCTGTTAATATACTATTTGTAATAAGAAATAGAAAAAAAAGATGGATTAACTTCATAAAATCAACAAGTTGAGAATAATAATAGGAACGCGGATTAAACGGATTAAGCGGATAATAACGGATAAAAGGATTAAATAATGCTGATTTTATTCTGATTTTGTTTTCTTCGAAAACGATGATTGATATTACAAAAGACCCGTTTCGATTTATCGAAATAATCGTTTTTCAATCCGAATAAAATAAATCAGCGAAAATCCGCTCAATCCGTTTAATCCGCGTTCCTATTCACATTTTATTTAAATTACTGAACATCCGTTCTAAACGGCGTAGCAGGCAGATTTTCCTTGTTATACAAATTCATTTGCGGGCACAATCGCCAACCGGCACGAACAGCTACCGGATTTTCGACTCCTTCGGCCGAAACCACCACTTTGTCTTTTACAATTTCCGCTTTGGCAGGAACGAATTTTTTATCATCTCCGGCTATTGTGAAGTCTTTCAGTTCGCCTCCTTTGGCTACTAAACCGCTTCCTGCATGGTCAAAGCTAAGAATAATTTTGTTTCCATCTACCTTCATCGATTTGTAAACAGGCCCCGAATATACAATTTTTTCGCCATAAGCCACTGCGCGAGCTGCCAACACCAATCGTTCACCCACAGGTTGTTTGTTTCCGGGATGTACATCCAACGTATCGTCACAATCGTAAGTAACGGTCATGGCTGTATTTTTTACTTTTTGCCAAGTCAGCAACTGCGCTTCCTTCAGTTCGGGAAAATGGTTTTTCCAACCCGGAATTTGCACAATCAGGAAAGGAAATTCGCCCTGTTTCCATTCTGTCCGCCAGTTGTTTATCAAAGCCGGAAGCAAGGTGCGGTACTGAATTCCACGACTGGCATTGGCTTCGCCCTGATACCATACAGCCCCTTTGATAGCGTAAGGAATCAGCGGATAAATCATGGTATTCCACAAACCGGTAGGTCCACCACGCTCGGCAGGACTCATCGGGGCAGTCGGTTTTTTGGGTAAGGACTTGCCTTGTTGAACTGCTAATGCCGAATCAACACTGTATTGTTGGAGTAATGAAGCTTCATTCATTAAATAACCCTGCAATTTCGGAGCAAATTCTTTCAGATTTTTGGTGTAATTTTCCATAATGCTTTTCAGTTCAGGGAAAGATTCTAGCGTTTCTTTACTCATCCAGTTTTCGCAGGCTGTTCCGCCATACGACGAATTGATTAGTCCGATAGGCACGTTTAATTTTTTAAATAAATCGCGACCAAAAAAGAAAGCCACAGCCGAAAAATTCTCAGCCGTTTTGCTGTCGCACACATTCCATTTGCCATTTACATCGTCGATGATGGTCGGAATGTCTGTTGATTTTTTGAGCGGAATGGAAAACTGACGGATAAGCGGATAATTTTGCGCATCTTTCAGCACTTCGCTTACTGCCGGATAACCATTAATGGCTTTCACAGCACGAAGTGGAAAGCCCATATTGCTTTGACCGCTGCACAACCAAACTTCGCCAACGAGAACATTCGAAATTGTAACGGTGTTTTCACCTTTTACAGTCATAGTTTGTGGTTCTGCAGTAGCTTTCAATGGTTTCAAACGCACCATCCACTTGCCATTTACAGCCGTTGTGGTGATTGTTTGACCGGCAAATTCCACGGTTACTTTTTCGCCTTCGGAAGCAGTTCCCCAAACCGGAACTTCAACGCCCTGTTGTAGAACACCATTATTTGTAAAAAGAGAGTTTGGTTTTACAGCAGCATCGACTGCAAGTGTGCTAAAAAGCATTGCAAAGATCAGAACAAAAGCGTTCTGTTTGATTAATTTTGACATGGGTATTAATTTAAAATTTGATTCTATTTTTTTAATTTGAAAAGCTAGATTTTAACAGTCCAAAAATAGTTATTTGATTGCAAAAGAAATCGACAATTCGTTTCAATTGATGGTAGTATGGTTACAAAGTGGTGTTTTTTGCTAATAAACAAGCCTTTTATGCCAGCCTGAATTTAAAATCCCCGGATCATCGTAGCGTAAACTTGCACCGGACGCGCTATTCAATAAGATTATTTACAATGTCAATATCCTGAGCATGTGTTCCTGACTTTTGAATGAATAGTTTATGCTAAGCATTTTAATTGAAAAAAATAGCTCTGTCAGAGAGTTACAAATAAATATTTAATAACCAGTATTCAAAAATTGGATCCTGAAATGCTATAATTTTACCCGGCAAAATGTCAATTATATCTTTATCGAGGACCGCGTTGCGAAGATTTTTAATATTTGCGGAAGTGCCTAAATTGTATTTGTTTAATACTGATTTCGACGAAAAATTGGTCTCGTTTCGGGCTATCGCAACTAAAAACATGATTTGCTTTGTGGTAAGTGTATCAATAATATTGCTAAAAAGCAAACTTAGCTGATTTACAAGCGATTCAAAAGCTTCATTAACGATATCAGTTGTACATATTTCATTGGTTCGCAGCCAGGCTTGCTGACTGAGTTGCTGAACATAATAAGGATGATTTTTAGTTAAATCGGCAATAAGTCCACACTGCTCATTATCAATACTTTTTCCGGTATCCGCAAATCGTTTTGAGATAAAAAGTATCCAGTCTTCCCGCTTAATTTTTTGTAGAAAAAGAATGTCACCAAATTTATAAAACGGCATTTTATAATCGTTGAAAATATGCAGTAACATGTGTCGCTTACTGCCATACAGGCAATAACAAACATTAGTATGTAATTGCCAATGAGCACGTAATTTTTGCTGAAATCCTAAGGTGTCGTTATAATCATTTATGTTTTGAAATTCGTCGATACAAACAATTACTTTTTTATTTTTATCAATGGAAATTTTCTGTGGTAAATCAAGAATTTCATCAAAGGAAAGTTTCTTATCGCTAAAATCTACACCAAATGATAATTCAAAATTTTGAATAGCATCCGTGAGTGATATCTTTGGCAACATTCGCGACAAGTAGGTTTTGGCACCTGTCACAAAATCATCCCAAGCTGAGAATGAAGCTTTTAAGACGCAATTGGCATAAGTGGTGTAAAATTGTTCTTCTGTGCGACAATTAAAAATATCAATTTTACACACAATAAAATCGTTGCTTTGTGAAAGTGCATCTACAACTTTGTTCACTAACGAGGTTTTTCCCCATCGACGCGGAGAAATAATAACACTGTTAATGAGTCCTTTAAAATTGGCGGTCAAATAGGATGCATCTTCTGTTCTGTTGGTAAAATTCTCTGAATCAGCAATTTTACCATATACAAATGGAGTTGTATTCATAATTATTTTCTTTTTTTGATAATTATGATGCAAATGTAATAAATCTATTTGAAATAATATTATTTGAAATAGATTTATTTGAAATTATTTTATTTCAATCTGATAGTTGTATGGCCCTATATTCAAAGCTATTGGCGAGTTTTTCAAAGCAAACGACATGAACTTTGGAAAGAGTGCAAATAATCAAGCATATAAACCTCCGCTTGCCGTAGCGTAAAAAACTTTGCACCACACGCTGAGCGTATGTCTCCAGACTACGCTCGGCTAAAAGGAAAGCTCCCGCTTTTCGTAGTCTCCTGACTACGGCCGGTGAAAACTTGTCCGTCCACCGACGGATTAAAGCTCCATCTTTAAATATTTGTATTTTAAAATATGCCAGCCAGAGGCCGGCTTCTCACCGGACGAAGTCAAAGAGACGCCCAGCGATAAAGCATCCTACAAGCTACGATCAGCAGGGGGAGAATTTCTAATCAGTATATTCGGTGAATTTCTCATAAACAACATGAAAGTAACCATCGTTTAGTAGTTGGAACTTTCTATCAATCATGAAATCTCCTTGCGTATACACACTAATTGTTTTGTCAGCATTTATAGTCGCAGACATTTTTTGTTCGCGCTTTATTATTTCCAGATTGTCTTCAAATTGCCTATTAGGATTTGGATTTTCAATGCCTAGTATTGACAAAGCACCAGCTTCTGAAGTTAAGTTACACATAACATCAGCAGCTCTTTGTCCAACAGGAATACAAGAGCCTACTTCATCTTGTATACTTGTATTATCGCGTTGATTATAATAAGGCACCTTATATTGAAGTTGAGTAAAATAGTTTTTTTGTTTGTCAATATCAGTTATTTTTTCAATTGCTTCCCGACATGTTTTAATTTGACTAATTGTCAAAACACTCTCTTTAAACAATGTATTGATAATTAATTCAAATTGACTTTCTGTGTCTGTATCATTATTATCTTGATCCATTAACAAATAATCATAATAATCAAACAACACTTCATCGCTAATTTCCTCCGGTACATCCGTTCCGTAATTTTCTTGATACCACGCCAGAAAATCGTCATCTTCAGCTAATGGATCAGAATTACTAATGCTTTGTTCGATTTCGATTCCTTCTGGTCCAAAGTAATAAACTTTATCAAATGTACCATCTCCGTCTTCATCTCGTAAACTAATTAAAAAATTCGAACCCAATGCTATGTTTCGATCAGTAGCACTTCCATCCGGGTCGTATCCTGTATAGGCTCCGTCAGCTGTTGCATAAGATGAAGGATCTAATGACACATCCAACAATGAAAGCAATACACCTGGTTCTGTGTTATTTATAAAATCATTTACACTTGGCCAAACATGACCAGCTATACCCAATTCATCTGCTTCTCCAGAGTTGATGAAATTTACCCAGTCATCAGCAGTCCAGTCTTCCCCTAAGATTTGAGCCTTCGCGTCAATAAATGTCACTACATCTATCTATCCCTGATGGAATACAAATGCAAGGTTCAGCAAAAATAGGAATAATATTATATATCTTTTCATACTTTCAAGTTTTTATTGTTTAATAAGCAATACCTTTTCTGTTTTAGTGCCAGTAGTTACGCGGAGCAGATAAGTCCCCGAAAGCAATTGGGGTGCTACAGTCAGGTTTTGTACACCTTCACTCATCATGCTTTGCTGTGTGTACACCTGTCGGCCAGCTGTGTCGTAAATGCTGAGGGTTACACTGCCCTGACGCTGCACATAAAAGTTAACCTGTACACTATTTTTAAATGGGTTAGGAAATGCTTCCAACCGTTGCCGAGGGTTGGTTTCATCATTGCCTGAAATATATGGAGCCGCCACTTTCTGTCGGGCAGGAACATTGCTTATCGAAATGTACATAGGCTTCTCAGGCTCATAATGCACCAGCGAAAACAGTTGTATATTGCCCGCAAGCAATACAGTATCGTTGCGGTTTAGCAGTTGTAGCCGGGCATTACGAAACCGGAATACATTGGGGCGCTGCCGGTTGTAATGGTCGGTGTGCGAGTAGCCGCTATTATTAAACACCAGCGCGGTATCGCTTATCAGTGCATGAACCGTTGTTTGAAGTGTGTCGTTTTCCGTCCATACCCCTATCAGGCTATCGCCCTGCTGTTCGAGTATCAGTTTTAGTTGGGTTTTAGCAATCGGATGTTGTCCACTCCAATCGTATTTCACGGCATAGCCGGTATATTCGCCAGCCAGATTCGATTTGGAAGCCAACTGATGCTTAATCGTAATCCTGTTTCCAGTCAACTCCAATATAATACAACATTCCGAAAGTATGTATAGCTTCGGCATCGCCTTCTTTTACATGGATGGCCAAATCGTGAATAGCCTGGCGGCGTATATTTAAATTGCCAAATTCGTGCTTCAGTACAATAGCTGCATGCCGGGTAGGCATCACCTCATTCTTTGTTTTTGGCAGGCTATCAGCCGGGATTTGTGCTTTGCCTGCTAATATAAGCAGGCAACAAGCAACTATTAATATGTTCTTCATAATTTTATATATTTTAAATGGGTTGTTTACCATTCTACTGCTTTTACAGCCTTAAGAGTATTATCTGTATTTTTTTGTTTATATGCCCTGAGTTTCTTTAGTTCAAGCGGTTCTGTTGCTTTCAGTTCTTCCAACTCCCACTCACCGTACCTTGCTGTTTCAATGCTCGGACGCTTATTGTAGTGCCTTCTCTACGATTGGTTAAATTAAAAACTCCCGCTTTTGAATATTCATAGCGGGAGTTTCGCTTTTCAATAGCAAATGAGCGTGTTTCTCTTTACACATTAGGGTTTGTAGCTCTCTTTTATCTTTTTATGGCCATCTTTCCCTTTTTCCATCGTTTCAAATATTCGCTTACCATTTATAACTTCACTCTGTATAAAAATTGGTGTACGATACATCATATCCTTAAAATTAGCCAAATCACCACCAATCGAGTATTTACTCTCATTTGTAAGTACATTATTCAAGACATGAAATTGATCCACAAATTTTAAGGTGTCATTGCTATTAATAAATGTATCAAAAATTCTCAGAAGTTACTTTATTGCTATTATCTTTATCGGCAATGGTAATGTCGGCAATTCCGTTATTCACAACCACCAAAATATCAGTTGGTTTTTCGACGCTGAGCATTGTTTTTCCGTTTACTGTAAGCGATGAAAAATTGGTTGCTACAAGTTTTTCCAACTTTCCTGAATCAGCTATTTTTATTGCAGCCAAACCGTTGCAATTTATCGTGAAAGTGTCTGCATTTTTGCCTATTTTGAGTGTTTGCGAGCTTTTTATTCCGGTGAAAGTGTACGAACCATCTTCGTTCAGTACACCGTTCGAAAATTCCCGTTTGGTGATGCCAAGTTTTGAAATATCATTTACTGAATATGATTTGCATGTTGCTTTATCCACAATTTCGTTCCATTGTTTGCTGATATTTTTTCCGTCAAAATCGTGTGTAGCAGCTCCATCAATCATCAGTTTTCCACCTTTATCCACATAACTTCTCAGAAAATCGAGTGTTGATTTTCGGGCGTATTGCGGAGCAATAAACACAACGGCATCAAATTCGTGTCCCTGAATTTGCGGTTTACCGTTGGCATTTAGTTTCAGGCGACCATCGGCTATTAAATCGGTTGGAACAAGGGCATTCAGGTAACCAACATTCCACAGTTGTTTTGCTTTATCCTCTATTTTCAAGCTTACATTGATATCCATCATGCCGCGTTTTGTCGAATCGGGATACCAATTTGCCAGTTCTTCCATGCCAAATATCACCAACAATTTTATTTTTGGGAAAGAAGGATTAAAACGATTCAGTAAACGAGCAGCATTTTCCACTTTGTTTATTTCCGTAAGCGCTTCGGGCTTTTCCACACTTACACCCCATTTCTGAATGTCGTTAATGGCGTGATAATGTGTTCTGATTCCGTAAGTTAAGTCCGAGTTTGCTTTCTTCACAATTTTCTCCAGACTTTTATCGTAATACATATTGTACATTACGTTTTTAGGATGCGTAAACCCGATTCCCATTTGTATGGGTGTTGAAGTGCCTTCGTCGCTGTGACCGTAGTCGCGTTTTACGTTCCACCAATTGAGTCCGGTTTGCCAGATTTCGTCGCCATCAAGAAAGTTATGATGTGAATTGTGCAATCCGATAAATGTATTCGGGCCAAAAAACTCCTTGCCTTTGTCGTAAATTGTTTTTTCCATTTCCAATGTGCCGCTACGCATAGCGCTCATATAGTGATTAATAGCTCTCATACGAACTTCGGGTTTGCCCTGCGGTGCATAGCGCATGTCGAACAAAACACGTTCGGGTTCAAGTCCCATTGAAGCTTTTAATTTCTCAGCCATTGGCAACGAATAGGTACGTCCGCGAAACACATCGTTGGCTTTTTCGAGCTCCCAGGTGGGTGACACGCGCATGTTGGTATATTCGTCGAGACCTACGCCATCGAACGGAATATCTGAGTACGCTTTCAAGGCCTGAGTTAAGTTTGCCACCGCTTCGGGACTGTGATTGGTGACTATGTTGTAAAAATGTTGTGTCAGAATATAGGCCGTGTAGCCTTTCAGTTTTTTGCCCGCATCGATTTTAATGTCAACAATTTCTTTATTGCTGTTTGTTGAAATGCATTGAGCAGTAATGTCTTTCAGACTTTTAGGGTCGTACAAGCCACTGCCGGTTTTTTTGAATGCATATACTTTGAAGAGCTCACTTTTGAAGATGGCTTTGGCATCGCGCACGTATTTTGCTTTGGCCGAATATGTGCCGGCTCCGTTTTCATCCAACATGATTTCACCCTCTAGTATCATGCGTTCAGTATTTTCAATGGGCACTTTGTATTTTTTATCCCAAAGTTGCAAGCCAATTTTCAATCCTTTGGCGTGTGCATATTTTACCAACCGGTCAAAAACAGGATGCATAACTTCTGATTTGTAAAAGTCAACACCATTGCGTGAACTTAGAAAAATCAGGGAGTATTTGCTAAACTGAGCTAAACTATCGATTTTTTGTTCGTTGCGTTTGGCATCGAGCATATCTTTGGAGAAAAACCAATAAGCTACGTTTGGATGATTGAAAGCATCGAACGCTTCAACTTGGTGAATATTGGATTTGGTTTGAGCGTTAACACCTAAAGCTATTAAACTCAGGAAAAAGAGGAGAGTATTTTTTTTACAAAGCATGATTCAAAAGAATTTATAATTCAAAAACGTTAAACACGAAGTCACAAAGACACGAAAATATGAACACAAAAATGGCTGTTCTGCAAAGATTTAGAGTACACTTTGCAAACGAACAGCCAAATTTAGAATGAGAATAGAACGCAAATTACGCATATGAACGCAAATATTATATTCACGTATTTAAATCTTATTTGTGAAAATTTGCGTAATTTGCGTTCTACAAAACTATTGTGCAGCTACAAAAGCTACATCGTCGATCCAGAACGATTTTGGATACGGACCTTCGGGTAGTTTTTTAGTGTTATTCGGACGGATAGAAATACGCATTAAATCGATTTCTTCAGCAGTCCAGCCACTTAAATCCACTTTCAGTTTAAACTGTTTCCAATCGGTAGAAGTTGTGAAGTTGCCGGTAAAAGGTTCTGCACCGTTGTTTGTCGAAGCCTGAGTTGCCTTCAGCACATCCAAGGCAATAGGACATCCTTCCACATCCGATTTTGCCCAAAACGACACTTCGTAAATTCCGGCAGTAACGCCTTTCAGTACCTGAAATACTTTAATATCGTTACGGTTAGTTTGACGAACAATCGTAAGTGTGAGTGCCTGATTGCCGCTTTTTTTAGCAGCTGCAGTAATTTCGGAAGTTCCTTCGCAACAGCCGTTTTCGCATCCACCTTTCGAGAAGGATACAAACCATTTGCCGAAAATTTGCATTTTTTGAGTACCGCTATTATTTAAAATATAATTCTTTACCGTTGGATTCATGGCTTCGAAACCGCCATCAGTTACCAGATTTGTTTGTGCGAAAAGCGATGTGGCTGACAAAACGAGTGCCGCAAGAATGATTTTTGTTTTCATGATGATTTAATTTTTTGTCCCAACCTCACCCCAACCCTCTCCAAAAGGAGAGGGAGAAAGAGGTGGTTTTGTTCGTTGTTGCAAATTTTATTATTTTGAAATTACTTTTAAAGTTTGATAATTTGTTGAATTGCTAAGTTTTACAACAACAAAGCCGTTTGCTTTAAAGTTGTATTTACCATTAACCACGCTTTCGTGAATTAATTGTCCGGCAGCATTGTAAGCACTCAGGCGACTTCCGGCATCCACATTCGACACGTAGATTTGTCCGTTCGAAGCATAAATTTTAGCAGTAGGATTATCGAGGCGGGAAATGCCCGAAGCAATTCTGAGCGAAATAACCGGGTCGGTTTGAGCAGCAGCAATTTCGATGGTTTTAGCTCCTGCCTGATAATCAACGTTATCCACAGTAAGTACGTAGCCAACCGGAATAGTTGCATTGAGCGTCATCGGGAAGTTCATTTTCTTTTTCACATCAAATAGCTGAGCATGAATGTACGAACCAACATTGGCCGCTGTAAACGCCTTTTTGAAAACGATTTTATTGGTGATTTTCAAATCGCCTGATAAAGCCAAAGCAATTGTTGAATCGGCTAAATAACCGCCTACTTTACTGTAGAGTGTATCCGGTTGTACAGCATCGTACGTATTATTCCGAACATTGCTGAAGAATGTTCCGTTCAGGATTGAATTTGTAAATGTTGAACTGGTAGAGCAACTTGCAGGAGTAAGATTCATTACATCGGCAAATTTCGATTGTTTTACGGTGCCTGCATTGTTGTAATTCGAAAGTACACAACCATTTAGCGTAACAGTAGGGTTTAAATTGTAATTGTCAGAATCAATTGCTGCTCGTCCTGATGTTGTGCGCGAAGAATAATTTCCAATTAAACTACAATTGGTCATATTTAAATAATTCATTGGTACAGTATTAAACCAAAAAACAGAGCCTTTTCCGGTAACATAACTATTTAGAAAAATGGAACGTGAAACGTTGAATGTGCAACCTGCGGGGTTACCACCAACAATATAAAAACATCCACCATTACTTGCATTGTCGGCAGTATTTGTACATTGATTTGAGTCAAACAAACAATCTTCAATATTAACAGTCATATTTGTTCCGAAATATCCAACTGCACCACGACCATAAGCTGTGTTGTTTTTAAATACAGAGTTTTTGATGGTAATTGTTTTGGATGTAGTTCCATTATTGAAATAGATTGCACCTCCATAACCACTGGTTGAGGTGTATAATGATTGGTTATTCTCAAAAGAACAGCCATCCAAAGTAACCTTAATGTCATAAGCAAAGGCTGTCTGCATAGCTAAAGCACCACCGATATTATTGGTTACCACATTGTTTATAAAAGTTAGATTTTTCAAATCAATATCGCCCTGCGAAGTGGTAATAGTCAAAGCAGCTCCCTGAGAAGCACCGCTAAATCCGTCGAAATAGAATCCGTCGAGCGTTAATTTGTTACCATTAGCAGCAGAAGTTAAATTTAAATTGATAGCACGCGAGCCGATTAGTGCCGGATCTGGTTTGAAAGTTGATTTGTTGACAGTAATATCGCGTTTTGATAAATCCGTTCCGGTTGAAGTTACATTATAACCACCAAGTACAGTAACATATTTTGAAATACTGATTTGAGTTGAGCGAAGGTAATCGCCTGCCGCTACGTGAATAACATCACCATCGGTAATATTTGAGCCTCCCAAATAGCTGATATTTGCCGCATTATCCCAACTTTCGCCAGTGCCGCCGGCATTTACGCGTACAAATACATCTTTTGCACTTACCACGCCTGCCACAAAGCAAGCAGCAAGTAATAATGTCGATTTTTTATTGAATAATGTTCTCATAATTGTATTATTTTACAAGGATTTTAGAAACTGTTGAATTGATTTTTACGATAACAAAGCCCTTAGCAGGCATTTGAACTGTTGATGAGTTGGCAGTTTGTTTGCTCAACAACTGTCCGTTGGCGTTATAAACAGCCACTACTTCGCCTGCACTTAAACCACTGATTGAAATCAAGCCGTTGGCAGAAGTCAGGTTGTATTTTGAAGCTTCGTTCACTTTTGTGCCTGTAGTGCCATCAACCGCCAATATAATTACGGGGTCAGAAATTGAAACCGGAATGCTAATTGTTTTTTCGCCTGCCGAATAGTCAATATTATCTACAGTAAGTTTATATCCTACGGGAATATTGGCATTTAAAGTCATAGCTTTGCCGGTTAATCTTTTTACATCAAATATTTTGGTAGGAGCATAAGTTCCGGCTTCGGCAGCAATAAATGTTTTTTTCAAAACAATATTATTAGTGATTTTCAAATCGCCTGAAAGAGCCAATGCAATGCTTGACTCGTCGAGAAAGCCGGTAGTTCCGTATAAAACTGTTGGAGTAGTAGCATCGTAAGTGTTACTTGAAGAAAAATGTACACCATTCAATATTGAATTAGCAAAAGTTGACGATAATGATGAATTTGCTGCAGAAACCATCATTAAATCAGCTTTATTTGATTGTTTGACACCACTGGTATTATTATTATAATTCGACAATACACAGTTTTGCATAATTACATCCAGAGTTGTAGAATAATTATCGACATCAATAGCAGCTCTGGAAGCGTTCGAACGTTTAGCATAATTACCAATCAAACTCGAGTTTGTAATAGTTAATGTGCTTTTAGGTGTTGTATTGAAATATATAACTGACCCTTTCGACGTACACGAACTATTTAAAAAGATTGATCTTAGGATTGTAACATTATTCGCTCCATTTGCTCCCGAAGCTGCATAAATACAACCACCTGAACTTGCATCATTAGTAGTATTTGTACAATAATTTGTGTCGAAATTGCAATCGGTAATTTCACAAGTAATTGATGAAGTAAAGTAAAGTGCACCAGCACGTCCATACGCGGAATTATTTATAAAATTACAGTTGGTAAATTTGATAGTTTTAGCCGTAGAACCATTGTTGAAAAATGCTGCTCCACCATATCCGTTAGCTATTGTAGGAGTTACATTTGCTTGGTTTCCTATAAAATTGCAATTATCGAAAGATATTGTAATATCATTTGCGAAACTCGCCATGTACAAAGCTCCGCCATTTGCATTTGTGGAAACATTATTTTTAAACCCCACATTTTTAAACTCTATATTTGCCTGAGAACTTGTAATATTCAATGCTGTTGCAGAAGAGCCAGTTGCAGTAAAATTCTCAAAATTCAGACCATCGAGTACAATTTTACCAGTCGTGAGAGTCGTTGCATTTATGTTCAATCCTTTTGCTGTTCCGTTTCCAGCCACAAACAAAGTAGAGTCTGTCGCCAAATTTCTTGTTGGCAAACTTGTTCCTGTGGAAGTTGCAGGATAGCCACCATTAATAGATACATACTTTGTCAACGAAATGGTTGTCGTTCGGATATATTTCCCCGCAGCCATATACACTACATCTCCATCTGAAAGGGTTGAACCTCCAGAAGTTGCAGTATTGTTTAAAATAGAAACGTTAGCAGCATCGTCCCAACTTGTTCCTTCTCCCGTAGCATTGCTTTTTACATACCAGTCTCTTGCCGATAATGTACTAACGGCTAAGATTGCAACGACAAGTGTGATGAAATTTCTTTTTGAAAGTAATTTTGTTTTCATACGAATTTTTATTTTTAAGATTATTAATTTGTTTCGTTTTAGATTAACGGTTTTGGAATCACGATACAAATATAGATTCGAATAATCTACGGCAATAGTAAAATAATTTCAAACTAAGGGAAAAATGTTACATTGCCGTTGAAAAGCCATTAATCGATACAATTTCTCCACTGTGTGGATATGTTAAGTAATTCGAAATTATTTTTCAACACGAAACCAATCAAAGTCGGCATAGCCTGTTTCGTAAGTTTTGCCTTGTCGGATAGCGAAGATACCGACTTTGGCACCAATCCATTTTCCTTTTTTAGCTTCAAAAACTTCACCTATAGGTTTAAATTCTTTTCCATCGGTACTATAACTGAAAGTGCACAACGCGTTGCTTTTTACATTTACCCTGAAAAAAATTGTTTTGAAATTGATTGCTGCCTCTGCATATTGTAGTTCAGCAGTTCCGGCTTCGGCATTTTTACAACTTACCTGACGAACAACAAATCCGGCGGCTATTTTTTTGAGCGAAATATAAGCATAATCCATGCCTGTAACGATAAGTCCGGTTTCTTCGTTTTCGGTGTTTGCAGTAAATGTCAGTTTGGTTGTAGCCGAAAATTCGGGAGCAGGAAATTTCTGGGTAAGCAGATTGGGCACATTCCAAAGATTAACAGTGCCTTCGGGTACAGGAACATTGAACAGTCGCAAAAAACCATAGCTACTTCCTGCCGGAAATGCAAAATTCGGTTGTCGGTTCGCTGCCCATTGCCATTGCAGACCGATATTGTCTGTATTAAATTCGTCGGACTCCTGTGGCGTTTGTATCGGGTATGTTTTACCCACATTTGGTTTTCGGTAACTTGCTACCGGCTCGCCTATGCCATTTCCATCAATGTCCACACCCATGAGCGGCCAGTTATTTTCCCAGCGTACAGGCTGTAAATGTACAATGCGTCCATAAGCATCTTTGTCCTGAAAATGCAGAAACCAGCTTTCGCCCGTTGGCGTATCCACCCATGCACCCTGATGCGGACCATTTATAGGGGTTTTTCCTTGTTCCAATACAATTTTTTCTTCGTACGGTCCGTAAATATTTTTGCTGCGCAATGCTAATTGCCAACCGGTGGCAACTCCTCCGGCAGGTGCCAAAATGTAATAGTAACCGTTGCGTTTGTACAATTTCGGACCTTCTACGGTTGGATGATTGGCATGACCATCGAATACGATAACGCCATCGTCGAGAAGTTTTGTTCCGTCAGTACTCATTTTGTTGAGAATCAATACACTTTTAATACCGGCGCGACTTCCTGCAAGCCCATTTATCAGATATGCATTGCCATCTTCGTCCCAAAACGGACAAGGATCAATCCAACCTTTCGCTTTTTTTACGAGTAAAGGTTCGCTCCATTTTCCTGCCGGATTTTTTGTTTTTACCATCCAGATTCCTTCGTCGGGGTCGGGGTAATAAATGTAAAACTCGCCTTTGTGAAAACGGATAGCAGGCGCCCAAACTCCTCCGCCATGAACAACAGAATTAAAACGCTCGTAAGGTGGTTGGTTTACGAAAACTGTATTTATCAATCGCCAGTTAATCAAATCGCGCGAATGCAGAATGGGCAATCCCGGCACCTGATTAAAACTGGAAGCTGTCATGTAAAAATCTTTTCCAACCCTGATTGCATCCGGGTCGGAATAATCGGCATGCAGTACGGGATTTTTATAAGTACCATCACCATTATCAGCAACCCAGACTTTGGATATGTAGTTAATTGGTTGATTGGTAGATTGGTTAGTTGGTTGGGCTTTAATTATTAAGCTCAAACAAATAAATGCCGAAATAAAGATGATTCTGTTGAAACTCATACTTTTTAGATTTAATTTTATATTTCAAAATTACGTAAAACAAACGAATGCAGCAAATAATGAAAGCTTCATTAATTTACTGCATCCGAACTCAAAAATTAATCAATCAAAAATTCACTGTTATTACAGATTATCGGTTGTATTTTTTACCAAAATTACAAATTCGCGTACCACTTTCAGCGTGCCATTGGTTCCTACATTTACGCCAACTAACGACGCTTTGTACACGCCACGTTCTTTGTAAATATATTGATAATATTTCATGGAACTTTGATCGACGCGTTTTACAACGGTTGCGACATCGGGCAATACAGCTGTCGGATTAACGCCACGACTGATAAGCCATGCTTCCGAAGGCGCTGTAGCACCGGCAACCACTTTGGTAACATCGAGCGGGGTAGAAACTGACACAGGGTAATTTGTGGCTAATGCAACACCATTTTTATTGGGCGCAACAGCACCTCCGGTAACTGCCGGTGCGTAATTTACACCAATTTCACCCAAATTCCACGAGTAGCCTGCTGCATTGTCCACTTCGGCAGATGCGCCGGGAGCAGTGGTTTTGGCTGGAGCAAACTGTGCCCAGGCTGCCGAAGTCAATACATTGCTTATTTGCGGATAGTTTACTGTTTTTGGGTTTGTTACTACAACGCCGCTTTTCGAATAGCCATAATTGCGGGTTTCGGTGTTTGTTACTACCACACCTGCTGCCGGAATGGAAAGCATGTTTTTGGTAGCATCGGCACTTTTGGCCACAATAGCCAGATTCAAATCGCCCGCTGATACTTTGATGGGAGCAGAAGTGGTATTTATCACAAAATTTTCGGCTAAGGCAGTTGAATCATTCGACGTTGCACGTAGCTTCATAAGCTCTGTTTTGGTAGCATTCGCAAAATTATCGGCTGTTGGATTGGCTAAACCGCTTATTGCCACCAATGAATAGTCTCTGTTTAAAGTTTTGTCAAACATTTTGACAAGCGTATTTACCGTAATTTTCGATTCGAAAGTAGTGCCTTCTTCAGCCTTGTAAAATCCACGTTCTGCAAAACGAAATTCCTTGCCCGATTCGCCGGAATAAAACAATATTTCGTCCGAACAACCATCAGGAAATTTAAACGTAACATTTTCGTTGGCATTTACCACTATCGTGTCGCTCAATAGTTTTACGTAGCCCTCCACATTTACATTGAAATTATCGGGAGCAACCACCAATGCCCGTTCATCGTCGCAACTGCTCAAACTCAACCCAAGCAGTCCGAAAAGCATTATTTTTATATTTGTCTTCATCTTTTTAGTTTAAAAAATTTCTTATTTTCTAATTTCAAATTTCTAATTTCTAACTTCATTACCATCCCTGGTTTTGATAGAATGTATTCGATGCGCGACCAATTTCGTTGTTTGGAATAGGCATAAGCGAATATTTTACATAGTTGTTCATCAACGCTTTGATGGCGTAAATCGGACGGGGCTCGTTGTTACCCGACGAGTTGATAGCGGCATCGCCTTTGTACACCGGAGTGGCAGCGCCATCAGAGCCATACACTTTGGCATCGTCTACAATTGCATCATACACAGCTTTGTATTTATCGTATCCCCAACGGATTAAATCCATACGGCGCACACCTTCGAAACACAATTCGCGCGAACGTTCGTCCTGAATATAGGTTAAATCGTAGCTTGAAATATCTCCTAATCCGGCACGTTTACGAATTTGATTGATATAACCAACTCCATCGGTTACTGTTGCGCCAGCTGTTCCCGATTTCAGTAAAGCAGCTTCAGCAGTCATCAACAATACGTCAGCATAGCGCAAAATAGGGAAGTTGCAAGAGCCATTGTATTGTTCGCGGGGCGAGGTATAATTAATCTCATATTCCCGACGCCATTTGCCAATACCGCGCGAATAAACATTCATGTAGCCCGAGGCCGAAGTACCCTGCATAGTTACATCAGTAATTTTTCCGCCTGTAACAGTAATTGTAAATTTTGTTCCTGCTGATGTGGATGTAGTTACAGCGCCTGTGCCTGTTACAAAGGTATTGTTGTAGCCTTCTACTTTAACATCGGCGTAAGTACCATCTATATATCCGGCTCCACCATTTTCGATAATGGTTTCGTTTACCAATTTATCGCCTTTTACTACAAATAGCAGTTTTGCAGGTGTGGTTGGTGTGCCCATAGCAGTTGGCAATGTGTAAGTTATGTAATTATAGCGAAGGTTGTTAGTGCTTTTGTAAGCATAAGTAGAAATATTCCAATCGCGACGAATATCGCCCGCTTCGTATTTTGTCCAGAGTGTAGCCTGTGGGCGATACTGCGGATTGGCGTATCCAATTTTACTCGTTCCATACGATGCATCAGCACAATCAACTCCCATATACGAGCCTAACCAGTTGATATACGAACCGTTCCAGGCCTGATAAGTGCCGGTAACATTCGATTTCATGTAGAATGAGCAATCCCACATTGCTTCTTTGTTTTGGTCGGTCGATACATTATTGACCATATTGTTGAAAAATACGCGAGAGTATGCGTTCAATGTATCTCTTTTCCCACTTCCGCCCGTAGGTGTAAAAGTTCCCATATTTAAAGAATGCACATTTCTGTCAATCAGCCTCTTACCCCAAACAGCTACCGAATCGTACATTTCAGTTACTTTACAATCGGCATGCGACGCCAAATACAAGCCTACACGAAGCGACAAACCTTCGGCTACCGATTTGGTAATGTATGTGGTGGTTTTAGTCGTAGTTATTTCGTTAAGCAAAGGAATGGCAGCGCGTAATTCTTTTACGGCAAACAAGCAAACGTCTTTCATTGGGTCGCGGGGCAAATCGAGATTTGTCATCAGATGCGTTGGAACATTTTTAATAGGCACCGGGCCAAAATGAACAGCCAGCATAAAGTGTGCAAAAGCCCTTAAAGTCATTGCCTGACCAACCATATCGTCTTTTTTAGCTTTATCCATTGTAACATCTTTTGCCATATCAATTACAATATTACAGGATTCTATAATTTCGTAAAAAGCTCGCCAGCTTTCCTGAATATGAGTTGTAGTAGTACTGCTACAATTATGCAACCCAATGGTATTTGCATCTGAATTGTTGGTGGTGCGGTAAAACGATTCGTCAGTATCGCAACCGTTTATGGCCCCCCAAAGTCCGTATCCATAAGTGCTTCTGTCCGTAGTGAGTGTGCTGTAAGCTGTAGTAAGCATACCACGCATTAATGCTTCCGAAGGTTCCTGCAGGTTGGGCTTGGTACTTGTAAGTGCCAAATCGGTATCGCAAGCCGAAAAGCTTAGCAGCAAAACAGGAATTATCAACTTAAAAATATATTTTGTTTGCATAATATTGATGTATTAAAAGGTTATATTAATTCCGCCATTTAACATTAATGAGCGAGGATAAGCCGCATTATCCATACCTCCGGTCATCGAAGAATAGGAAGTAGTATTGGTAATTTCGGTGTAACCTGTACCACGCTTGGTATTTACACCGCCGTAGTTCGAAACTTCAGGGTCCTGACCTGAGTATTTGGTCCACAATGCTAAGTTTTGAGCCGAAGCAACAAGCGTTAGGTTTGTGATTTTCAGTTTCGAAACAATGTTTTTAGGCACAGTATAGCTTATCGACAAGGTTTTGAAACGAACGAACGAACCATCTTCCACATATTTATCGGTAATGCGCGGAGTAGCTACACTTACGTCGCCACCACCGGTCGATTCGAGTACTCGTGGAATATCAGTATCGGTATTTTCGGGTGTCCAGCGGTTAGCAAACGTTTCGTACATATTTCCGCGATTCCAGTATTTGCCCGATTCTCCAAACTTCAATGCGTTGTAATTCAATACTTTATTGCCATAGCTATATTGGAAAAATGCCTGAACATTAAATCCTTTCCAGGTAACATTTGTGGTTAAACCTCCTGTGAGGAACGGAATTGGCGAACCTAAGGTAGTACGGTCGTTGTCATCCAAAATTTTATCGCCGTTCAAATCTTTGTATTTGCGATCGCCGGGTTGTGGCGGGTAGTTGGCATTTTTGAGTGTTGCAAAACGAGGAACGTCCGGTTTAAGCGTGTAGGTTCCATTCGGATTGGTATAAAAATCTTCCGCCTGATACAATCCATCGCTCATAAAACCATAGAATTGCGATATATTACCTCCTGTTTTGGCAATCCAAAGAGCCGTAATATTATCGGGACCTCCCTGAATTAACACATCGTTACCCTGTGCAATTTCGAGCACTTTGTTGGTATTATAACTCATATTGAAATTGACATTCCAGCTAAAGTTTTTCTTTTCGATTATTTTTGCTCCCAATGTCAATTCAAGTCCCTGATTCATAACGCTTCCTACGTTTTCGTAACGGGTGTTGCTTCCGTTGAAATAGCCGGCATAATACGGAATACTTTTAGCCATTAAAAAGCCGGTAGTAATTTTGCGGTAATAATCGGCTGTCAGCGTAAATTTATCTTCGAGAAACGACCAATCGGTACCAATATTATACTCGCGGGTTTTTTCCCATGTTAAGGTAGGATTTGAATAAAAATATTGCGTTAACCCATTTGTAAGCGTTGATCCATCGAAAGTGTAAGCTCTGAATTTTTGCAACTGACCTAATTCTAACAGGTACGAAAAATCGCTAACACCACGGTTATTCCCAACCGAACCTGTACTCAAACGGATTTTAGCATCGCTCACCACATCGGTTAGGGCGTTCATAAACGGCTCCTGAATCAATCGCCAGGCAAAAGCACCCGATGGGAAGAAACCCCATTGATTGGTTTTGAAAAACTTTGACGAACCGTCGGAACGGAAATTTACGGTAAATAAATAGCGGTCTTTCAATGTGTAATTAACACGTCCGAGAAACGAAAACAGTTGATTGGCTGATCCATTATAACCCGATTGTGTGCCCGAACCGGATGTGGTAATTGTTCCCGACGAAAGATTGTAAAGTCCGAGGTACTCAAATTCGGGAGTCATGTTTATCACACGCATGGTTTCGGTCTGAAAGCCACTGTATTGATAGGTGAAACCAAGCAAGGCATCCAACGAATGATTTTTGTTGAATTTTTTACGATAATTCAATAAGTTCTCATTCAGATAATTGGTTACATCCTGGTTGTCTATCAGTCCGTTAACTCCGTTTACGTTTAAAGCTGTGGCAGTAGATGAAGGGTCGGAGGTGGTTTTGCGTTTAAATAAATTTCCCTGAACAGTTTTAGAGTTATAAAATTGCTCACGGTTATTGTTGATAAATGTACCACCCACTGATGTTGTAAACTGAAAATCTTTCAAGAAGCGCCAGATTATCTTTGCATTTACCTGCGTATTGGCTTGTTTGCGTACATCGTATTCGTTTTGAGCCTGTTGCAATGGATTTATCAAAATAGAAGGGTCGATGCCATATTCCAAATCACCACCGGCAAGCATGGCACTGTCCAACTCAGCAATCAACAAATCCTGTCCGCCCAAACCCGATGTGGGTCTGTACTGACGCATATTGTTCATAACCGTATTTGATTGAGTGCTTATGGTGCTGTGTGTAACTTTGAATTGTGCACGCAAAGCTTTCGAAAGGGTTTGATCGAGACTTGCTTGTGCATTGTAGCGTGTCATTCCGGTATTTAGGATTACCCCTTTTTGATCTACATAACCAAAATTCAGATTGTATTTGGTGTCGGTTGTACCGCCATTGATTGCCAACGAATGATTATGCATGGGTGCATTGCTCATCAAAATAGCAGGCCAGTTGTAGCCATTATCGTTTTTGTACGATTCGAGCGTCCGTTGTGTTACGCCATTATCCAAATACATTTTTTTGAACGTATTGTATTGCGACAAGCCTTCTTTCGAAGCAATTTCCTGTTGCAATTTCACATATTCGTAGGGTCCCATCATGGCAGGCATGGTAGGTTCGGTTTGCATTGTGAAGTTATAACTGTAGTTTACTCGTGGTTTGCCAACTACGCCTTGTTTGGTGTTGATGATAATTACCCCATTTGCACCACGCGAACCATAAATGGCAATCGACGAAGCATCTTTCAAAATGTCTATACTTTCGATATTCTTGGGGTCGAGTGTAGCCATGTCGAAGTTTTCCATTGGGAAACCATCAATTACATAAAGCGGCGAAGCATCCTGCGATAGCGAACCTCCACGAATAGTAACCTGAGCCTGTGCACCCGGCGAAGCATCGGCAGCAATAATGTTAACTCCGGCAATTCGACCGGACAAAGCTTGGTCGATAGTAGGAACCGGAGCTGCATTCATTTCGGCAATATTTACCTTCCCAACTGAGCCTGTAAGGTCTTTCTTTTTTACAGTACCGTAGCCAATAACTACAGCTTCGTTGAGTTGAATGGATTTGTCCTGAAGTATTACACTCAATACCGGTTGGTTACTTTTATTTCCTGACTTTCGTAACCAATAAAGCTGATAACCAAGGTAGCGTTGGAAGCAGCCTGAATGGTAAACCTACCGTTGATGTCGGTAACGGTACCTTCTTTGGCCCCTTTAATTAAAACGGTAGCGCCGATAATCGGGTCTTTCAGTTGGTCGGTAACTACACCATTAACCGCTTTTTTCTGCGCTAATGTCGATAAACTAATGGATAAAACCATTAGCAGCAATCCCCATTTTACATTTCTTCTGAATAGGTGCATAAAACAATGAATTTAAGGTTGATACTCTCAAAAAAAATTTATTTGAATTTTCAAGGCAAAGATATTGTGATTCGGGGCGAAAGATACTGAAAAATTGTGTCAAATGGTGGGAAAAATGTTGCATTAACTCAAACAATGCTATATTCCTCGCTGCGCAATGGGATGACGAGGGCATTGGGTAGGAAAAAATTAATCCATCTTGCCAATACGATTTGGGGAATAATAAAAAGTTACGAGGTGTTAGGTTTCCGAAGTTCAACGATCTACAAAAACCTTAGTCAATGGAGAAGATAATTGTTTCATTGATTAATAATCCCCTGATTCGCATCATTACCGTATCTGTAAGCCAATATAAACATATATTATTCAGATTTAATAAAAAAACAATCCATATATAATCCATATTATTTTAATATGGATTATATATGGATTATATACGAGTTATATATGGGTTATATATGAATTATCTCCGAATATGCAGTGAATAAAAGAGGAATATGATTATACTAAAACACCCCGCAACCAAGCAATATTGACTTGCTTTGTTGCAGGGTGTAATTAGTAACCTTAAAAAAATATGCTGTTATGCTAAACCAGTTTCCGCTTTAAAAGGACTTTTAATGCTATTTGATGTTTCGCCCGGCCCCGGAGGAGGTGACGATTCCAATGCCAATGAAATTTCGTTGTCGAGAGTAATAAGCTCAACTTTTGGAGCGATATATGTTTTCTTTTCCATGGTATTTATTTTATTTTACAACAACTCTTGTTGATTGATTATTCACTTTTACTAAATACACGCCCGCAGCGATTTTATTGTTTCGTGTTTCGTGTTTCATGTTCAAAATGCCGTTTTCAATTAACTGTCCTACTGCATTGTAAATGCTGTAAGCCGATTTTTCGGGTGCAGAAATTACGATATTATTGTTGGCATTAACAAAAGCATATATGTTGCTGCTTTTAGCATCGGCAATCTCAGTTGAAACAGAAGGTGATTTGAACAAAACACTAAAGCGATTGGTTGAATTAACCGCATCGGAAGTGAAAGTATAAGCATTATCACCATTCAATTCATAATCAACTACATCTACTTTGTCGCGTAAAATAACGCGAGTTCCGGATTCAAAATTACGCAACTCAGTAGCTTTTATGCTAAATGAATTAGTCTGACCAGTTACAAAACCCAAAGGAATTTCGGTGTCGTATTTTACTTCACTCAAGCCATTGATAACCAACTTTTCAGTACCAGCTTGTGTGTAAATTTCAGGGATCGAAGCATTGTTGTTAAACATTTTTTGTGAATCGTAGGCATCTAAATTGTCGGAAGCATTGGTGTTAAAATAAAGCACGGTTTCGTCACTATTTGTAGTGTTAGATACTTGCAAGCGTAACAATTTCAGTTCAGAAGAAGTTGCTTTTGGTGCTCTGAATACACTTCCTGCTCCATCTTGGTGGTCGCGGCTTGAATTTAAGAATTGTAACGAACCTGTTTGTGAAGCATTTACTTTTACCCAAAATGCCTGCATAGGCGGAATGTAATTGGTTACTGTTGATGGAACTCCAATTCCACCAGCACCATCAACAGGATGATAGGTATAAAATTTATAAGCAGAACCGTCGTGTGTGCGATACCACATAGTTTCACCAACATTTGTTTTTTCTACTTCCGACCATTTAACATACGAAGGATATGGATTTCCAACCAGGTTGAATCCTGTTTTAGCAGTTGCTGTCGAAGTTAAACCTGAAATTGTTTTGTTACCTGTATTCAACGTGCCACTAAAATTATATGTTGTTGCTGTGGTTGGTTTTACAATATATCCAGTCATTAAAGCATAGGTATCGCCCGAATTTACCGGAGTCCATGTAGTACCATTATTCAAGGCTTCCACATATTTGTAATAGGTTGGACCCGCCGATGCTGTTGCCCCTGTTACAGGCGACGACATATACCAGTTACGCGACGAAGCAAGATATTGCTCAACATTAGCTGCGTTTGTACCGCTAATAGATGCAGGTGTAAGAATAGTTGCTGTTCCACCGCCACTTGTCGAAAGCAGATTTAATGTCCCATTATTGGTCATCGAAGTGGAAACGGTGAGTTGTTTGCCAGCGGAGACGTTTAAAATACCCGATGCGTTTATAGTAAGATTTTCAGCAGTTGCATTTGCTCCAATCGAAACTCCGGCAGTATTATTTACTGTTAATGTACTCAATACGCTTGAACTTGTTGGTAACTCATTACCACTTGTGACAGCCGAAGAACCATTGTAAGTTACATTGGCACTTGTGCCATAAGTTGGTGCAGCCGTTAAGGTTCCATTAGTACGTGCTATTGTCGCACCATTACCCAGCGTTAAACCATTTGTAGTGTTATTGAAAGTGCCTGATGTTAGACTTAATGTACCAGAAATTGCTGGAGCAGCTGTGGTTGTGATTGTGCCCGCAGAGCTAACATCAAGATTACTGATTGATAGCCCCGAAATGTTTTTTGTTGAGCCAGTCATGGTAATTTTTGTACTTGCATTCGAAAACGAACCCGTACCTGACAATGAGCCTGAAACAGGGATGTTGACGTTTGAAACTACATCAGAGCCGGAATTGATAGTCAAATTATAGAATGTTATAGCACTTGTGCCGCTGTTGTTTGCGCTGTTTGTGAAGTCAATATTTTGAGTGCCGGAGCCCGCAAAAGTTACATTGCTATTTGTACCCGCATTAGCAAAAGTAATTGTACTTCCTGTTACATCTGTGTCAATAGTAAGATTGCCGTTAATTGTAACGTTTCCATTGTAAAATCCAATAGAATTTGTTCCGGCTGTTCTTGCTCCTGTGACAATTATATCATTGTAAATCAATGGAGAAATAGTTTGACCACTACCAGTGCTATTATAAATTGCAGTTGACCCAGATAGAAAATTTACAGCTAAACCCGTTAAACTATATCCGCTTGTAGCTGAACACCCAAATGCAGAATTATATGTACCATAAAAACCATTTCCACGTGTTGTACTTGCAGTTCCTGAAATATTAACAGTGCCCGATGGAGCTGTAGAACCAAATTGCATTGTGTTTAAACCTGCATTAAAATAACTACCCGAAGTTACAGTAAATGTACTTCCCGATGTGAAGTTTGACGAACCAATTGCAGAAATTGGAGAACCGCTCGTACCTCCTGCTATTTCAAAATTTCCATACGTATTTGCAGTAAAACTTTTTCCTGCCCCTGTCATGCTAATTTTACCAGAACCTGTACTTAAATGTGTTCCAGTGGTTCCAGTTATATTACCACCAACTGTAATTGTATTACCGTCATCAGCCAGTGTTCCAGCTGCCGTAAATGAAAGATTACCATTAATAGGCAAAGCTGCCGTAGCCGAAATTGTACCTGTTGTATTAATATCAAAATTACCTAATGCTGTAACTGCAGAAATGGTTTTACTTGAACCAGTCATGCTAATTTTGCCTGTACCGCTGTGAGTTCCTGTTCCTGTAATATTTCCTCCTACTGAAATTGTATTTCCATTATCAGCCAGTGTGCCGGAAGTAAGATTTAAATCATTTATAATTGTTATTGCCTGATTGCCAAGGGTTAGAGAATTGGTTCTGTTAATGGTGAAAGAGCCAAAGTTTGGAGTTGTAGCCACTGAACTCGAATTTGTGAATAAATCATTAGGAATCGTTGCTGCTGCACCACCTTTATTACTAGAAGTACCAAAAATTAAATTAGATGTAGCATCTAAAACAATTGAGCCAGCTGTTTTAACAATTGGTATATCAGCATTTTGGAAAGTTAGGGTTGAACCGCTTAAAATAATGCCACTATTTGCTTTGTTTAGAGTAAGAGTGCCGTTAATAATAAGATTTGCACCTGTAGATAATGAAAAGAAAACATTACTATTTCCATTAATTATTTCAATATTTCCCACAGTTGCAGTTTTACCTGCAGTAACAAGTAATTGAGTAGCATTAGCTCTATTAACTTGAATTTTTGATGAACCTGTTACAATACCAGTTGTTCCTGCTCCAACTGCAATCGTAGGGCTACCATTTATCTTAATTATATTTCCTCCATCATTTAGCGTTCCATCATTTAAAGTTAGCGTACCTGCAATTATCAACGTATTAGAATATGCTGTTCCAATAGTTAAAATTGAATTTGGACGATTAATTTGTAATGAATTAATGGTGCTATTGGCAGCAGATGTTGTGCTGAAATTAATTGTTCCAACTGTTTGTGGTTGTGCTCCAGCAGTTCCCTGAACGTAAAATGTTCCAGAAGAAGATGTCGCTATTATTGATCCATTTCCTGAAATTGTTCCTCCTAAACCATTTGTAGAATTGAGAATAAATGATTTACCATTATTTGATAAAGTAGCGTTGCTATTAATTTTAATTTCTCCGTTTATTTGAAGTGCTGTACCTAAAGTTACATTTGCAGCATTTGTTCCATCGCCAATTTCGATATTCTGAAAATTCATATTTCCTCCATTACCCCCAGAAGCCATTGTTGCGGTGGCACTTGTAAATAATAACTTTCCTAATCCTGAATGATATGTTGAAGTTGCTGATTGATTGTTAACTGTCGTAAAATTCCCTCCAATTTTAATAATATTTCCACCATCGTTTAACTGACAGTTTGTGCCACTTGCATAAAAGCCAATGACTAAATCACCAGTAATATTTAGTGTTGTTGTAGTACCCGAAAATGTTACAGATTTTACTCCGGTTGAAGTTCCAGTAGCTCTCACTATCTGGAGTTGACCAATTGTTTCATTTGCTGTAATGTTATTTACTGTAATGCTACCTGCTGTACCTGCGTTATCAATATTCCCTAAATCAAAGACCAAAATATCATCATTAGCTGGTGCTAAACGATCAGGAACCCATTTAGATGATAATGAGTACTCACCAGAAGTTCCACCTTTCCAGGTGTAGGTGTTTGCCCCAAACACATTCGTCGCCGCCACCGCAAAAACAATTGCTAAAAGTAATTTTTTCATATCCATATAATTTTAATTTTTGAGTTTACATTGTTGTACAATTTCACACAACAAATATAAAATGATAAAATTGGAATGAATATGAAAATAATATCAATAGATGGGAGAAATGTTACATTAATGATAGCCTATTGAAATACAGGATTTTACAGCCCAATGGATTGGTTTGTCGGGAACTATTTGAAGCAATATGTTTCTCCATTTTCAGATTTTACAGCGATAATCACAAAGCCCTTCGAACTGAAATTTTCGGTATTATTTATTGCCGAAAAGGATTCCAGTTTTCGACCATTGACATCGTAGACAGTCACTTTATCGCCAATTTGGAGGTTGAAAATGGTGTTTTCACTTCGGAATGCCCTGTCTTTTTTTTTTAGAGTCGGAGTTTTGGTAGAAAAATACAATCCCTCGTAAGCGCCTATGGTTGGGGTTGTTGTATTTCGGGTATTTCCTAACATATCGATAATTGGTGCAGCATAAAGTATGGTACCTTTGGCAATGCAATACGATGCTGGCTGAACACTCCAGTTGGATGTTTTAATAGTATTTACCGAATCAATTGATGCTTGCGAAGTTCCCCACACTGCTCCGGCAAAAGTAGTAGGTGTTTTGAATAATGGTGCATTGCTTGCAGTGTTATTTGCCACAGCCAAATCCACGTATTTATTGGTTTCGGCATAATAAGGTGCTGTTGTAGCTGAAATACTGATGGTCTGAGGTGAAATGTTATTCGAATATTGCACGAGCGGTTGTGGCGAAACATTCGTGGTGTTCACAGTTAGCCGTACACTCTGATAGGTAGAAGATGTTCCCGGAGCCGCGTTTCCCCAAAACACATTGTTTACAACATAATTATCGTAAGATGTTGCTGCACTCCCGTTTTGCACATAAAGTCCGGCTCCCTGACCAGCGCTTGTAGCAGTTGTAAGCACATTCCCTGACTGGTCGAGTACCACTGCACGGTTATTTACGATGGTGTTATTGATAATTTGTCCACCGTTTTCGTTGGACAAGCCACCACCGCGAATTACCACTGTACTTGCCGGATTGGCTGTGTTCCAATTCAAAACACGGGCTTCGTTATTGACAATCACACAATTGATAACTTTGGAAGTGCGCAATGTAGAATATACACCTGCACCAAACAAATAAGGGTTCAGATAGACTGTGTAGGTATTTTCGGGTGCACGGTTCATATTGTAAATAATTCGGTTGTTGCGAACAATGGAATTTTGTAACACGCCACCCGAAATATAAGCACCACCACCACGACATTGTCCGGCACGAGTGCCGTTAATCTGCGATGCCTGTGCTTCGCAATTTTCAATCAGGCAACCATCAACGACCGCATCGGCCACCGTGGTACAAACGCCACCGGGCGCATTGGCATTTGTTTCGCCTGTTGAATTGTAAACGCGACAATTACGTACAATTGAGTTTTGAATGGTACATTTACCTGATATATTCACTCCAGCTGGATTTCCGTTACCCAAAACAAGTCCTTCGTCGATGGTAATACCATCAATTTTTACATCGCTGGCTGTGCCTCCGGTAACTTTCAGTACCGTAAAACTCAAAGGTATTGTTTTATTTCGTCCACCAATCAATCGGGTCGGGTTTTTAAGTTCCCACGATTCCACAATGCCGTTTTTGTCCAAATCTTCGCGTTGTCGTTCGTTTGTTACACTTTCTGTTCCTACAAATCCACCATAGATATTCAATATCTTACTGTCGATAGCTACTGATGTACTAAGCGCATAATCGCCGCTTTTCATAAAAATATTATCGCTGTAACCTGCCATATTCATGGCTGAAGCCAGCGAACAACAATCGTCCCAACTTGTTCCTGAGCCATTTCCGGTGGGTGAAACATACCAGGTGATAGCTGTGCTAGTTCCGTTGGTAATGTAAAAAGTACGCGTAACCGCAGTGGCTGTTTTTACAGCAGGCGAAACAGTGCCCTGATGATAAGCGGTAACCGTAACCGGCAATGGAAAACGGGCACGAACAGGAATACTGTCTTTGTCGACAATCAATTGTCCGTTGGCAATATGTGCGGGACCATTTGCTACAAAATAACGCACAGCAACTCCGGCCGAGCTGGTTGCTCCTAAATTTATCGGTGCTAAATTATTGATATTTACATTGGCAATTACCGGAAAAGTAATCACATTATCAGTACCTGTAGTGAGCGTCGGCAGGTTCACATTTCCGGCTTGAACCGACGAACGATAGGTGGCATTTCCCGACTGACGCACAACAAAATAATTAGTGCTTTTAAAGCGCGGAACATACTCGAATGTCTTAGCTCCTGTTTGTATCCAATTGCCACTTTGCACTTCAATTTGTGCCGGATTTCCTGAATTTGTAAACGAATTGTCGGCCTTATTGAAAAAAGTCTGCGTTGGATTAAAGCCATTATCAAAATAATCGGTGCGATTTGGCATGCGGTAATAAGGCGCCGTATTCAGCGTAACCGAATGTCCGTCGGCGTTAAGTTGATAAGGAATTTTAAGCATAATAGCCCGCCACCAGTAACTTTGGTCGTCGTAAAGTCCGTTGACATCCACAAAACCCGTTACCTGCGCCGTGCGTGTCATAGACACATTGGCCATATCGTAAGCTGCTTGCGCTGTGCGCTGACTTGGAAACCATGCTGCCGATTTTACTTGTGCCAATGTAAGATTTGCAGTTGCCTGCGTGGTGTACGAAATGGGTTGAAATGCATCCGCCAGGTATCCGGCACAAGGCAAACCCGCAATCCAGCCCTTGCTGCGATCCAAAGCCATCATATTTCCCTGTGCATCGAAACGCAAATCAGCAATATCGTCTATCCACATAGCGATATTTCGCAACAGCGGTTTACTGCAATCAAAATGTCCGGTATTGGGGTCGAAGAAATACGAAAGTGGCTGATCGTAGGTGGAACGTTGTCCGCGCGTATAGCCGTATGTACCTTCGGTGTTTATATTGGCAGTTAAATCGCGACTGTAGCTATCCCATTCCATAAATTCGCCCTGCGTGGAAAGTACAGGAACCGCTGTTCCGTTTCCACAATACGAAGCAGCTTTGTGAATAATGGCAAAAGCGATATTATCAGGCGTATTGGTAATGATGTAGCGTGGCATTGGGTTTGTTCCCGAATGTCCCGTAAGTATCCACGGAACAGTTTTCAACTCGGTATAACCTGTCAGCGTCGAAAAAGCCTGCAACATGGACTGAATTTGCCCGGTAGCTGTCACATCATCGTGGTAAAAGTTATCCGACGACCATAAAATAGCAAAACCATGTTTCGCGCATGCGGCTCGTACATCGGGGTCTTCCACCATGGTTTGCTCTAACACGGCATTACTTGCCACCAGCACGGCATTCACTTTTTGACAAGCAGGCGGAATCCACAAAAAGGGTGTTAAAGTATATACATTCCCTTTGTTGTCGGTAGTTGAAACAGATGTTCGCCACTGCCAGTCCTGACGCTTAGATTGCTGGGAATAGGCCGAAAAGTTGAATAGTATAAAAAAGGAAAGAATGGTGCTGATTTTTTTCATACATGTTGATTTTTGAAATTGTATCTGATTTACAAAGCAAAAATAATTGATTTAAAAATCAACTGAATGGGATATTTGTTTCAAAAGATAAGATTATTGTAAAATCACAACTATTTTGTGGCGCCAATTGGTAACCATGCAGGAGTTTTATAAATCAAAAACCACCTTTCCATCCCGCACCAATTTCACGTGAGTTCGTTTATCATCACCAACTTTAAAAGTAAATTCATCTTTCTGATCACTCCAGCTTACAGTCAAACGGGTGCGGTTATCGCTCCATTCGGTAACCGGCTGTTCATCACCATGAAAGTAGGGAAAAAGCAGCACTTTGAAATTTGAATCGAACCCACGCGAAGGAATTACCAACCGTTTGATCGGTCCCATAGTGCGCAGATAAAACTGGTGCATATCTTCGGTTTTTAAATTCTCGAGCACTTCCAATCGAATATTGGGTTCTAAGTTCGGGCGTGGTGCAAGTGCTTTATCGAGCACACGAACTAATAACTGCGGATTACCTTTTGCTGGCATGAAACGCCCGGAATTCCATTCGCCTCCCGCCGAATTATCCACTTCCTGCATATCGCGATGCATCCTTTTATCTCCAAGGACAATATCGTATTCACCCGCTTTTCGCAGTCCGGTAATTTTATTGAATCCCAGATTCAGATACGAAGTTTGCATTTCCACATCAGCTAATTGTTTGATTGTTACCAGTTCCACATCCATACGCATGGGTAAATTCCATTCGTAGAGATGTTCCTGATTATCTTTTTTCAAATCGTCCACAATCAGCACGTAGCTATGTTTACCCTTTACCAAACCAGCTGTGCGAAATGCGTATTCCACCGGATAATTTTTCAAACGCATAGGCCAACTGTCTTCGTGCCAGTAAAGCGGATTGGTTTGCAGATTACCGCTATACATTTCGGTTACCTTTCGCAACGGGTCGCGTTCGGGTTTTTCGTTCGGGTAATAATACATTAGTTTTTTTGCCACATCCGCATAAACGCCTGTTTTCCAACGCGGCGAAACATCTTTTCCAAGCATCATATCCGCTACCGGACTTTTTAACCACATCCAATCGTAACAGTATTTAGTGTCAATTATGCCAAATGTAGCTTCATTTGTATCGGTAAAACCAAGCCAGGCAGCCGGTGTGGCAAAATAGCCCTGACCGCGCCCATCAATAGTAATGGCGGAGTGATATTGGGTTTGTGTGCTGCGAAAACCATCCACCACCCATTCGCGTCCTGCTCCCGAAAGTGTAAACGCTCCGCGGTCGCTGTGGTCGTGCGAAATAAAATAAGTGTCGGTACGACCTTCCAGCCCGAATTTCACGCCATTTCTGTTCCAGCTGTCACGTGCTATAAACGCTCCACGCGAAGGAACACTGTAAGTCAGTGGCATTTCTACTGGCGGAATTCCATTGTAAGCTTCTTTGGTCTTGTCGGGGTCGATAGCAAAAACGTATGCAATTACATCGGGCATTTTAAAAAACTTTTTTGGAAATGTATGGGCATACACATAATCTACTTTGGAATCTGTTGGAAAAAAGTATTTATAAACCAACATTATCGTCCAGGGCAACTGAGTTCGTGTGCCGGTATCTCCCGAAGTATGCCATTGCCCATCGGGATGAACCGAAATGGAATAGATAGCCCAATCCACAAACCTCCGGAAATGAGGATGCGTAAAGAAATTTTTATCACCACGGCGCACCATGGCCGCCAGAAAACCATTGTAAGATTCTGCCTGACCGATGGTATAATTCATGCCTTCGGTGCTCATTCCTTCGGGTGAATATTGATACGTAAAATAATGTTCAGCCATTTCGTGCGAGCGCTCCAACAATCTTTTATCGACCGAAATCTCCTTTTCAACTGAAAACAGGGTAAGCGGAAAACTCAGCGACATGGCAATGTGATTCCAGCGTCTCCAATGCGGCGGTAAATCCATACCATGCAGGTATTTTCCTTTCAGGTTTTTGGCAACCATTGCAAGATAATCTTCCCGATCCTTTTTCGTCATTCCGGCAGCTGTAAAATCGTACAAACGCGGCAGATAGCCACTCCAGAAAAGCCCCTGCTTTATTTCATGCTCTTCACCGTGTACCACCACAATTTCATCTAAGTATTTATCAAAACTGCGGATAAAATTTCCGGCAACGGTTGCACTTTCTTCCAGCAGGGGTTTATCGTTATAAAGTTGTGTCAGGTAAGCCTGCACGGTTAATTGATTTACAAAATCGGTCGAAAATTCTTTGGCTTCTTTGGTACTGATTTCAGCTGTTTTCAGTTGAGCGTAAATTTTCCCGAACTTGCCTTTCCCTTCTCGCATTTCGCTGTTCAGTTTATTGGCTAATGTCACCATCATTTTTCCGATTTGGCTATTTTCAAGCCGTTTCCGTGCATCCGGAAATTCGGATGGCGATGTAAAAATGCGCGGGTGAATGCCCTTTGCAGGTGTTTTTCCAACTCTCGAAAAGTCGAAACCTTCGGTGTCGTATTTCAATACTTCTGTGTAGGGATTATTCCATTTGAGTGTGCCGTTTAATACTTCCTCAACTGTCGCTTCCCGGGTTGGCATTTCGCTTAAACGGGGGTCGTTGGGGGGTAATTCGTCGTTGGATTGCGATGTGAAATCCTGACTCCAAACATAGCTCAATGAGCTAAATATCAGAATAAAAAGACAGATTCTGGAAATTTTCATGGTTTATATAAATTTTTTACTTCATCCTCTTCTAACACTCTATCCCAGATACTGAACCCTGATGTTACGGCCGAATGGCCCATAAAAAAGTCGAGGGCGTCGGTGGTGATTTGGGTGGTTCCGGCAGCAGTGGCTGCTTTTTCGCCGTTTAGGTAGAGTTTCATTTCGGTTTCGGAGGCTGTGAGTACCACAAAATACCATTTGCCTGGTTCTATTCTTGGTCCCCAAAAGGTATTGGGTCGGGCTATCAATCGTCCGTTTTCGATACCACACGAAATAGTTCGGTAGCTTTTACCAAAGGCGTTGTAGCCGTCTTTTCCAAATAAGCGGCCTTCACTTTCGTTGGTTTTAAACCACAGCGCCACTGTCATGGCATTTTCGCGCATATTCAAATGGTGAACACGCAAGCCCGGACGCATCGTTCCGCGCGAAACATTTACATCTACCGCTGCTGCCAGTTTCGAATCGTAGGACTTAACCTCAACAGCTTTTCCTTCAGGGCCTTTTGTTGCTTTCGAATCGTGATTTAACCAAAGTTGGAAACCGGCTTTCAGCGGATAATCGCCTGTTTTCCCATTCCAGTTACTGAAATCAACCTTACCAAGCGGACCTGAAAGTGCCGTTTTTTCGATTGCTTTCGTGGCATCTCTAAAAACGGTATTGCCGTTCAACGCCACAGTTTGTCCGTCAGGCAATTCCATTTTTACAGTTGTTTCGCTCGCTCCGAAACGAATGGAAATGGCATGCCAACCGGCTTTTAAACCAATTTCACTCGAAGGATTTCGACCGAAAACACCATGCTGAACCACAATTTCGTTGTCAATGCGGATTTGATTCTGACAGGTGGATTGTTTGGAACCCAGAAATGCAATTTCGCCGGTATTCAGTGTGGATTTAAACTGATAAACACCATCCATGGGTGCATAGAAATAACCCGAATATGCCTGCACCACATTGCGACTTTCCGACGATTCGAGCACCTCGCTCCGGCCTGTTTTATACGGTTTCAGTCCATCGATATCCAAAAAGTCGTTATCGCGGCGTTTGCCAGTCTGGTCGTAAAGTTGCATTTCGAAACCCGCTTCTAATTTTGGTAAATTGCTTAATGCGTCTAACCATTTGGGTTCTGGTTGGGCTTCTGTTTTTATTCCCGAATCAGGTATAAAGCGTACATCTTCATTGGTTATCGATTGATATTCAGAACCATTTATTGCATATTTTACTTCGAAAGGCATGGGTTCCAGGCTGTTGATATTCCAGAACAGTGGATCGCAAATAATCAGTTCGATGGGATGCCAACCTTTTGCTAAAACTACTTCGCCACGACGATGCGCCAGTTGATTATGAAAAACACCCGTGTGTTCAATCACTGCATGCTTCGAAATATCAAGCGTTACCGGGCCGCATGAATGGATATCAAATTTGTAAACTCCGGTTTCATTCGCATAAAATAAACCCGTAAAGCGGTAAAAACCTTTGGTTTGATCTATCAATTGTTGTTTTGAATGTGCCTGTGGCAATGCAAATTCAGTTACAACTGTTGCAACTATCGGGGTTGACTGATTCAGGTCGGGCATGGTTGTAAGCGAAGCATCGAAAAATCCTTTGTCGTTGTATAGTTTGATGTTTTTTTCGTAAACGCGAGCTAATAAACCTTTTTGCATATTCAGCTGAATATCAGCAATAGTAAGTCCTTTTGCTGGTGTTTTTAGAACAAAATCAGCTTTCAGCACCTCGCTTTTTTTTGTTCCATAAGACCAATCAGGATTGTAAACAATCGCTTTTAACTCACAAGTAGCATTTACGGGAATTGGTTTTTCGTAAAGCATTGAGTTTTCAGTCGGTTCGCTACCATCGAGCGTATAACGAATTTGAGCTGGTGCGGCCACACGTTCGAATTGAACTGTTTCTTTTTCGTTGACCAAGTAAACCGGCGTTTTATTTTCGTTGCGGGTATAACGCAAATCGTTGATATCAAAGCGTTCGCCACGAACCTTCAAAACCGGTCGGGCAGGTTTGGCATCATTAGTCAATACCTGTTTCCCGTCGCGGTTCATTTCCAATACCGTGCGTCCGCCATCTGTTTTTCCAAACAGATAAACATCCTTTTTGTTTCCGATTTGCACGGTAAGTTCGGTTCGGTTGGCATTCCAATTCGTTTTTGGAATTGGTTCACCATGTTTGTACGGATAAATCAGAATACGAAATTCGGGAGACACGGCTTGTGCTGGAACAACCACCTGATTGTAGCCCTGATATTGTTCAAAACGCGGCACCGGAAAACCATAATCGGTATTGCGCCACAACACAAGAATCAAACACATCGGGTCGCCTTTTCGGGGTTTAATTTTTCCGGTTACTGAATCGCGGGACATACCTTTTTTACCCAGAAATAAAGCATTGATACGACTAAGCGATGGATTGGTGTTCTGAAACTGAATTTCGGGTGTAAATGCATCAACCAATTCCACATCAGTCGGTACAGAAATATTCCAGTCGAACAAATGTTTTTCGTTGTCTTTTTTGGCATCGTCTATCACCAATAAATACGGATTTTTTCCTTTGGCAAGATGAACCGTACGGTACAATTGCTCCATCGGATTGAAATATTTATATTCTTCAATCAGCCGTGTCTCGCCACTCCATGGGCCATAATCGGTATGTCCGAAGCCGTCGTAAAACTTAACAGTGCGTGGATTGAAAGCTACTTGTTTATCGCGTGTTAAGTCAAAATTGCTTTCGGTAAATGGTGCATAATACGGAACTTTCGCCGAAGGAAAACGAAGCGGATGTACTTGCATCACTTTGGTGTAGGTATAGCCATCTTTGCCATCGCCCGCAGCTGTTAATCCATCCGGAGATTCTTTCACACCAAGCCATGTTCCGGCAACCGGAGGCCATTGCTGACCTTTGCCATCAACCGTAAGCATATTTTGCAAAAAAGTGGCTTTGGTAGCCAGCATGTCGTTGTCCTTAATCCAGTTTACGCCATCTTTCCAGAGTATAATGCGGTTATTTTCAGAACCTTCGTGTCCGCCGTAAAAGAAATCCTGCTTGCAGGCAAAAGCAAATTGCAAATCGTCTTTTTTCCATGAATTTCGCGCATACACATAGCCACGCTGATCATCTTTCCATGTTGCGGGCAATTTCAGTTTGTCAATATTGGCTTGTAATGTCCAGTCGGTTGTTTTCCCGTTTTTATCGGTCATACCCGCATCGGCATAAAGCAGCAATAATTCCGATGTAATCCCCACCGGATTTGGCCATTTAGCGTTGGCGTCGGTCAAAAAATCGTGCGACGAAAAGGTGGATTGATACAGAAAATCGATTTTCTCGTCCTGCGGATGGAAATAATGCATCATCCAAATCACATGAAATGCTGAAGCGCGCATCTCGTCGCGAATCAGCCACTTTCCGTTTTCCCAATGAATGGCCGACAGAAAAAAGCGCATTTTAGCCTGCAAATGGTCGTGTTTCAATAAGTTGCGTTCACGAAGTCCGATAGCAGTAAATGCCGACACATTCAGCCAGCCTTTGATGGTTTCGTAACACATACCATCTTTATTCAGAAACCAACTGAGCATAGCATTAGCATGATGGCAACTGCGGTCAAAAATTGCCTTGTTAAATCCATTTTCACCCTCAATTAGCAACATCAATCGCACATATTCCATCCCAAAACCCTGATGGTTGTTAATCATAAAATGGTCGGGGTACATCATGTAATTCGAGAAACGACGTGCAGTAATGCGGGCAATTATCTGTCGCGTATACTCACGTTCGGAGTTGCTCATCCAATCGTACAAATAATCGTAATCTAATAAATCCCATATTTCGGTAGGCGGATCAGGATTTCCCTGCGCCACTATGGAGCGCTCCACCGACCATAGATTTTCATTGTCAGGTTGTTTTTCGAGTTCAGGAAGCTTTTTTTCTAAATTTTTTAGTTTCTGAACCAACAATCCGGCCAGTTCTTTTCCAAGTTTATCATTTTTGGTAACAAGGGCATAAAACGCATTTTGTTTGCGTTTTTCCCTTTCCCACATTACTTTAAATGCCAATGGAGCATCTTCACCCAACGCCACTTTTCGGCGTATAACTTCCAAATCGGTTGGCGTAATCAACACACGCGGATGCACGCCCGGTGCAGGAACCTTGCTCAGTCGGCTTTCATCAAAAGTCGGGTCATTATATGTCAGCGGCACATCGGGCGATAGCGGACAAAAATTACCTTTTATCACCTCATCGTAAGGCAAAAATATACGTGGTTGCCAAGTGGGTTCTTGGTAAAAGGATCGTTGTTGCGAATAAGAATTATGAAATACTAAATTTAGAAATAATATGAATGTAAAATGGGTTGAGATTTTCATGTCTGATTTTTTTTTCAAATATACTTGATTCTGATCATTTAACCAATAATTTCTGAATTATGGTATAATTTTTTTTATTGACTTTTAAAAAATAAGTTCCTGTTGGTAATGTAGATATATTAAATTGAAATGTATTATCAATACATTTTGTTTTCAAAAGGCTTTTGCCTGTCAATTCCACAACTTCCACTATTTCATTATCTGCATTTTCAATAATAATATAGTCTGAGCAAGGATTCGGATAAATATTCACCAGCGTATCTTTGTCATTAACAACAGGCGTAGCGGTTCCGGGGTTTACGGTGAGTTTTCCATCTACCAACTGAAAATCGTAATTGGTAGCAGTCAATGTTCCCTTGTTGATAACTATGGGGTAAGTTCCTGACGACAACAACGATTCAAGAGGTTTAAAGGCAGGTGCTCCGCTTACAACCGAAACGGTTTCACTGTTTTTATAACCCGTTATGTTGTAAGTAAATGCCGGTGTAGCAGTTCCGGAATCTATCGTTTTGTCGGCTGCGGTAACAGTGAGTGTGGCTTTGGGGCAGACCACTAATAATTGCGGAACCGGTGTGGCTGCTGCGTAAGATGCATTTCCATCCTGATAAGCCGAAATGACTGTAAATGCTCCTGTTTTTTTTATCGTCACCGTACTTCCGCTTACTGTTGCCACAGTTACGTCCGAGCTTACATAGCGCACGGCCAATCCTGAGCTTGCCGTAGCATTTAGTGTAAATGTTGCATCGCCATATCCCTTTACCGGAATTTCAGGAAAAGTAATGGTTTGAGGTGTTTGAGCCATTAACCCAATCACCCAAAACAGTAGGTATGTTGTAAGTTTATATCTTAATTTCATCTGTTTAAAATTTATTTTTTATTTGTCAGATGGAACTCGCACAAAAACATCCCCTTGTGTGTCAGAGTTTATTTGTCGTGCTTGTTTCATTTTAACAAATCTTTAATCAATATTATCGGTTGTCCGTTGTCTTTTATCCGTTGTCCGTCGTCTTTCCTAAGACCCATACACCCCCGACATCGACGGATTTACATTATAATTCTCAGGTTTTAATTTCTGAATGCGGTAACTATCGATAAATAATCCTACTTTGTCCGACGGGAAATTTTCGAAAGACGGAATGTCTTTAAACAACTGCGAACCCGGCTGTAAGCTGAAATCGAATGTCGTTTCGTTGGTGAATTTCAGATTCATTGTGTTATAGGTTTTATTCGAAGCATCCAGCGTTCCGTTGAGCAAAACAAATTGTTTGGCATTGCCAACTGCCACATTATTTAACGCTTTAGCACCCGGATACGCCATGGCAAACTGAAAACCCTGCCGGCATTTGTACGCAATATTATTTTGAATATCCTGATTCCATCCTGCTCGATACAAAAACGCCCGGTTGACCTGATAAGCCATATTTCCGTACGCTTTGTCGTTTAACCCATAATGGTCGAAGTAAATTCCATCTCCCTGCAACGAATTATGCATCAGGTTATAACGTAGAATATTTCCGCCATTGGCATTGGAATCGGTAAAACAGTAAAACGCGCCCATGTCGTCGGAACATTTCGAAGTGCGAAAAACATCATTGTATTCAAAAATATTGTTGGAACCACCATGCAAAACACCTGCATGCGGACAATCATGAATGAGATTATAATCGGCTTTGGCACCAAAAAGTGCAATGTTCTTATAAGCCAGATTGATAGAAGCTGCATAAATATTATTCAGATAACCAAAATTATAGATATGGCAGTTGGTTACAAAATGATTCGAAGGAGATAATGCACTTCCTGCTGCACCCATCAAAACGCCCGATGCGCCTAAATCGTATAAATTGGAACTCAACACGCCGCAATTTGTGCCGCCATTTATTACCACGGCATCGTATTCAATATCGTGAATGATACAACCATTCAGCTGCACATTGTTACAATTGGTCATTTTTACAGCATTCCCCAGATTGTTAGCCAGTTCAATTCCGATTATCTGAATGTAAGATGCACCGTTTATATCAATCATTGGATTTTTATTGTCTGAAAAACGAAGGTTCGAAGTCGTAATTGCAGCCGGTGCATAATAGTACATTTTTCCATCTAATTTGTCGATACACCATTCGCCGGGCTCGTCAATTTCCTCGAGCAGATTTACTACATAATACGGTTCGTGACCCGAACCCAACGGCAATTTATATTTATTTCCCAAGGTAACAGCCGGAGTTACCGTCATCGTTTTGTTTACCAAATCAATAGCCGTTAGTTTGAGTGTAGTAATTTGCCAATTCACCCGCCAGTAACCTTTTACGTACACGCCATGACTTAATGCAGCCGCCCATGCCGCTTCGCGACCGGAAACTTTGTTCATATTCGCATCATACAATTCCGATGTGGATGTTTTGTACTGAAAAACGCCGGCTACCGTTGCATCACCGCCCGTAACTACCTGTTTTACTTCCATATAATTCGGAAAATCGTTCGGAAAACGGGCTAATTTCTGACGAACACCATTCCAGTAAATACCCGGCAAATTGGTAAATTGATAAAAACCGTTGTTTACATCGTTAATTTTATCAGGCATTAGTCCGGTTACAGCCATATTCAGATTGGCAAGTGTACATTCCTTTATGTTTGAGGCAGTTACCGTTGGGTGCAATCGCGATGTCGGTCCGCTGTAATTTACCCATTGCGAAGGAGTTACCGCTTTTGTTCCGCTAATCATCACATTTTCGTTGGTATAAGCCCGATAAATAATCGGTTTTCCCTGCGAACCACCATCAGAACTTGTAATTGAAAATGTTGCGGGCAAATAATAGGTCCCTGCTCTTAACCAGATAGTTACACCATTTGTGCTGCTGCTTTTGGCGGTATTGGCTGCTGTTTTGGCTTTCGCGAGTGTGAGGTAGGGTTTGGAAATGGTTCCATCGCCTGAAGTATCGTTTCCGGTCGTAGAAACATAAATATTTTTATCGGTGGCAATGGTTGGTCCCCAGCCAATATCGGTGTCGCGGGAATACAAAGTGAGTGTTGTTAATAATAAAATTATGAGTAAGAGTTGTTTCATAAAAGAGATATTATTGAAGTTATCTTGACTTTTGACACATAGCACACAATAGCCGTTAAAATTTAAGAATTAAAAGAAAAAGTACACATAGTTCAAAAATATCGAAGATATTTTTAGCTATTGTGGTCGAAATATTATAATTCTTCTTCAATTTCTATGTGGACTATTGTGGCAAAAAAAGTTATGACGAACTTATTGAATAAATTTTGTAACATCGCGGTTTCCGCTGGCAGTCCGGCTTTCGATAAAATACATTCCTTTGGGTAAAGCATTGATTGTGAATTTGTTTTCTCCTGCGCTCAATGCAAAATCCTTGTTCAGTATTTCACAACCATTGATCAAAAAAATCCGCATTTTGGTGCTGGTTTCATCCGGACTTCTGACAATTATATTCAGCGAATTACTTTTCGGATTGGGACAAGGATAAACTTCCAACTGTTTTTTCGGAATGTTATCTGTCTCAGTTACAACCTGTGTGCTATCGTATTTCATTAATATTTTCGAAGTATACGGATCCAGTGTGATTATTCCGGTATACACGGTTCCAAAAACATCTTTATAGGTTGAAGTTCCCAGATTAACCTGTTTTGCCACATCGGTTTCGTTCACTTCGAAACGAACCACCGCAGAGGCAGCTGGTTGATTGACAGTTACTTTCTGAATGGTGATATTGTCCAACCAAACCCTTGCTCCTTTATCGTGTAGTGTGAAATAAAGGTATTGTCCGCTTCCATTTGCATTATCGTTAAATGTAACCGGAATGGAATATTCTTTGCGAACAGTACCCATAGTGTAGGTTTTCGGACTGCTACCTGTCGTATTTGTAAAATTAATACTCAGTTTGGCTGTATTACTATTCGAAATTGCCGAAAAATTAAGCAGATACACATCCCCTTCGTTCACTGTTCCCATCATTCGGTAAAAGCGCACACTCGAAAGTGAAGTTGTTGAAGGATTGGCTGTTGTTAAATCGAGCAGCGCACAACCGCCATCCAATCCACCTGAACTTACCCAACCACCGGGACTTGTTACATTTTCCGAATCGAAATACCAGCCCGAAGTATTGGTTGTGAAATTAGAATTGGAAGCAAAAAGATTGGGCTGCGGTGATGTAAATGTGGCCGGATATTCAACAAAACGGAAAATTGAATTTGGTTCAAAAGTTTGTTTCCAAGTGTTTTTACCATATACCAAACGTCGTGTTTTGGTATAACCGCTGTCCACCACCGAAGCTACCATGGTGTCGAGCGCAAAAGGCTGTAAGTAATAATTGCTATCGCAAACTCCGAACAATTGTTTGTAGTTTTTATAGCCATTTGTAAATGTCAAAGGCAGCTGACGGGTATTGCGCGACGAATAAAAAATATTCTGCGTAACACGGTGTCCCTGATTTGTCATGGGAGGAATGGTGTCTTTTGCACGCCCCACACTAAACCCATTGTAAGGATTGAAAGTTATTTTAAAAGTAGAATTATAAAAGGTATTTTTTGTAATGGTTTGATAGGCTGACGTTGGTTCCATCGAAATGGTCAGCCTATCGGGATGTGCCGAGTTGAATGCATCGCTGTTGTAAATGGTGTTTTCGGTAACGGTGTGATGATGGTTGGATGCCAGCAAAATGCCGTGTGTATTGTAAAGGACATTTCTTCTAACCGTGTTATATTCAGTCAATTGGTCGTTGTAAATTCCCGGGCGGCGGTTGTACGAATCGCCTTCGTTGGTACCAAGCAAATAACCAATGCCATCGTGAATGTAATTGTATTCAATCAGGTTGTTACCGTATTTACTAATGCCGAGCGAAGGGACGTACGACCAGGTTCCGAAACTGTAAATACCGCCTCCATCGAACATTTTCATATTAAAATTCCCGATTTTATTGTGCGAAATGGTATTCCCCCAACCATTGTAATACACACCGATATAACCGCAACTGTCGATATCATTGTACGAAATAACCGCACTGGTACAGTAAAGATTGATAGCAGCTTTGTAGGCATTGTTGGTAACATCGCTCATGCCGGGATTCAGAAAATTCCGTCGGATGTAATTGTTGCTGACCGTGAGGTACAAACTCGAATAGGTTGAACCAACCGAAATATTGTAAATATCGGTAAACCGGCTGTTTGTAACGATGATATTCGAACTGCTTACCATCCAAACGCCGTACAAGGTATTGGTAAAAATACAATTATCCACACTGATATAATTTCCGGAAGTGATGGAAACAGCAATACTGTCGGCGTTCTGGAAACTGAAGTTTTTAATGCTGATACCTGTAATTCCCGAACTGAGTAACATGCCGTATTTGGTAGCACTTGCCTGAACTTTTAGTGACGAAGGATTGGACGTGCTGAATAAATACATTTTTTTAGCAGTTTTGTCAAAATACCATTCGCCCTGTGTGGTCAGCGTAGCTAAGTGGTTTTGAATAATGTGGCTGTAACCAACGTGAATAGGAGCAGTTGTGGGATTGGTGAAAATTGTATCCAACTGATGTTTTATAATCTTCACTCCTTCGATACGATAAGGTTTGGTGTACATAACAACCGTAGCACCTGTCCAGTTCTGCGTTGTAACGGGCAGCGTTGCATCCCTGAATTTGTTATTGTCCCAGCACTCATCGTTGTACAAAAATCCATCGTTGGGTGCAGTTGTATCGGGATAGCGGCCAATTTGCTGAATTTTATCATTGATTGTTACAAACCGTACTTCAGGAAGTGTTCCGGTGTAATTTGCCACCCAGATATTCGGATTTGATGTTACCGTCCAGCCACTTAATGTTACTGCGGTATTCAGCATTGGATTAGCTCCTGTACCGTAGGCTGCAAAAACAATTTTATTAGCAGATGTTCCTGATTTTGTAATGTTTAATTGTTCGGTAAAAACATCTCCACGTTTGAAAAGCACAGAATCACCCGCCACAAAAATATTCATCATGCTGTTTACTTTGGTAATAGTTTTCCATGCTGCAGATGTCGATTTGCCTGTGTAAGTATCGTTTCCCAAACTGGAAGAAACATAGTAATTCGTAGCTGATACAAACGACCAACTAAAAATCAGTGAAATGAATATGTTTTTTTTAAATGTCATCTTAATGTTATTATTTTTTACCACAGAGAACGCTGAGTTTAAACGCTGAGATAAATAAAGAAAAACTTTAGTTTTTAATCTTCGCGTCCTTTGCGTTTAAATTATTCTATCTTTTACTTCCATTCATCTGTTCTGAACGGCGAAGCCGGAATTCCTTCTTTGTTGAATAAATTCACCTCAGGAAAATCAGCCCAACCATAACGAACAGCCACCGGATTTGCCACATCTTTACACGACACAACAACTTTATTCCCATCAATTTTTGCATCGGCAAAATAGAACTTCTTATCGCTCCCAGCCAACACAAAGCCTTTCAGTGTATCGCCTTTTTGCATTAAACCTTTGCCGGCATGACTGAATTCAAGTATTACTTTGTTGCCGTCAACCTTCATCGATTTGTAAATGGGTCCGGAATACTCAATTTTTTTTCTGTATGCCAGATTCAAAGCGGCTTTCGCAGCACGTTCGCCAATGAGTTGTTTGTTTTTGTAATGCACATCGCTTTCCGACATGTCAATCGTACATACAAGAGCCGTATTCGGAATGGTTTGACTTGCTTTTAATTGTGCCTCCTGAACGATAGCAATGCCGCTTTTTTCATTCGGGTCGGTTTGTTTGTTTCGGAACGAAGCTATCTGAAAAATAATAAACGGTAAATCATGTCGTTTCCAGTCATTTCGCCACAATTTTATCATAGCTGGCAGTAAATCGTAATAGGTCTCGGCGCGGTTAATGTATGCATTTGATTCGCCCTGATACCACGCAATTCCTTTCACCACAAACGGCACCAACGGACAAATTTCGCCATTATAAATGGTGGTTGCACCCTTAAATTCACTCGGCAAAACAGAAGGACGTGGTGGTGCAGGCAAATTGTTTACTTTGCACGAATCAACCGCCCGCTGCCAGGCATCACGTATGGGTTTCAGTTCTAATTCTTTTTTGTCGTATTCGGCTTTTTGGATTTGCAGGTCCATGTATTTATCTTTCACCGGAAGTGCATTCATCGTTTCCTGACTCATCCACGATTCAATAACTGTTCCGCCAAACGAGACATTAATAAACCCAACCGGGACATTCAATTCTTTTTGCAATTTACTCAGAAACCAATAACCAACCGCCGAAATCATTTTCGTTGTTTTGGGTTCCGAAAGTACCCATTTGGCATTTACGTTGTCCACGGGTTGCATTTGTACATTATGAGGTACATTGAAAATACGCAATTGGTCGTTGGTGCTGGCTGCACTGGCTTCTTCACCACCTGTAGAGCGCGAAAGAGCCCATTCCATATTGCTTTGACCGCTACAAATCCATACTTCGCCTACTAAAATATTCTTAACTAAAACTGTGTTACTTCCGAAAACTTTCATTTCCTGTGGTTCACTGTTTTCCTTCAACGGTTTAAGCTTGACCATCCATTTTCCGTTTTTAGTAGTAGTCGAAACGGTTTGTCCGGCAAATTCAACGGTTACTTTTTCGTCTTCATCAGCCCAGCCCCACACCGGAACTTCCATGTTCCGCTGCAAAACCATGTTGTCGCTAAAAAGAGCATTAAGTTTTACATTGCTGTAAGCAAAAATAACAAATGAGATATGAAATAAAATTGAAATAAGTCGTTTCATTGTAAAATAAAATGAATATTCAAAGAAAATAGTACGCTGATTTACGCTGATATAGCGGATTTTAATACGGATTCTAATTCCGATAAATCGGAATGATTTTAAGATAGTTGTGTCTTAATCTTCTCTGATTTATCAGAGAAAAATCTTTATTAAAGTTTATATAAGTTAGTGTTTTAATGACCCCCAACCCCCAAATGGGGGCTAAAGATTGCGACTAATTAACTGTTTTACGTTTAGCAAAAATTCATAAACTACGTCTTAAAGCCCCCATTTGGGGGTTTGGGGGTCGAAAATGAATAATAATCTAACATATATAATCACTTATTTTCGGTTCATCATTTTATAAACATCAATTCCGGCAAAAAGCACAGCAAATAGTCCGTGTGTATCGTCTTCGTAAAACGGACGGTTGATGTAATAATTCACATCTTCAGAGCACATCGTTCCCACACAGATTTTATGCACTGTGCCGCAGGGTTCTATTTCACTTTTTACAGCATCCCATCCTTTCAGTGCCACCGGTTCGTATTTTTTTGCATCTAACCAACCGTTTGTAACTCCGCGGGCAATTGCCATCGTGAAAATAGCTGTCCCGGACACTTCTTCAGGTGAATCTTTGCGATCGATAACGTTGTACCAGAAACCGCTGGCAGCCTGCCATTTTACCAAACTTTCCACATGTCGGCGATAATGTTCCAGAATTGGTTTGTAGTATTTGTTGTTTTTATCTAAGTTCATTAGCACTTCGGTGGTTGCCCAGATTCCCCAACCATTGGCACGCGACCAGTGTGGTAATTTCAAGCTTTTTTCTTCCGAGAAATTGGCGTGCATATACAGATTAGCATCTTTATCCCACACAAATTTGTTGAAATTGAGCACCATCAAAGCCGCATCGTTAATAAAAAACTCCTGATCGGCTTTGGTTTGGGCATATTTAGATGCCTGTACCAGAAACGGAATGCCCATAAACATATCGTCGACCCACGTGGTATATTTTTTGGGTGTTGTGCGGGTGTAGATGTTACTTCCCGGAAAGCGGATTTGCTCGTTTCGGGCATAATTTATCATATCGGCAACAAAGGCTGCATATTCCTTTTGCATCGGAAAATCCTTCTCCTTGCGCAATTTGTAGATAAACGGCAGTGCAGGCGCCAGCGTAAAATCGAGCAGCGGAACTTTGATAAAATAATGATTGGCCGATTCCACTTCGTTGAGCGTTTGCACCTGATATTCCACAAACGATTTTCCCTTCAAATGGTATTCGCAAAAATTGGTTGCCCATTGGTTGTATTTGGCTTCGCCCGAAGCTTCTGAAAGATGCTGCATAGCCCAGGCCACACCGCCGTTGTGGTAATTCCACTGATAGGTTGTGCCCCATTCTTTGGGATCAATTACATTTCCGAGAATTTCAACTTTGGGAATTGTCCAGGTTATGGGTTTATTTCCCAGTCCATTGTACATTTGTCCGAATTCAATTTTCTTTTCGGGAGCGAATACTTTGTCCATATCATTTTCGAACGGACCAATTACCAGCCAGTTAGTAAGCGTGGCAATTTTCGCATCCACATCTGCCATCTTTTCAGGAGCAAATGCCGGATATTGAAATTCTTCGCAAAGCACAGCACCTTTTGTAGCAGGTGGTTGCATATAAAAACACCAGTCTTTGTTTCCGGTTGTCGACGATTTTATAAGCAATTTATTCAGTCCTTTATTTAAATTTAAGCGAGCTTTGTACGACATTTCGATACTCCGTTCTTCATACACCAAGTGTACAGGTTTGGTCGTTTTTTTCTCGTAAACCATCTCGTTGTTCAACCATATTTTGCATGCATCGTTGTGTTCAATGCTGATATCAAGCGCCATTTCTTCCGAAGTGTCGAGAATGGTATAGGCATAAGCTACAGCCGGTTTTTCGGTGGTAAATGTCCGTCCGAAATTGACAAATTTCATTTTACTGAATAATTTGTCGGTGTCGGTAAGTTCCAACCGGTATTTAAATGGTGTTTCGCGTATCAACTTTTCACCAATAGTTTGTACCACTTCCAACGGGTTCTGTACACTCACCATACTACTTTCGTGGGCAAAAAGGGCAATAGGTAGCAGGACACAGAGCAGGATTGTCTTCTTCATCTGAAATATGTTTTTGTTGAATAATATTAGTTCAAAATTCTATAGTGCAAATTAAGTCACAAAACACCTCATTCATCCAACAAAATTGTTTCAAAATACCGTAATAATGATACTTTTCGTGCAAAATTTCAATCATTGAGTCAATTTCTTTTTCATAATCTGTATTCTGATATTTATTTCTAAACACGAACAACAATAATTCTAATAAAAATGTTAGATGTAGTATTCATTGTATACTTTTCTTAAAAAAAAATTATGCCAACAGCTCTTTTTTGGTTTCGCCGCGATTTACGCCTCGATGATAATGCCGGATTTTTTTATGCATTGAAAAGCGGTTTACCCGTACTGCCTGTTTTTATTTTTGATACTGATATTTTAAGTCAATTGCCTGAAAAACACGATAAAAGAGTTGATTTAATTTTTCAGCGTTTATGTGAACTCCATGCCGAACTGCAAAAATACGATTCGGGTTTATTGGTAAAATATGGTCGTCCGCAGGAAATTATACCTTCACTTTGTACAGAATATCAGGCTTCACAATTATTTTGCAACGAAGATTACGAACCACAAGCCATTACCCGTGATAGTGAAGTTGAAAAAATTTTATCTGCCAAAAATATATCCTTTCACAGCTTTAAAGATCAGGTAATTTTTGCAAAAAATGAGGTGTTGAAACCCGATGGAAAGCCCTATACTGTTTTTACTCCTTATTCCAATAAGTGGAAAGCACTGTTGGCTGAAACAAAAATCCCAATATATAATTCAGAATTACTGCTTCAAAACCTGTATAAAACAAATTCATTTTCAATGCCTTCGCTAGCCGAAATTGGTTTCGAACCCACAGGTGTAAAGTGGCAACAACCCATTACCAAAACTGAAAATTTAAAGCTTTACCCTGATACACGCAATTTTCCGGCAAACGAACAAGGTACCTCAAAACTGAGCGTTCATTTGCGTTTTGGTACAGTGAGTGTGCGAAAGATGGTGCAGTTGGCATTGGAAACAAACGAGCAATTTCTGAATGAATTAATCTGGCGGGAGTTTTTTATGATGATACTTTGTCATTTCCCTAAAGTTGTAAATCAATCGTTTAAGCCTAAATATGATGAAATAAAATGGCGAAACAATGAGACTGAATTTGCAGCCTGGTGCGAAGGAAAAACCGGTTATCCGTTAGTGGATGCCGGTATGCGCGAGCTGAATACAACCGGATTGATGCACAATAGGGTACGCATGGTAGTGGCATCGTTTTTAGTAAAACATTTATTAATCGACTGGCGATGGGGCGAAGCTTATTTTGCTCAGAAATTATTGGATTACGACTTGTCTGCAAACAACGGAAACTGGCAGTGGGCAGCTGGTTGTGGGTGTGATGCAGCACCTTACTTTCGTGTTTTTAACCCCACAGAACAAACTAAAAAGTTTGATGCGCAACTAAAATATATCCGAAAATGGGTTCCGGAGTTTGATAAACTAAATTATCCAACACCCGTTGTGGAGCATTCGTTTGCCCGCAACAGAGTGTTGGAAGTCTTTAAATCGGCTTTGGAATAACCTTATTTTGCGGTTACCTCAATGTCGAGTGTGAATATATTGTCGATGGCCTTATCGCCTAAGTTGTCGAAAAACGAGTTTGAACCATAGCGTACGTCAAATTTCGAACGGTCAACTTTCAATTGTGTTTTGTACACATTCTTTTGTTTGGTTACTTCGAAAGTTACTGGCTGCGTTTTGCCTTTGATGGTTAACTTGCCTGTTACGTTGGCTTT